>Ga0187892_10000002_pt1 | contig 466253 bp, 402 predicted proteins | sample MA1701073metaG_FD_139345 | JGI IMG/M metagenome (GOLD analysis project Ga0187892, IMG submission 139345) | Bio-ooze microbial communities from a basaltic lava cave in the Kipuka Kanohina Cave System on the Island of Hawaii, USA - MA170107-3 metaG ...
CGTCCTCGCGGCTCGGCCACTCAACGTATCGTCAAGATACGCCTCGCGGCCTCGCCGCTGCGGTTGCCCGGCCTGACGGCATCTGCGCGGTCTCGCGACGAAACCTGGTGAGAAAAGCGGGCTCGTGTCAGGCAGCTGTTTCCGGGATATCTATACCGTCACCTGGTCAGGTGCGCCGGGGATCGTTCAGGAACCAGGCCTGGGCGGCGGCCACATCCTTGCCGATCTGGGCCGTCAGCGCCGCCGGGGAGTCGAACCGGCGCTCATCGCGCAGCCGGGCGCAGAACTCCAGCTTCAGGGTGCGCCCGTACAGCTCGGGGCCGGTGTATCCGAGCAGGTGGGACTCGATCACCTGCTCGCCTTCGCCGAATGTCGGGCGATCCCCGATGTTGGTCACGGAGGGCCATGTGCGCGACTCCACCAGCGCGCGGGTGATGTACACCCCCTGAGCGGGGATCAGTTCGTAGTCGGTGGAGAGATTGGCGGTGGAGAAGCCCAGGTCGGCGCCGCGCCCCCGGCCGTGCACCACCAGCCCGCGCACGGAGTACTCCCGGCCCAGCATTGCGGCGGCCCGATCCACGCGGCCGCGCTGGATGTTCTCCCTGATACGTGTCGACGAGACCGGGCGGTTGTCGAAGAAGACCACCGGCACCCGGGAGACGGTGATGCCGCGGGCCTCGCCCACGCGGCGCATCAGCTCGAAGTCCCCCACGCCTCCGGCCCCGAAATGGAAGTTGGCCCCGACGTGCACCTCGCGTGCCGCCAGCTTGCGCGACAGGATCTCCTCGACGAAGCGCTCGGCGGTGACCTCGGAGAACTCCCGCGTGAAGCGGATGATCAGCAGCACCTCGAGGCCGAGGCCCGACAGGGCGCGGATCTTCTCCGACATCGGCAGGATGAGCGGAGGCCGGCCGGCGGGGCGCAGGATGGAAAGTGGATGCGGATCGAAGGTCACCAGGATCGAGGTGCCGCGCTGCGCGCGCGCGCTCTGCGTGACGATCTCGAGGATCTTCTGGTGGCCCAGGTGCACGCCGTCGAAGTTGCCGATGGCCACGACGGGGGCGGGCAGGGCGCCCACGGCATCCACGTCGCGGAAGATCTTCATCTCCACAGCGCGAGCGCTCCGTGCAGCAGCAGGTTGCCGATGATCCCGCAGACGATATCGTCGGCCATGATACCCCAGCCCGCGGGGAGCTTTTCGAGACGGGAGGCGGGCCAGGGCTTGAGGATGTCCAGCGCCCTGAAGACGGCAAAGCCGGCCAGGCAGGTCATCACCGTGGGGTCGATCCAGAGCATCGTGATGAGAAACCCCGCGACTTCGTCCACGACCGCCTCGGATGGATCGTGGTATCCCAGCACCGACTCCAGCGCGCTGGAGGCGAGCACGCCCGTCACCGAGAAGAACAGGGCCAATGCCAGCACCGCCGGGTGCCCCCCCGCCATCCAGCCTGCCAGATAGACGGGGATCGCGGCGGCCGTGGCCACGGTGCCGGAGGCAAACGGGAAGTGGCCGACGCCGAAGAAGGTGGCGATCGTCCAGGCCAGAGGATGCGCGCGGAACGCCTCAGCGGGCGAGGGCATCGGCTCGGCGTGCCTGGCGGGGAGGGCGGGCCCCAGGCGCGATGGGCCTGGCGGCCAGGTCGTAGGGGCCGGCTCCCGTGATCTCCACATGCAGGAACTGCCCGACAGCCAGCTCGCGGCGGCTCGTCACGAGCACCGAGCCGTCGATGTCGGGGGCCTGCCAGCAGGTGCGCGCGCGGTAGGGCACGCCCGGCTCCTCCGGCCCGGCGTCGATCAGGACCTCCTGGGTGGTCCCGACCCGCGCCGCGTAAAGCTCGCTCGAGACCCGCTGCTGGAGCTCCATGACACGCCCGCGCCGCGCGGCCTTCTCCCGGGCGGGGACATCGTCAACCAGGTCGTGGCTCGCGGTCCCGGGCTCGTGGGAGTAGGTGAAAACGCCGAGATGATCGAATCGTGCTTCGTCGACGAAGCCCAGCAGCTCGCGCATGTCGGATTCCGACTCGCCGGGATGGCCCACGATGAGTGTCGTCCTGATCGAGATCCCCGGCACCCTGCGGCGGAACTCGCCGAGAAGTCGCATGAACGACTCCCGGCTGCCGCCGCGCCTCATGCGGGCGAGCACCCGGCGGCTGGCGTGCTGCAGCGGGACATCGATGTAGGGGGCCACGCGGGAGACCGAGGCCATCGTCTCCATCAGCCGTGTGGTGATCTTGCTGGGGTAGGCGTACAGCAGGCGGATCCACTTCAGGTCATCCGTCTCTCCGAGCTGAGTCAGCAGCTCCGGCAGGCCACCGGTCTCGCCGATGTCGGAGCCGTACGATGTGGAGTCCTGGGCGATCAGGTTGACCTCGCGCACCCCGGCCTGGACCAGCGCGCGCGCCTCGGTCACCAGCGAGGCGATCGACCGGGAGCGGAACGCGCCGCGGATCTTCGGGATGACGCAGAAAGCGCACGGGTTGTCGCATCCCTCGGAGATCTTCAGATACGCCGAGGCGCCCGTGGTGGCCAGGACGCGATCGGAGCGCTCCGTGGGCATCCAGATCGCGGGGCCCAGGTCGGGCACGAACGGGGCATCCGACAGGTCGCACGCCTCCACCACCCGCTCCACGTCGTTGAGCCCCAGCACGCGATCAACTTCCGGCAGCGCCGCCTGCAGCGCCGCGCCGTCGCGCTGGACCATGCATCCGGAGACTACAAGGCGGCGCAGGCGGCCGTGGTTCTTGAGATCCGCCAGCTCGCGGATCGTCTCGTATCCTTCATCGCGCGCCGACTGGAGAAAGCCGCACGTGTTCACCACGACCACGTCGGCGCCGGCCGTGTCCATCGTGATGTGAAAGCCGCGGCGGCGCAGGGCGCCCATCATCACCTCGGAGTCGACGAGGTTCTTGGCGCAGCCCAGGGAGACGAGACCGACGGTGATCATATGGTGATCATGCGGCGCTCAGGCGCGGGGACCGGGCCGCCGCGCGCGGCGCCGGGGTCCGGCGGGTGAGTGCTCAGCAGGGGGATCGGTTCCGGGGAGGATGTCGGAGGCCTCGCGGCTCATGAACCACATGGTGCCGCCGGCCGCTTCGCAGGCCTCGAGCAGATCGGCTGAGGGGTCCACCAGCAGGCGCACGTGGCTTGCGGCCTCGAGCATCTGCAGATCGGCCAGGGCGCTCCCCGCGGCCACCTTCGGCACGCTGCCGCACCGCTTGAGAATCGCCTGGATCCTCCCGGGCCCGTGGGGGAACGGCTCGATCACGTCGTCGGTCAGCCGCCCGGCGACAACCGCCACCTCGCCCGCCACGATGTCGGCAGGCTCGATGCCGAAGTGCCGCGCCGCAGTCTCGACCACCCAGCGCGGCGCCAGCGAGGCCACGATCACGCGATACCCCTGCCCGCGCAGCGTCTCGATCATCCCGATGGAGCCGGCTGCGGGGGCGCCGCGCAGCTCGGCGCAGGCCTCGAGCGCCGCGGCTGCATGGGCGACAACCACCTGCTCTTCCAGGCCCGCCATCCCGGCCAGCCTGACGCGGGCCATCAATGGCTCGGGGCAGAATCCGGCGGTCTGCAGAGCGCGCAGCGTGGCGAAATCGGCATAAGGATCGCGGGCCGGCTCGGCCCCCAGCGCGCGCACGGCGCGGGCCAGAGGGGCGGACGCCCTTCCATGCAGCGCCCGATGCTCGAGGAGCCGATCCCAGAGCAGCGCGGCCAGGTCGGATTTCCAGAGAGTCCCGTCGGCATCGAAGGCGGCGATCCGGGGCTGGCCTGGACGCAGCCTCACCGCATCGCGCGCCACGCGGTGGCATCGCTCGATCACATCGGCGACGGTGGCCTGACGGACGCTCATCTCATGCCTGTCATGGATAGATGCGGCTCAGCGTCCTGGGGTACGGGATCGCCTCGCGCGCATGATGGATGCCGCACAGCCAGGTCACCGTGCGCTCGATCCCCATCCCGAATCCGGAATGGGGAACCGTCCCGTACTTGCGGATCTCAAGGTACCACTTGAACGCTTCTTCCGGCAGGCCGTGCTCGCGGATCCGCGAGAGCAGCAGGTCGTGGTCGTGGATGCGCTGGCTGCCTCCGATGATCTCCCCGTACCCTTCGGGCGCCAGAACGTCCACGCAGGACGCGCGATCCGGCCGCTTCGAGTCGGGCTGCATGTAGAAGGCCTTCACGGAGGCAGGGTAGTGGGTGATCATCATGGGGCTCGTGTGCATCTCGGAGAGGATCGTCTCGTCGGTGCCGCCCAGGTCGTTCCCCTCGGCGAAGTCCACCCCCTTGGCGCGCAGGGCGGCCACCGCGTCGTCATAGGTCATGCGGGGGAAGGGGCGTGACACCGCTTCGAGCTTGCTGACATCGCGCTCCAGCACCTTGAGATCCTCGCGGCAACGATCGAGCACACGTCCGACGATCGCCATCAAGAACTCCTCGGCCAGATCCAGCAGGCCGGGCAGCTCCATGAAGGCCACCTCGGGCTCCACCATCCAGAACTCGGTGAGGTGGCGGCGGGTCTTTGATTTTTCGGCGCGGAAGGTGGGGCCGAAGCAGTAGACGCTTCCGAACGCCATGCAGGCCGGCTCCAGGTAGAGCTGGCCGGATTGCGTGAGATACGCCTTCTCGCCGAAATAGTCGGTGGTGAACAGCGTGCTCGTCCCCTCGCAGGCGGCCGGCGTGAAGATGGGAGAGTCGATCAGCACGAAGCCGCGGCTGTCGAAGAAGTCCCGGACGGCCCGCACCACTTCGCTGCGCACGCGCAGGGTGGCGTGCGGACGGCTCGAGCGCAGCCAGAGATGGCGGTTGTCCATCAGGAAGTCCACGCCGTGGTCCTTGGGGGAGATCGGGTACTCGCCGGCGACGTGATAGGGCGTCAGCGCGGTGACGTTGAGCTCGTAGCCTCCGGGGGCGCGCGGCTCGGCTCGCACCGTGCCGCGCATCGCAAAAGAAGACTCCTGTGTCAGAGCGCCGGCTGTCTCGAAGATCTCGGGGGAGACTTCCTTGGCGACGACCACCCCCTGAACGTAGCCGGTCCCGTCGCGAATCACCAGGAAGCGGATCTTCCCGATGTCGCGCTTGTGGTAGACCCAGCCGCGCAGATCGACCTGGCTGCCCACGTGCCGGCCCAGGTCGCGGATCGGCACGAAGCCGTCGGAGCTCATTCCTCCGGTTCCTCCGCCTTCTGATGCGCCTTCGCGTGGGCGATCACCTTCTCGCGGAGGTGCGCGGGGACCTCGTCGTAGTGGGAGAGCTCCATGTGGTACTCGCCCCGGCCGCCGGTGATCGAGTTGAGCGTGGCGGAGTAGCTGAGCATCTCGGCCATCGGAACACGGGACTTGATGATGCTGTGGCCGCTCTTGGAGTCCATCCCCTCCACACGCCCGCGGCGGCTGTTGAGATCGCCCAGGATGTCGCCGTAGCACTCCTCGGGCACGACCACCTCCACGTGCATGATCGGCTCGAGCAGCGTGGGGCCCGCGTCCACAATCGCCTTCTTGAATGCCTCGCGGCCCGCCACCTGGAACGCGATGTCCTTGCTGTCCACGGGATGCGTCTTGCCGTCCACCAGCGAGACCTTCACCCCCACCACCGGGAAGCCGGCGATGACCCCCTCGGCCATCTTGGACTGGACCCCCTTGTCCACGCTGGGGCGGAACTGATGATCGATGACGCCGCCCACGATCTTGTCGACGAACTCGTAGCCTCCTTCGCGGCGGGGCTCCACGTCGATGAAGACCCGCGCGTACTGGCCCGCGCCGCCGGTCTGCTTCTTGTGGGTGTACTCGACGTACTTGACCGCCTTGGTGATCGTCTCGCGGTAGGGGATCTTGGGCAGCTTCAGCGTGCACTCGACGCCGAGGCGCTTGAGCCGGGCCACCGCCACCTCGACATGCTCCTGCCCGGAGCCCGAGATGAGCATCTCCTTGGTCTGCCCGTCGCGCCCGATCCGCAGCATCGGGTCGGCCTCCAGCAGCTTGTGCAGCGCCGCGGAGAGCTTCTCCTCGTCGCCGCGGCTCTTGGGCTCGATCGCCCAGGAGATCGCCGGCTCATGGTGGGTGACTCTGGGGTACTCGATGACATGTCCCTTGTCGGAGACCAGCGTGTCGCCGGTGTGGGTGACCTTGAGCTTCGCGAAGGCGCCCAGGTCACCGGCATGCAGCTCGCCGATGGACGTGATCTGCTTGCCCTGCACCAGGTCCACGGCGCCCACCCTCTCGGAGTCCCGCCGGGTCGCGTTGAAGATGGTGGAGTCGGACTTGACGGCGCCGGAATAGACGCGGAAGTAGGAGATCTTGCCGGCGAAGGGATCCACGACGGTCTTGAAGACCAGCGCGGAGAACGGCTCCGTGTTGGAGAGCTTCCGCGTGGCCTCATTGCCCTGCGCATCGACCCCTGTCACCTCGCCGTGCGTGGTCGCCGAGGGGAGCAGACGGACGACGGCGTCCAGGATTGGCTGCACGCCGATGTTCAGCGTGGCGGCACAGCAGTAGACGGGGAATACCCGGCGCTGCACCACCGCCTGAGTGAGTCCCTCCGTCAGCTCCGCATCGGTCAGCGTCCCCGTCTCGAGATACTTCTCCATGAGCTGATCGTCCGTCTCGGCGACGGCGTCCGCCAGCTTCTCGCGGGCGGCGCGGGCCTCGTCCATGAGGGCGGCGGGCACATCCGCCTCGGTCCGCCTGCCCGATCCATCGTGGGGCCACGTGAGGGCCTTCATCCGCACCAGGTCCACCACGCCGGAGAATTCCTTCTCCGCGCCGATCGGGATCTGCACCGGCACGCAGGCGCGGTTGAGCGTGGTCTGCACCGACTCGACCGCACGGGTGAAAGAGGAGCGATCCCTGTCCAGCTTGTTGATCACGATCAGCCGCGCCACTTCGAACTCGTCGCACCAGGCCCAGACCTTCGCGGTGGAGACCTCCACCCCCGCCACGCCCGAGACCACCACCACCGCCCCGTCGGTCACGCGCATGCAGCCGCGCGTGTCGTGCAGGAACGCGCCGTAGCCCGGCGTGTCGATGCAGTTGACCTTGTTCTTCTCCCACTCGAAGTGGCAGAACGCCGCGGCGACTGACTTCTTGCGCGCCACCGATTCTTCATCGAAGTCGGTCACGGTCGTGCCGTCGTCCACCTTGCCGAGCCGGTTCACCGCACCCGCATCGAAGAGCATCGCGGAAGCCAGGCTGGTCTTTCCCGCGTGCCCATGACCGATCAGGCACAGGTTGCGGATTTCTGAAGCGTCGTAGATCTTCATCGTTCCTCCACGGCAGAGGTCCGGCTGATGGTGGACGCGCCCTCACGGGACACCGGCCGGCGAGCTGGTGCGCCGGCGTCGTGCGCGCGCTGACGGTCGTAAGTCGTTGAAACGGAACGCGGATTATACCACGCAGTTGCGGGAGGGTCTTTCAGGCTACTTGGGAGGCTTGGTGACGATGTCGTCGTAGATCTTCCGGGCCCGGCTCTTCACCACCGGGCACCCCTCGTCGTTGACGAGACACCAGGCGATGGTCTCATCCTGGCAGCCGCAGGCGCACTTCTCGCGGTTCACGGCCTCGAGAAACTCCTTGCGCACCACCGGGTCGAGCTTGTCCAGATCGGGAAACCCTGGAAGGACGGAGTAGTAGCCGACCCGCACGTTGCCGATCGGTCCTGCCGTCGGATCCGCTGGTGGCGCGGGGGTGGCCCCCTGGGCAGGCTGGGCCGCGCCCGGGGCTGTGCCAGATGCCGCGTCGCGCGGCGCCATACGGCCGGCGGGCTTTCCGGCCGCGCCGGGAGCGGGCACCGGCTTGCGGGTCGTCTCGAGCTGCCGCAGCAACTCGTCTTCCTGGAAGGGCGACAGCGCGGCTTCGAAGTCAGTCTGCTGGATCTTTGTCAGCTTCCTGAACTCCAGGATGTGGCCGAAGGTCTTGCCCGAGGCACGGTACGCCATGACCTGCTTGACGACTTCGGGGCGCAGTCCGGGATGGGCGGAGAGCCTCTCCTGGGAGCCGGTGTTGAGAAGCTTCAACAGGGCCTGCGCGGATGGGTTGATTTCCAACGCCGGCTTTTCAGATCGGGCTGGCGCCGGCGACGCCGGTGCGGGTGGCGCCGGCGATGTCTCGGCGGGAGGGGCCGCAATGAGCACCGCTCCTCCAAGCATGATCGCCACGAATCCTGCCATGGCGCGCCGCAGCGCCACTGTGCATCGCATCCGGAGCCTCCCGGGGATCGTCTGTGAAATGAGCGCAGTGAGTCTAGGGCCCGTCCCTGGGGGTGTCAAGGAATCAGGCTCAGGACACGCCCTCTGCTTCACATATAATCCCGGTCTGCCGCATGGCGCGGCGGCGCGATCACGGACGTAACAGGAGGAGCACAGGTTGGCATCAGGCAAGACCACCTCCCGCGGCATGCCGCCTGTGCTTGTTCTGATTCTGGCTGCGGTCGTGCCCCTGGCAAGCCTCATCCCGGCCTGGCAGGCGCGCAGCGTGACGCCGCCCGGCGACCAGTTCATGGGATTCCGCTACATGGCGGGGGATCACTTCCAGTACGCGGCCTTCATGCAGCAGGCCGCCGACGATGGCTCCCTGATGATGCGCAATCCCTTCACCAGCGAGCCGCAGCGGGGGGTCTTCGTCCTGCTCTACTTCTGGATGGTCGGGCTGGCGTCACGGCTCCTCGGCCTGACGATCCCCGCTGCCTGGGATCTGTTCGGAGTCATGGGCGGGGCGCTCTACATCCTGATCTTCTGGTGGCTCACGGACGCGTTCTTCACGAGACGCAAGGCACGCATCGCCGCCACGGGCCTCTTCTGCCTGGCGGGCGGGCTCGACTGGATCGTGACGCTGCTGCGCATGACGATCACCCCCGCGCTGAAGGCACTCGAGCATCCGTTCGACTTCTTCTGGAACTGGTCGACCTTCGGCACGATGGCGGTGCCCCACTGGCTCTGGCCTGCCTTGGTTCTCGCGCTCGTGGTCAGACTGCTGCTGATGTCTGAGGCGCCGGCGTGGCGCGCGCCGCTGGTGGGCCTGCTGATGCCGCTCGTCTGGTTCATGCACGCCTATTCCGGGATGGTCGCCTACCTTGCGCTCGGCCTGGCGCCGGTTGTTCCAGTCTGCGCCGCGTGGCTGCGGATCGAGAAGCCCGACTGGGCGCGGGCTCGCACGAATGCCCGGCTCGTGGCGCCCGGGCTCCTCTCGTTCGCCGTCGTGGCGGCCTATCTGCTCTGGGCCCGCGGCGACGAGGTCTTTCGGGTCAGCTCGGCGCGGGGATTCTCCTGGACCGACACCTTCTCGGTCTGGTGGTATCCGATCTCGTACGGGCTGTTGCTGCCGCTGGCCTGGTTCGGCCTCAGGAGCATGGCCCGGCAGCAGGATCGGGCCTTCGATCTGACGATCGCCTGGGCGGTGGCGGCCTTCTTCCTGTCGGTCAATCCGCTGTTCGCGGGAGTGAAGTTCCAGTACCTGCTCTTTCCGCCCCTGGCCCTGCTCGCGGCGCGGGGATTTGGCGAGCTTGCGGAGTCGTCGGCCTGGTTTGCGCGCAATCTGGCCGCCGGCCCGGGGCTGGTGGCCATGGGGGCGGCGCTGTGCCTCAACGCGCCGGTGTCTCTCGTCAAGGAGATGCCCAAGGCCGCCACGACGCGCGAGATCTACATGCCGCGCGGCGAGGTGCAGGCGATGCAGTGGCTCCGAGGCCAGCCCGATGGCTTGGTGCTCTGCTCGTACTGGTCGGGAAACCGCCTGGCGTGGCTTTCGGGAAAGACCGTGTTCGTCGGGCACTGGTTCATGACGGCGGGACTCAACCAGAAGAACAGGATGGTGGCGATGCTGTTTTCCGAGCATGTCACTCTCGCCGAAAAGCAGACTCTGATCCGCCAGACCGGCGCCCGCTACATCTATGCCGGGCGCGCCGAGGCGACCCTGGGATCGCTGGACCCCCAGCTGCCGCTGCGGCGCGTCTATGATCAGGACCAGGTCGTCATCTATGAAGTGGGTAGCGGCGCATGAGGATCCTGGGGGCCCACATGTCGATCGCCGGCGGCGTCGACAAGGCGCTGGAGCGCGGCGCGGCGGTGGAGTGCGACGCCATCCAGATGTTCAACAAGAGCAGCAACCAGTGGAGGGCCAGGCCGCTCGATCCGGAGGAAGTCGCCCGCTTCCGCGCCCTGCAGATCGAAAAGGGGATCTCGCCGGTGCTCTCCCACGGCAGCTACCTGATGAACCTGGCCTCGCCCGACCGGGCGCTGTATCGGCGATCGATTGCCGCCTTCGGCGAGGAGATCGATCGGTGCGAGACACTGGGCATCCCGTACCTGGTAATCCATCCGGGCTCGCACATGGGCGCCGGCGAGGAGGAAGGCCTGGCGCGGGTGGCCGCGGCGCTCAACGAGCTGCTCGACGCGCGCAGCGCAGGCCGCGTGACGATTCTGCTGGAGACCACGGCGGGACAGGGGGACAACGTAGGGCACCGTTTCGAGCATCTCAGGACGATCCTCGACGCCGTGCGGCACCCCGGGAAGATGGGCGTGTGCGTCGACACCTGCCACATCTTCGCGGCCGGCTATGACCTGCGCATGCAGGCGGGGTACGATACGGTCATGACCGAGCTGGATCGCACCGTTGGCCTGCCGCGGGTTTCCGCCTTCCATCTCAACGACTGCAAGAAGGATCTGGGCTGCCGGGTGGATCGCCACGAGCACATCGGCAAAGGGAAGATCGGCATCGAGGCCTTTCGCTGCCTGATGAACGATCCGCGCTTCGAAGGCGTCCCCATGCTGCTGGAAACCCCCAAGGGGGAAGACTGCGCCGAGGACCGGGTCAACCTGGCACTGCTGCGCTCGCTCATCGGGAGCCGCGGATGAAGGTCAACGAGATCTTCCAGAGCATCCAGGGCGAGTCGACGCGCGCCGGCCTTCCCTGCACCTTCGTCAGGCTCACGGGGTGCGATCTGCGCTGCGTCTATTGCGACACCGCATATGCTTTCCATGAGGGGACCAGGATGACCTGTACCGAGGTCATCGCCGAGGTGGAGCGGCTGGGCTGCCGCTTCGTGACGGTCACGGGTGGAGAGCCGCTGCTCCAGGAGGAAGTGTTCGGTCTGATGGAGCGGCTCGCCGAGGCCGGCTACGACGTGCAGGTGGAGACATCGGGAGCCGCCGGCATCGAGCGCGTCGATCGGCGCGTGCGGATCATCCTGGACATCAAGACCCCCGGCAGCGCGATGGGGCACGCGATGGACTGGGAGAACCTGTCGCGGCTCAAGCCCGGCGATGAGGTCAAGCTGGTGCTGATGGGGCGCGGCGACTATGAGTGGGCGCGTGACACGCTCGCCGCGCGGCCGATCCCCGCCGGCATCCCGGTGCTGCTGTCGCCCGTGCACGGCGTGCTCGACCCGCGCGACCTGGCCGCCTGGATGCAGTCCGACCGGCTCGACGCGCGCCTGCAGCTGCAGATCCACAAGTACATCTGGGGACCCGATGTCCGAGGAGTCTGAGCACAAAGGGGGAGCGCCCGCCGTGGTCTCGCACCCGGCCTACCGCGCCGCCTGCGAGCTGGGTGCCTGGGTCCAGGAGCTGGAAGATCGATTCCCACCCGACGAGATCTCGGTTCTGTACCGGAAGCTGCAGGGCGCCGCCATCGACATCGGGGCACGCCTGGCAGAGGGGATCGACAGGGACGGTGTGGATACCCAGCGCCGTCTCTCCGAGACGACGCGCCGCGCGGCGCGCGGCAAGCTCTCCGAGGTGCGCCACTATCTGGAAACGGCCGCCGGCAGGTTCCTCGTGGATGAGGCGCAGATGCGGAGCTTCGAGGAGCACGAAGGGAAGATCCGTCCCTGGCTGGTGTGACGATGCCGCCTGTCGATTCCGGAATCGCCGTGGTGCTGGTCTCGGGCGGCATGGACTCGGCGGTGAGTGCCTCCATCGCGGCATCAACCAGGAGCGCCGCCGGGCTGGCATTCCTTCACGTGGAGTATGGCCAGCGCACGCAGGCCAGGGAGCGCGCCAGCTTCGACGCGCTGGCGGATCACTTCAAGGCTGGTCGCAGGCTGGTGGCCCGGCTGGATCACCTCCGGTCGATCGGTGGCTCCAGCCTCGTCGATCGATCCATCGCGGTCCCCGTGGCGGACCTCTCGGCAAAGGAGATCCCGAGCACCTACGTGCCGTTCCGCAATGGGCAGCTTCTCTCGGTGGCGGCCGCCTGGGCCGAATCACTCGGCTCGCATGCCATCTACATCGGGGCGGTGCAGGAGGATTCCTCCGGGTACCCCGACTGCCGGCGCGAGTTCTTCGACGCCTTCGAGGCCGCCATCGCGTCGGGCACGAAGCCCGGGGCGCGCGTGGCAATTGAGACTCCGGTCATCGGCCTGCGCAAGAGCCAGATCGTGCGCCGCGGCCTGGAGCTGGGCACGCCATTGGAGCTGACCTGGTCCTGCTACCAGAGCGGGCAGGAGGCCTGCGGCGCGTGCGACTCCTGCGCGCTGCGGCTGCGGGCCTTCGCCGAGGCCGGTGTGGCCGATCCGATCCGCTACGCCGCGCACGCCGGCTAGCGCATGCGACTGAGCGATTTTGACTACACGCTGCCCGAGGATCTGATCGCCCAGGAGCCGGCCACGCCGCGCGACGCGGCGAGACTCCTGGCGCTGGATCGGCGTACCGGGCGCCGCCTCCACCGGCGCTTTACCGATCTGCCGGGCCTGCTGCGCTCCGGAGATCTCCTCGTGGTCAATGACACGCGCGTCCTGCCGGCACGACTGAGGGGCCGGCGCGCCGCCCCGGGCGCTTCGGCTGCCATCGAGGTGCTCCTGGTCGAGGAGCTCTCGGGCGAGACGGCCCGCGGCGCCACTTCGGGACGCATCTGGCGGGCCCTGGCGCGCGGCGTCCGCCAGGAAGGGGAGCCTCTCGCCTTCGGCAGCGGCATCAATGGCCGGGTGATCCGCAAGGAAGATGATGGGGCGATCCTGCTGGAGCTGTCGGCCGGAGGCGCAGGCGATGGCCTCGATGCGCTGCTGGCGCGCGAGGGGGAGATGCCCACACCTCCTTACATTACGCGCGCCGCGGATGACCCTCGCGCTGAAGATGATCGGCAGCGCTACCAGACCGTCTACGCCGAGCGCCCGGGGGCGCTGGCGGCGCCCACAGCCGGGCTTCACTTCACGCCGGAGGTTCTCGCCGCGCTGCGTCGGGCTGGCGTGGAGGTGGCGGCCCTCACGCTGCATGTCGGCGTCGGAACGTTCCAGCCGATCCGCGTGGAGGAGATCGAGCGCCACAGGATGCTGCCGGAGCGATGCCGCGTTCCAGGCGCGGTCGCCGAGGCGATCGCGCGGGCGCGCGCGCGCAGCGGCAGAGTTGTGGCGGTGGGCACGACAGTCACGCGCGCCCTGGAGTCCCACGCCGATGGAGATGGGCTCGTGCGGCCCGGTGAGAGTTCCTGCGACCTGTTCATTCATCCGGGGCATGCGTTCAAGGTCGTCGACGCGCTGCTGACCAACTTCCATCTGCCGCGCTCGACACCGCTGCTGCTGGCCTGCGCCTTCGCCGGACGGGAGGCCCTGCTTGCGGCCTATGCCAAAGCGGTGGCGCGGCGCTACCGGTTCTTCTCCTACGGAGACTCGATGCTCCTGGCCGACCTGCCGGATGAGGGTGCATGAGCGGCAGGGGATTCAGCTTCGAGGTGGTGGCGGTGGATCCCGGCAGCCGCGCGCGCGCCGGGAAGGCGCAGACCTCGAAGGGTGCCTTCGAGACGCCGGCCTTCATGCCGGTGGGGACCTACGGCGCGATCAAGTCGCTCGATCCATCCGAGGTGGCCGCAGCGGGCTGCGAGATCGTGCTCGGCAACACCTATCATTTGTATCTGCGTCCCGGCGCCGATGTGATCGAGAATCTGGGCGGCCTGCACCGCTTCATGGGCTGGCGGGGGCCGATCCTGACCGATAGCGGCGGATTCCAGGTCTTCAGCCTGGCGGCGCTGCGCCGCGTGACCGACGAAGGAGTGGAGTTCCGCTCGCACCTGGACGGATCGCTGCACTTCCTGACTCCGGAGAAGGCAATCGGGATCCAGCGATCGCTTGGCTCCGATATCGCGATGGTCCTGGACGAGTGCCCGCCGGCCACGGCGGCTCTGCCGGAGCTCGAGGCAGCATTGACCCGCACCACGGCCTGGGCCGGACGGTGCCGGCAGGCCTTCACGCCGGATTCAGCGGGCGCCCTGTTCGGCATCGTGCAGGGCGGGCCGCGCGAGGAGTTGCGGCGGCGCCACGCAGAAGAGATCATCGAGATCGGTTTTGACGGCTATGCGATCGGCGGAGTGAGCGTGGGGGAGCCGGCCTCGGAGATCCATCGCGTCGGCGCGAGCACGGCAGCCGTGCTGCCGGCCGATCGCCCGCGGTACTTGATGGGGGTGGGGACGCCCGAGGATCTGCTGGTCATGATCGGAGAAGGAGTCGATATGTTCGACTGCGTCCTGCCGACACGCAACGCGCGCAACGGCACACTCTTCACATGGGACGGAGAGCTGCACATCCGCAACGAAGCCCACCGCCAGGATCCTGCGCCCATCGATGCGGAGTGTCCCTGCCCTGCATGCCGGCGGTTCTCGCGCGCGTACTTGAGGCACCTGTTCATGTCCAAGGAGATCCTCGGCCACCGGCTCAACACGCTGCACAACCTCACCTTCTACCAGCAGCTGATGGCCGGCAGCCGCGAGGCGATCCGGCAGGGGCGCTACGCTTCCTGGCGTGACACGGCGCTGGCGCGGCTCCGGAGCGGCAGCGCATGAAGCCCCTCATCTATGTGGCCGACACCCACCTGACCACTGATGACCCCGAGGTGGACAGCTTCGTGGCCTTCCTGCGCCGGGTCGGCAGCACGGCGGGCACACTCTACATCCTGGGTGACCTGTTCAATGTCTGGTTCGCCGAACCCAAGTTCAGGATGCCGCACCAGGAGATGGTGCTGGCAGAGCTGGGCTCGCTGGCCGCCTCCGGGGTGCAGGTGAAGTTCGTGGAAGGGAACCGCGACTACTCCGTGCGGCGCAACTGCCTGGGGCGGCCTTTCGCCGAGGTGACCTCCACGAGGCTGCTGGAGCGCTACGGCTCGCTGCGCATCGTCTCGGAGCACGGCGACGAGATCAACCGCGCCGACAGGCAGTACCGCCTCTGGAAGCGGTTTTCGAGGAGCTTCGCAGTCTACGGACTGTTCCGGTTGCTTCCGGGGCGGTGGGGGATCTCGCTCGGCGAGCGCCTCGAGCGGACCTTGTCGGGCACCAACCTGCGAAACAAGTCGTACTTTCCGACCGAGATGTGCCGCGCCTACGCCGAGGATCTCTTCCGGCAGGGAAGCGACGCGCTGGTGCTGGGGCACTTCCACGAAGAGCGCGTGCTGCCTGTCGCCGGCGGCGTGGTCTACGTCATGCCGACCTGGCGCGGCCACCACCGCTACCTCTGCGTCGAAGGGGACGCCGCTCCGCGCTTCATGCAGTTCGTCCCGTAAAAGCGGGCTAGATGACTGGTTTCCATGGCGTCTCGTCCATCATCGTCTCCACCCGCTGCCTGAACAGCTCGTGCAGGCGCGTGGTGATCGGGCCGCGGCCGGCCCGGCCCACCGGCCGGCCATCGAGCGTCCCCACGGCGAGGATCTCGCGCGTGGTGCTGGTTACGAAGATCTCCGAGGCGGTGGCCAGCTCCTCGCCGGGCCAGGCGCCCTCTTCGCAGGGGATCTCATCCTGGCGCGCCAGCTCGATCACCAGATCGCGCGTCACCCCGCCCAGGATGCCGCAGCTCAAAGCAGGCGTGCGCAGCACCGAGCGGCTCACGAAGAAGATGTTGGTGCTGGTTCCTTCGGCGACGTGTCCGTCCATGTTCAGCATCAGCCCCTCCAGCGCTCCGGAGAGGGCCGCCTCCTGGGCGGCCAGGACGCAGTTGAGAAGACACGACGACTTGATCCGTGGATCCTGCGCCGCGATCGGGTTGCGCCGGATCGTCACCAGCGCGGCGGGGATCCCCTGGGCGCGCTGGTCCGGTGTCGGCTCCACGAGCGGCCACATGAGAATCATCAGGCCGGGCTGCGGGCAGAGCGCCGGATCGTAGCCGAGCGGGCCGGGACCCCGGGTCGCCACGACGCGCAGGGCATACTCGCCGCGGGAGGGAGCCTGCATCAGGGTGCGCGCCACTTCGCCGGCGATGTGGCCCGCGCTCCAGGGGAGCGCGAGGCGGATCGCAGTGGCGGAGCGGCGCAGCCGTTCCAGATGCTCGGGCACCAGGAACGCACGGCGGCCGTACGTGCGGATCGTCTCGTACACGCTATCGCCGTAGAGGAAACCGTGATCAGCGGCGGGGATGACCGCCTCGCTCAGCGGCGTGATCGTTCCATTGATGTTGGCCCACTCGGCGCCGGTGCTCATGAGATGCTCCGGCGGGAGACTACCGGCCGGGCCGGAGCCGGTCAAGGATTTGCGCGGGCCTGTGATACCATGCCGCTCCCGATGTCCTGGTCCCGGACGCACGCGCACGGATCCCAGCCCTCGCCTCGCTCCCAGCGGGTCAGCCTGTCGCTGGCCATCGCGCTCACGTCGGTCGTGATGGTGGTGGAGGCGATCGGGGGATGGTGGGCCAACAGCCTCTCGCTGGTCTCGGACGCCGGCCACATGCTCAGCGATGTGGCGGCGCTGGGGATGGCGTTGTTCGCCGTCGTGATGGCCCAGCGGCCTGCGTCAGCGCGCAGGACCTACGGCTGGCACCGTCTCGAGATCCTGGCCGCGTTGTCCAACGGCGTCGTGCTGATCGTGATCGCCCTGCTGATCCTGGGGCGCGCCTGGAAGCTCCTTCAGAACCCGCAGCCGGTCTCGGGCGGGATCGTCCTGATCGTGGCGAGCCTGGGCCTGGCGACCAACCTGATCGGGATGCGGCTGCTGGCCCATGACCGCTCGTGCAATGTCCGATCGGCCCGCCTGCACCTGCTGGGTGACGCGCTCTCCTCGGTCGGCGTTCTCGTAGCCGGGGCGGTCATCTACCTGACGGGCTGGTTCGCGATCGACGCCCTCCTGTCCTTGGTCATCGCGGCGATCATCATGTTCGGCGCCTTCGGCATCCTGCGCGAGACGGTCGACATCCTTCTGGAATCGACCCCGCCGGGCCTGTCTCCGCCCGACGTGGCGGGCGCCATCCAGTGCGTGGCCGGAGTCAGGGCGGTCCACGACCTGCATATCTGGAGCATCACATCGGGGATGACGGCGCTGTCAGGCCACGTCAAGGTTGAGGACGAAGCGCTGTCACGGTCGGATGAAGTACTCAACGCGGTGAAGGCCACCCTGCGCGACCGGTTCGGCATCGAGCACACCACGATCCAGCTCGAGTCGCTGGACTACACCGAGGTCGGCGAGTTTCACACCTGAACGCGGCTGGAATCCTAGTGACGGCCGAAGGCGCGGTTGTTGCGCTGGTGGGCCGTCCCGCGGGTGAATGGCTTCACATTGATCACCTGCGGGATCGTGGAGTTGAGCGGGGTGACGATGCCGAAGCCCTGGTGGAAGGTGCTGGAATGGAAGCCTTTCACGCGGTGGCCGCATCCGGCGAAGTGCCCGCCGCCGTGACCGCCGAAGCCGCCGTAGTATCCAGTCGCCAGCAGGCCCGGGTATATCCCGTGCGCGTACCCCGATCCATAGCTCCCCTGGTCAGGGATCTCGCTCGGCTGGTACTCCCGCTCCGGGTTGAAGATGTTCACCACCACCGGCTCCCTGCCGCTGCCGTCTGAATACGAAGGCTCGGAGACCGGCTCCGCGGCACGGTATTCCGCCGCCCGGGACACCATCGTCCTGCGCTCCGACTCGGTCAGCTCCCCGCCGATCCGGCGCCCGTGCTCGTCCAGGTTGGTGATGTGGAGAACCTCTCCGCCCTCGCCGGAGACGGATTTATAGATACGGAACGACGCGCCCGGCTCGGCGGCGGGCGCCGGATCTGCCTGAGCCCGCGGCGCTTCAGCCTGGTCCTTCTCCCCCATGAGCGACTCGATCAAGGCGTCGGAGGCGCCGGCGGCCTTGAGAGCCAGGATTCCTTCGACTGTGAGCACAAGCCGGGTCCCCGTGGACTGGACCTGCTTGAGGATGATCCGCTCTCCTACGCCGGCCCGCACCAGGGAGACGACGTCGTCGAGGGTGAGCGCGGCGGCGGCTGCCGGCAGCGTGGCTGCCAGCAGGACGATCCAGGGGGCGAGCTGTCGGCCGATCCTGTGCATCGGGTACCTGCGTGTGCCGAAAGTCGCCTAACTGTACTCCCAGCAGGAGGTTCCCGCCACCCGTCAGGACAGCGAAATGATCCCCCGCTCCACCAGCTTCTTCATCAGCCGGAGCGCCTCGATCTCCCCGATGGGGCAGATGTCGATGATCGAGCGGATGTCCCAGGAGCCATTGATGCGGCTGATCAGGAAGACCTCCTCGGGCGTGAGCTTCTCGCTGGTCAGCTCGTTCATCTGCCGGGCCAGGTTGGGGATGCGCTGGGGCTGGAGCTGGTCACGGTAGACGTGCTCCTTGAAGATGGCGCAGGCCTTGTCGTACAGCTTCTTGATGGCCAGATCCTGGGGGGCGAAGGCGATCGCCTGCTGCAGGAACTCCACCGAGGCGGCGTGGTCGGCGCGGGCGAAAGCCTCGCGCCCCCTGGCCACCAGGCTCTCGGCCATCGCCGTCTGGCTCGAGCCCCCGCCGTGAATGGCGGCCGTCTGGGCCTCCTCGACGCGCTTGGCGATGGCCACGAACCCCTTCCTGAAGAACTGGTAGAGGAGCTTCGAGACGAGGAACTCCGAGGCATGCAGCGTAAGGCAGAGGTCGGCGATCGATCGCTGGCCGTCCACCGCGCCCAGGACCTTGCCCACCAGCGAGCTGTCCTTGTCGAACCCGGCGGGAAGCTGCGCCTTGGAGCGGCGCAGCACGCTGCGGGGGGAGCCGAACTCCTCCCGGATGTGGTGCAGCTCGTCCACGCGGGTCAGGCCGTTGAGCAGGGCATCCTGGACATCGAGGGCGATGGGGATGAACAGCTCCTTGGGGAGCTCGTCGTGCATGAACTCGAAGTGCGCGTCGGCCCACAGAAACAGACTGAAGATGGTCTCCTCGGCCTTCGTTCCCAGAAGCCGCCGCAGCTCCTCTTCCTCCACCGCCCCGATCATCACGAGGATCTTGCCGAGCAGGACGGGGGTGCGCGCCTGGGTATCCAGCCCCTTCTTGAGCTGCTCTTCGGTGATGCGGCCGTGCGACAGCAGGAAGTGGCCGAGCTGCTCGGTGGGGTCGTCGGAAGACGAGGAGATGATCCGGCCGCTTTTCAGGTAGATCTTCTTGGTGAAGCGATCGCCGCGGACCACGAGAGTCCCGGAGAGCTTCCCTCCCGCCAGCCATTGGAGCAGGTCGGCCAGCGGCATGGTGGAGAAGGTGCCTGAAAGTCCCATGGTGTCATCGCCCGATCGATGCGCGGAGCCTCTAGGCCGGCGAATATATGGGCAGGGCAGGGGGCGGGCAATGAAGTGGCGGGCCATTGACGGGGCCATGCCGGGCGCTGATAATCCGGCCCGATGCAGTACCGGCATATGGGAAACGACCGGGTCCTGGCCCGGCTCGTGGTCGGGGAGGAGGTCATCACCTCGCTCAAGGCGCTGGCACGCACGGAGCGGATCCCCGCGGCCAGCCTCACCGGCCTGGGGGCGGTGGATGATGTGACGCTGGCGCTCTACCACCCCGTCCGCAAGGAGTACATCACGACGCGTCTGACCGAGGAGCTGGAGGTTGCCACCATGACCGGCAACATCGCCTGGGTGGGAGACGAGCCGGTGGTGCATGTGCACGGCGTGGTCTCACGCGCCGACTGCTCCACCGCCGCGGGGCACTTTGTCCAGGCGCGCGTCTCGGTGACGCTCGAGGTCATGCTCTCCATCTATCACGACAGAGTGATACGCGCCCCGGAGCCGTCGCTGGGTCTCAATCTGCTGTCGCTGGCGCGCTGACCCGCTCAGAAGTAGGCGGGGATCCCCGTGAGCTGCTCGCCGATGATCAGCACGTGGATGTCGTGGGTTCCTTCGTAGGTTTTGACCGCCTCCAGGTTGCACATGTGCCGGCCCACCTGGTACTCGTCGTGGGTCCCGTTGGCGCCGAGCAGGTCGCGGGCCATGCGGGCGCACTCCAGGGCGATATGCACGTTGTTCATCTTGGCCATCGAGACCTGGTAGGGCTTGACCTTGCCGGCGTCCTTCATCCGCCCCATGCGTAATGCCAGCAGCTGCCCCTTGGTGATCTCGGTCGCCATCCAGGCCAGCTTCTGCTGGACGAGCTGGAATGACGCGATCGGCTTGCCGAACTGGATGCGCGTCTTGGTGTAGCTCAGCGCTTCATCGAACACGGCTTGCGCGGCGCCGATGACTCCCCAGGCGATACCCGAGCGCGCCTGAGTCAGGCACATGAGAGGCGACTTGAGGCCGCCGCTTCCCGGCAGCAGGCTCTCGGCCGGGATACGGCACTCCTGGAACGACAGCTCCGAGGTCACCGAGGCGCGCAGCGCGAACTTGCCGGTGATGTCGCGGGCGGAATAGCCCGGCGTGCCTTTGTCCACCAGGAATCCTCTGACGACATTGTCGTCGTCCTTGGCCCAGACCACGGCGACGTCGGCGATCGTGCCGTTGGTGATCCAGAGCTTCGAGCCATTCAGGATGTAGCCCTTGCCGTCCTTGCGGGCGCGCGTCTTCATCCCTCCCGGGTCCGAGCCGTGATCGGGCTCGGTCAGGCCGAAGCAGCCGATGATCTTTCCCTGGGCCATCCCCGGCAGGTACTTGTCTTTCTGGGCGTCCGAGCCGAAGGCGTGGATGGGGTACATGCACAGCGCGCCCTGCACCGAGACGAAGCTGCGCAGCCCGGAGTCGCCCCGCTCCAGCTCCTGCATGATGAGTCCGTAGGCGGTGTGGGAGAGGCCCGCGCAGCCGTACCCCTGGAGGTTGGCGCCCAGCAGTCCCAGCTCGGCCAGCTTGGGGACGAGCTCGATCGGGAAGGTGGCGTTGCGGTTGTGCTTCTCGATGATCGGCAGCACCTCGTGGTCCACGAAGTCGCGCACGGTGTCGCGGATCATCCGCTCCTCTTCGTTGAGGAGCTCATCCACGTTGTAGAAGTCGAGGCCTGAGTAAGCCATGTCGGGAAACCCTCACAGAGTCATGCAGATGGGGATGCGCGTCACTCTACCAGAGCAAGTGGTGAGGGGCAATAAGCGGGCTGGATTACGAGAGGCGATCGAAGAGGGCGGCGATCCCCATCCCGCCTGAGATGCACAGTGTGGCCAGGCCGAGCCGCGCGCCGCGGCGATTCATCTCGTGCAGCAGTGTCACGGTGACGCGGGCGCCGGATGCCCCGATCGGATGGCCCAGCGCGATCGAGCCGCCGTTGACATTGAGCCGGCCGGCATCCAGGTCCAGATCTCTGGCGCAGGCCAGGACCTGCGCCGCGAAGGCCTCGTTGAGCTCGACGAGATCCACGTCGCCAAGCGCCAGGCCCGTCTTTGCCATGAGGGCCTTCACCGCGGGCACGGGGCCGATCCCCATGAGCGCCGGATCCACTCCGGCCACGCTGTGGCCCAGCAGGCGGAAGAGGGGGGAGATCCCGCGCCGTCGCGCTTCGGCCAGGGTGGTGACCACCATCGCGGCGGCGCCGTCGGTGATGCCGGACGAGTTGCCTGCATGCACCGTCCCATTCTTGCGGAAAACCGGCGGCAGCGATGCGAGCGAGGCCGCCGTGACCCCGTCGCGGGGGTGCTCGTCGGTCTGGACCGTCGTCACGCTGCCGCGGCGCCCCTCAACCTGGATCGGCACGATCTCCGCGTCGAATCGCTTCTCGCGTCTCGCCGCCTCCGCGCGGTTCTGGCTCAGGGCCGCGTAGTCGTCCTGCTCCTGCCGGCTGATGCCGTAGCGATCCGCCAGATTCTCCGCCGTCTCTCCCATCAGCTGGCCGCACAGCGGGCAGAGGAAGCCGTCGCGGTACATCCCGTCCACCAGCGGCGCCTCGCCCAGCTTGATCCCCCAGCGCGCCCCTTCGGCGTAGTAGGGGACGCGGCTCATCGACTCGGCCCCGCCCGCCAGCACCAGCAGGTTGTCGCCGGCCCGGATCGTCTGGGCCGCCGTGACGACTGACTTGAGCCCCGAGCCGCAGGCTTTATTGACCGTGAAGGCCGGCAGGGCATCGGGCGCGCCGGCGCGCCGGCCCACCTGCCGGGCGACGTTGGGGCCCGCGCCTGCCTGGCGGGCGCAGCCGAAGATCACCTCGCTCAGATCGGCGGGAGCCACTCCGGCGCGGCGGAGGGCCTCTGCGCCGGCCGCTCCCCCCAGCTGCGCAACGGTGAGAGATGAAAGCGCCCCGCCGAAGCGGCCGATGGGGGTGCGCACCGCCCCTGCCACCACGATGTCGGTGTCGCGCAGCTCGGGAAGCTTCGGCATGGGAGGTGACAGCCTACTCGATTCTCATGTCGATCGTCTTGCCGCGCGCCACGCCGAGCTTCCGATCGGCGCGGGCGCAGTTGCCCGCCAGCTCGAGATGGCCCGCGGAGTTGATCAGCGTGGCGACACCGCCCGCAGGAATCTGGGCATACGTCCGCACATGGTGCGACACCCGCCGGCGCCCTGCGAGCAGAGTCATGCGCGCGCCGCGAGCAAGACCTCCCATTGCGGCGATCTCCTCGCGCGTCAGATTCAGAATGACATTGCCGAACCGATCCACGTGGATGACCGTGGCGCGCATCCGGCCCCTGCGCAGCTTCTCGGGGCGGGGGATCTCCAGCCGCAGCCAACGCTTGATCTTCGGGCCAAGCGAAGCGGCCGCCTTGCCCGAAGCGAGGCGTGCCGCCGCCGGAGCGAAGAGATCGCGGCCGTGGAACGTGGCGCTGATCCTCCGCGCAGAGGTAAGCAGGCGTATTTCGCTGGGGGGATGCTCGGCGAAAACCCAGGCGAAGATACCGTTGTCGGGTCCCACGAACCAACGGCCTGCCGCCTTGGCGATGATCGGCCGGCGCGAGGTGCCGACCCCCGGGTCGACCACGGCGACATGCACCGACCCGCGCGGAAACGCGCCGCAGGCATGGCGCAGGACCCAGCCTGCTTCCATCACGTCGTGGGCCGGGATCTCATGGGTGATATCCACGATCGCCGCCCGCGGTGCCATCGAGAGGATCACCCCTTTCATCTCGCCGACGTAGTGATCGGCCGTGCCGAAGTCGGTGGTCAGGGTGATGATCGCCGGCCGCATTACGGCGCCGGCATGGGGATGAGCAGGCGCGCCACGTTGAAGTAGACGATGATCCCCACGACGTCCACCAGCGACGCCACGAAGGGAGAGGAGGCCACTCCGGGGTCGAGCCTCAGCGCCTTGAAGCCGAGCGGCAGCATGGCCCCGACGAGCGATCCCACCAGCACCATCGCCACCAGCGTGAGCCCGACGGCGGCCGACACCAGGGGGGTTGAGCCCCAGGACAGGGCGCGCAGGTATCCGATGATCCCCAGGAACAAGCCCAAGGCCAGGCCCATCCCGATCTCCCGGTACAGGATGCGGAACCAGTCGCGCATGTGGATATCGCCCACGGCGAGGCTGCGGATCACCAGCGTCGCCGACTGGGAGCCGGAGTTGCCTCCGGCGGAGATGATCACGGGGATGAAGAAGACGAGGCTCACCATCGCCTCGAGCGTTGCCGAGTAGTGCCGCAGCGCCGTGCCCGTGAACAGCTCGCCCAGGAAGAGCAGCAGCAGCCAGGCTCCGCGCCGCCAGGCGAGCTGCCAGAACCCCGCGCGCAGATAGGGCGTGTCGATCGGCTGGACGGCGCCCATGCGCTGCGCGTCCTCGGTGGCCTCTTCCTCGAGCACGTCGATCACGTCGTCGTGCGTGACGATCCCGACCAGCCTGTTGTCCGAGTCGACGATCGGCAGCGCCAGGAAGTCGTAGCGCTGGATGGCCCGGGCCACTTCTTCCTGGTCGGAGCTGACCGGCATCGAGATGAGTGGCTGGCGCAGCACCTCCATGATGTTCTGCTCCGGGCGCGCCAGCACCATCTCGCGCAGCGTGGTGTACCCGAGCAGATGGCGATCGGCGTCGGTGATGTAGACGTAGTAGATCGTCTCGCTGTCGGGGGCGATTCGGCGCAGACGCTGCAGCCCCTCCCCGACGGTGACCTCGGCTGGCAGCGACGCGTACTCCGTGGTCATCACGGCGCCGGCGGTATCCTCCTCGTAGGAGGCCAGCTTGCGGATATCGTTGCGCTCGGCCTGGGCCAGCAGCGGCATCAGCGAGTCGGTGGTGCGCTCCGGCAGAGCCTGGATGAAGTCTGCCCGATCGTCGGAGGACATCTCCTCGATGATCTGGATCATCCGCGACCGGCCGAGCGCCTCCACCACGCGGAGCTGGTCGGCCTCGTCCAGATGCTCAAACGTCAGGACCCGCCGCTTGTCGGCGAGCGACTCGAGCACGAGGGCTGCCTCGGGCGTCTCGAGATTGGCGATGAGATCGGCGACGTCTGCCGGGTGGAGCTCCTCGATCGCCTGGCGCAGCGCGTCGCGATCTCCTCTTTCGAGAAGCTCGCGGACCTCGGGCAGAATGAGAACCGTCACGTCATTCATGACATCACGTCGTGCTCAATAAGGTGCGTCGGCGGGAAGTGCGAAGGCGGCGGCGCGGGCCGGCGGCCATCTTGGCGCAGCGCCCACGGGCTGTCAACTGGACAAACGACCGCGGGTCATTAAGATGCCGCGCATGCCGCGACCGCTCCCGCGCGCCCTCTTCCTTGCCCTTGCCTGTCTCGCGATGCCGGCGCAGGCCGTCGCGGCTCCTGCGGCGCCGGTGGCCAACGCCATCGGCTATGAGATCGACATGGCGCTCATGCCCGAAGCCGCGCCCGCCCCGATCCCTCCCGCCGCGGCGCCGGCCGAAGGAACCCCCGCCGCGCAGCCGCTGTTCGTCCGGATCCGCGTGCCGCTGGACGCGATCGAGTCCACCCCGGGGCAGCGCGACTGGTCGGTTCTCGATGCGCTGGTGCAGCCCCACGCGGCGGCCGGCTACGGCGTGATCCTCTTTGCACAGGGCGGCTCGGCCCCGCTTCCTGCCGACGAAGCGACCTGGGGAGCCTTCCTGCGCGAGCTGGCCACGCGCTACGCCGCCACGGTGGATCTGTATCAGCTCGAGGCGATCGGCCCCGGCGCGCCGGCCCGCGACGCCGCCTACGCGCTCAAGCTCGCCTCCGTCACGATCCGATCCGCCGACCCGGGGGCGCAGGTGGCGCTGGGGGATCTCGATCTGGACACCGAGGGGACGCTCGGCTGGATCGAGTCGTTGTATGCCGAGGGGGTCGCGCCCTACGTGGATGTCCTGGCGGCGCGCGGCGAAGCGGTGGACGCGCCGCTCAAGGCGATCATGCAGCTCCAGGATCCCGCCGCGAGGATCTGGCGCGCCGATCGCCGTGTGGCCGTGGGGATCGCCGCGGGTGGTTTCCTGCTGCGGGATTATCTGGAGTCCCTGCGCCGCGAGGCGGCGCTGACGATCTTCACCCTGGAGTTCGCTCCCGAGGGGTTGCCGCGGCTGGAGGGCGTGCTGCGGCGGATCCGCGATCTGTTCACCCCCGGTCTCACCCCCCTCGTGGAGTCTGGCCGCGGCACACGCATCACGACGGCGATGGGAGAGGAGGTAAGGGCCGCAAGCCTGCGCCTCTACGATCCGGACGCCAAGCGGGTCCTGCTGGCCTACGACGCCGGCGACCAGGCGGTGCGCGGCACCCAGAGCGTCATGGTGCTCGACTCGGTGGATGTGGCCGATCCATTGCTGCGGGATGTGGCGGCCGGTGAGCAGGCCGCCGTCGCCGGGTGGCAGAAAGATACCGCCGCCGGCGTCACCCGTCTGGCGCTGCCACTGGCGGACTATCCGCTGGTGCTGGAGTACCGGCGCTTCACGTCGCCGCTGTACGGTCAGGAAGAGCGCCTCGAGATCACCGAGGGGCGCCTGCCCTCCGTCGAGGAGATCCTCGCCGCACACCAGGCCTTCCAGGCCGCGCAGGACACGCTGCTGGTCAACCTCCGCGCCCAGGCGCGGATCGACTACCACTTCAAGATCTCGGCCAGCGGCTCGATCGACGCGACGATCCTGAGCGCCTTCTTTCTCGATCCCAACGTGGGGGCGGAGTGGGAGTACCAGGAGTTCTTCGTCAATGGCGTCAAATGGCGCTCGGACCGGATCCCCGAGTTTCCTCTCCCGCAGCCCGAGCAGGTCCTCTCACTGCCGCTGGACCTGGCGCTCGATGAGCGGTACGCCTACCGCCTCAAAGGCGAAGAGATGCTTGACCCGTACGACTGCTGGGTCGTGAGCTTCGAGCCCAGGGCGCCGGGCGGCACTCTGTACGCGGGCACAGTCTGGATAGACAAAGCCAGCCACGCGAAGGTCCAGATCTCCTCGGTGCAGACCGGGCTGGCTTCTCCCGTCCTCTCCAACGAAGAGAAGGACTCGTACCGGCCGGTGCGCGGCCCCGACGGACTGGATCGCTGGCTGCTGGCGCGCATCGAAGGACAGCAGATCTTCACGCTCGCCGGAGCCAACCTGGTCCTGATCCGCGAGATCCAGTTCACCGATCACGTGGTCAACGATCAGGACTTCGCCCGGCTCAGGGCTGCCGCCTACGCCGGCAGTCATCAGATGCTGCGCGAGACGCCGGCGGGCCCCCGCTATCTGGAGAACACCCCGGATGGCGGCCGGGTCGTGAAGCCCGATCTGGACCCCGACAACCTGTTCCTGGTCGGGGGCGTCTTCTATACGCCGTCGCTGGACTTCCCGATCCCGCTCGCCGGCATCGACTACTTCAACCGCAATCTCGGCAAGCGCAATCTCCAGGCCAATCTGTTTGCCGCGGGGCCGCTCGTCTTCGGAAATCTGACGGACCCTGCGCTGTTCGGCACGCCGCTGGTGGGCAGCGTCGACGTCGGCCTGATGGGATTCTCCTTCACCGACGCTCCGATCGTGGACGACGAGGAGGTGGAAGAAGAGAGCGTGGATCGCACGGCGCAGAGCCTGACGCTGTCGCTGGGATTCCCCTTCGCCGACTTCTGGAAGGTGGAGGCGTCATTTCTCAGCGAGTATCAGGTCTTCGCCCACGACGAGGACACCGCCAGCGGCTTCACGATTCCCCAGGATACGATGGTCAACGCGCTGGCGGCGCGCGGGGAGTTCAACCGGGACGCCTGGAGCGTCACGGGCACCATTGCGTTTCACGAGCGCAACGACTGGCAGCCCTGGGGCGACCCTCTGTCTCCAGGCTTCGTCCCCTTCGATCCCGACACGCGGAGCTACACCCGCTACGCAGGGTCGGTCACCAAGGAGTTCTACCTCCCGTACAACCAGAAGATCCGGGCCGCGGCCACGATGATGGGCGGCGCCAGCCTGGATCGATTCAGCGCCTACCAGTTCAGCTTTTTCGGAAACAGGCTGCGCGGGTTCGGGGGAGCGGGGTTCAGCTTCCGTCAAGGGGCGCAGGCGCATGCGGCATATGACTTCAACCTGGCCAACCTGATCCGTTTCCAGGCCGCCGTCGACTATGCGCGGGTGAAGGCAATCGATGAGCCTGGCTCCGTCTACGACCGGTTCTGCGGTGTCGGGCTGTCGGGCCAGTCGATCGTCGGCCCCAACCTGATCGTCCGCCTGGACTGGGGCATCGCCCTGGGGAGCTCAGTTGACGAGTTCCGGGGCGACCAGGAGATCCTGCTGGCCCTGCTCAAGCTCTTCCGCTAGCCCGCTTTTCTCACCAGGTTTCGTCGCGAGACCGCGCAGATGCCGTCAGGCCGAGCCGCGAGGACGCCCGGCATGGCGAGCAGATCCGCGGTCGCAGCAGAAACCTGGTGAGAAATGCGGCTAGCTAACCTTTACAGTCCTTTTACGTCTCTTCCTGCAACCATCCCGAACGGTCGGGCGTTACAGATGGCGTTACCGGCCATCGGGAGCGAGGAGAGCAGAATCATGACGGAAAATGGACGGCTCAGGCGCCGCTGGACTGGCCGCCGGGTCAGGCTGTCCCCCGAAGGCGCCATCACCCTCGAGAAGGGAAGCCGGATGCTGCAGCGCGCCGTTGCGAAAGCGCTCAGGGACGGCGCCGACTGCGTCGAGATCGATGTATCCAGGGTACGGCTCATCGACGCCGCGGGGCTTGGAGCGCTGGTGGCCTGCGAGCAGATGGCTCAGCAGGCCGGATGCCCCTTCCGGCTGGAAGGGGCCCATGAAAAGGCCCGCGCCCTGCTGACTCTGACGGGCCTGGACCGCACGCTGATGCACCGCGGAGACCCCGGCCGCCCGGGACACCGGCGGCTCCGGCTTCAGGTAGCCTGAGCCGGCGCGGGAAACTTCCGCAAGGGTCTCTCGTAAGAAGCGTTTGAGTAGAGAAAAGGACTTCGGGCTGCGCCCCGCCGGAACCCGGCCCCATGCCGACCGGGTTCATCCTCCCCCCCACCTGGAATGTGGCGGGGCGCAGACCCCCCTCCTCACCGGAAAAGGTCCGAAGCCTTCACCGTCTCGTAGTCATCGCGCGAGAGGAAGCCCGCCGGGTCGTCCCTGATCTGCCCCAGAAACTGCGCCGCTTCCGGCACGAGCACGACCACCGCGAGCCTCTCGGGCAGGACGTGTTTATTCAATGTCGCGCGCACTCTCTCCGGGCTGATCGCCCGCAGCGACGCGGGGAGCCGATCGCGGAAGCCGGGGGTGCGCCACTGGATGTCCAGGAGCTGATCGAGCAGCCGCGCATGTGCGTCGCCGCCCTCCGGCGCGGTCTCCTGCGTCTTCTCAATCGCGGCAGCATCGGGTCCCTGCCGCAGCCGGGCGGCAAGCCGGGCGAGCTGGCTCTCGAGCTCTGAAGGGGCCGCGGTCGACATGGGAAGCTCCTCCACGAACGCATGCCGATCCCGGAGCCACGCTGCACCGCCGGCGGGATTCAAGGCGGACAGGAGCGGCAGGTAGTCGGGGTGGGCGCGCCCGAAGGGGAGGGGCACCCCCGCCAGACCCCGGGGGCTCGCGCCCGGCTGTTCGACCAGCAGGACACGCGGCCTGGTCAGATATGACAGCGCGGGACGGCGGTGCTGCGGCGGCCCGTCAGGAAGCGGCGCGAGCCCTTCCCGCACGCGCGACATCACCTGCGCCGATGTCGGCCCGGAAAGACCAGTCACCACGTTTCCCTTGCGGTAGTGCGCCAGAACGAACGCCGAGAGATCGTCGGCTGTGACGGTGCTCAGGCCCGCCGTGGTCCCGGCTGCCGGGTGAGCGCGCGGGCCGCCCCTGAAGGCCAGAGCATCGAACACCTCCACGATCACCTCGCTGCTGGCGCGCAGCCCGTCGAGTGCCTCGAGCATCCGGGCCCTCTCCTCCCCGATCCGGCCGGGATCCAGTACGCGGCGGCCCATGGCGTCGATCAGCGGGCCGCACGCCGTCTCGAAGTCGGCTGCCGGGGCATCGCATGCGAAGCGCGTCGCGTTCTTGTCCACCCAGACGGACGTGCCGGCTGCCATGGGCGCCAGCGCGCGGGCGGCCAGCGCCGCGACGCCCTCCTTGCCGGCCGGGTCTTCGGCGCTGCCGCTGAGGACGGCGATCACCATGCGGATCCTGTCGCCGCCGGCGTCGCGGACCTCCAGCGTATTGACCTCGGTGTGGCTCGGCGTGATGAGGGGAAGCGCTGCTGCCAGGATCGCTGAGCCCAGAGACCGCGACATTCTGTGCGCGCTCCTCGGAAGGGAAGCTGAGGCGCGCGATTATAATGCCGCCGATGTTCCGGTGGATCCTGGATGACACCCGCGCACTGCTGGCCGACCTGCGACGTCTGTGGGATCGCGGGCGCGCGAAGCTGCACTGGATGGGGGTGCGCTCGAAGCGCAGGATTGATGAGGCGGCCGGCGGCTTCGAGAACATCCGCCGCGGCGCCGACACCCGCACCCGCATGTGCACGGCGTGCCGGGCGCTCATCCCGGTCAGAGCCCGCCGATGTCCCGAGTGCGGGGAGAAGCCTGGCCGGTCGGTGAGCACGGGGGCCGGCAGGTTCGCGGAGAACCTGATGCCGGGATGGGCCAGCGCCAGCGCCCTGCTCCTGACGCTGAACCTGGCTGTGTACGCCGTCAGTCTCTGGTGCGACAACCGCGTTGCGCCGCTCGTGCCCGAGGGGCGCGGCTCATGGGGCGTGACGCTGTTCCTGCTGGGAAGCAACCTGCCCGCCAAGGTGACGTTCACCGAGCCCTGGCGTCTCCTGTCGTACGGGTTTCTCCACTTCAACCTGCTTCATCTTCTGATGAACTCCTTCTCCCTGATGAACCTCGGCCCGCTCATCGAGGAGATCTACGGCGCGCGCCGCTTCGTGGTCTTCTACCTCGTCTCGGTGGTCACCGGCGGGATCGCCAGCGCCACGTGGCGTGAGGCGGGAGCAAGCGTGGGCGCGTCGGGAGCGATCTGCGGACTGGTGGGGGTGGCGGCGGTCTGGGGATGGAAGCGCGGCGGCACCCTCGGCGCCGGCATCAAGGCCCAGATGATCCAGAACATCATCTTGATGCTGATCGTCGGATTCGCCATCCCCGCGATCGACAACGCGGCTCACATTGGCGGCCTGCTGGGAGGCGCCGGGATGGCGGCTCTCTCGAGCGACCGCGAGCCCCAGGGGGCCGCCGGCAGGCTCTGGGACATCGCCGTCCTGCTCGCCGTGGCGGCCGTGGCGGGCTGCTTCTGGCTGGTGGTCACCTACTATGGCGAGCTGCGGGCGGCGCTGATCAGCGGGGCTTGATCGGTCCTGGCGCGCAGGCCGCGCGACAGCATCCAGGCCAGCCCGGCGATCATCAGGAGGATCCCCATGCCTTTGGTAAGCGATGCCGCGCGCGCCACCGCCGGCTCGGTGAGCATGCCGAACCGGTAGAACAGCTCGTTCCAGTCGTGGTCGCCGCCTCCCACGAGCGGCAGCGACAGGTCGCGCGCGTCGGCCATGTAGCGCGCTGCGTTGACCAGGCTTTCGCCCAGCCACCAGCAGCAGAACGAGGCTGCCAGCGGGCGGCCCTCGCGGATCAGGAACCAGGCGATCAGGCCACCGGGGACGAGAAGCTGGGCGAGCGTGCCGCCCAGGTAGTGCATCGTCGAGCCCAGCGGTGCAAAGAAGATGTGCCCCGCCTCGTGGAAGGCCAGGTTGGCGTAATCCATGAAACACCAGGGGTCCGAGGACGCCACGACGCGTAGCGTCCACCACGCAGGCAGCACCGCCAGCAGCAGCCCGGCGCGCCCGAGTGTCGGCAGCTCTCTCATGCTGGGAGAAGCTATGCGCCCGCGGAGCGGAATCCAGCCTCTTCGGGTAAGCTGGCCGGACTCATGACCCATGACTCGCGTGGGGGGGGAGACGAGATGACGACACGACGTGACTTCCTGGGCAGCGGCATCGCCTGCGGGCTGGGGGCGGTGGCGGCGACCAGCTTTGCCGTGGCTGGCGTATCGGAAGGCAGGCGGGCGGCGGGGGAGACCTCGTCCAAAGGCTCCGGGTCGGAAAAGCTGCTCGCGCCGCGCAAGGACCATCCCGTGCCGGCCACCTTCGACCGGCTGGACGAATCCTGGTACAGGGCGGCGATCGGACGGCTCCAGGAGAAGCTCAAGGAAGCCGGCATCGACGCCGTCCTGCTGACCGATCGGTGGAGCATCATCTATTTCACCGGGCTGTTTCACACCACCACGGAGCGGCCCTTCGCGGTGCTGATCCCCGCCGAGGGGAAGGAACCCACCTGGTTTGCGCCGTCGCTGGATCGGGACCTGGTGGGCTCCTGGTGGATCAAGGACCGCGCGCTCTATTTCGACTTCAAGCATGCGCGCGGAGGCTTCCCGAACGAGGGGGTGGTGCGCGAAGGCGACACCGTGGATCTGAACCGGTGGATCTGGGAGGGGATCCGCCAGCGCGGGTTCGCCGACAAGGTCGTCGGTGTCGATGCAACCTACGACGACAAGGCGCGCGCTGCAGTTCTGGAAACAGTACCCAAAGTCACCCTGCGCAAGGTGGACGAGATCTGCGCCAGGCTCAGGATGGTCAAGACTCCCGAGGAGCTCGCGCTGATCCAGCGCGCCATGAACCTGTGGAGCCGGATGCACGCGTGGGCGCGCGATCGAATCCTGGCGGTGGGCACCGATCTGGTGGACTACGAACTGGCCCACGAGACGATGGCCCATGGCGCGCGGCTGCTGATGGAAGAGATCGAGCGCGACGGCAGGCCGCACACCGCCGTGGGGATCTCGATCGGCGTGGGGGTGCGCACCGGGGCAGGGACCGCCTACCCGCACCCGAACCAGATGCACTACAACCGCGTCAAGCGCGGCGACTCCCTTCAGGTGGCCGGCGTGGTCACCATCGGAGGCTACGGCGGGGAGCTCTACCGCGCCTACCAGATCGCCCCCTGGGACGCGCACCGCGAGAAGGTCTGGGAGGCGCACACCGCCTCATGCGTGATCCAGCAGGAGCAGATGGTGGCCGGCACGGCCTGCTCGCACGTGGCCCGGGCCGTCCACGACTACCAGGTGAAGGCCGGGATGCAGAAGTTCATCTATCACCGGCCGGGGCACGGGCAGGGGATGGAAGGACACCAGCCTCCCTACCTGGCGCTGGGCGACTTCACCACGCTGGAGACGGGAATGACCTTCTCCAACGAGCCGGGGCTCTACGACGCCGCGGGCGGCTTCGGCTACAACCACTCCGACTGCGTGTTGGTCACGCCGCAGGGAGGAGTCCCGATGGGCAGCGTGCCGCTGTCGAAGGAGTGGTGCTTCCTGAAGCTTTAGAGACGGACGGTCTTCACCCAGAGGATGCCCGGCCGCGCGCGCAGGGCTTCGACTACTTCGGCCGGCAGAGGTGAGTCGACGTTGATCGCCGCGATCGCCTGGCCGCCGGCCCGATCGCGCCCCAGCGACATTTTGGCGATGTTGATACGGGCGTCGCCCAGGATGCTGCCCACCATGCCGACGATGCCGGGGCGATCGTCGTTGGAGACCAGCAGCAGGTCCCCTTCCGGCACTGCATCGAAGCGGAAGCCGTCCAGCCTCACGATGCGCGGCAGGTTCCGGCCGAGCACGGTTCCCGCCACGGCCTGCCGGCCGGAGTCGGTGGCCACCTCCACGGTCATCAGATTGACGTAATCATGCGATCCGCTGGTGCGCACTTCGTGCAGGCGGATGCCGCGCTCGCGCGCGATGAACGAGGCGTTCACGGCGTTGACCGGCCCGGACAGGAACCGCTCGAAGTAGCCCTTGAGCATCGCCACCGTCAGGGCGGGGATCGCCTCGGCGGGGATCTCGCCGCTGTACTCCACGGTGATCTCGCGGGGGCGCCCCTCCACCAGCTGGGCGTGCAGCCGGCCGATCTTCTCTGCGAGATCAATGTGCGGGCCGACCCGCTCGCGCACGCGGGCGTCCATCGGCGTGACGTTGACGGCGTTGCGCGCCACGCCGTCGCGCAGGAAGTCGCTGATCTGCTCGGCGATGATGACGGCCACTTTCTCCTGCGCCTCCGAGGTGGAGGCGGCCAGGTGCGGCGTGAGCACCACGCACTCCATGTCGCGGAAGGGGAGCTCCCTGGGCGGCTCCTGCTCGAACACATCGAGCGCCGCCCCCGCCACGTGGCCCGACCGGATCTGCCGCGCCAGCGCCGCTTCGTCCACGATGCCGCCGCGGGCGCAGTTGACGATGCGCACCCCCGGTTTGCAGGAAGCCAGCTGCGCCTCGCCGATCATGTGGCGCGTGTCGGGGGTGAGGGGCGTGTGCACTGTGATGAAGTCGCTGCGGCGCAGGAGCTGCTCGAGCGTGACGAAGGCGGTCTGGGAGCGCGCCACCTCTTCGGGGGAGACGACCGGGTCGTAGCCGATCACCTCCATGCCGAACGCGCGGGCGCGGTGCGCCACTTCGCGGCCGATCTTGCCCATCCCGACGATCCCCAGGACCTTGCCCTCCAGCTCCGCGCCCAGGAAGCGGCCGCGCTCCCATCGCCCTGCCCGCATGGAGCGATCCGCGGCGGGGATGCCGCGCGCGCAGGCCAGCAGCATCGCCACGGTGTGCTCGGCGGCGGAGATGGTGTTGCCGCCCGGCACGTTCATCACCACGACGCCACGGCGCGTGGCGGCCTCCAGGTCGACGTTGTCCACGCCGGTGCCGGCGCGGCCGATCACGGCAAGCCGCGAGCCCGCCTCGATCACCTCCGCGGTCACCCGGGTGGCGCTGCGCACCACCAGGGCCGTGTACTCTCCGATGCAGGCGAGCAGCTCCGCCGGCGGCAGGCCGGGCCGGTAGTCCACGGCGACGCCGGGCTGGGCCGCGAGGATCTCGCGGGCGCGGGCCGAGACGTCGTCGCTGATCAGGATCTTCTTCACGAGGGCGCCGCCAGAAAGCGATCGATGGCGGACAGGAGCTGGCGCAGATCGTCCTGCGTCAGCTCTCCCAGGTGGGCGATGCGGAACGCCTTCTCCTTGAGATCGCCGTAGCCGTTGGAGATCAGCATCCCTTCCTTGCGCAGGAAGGCGATCAATCCCGAGATGCTCACGCCGCGTGTATTGCGCACGCAGGTGAGCGTGTCGGAGGCGCAGGCCTCTGCGGCGAACAGGGCGAACCGGTCCCGCGCCCAGCCGCGCACCAGCTCGGCCATGGCACGGTGCCGCGCCCATCTCTTCTCCAGTCCTTCTTCCAGAATCCGGTCGAACTGCCGGCTCATGGCGAACATGTGCGACAGGGAGGGCGTCGTGAGCGGCTCGCCCTTTTCGGCCTTGTCCAGGATGCGCGCGAAGTCGAAATAGAACCCCTTTCCCGTGGCGCGGCGGGAGCGCTCCATCATGCGCGGCGACACGCTGCACAGCGAGAACCCCGGAGGCAGCGCGAGGGCCTTCTGCACGGAGGCCAGGCAGAGATCGATCCCCCACGCGTCGGTGCGCACCGGCATGCCGCCCAGCGACGACACCGTGTCGACCATGAAGAGCACGTCGGGGTGCCTTTTCATTACCTCCGCCAGCTCAGCCATCGGATTGGCCACGCCGGTTGAGGTCTCGTTGTGCGCCACGGTCAGCGCGTCGTAGCGTCCCGAGGCCAGGGCGCGATCGACTTCGTCCGGGCGGATTGCCTCGCCCCAGGGTACTTCCAGGATATCGGCCTGCTTGGCGCAGTCCAGCGCGATGCGGTGCCAGCGCTGCGTGAAGGCGCCGCACACCAGAGACAGAACGCGCCGCTCGACACCGTTGCGGATCCCGCCTTCCATCAGGCCGGTCGCCGAGCTCGACGACAGCAGCACTGGATTGCTGGTCATCATGATGCGTGCGGCCTGCTCGGAGATTTTCTTCTGGAGCGCGGAGGCCTCCGCCCCCCGGTGGCTGATGATCGGGCGGGCCATCTCCGCCAGCACGTCGGCGGCCACCTCGGTGGGACCGGGGATGAAGAGCTTCACGTGTTCGGACTCAGTCTTCCAGAGTGGAGGTGTCGCCTTCGGGCAGGCCCAGATCGCGGGCCTTCAGCAGCCGGCGCATGATCTTCCCGGAGCGGGTCTTGGGAAGCGTGGGCAGAAACTCGATCTCTCTCGGATAGGCATGCGCCGCCAGGCGGGTCCTCACGAACTCCTTGATCTCGGTCTTGAGCTGCTCGGACGGCGCAAAGCCGTTCTTGAGGGAGATGAAGGCCTTGACGATCTCCATGCGCTCTTGGTCCGGCTTGCCGATCACGCCCGCCTCGGCCACCGCCGGGTGCTCGATCAGCGCGCTCTCCACCTCGAAGGGCCCCACCAGGTGCCCTGCCGTATTGATGACGTCGTCGGAGCGCCCCACGAACCAGAAGTACCCCTCGTCGTCCATGCGGGCGCGATCCCCGGAGAAGTACCACCCATGCTGGAAGCGCGAGTCGTAGAGATCCTTCTTGTTCCAGTAGGTGCGGAACATCGAGGGCCACCCCGGCTTGAGGACCAGATTGCCTTCCTCTCCGGGTGGCAGCACCGCGCCCTTGTCGTTGACGACGGCCGCCTCGGTTCCCGGGATGGGGCGGCCCATCGAGCCCGGCTTGACCGCCATGCCGGGGTAGTTGGCGATCTGGATGCAGCCGGTCTCGGTCTGCCACCAGTTGTCGTGGATCGGCTGGTTGAAGACGGGCAGCCCCCAGATGATCGCCTCCGGGTTGAGCGGCTCGCCCACGCTGCAGATGTAGCGCAGGCTGGACAGATCGTACTTGGCCGGAACTTCGGTTCCCGCCTTCATGAGCATGCGCAACGCCGTCGGCGCCGTGTACCACATCGTCACGCGGTACTTCTGGATCGTGGCGTACCATCGATCGGGATTGAAGCCCGCCTCGGTGACGACCGAGGTCACGCCGTTGGACCAGGGGCCGAACATCCCATAGGAAGTGCCCGTCACCCATCCCGGATCGGCCGTGCACCAGTAGATGTCGTCGTCGTGCAGGTCGAGGACGTACCTGGCGGTCATGTAGTGGCCCAGGATCGCCTGATGGACATGCGCGGCGCCCTTGGGCTTGCCGGTGGTCCCCGAGGTGTAGTGCATGATGGACCAGTCCTCGGGGCCGGTCGGCTCAGTGAAGAACGGCCCGACCGCGGCCTTCATCTGGGCATCGTAGGAGAGGTACTCGGAGCGCCGCGTCCGGCCGGCGTCGCCGCGATCCACGAGCATGATATGGCGCAGCGCCGGCAGCTCGGCGCGCACCTGCTCGACGCGATCCACCAGGGCCGGGCTGGTGACCAGCAGCACCGCCGCCGAGTCGGCGAGGCGATCGCGGATGGCATCCGGCCCGAAGGCGGAAAAGAGGGGCCCCACCACGCCGCCGGCCTTGAGGATGCCGAACACCGCGACGTAGAGCTCCGGCACCCGATCCAGGAAGACGAAGACCCTGTCGCCGCGCCGCACTCCCAGCCCGCGCAGGACCTGGGCGAACCGGTCGGAGAGCTCCTTGAGCTCGTGGAAGGTGTAGGTCTCGACCTGGCCGTTTTTCCCTTCCCAGCGCAGCGCCACCTTGTCGCGCCGCTCGGTCCGGTCATGCCTGTCGATGCACTCGTGGGCGATGTTGAGCCCGCCACCCGGAAGGCCTTCCAGCTCGGCGCGCATCGACTCCCAGGTGAAGCTGCGGCGCAGGGCGTCGTAGTCGGCGAGGTTGGGGCGTTTGGCGAGCTTCCCGATCGGCGGCTTCTTGATGGTGTCGTACGGCATGGCCGCGATCTTAACACCCCCTGGATCATCGCATCGCTCACTTCGAGGCCGGCGTGGCACCCTCTCCCGCGGGGGGTGCCTCACCGGCCTCAGATCAACACGAGGCGCTGCTGCCGACTTCCCCTTGAAGGGGAACGGGATTGCAGGCCTCGCGGCGTCGAGCCGCTCGGCCTGCCCAGTTGATCCAACGAGTTTCTCGATCATGGCCGGCAATCCGATCCAGGCGGGGGTGCGTGGCGGCCGGATGAAGCACCAGAAGAACGGATCAGGCTTCGTCGTCGAGGGTCACGAGGCGGGAAGGGGTGAGCGAGCGCAGGAGGGTGATCGCTTCTTCGCGGCGCGTGAGCCGGCCTTCTACCTGTAGCCGCGACAGGTAGCGCAGCACGGAGCCCACCATCGGCCCGGGAGTCAGCTCCAGGATCTGCATGACGTCCTTGCCGGACAACAGGGGCTGCGGAGAGATCACGGACTCGCCTTCACTCTGGAGCAGCTCGACGACCTGCGCAGCCAGCGTCTCGAGCAGCTCGAGCCGCCGCTCGAACTCGGGGCCGCCTCCGGCGCGCCGATCGGCGAGGGCCAGCAGGCAGAGCAGCGGCGTATCGAATCCGACCTGGTGGACGAGACGGCGCAGCGCCTTCGGGGTCGCCGGACCCTCCGCCAGCAGGATGAGCCGCAGGTGATTCTCGACCAGAAGGCAGATGCGATCGCTCTTTCGTGCTGCGGCGCGCATCCTCGAGAGGGCACGCTCGGTGAGCGAGGCCGAGGCCACCTCGTGGCCATGGAAATGAACATCCCCGTCGTCCCCCCGCCGGGCCGTGGCGGCCTTGCCCGTATCGTGGTAGAGGGCGGCCCACTTGAGCACCTCGGCATTCTCGGGGGAGAGTCTGTCCGGCAGCCCGATCCGTGGACAGCCGGACTGCAGCTGGTCGGCCTGCTCCACGCAGACCAGCGTGTGCTCCAGCGCGTCGAACCGGTGCCACCGGTTCTGCGCCAGCCCGGCCAGCGGCCGCAGCTCGGGGAACACGTGAAAGAGCAGCCCGGTCTCCTGCATCATCCGCAGCCCGGCCGCGGCGCGCGGCGACGCCAGGATCACCTCCACCTCCTGCATGACGCGCTCGGGGGCCGGCCGCGAGATCATGTGAGCGCGCCGGCGGATCGCTTCCTTGAGCCCGGGATCAAGCTGGAATCCTTCCAGGATCACCGCCAGCCGGACGGCGCGCAGGAGACGCAGCGGGTCGGCGTCGAGAGCTTCTTCGGAGGTATGGCGCAGCCGGCGCGCCGTCAGGTCGGCGATGCCCCCCGTCACGTCCACCGGCGCCGCCCCGGCCGGATCGCTCGCAGCAAGAGGCGATGCCAGCGCGTTGATCGTGAAGTCACGGCGCGCCATCGCTTCGGGCAGTCCGCCGGGAGGGCAGGAGGTGACATCGATGAGCCAGTCGCCCATCGCGATCCGCCACGTGACCGGCTCGGCGCGCGAAAAGACCACCGGGCTGAACTGCGCCTTGCGCGCAAGGCTGGTCAGGAACGGCCCCGGGTCTCCCTCCACGAGCAGGTCGACATCCACCGGCTCGCGCCCCAGAAGCCTGTCGCGGACGTAGCCGCCCACGATCCATGCCGTAGCGTGTGTGGCCTTCGCCAGATCAGACAGGTCGGCCAGCAGAGCTTCCGGCATCCTCTTTGTCTCCGTCGCCATCATACTCCCGCTGGGCGAGATCCAGATCCCTCAGGTCGGTGAACCCCGCCTCGACGCCGCGCCGCACCGCGGCCATCAGGGCATCGCGCGTCTCGAGAGTGTAGGCGGTCGTATCAACGGGCGCACCGAGCACGACGTCGATGGCGCCCGGCCGGACATCAAGGCTGTCGCGCGCCAGCACCGCGCGGCTGCCGCTGATGCTCACGGGCACCACCGGCGCGCCGGCGCGCAGCGCCAGCATGAAGCCGCCCTTCTTGAACGGAAGCAGCCTGCCGTCGGGGCTGCGGGTTCCTTCCGCGAAGATCACCACCGAGACTCCGGAGCGGATCTTCTCCGCCGCGCGATCCAGGCTCTGGAACGCCGCCTCCCTGTTGTCCCGGTCGATGCGGATGAAGCCGGCCAGCCCGATCGCCCAGCCGAATACCGGGATGGCGAACAGCTCCTTCTTGGCGATGACGCGGTACTGGCCCGGCAGCACCTTGATGAGCGCCAGCACATCGAAGTGGCTCTGGTGGTTGGTCATGTAGAGGACCGGTCCTGCGGGCGTGACGACGCCGCGCGCCCTCACCCGCACGCCGCAGGCCCACAGGATGCTCGCAGCCCACGGCCGCGCGCACCAGATCAGCGGGTTGCCATTGGGGATGATCAGGCAGCCTACGATCGCCAGCATGCCGAACACGAGGGTCGACAGCGCGATGACCGATGCATGAAAGAAACGCCTCACCTGCCGAGAGTATCATCACCGCGATGGCGCGCATCGGGATCGACACGGGCGGCACCTTCACCGATTTCGTCATGGTGGATGCAGGACGCGTCACCACCTGGAAGCAGCCTTCCACTCCCGATGATCCCTCCCGCGCGATCCTGGAGGGGCTGGCACGCGCCGGCCCGGCCGCGCGCGGCTCGGAGGTCGTGCATGGCTCCACCGTCGCCACCAACGCGCTGCTCGAGGGAAAAACGGCGCGTGCGGTTTTCGTCACCAACCGCGGCTTCGAAGACATGCTGGAGATTGGCCGGCAGGCGCGTCCCGACCTGTACAACCTCGATGTGGAAAGGCCGCGGCCGCTGGCGCCACGCGAGCTGCGATTCGGCATCGCCGGACGGATCGGACCTGAGGGCGAGATCATCGAGCCGCTCGAGCCGGGCGAGCTGAAGGCCCTCGCCGAGACCATCGCGCAGGCGGGGGCCGGCGCGGTGGCCATCTGCCTGCTGCACTCCTACGCCAACACATCACATGAAGAGCAGGCGGGCGCGGCGCTGGCGCCGCGGGGTCTGGCCGTGTCGCTGTCCAGCCGGCTCGCCTGCGAATACCGCGAGTACGAGCGCGCCTCCACCACGCTGGTCAATGCGGCGGTGGCGCCGGTCATGGCGCGATACTTGAAGCGCCTGGAAGAGGGGCTCGCTGTGCATGCGCCCGCGGCGCTGCGCATCATGGGATCCAACGGTGGGGCGCTGTCGGCGCGCGCGGCAGGCCAGGAGGCGGTGCGCACCGTGCTGTCGGGGCCGGCGGCGGGGGCGCGTGCGGCGGCGTACGTCAGCCGCCAGATCGGACTGCCCGATCTGATCTCGTTTGACATGGGCGGGACTTCCACCGATGTCTGTCTCATCGCGGGCGAGCCGGGCGCGACATCGCTGGGAACGGTGGCGGGGCATCCTGTCCGGACGCCGATGATCGACATCCACACGGTCGGGGCCGGCGGAGGGTCGATCGCCTGGAGGGACGCGGGCGGCGCGCTGCGGGTCGGGCCCGCCTCCGCCGGGGCCGATCCCGGGCCAGCCTGCTACGGCCGCGGGGGTCCGGCGACGGTGACCGACGCGCACTTGCACCTGGGCCATCTCGATCCGGATCGCCCGCTGGGCGGCAGCGTCCGGCTGGACGGCGCCGCCGCGCTCGGGGCGCTGGAGCCGCTGGCGGCGTCGCTGGGCCTGAGCCTCGACCGGGCAGCCCAGGGGATCCTGGACGTCGCGGCGGCCACGATGGCGCGCGCGGTGCGCGTCATCTCACTGCACCGCGGGCACGAGCCGGCTGATTTCGCGCTGCTGGCCTTCGGTGGCGCTGGCGGGCTGCATGCGGCGGCCCTCGCCGAATCGCTGGGGATCTCGCGCTGCGTGGTTCCGGCTGCCTCGGGCATGTTCTCCGCCTTCGGCATGGTGATTTCGGACGTGATGCGCGAGTCGGCGCGCACGGTGATGCGCGATGCATCGGCGCTGACCCCGGCAGACCTGCTCGCATTGAGCGCCCCGCTGCAGGAGAGCTGTGCGCGCGATCTGGCAGCGGACGGAGTCGACTCCACGCGCATCGTCTGGCGGCTCGGGCTGGACCTGCGCTACCGGGGCCAGTCCCACGAGCTGACCGTGCCAGGATCGGGCGACTGGGTCGGGGCGTTCCACGCAGACCATCTGAGACGATTCGGCTTCCACTGCCCGGACGAGCCTGTCGAGCTGGTGACGATCCGGCTGACGGGGATCGCCCGCGTCGAACCGATCGAGATCCCGGCCGCGGCCGGCGCGACGCGCACCGGAGCCCGCCGCCCCGCCGCGCGGCGCACGATCGTCTGGCGGGGAGATCGGCTGGAAGCCGAGATGCTCGAGCGGGAGGATCTCGGGATCATCGACCCGGATGGGACTACCGGAAACACGAACGGCCCGCTCCTGATCCTCGACCCGGGCGCCACCACGCTGGTGCCGCCGGGCTGGAGCGCCGCGCGCGACGGGCACGGCCACCTGCATCTGAGGCGGCAGGCGTGAGCGCTCCGCGCGGGCCCGACGCGGTGCTGCTCGAGGTGTACCGCAACCTGTTCGCCTCGATCGCCGAAGAAATGGGGGCCTCGCTGCAGCATGCCTCCCATTCCACCAACATCAAGGAGAGGCGGGATTTCTCCTGCGCGCTGTTCAACGCCCGCGGCGATCTGATCGCCCAGGGGGATCACATGCCGGTGCATCTGGGCTCGATGCCCGCCTCGGTGCGCTGCGTGCTCGAGGACATCCCGCTGCGGCGCGGCGAGATGGGGCTGGTCAACGATCCCTTCCGCGGCGGCACGCACCTGCCCGATCTCACGCTGGTGGCGCCGCTCCACATCGACGGCGACGCCGAGGGGAGGCCTTCCTTCTACGTGGCCAACCGCGCCCATCACAGCGACGTGGGCGGCATCTCAGCCGGCTCCATGCCGCTGGCCTCGGAGATCTTCCAGGAGGGGCTGCGGATCCCGCCGGTGCGTTTTGTGCGCGCCGGACATCCCGACAACGATCTGATGAACCTGTTGCTGGCCAACGTCAGAACGCCGCGCGAGCGTGTGGGCGATCTGATGGCGCAGGTGGCCGCCAACAGGGTCGGCGAGCGGCGGCTCACGGCGCTCATCGCACGGCATGGTGTGGCGGAGGTGTCGGCCTACGCCGACCACCTGCTCGACTATGCCGCGCTGCTGATGGCGGACGTGATCGAAGCCATCCCCGATGGCTCTTACAGATTCGATGACGCATTGGATGACGACGGGATGGGAGGGCCGCCCGTGTCGCTGCGGGTCTGCGTCACCATCGCCGGGCCCCGGGCCGTCGTGGACTTTGCCGGAAGCTCCGCCCAGACGGCGGGCCCGCTCAACGCCGTGGAGGCGATCACCCGGTCCGCCGTGCTCTACGCCTTCCGCTGCCTGCTTCCCGCCGAGGCTCCCGCCAACGACGGCTGCTGCCGTCCTCTGGAGGTCCGCGCGCCGGAAGGATCGGTGCTCAATGCGCGCCCGCCCGTTTCCGTTGCGGGAGGCAACGTGGAGACCAGCCAGCGGATCGTCGACGTCGTGTTCGGCGCGCTGGCCGCCGCGCTTCCCGATCGGATCCCCGCCGCGAGCAGCGGCACGATGAACAACCTGACACTGGGCGGCACGGACCCTGCCAGCGGGGCGGCCTTCGCCTACTATGAGACGATCGGCGGCGGCATGGGGGCGCGGCCGGGCCGGCCCGGCCTCTCGGGAGTGCACACCCACATGACCAACTCGCTCAACACGCCGGTGGAAGCGCTCGAGCGCGCTCTGCCGATCCGGATCACGGGGTACACGCTGCGGCGCGGCAGTGGAGGGGCGGGGCGCCACGCCGGCGGCGACGGAATCGTGCGCTCCTACCAGTTTCTTGCGCCCGCCGAGGTGACGCTGCTGTCGGACCGGCGCGCCCGCGGCCCCTGGGGGCTGGCCGGCGGCGAGCCCGGCGCCCCGGGAGTCAACTCGCTGAGCGGGCCGGAGGGGGAGCGCGCGCTTCCGGGCAAGTTCAGGCTGCGCGTCCGTGCAGGCGAGACGCTCACCATCAGGACTCCGGGCGGAGGCGGCTGGGGGCGGGCTTCGTGACGCAGCCGGAAGAAGGAGTCCGTGAAGCCGCGCGGCGCCGCCTGCGGATCAGCATGGCGGCGGGCAGCCTCTACGACCTGGCCTTCGCCGTCGTGAACCTGATCATCCCCGCGCTCGGCTCTGCCGTGATGTCGATCCCGATGCCGGCCGATGAGGTCTACCTGAGATTCATCGGAGTCTTCCTGGTTATTCTCGCGCTGTTCTACATGCTGCCCGTGATCCACCCGGACCGGTACCTGGGCGTGGTGAGCGTGGCGATCGTGGGGCGCGCCATGGGCGCGGTGTTTCTCTTCGTTGCCGTGGCAGTCTTCGGACAGCCCGCACCTTTCATCGCCCTGGGGCTCGGAGACCTCTTCTTCTCGCTGCTGCACGCCTGGCTGCTGCGGGCGTCGGAGGGAGGCAATCCGCTGCGGCACTACTGGGAGTGACCGGGCTACTCTCCCAGCACCTGCACGTGCAGCGTTCTGCTGCGCGGCCCGTCCATCTCGATCAGGAATACGCTCTGCCAGCCTCCCATCTGCAGCTTGCCATCCTTCACAGAAAGGCTGACGGAGTGGCCCAGCAGCACCGAAGTCAGATGCGCCTGGGCGTTGTTGTCCACCCGGTCGTGGCGGAAGCCCGCGGCGCCTCTCAGGGGTGACAGCAGCCGCTGCGCCATGTCGCGGATGTCCTCGCGCAGCCCCGCCTCGTCTTCATTGATGCACACGCCGCATGTTGTGTGAGGCACCGAGACGATCGCCAGCCCATCGGTGATCCCCGAGCCGCCCACTTCCCGGGTCACCACCTCGGTGACGTTCTGCACGCTCACCGGCGCTTCGGTCTTGACGGTGGCCTGACCGTGGTGGATCTTCATCGCGTTATTCTAGTTCGATTCAGGAGGAATCAATGCGCGTGCTGGTGACCGGCGGGGCCGGCTATATCGGCAGTCACATCGTGAGGCGCCTGGTGGCAGGCGGCCACGAGCCGGTGGTGCTGGACGACCTGAGCGAAGGGCATGCAGCGGCGCTGCCGGGCGGCGGCCGGGTCACGCTGGTTCAGGGAGACATGGCCGACCCGGCCAGCCTGGACAAGGCGATGGCCGGTGGCAGGCTCGATGCGGCGATTCACATGGCCGCTTCATGCCTGGTGGGGGAGTCGATGCGGCAGCCGGGCCGCTACTACGACAACAACGTCACCCGGACGCTCAAACTGCTGCAGCACCTGATCGAGCGCGGGACGACGCGGGTGGTCTTTTCCTCCACCGCGGCAGTCTATGGCGAGCCCGGCGCGGGCACGGCGCCCATCACCGAGACGCAGCGGTGCGTGCCCACCAATGTCTACGGCGAGACCAAGCTGGCTATCGAGCGGGCGCTGCACTGGCATGCGCGCGCCGGGCTCCTGCGCGCCGTGTCGCTGCGGTACTTCAACGCGGCAGGGGCCGACACCTCAGGTGAGATCGGCGAGGATCACCGGGAAGAGACCCACCTGATCCCGATCGTGATGGCCGTGGCGCTGGGCCGGGCGCGCGAGGTGACCATTCTGGGCGAAGACTATCCGACACCCGACGGCACCTGCCTGAGGGATTACATCCATGTCAGCGATCTCGCCGCCGCTCACATTCTCGCGCTCAAGGCGATGGAATCGGAGACATCGGAGCTGCGCATCTACAACCTGGGCGCCCAGAGTGCGGTGTCGGTTCTGGCGCTGATCGAGCAGGCGCGCCGCGTCACGGGGCGTCCGATACCGGCGCGCGCCGGCGCGCGGCGTCCCGGCGATCCGCCCGCGCTGCTGGCCTCCTCGGAAAAGATCCGCGCCGAGCTGGGGTGGGCTCCTGAGCACTCCTCCCTGGAGACGATCCTGCGCACCGCCTGGAACTGGCACCGTGAGCACCCCGGCGGATACGCTGGATGATGTGCGCGCGAACCATCGATTGAGGTTTCATCGCAGTGTCATTGCTGCCGGCTGCCTGGCCGCCCTCGCCTCCGCAGGCTGCGCAGCTCCACGCGACACCTCCGAATCTTCCGGCCAGCTGGCCGGCAAGCAGGCCGACTTCGAAATCGTGCTGGAGCGCGTGCGCAGCGAGCATGCCGTGCCCGCCCTGGCCGCGGCGTTCGTGCGGGGCGGAGAGATCACGGCCGGCGCCGTGGGTCTGGGGAGAATCGATCGGACCGACAGGGTGAAACGCGACGATCGGTTTCATGTCGGTTCGGTGAGCAAGCCGATCTCCGCGACGGTTATCGCGACGCTGGTGGAGGATGGTCTGCTGAGGTGGGATACGACGGTAGCCGAGGTGCTCGGCGGATCGTCCGTTACGATCCGTGACGAATACCGGCGGGTCACGCTCGAACAGCTTCTCTCTCACCGCGCCGGGATCCTGCCGTGGGAAGAAGACGAGGAGATCGCGCGGGCGCCGAAGACGACAGGCACACCGGCGCAGCAGCGTCGCGCAGCCGCGCTCTGGCTGCTCCGGCAGCCGCCGGTTGCGAAGCCAGGCACGGAGCATGTCTATTCGAATGCCGGCTATCTGGTGGCCGCATCCATGGCTGAAGAGAAGACCGGCGCCGCCTGGGAAGATCTCGTTCAGGAGCGCCTCGCGAATCCGCTGGAACTGAAGACCCTCGGCGTTGGCTGGCCCGCGCGCACGGATCCCGCTCAGCCCTGGGGACACCAGGCCGACCACGGCGGCTTTCTGCCGCACCCACCGGATGACCCCTATCAGCTCGGACCCTGGCTCGTCCCGGCCGGCGATCTCCACATGAGCATCACCGATCTCGCCCGTTTCGCGCGGCTCCATCTCGAAGGGCTCATGGGGAAGCCGGCGCTTCTGAAGCCCGAGACCTTCCAGAAGCTGCACAGGCCGTTCGGAGACTACGCGCTGGGATGGAACGTCAAGGAGACCGCCGACCACCACCTCGGCGGCGCAGGGACCTTCATCGCGGCGATCTGGGTCTCCGTGCCCAGAAAAGTGGCCATCGTGATGGCGTCCAACGCCGACGCGGACGAGGGGATTGTCTCGGACGGGATCAACCAGATTCTGAAGCTCTTCGAAGTCCCCAGGCCCTGACTCCGTCAGGGGTTCCTTGACTTGCTTTTTCGCAAGATAATATTCTGCAACGCTTTACACGTGATCAGCGGACACCACACAAATGCGCGAGCGGCTCACCGGAGCGCTGCAGCATATCGGGAGGATTGCCCTCCTGAGCTGGGACACCGTCCGGTATGCGTTCCGGCGCCCGTTCGAATTCAATCTCCTGATGGAGCAGTTTCACCATCTCGGGGTCCGTTCGCTTTCGATTGCCAATATCACCGCGCTGTTCACCGGCATGGTGCTGGCGCTGCAGACGGCGCACACGCTGGGAATCTACGGAGCCAAGCTGCTGATCGGCGACGCGGTGAGCCTTTCGATCGTGCGCGAGCTGGGCCCCGTGCTCACGGCGCTGCTGGTGGCCGGGCGCGTGGGGGCGGGGATCACGGCGGAGATCGGCTCGATGGCGGTCACAGAGCAGGTGGACGCAATCCGGGCGCTGGGGGCCAGTCCGGTCAAGAAGCTCGTGGTGCCGAAAGTGATTGCGGTGCTCGTGATGCTGCCGCTGCTGACCATCCTGGCCGACTTCGTGGGGATCATGGGGGGACTCCTGATCAGCGTGAAGGAGCTGGGACAGTCGCCGCATTTCTACATGCAGCACGTCATCACCGCGCTGACCTTCGATGACATCTTCTCCGGCCTGGGCAAGACGGTCTTTTTCGCGGGGTTCATCGCCCTGGTGGGATGCCACAACGGGCTCGAGGCCACCGGCGGCGCCGATGGCGTGGGCCGCGCCACCACGACGACCGTGGTGATTGCGTCAATCCTGATCCTGATCTCCAATTTCTTCCTGACCAAGCTCTTCATGCTGTTCTAGGAACCCGGCGTGGATGATTTCATCGTCTTCAAGGGAATCGAGAAGTCGTTCGGCCCCAACCAGGTGCTGCGCGGCGTGGACCTGGCGATCCCGCGGGGAGAGACCGTCGTGATCATGGGCGGCTCGGGCTCGGGCAAGTCGGTGCTGATCCGGCACACCATCGGCCTGCACAAGCCGGATGCCGGAGAGATCTACGTGGACGGCACGATGATCACCGGCTACTCCGAAGAGGAGCTCATGCCGGTGCGCCGGAAGATCGGGATGCTGTTCCAGGGAGGCGCCCTGTTCGATTCGATGGACGTCTTCGAGAACGTGGCGTTCGCGCTGCGCGAGCACACCCAGATGTCGGAGGAGGAGATCTCCGCCCGCGTCGAGGAAGTCCTCGGGCTGGTGGAGCTGTCGGGCGTGGACCACCTCATGCCCTCCGACCTGTCCGGGGGGATGAAGAAGCGCGTGGCCCTGGCCCGCGCCATCGCCATCTCGCCCGCGGGGATCCTCTACGACGAGCCGACCACCGGCCTCGATCCCATCACGGCCGACGCCATCAACAATCTGATCCGGAACCTCCAGTCGGCGCTCCAGGTTACCTCCGTCGTGGTTACGCACGACATCAAGAGCGCCTTCACGGTGGGGGATCGCATCGCGTTCCTCTACGATGGGAAGATGAGCTTCGTGGGCACGGTGGCGGAGGCGCGAACCACATCCGACGAGCGGCTGCGCGCCTTCCTGCGCATCGGCTCGACAGGAGACATGGGATGAAGCGCAAGGGACTCCGGGATGTGATGGTGGGAGTGGTCGTGCTGAGCGCGGCGCTCATCTTCACGCTGGGGATCTTCTCCATCGGCAGCGAGCAGCGCGTCTGGGTGCGCAAGGTCACCTACCGCCTGAAAGTGCCGGACGCCAACGGGATCGGCAGCGGCTCTCCGGTGCGGCTGGCGGGCGTGCAGGTGGGGGCGATCACCAACGTGGAGTTTCCAACGGATCCCAACGTGGTGACCATCGAGGTCGAGCTGGCCGTGGACCAGGCGTTCCGCAACCGGATCCGCCAGGATACGCGGGCCCACGTGAAGATCCTGACCCTGCTGGGCGGCGATCGTTATATCGAGCTGACCCCCGGCACGATGTCGGCCGAGGAGCTGCCCGAGGGCTCGTACATCGAGGTCCCGCAGTCGTTCGGCGTGGAGCAGCTCGGTGAGCTGTCCGAGAGCCTGTCCGACGATCTGCAGAGCATCTCGGGCAACGTGCGCCTGATCCTGGACAAGATCACCTCGCAGGAAGGCCTGGTGGGCAAGGTATTGCTGGACCCGAACTTCGGCACGGCGGCGCTGTCGGATCTGGGCAAGGCGGCCCACGAGCTCAGGCAGATCACCGAGACGATCAACGACGGAAAGGGGCTCGCGGGGCGGCTCGTGACCGACGAGGCCTTCGCACGGGAAACGACGGCTTCGATCAAGGAATCACTCGGCGAGATCCGCACGCTCCTGGCAAAGCTCAACGAGCAGGGCGGCATGCTCGACCAGGCGATGGATCCCAACGGCAAGCTGGCCACCGCGCTGGACAACTTCGAAGCGGTCACGAGCGACCTGCGTGACGTGGCGGGCCGCATCCAGGACGGCAAGGGACTGGCCGGACGGCTGGTGGCGGACGACGAGCTGGCCCGCGAACTGCTGGCCAACATGCGCAAGATCACGGCGGATCTGGCTTCCGTCACCGACAAGCTGAACCGTGGCGAGGGGACGGCGGGCGCGTTCATCAATGATCCGCAGCTCTACGAGGATCTGCGCAGCGTCCTGCGCGGCGTGCAGAAGAGCAAGATCATGGGCGGGCTCATCCGGCACTATCGAGAGGAAGGGGAGCAGGCGGCGCAGAAGGAAGCCGAGCGCCAGCGCAAGCTCCAGGAGGAGCAGAAAAAACAGGGCGGCGACAAGCCTCCCTCCAACGTCGAACCAGGAGGTCACTGAGTGGAAGGGGGCAGGCTGAAGGAAAAGCTGCGCGATCACAGCGCGCGGATCGGCATCATCGGGATGGGGTACGTCGGTCTGCCGCTGGCGGCCGAGTTCGGGCGCGCCGGATTCAAGGTGGACGGCATCGACCTGGACAGCTCGAAGGTGCGCGAGATCGTGGCCGGCCGGTCGTACATCCCGGACGTTCCGGACGCGGAGGTCAGCGCGCTGGTGGATGCCGGCCGGCTCTCCGCGACGACCGATTTCGAGATCATCAAGAAGCTCGACGTGGTGGTCACCTGCGTGCCCACGCCCTTGCGCAAGACGCGCGACCCGGACATCTCCTACATCGTGTCGGCGCTCGAGGAGATCGCCAGGCGCCTCCACAAAGGGATGCTGATCGTCCTGGAATCGACGACCTACCCCGGCACGACCGAGGAAGTGATGCTTCCCGGCCTGTCGGAAACCGGGTTGAAAGTCGGGAAGGATTTCTTCCTGGCCTTCTCTCCGGAGCGTGTGGATCCAGGCAACAAGATCTGGCGCACGCGCAACACGCCCAAGGTCGTCGGCGGGATCACGCCGGCCTGCTCGGCCATGGCCAGCCTGCTCTACTCACAGGCGGTCGAGCGCGTCGTGCCGGTGACGTCGGCGCGCGCCGCCGAGATGATCAAGCTGCTCGAAAACACGTTCCGCAGCGTCAATATCGCCCTGGTGAACGAGATCGCCCTGATCTGCGACCGGCTCGGCCTGGACGTCTGGGAGATCATCGACGGCGCCGCCACCAAGCCGTTCGGCTTCATGCCTTTCTATCCGGGGCCGGGGCTCGGCGGTCACTGCATTCCCATCGATCCACACTACCTGTCCTGGAAGCTGCGCACGCTGGACTACCAGGCGCGGTTCATCGAGCTGGCCGCCGAGATCAACGGCCAGATGCCTCACTACGTCCTGTCCAAGGTGGTCGACGCGCTCAACGACCAGCGCAAGGCGGTGGCCGGCTCGCGCATCCTGGCGGTCGGCGTCGCCTACAAGAGGGACACCTCCGATACGCGCGAGTCACCGAGTCTCGACCTGATCAAGCTGCTGCGCGAGCGGGGCGCCAGGGTGGACTACCACGATCCCCACGTGCCGCAGCTGGCCGCGGGTATGGCCGGCCCCGGGCCCGGGATGAAATCGATCCGGCTCACGCCGCAGGCGCTGCGCCGCTACGACTGCACCATCATTGTCACGGATCACAAGGGGCTCGACTACCAGAAGGTGGTGGACTCCTCGCGCGTCGTGGTGGACACGCGCAACGCCACGCGCGGCGTGCGCGCACGGCGCGGACGTGTGATCAAGCTCTGATGGGGAAGATCCTCGTCACAGGCGGCGCCGGCTTCATCGGGTCGCACCTGGTGGAGCGGCTCCTGGCCCGGGGCGACATGGTCACGGCCCTGGACAACTTCGACTCTTTCTACGACCCGGCCATCAAGCGCAGCAACATCAAGGCTGCCGGGCAGGGCGCCGGAAGCAGGCGCTATGTGCTCGTGGAGGGGGACATCCGCGATGCGGCCGCCGTCGAGACGGTTTTTTCCAGAGGCGGCTTCGATGCGGTGGTGCATCTGGCCGCGCGGGCGGGGGTGCGCCCTTCCATCGAGGATCCGGTCCTCTACGAGGACGTCAACCTCAAGGGCACCGCCCACCTGCTCGAGGCCTGCCGCCGGCACGGCGTGCGGCGCTTCCTGTTCGGCTCGTCATCCTCGGTCTATGGGGACACCACGCCGGCTCCATTCCACGAAGACGCCCGGGTGGACCGCCCCGTCTCGCCCTACGCCGCCACCAAGGCCGCCGGCGAGCTCCAGTGCCACACCTACCATCACCTGTTCGGACTGCATGTCTTCTGCCTGCGGTTCTTCACAGTCTACGGCCCGCGCCAGCGGCCCGAGATGGCCATCCACAAGTTCGGCCGGCTGATCCTGGAAGGGAAGCCCGTGCCGCGGTTCGGGGACGGCCACAGCGAGCGCGACTACACATTCATCGACGACATCCTCGATGGAGTGATCCGCGCGCTGGATCGCGTCGAGGGCTACCGCGTCTACAACCTGGGCGAGGCGCGCCGCGTGAGCCTGACCTACCTGATCGAGCTGCTCGAGAAGGAGCTTGGCCGCAAGGCGATCGTCGAGGCGATGCCGGACCAGCCCGGCGACGTCAAGCTGACCTGCGCTGATGTCTCGCGGGCGCGTGCAGAGCTGGGATATGACCCGCAGGTCCCGATCGAAGAGGGGATCCGGCGCTTCGCGGCCTGGCTGAAGGCCGGGGGTGCCCGCGCGTGAAGCTTTCGGTGGTGATGCCGGTCTACAACGAGCGGCAGTTCATCGAGACGATCGTCGACCGAGTGCTCGCCGTCAGCCTCCCGCGGCTCGAGATCGGCCTGGTCGTCGTGGATGACTGCTCGACCGACGGCACGCGGGATGTCCTCCAGCGGATCGCGCGGCCGGGCGTCAGCGTCCACTTCCACGACGTCAACCAGGGGAAAGGGGCCGCGCTGCGCACCGGCTTCGCAAAGGCCGACGGGGACCTCGTGCTCATCCAGGACGCGGACCTGGAGTACAATCCGCAGGAATATCCGATGCTCCTTGCGCCGATACTGGAAGGGCACGCCGACGTCGTCTACGGATCGCGGTTTCTCGGCGGTCCGCACCGGGTGCATCTGTTCTGGCACTACGTGGGCAACAAGTTCCTCACGCTGCTGTCGAACATGATGTCCAACCTGAACCTGACCGACATGGAGACCTGCTACAAGGCCTTCCGCCGCGAAGTGGTGCAGAAGATGACGCTGCGATCCGATCGGTTCGGCTTCGAGCCGGAGTTCACGCAGAAAGTGGCGCGCGGTGGCTGGCGGGTCTACGAGGTGCCGATCTCCTACCGCGGCAGGGACTACGCAGAGGGCAAGAAGATCGGCTGGAAGGATGGCGTCAGCGCCATCTACACCATCGTCAAGTACCGATTCGTGGATTGAGCGGCGATGAACATCGCAGTCATCGGGACGGGATACGTCGGGCTGGTGACGGGCGCCTGCTTTGCGGAGCTGGGCGTCCACGTCACCTGCATCGACAACGACGAGGCGAAGATCGGCGCCCTGAAGGCGGGGCGCATGCCGATCTACGAGCCGGGCCTCGAGGAGATCGTCGAAAAAAACGTCCGGCAGGGGCGCCTGGCCTTCTCCACCGACACGGGGACGGCGATCGAGAGGTGCCTGGTGACCTTCATCGCCGTGGGGACGCCTCCCGACGCGGAGGGACAGGCAGATCTCTCGTTCGTGAAGGATGTCGCCGCCGCGATCGGCAAAAGGATCCGGGAGTACAAGGTCATCGTGACCAAGAGCACCGTGCCGATGGGAACCGGCGCCCTGATCCGGAAGATCATCGAGCAGAATCTGCCCGAGCCGATCGCCTTCTCGGTGGCGTCCAACCCGGAGTTCCTGCGCGAAGGGTCGGCGGTGGAAGACTTCATGCGGCCCAACCGGATCGTCGTCGGCACCGAAGATGCTCAGGCCGCCGCCATCCTGCGCGACCTCTACCGGCCGCTCTACCTCATCGAGACTCCCTTCGTGATCACCGACGTGGTCACGGCCGAGATGATCAAGTACGCCAGCAACGCGTTTCTGGCGACCAAGATCTCGTTCATCAATGAAATCGCCCATCTGTGCGACCGCCTGGGCGCCGACGTGCACGACGTGGCGCGCGGCATGGGGCTGGACAACCGTATCGGCCGCAAGTTCCTCCACCCGGGCCCCGGCTACGGCGGCTCGTGCTTTCCAAAAGACACGCAGGCCGTGCAGGCGCTGGCCCGCAAGGCGGGGATGGACCTGCGGGTCATCGGCGCGGCCATCGAGGTCAACGACGCCCAGCCCGGGCTCATGCTCACCAAGATCCGTGACGTGCTGGGCGAGCCGCGCGGCAAGGTGGCGGCCGTCCTCGGACTCACCTTCAAGCCGAACACCGACGACATCAGGGAATCGCCGGCGCTGAAGATCATCGAAGGGCTGCGCGCGATGGGGGTCTCCGTGCGCGCCTACGATCCGATCGCCATGGAGCACGCCCGCGCGGCGCTGCCCGGAGTCGAGTTTGTGGCCGACGAGTATGAGGCGGCATCCGGCGCCGACGTGCTGGTGCTGGCCACGGAATGGAACCAGTTCCGGTCGCTGGACATGGAGCGCATCAAAGGGCTTCTGAGGCGTCCCGCCATCGTGGATCTGCGCAATATCTACGAGCCGTCGGAAATGGCCCGCCTCGGCTTTACCTTCCGTTGCGTGGGCCGGAGACCTGTAGCGTAGGAGGATGCGGTGGCATTGCACCTGGTGACCGGCGGCGGCGGCTTCATCGGATCGCACATCACGGAGCGACTGCTCTCGGAAGGGCATGACGTCAGGGTGCTGGACAACTTCAGCACCGGCAAGACAGAGAATCTGGAGCTTCCCCGCGGATCGGGGCGCTGGGGCCGTCTGGACGTGATGCCGGGCGACATCACCGACGGCGCTCTGGTGACACGGGCCATGTCCGGCGTCCAGTGGGTGTTTCACCAGGCCGCCATCCCCTCCGTGCCGCGGTCGGTCGCCGATCCGATCGCCAGCAACCATGCCAACGTCACCGGCACGCTGACCCTGCTGACCGCGGCGCGCGACGCCGGGGTGAAGCGTTTCATCTATGCCTCGTCGTCGTCGGTCTACGGCGAGAGTCCCGCGCTTCCCAAAGTGGAGACCATGACGCCCGCGCCGCTGTCGCCCTACGCGGTGTCCAAGCTCACCGGGGAGTACTACGCAGGGGTGTTCCACAGGCTCTACGGGCTGCCCACGGTCGGCCTGAGGTACTTCAATGTCTTCGGACCGCGGCAGGACCCCGGCTCGGAGTACGCCGCGGTGGTCCCGAAGTTCATCACCGCGATAGCCAAGGGGCAGCCGCCCACGATCTTTGGCGACGGAGAGCAGACCCGCGATTTCACCTACGTGAGCAACGCGGTGGATGCCAACCTGAAGGCCGCGACGGCCTCCGAGTCGGCCTTCGGAGGCTCCTACAACGTGGCGTGTGGCGCGCGGATCAGCCTGCTGGAGCTCGTCGCCATGATCAATGGTCTGCTCGGAGCCAGCGTGACCCCGCGGCATACCGAGGCGCGGGCCGGCGACGTCAAACACTCGCTGGCCGGCATCGAGGCGGCGCGGGCGCAGCTCGGGTACGAACCGCGCGTGGGAATCGAGGAGGGACTGGCGCAGACGGCCGCCTGGTTCCAGAAGAGACTCTGAAGGCGCGATCATGAAGGTCCCCTTCCTCGACCTGGGCCGTCAGCATGCGGCGGTGCGCGCGCAGATGGAGGGGGCCCTGCGCTCGGTGCTCGACCACCAGCGCTTCATCCTGGGCCCCGAAGTGGAAGCGCTCGAAAGCCAGGTGGCCTCGCTGTGCGGCGTCTCCCATGGCGTGGGCGTGGCGTCGGGCACCGACGCGCTGATCCTGGCGCTGCAGGCGCTCGGGGTCGGCCCCGGCGACGAGGTCGTGACGTCAGCCTTCTCGTTCTTCGCCACGGGCTCCGCCATCGCGCGGCTGGGCGCGAAGCCGATCTTCGCCGACATCGAGCCGGCCGGCTTCACACTGGATCCCGCCGCGGTGGCCGCCCTGCGCGCCCGCCAGGTCCGGGCTCTCATGCCGGTGCATCTGTTCGGGCAGTGCGCCGACATGGAATCCCTCGCCGACGCGGCGCACGTTCTCGGCGATCGGGATCTGCCGATGGTGGAGGATGCGGCGCAGGCGATCGGTGCGATGCGCAACGGCCGTGCGGCCGGCTCTCTCGGGGCGGCGGGCTGCCTGTCGTTCTACCCGACCAAGAACCTGGGAGGGGCGGGGGACGGCGGGATGGTGGTGAGCGGGGATGCCTCGCTTGCCGCGCGCGTGCGATCGCTGCGCGCGCATGGGGATGCGGGCCGCTACGATCACCGCGAGCTGGGGATGAACAGCCGCCTCGACTCGCTGCAGGCGGCCCTGCTGCTCGTCAAGCTGGGCCATCTGGCTTCCTGGAATCAGGCGCGGCGCAGTCTGGCGGACGCCTACGCCGGTCTGCTCTCCGACAGACCCGGCGGCATCACGCTGCCGGCCACGCTTGCCGGAAGCCAGCACACCTGGCACCAGTACGTGATCCGCGCTCCCCGGCGCGACGAGCTGGCCGCCCACCTCACCCGCGATGGGATCGGCTCGGCGGTCTACTATCCGATTCCGCTGCACAGGCAGGTCTGCTTCGAGTATCTGGGCTACCGCGAGGGTGATCTGCCTCAGACCGAGCGCGCCTGCCGCGAGGTGCTGGCGCTGCCGATCTATCCCGGGCTGCGCGCCGCGGAGCAGGAGCAGGTGGCCGCTTCCATCCGCAGCTTCTACAAGGGCAGGTGAGCCATGTCCCACGCCGCGCACCATTTGCACCATGTGCACCATGTGATCATGGCCGGAGGCTCCGGCACCCGCTTCTGGCCGGCAGGCCGCGCCGCGCGTCCCAAGCAGTTCCTGGCGCTGTTCGGAGAAGGCTCCCTCATTCATCAGACCTGGCAGCGCGCGGTGAAACTCTCCGGGCCGGAAAACGTCTGGGTGGCGGCCGGCGCGTCGCAGCGCGCCGCGGTCCTGGCCGAGCTTCCGGGGCTGGATCCATCGCGCTTCATCGCCGAGCCCGTGGGCCGCAATACCGCTCCCTGCATCGGACTGGCCGCGATCCAGCTTGCGCGCACCGATCCGGACGGTGTGATGATCGTCGCTCCTGCGGACCATCTCTACACGAGACCCGAGGTGCTTGCCCAGGCCCTCGGCGTGGCGGTTGCCGCGGCGCGAAGCGCGCCGGCGCTCGTCACGCTGGGGATCCGCCCGATGCGTCCGGAAACCGGCTTCGGCTACATCGAGGTCGGCGCGCCGGCGTCGTTTGCGGACCCGCGCGCCGTTGCCGTTGAGCGCTTCGTTGAGAAGCCGGACGCCCGCACGGCGGCCTCCTATCTCGCCTCCGGCCGGCATCTGTGGAACAGCGGCCTGTTCGTCTGGAGGATCGCCGCCATCCTGGACGCGATCCGCGCCTGCGCCCCGGATCTCTGGATCGGGCTTCGGGAGATCGACGCCGCCTGGGACACCCCCTCCCGCCAGCAGGTCATCGAGCAGATCTTTCCTGCACTGCCATCCATCTCGATTGACTACGCCGTGATGGAGAAGGCATCCGGCGTGCTGGTCGTTCCGGCCGATCCGGGCTGGAGCGACGTCGGCTCGTGGGACGCGGTGGCCGATCTGGGCACCCCTGATGTCGATGGGAACATCGTCCTTGGGGGACCATCCGGCGCCGTGCTGCTGCGGGATGCACGCGGATGCCTGGTCGTGACGGCGCCCGGAGGGAGCGGGGCCACCCGCTCGGTGGCGGTGGTGGGGGCCGGCGATCTCATCATCGTGGACACGCCCGATGCGCTGCTGGTGTGCCGCAGGGGGGACTCGCAGGCGGTGCGCGAGGTGGTGTCGGAGCTCAAGTCGCGGGGGCGCGGCGACCTGGTCTGACGCCGGACACGTAGAGCGACCTGCCTCGCAACGCGCTGTGATCGAGGCCGGCCGCGTGATCCAGCCGGGCCACCAGGTCCGGCAGCGCCGCCGGAAAACTCCACTCATCCTCCCGGAAGGCTGCTTCGGTGGGGGATGCAGCGCGCAGCGCCGCGGCCCACGCGGACCACCAGGGCGACGCCCGGCGCGAGATCGGCTCGACGACCAGCAGGCGCGCACCGCGCGCGCAGGCGTCGGCCAGGCGGGACAGGAGCGCCGCGCGCTGCGGCGCCGCCAGCTCGTCCACCGAGAAGGCGGCGACGACGGCGATGTCTCCTGCGCGTGGATGCACGCGCGTCAGATCGGCCTGGCGGACGCGGCCGCGCAGTCCCAGCGTCCTGAGCGTGAAGCGCGCTTCGCTCACCGCCCAGGGGCTCCGGTCGATCCCCGTCACCACCGGGCGGCCGCCCGCAGCCAGCGACCAGGCGGCCCCGGCCACGCCCGTGCCGCACCCCAGATCCAGCACCTCGCGCGGTGCTGGATCTCCCGCCTCGAGCTCTCGCAGAATGTCTTCCAGGAGCATGAAGTGGAGCGGGCCGTAGTAGAGCGCGAAGGCCGCCCGCCTGCCGGCGGTGTCCATGGGCGCGCCGCGAGCCAACCCTTCGCGGCGCTGGACATAGATGGAGGAGAGCGACTGCACGCAGCGGCGCAGCTCGGCGAAGGTCAGGCTGCCTGCGTGGCGCTCCTCCAGCGCGGCGAGCCACCGTGCGAAGCGATCCCCATCGTCCTTCAGCACGGCGCAATTGTAAGTCACTCTGTGAGGAAGTAAGTTGGCCGGCGGCATGGCCATTGCCTTCTGGATCCTCGCGGGGCTCACGCTCTACGTGTACGCCGGCTACCCGATGGGCATGATGCTTCTCGCAATCGTCGCTCCGCGCCGACACCGCGCTGATCAAGCTCACACGCCCCGCGCGACGGTGCTGATCCCCGCCTACAACGAGCAGGCGATGATCGCCGCCAAGCTGGATAACACGCTCGCGCTGGACTACCCGCCCGGTCAGCTCGAGATCCTCGTGGCGTCAGAGTCGGACGACAGCACCGATGCGATCGTCGCCTCCTATGCCCACCGCGGCGTGCGGCTGCTCTCCTCGGACCAGCGCCGGGGCAAAGCGGGCAATCTGGCGCGCGCCGTGCCGCACGCGACGGGCGAAATCGTCGTATTCACCGACGCGAATGCCCTGGTGCGATCCGATGCCGTGAGGCGCCTGGCGGCGTGGTTTGCCGACCTGCGGGTGGGGGCGGTCTCGGGCTGGCTCGTCTACCAGAAATCGGCAAACGAGGCCTCAGGCGCAGCCGAGGAGGCCTACTGGGACATGGAGATGGCGCTCAAGCGCGCCGAGAGCGCCGTGGGCTCCCTTCCGGGCGCGATAGGATCGCTGTTCGCGCTGCGCCGCGAGCTGTACGCCCCCATCTCCCCGACGCGCGGCGATGACTTCGAGCTTCCCATCGCCGTCATCATGCAGGGGTACGATTCGATACTGGAGCCCGGCGCCGTATCGCACGAGCCCGCCGACGGCTCCTACCGGGCCCAGCTGCGCCACAAGATGCGGATGATTCACACGTCGCTTCCTTCTGCGGTCATCCTGTTCGGCCGCGCGCTGGTCCGCGGCCGCGCTCTGCTGGCGCTCCAGATCGCCTCGCACAAGCTGCTGCGCTGGGCGGCCGCTGCCTGGCTGCCCGCGTTGGCCGTGCTGAGCTTCGCGCTCTGGAGTGACGGACCGATCTATGCCGCCGCGGCGATGGCTCAGACGGTGATCTACGGGCTGGCTCTCGCTGGAGGGATGATGGTGATGGCGGGGGCTGCGCCTCCGGCCGCTCTCAACCTGCCGCTCTACTTCGTCACGGTGAATCTCGCGGCGCTGGGAGGGATGGCGCTGTCGGCCTCCGGAAAGCAGGTGCGCTGGCACAAGCGCGCCGACCGGGTGGTGTGAGGCAGCGCGTCGGAAACGCCGCGCGCCGCACAGACAACTCCCGTGGCCTCTTCCGATCCGGGAGACAGAGCATCCTTCTTGTTTGTCGGTGTTTGCCGCGGCGTGCCGGCTTGCCTGTGGGCTGGCCGGACACCATCGTTGGAGCGTTCCTGGCCCGTCCTGCGCGGTCCCGGTTTCAGAATGAAACCGGCAGGAATGAGGGGGCCAAGGTCATTCAGAACGCGCACTCCGGAGGGCTGCCGCACTTGAAGCCGGCTCACAGCTTCGCGCCCCGCTACAGCCACCTGCTGGAGGTCCTCGACGGCGCGGCTGCGCTGCGGATGGCCATCCGGCAGGCCGAGGAGGCGCTGTCCGAGCCCAGTCTCGATTCCGATGATCGCGCCCTGCTGGAGTCGGTGCTGGAAGCATCGCAGGAGCGGTTTGCGCGCGTGAGTGCGGCGCTGCACCGGCCCGGCCACGATGGCGTGGAGATGCTGCTGCCGGAGGCGGCAGGGGATGCCGCGCTCAGCGACCGCGAGCTGATGGAAGTCGCGCGCGCCGCCGAAGCGGGAAGCGAAGAGGCGGAGCGGGACGCCGTGCGCGCCATCGATCGCATCGGCCGGTCGCTGCGCGTGTCGACGCGGTCCTGCATCGAAGAGCTTCTCGGCCATTCCTCACCGCTGCTGCGGGCCACGGCGCTGAAAGTCCTGACGCTGCACTGGCGGCTGCGGGACTACACCGATCGCGTGCTGTGGGCCCTGTCGTCAGAGTCGGAGCCGGATTGCCGCCGCGCGGCCGCCCTCTGCCTGGGAAGCCTCTACGAGGGAACGCGCAACTCCGAGATCGGGCGTGAGCTCGTGGCGGTGATGACCAGCGACAGCGAAGAAGAGGATGTCCGCTGGGCTTCCTACTACGCGCTGCTGGATGTGGATGGCCGCGGGCTGGATGGCCGTCCGCTGCCCGTGCGCGAGTTCCGCTGGCCCCAGGACGCCGACGCCGATCTGATTGAACAATACCGGGCCGGATCCTGATCGATCAGAGCGGCTCGCGCTCCTTGAGGAATCGCTTGCGCCCCTCCACGCATTCCAGCAGGTAGGTCATCCTGTCGCGATCGGGACGCGCCGGACTGGCGCTCTCCATCAGCCGGCGCAGCGCCCAGCAGGAAGCCAGCACGGCCGGCGTCTGGTGTCCGGCCAGCACCCTGTCGGAGGAGCCAGCCAGCCGCAGCGCGCGGTAGGCGGCGTCCTCGTCGGTGAGGTCTCCGGAGAGCCAGTCCCGGATGATCTCACTCACTTCGGATGGTTCCACGATCCGATCCGCTGGCATGATGGCCTCAGTTTACCACGATCCGGCCCGCACGCCGCTCTTGCGCGCCCGGCACGCGTGTGATCAAATGCGGCTCCGATGAGTGACCGGCAGCAGGCCATCGAGAGCGCGGCGGCGGCTCTCACGCAGGCATCCGAGGCCGCGGCCCGGCTCCTCGCCGACCGGACCGCCCTCGAGGCGATCGCCGCCTCCGGCGAGGCGCTCGCCCACGGGCTGCGTGAGGGACATTCGGTCTTCGCCTGCGGCAACGGCGGCTCGATGTGCGATGCGATGCATTTCGCCGAGGAGTTGTCGGGCCGCTTCCGCGGCGATCGCAGGCCGCTTCCGGTGATGGCCATCAGCGATCCGGGACATCTGACCTGCACTGCCAACGACTTCGGCTACCCGGAGGTCTTCGCCCGCTTCATCGAGGGGCACGGCAAGCCGGGAGATCTGCTGGTGGCGCTGTCCACCAGCGGCAAGAGCCCCAGCATCATCAGGGCGATCGAGGTGGCCCGCGCGCGGGGGCTTCAGGTGATCGCGCTGACCGGCCGGCCCGGCTCGCCGGCAGGAGCCCTGGCACATCACGAGATCGCCACCCCGGCAGGGGAGTACGCCGATCGCGTCCAGGAGCTCCACCTCAAGGTCATCCACGTCCTGGTGGAGCTGGTCGAGCGCCGGCTCTTTCCCGAGAACTACGCGCGCCCGGACTGACGGCTTCCGCCGGGCCTTTTGGGTATATTTCAGCGGCTGCGGCATGAACCCGCCGGCGGGCGGCGGGATGGTCATGAGCTCCTTTCCCCTCGTGCCCGCCGCGGGTTATGCCGAGCTACAGGCTCGAGGTCCGATGGCCGCGTTCCTGAACGTGCCGATCCGGCGCCAGCAGATCCTTCTGTTTGTCGTGGATCTCGTGTTGTTGTTCATCTCGCTGGCGCTGGCGTTCATCATCGCCCGGCTGGCCAATTTCAATGTCCTTCCCCTGATTCAGGAGCTGGCTCTCGCCAGCATCATCTACTTCTGCATCTACACGCTGGTCTTCTTCGTCGGCCAGATCTACGACGTGGAAAGCCGCTACGACGAGATGCGGTCGTTTCTCTACATCGCCATGCTCGTCGGCTTCGCCAACCTGCTCATCGTCTCCGTCTACCACTTCATGCCCTACTACCGCATGGCGTGGCGCGTCGTGGCGATTCAGGCGCCTCTGGCCATCATCTTCATCTACCTGTGGCGGCGCCTCTACGCCATGGTCTCGAGGCGGCTGATGCCGGCCCGCAAGGTCGTGGTGCTGGGCGCCGGCGGCGCGCTGGATTCAGTTCTGGGAGAGCTGTCGCAGGGCGTCCAGGGGGAGTTCGCACTGGCGGGGATCGTGGATGGAAGCGGCGCGGCAGCGTCGAGCCTCGCCGGAGTGCCGATCCTGGGGTCGGCGGCCGACCTCAAGGAGATCGTCGCGCGCGAAAGGATCAGCACGATTGTCTTTTCGCCGGGATACCGATCGAGGGCCGACGGCCGGACCATCCGGGATCTGCTGGATCTGAAGGCGCAGGGGGTACAGGTGTGCGAGCTGCCGACCTTCTACACGCGGCTGACCGGCAGGGTCCCCGTGCGGCTCATCGAGGATCACTGGCTGCTCTTTTCGCAGGACTTCGCCGGGATCGCCCGGGCCGACGAGCGCAACCTCAAGCGCCTGATGGACGTGGTGATCGCCGCGGGGGCGCTGACTCTGCTGTCGCCGCTGATGGCGATCGTCGCGGCGGCGATCCGTCTCACCTCGCCCGGACCGGCCCTCTACCGCCAGGAACGGGTGGGACTCAACCGCCGCTCGTACCAGATCCTGAAGTTCCGCACCATGCGCGCGGATGCGGAAAGCAGCGACGGCCCGGTCTGGGCCTCCCCCAACGACCGGCGCGTCACGCGCGTGGGCAAGTGGCTGCGGCGGTTCCGGCTGGACGAGACCCCGCAGTTCTTCAATGTCCTCAAGGGGGAGATGAGCGTGATCGGGCCGCGGCCCGAGCGGCCGCACTTCATTGATGTCCTGGAGCGCGATATCCCATACTACTCGCTGCGCTTCGCCGCCAGGCCCGGGATGACGGGCTGGGCGCAGGTGAACTACAGCTACGGGCGAAGCGTCGAGGACGCGCACACCAAGCTCCAGTACGACCTCTACTACATCCAGGAGATGTCTCCCTTCCTCGACATGGTGATCCTGCTCAAGACGCTGCAGACTCTTCTGTTCCGTCCCGGCGCTTGATCGGATGCCGGCGCTTCCCGCGTCGTCGGAGCGCAACCGGGCGGATCACCTGATCCTGCCCCTCCTGCGCGGCGAGCCGATCCCCGACGCACCCGCGGATCTCTGGATCGCGACCGCCAGGTCTCTGGTCAACGAAGGGCTGGCGGGACTGGCGCTGACGATCCTCACGCAGCGCGATCTGATGCCGGCGCTTCCCCCGATAGCCTGGGCGATGCTGGAGGCCGAGCGCGGCCGTGTGCGCGCCGAGCAGGCCCGCCTGCGGGAAGGACTCGCCGCGCTGCAGCAGGTGCTCGCCCGGGCGGGCACGGAGTTCTTCCTGCACAAGGGGGCGGCGATCGCGCCGCTTCTCTACGAGCGCGCCGAGGACCGTCCGATGGTGGATGTAGACATCGTGGTGCGCCCGCGCGACTGGGAGAGGGTGTGCGAGGCGCTGATGCAGGCCGGCTACAGATTCCCGGAGGGCTCGGGCGCCAGGTTCTGGCGCGAGAACTACTACAACGTGCCGATCCGATCCCCCAAGGACCCTCCCGCGGACCTGGACCTTCACTGGAGCCTGGCCCAGGAAGGACGCTACACCGTCGACACCGACGAGCTGTTCGGCCGGCTGGTGGACTGTCCGCCGCCAGGCTCCGGCCTGCGGCGGCTCGGCAACGAGGATCTCTTATTGTCCCTCTTCCTGCATCTGGCCTATCACTACTTCGAAGCGCGGCTGCTGTGGCTCTACGACATGAAGCTTCTCATCGCGAAGCTCCCCCTGGACTGGGAGGCGCTCTTCGACCGCGCGCGGTCGCGGGGACTGCGCACCGTCTTGGCGCTCAACCTGGTTTACCTGGAGAAGGTCTTCCCGGGGAGTGTGCCGCGGCCGGCTCTCGAGCGCGCGGGCATTGGAGCCGTGCGCAGCCTGCTGCTGGCTCCACTTCGATCCGCCGATCCGCGCCACCTCTTCGCCGGCGAGGATCGCCGCGCGCGGCAGTTTCTGATCGGACTCCTGGTGATCGATCGGCCCGCGGCGGCGGCCGGATTCGCCGCCGAGAAGATCGCCCGCAGCGTGCGCTGGGCTGGCCGGCGTCCGTTCCGCCGCTGACTCAGGCCAGGCGCTGCCTGAAGTCCTCCATCGTCCGGCGCAGCCCTTCTTCCAGACCCACCTTCGGCTCCCACTCCAGGAGCCGGCGGGCGCGCACGATGTCGGGCTGGCGGACGCGCGGATCGTCTTCGGGAAGGGGAGCGTAGACGATCTTGCTGCGGCTGCCGGTGACCCGGATGATCTCTTTGGCCAGATCCAGCAGCGACATCTCGGAGGGGTTGCCGATGTTGACCGGGTCGTGCGTGTCGCTCCTCAGGAGCCTGAAGATCCCTTCCACCATGTCGGAGATGTAGCAGAAGGAGCGTGTCTGGGAGCCGTCGCCGAAGACGGTCAGATCCTCGCCCCGCAGGGCCTGAGCCATGAACGTCGGGATGGCCCGGCCGTCGCGCACGCGCATGCGCGGGCCGTACGTGTTGAAGATGCGGACGATCTTGGTGTCCAGGCCATGAGAGCGGTGGTACGCCATGGTGATCGCCTCGGCGAAGCGCTTCGCCTCGTCGTAGACTCCGCGCGGGCCGATCGGATTGACGTTGCCCCAGTAGCTTTCGGCCTGAGGGTGCAGCAGCGGGTCGCCGTAGACTTCGGAGGTGGATGCCAGCAGGAAGCGCGCCTGCTTTTCGCGCGCCAGCCCGAGCGCCTTGTGGGTGCCCAGAGATCCCACCTTGAGGGTCTGGATCGGCAGGTCGAGGTAATCCAGCGGGCTGGCCGGGCTCGCGAAGTGCAGAATGTGATCCACCTTGCCCGCGACATGGATGAATGTGGTGACATCCAGGTTGATGAACCGGAAGTTCGGCAGGCCCATCAGGTGCGCGATGTTGTCGGGGTTTCCCGTGAGCAGATTGTCCATGCAGATCACGTCGAAACCCTGCGCGATGAAGTGATCGCACAGATGGCTGCCGATGAAGCCCGCGCCACCCGTGATCAGAATCGTGTCTTTCACTTCACCTCCTCCGGGCCGCCATCCGCACCGCGTGTCATTATAGCTGCCGGGATCATGAGGGCACGGTGCGCAAGAACCTGACGCTGCTGCTGGGGCCGCCGCTGGCCTGGATGCTCATCCATGCCACGCGCCTCACGATGCGCCTCACGCGCGTCAACGCCCGCGTCGTCGAGCAGCTGCGCGATGCGGGGCGCCCCTACGTGCACGCCTTCTGGCACGGGCAGCTCTTTCTCATGCCCTTCTCCTATCTGGGGCCTCGCATCGCGATCATGATCAGCGCGCACAGCGACGGCGAGCTGATCGCGCGCACCATGAAGCTGTTCGGCCATGGCTGGATCAAGGGTTCCACCACCAGCGGCGCCGCGGGCGCGCTGCGCGGCGCGGTGCGCGCGCTGCGCGCGGGCACGGATGTGGGGTTCACGCCCGACGGGCCGCGCGGGCCCCGCCACCAGGCCCAGATGGGGGCGATCCAGGCGGCCCGGCTGGCCGGCGCGCCGATCGTCCCGGTCGCTTTTGCCGCCTCCGCGCGCAAGGTGATGGGCTCGTGGGATCGGTTCGAGGTGCCGATGCCGTTTTCGCGGGGCGCCTTCGTCTACGGCGAGCCGATCGAGATCCCCGCCGCGGCCGATGCCGAACAGATGGAGCAGGCGCGGCGGCTCCTGGAGGACTCGCTCAACGTCCTGACCGCGCGCGCCGAGCTGGCCGTCTCGGGCGGCTCGCGCGCGGACGAGGTTGGCGGGCGGCATGTCTGAGCCGGCGGACAAGGTCCCGCTGAAGGCCAGCCGCCGCGTGCTCATCGTGGCCGGAGAGGCATCGGGAGACCGCTACGGAGCCGGCCTGATGGATGCGGTCGGCAGGCTGGCGCCGGGCGTGCGGTTCAGCGGGATCGGCGGCTCGCTGATGCGCCGCGCGGGCCTCGCGCCGCTGATGGACGCCGAGAAGATCGCCGTGCTGGGTTTCGTGGAGGTTCTCACCAGCCTCCCGGTGATCCGCAGGGCCTTCCGCCACTGTGTCGACGAGCTGGCCAGCAAGCCGGATCTCTGCCTGCTGATTGACTATCCGGGATTCAATCTGCGCCTGGCCCGCGAGGCGCATCGGGCCGGCGTGCCGGTGATCTACTTCGTCAGCCCGCAGGTCTGGGCCTGGAAGGCGGGCCGCGTCAAGGAGATCGCCCGGAGCGTCGACCAGATGCTGGTGATCTTCCCGTTCGAGGAGGAGTTCTACAGGCAGCGTGGCGTGCAGGTCACCTTCGTGGGCCATCCGCTGCTGGATCTGCTCAAGACCCATGGACCGCGCCTGCCCCGGGAGGCCGCGGCGCGCCGGTTCGGCCTGGATCCCGGCAAGCGCATCATCGGCTTGCTTCCGGGCAGCCGGCGCAAGGAGGCGCGGCGCAATCTGCCTCCCATCCTGGGGGCGGCGCGCCTGCTCGCGCAGCGGTTCCCTGACCTGCAGTTCGTCATCCCTGTGGCCTCCACGCTGTCGCGGCAGGCGCTGGAGGAGTGGGTGGACCTGCCCGGCGTCGTCTACACCGAGCGGGATTTCTACGAGGCGATCCATCTGTGCGAGGCGGCGATCGTCTCGTCGGGCACGGCGACGATGGAAGTGGGGCTGCTGGAGGTTCCCATGGTTGTCGTCTACCGGCTCAACCCGCTCACCTTCTCGATGGCGCGCGCGATGACCAGCCTGCCGCACGTGGCGATCGTCAACCTGGTGGCCGGCAGGCGGATCGTCCCCGAGCTGATACAGTCCGACTGCACGCCGCAGCGGATCGCCGCGGAGGTCGAGCGGCTGCTGGCGGACCGCATCCTGTACGAGCGCACACGGCGGGACCTGCGCGCCATGCGCGCGATGCTCGGACAAGGTGGCGCTTTCGAGCGGGCGGCGGAGATCATCGCCCGCAAGCTGCGCTGAGCCGGCCCGCCTGAAGTTGCGTCCGGGAAGTGCGCGGGGTAGAGTCGACACTCCATGATAACTCCACACACCGGCGGCCGCCTCGCGGGGCGGGCCTCGGGCGAGGGGACGCGCCGCTTCACCGAGCGGTTCGCCGGCCGTGCCGCGACGGATCACTTCCGAGATGCGGGAGGGTGGCGGCTCTCCTCGCTGGGGATCGGCACCTATCTGGGCGAGCCGACTCCGGCCGATGACACTGCCTACACCGATTCAGTTGAAGCGGCGGTGCGGGCCGGATGCAATATCATCGACACGGCCGTCAACTACAGGGCCCAGCGCTCCGAGCGCAGCGTCGGGACGGCGCTGCGCCGGCTGTTCTCAGAGGGGGGCGACTACCGCAGGGAAGAGATCCTCGTGGCCACCAAGGGAGGGTTCCTGCCCTTCGATGGCGTCTACCCGCGCGATCCGGCGGAGTGGGTGCGGACGGCTCTCATCGAGCCCGGCATCCTGGACGAAGAGGAGATCGTGGCCGGCTGTCATGCGATGACGCCGCGCTACCTCGCATCGCAGATCGACTGGAGCCGGCGCAATCTCGGCCTGGACTGCCTCGACATCTATTACCTGCACAACCCCGAGACGCAGCTCCAGGAAGTGGAGCTGCCCAGCTTTCTGGATCGGCTGCGCGACGCCTTCGAGCTGCTCGAAGAAAAAGCCGCAAGCGGGATCATCGGCGTCTATGGGATCGCCACCTGGGACGGCCTGCGCGTGCCGCCCGAGTCGCCGGGCCACCTGCCGCTGCAGGCGCTGGTGAAGATCGCCCGCGGCATCGGCGGCGAGCGGCATCATTTCCGGGCGGTGCAGCTCCCCGTCAACCTGGTGATGTCGGAGGCCTGCCTGGCCGCCACGCAGGCCTGGGACGGCAAGGTCATCCCGCTGCTGACGGCGGCCGAGGCCGCGGGAATGGTGGTGATGTCATCCGGCTCGCTGCTCCAGGGACGGATCATCAACGCGCTGACGGCTGACTTCGCGCGCCTGATGCCCCAGACGCGCACCAACGCGCAGCGCGGGCTTCAGGTGGTGCGCTCGGCGCCCGGGCTTGCCGCGGCCCTCGTCGGAATGCGCCGCGCGGCGCACGTTGAGGAAAATCTCGAGCTGGCCCGGATCCCCCGCCTGATGCCGCAGCGGGCTCTCGAGATCATGAGCGCCTGCCGCCGAAGCTGAAGCGCAGGACGACCAGCAGCGCTCCGAGAAAGACCAGGCTCCATATCCCTGACAGCGCGCCGCCGGAGCCATGGAGCCAGGCGATCCCCATGGAAGGGACCATGAGTGGTGCGGCCTTGATGACGAAGACCCATCCTGCGTGGATGCCGATCGCAAAGGGCAGCGACGCGGTCCATGCGTAGGCGCAGGCCAGGACGAACCCGGCGGCCGCCAGCACAAGGAAGACCATCGCCAGCTCGGGACGCGCCAGCGCGCGCAGATGCAGGTCGACCGCCTGGAGTCCCACCAGGAAATCCCATCCAGGCCGCACGCGCACCGCCGCCGCGACGAAGTGGGCGGCGCCGTACAGCATGCTCGAGACCAGCGCCGCCACGGCGAAGGGCGTGCTCAGGCGCAGCGCCTCCAGCAGCCAGCCCCGGAAGATCATCTCCTCGATCGCCGCCACGACGAGGCCCGTGAGCAGGGCCCATGCGAGAGCAGGGGGCCAGGCAGCTACGGGCTGCAGCCGGATCTCCAGGCCGCCCCCGCCGTCCCATGCTGCGTGCGACGCCAGGAAGAGCGACAGGCTGACGATCCCAGAGAGCAGCCCCAGGGAGAAGCGGGACCATGGGGCCTGGGAAGCTCTCAGCCCCCTCACCCGGATCGCGCGCCCCTGCGTCAGCCATCGCCGGCCCGCGAGCAGCGCCGTCAGGATCGAGATCTGAAGCAGGCGGCGGAAGATCCGGCCGAAGTCATATCCCGAGTCCAATCCCGGCTCGGCGGCCCGCAGCGCGTCCACGGCTGCCTTGATCAGCGGAGCCAGCAGCACCGCGGCCAGTAGGCCGGCAGAGCTCAGGGTGGCGAGCCGCATCAGGAACGACATCGGCGCCGACTCTAGCACCCACCTTCTTGATGGTGAAGGTTGATCGTCAAGGGCGGCTGCGCCACAATCATCAAACCAGGACGCGGAGGAAGCCATGGCGGATCGCCATCCCGATGAAGGCCTGCGGATCGACGTGCGGGAGCATGGCGGCCAGAAGCAGGGCGAGCCCCAGGTTCTCGACACCCGCCTCTTCATGCAGCTCCAGGTCTACACGGGCTGCCGCGCCCTCGAGCCGATCGCCGAGGCCGTGCGCGCGGCGATCCCCGCCAGCGTTCTGTATCAGGACGTCAACGATCCCTGCGGCCTGGGGCTCCTTACATGGGCCACCGACCCGATCCATTTCGTCACCCGCATGCGCGCGCTGCTGTGCGCGGAGCCGTTCGCGCGGCTGACCCACCGCCCGGAGTTGACGATGCTGGGCCGTACCTACGCCTCGGGGTTCGAGCCCGACCTCGAAGACTGGTTGCTGCGCCGCCCCGTGCGCGCCGTGACGCAGCCGGCCTGGCCCTGGGCGATCTGGTATCCGCTGCGGCGCACGGGAGCCTTCGCGCGGCTGCCCCAGGCCGAGCAGGGGGCGATCCTGCGCGAGCACGGCGCCATCGGCCGGGCCTATGGCGAGGCCGATCTGGCGCACGACATCCGTCTGGCCTGCTACGGCCTGGATGTCCGCGACAACGAGTTCGTCATCGGCCTGACCGGAGCCCAGCTCCAGCCCCTCTCGCATGTGATCCAGACGATGCGGCGCACCCGCCAGACATCGGAATTCATCCAGTCGATGGGCCCGTTTTTCATCGGCCACGCGGTCTACCAGCGCCCCTGACGCCCGGGTAGTGTCCTAATCTGAGGCGAGTACAGGTTTGCCGTTTCGGATAGCGATGCCTGGCAGAGTAAAGGCCGCAGCGGCGTTCAGCCTCTTCGCCGGTTTCCTGAGTCCGAAGGTATGAGTGCGCCCGCCTTGGCCAGCTCCGGCTTTACTTCCCTCGTACTTCCAGTCCCCTCTGTCCAGGAACACAACATCAACGCGCCAGATGACGACCTCCCGGCGAGACTTGAGTGATTTCGTTGAGTCAATTGCATATCTCCAGACGACGTACCAGCCTGGATGATCGTAGTGGGATTGGATCGCCCAAGGCCGGATGCTTCCCTTGGATTCGAGAGCTTCTTCTGGTGGAGGGTTCAGCTTCCCGCGTAGGGACAAATCGGGGAATCGCTGCTGGGCTATATCGGGGTGCTTGTGGCGCTTAAATGGGCTGACTGAATGGAGCGCCTTAGCGCCGAAAATCCCAACGATTGCACTGAAGATGTTGGCTTGCTCGTAGTAGAGATCAACGAGTTCTGAGGTTTCCTGCTCGACGTATTCGATTGCCTTGAGGATGTGAAGGGGCGCCAGCCCTCTCGGCAAGGCTAAGCGGCCGTTGCTCTTCATCGTTCCATGATGCCCCATTCAGACGCAGGGCAGCAAGCCTAGGAACCGCCTTCAGGGCCAAGCGGTAATAGGTTGGATCGAGTTCAATACCAACTGCCCTGTACCCCACCGCAGCAGCAGCAGCCAAGGTTGAACCGCTGCCCGCGAATGGATCAAGGATTGTCCCCTGACCGAGGGGCAACGCGGCCCGGACTATCTGACGCATGAATGCTTGGGGCTTAAGCGACGGGTGAGGGGCAATGGTCCGCTCATCCGAGCGCGTGGGCAAGGATCGGATTACATCTGTGAACGGTGTGTGAGCTGAGAAGCGGCGAAGACCGCCAGTTTTCCATTTTCTCAGATTATCTTGGACCCGCCCTTCGCATGGCTTCCTGAATAGCCCCCAAGGTTCCCAACACGATCTGGGCATTACTGTCACTTCTGAAAACTCACGATGGGCGTTTTTCGGCCGATCTCCTCCACGAAGAGTCTGAACCAATCGGATGATTTCCCCACGCTTCTCAAAACCTGCCTCCATCATGGGAAGATAGGCGAGATGGGAGAGTAGCGGGTTGGTAGCGATAAATACGTGCCCGCCAGGAACGAGTACATGAAAAGCGGCTTGGGCGAAATCGGCAAAGAAGCCTCTCAGCTCCAGTCGATCATCGTGAGTCAGAACCGTGAAACGCGGAAGCGGGCTGCGCTTGCAGCCATCAAAAGATGGAGGGATACGCCACACGCCGCCTCGACCAATTCTGAGCTTTTCCTTCTCGGCAGGCGTGTATTCCTTCAACCCGTAGGGCGGATCGGTCACAACAGCATGCACGGAATTCGCTGGCGCCTGCGTCATCCAGTCTAGACAGTTGGCTAATATCAGCGTGTAACCCGAACCGTTGAACTCGCCAGCCTTAGAGAGGAAGCCGTTCGTGCCTTGTGATTTCACGACTTGGACTCCAAGAGCAGATCGCCTATCGACCACAACTTGTTGGTCACGCCTGCTGCCATCGCTGGTGTGACGCGAAGGCTCCGATGGATCCTCACGAAGTTATAGTAGGCGAAGTGAAGCGCTAGCGCCGTCTTCAAGTTCTCCAGCTTCTTGCTTAAGGCATTCGTCAGCCTCGTGAAACGTCCACAGGCCATCCGAATGGTCAAGTTCTGTCGCTCCACATACGACGTGCAGACGCGCTCGGGATCTGGACTACCGCTGATGGTCGTGGATACCACCACCGAGACCCGTGGGGGACAGTATCGACCGGGACCAGGGTTCTCGGCTTCATACATCTTCACGAGCTGCGCGTAGTCCACCTCGTCAGCCCAAGCGGACCAGACGGCCTCAACGTATCCGGAGAAACCGTCTGAGGTCAACTGAATTCTATCGGTCAGCCACGCCTTCAGATCGCGAATAAAACGCAGAGCAGTCCTGCCGTCCCGCTTGCTCACCTCGAAGCACGGGATCAATTTCGTGTCGGCATCCATCGCGACGAAGGTGTACTGGTCCCCAATCGCGTTGTTGCTCTTCTCGCGCCGCGTCAGCCGCTGCTGTTTCTTGCGTACGATGGTCCAGATCTCGTCCACCTCGATGTGGCGGCACGACAGAACCTTCATGGTGCGGTCCAAACAAAGCGAGGCATCCCGCACCGACCTGGAGCGTCAACCGCATGATCGTATCGCGGTGAACTCCAGTCATCCTCTCGATGCTCCTGATGCTGTTGCCTTCCACTAACGCTGAAATCACTGCGAGCTGCTTCTCTGTCTTGAGCACGTACATTCTCGGCCTCTCGGTTTCTGCCGAAGGCCGCTATACTGGAGACGGCTATCAACCGCATCCAGATGGCTTCGGCTGTTTGGTTGTGACGCCAGCCCCCGAGCTGTTAGCGCGGCTCGGGGGTATGTATTCATACTCTAATATAGCCCTATTAGTACCCTTTGCCAAGGGTGAAGATAATTGTTGACACATGGGTCTGATAGGGCCATATTGGGGCCATGCTGAAGCGAAGGAAGTCCGCCGCGAACCGGAAGGAAAGTCCGATCCGAGTCCTCGTGACGAAAGAGCAGAAGAAGCTCCTTCAGGCAAGGGCGGATGCGGCGGGGCTGGCGCTCTCTTCGTGGATTCGGCTGACGGTGCTGAAGAGTGCCGGAGTAAGATAAGAGAGGATGAGCAGGGCGCTGCATGAGCAACGCCCTGGCCCTCACAATTATGGCGGGGGCCGTGGTAGGATGTTGATGCACTTGCTATTCAGTTACAACATTTCGACCTCATGAATTAGGCTCCGGGTGGTGGGATTTGAACCCACAAGAGGACGCCGCCTCGGCGGTTTTAAAGACCGCTGTGTTTACCTTTCACCACACCCGGTGTGGGCCGGGGGGTCGGTAGGCCCGGCCTCCCGGCCTCTATATTGTCGTGATATCCGAACTCCCAACTACGACACCTTTTTCATGTGCTCCGGCCACTCTGTGAGTGCAAAAACGCCCGGACCTATCTTCTCAAAACGCTCGTCCCTCGAAACGGCCGCACGAACGACTTCCGTGGCCCACTTTTCGCTGAGTTTCCATCCATGCCGCTTCAACTCCTGCGCGATGGCGCTTACCAGCATCGGCATCTTCCTCTCCAGCAGCACCCGCCATGCACCGTCGACCACACGGGTATTCGTAGCCGCGGGTAGGGCCATCTGTGGAGTCGGTCCAGACGCAGGCGCGTTTGTTGTTGCAACCGGCTTCTTCTTGGCTGGGATCAGCAGAGCCTCGCCCGCAGAGACGAAGCTCATAAGGATCTGTTTGCGTTCCCTGAAGTGCTCGACAGCCTTGAGTTTGATCTCGATCTCGTCGAGTTCCCGTCGTGCAGCTTCGAGGCTGCGCTCGATTGCGGCTTGAGATTTCATCGCCCCACCTCCAAGGTCCAAAGGGCCATAAGGCGCCAGTACGGTAATACAAGGCCAATGTCCAGTCAAGCGCATGGGGCACATAAAAGGTTGGGCTTGATGTGGCTTGGGTTGTTGGTATAATGGGGGCGTCCTCGGGGGCTCCTTCATCCCGCAGACAACCTCCTCATGACGGACGGGCGCCCGGAAGCCGACGGCACGCCGCGTCGGAAAGGAGGGATGTGACATGCGGAGGAAGATGACCCGCCCCGAGAATGAGTACGTGGTGATCTTCACCAAGTACATCACGCTCAAGGGCGGGCGACGGATCTACGCTTCTTCTTACGGACTCAAGGCGTTCCGGCTAAGGGTCCGCAAGAAGGCCGCGTAGGCCCGGGAGCTCCCGGGGGCATTACTGTATCACGATCTGAAAAACTTGAAAATGAGGTGGTGAGCGAGTCCATCCAGATCGAATCAGGACACTACCGACGCCCGGATGCCATTGAAAAGAAAGGCCCTGTGGGGCATAATTGCGGCCGCGCGCTCCCATTCCGCCCACAGGCTAACCCGGAAACCACAATCATGGTCAGAAGCATGACCGGCTACGGCCGTGGCGAGTCCGCGGCCGGCGAGTACGCCGCCGTCGTTGAGCTGCGCAGCGTCAATCATCGTTTTGCCGAGATCAAGATGAAGCTCCCCTCCGAGCTGACCGAGCTGGAGCGGGAGCTGCACGAGCGCATCCGCGGCAAGGTGCACCGGGGCCGGCTTGATGTGTCCGTGACCCTGGCGCGGCCGGCGGGCCGCCCGGCTCCGTGGCAGGTGGATCGCGCTCTGGTGGGCTCCTACATCGCTGCGGCACGGGCTCTGCGCGAGGAGTTCAATCTGTCGGGTGAGGTCACGCTCGAGACGGTCCTGGCGCTGCCCGATGCGATCCGGTTTCGCGAAGAGGAAAACGGCGCCGGCCAGGCGCGCCGGGGAGTCATCGTCGCCGCGCTCGAGGCGGCCCTCGCCGCCCACGAGAAGATGCGCTCGCAGGAAGGGGAGATCCTGGCGCGGGACATCCGCGGCCGCGTGGCCCGGATCGGCAAGCTGACGAGCCGCATCGCGAAGCGCGCGCCGAAGCTGCTGGCTTCCTATGCGGGCAAGCTCAGCAAGCGGATCGCCGAGCTGCAGCGCAAACAGCCTGCCGGGATGCAGACCGGCGCCGACGCCTCGCGCCTGGCGCAGGAGGTGGCGCTTATGGCCGAGCGCGCCGACATCACTGAAGAGCTGGTCAGGCTCGATGGCTACCTGGAGCAGCTCGGTTCTCTCATGTCCGCCCGCGGCGAGCCAGTAGGAAAAAAGCTGGATTTCGTCATGCAGGAGATGAACAGGGAGGCCAACACGATCAACTCGAAGGCGACCGACCTGGGGGTCTGCCAGGATGCCATCGAGATCAAGGCGGAGCTGGAGAAGATCCGCGAGCAGGCGCAGAACATTGAGTAGTGGCGATCTGTTCGTCATATCCGCTCCCTCGGGAACCGGAAAGACGACGCTCGTGAAGCGGCTGCTGGAGCGGATACCCGATCTGGAGTTCTCGGTCTCCTACACCACGCGGCCCGCGCGGCGCGGGGAGCGCCCGGGGGTGGACTACCACTTCGTGGATCGCGGCAGCTTCGAGCGCATGGTGCGCGACAAGGAGTTCCTGGAATGGGCGGCTGTCCATGGCGAAAGCTACGGTACTTCGGCCCGGCTGGTGGACGAAAGCCTCCGGCGCGGGCACGATGTCCTGCTGGACATCGACACGCAGGGCGCCGCCAGCATCCGGCGCCTCCGGCGTGACGCCACGCTCATCTTCATCCTGCCCCCGGGGTATGATGCGCTGCGCACCAGGCTGGAAGGGCGCGGGATGGAGGGGGCGGCGCAGATCGAGCAGCGGCTGCGCAACGCCCGCCAGGAGATCGAGCAGTACCGCGAATACGACTTTCTGATCGTCAACGAATCCCTCGAAGAAGCGCTGCAGCGGCTCGAGGCGGTCGTCCTGGCCCAGCGGAGCCGGGCTGCCCGGGCGGCGTCCGATGTCGAAGGGATCGTCGCCAGCTTCCGCAACAGATGAGATCACTGAGCCAAAACGAAGCAAAGTGGAGGACGCCATGAGAATGCTCCAGTATCCGGACGATCTGCCCAGCAAGTTCCAGTTCATCACGGTGGCCTCGCTGCGCTGCCGCCAGCTCCAGAAGGGGGCGCAGCCGCGCGTGCACTCCCGGTCCAAGAAGTTCACCACCATCGCGCAGGAGGAAGTGATGGGGGGCATGGTCCCTTTCACCAGCAAGGCGTCAGCTGCAGTAGCAGCGGCCCTGGCCGCTCTGGAAGCAGCGGAAGTGCCCGTCGCCGAGTAAGCCATGGAGATCGTGCTGGGGGTCTCGGGGTCGATCGCGGCGTACAAGGCCGCCGAGATCGTGCGCGGCTTCAGGCGCCGCGGCGCCGGCGTGACGGTCGTCATGACGCGCAACGCCCGGCGCTTCATCACGCCGCTGACGCTGCAGACTCTTTCGGGCCGCGCGGTCATCACCTCTGCCTTTGGCGAAACCGTACAGGACAGGCCCGACGACATCGAGCATCTCGGCCTGGCGCGCAGCTGCGATGCGCTCGTGGTGGCGCCCGCCAGCGCGGGCACGCTGGCCCGCATGGCGGCGGGGATGGCCGATGACTTCCTGGGCACCTTCTATCTCGCCGTCACCTGCCCGGTGCTGCTGGCGCCGGCCATGAACACACGGATGTGGGAGCACCCTGCCGTCCGGCGCAACGTCGAGATTCTGCTCGAGCGGGGAGCCTCGGTGATCGGCCCCGACACCGGCGAGCTGGCCTCGGCCTCAGAAGGAGCCGGCATCGGCCGCATGGCGGAGCCCGAGGCGATCGTCCAGCGCGTGGTGCATCTGGCCGGGGCGCGCGGCATGCAGCTTCCGGCCGCCAGCGACACGCAGAGCGCCGCCTCAGGCCCTCTGGCGGGCCGCACTGTCCTGGTGACGGCGGGACCGACGCGCGAGGAGCTCGACCCGGTGCGCTTCCTGTCGAACCCCAGCAGCGGGAAGATGGGGTACGCCGTGGCGGCGGCCGCGCGCGCGATGGGGGCCCGCGTTGTGATGGTCTCGGGCCCCACGCAGCTTGGCGATCCCGAGGGCGTCGACGTGATCCGCGTCACCTCGGCGGCGCAGATGCGCGACGAGGTCATCTCCCGGGTGGAGGATGCCGATGTCGTGGTCAAGACCGCGGCCGTGTCGGACTTCCGTCCCGCAGCGCGCGCTTCCGTCAAGGTCAGGAAAGGCGCCGCCCCGCGCACGGTCAAGCTGGTGCCGACACCCGACATCCTCGCCGAGATCGGCCGCCGCAAGGGGAGCCGGTTCGTCGTGGGGTTTGCCGCCGAGACCGATCATCTGGAGTCCCACGCGCGCGAGAAGCTGCGGCGCAAGAAGCTTGACCTGATCGTGGCCAACAGCGTGGGCGGAGAAAACGGCGGCGCCTTCGGAGCGGACGACAACGAGGTGACGATCCTGGAGGCCTCCGGAGAGATGGAGCGCTGGCCCCGGATGAGCAAGCCGGAGGTGGCGGCGCGGCTGATGAAGCTGGTGGCTTCCCGGCTGGGCCGGAGATCACATGGCAAGCGGCTCTGAGCGGGACCGGCTGATCCAGCAGGCCCGCCAGCACCTGCTTTTCTATCAGGAAATGGGGCTCGAGGCCGTGCCCCGGCCTGCCCCCGCGCCGGCGCGCCGCGCGGCGCCGGACCCTGCGCCACAAACCGGACAGGAGAGCGCCGCCGGGGCTGCGCTGCTGGAGCTGCGGGAGATCGAGATCGGCGACTGCCGCCGCTGCAAGCTGTGTGCGGCGCGCCAGACCATCGTCTTTGGAGACGGCAGCCCGGACGCCCGGCTGATGTTCGTGGGGGAGGGGCCCGGCGCCGACGAAGATCGCCAGGGGTTGCCGTTCGTCGGCCGCGCCGGCCAGCTGCTCAACGACATCATCAAGGCGATGGGGTACGCACGCAAAGAGGTCTACATCGCCAATGTCGTCAAGTGCCGGCCTCCCGAGAACCGCACCCCGCAGCCCGACGAAGTGGCTGCCTGCACGCCGTTCCTGTTCAAGCAGATCGAGCTCATCCAGCCGCGGGTGATCGTGGCGCTGGGCTCGCCCGCCGCCCAGTCGCTGCTGGGGACCACGGCCGGCATCACCAAGATCCGTGGCACCTTCCGGGAATACAACGGCATCCGCGTGATGCCCACGTTCCATCCGGCCTACCTGCTGCGCAATCCGGCAGCCAAGCGGGAGGTGTGGGACGACATGCAGCAGGTGATGGCCTACCTGAGCACGTGATCACGATGGCGGGCGCTGCCGGGCCAGCCATAGGATTCTGTGAATGACTCCTTCGGCGATCGCCAGCTCGCGGGAGGTGAGCAGGGCGCGGTGGCACAGCGCGCGCAGGTCGCGCATCATGTGCTGCCGGCTGGTCCCCTGGAAGAAGTCGAGCGCCTCGAGCGCCTCCTCCGCGCGGGAAAGGCACGACTCGATCTCCGCGTGTGTGGGCGGGCCGGCAGCGCCGCCTGATTCGGGAGCCGCGGGCGCGGCGCTCAGAAAAGCCCGCCGCATCTCGTAGAGGAACAGCAAGGCGGCCTGGGCCAGGTTGAGCGAGGGGTATGCCGGGGCCGACGCAACCGAGCCGATTAGCTGGCAGCGCGCCTGCGCTTCGTGCGTCAGTCCGATATCCTCCTGGCCGCACAGCAGGGCAGCCCTGCCGGGGGGCAGGGCGGCGAGATGGGAGGCGATGGCTGTGGCGATCTCTTCGGGAGGCATCACCCGCGCAACATCTGAAGGGCGCGATGAGGTGCCGGCCACGAGCGTGCATCCGGCCAGCGCCTCGGACAGAGTGGCCGCCTCGTGGCGCGCATCGAGGATATCGGCGGCGTCCCAGGCAAAGCGGCGCGCCTCGGTGTCGAAGTAGGATGGGTCGTCGTAGCCGATGGGATCGGCCAGAACCAGGCGCGAGAATCCCATGTTCTTCATGGCCCGGGCCACGGAGCCGACGTTTCCTGGGCTTTTGGGACGCAGGAGTACCACTGTGACGCGCGAGAACAGCTCCGAGCTGCGGGCCGGATCGGACACGCCCCGGAAGATACCACGCTACGTCGAGGTGGCCCTGCCGCTGCCGCTGCGGCGGCTGCTGACCTACGAGCTTCCGGATGGGCTTGCCGGAAGCGCCAGTCCGGGCGCTCGCGTGGTGGTGCCGGTGGGCCGCCGGATGCTCACCGGCGTGATCATGTCACACAGCACCGAGACGCAGGTCGACCCGGGCCGCATCAAGCAGGTGGGCGATCTGCTCGATCCGGAGGGGATCGTCCCGGACGCGCTCCTGTCGCTGGCGCTGTGGGCGGCCCGCTACTACGTCGCCCCTCCCGGGACGGTGGTCGCCTGCCTGCTGCCCCCCGGGATCGGACGCCGTAGCAGCATGAAGGTGATTCGTTCCACCGGCACGTCGGACGCCGCCGGGCTTTCCGCCAACGACGCCGCGCTGCTGGAGCGCATCCCCGAAGCCCGCGGCATCTCTGTGCAGCGGCTGGAGGCTTCTGCCGCCGCCCTGCGGCGTCTGGAAGCGCGCGGCCTGATCCGCCTGGAGATGCTGGTTGAGCCCGCGCGCGTGTCGGAGCGGCGGGCCGCGTGGCTGCGGCCGGCCCGCGGGGCCGATCTCGATGCCGCGCGCGCGTCGGCTGCCCGGGCGCCGCGACAGAGAGCCCTGCTGGAACTGGTGGCGTCGCGCGGCGAGGCCGGCGTCTCGATGGAGGAAGCCCGCGATCGGCTCGGCCCCATCGCCGCGCCGGCGCGCATCCTGGTGGCGAAGGGGGCGCTGCGCTGGGACAGCGTGGAGCAGCTCAGAGCGCCCATGGTGCCCGAGCCCGGGACCTCTTCGGCAGCTCCCGAGCCCACGCCGGCCCAGGCGACCGTGCTGTCCGAGATCATGACGGCGCAGGTGGAAGGGCGGCATCGGGCCTTCCTGCTCAAGGGAGTCACCGGCAGCGGCAAGACGGAGGTCTACCTGCGCGCCATCGATCGCTGCCTTGCGTCAGGCTCCGGAGCGCTCTACATGGTCCCGGAGATCGCGCTCACGCCGCTTCTGGCGCGCAACCTCAAAGCCCGGCTGGGACCGCAGCTCGCCATCCTGCACTCCAGCCTGAGCCCCGGCGAGAGGTTCGACGAGTGGCGCCGCGTGCGCCGCGGCGACGCCCGGATCGTGCTGGGGGCGAGGTCGGCGGTTTTCGCTCCGCTGGCCAGAGTCGGCCTCATCGTCGTTGATGAAGAACAGGATGGCTCTTACAAGCAGGAAGAAGACCCGCGCTACAACGCCCGGGATCTGGCCCTGGTGAGGGGGCGCGACGCCTCCGCGGTGGTGATTCTGGGGTCGGCCACTCCCTCCATCGAGTCGTTTCATGCCGCTGCGGCCGGCCGCTACACGCTGCTGGAGCTGCCCGAGCGGATCCTTGCCCGCCCGATGGCCACGGTGCGCCTCGTGGACATGCGCGCCGAAGCGACCCGCACGGGGCGCGAGCCGTTGATCTCGGAGCCGCTGCACGAGGCGGTCTCCCGGCGGCTGGCCCGGGGAGATCAGGCGATCCTGCTGCTCAACCGGCGCGGCTACGCCCCCTGGGTGCAGTGCCGCGCCTGCGGCGAGAGCGAGCGGTGCCGCAACTGCAGCCTGACGCTCACCTGGCACCGGGCGGCCGGAGCCATCCGCTGCCACTACTGCGCCTACCAGCGGGGCACGCCGCGGACATGTTCGACTTGCGGCTCGGACGCGGTGGTGATGCGGGGCGCCGGCACCGAAAAACTCGAAGAACAGATCGCGGCGCTGTTTCCCCAGGCCCGCATCGCGCGCCTCGATCGCGACACAGCGCGTGGCCGCCGCGCCCCCGCCGAGATCCTGTCGGCGTTCGAGCGGGGAGAGACCAATCTGCTGGTGGGCACCCAGATGGTGGCCAAGGGGCATGATTTCCCCGGCGTGACCATCGTCGGGGTGATCGGCGCCGACGCCGCGCTGAACATGCCCGACTTCCGGGCGGCGGAGCGGACCTTCCAGCTGCTCACGCAGGTGGCAGGCCGCGCCGGCCGCGGCCAGGAGCCGGGCGAAGTGGTGGTGCAGGCCTGGCAGCCGGACCACTACGCCATCCAGGCCGCCGCGCACCAGGATTACGCCGCCTTCTACGCCATGGAGTCGAGGTTCCGGCGCGCGATGCGCTACCCTCCCTTCAGCGTGATGGCGAACCTGGTGGTGCAGGCAGCCCAGCCCGAGACGGGGGTGGCGCGCGCCCGCAAGGTGGTCGAGGCCGTGCGGCGCGCCGGTGGCCAGGGCATCCAGGTGATCGGCCCCGCCGCGGCTCCGATCGCGCGGCTCAAGGGGCGCTACCGCTATCAGGTGATCGTGAAGGCGGCATCGCGGCGGCGGCTCTCCGATACGCTCAACGATGCCGCGGCGGCCCTGGCCGCCGAGAAGCTCTCGTCGCCCAACGACCTGGTGATCGACATGGACCCGGTGACCCTGACATGACCGACCCGCAGCCGCCCGACCTGCACGAGTTCGTCGCCAGCCGGCTCACGGACGGGAACTTCCTCTTTCCCACGAAGATCATCGTGGGGCCTCACGCCGTGATGCGCCGCAAGCGCAGCTGGCTGACGCTCAACGAGGAGAGCGTGGGCATCATGAACGTGGCCACCGTGAACATCACCACGGGGATCATCTGGGCCGACATCCGGATCGAAAGCTCAGGGGGCTCCGATCCGCTCGAAAGCCACGGTCACACCAAGGGCGACGCCCGGCGGATCAAGGAGCTGATCGAGCAGTTCCAGATGCGCGCCGTGCGGCGATGAGCCGTTCCATCTCCTCGCGCAGCTTCGGCAGGATCTCCTCGTAGGACCAGGTTCCCAGAGACTCGCTGCCGCGCTTGAGATTCACGTGAGTCGGGGCGCACCAGAGCCCCAGATCGGCGTCGTCGGTTTCGCCCGGCCCATTCACGCGGCACCCCATCACGGCGATCGTCAGGGCATGCTCCTGCGCCCAGGCGGTCATCTCCTTGACCCTCTGGGCCAGGTCCACGAAGGCCTCGTTCTCGACGCGGGAGCACGAGGGACACGAGATGATATTGAGCCGGTCGTTGTCGAAGTGCGGCACCGATCGGAACCTTCCTGCGGCCACGTCGCGCAGGATTTGGCGGCCCGCTTCGATCTCTTCTCCCTTGCGATCGTTTGGGACGGTGAGCGAGACGCGCAGAGTGTCGCCGATGCCGCCCGCCAGGAGCTGCTCGAAGGCGATGCGCGTCTTGATGACGCCGTCGGGCGGCAGCCCCGCTTCGGTGACCCCCAGGTGCAGCGGCACGTCGGGACGGCGGGCGGCGAAGCGCCGGTTGGCCTCGATGACTTTGTTGGGATCCGAGTCCTTCAGCGAGACGACGTAGCCCGCAAACCCGAATGAATCGAGCAAGTCGCAGTGCTCGAGCGCCGACTCGACCATCGGCTCGATCGAGTCGTCTCCATGCCGTCCGGCTCTTGCGGGGTCCACCGAGCCGCAGTTCACGCCGATGCGCACCGCGCATCCATGCTGCGCGGCGGTGTCGGCGATGAACTTCACCTTGTCGCGCGTGCTGCGGGACTTCTCATGATGGTAGAGATGGCCCGGGTTGTAGCGGATCTTGTCCACGTGGGGCGCAACCGTTGCCGCCAGCTTGTAGTTCTCCTGAAGGTCAACCGACAGAGTGGCAGCGGTGCGGGCGCGGATCTCGGCGAGGGCCGCGGCGTCGCGCGCCGAGTCCACGGCGATCCGGACGATATCGGCGCCGGCGGCCTCGAGCTGCTGCACCTGCGCCACCGTCGCCGCGACATCCTGGGTCTTGGTCGCGGTCATCGACTGGACCGCAATCGGATGCGCTGCTCCGACCGAAAGCCGTCCGATCCGGACGCTGCGCGTCGGGTTACGGGGCTTGCTCGGGGGGGGCGCGGGGGGCAGAGGCTGCTTCATGCGGCCACCGTAAGCAAAGGACTGTTGGAGTCCCGCACGAACCCTACACGCGCGGAGCGCGCCACACCGCGCGCGCGCAGCGCCTCCACGAAGGCATCGGCGCGATCGGCCGGCAGGGCAACCAGGAGACCGCCCGAAGTCTGGGGGTCGTACAGGATCTCCTGCATGGCGGCGGGGATCTCCCCGCTGATCCGGAGATCGGCTTCTGCCAGCTTCCGGTTGTGCGGCGTCATGGCGGTGGAGACTCCCGCTTCGGCCATCTCGATCGCCCCGTCATAGAGGGGCAGGGCAGAGGCCTTGAGCTCGATGCCGACGCCGCTGCCGCGCGCCATCTCCAGCGTGTGGCCTGCCAGCCCGAATCCGGTCACATCGGTGGCCGCGTGCGCCGCGTGGGCGAGGGCCAGCTCCGATGCCGTGTCGTTGAGACTCGCCATCATCTCCAGCACCGGGAGGAACCGCTCCCAGGAGATGCGGTCCTTGCGCGCCGCGTTGATAATGACACCGGTGCCCAGCGGCTTGGTCAGCACCAGGGCATCGCCCGGGCGCGCCGCCGCGTTGGTCAGGATGCGGCGCGGGTGGATCGTGCCGGTGATCGCCAGGCCGTATTTCAGCTCGGTGTCGCGCACCGTGTGTCCGCCCAGAAGCGCCGTGCCGGCCGCGGCCAGCGTCGCGCGAGCGCCTCCGAGGATGTCAGCCAGAACGCCCTCGGGGATCCCTTCGGCCGGAAAGCAGCAGATGTTGAGCGCGGTGAGCGGCCGGCCGCCCATCGCGTAGACATCGGACAGGGCGTTTGCCGCCGCCACCCGGCCGAAAAGCCAGGGGTCGTCGCACACGGGGGTGATCATGTCGACTGTCTGCACCAGAGCGAGGTCCTCCCTGATCCTGTAGACGCCGGCGTCGTCGGACGTATCGAGTCCCACCAGCAGATTAGGATCGTCACTTCCCTTGAAGGGATCGAGCAGCCTGCCCAGCTCCACCGGGTTCAGCTTGGCCGCTCAACCACCCGATGTGGCACAACGCGTCAGCCGGAATCCGGCCTGTGTGCTCATCATGTATCTCCTTGTTCCCGAGGGCGCGATCCCCGCGGCGCCCGTGATCATATCCGCTGCAGGGGGGCTCCGGCCACAGGTGTTATCCTGCGCGCGTGATGATTCTGTCGCTCGTCGAGCGCACACTTCCCGCCATGCGGCGCGGGATCCTGACCGCGCCGCAGAGCGCCGGCGTCGTCGAAGTGCGTCTCGACTGTCTTCCACGCGGAGGGCGCGGGCGCCTGGCGTGGCTCTTTGACGGCTCTCCTCGCCCGATCCTGGCCACCTGCCGTCCGCGCTCGCAGGCGGGACTCTACGCGGGAAGCGAGTCTGCCCGCACCGACCTGCTCATGGAGGCGGTGCGCGCGGGTGCTTCCTGGCTGGACATCGAGATGGGCAGCAAAGCGCAGACGCTGGCCGATGCGCTCGCCGACACATCGGGTGTCCGGATCATCCTGTCGCACCACGATGCGAAGGGCTGGCCGCGCGGGGCGAGAGCATTGCGGCGGCGGATGCGCAGGGTCCGCGGCGTGGCGGCGCACAAGATCATAGGGACAGCCCGCCGGCCCGCCGACCTGCTGCGCGTGCACCGGTTTCTGCAGGGGCAGGCCGGGCGGGCCCAGGAGCTGACCGCCTTCTGCATGGGTGGGGCCGGCACGATGTCCCGCGTTGCCGCCACGCACTGGGGCTCGTGGGCGAGCTATGCCTGCGCGCAGCGGGGCCAGGAGGCCGCACCGGGACAGATCAGTCTCGAGGAGATGGAGCGGGTCTATCGCCCGGATGAGATCGACGACGAGACGCGGTGGGCCGCGCTGATCGGATCGCCGATCACCCACTCGGTCTCTCCGGCGATGCACAACGCCGCCTACGCGGCGCAGGGGATCAATTTCCGGTATGTCCCGATGGAGATCACCACTGCGTCCGGTCTTGCCGATCTGCGGCCGCTGTGCCGCGCGCTGCGCCTGCGGGGGTTCTCGGTGACCGCTCCGTGGAAGGTCTCGATGGCGCGCCGCGTCGATCGGCTCGAGCCGGCGGCGCGCCAGATCGGGGCGGTCAACACCGTCGTGTGGGATGGCCGCAGGATGCTGGGTTTCAACACCGACGTCACGGGCGCCACGTCGGCTCTGGAAGAGGTGCTGGGATCGGCCGGCCGCCGGTTGGAGGGACTGCGCGTGGCGATCGTGGGGGCCGGCGGCTCGGCGCGCGCCGTGGCGCACGGGGCATCGCAGGGAGGGGCGCAGGTGCTCGTCGCGGCCCGGCGCCCCGCCGAAGCGGCGCGGCTGGCGCGCGCGGTGGGAGGCACATCGTGCCGGATCGCCGACCTGGTTCGGCGCGACTACGACGTGCTGGTCAACGCCACTCCGGTGGGCACGTCCGGAGGCAGGACCGCTCTGCCCGTTCCGGCGCGGGCCGTGCGCGGGTTGCTGGTGTTCGACCTGGTCTACAACCCGCCCGAGACGGCGCTGCTGCGCCTGGCGCGCAAGCGCCGCATCCTGACGCTCAACGGCCTGGAGATGGTGGTGCGGCAGGCCGCCGAGCAGCACACACTCTTCACGGGGCACGAGCCTCCCCTCGACGTGATGCGGGAGGCGGCGCGCGCGGCGCTGAAGTAGCCGGGTGATATGATCCTGCCATGCCACAGGATGCCGCGGATGACCGGTATTCCCGCCAGGTCCTCTTTGCTCCGATAGGAGCGGCAGGACAGGCCCGGCTTGCCTCCGCAAGCGCGGTGCTCATCGGCTGCGGCGCGCTGGGATCGGTGTCGGCGTCGCTTCTGGCGCGCGCGGGGGTGGGGCGGCTGCGCCTCGTGGATCGCGACTTCGTCGAGATCTCCAATCTGCAACGCCAGCTGCTCTACGACGAAGAGGACGTGCGCGAGATGAAGCCCAAGGCGGTGGCGGCCGCCGAGAAGCTTGCGCGCGCCAACGGCTCGATCCGCATCGAGCCGGTCGTGGCCGACGTGAACCCCGACACGATCGTGGACCTGACGCGCGGGCACGACTTGATCCTCGACGGCACGGACAACTTCGAGACGCGCTTTCTGATCAACGATGTCTCGGTGCGCCACGACATCCCCTGGATCTATGGAGCCTGTCTGGGCAGCTACGGGCTGGTCATGAACATCCTGCCGGGCGAGACGGCCTGCCTGACCTGCCTGATGGAATCGGCGCCTCCGCCGGGAAGCGTCCCCACCTGCGACACCGCCGGCATCCTGAACACCACCGTTGCGCTGGTTTCCAGCCTGCAGTGCACCGAGGCGCTCAAGCTGCTGTCGGGGCATCGGGACTTGATGAGCCACGACCTGCTCTCGGTGGATCTCTGGACGCAGACCGTGACGCGCCTGAGCGTGCCCAAGGGGGGCGGACGCCGGCGCTGCGAGACCTGCGACGGCATGGCGTTCACCTACCTTTCAGGCCGCGGCTCCCGGTCGGTGTCGATCTGCGGCCGCAACGCCGTGCAGATCACCCCCGAGACGCGCCAGGAACTGTCGCTTGCCGATCTGGCCGCGCGCCTGTCACCGACCATCCCGGTCACCGCCACGCGCTTCCTGGTGCGCTTCGAAGTCGACAAACTCACCGTCTCCGTCTTCCCCGACGCCCGCGCCATCATCACCGGCACAAAGGACCCCGCCGTGGCCCGCTCGCTGTATGCCCGGTATGTCGGTGTGTAGGGCGTTGGCGCGATCCGCGTCCGAGCGACGAGTACCTGGCGGCCGCGGCGGTGACCTTTCCACATGCATACTTGAGCGCCAACGGGGGCTGCGCTGTGAATCCTTTCTTTCGGTGGGCTCGGGTGCGATCGTGTGAGGCCTGCAACGCCGCCGGGAGGAGCTGGCTCCTTTCGCATTCGAAGTACGCTGTTCGGGCAGGGGATCGTGAGATCGCTGGAGAGTAACGGGGACGGATACACACGATGCAAGTGGGCGCGGACGCCACTCAGCATCGCCTATCACGACACCGAGTGGGGTGTGCCGGTCCACGACGACGTGATCCTGTTCGAGTTCCTGACCCTCGAAGGAGCGCAGGCGGGTCTGAGCTGGGAGACGATCCTCAACAAGCGGGAAGCCTACCGGAAGGCATTTGGCCGCTTCGATCCGGCCCGCGTGGCGCGCTTCGATCCGGCCCGGGTCGAGCGGCTGCTCCAGAATCCCGGCATCGTCCGCAACCGCCTCAAGGTCGAAAGCACGGTGAGCAACGCGCGAGCGTTCCTCGCCGTCCAGCGCGAGTTCGGGAGCTTCGATGCCTGGCTATGGGCCTTCGTGGGCGGAACTCCCCGAGTCAATCGCCGGCGCTCGCATCGACAGGTGCCCGCACGCACGCGGGAATCGGACGCTCTGAGCCGTGGTCTGGCGAGTCGCGGCTTCAGATTCGTCGGCACGACCATCTGCTACGCTCTGATGCAGGCCGTGGGCATGGTCAACGACCACACGATCGACTGCTTCCGGCATGCACAGGCTGGTCGGATTGTGGATTCTTGAGGTTGGCAGGCGATACAAAGGAGGCTGTCATGATCGACAAACCCCAAATCGTGAAGACGCAGGCACTGCGGACCGCGGTCATCAGGTTCACCATTCCTCGCTCGGAGATTCAGAAAGTCATGGGTCCGGCAATCGGTGAAGTGATGGGCGCGATCGCCGCGCAGGGCGTCGCCCAGGCCGGTCCGGTTTTTTCACACCATTTCAGGATGGACCCGGACACGTTCGACTTCGAGGTGGGCATCCCGGTGACGGGCACGGTCTCCGAGACCGGCCGTGTGAAGATGAGCCAGCTGCCGGCGGCAACCGTCGCGCGGACGGTCTACCAGGGACCCTATGAAGGTCTCGGCGCCGCGTGGGGCGAATTCGAGAAATGGATTGTCATCGAAGGCCACACGTCAGCGGCCAGTCTCTGGGAGTTCTACACCGCTGGTCCCGAGTCCGGTCCCGACCCGGCCAAATGGCGCACGGAGCTGAATCGCCCGCTGGACGTCTAGACATGATCTACCTTGACAACGCCGCCACGTCCCATCCCAAGCCCGAGGAGGTGTATGCCGCGATGGACCACTGCGCGCGGGAGGTGGGGGCCAACCCGGGGCGCTCCGGCCACAGGATGGCGGTGCAGGCGGAAGGGGAGATCGCCGCGGCGCGCCGCGCCGTGGCGGCGCTGCTGGGCGGGCGCGATCCGCTGCGGCTGATCTTCACGCTCAACGCCACCGACGCGCTCAACATGGCCCTCAAGGGAATCCTGCGCCGCGGCGATCACGTCGTCACGACCCTGCTCGAGCACAACTCCGTGGCGCGGCCCCTGGCGCGGCTGGAGCAGGACGGCATCATCAGTGTGACGCGCGTGACGCCCTCGGATGAAGGCGTCGTCGATCCCGACGACATCGCGCGCGCCATGACCGGCGCGACCCGGATGGTCGCCATGGCACACGCCAGCAATGTGCTGGGGTCGGTCCAGCCGATCGAAGCGATCGGCGCTCTGGTGCGCGCGCGCGAGCGGCTCTTCCTGGTGGATGCCGCCCAGAGCGCCGGGGTGATCCCGATCGACGTGGAGCGCTGCGGCATCGACATGCTGGCCTTCGCCGGCCACAAGGGGATGCTGGGTCCCACCGGAACCGGCGGCCTCTACGTGGGCGAGCGGGCGCCGCTGCGGCCATGGCGGGAAGGGGGCACGGGCGGCAACTCCGCCGAGCCGCTCCAGCCCGAAGCGATGCCGCACTTCCTGGAAGCAGGAACGCCCAACACCGTGGGGATCGCAGGACTTGGCGCCGCTGCCCGCCACGTGGCGCAGCGCGGAGTGGAATCCCTGGGCGCGCACGAGCGCCAGCTCGCCGGCAGGCTCTGGGAGGCGCTGGCCGGCGACGACCGGTTCACTCTGCAAGGTCCGGCCCCCGTGCCGGGAGCGCCGCGCACGGGAGTAGTGTCGCTCGCCCTGGCCGGCCACGAGCCCGAAGAGATCGCGGCGATCCTGGATGCCTCGTTCACGATCGCCGTGCGCGCGGGGCTGCACTGCGCGCCCGGGGCCCACAGATTCCTGGGGACCTTTCCAGCAGGATCGGTGCGGATCAGCCCGGGCCCGTTCAACACGGCGCAGGATATCGACGCGGTGGTTGCGGCCTTGCGAGAGATCGCCGCTTAACGTACCCTGCGCGCCATGAAGGCAATCGGACTGCGGGTCCTCTTGCCGGCGGCGCTGCTGGCATCGCTGCTGCCTACGACGCCGGCATGCCGGCACCGATCCGAGACCCCCGATCCGGGGATCCCCTACGCCACGGGCACGACCAGCCCGAAGCTGGCCACCTACATCTTCAAGGAAGAAGGGAAGCTCTATTTCTTCACGGTCGGGGTGAACGCCACCCGCTTCCACGACAAGGACGCCTTCATCCCGCTGGCCGTCAGCCTGGTCAACAAAGCCAAGACGCCGCTGGAGATCACCCGCGAGTCGTTCTCGCTGCGCGATCCGATCAACGGCGCGCGCTACGGGCTGGCCAGCGTGCAGGAGATCACCCGGCAGGGCAAGCAGGACCACGACCGCCGGCTGATGGATCTGGATCACCTGGCCACCAAGCTGGAGATATTCAACCGCGTGTCCAGCAACTTCTTTCCCCAGGCGCGCGTGCTGAACGATCATATCCAGCTTCCCAACTTCACCTACCTGCTGGACACCATCTACTTCCCCAGGCCGGAAGGGGAGCTGCTGGGCAAGACCTTCGAGCTGCACGTTGAGTGCAAGGGGCTCGAGGCCCCGCTCTTCGTCGTCTTCACCGTCCCGGAGGCCTGAGTGCCTCAGGGGTTGGCGGGCTTCCGCGCGCTGGCGCGGCGCGGCGGCGTCATCCCGGTCTGGCGAGAGATCCCCGGCGACTGCCTCACTCCCGTGCTGTGCTGGCTGTCGCTGGCGCGCCGGTCGCGGCGCTCCTTCCTGCTCGAGTCGGTCGAAGGAGGCGAATCTCTGGCGCGCTACTCCTTCGTGGGGAGCGATCCCTACCGCTGCCTGACGGCGCGCGGGAGCGCCCTGTCCGACGAGCAGGGGCGCAGGGTCGCTGACGGTGAAGGCGACATCCTGGATCACCTGCGCGAGGCGCTCGCCCAACCGGCGCCCGTCGACGTCCCGGAGCTGCCCCGCTTCACCGGAGGCGCGGTGGGATGGCTGGGATACGACGCGGCCCGCCTCTTCGAGCCATCGGGGTTTTCGCAGCGCCGTGCGCGGCGGACCGGCGCGACCCCCGACGCGTGGTTTGCCTTCTACGACAGCGTGGTGGCCTTCGACCACCTGCGCCAGAGTGTCGTGCTGATCGTCCTGGCGCGCGCGCAGGAAGATGGCCGGCGGCTGGCGGCCCAGCACGCCGACGCCGAACGGCGGCTGGATCGGATGGCGGCGCGGCTGGCCGGCCGGCTTCCCGCCGCCCGGGGGCAGAGGATCGCTTCCCGGAACGCAACGCGCGCGACCGCCGCGGACAAGCCACGCTTCAAGGAGATGGTGCGCCGGGCGCAGCGGCACATCGGCGCGGGCGACATCTTCCAGGTGGTGCTCTCCCGGAAGTTTCATCGCCGGCTGCGGGGCAGTCCCTTCGATGTCTACCGGGCGCTGCGCAGGCTCAACCCCTCTCCCTACATGTTCTACCTGCGCGACGGGGATCTGACGCTTGCCGGGGCGTCGCCCGAGATGATGCTGCGCGTCGTCGGCACGCGGGCAGAGCTCAATCCCATCGCCGGGACTCGTCCCAGGGGCCGGACGCCCCAGGAAGATGCGGAACGGGAGGCCGCGCTGAAGTCAGATCCCAAGGAGAGGGCCGAGCACGTCATGCTGGTGGACCTGGGCCGCAACGATCTGGGTCGCGTCTGCGCTCCGGCGTCGGTGGGGGTGGAAGAGCTGATGCAGGTGCGCCGGTTCTCCCACGTGATGCACCTGGTGTCGCGGATCTCGGGGGATCTCGCGCCCGGAATGGATCGCTTCGACGCGCTGCGGGCGGTCTTTCCCGCGGGCACTGTCTCGGGGGCCCCCAAGGTGAGGGCGATGCAGCTCATCGATGAGCTGGAGACTGACCGAAGGGGCCCCTACGCGGGAGCCATCTGCTACGCCGATCACGCGGGGGCGCTGGATTCCTGCATCGCCATCCGGACGATGGTTGCGGAAGGAAGCCGCGCCGTGGTGCAGGCAGGCGCCGGCATCGTGGCCGACTCCGATGCCGATCGCGAGTACGAAGAATGCGCCAGCAAGGCGCGCGTGGTGCTGCGCGCCATCGAGGAGGCCTCGTGGGCCCGCTGATCTTCGTTCTGGACAACTACGATTCGTTCACGTACAACCTGGTCCAGTACCTGCTGGAGCTGGGGGCGCGCGTCGAGGTGCACCGCAACGATCGGGTCACCGTCGCCGAGGCGCTCGACGGCGGCCACGACGGCATCGTCATCTCGCCGGGGCCTGGCCGCCCGGAAGATGCCGGCATCACCATGGAGCTGATCCGCGCCGGCGCGGGACGCATTCCACTGCTCGGGGTCTGCCTGGGGCATCAGGCGATGGCCGCGGTGCACGGCGGCCGGATCGTGCGTGCGACGCGCCTGGTCCACGGCAAGACCTCGCCGATCCACCACGACGGCCAGGCGATCTACGCCGGGATGGACAACCCCTTCGAAGCCACGCGCTACCATTCACTGGTGGTCGAGCCGGAGTCGCTTCCCGAGGAGCTGATCGTGACGGCGACGACACACGACGGCGACACGGAAGTGATCATGGGTATGAGACACTGCCGGTCAAACACACCCGGATTCCGCCTGCTGGAGGGAGTCCAGTTTCATCCCGAGTCGATCCTGACGCGCGACGGCAGGCGGCTGCTGGCAAACTTTCTGGAGAATCTCTAGGCCCGTGCTGAAGCCCTATCTCAGGAAGCTCGCCGGCGGCACCGACCTGACGCGCCGCGAGGCGGCCGCCGCCATGGACCGGATCATGGACGGCGCCGCCGACGACGCGCAGATCGCGGCCTTCGCCATGGCGCTGCACATCAAGGGAGAGACCGCAGCGGAGATCGCCGGCTGCGCGCTGGCGCTGCGCCGCCGCTGCGTGGCGATCCGCCCGCCCAAGCCCCTGGCCAGCGCGCTGCTGGACACCTGCGGCACGGGAGGCGACGGGCTGGGGACCCTCAATGTCTCCACCCTGGCGGCCTTCATCGCCGCAGGAGCGGGGCAGCCTGTCGCCAAGCATGGCAACCGCGCCGTGTCGAGCCGCTGCGGCAGCGCCGACCTGCTCGAGCAGCTCGGCATCCCGGTGGACCTGACCCCCGAGGAGGTGGCCGGCTGCCTCAAGACCACCGGACTTGCTTTCCTGTTCGCGCCGCGGTTCCATCCGGCGATGCGCCACGCCGCGGCGGCGCGCCGCTCGCTGGGACTGCGCACGATCTTCAATCTGCTGGGGCCTCTGTGCAATCCGGCCGGCGCGCCGCGCCAGCTCGTGGGGGTCTTTCCGGGCGGACCGCTGGCCACGCTGGCCCGCGTGATGGCGTCGCTGGGGACACGCCGCGCCCTGCTGGTCCATGGGACCGACGGGATGGACGAGCTGACAGTGACCGGGCCAAGCGATGTCGTGGAGCTGCGGGATGGCCGCATCCGCTCGTTTCGGGTGACGCCGGAGGAAGCGGGGCTGCGGCGCTGGAAGCCGGCGGCGCTGGCAGGGGGTGGCCCCGAGGAAAACGCCGGCATCGCTCTTGCCGTGCTCGGGGGCGGCCATGGCGCGGCCCGCGACATCTCGCTGCTCAATTCCGGCGCGGCGCTGATGGTGGGCGGAAGGGCCCGCACGCTGGCGGCGGGCGTGAAGCTGGCGGCCGCGGCGGTTGACTCAGGCAGCGCCCTGCGCAAGCTCGAAGAGGTGCGGGCTTGGTGCCAGGCCCGCCGCGGCGGCGCGCAGGGGAGCATGGCGGTGGCGCGGCGCGGGAGGCAATCGAAATGACCACAACGCTGACCCGCCTGGCCGCGGCATCGAAAGACCGTGCGGAACGTGAGATGGCGGAGCGCCCCCTCGCGCAGTTCGAAGAGATCATCGAGACGCTGCCACCTGTGAGGCCGTTTGGTGCACGGCTGCGCCGGGAGGCAGGGCCGTTGCCTCGCGTCATCGCGGAGCTCAAGCGCGCCTCTCCCTCGGCGGGAGTGATGCGCAGCAGCTACAGCCCGCTGCTGATCGCGCGCGGCTACACCCGCGTGGGGGCCGCGGCGCTGTCGGTGCTCACCGAGCCCGAAGAGTTCGGCGGCAGCCTGGATCATCTCCACGAGGTCAGGCCGGCCCATCTGCCGATCCTCCGGAAGGACTTCCTGGTGACGCCCTATCAGATCGCCCAGTCGCGCGTGGCGGGCGCCGATGCGGTGCTCCTGATCGCGGCGATCCTCGAGGCAGCGTCCCTGGGGGTGATGATGCATGCCGCGCGCCGCTATGGCATCGAGGCGCTGGTTGAGATTCACGATGCTTCCGAGCTGGACCGGGCGATCGAGATGGGCGCCACGATGATCGGCGTGAACAACCGGGACCTGGCCACGATGCAGGTGGATCTGGACACCTGCGTCAGGCTGGCGCCGCGCCTGCCCGCCGGCGTCGTGGCGGTGGCCGAAAGCGGCATCCGTGGCCGCGCCGATGTCGATCGGATCCTGCAGGCGGGCTACGCCGCGATCCTGGTCGGCGAAGCGCTCATGAAATCCCCCGATCCCGGTGACGCCCTCTGGAGACTGCTGCAGCCCGCGGAGCCGGCGTGACCATGCGCGTCAAGATCTGCGGCATCACCCGGCCCGAGGATGCCCGGGCGGTGCAGCGGGCCGGCGCCGACGCGCTGGGGTTGGTCTTGTGGAAGGGAAGCCCCCGGTGCGTCACCCCCGACCAGGCCCGCCTCATCGTTGAATCACTGGAGAGCAGCGCTTCCGGCGCGCCCGAGCCCACGGGTGTCTTTGTCAACGCCGGACGCGACGAGCTGCTCGAGACGATGGCCGCCGCGCGCCTGAGGCGCGCGCAGCTGCATGGCGACGAGACACCAGGCTACGCGGCAAGCCTGCCGATCGCCTGGTACCGCGTCTTTGCCGTCGCAGGCCAGGCCGATCCCCTCGCGCTTGCTTCGCAGATCGCCCAGTACGACGCAGAGTCGTTCATGCTGGACGCCGGCAGCGGCTCGATGCCGGGGGGCACCGGGACCACGCTTGACTGGCGCATCGCGGCGAAGATCTCGATGCACCTGGCGCTCAACGCAGCCGGGGGGCGCCGCCGGCTCATCCTGGCGGGCGGACTGACTCCGGATAACGTGGCCAGCGCGATCCGCGCGGTGCGTCCATGGCAGGTCGATGTCAGCAGCGGGGTGGAGTCGGCTCCCGGGATCAAGGACCCCGGCAGGATCGCGCAGTTCATCCAGGCTGCACGCGGCGCTGCATGATGAGCTGGCCCGACGCCGCCGGAAGGTACGGCCGCTACGGCGGGCGCTACGTACCGGAGACTCTGGTGGCACCGCTGGCCGAGCTGGAGCAGGTCTACCTGGAGGCCCGCGGCGACACCGCGTTCCTTGCGGAGCTGGAGCGGCTCAGGCGGGATGTCATCGGCAGGCCCACGCCGCTGGCGCTGGCCGGGCGGCTCACCGAGCGTCTGGGTGGAGCGCGGATCTACCTCAAGCGCGAAGACCTCTGTCACACCGGCGCGCACAAGATCAACAACACGATCGGGCAGGCGCTGCTGACGAAGCGGATGGGAAAGCCCCGGGTGATCGCCGAAACGGGAGCAGGCCAGCACGGGGTGGCTACCGCAGCGGCTGCGGCGCTGCTGGGTCTGACCTGCGACATCTACATGGGTGAAGAGGACATGCGGCGCCAGGCGCTCAATGTCCACCGCATGCGCCTGCTCAGTGCATCGGTGATCCCGGTGGCGGCCGGAACGCGGACCCTGAAGGACGCGATCAACGAAGCGATGCGCGACTGGGTGACGCGCGTGGCCGACACGCACTACATCCTCGGCTCCGTGCTGGGGGCCCACCCCTTTCCGCTGATCGTGCGCGACTTCCAGTCGGTCATCGGGCGCGAGGCGCGCGTCCAGATTCTGCAGCTCGAAGGAAGGCTTCCCGATGTGCTCGTGGCCTGCGTGGGCGGCGGAAGCAATTCCATCGGCCTGTTCCATGCCTTCCTCGAGGACGCCGCGGTGAAGATGGTGGGAGTCGAAGCGGCGGGTCGATCCGGCCGCATGGGCGATCATGCCGCGAGGTTTGCGGGCGGGGAGCCCGGCGTGCTGCACGGCTGCTTCACCTGGGTCCTGCAGGATGCCGACGGCAACATAGCGCCGACCCATTCGATCTCGGCCGGCCTGGACTACGCTGCGATCGGCCCCGAGCACGCCATGCTGCGCGATGAGGGCCGCGTGGAGTACACCGCCGCTTCGGACCAGGAGGCGCTCGAGGCATTTCACATGCTCGCGTCGGTTGAAGGGATTATCCCGGCGCTGGAGAGTGCGCACGCTCTGGCCCATGTCATCCGGCTGGCGCCGCAGCTCGCGCGCGACCGGATCGTCATCGTGAACCTGTCGGGGCGCGGCGACAAGGACGTGGACAGCGTCGCGGCGCCGCAATGAGCGGGATCAAAGCCGCCTTCGCGACGGCGCACCGTGAGCGCCGCGCGGCCTTCATCCCGTTTTTGATGGCGGGCGATCCGGATCCCGCCCGCACGCCGGGGCTGTGCCAGGCGCTCGCCCGGGCCGGGGCCGACATCATCGAGCTGGGGGTGCCGTTTTCGGACCCTCTGGCCGACGGGCCGACCATCCAGCGCGCAGCGCTGCGGGCACTCGCCGCAGGCGGCGGGCTGGGCCGCTCGCTCGAGCTGGCGGCCAGGGTCAGGCAGGGCGCCGGGGTGCCTGTCGTGCTGTTCACCTACTACAACCCGATCCTGCGCATGGGTGAGAAGCTGTTCGCCGAGAGGGCCGCCGGCGCCGGAGTGGACGGCGTGCTGGTCACCGACCTGCCGCCCGAGGAATCATCCACGCTCGATCGGCTTCTGCACGACGCCGGGATCGATCCGATCCGCCTGCTGGCCCCCACGAGCACGCCTGCTCGGATGCAGGCCGCGGCGCGGGGACGGGGATTCGTCTACTACATCTCGCGCACGGGGGTCACGGGACAGCGCGAGTCGCTGCCGCCGAACCTGGAGGCCGAGCTGGCCCGCGTGCGATCCGTCATCCCGCTTCCGGTGGCGGTCGGCTTCGGGATCTCCACTGCCGCCCAGGCGGCCGAAGCCGCCCGCATGGCAGACGGTGTTGTGGTGGGAAGCGCCCTGGTGACGGTGGTCGAGCGCGGCCTGGACGCGCGGGGCGTTCCGGGGAATGATCCGGAGGCGACGCTGGAGAGGGAAGCGCGCAGGCTGAGGGATGCGATGGTGATCCAGGCATGACCGATCAGAAGAAGCTGGATGAGCTGCGCCGGACGATTGACGATCTCGACGCGCGCCTGCTGGCGCTTCTGAACGAGAGATCGCGCTGCGTGGCCGACATCGGGGCGCTCAAGCGCGCGCTGGGCCGCGCGGTGTACGACCCCGGGCGGGAAGCGGAAGTGGTGGGGCGGGCCCTGAGGGCGAACGGCGGCCCGCTGAGCGGCGAGGCCGTGCGCCGGTTGTTCGAGAGGATCCTGGACGAGTCGCGCCGGCTGGAGAGGCTGGGGAAGGAGTAAGGCCCATGGTGATCGTGATGGAGCCGACCGCCACCGACGAGCAGATCCAGCGCGTGATCGACAAGCTGACGAGGCATGGCTTCGACGCCCACCGCTCCACGGGGGCCACCCGCACGATCATCGGCGCGGTGGGAGGCGACGCCGGGCGGCTCGACGCGCGCGAGTTCGAGCTGCTGGAGGGCGTCCACGAGGCCGTGCGGATCAGCGAGCCGTACAAGCTGGCCGGCCGCGTCTTCAAGCCCGAGGGGACGGTGGTGCGTGCGGGCCCGCGTGGCGAGATCGCGATCGGCGGCCGCGACATCGTGGTGATGGCCGGGCCGTGCGCGGTGGAAAACGAAGGACAGATGCTGCGGATCGCCGCGTCCGTGAAGAAGGCCGGAGCGCGCATCCTGCGCGGGGGCGCCTTCAAGCCACGCACATCCCCGTACTCATTCCAGGGCCTGGGGGAGGAGGGGCTGCGCCTGCTGCGCGGCGCGGCCGACGCCGAAGGGATGCTGGCGGTGTCCGAGGTGATGGACATCGGCCAGATCGAAGCCGCCGAGCGCTACCTGGACATCATCCAGGTGGGCGCACGCAACATGCAGAACTTCACCTTCCTGCGCGAGCTGGGCCGCTCGCAGCGCCCGGTGCTTCTCAAGCGCGGCATGTCGGCCACGCTGGAGGAGTGGCTCCTGGCGGCCGAGTACATCATGACCGGCGGCAACCACGCCGTGATCCTGTGCGAGCGGGGGATCCGCACGTTCGAGCGCGCCACCCGCAACACGCTCGACATCTCGGCCATCCCGATGGTCCACAAGCTCTCGCACCTGCCGATCCTGGCCGACCCCTCGCATGGCACCGGGCTGCGCGACAAGGTGGCGCCGATGGCACGCGCGGCGGCCGCGGCAGGCGCGGATGGCCTGCTGATCGAAGTACACGACGATCCGGATCGCGCGCTTTCGGATGGGGCGCAGTCGCTCTATCCGGCGCAGTTCGTCGAGTTGATGGACCAGCTCAGGATCATCGCTCCGGCGATCGGGCGCTCGATATCTTGAATCAGGATCGGCGAGGCACCTCGCCGGCCCCGTGGCACCACGTGGCTATGCCATCGGCACAATTGGTAGGGGAACCATGCGGGCCTCGGGAAGAGCATGTGGGTGAGCGCCGGAAAGCCTGTCAGCCGAAGCGGCCGGTGATGTAGTCCTCTGTCTGCTTGCGCTCGGGCTTGAGGAACAGGACCTTCGTGGACCCGTACTCCACAAGCTTGCCCAGGTACATGAAGGCCGTGTAGTCGGAAACGCGGGCTGCCTGCTGCATGTTGTGGGTCACGATCAGCACGGTGTACTCGCCGCGCAGCGAAAAGATCAGCTCTTCCACCTTGGCCGTCGCGATTGGGTCGAGCGCCGAGCAGGGCTCGTCCATCAGGAGAACCTCCGGATCGGCGGCGATGGCGCGCGCGATGCAGAGCCGCTGCTGCTGGCCGCCCGACAGCTCGAGGGCCGAGTCGTGGAGCCGGTCCTTGGCCTCGTCCCAGAGCGCCGCGGAGCGCAGGCTGCGCTCCACGGTCTCGTCGAGGACGCGGCGGCGGTTCTCCCCGTCGATCCGCAGCGGGTAGATGACGTTCTCGTAGATCGACATCGGGAAGGGGTTGGACTTCTGGAACACCATCCCCATGCGCTTGCGCAGCTCGATGACATCCACGCGCGCCGAGTAGATGGAATCTCCGTTGAGGCGCATGTCCCCCGTGATCCGCACGCCATCTATCAGGTCGTTGAGCCGGTTGACCGATCGGATCAGGGTCGACTTGCCGCACCCTGAGGGCCCGATGAGGGCGGTGACCTTGCCGGCCGGGATGGGAAGCGTCACGTCGTGGAGGGCCTGGGCGGCGCCGTACCAGAGGCAGAATCTGTCGATATCCAGGACCGGGCGCTCCGCGGCCAGCTCCGGGTGCGTGTAGGGCTGTCCGAGATCCTGGACTTCCTCCCGGATGCGCGGAGAGACCAGCGGTTCGGCGGACCGGGGAGCGAGATCGTCGAAGGTGGCGTTGGGCATGGCCTAGAAGTGAGCCGGCTTGAAACGCCGCTTGAGGCGCGCGCGCAGGGTGATGGCGGTCAGGTTCAGCAGCACCACCAGCATGATGAGCAGCAAGGTCGTCGTGAACACCATCGGCTTGCCGGCCTCCGAGTTGCGGCTCTGGAAGCCCACATCATATATGTGGAAGCCCAGGTGCATGAAGCTGCGCTCCAGGTGCAGGTACGGGAACCTGCCGTCGAAGGGAAGCTCCGGCGCCAGCTTGACCACGCCCGTGATCATCAAGGGGGCCACCTCGCCTGCGCCGCGGGCCATCGCCAGGATCAGCCCCGTCATGATCCCCGGGGTGGCGCGCGGCAGCACGATCCGCCGGATCGTCTGCCACTTGCTCGCCCCGCATGCGTAAGAGCCTTCGCGCATGCTCCGCGGCACCGCGGCCAGGGCTTCCTCCGTGGCCACGATCACCACGGGGACGGTGAGCAGGGCCAGGGTGAGCGAGGCCCAGAGAATCCCGCCCGTGCCGAAGGTGGGCGAGGGGAGCCGCTCCGGGAAGAAGATCTGATCCAGCCGGCCGCCCAGGAAGTAGCAGAAGAATCCCAGCCCGAAGACGCCAAAGACGATCGAGGGAACGCCCGCCAGGTTGTTCACGGCGATGCGCACGGACGAAACCAGCGGCCCCTGCCGGGCATACTCGCGCAGGTAGAGCGCGGCGATGATGCCGAAGGGAGCCACGGCCAGCGACATGATCACGGTCATCATGAAGGTGCCGAAGATCGCCGGAAAGACGCCACCCTCGGTGTTGGCTTCGCGCGGCTCTTCGACGAGAAACTCGCGCCAGCGATCCAGGTAGACGCCGAGCCGGTCCACGGTGTTCAGCGTGTTGGCCGGGTAGGCGCGCATGATCTGCGCGATCTGGATCGGCGTCTCCGGGGCGGAGGCGCTCTCCGGGATGAGCCGCCCCGCCGTCTCGTGCGCCACGAGCCGGATGCGCCCGATGTCGGCTGCCAGGTACTCGATGCGCTGCCGGGCGGATCGGAAGTCGGCGGCGATCGCCTCTTCCTGCCGGGCGGCCCGATCCGCGGTGCGGCGATGCTCGGCGCTTCCTTCACCGTGCTGCAGCGCGGCGCGGCGCGTCTCGAGACGGGACTGCTCCTGCAGGTGGTTCAATGCACCGATCTGGTCTTTCTCGATGTCGGCGATGGCGCTGCGGATGGCGCGTGCGGACTCCAGCTCGGCGTCCAGGCGCAGCGCCACCGCGGTGGAGCCCGCCGCGACCTGGATCTGGTTTTCCAGCAGCGAGGTGACGCGCCCGATGGCGGGTCCCCACTCCCGCCGCTCGATCATCCAGGCATCCGGAGGGAAGCTCTCCGAGACGATTTCGTGGTCGGGGACCCAGCGGAAGTCCTCGCCATACAGGTCGAAGTTGCCCGTGCGCACCAGCCGCCTGCGGCTCCACCCGCCAGCCTGCTCGATGGTCTGGCGCTGCCGCGCATCGAGCGCGCGCACCAGCTCCGGATCGGGACGGTACCGCTCGGTCCGTGTGATCTCCCCCATCACCTTGGCGCCGTCCGCCAGGGTCAGCTCCACGATCCGGCGCGGCCAGAAAGTGCGCAGGCCCCCCGCCAGGACAAGAAGCAGCAGGCCCAGGATCATGCAAGTGGCAACCGCCAGTCCGCCCCCCGTCAGCCAGACGTACGGCTCGCCGCGGGCCGCGATCGGCGTGTGGCGCGAGCCGGATCGCGAGGTCTTCGCAGGGTTCTCCGGCGGCGCGCCGCGCGGACGGGCCATCCTGGCTGCGCCGAAACGATCCGTCCTGCCGGTTCGCACGGGAGGCTCCTGGATCTGCGGCGGGCTCACAGCTGGTAGGCCCGGCGGCGGAACCGCTGCCGCACCATCTCGGCGGCCGTGTTGACGATGAAGGTGATCAGGAACAGAAGCAGGGCGGAAAGAAACAGCATCCGGTAAAGCGTGCCTTCCTTGGCGGCCTCGGGAAGCTCCACGGCGATGTTGGCCGACAGCGTGCGCAGCCCGTTGAAGATGTTGAGATCCATCAGGGGGGTGTTGCCGGCCGCCATCAGGACGATCATCGTCTCGCCCACGGCGCGCCCGAGCCCGATCATCAGCGCGGAGAAGATCCCCGACAGGGCCACCGGCAGCACGACGCGGGTCGCCGTCTGCCAGCGCGTGGCGCCGCAGCCCAGCGACGCCGACCGCAGCGTTTCGGGAACCGCAGAGAGGGAATCCTCCGCGATGGTGTAGATGATCGGGATGACGGCAAAGCCCATCACGAAGCCGACGACCAGGGCGTTGAGCTGGACGTATGTGCCCGCCAGGGCGCCGCGCGGGTCCAAGCCCGCGGCCGTGGCCGCGGCGCCCGCCAGCCAGGCCAGCGGAACGGAGGCCGCGACCATTCCGGCGTAGCGCAGGAAGTCGCGCAATGCGGCGCTCGACCGGCTGGAGGCGCCGCCCCTGCGCGCGAGGGACTCGGCGATGACTCTCCAGTCGAGGATGAGCAGCCCGATGAGGATCACCGGCCAGATCAGCGCGGCCGTGCCGGGGGTCGCGCTTCCGGCGCGCCCGTCCAGCCAGGCCTTGAAGTCTCCCGCGAAGAGGATCCGCTCGATGGGGGCAGCCAGACGCGTCGCCGCCACCACTGCCAGGCCCACCAGGGCGATGAGCAGGCCGAACTGGCCGCGGGGTCCGACGCGGGAGGACAGGCCCGCCGGCGCAAGCTGCCAGAGGTATCCCGCCGTGAGTGCAGTGAGCGGCGCGATCGCGAAAACGGCCAGCACGGCGATGACCCAGCTTTCAACCAGCGGCGCCAGGACGAGCGCCGCGATGAACCCAAGCACCACACTGGGCAGCGACGCCATCATCTCGACGGTGGACTTGACCAGCGCCCGGTAGCGCCGATCCAGGAACTCCGAGGTGTACAGGGCGGCGCACAGCGCGATCGGCACGGCGAACAGCATGGAATAGATGGTCGCCTTGAGCGTGCCGAAGATCAGCGGCATCAGGCTCAGCTTGGGCTCGAAGTCGTCCGTGCCGCTGGAAGACTGCCAGGTCCAGGAGGGCTCCGGATACCCTTCATACCAGACGCGGCCGAACAGGCTTCCGGGAGTGACTTCGGGGTGCGGCGCGTCGAGCTCCCAGAGAGCCGCGCGGCCATTGGCGGCCACCGCGAACAGGCCGTCCCGCTTGGGAGTGATCTGCAGCGCTTGAATCGGTGCCGCAGGCGCGAAGCTCGCGCGGCGCAGAACCTGCTCGGTGGTCGTGTGCTGCAGGAAGATGCCGCCGTCGGAGCTTCCCGAAGCGATGGTCTTGTCGCGCAGCGATGTGGCGAGGACCGTGACCGGCGCGGCGTGCCGGCCCAGCAGGTGCGCCTCGACCATGGTGTAGCCGTCGGGCGCGGCCCCGGAGCGCTCCACGCGGAACCAGGCGCGCGTCTGGCCGGCGGTGTCGCCTGCCAGCAGCGACTGATCGCCGGCTCCCATCACGAGAGCGGCGAGCCCCTCCGGCCCGGATGTCATGTCGAATCTCTCCGGTTTCGCCGCGGCCAGCTGACTGTCCGGATTGAAGCGCAGCGTGGTGCCGTCAGGCCACGCCAGGAAGAGCTGATCGCCGCGGGCAGTCATCAGGAGGAAGGCCGGCTTTCCCTGGCCGCCGGCGCCCGGGTCCAGCGGAATCGGCGTAGATGTGATTTCACGCGCCGGCTCGCCGGTGAGCATATTCGTGCGCGTGGCGATCTCGACAACGCCGAGCGCCCCGCCGCCGCGGTAGAGGGCGACCCGCAGCAGGTCGCCGTACCGGCGCACGGCTGTGAGGGTGACGGCGCCGCCCTCGGCGGCCGGCAGCGTCATCTCGGCCGAGATCTCAACAGAGCTGCGGCGCCAGCCGCCGGCTGTGCGCTCGAGGATGGCCCCATCCACCTGCCGGCGCTCGGTGCCGCCCTGCGGCTCCGCGCCGGAAGGCGCAGCCGGCGCAGGCTCTGCCACGAAGCCGGAGGAAAAGCGCACCGCCGCCACCTGCACGCCGCCGTCGTCGAAGCCGAAGGCGAAGCGGCCGTCGTCCATGGATCCGTCCCAGCTCGTCAGGCTCTTTCCGGGACTGAAGATCTCCCGGCGGCCCAGCTCATGTCCGGTCCGCGCGTCGAAGATGATCGCCTCGCCGGAAGACAGCAGGGCCACGCCCACCTGACAGTACTCGTCCACTTCGGCCACCAGGAGTCCAGCCGAAGCATCCGGAGTAAGCAGCGCGTAGGCGGCGATCTCCTGGAGCCGCGCTCCGCTGAAGAGCGGCGTCACGACCCAGACCAGGTAGACCAGGATCCCCAGCACGGCCACGATCACTCCCAGGCCGCCTCCGCTGATCGTGATCGTCGCGGCGCGATCGATCCATCGCACGCGGGCGCTGGTCACGCGCGGCCGGCGGCGGCCGTTCCGGGAGGGATCCTGGCTGGCCGAGTCGGGCATCAGGTCACCGGATGCCCAGCCGCGCCTTCTCCGCGTCGAGCATCTGCGCCGTCAGGGGCAGATAACCGTCCTTGATGACCGCCTCCTGTCCCTCGCGGCTCAGAACGTACTTGACGAACTCCAGCCGGAGCGGGTCCAGCGGGGCCGACGGCTTCTGATTGACGTAGACATACAGGAAGCGCGCCAGAGGATAGGTGCCCGCGTAGGCGGGCTCCGGCTCCGGCGCAACGCACGCGCCCCCTTCCTTGACCGACAGCGCGATCGCCTTCACATCCGCCGTGCGGTAGCCAACGCCGCTGTAGCCGATGCCGTACCGATCGTTGGCCACGCGCTGCACCACCGAGGACGAGCCGGGCTGCTCCTTGACGCTGTCCTTGTAGTCGCCCTTGAACAGCGCGTGCTCCTTGAAGTAGCCGTAGGTGCCCGAGGCGCTGTTGCGCCCGTAGAGGCTGAGCGGCTGGCTGGCCCAGGGTCCCGTCAGGCCCGCCTCACCCCACGTGATGATGTCGGCAGGCATGCCGCCGCGGCGTGTCTTGCTGAAGATGGCGTCCACCTTGGGAAGCGACAGGCAGGTGATCGGATTGTCCTTGTGCACGTAGATGGCGAGCATGTCCACCGAGGTGCGCACCGCGGTGGGCTTGTACCCGTGGGTCTTTTCGAACTGGTCGATCTCCTCGGATTTCATCTCGCGCGACATCGGCCCGAAGTGCGCCGTGCCTTCGGTAAGGGCAGGAGGGGCCGTGGATGAGCCCTTGCCTTCGATCTCGATCTTCACGTTGGGATAGAACTTCCTGAAGCCTTCTGCCCAGAGCGTCATCTCGTTGTTCATCGTGTCGGAGCCCACGCTCTTGAGAATGCCGGAGACTCCCGGCACGGCCTTGTACGAGGAGATTCCGGCGTCGACCCGGATGGCTTCGGCGGCGGCCAGGCCAGCCATCAACGTGCCCAGGAGCAGGCAGACTACTACGCGTCGTGACGTCACGATCACCTCCGGTGCTTCCTTTTTGGTGGGCTCGATCCCACACCGGCAGAATAGGCCCGGACCGTCACCTAGATATCAAATGATTGTTAACACAGTGTTAACAGGAACACGGTCCGGGTCAGACCGGCCCCTCGGCGGCGCGCGAGCCGGGGGAGGGAGGCTGGGCTGGGAGATCCACAGTGAACCGGGTGCCGCCGCCTTCCCGGTTTTCGGCCTTCACGGTGCCCCCGTGCAGCCGGACCAGGTGCTTGACGATGGCAAGCCCCAGCCCGGTTCCGGGCACATCGCGGCTGCGCGAGCGATCGAGTCTGTAGAAGCGGTGGAAGACCAGATCCAGCGCGTCGGGCGGGATCCCGGGGCCGGCATCCTCGACCATGATCTTCACGCCGCTCCCCCCGGAAGCGCGCACCACCACGGTGCCGCCCTGCCGGTTGAACTTGATGGCGTTGTCCACCAGGTTGGTCAGCACCTGATCGAGCCGGCGCCGGTCCGCCCGCAGCCCGATCCCCTCGGGGATCTCCACTCGGACCTCGACGTGTCGCGCCGCCGCACGCGGCGCCAGCGCCGTGACGGCCTCCCTCACCGCACCTGCCAGATCGATGCGCTCGGGATTCAGCTCGATCGCGCCGGTCTCGATGAGCGAAAGGTCGGTCAGATCATCGAGGATCGCCTCCATGCGCGAAGCGTTCTTCTCCAGAATGTGAAGGAACCGGCCCGCCTCCGGCGGATCCTCCAGCGCGCCCGACTGGAGGGTCTCGATGGAGGCTCTCACCGAAGCAAGCGGCGAGCGCAGCTCGTGGGAGATGTCGGCCACGAAGTCGCGCCGCACCCGCTCGAGCGCCTCGAGGCGCGAGACGTCAAAGAAGAGCCCGATCGCCCCGATGAGCCGGCCCTGCGCATCGGCGAAGGGGACCACGGTGAGCTCCATGGCCCGGCCGTCGGGAGTGGACCAGCGCTGTGCCACGTCCACCTGTCCCGAGAGCGCCTCGTCGAACGCCTCGGTGATGGCGCGGTCCCAGAGGACCTGGAACAGGGGCGCCCCCTCGAGCGGCTCCTGCGGCAGGCGCAGCGTGGTGCGCAGGGCCTCGTTGACCAGGAGCACGCGCCGATCGGTGTTCACGACCAGGATCCCTTCGTGGAGCCCTGACAGGATGGAGGCCAGCAGCCGGCGCTCGGCGTCGGTGCGGCCCATCTGATCGATCAGCGCGTGCCGCATCCGGTCCATCGAGACGGACAGCTCTGCGATCTCGTCGGTGCCCTCGCGCTTCATGGGCTGATCGTGGCGCCCGGAGGCGACGTGCTCCGCGGCGCGCGCGAGCGATTCCACCCGGCGCGCGACACGCCGATTCACGCGGAAGGCCAGTGTGGCGAACCCCAGCAGCGCCAGGGCCGCCAGTCCGCTCAGCAGCATCCGGTAGCGTCCGGCCTGCGCTTCAAGGGACGCGGTCGGCACGGCCAGACGCACGAACCCGAGCGGGGCGGCGGCAGGCCCGACCCGCCGCGCCAGGTAGCTCATGTCCATCTCGATGCTGGCGCTGCGGCGCGACGCAGTGCCGCTGCCGCGCTGCAGCGCGGCGGCGATCTCGGGGCGGGTCAGATGGTTTCTCAGCGAGGCCATCCTGTCCAGCGGGACGCTGGAGTCCCCCAGGACCTCTCCCGTCGCGTTGATGATCGAGACGCGCAGGCCGAGCGCCTCACCGGCGGCGTCGGCCAGCGGATCGGCGCGCTCCGGCGAGCCGGGCCAGTCCGATTCCAGCTGCAGCGCCAGCAGCGCCGATTCCGCCATCAGCCGCCGCGACGTCTGCTCGGTGATCAGCCCGCCGATCACGTATGTATGGGCGGCGTGCAGGCCGATCAGCACGGCGGCAATCGCCACCGCCAGGATGAGCAGGAGCTTGCCGCGGATGCTCACGCTTCGCCGGCGCCTCCGTCATCGCGGAAGCGGTACCCCACGCCAAAGACGGTCTCGATGAAGTTGCCGGTGGCGCCCAGCTTCTTGCGCAGCCGGCGCACATGCACATCGACGGTGCGGGTGCCTCCGTAGTAGTCGCGTCCCCACACGGTGTGCAGGAGATGATCGCGGCTCAGCACCCGGCCCCGGTTGCGCACGAACGCCGTGAGCAGGGAGAACTCCATCCGTGTGACGGTGACCACGGCGCCCGACACGCGCAGGATATGGCCGGCCAGATCCAGCTCGAGCGGGCCGGCCACCAGGGACGGCGCCGGCGCGCCGGCCGGCAGGGTGGCGCGCCGCAGAAGCGCCTTCACCCGGGCCAGAATCTCCTTCATGCTGAACGGCTTGGTCATGTAATCGTCGGCGCCGAGCTCCAGGCCGACGAGCTTGTCGCTTTCCTCCACGCGTGCCGTGAGCATCAGGATCGGAATGCGCGCGATGTCGGGATTGCCGCGCAGCGCGCGGCACACCTCCAGGCCGTCGATGCCCGGGAGCATCAGGTCGAGGATGACCAGGTCGAAGGGCCGCTCCCGCGCCAGCTGCAGGCCCTTCTCACCCGAGGATGCCACCGTCACCGCGTAGAGCTGGTCCTTCTCGAGGTTGTAGCGCAGCGACTCGGCGATGTCCGCTTCGTCCTCGACCACAAGGATCCGGCGGCGGGCCCGCTCCTGCACCTGAGTGTCCTGAGTAAAGCGCGTCCGTGGGCTACCGGACAGGGTGGAATCCGCCGTGACGGATCACCCGTCCCTCTGCCATGTAGACAACCTGCTCGCAGATGTTGGTGCAGCCGTCGGCGATCCGCTCCAGGTACTTGGCCACGAAGGTGAGGCGGATCGCCCGCGTGATCGTGTGTGGGTCCTCGATCATGAAGGTCATCAACTCGCGGAACACCTGCTCCATGAGCTGGTCCACGCTGTCGTCACGCTTGATGGTGGAGCGCGCCAGGTCGGCATCGTGGCGCACGAACGCCTCGAGGCTCTGGCGCAGCATGGCGACCGCGATGCGGCCCATCTCGGGGATGTCGATCAGCGGCTTGAGAAGCGGCTCCTGGTTGAGCTCGATGGCGCGCTCGCTGATGTTGACCGCCAGATCTCCCATGCGCTCGATCTCGGGCGTGATCTTCAGCGCCGTGGTGATGAAGCGCAGATCGGATGCCATCGGCTGGCGCAGGGCCAGCAGGTCGGTGCAGAGCTGATCGAGCTGCAGCTCCTGCTGGTCCAGCACCTCGTCGCCTGCGATCACCGCGCGCGCCAGCTCCGAGTCGCGGTTCACGAGGGCGGTGAGAGCCGACTCGATCGCCTCCTGGCAGACGCTGCCGAACTTGAGCAGCTCCGCGGTGAGCGTTTCGAGGTCCTTTTCGAAGTGCCTCTCGAGCTTGTCCATCACGAGGAGAGTATACAACCGGGCCCGCGTGCGATCAGCAAACGCGATCCCTGCATCAACCCGCTTTCATGAATAGTCCGGGTTATGATCGCCCGCGTGGAGACGCCGCGAGCTCGCAGGATCGGATGGGGCCTGATACTGCTCCTGCCGGTGATCATCCTGGGCGGGCTCGAGGCATGCGTCCGGATCCTGGATGTCCGCCCGGCCGTCGAGCCCACCGGCGCCGTGCCCCCATGGCTCGACAGGAACATCCTGCTCAAGGAGAGCCGCTGGATCGAGCTGCTGGCCGGCTCGCCCCGCGACCTCACCAACTATTACCGCACCTACCGGTGGGACCGGCACCTGCTCTATGCCCTCCAGCCCGGCGTGGAGCTGCCGCTCACCGACATCACGGCTCCGGCCGGGCTGCGCGATCGCACGCGGTGGATCTTCCGCACGAACACGCGCGGCTTCAACACCCCGGATGTCCCGTTGCAGAAGCCGCCCGGCACCTTCAGAGTCGTCGCGCTGGGGGACTCATCAACCTTCGGCTGGGGGGTGGAATCGGAGCAAGCCTATCCGCGCGTGCTCGAGGCGCTCCTGCGCGAGCGCCACCCGGGGCGCGCCATCGAGGTGATCAATCTCGGAGTGTGCGGCTACAGCTCGCTGCAGGGGCTCATGCTGCTGGAGCGCGAGGGTCTGCTCTACCAGCCCGACGTGGTGACGCTGTCGTATGGGTCAAACGACTACAGCGCTGTGGACGAGCCGCTCGATGTCACGCTGCGCCGGCAGGAAGGGCTGTCGGGCGCGCTGCGCGGGTGGCTGCACCGCAGCAGGGCGTACCAGCTCTACGCGGCCTGGCTGCTCTCACGGGTGCGCGGGTCGCCGTCTGCGCCGCAGCCGGCGGGCGCGCCCGGGCCCCCGGGGCATCCGGTCATCCTCAACGTGGGGCCCGACAGGAGCCGGGAGAACCTCGAGGCGCTGGCGGCGCGCGCGCGCCGGGAGGAGATCGATCCAATCTTCGTGACCAACTGCGTGCCGGGGGAGATGGCTGCGCCGATCCGCGCGGCCGCGGCGGCTTCCCGCAGCCCGATGCTGGACAGCGCGGCGGCGATCGACAGGGAGCTGGCGGCGATCCAGCAGGGGCGCAAAGCTGCCGATCTGATGTCCCGGTACCGGGCGCTGTACGGAGACGGCATGCTGTCGGAGTACCCGTGGCTGGCGGCCTACCTGACGGATCAGTGTCACCCCAACGTCATCGGGCAGCGGATCATCGCCGAGAAGCTGGCCGCGCTGGTGGAAGCCACGCCATCTTTCGGGCGCTGGCGTGCGGGGCACGCCGCTTCACTGCACAGAGCGGAATGACAAGCGCCCCGCCGCGCGGTCGATCCGGATATCGAAGTTGCGCAGCGTGCCGATGCCCACCACCGCGCCCAGGTCGACCCGGAGCCTGAAGCTGTCGGCGTTGAGGTCCAGCACCCACGCCGCAGCAGGCGTGACCGTGTGACCGGCCATCCGGATCGGGACGCTCTCGGCGCGACGGGCGCCGGCGACCTGGCCTGCGAATCCCATGAGTGTCATGCCGGCCTCGGTGGTCCCGCCGGCCGGGGCTCCCGGCGCCTCGGCGGCTGGCTCGGGGCGCGGCAGCCAGCGCAGCAGACTGCGATCGATCAGATCGGCTCCGGCGCCTGTGTCCAGCAGCGCGCGCGTGGGCCGATCGGCAACCATGAGCCCGTAGATCGCGTGCAGACCATCCGAGAGAAACGGCACCGTCACCCAGGCCCTGCCGGCCGGCTGCCCGGAGCGGCGGGCCGGGAGGATCGCCATCTCGCGGCGCGCCGGCCTCAGCTCCAGGATCCGGCCGCTGCCGGGTGGAACCAGCAGCAGGGGATTGAGGATGCCGTCGTGGCCCCGCCCGAAATCCGAGGCGGTGGCCATCACGGTGCGCGCCCGCAGTGCGGGCACTCCGGGAAAGGAGATCTCGTCGACGAGGATCGGATGTGAATGCCTCGTGGCGCCGCCCAGTCCCGCGCTCTCGATGAACTCGTCGAGCGCCAGGCCGATCCGGCGCGCGAATGACTCGGAGATCACCAGCCCGGAGGCGCCCGTATCCACGAGCAGCCTGACAGCCTGCGATCGCCCGCCGGCCTTCAGCCGCGCGCCGGCGGTGAGCCGGCCATCGGCCTCCGCCACGAGAGGGATAATGATCTCGGACTGGGGCGCGCTGATCCGGTTGACCTCCTCGCAGCCGCACGCCCGGAGCGCCTCCATCCATCCCCGGGCGAAAAGATCGCCGGGATTGTCCTCCACCAGGCGCTCCTGGATTCCAACCAGCTCTCCGACGTCGCGCGTCTGCGCACCCAGGACGCGCAGCGCGGCGCCATTGCCTGGATCCAGGGAGAGGGCACGCTGTGCGAGCTGCCGTGCGGAGTCGGTGCGGCCTTCCATCTGATCCAGCGCCGCGAGCTGGCCAAGCGCCAGGGGAGAGCCCGGATCCAGCTGCACCGCCCGCTCGAGCTCCTGGCGGGCCGAGTTGGCATCTCCTTCCTGCAGCGACGTCGAGGCCAGCAGAACGTGCGGCAGCGCGGAGTTGGGCAGGATCTCGCGCAGCCGGTGCGCCACGGCGCGCGCCGCCGAGTACTGGCGCATCATGCGCAAGGTCCGGACCTGGAGCCCGAGCGCTTCGACGTTGTCGGGATCGGCCTCGAGCGCCCGATCCAGGGCGGCGGCCGCGCCCGAATGCTCACCCTGGTCGAGAAGCTGGCGCGCAAGACTCAGCTGGCGCGCGGCCGCCTCCCGGCCGGCGGTCTGGGTGATGAGATCGGCCGGGCGTGCAGACGAAGCAGGGGTGCGTGCGCGTGAGCCGAGCCCGGCCACGGCCACTGCGGCGGCCAGTGCCGCGGCGCCGGCCGCGGCCGCGAGCGCGACGGCAGCGGGGCGGGTCATCATCAGGGAGCCGCCACCGGAAGGCCCGACAGCAGCGGGGAGAGGCCGGCGCCGGACACCGCCGTCATCGCCGCACCGGCTGCCAGCGGGATCACCAGGTTGTCGTCCACGGGCCACGGGAGAAGCTCGGCGAGCGTGGCGGCCAGAGCTCCCAGCACCATCGCCGGCAGCGAGAGGCCCGGAGGCGCCAAGCGCGCCAGAGGCGCAACCAGCAGGCAGGCCGTCAGGCCGGCCAGCGTTCCCTCGAGGCTCTTGGACAGCAGCGGCGTCCTGCCCCAGCGCGTGCCGACGATCTCGGCCACCGGATCGCCAAAGACGAGCATCAGAATCGATGCGATGGCGATCGGCTTGTTGAAGACCAGCATCGTGACCAGACATGCTGCCAGGAAAAGCGTCGTGCTGGAAAGCCGCGCCCGTTCCTTTTCCTTCGTGAATGAGCCCAGGTGGGAAAAAACCCAGCGGTTCACGCCGGCGCGGGTGAATCGGGCGTACTCCACGCCGATCATGATCAAGAGGCAGACAACCACCGCGGCCACCGCGGCGATCCAGCCCCAGGAGTCTCCCGCCAGATCCCCCAGGCAATAGATGATGGGGTAGATCAGGCCGACCATGCGGAACAACTTGCGCTTGAGCTTGAGCTCACCCATGGGCACGCCTCAGGCCGGGACCCACGCGCATCCAGAGCATCGCCACGAGGAGCGCCGATGCGAGGATGACCGAGTATGGCCGCGGGGCCAGCTCCCGGACCCAGGGAAGATAGCCCCCGCGCGCCATCAGGGCGAGCAGCGGCACGGCCGACAGCGCCACCAGGCTCCAGACGAACCGGCGCCGGGGGTCGGCAAAGGCAAGCACCATCCAGATCCCGAGGACCCAGATCAGCTCAGGCAGCACCACGCAGGCCAGGGCGCCCAGCATGGTGGCGCCCCCCTTGCCGCCCGAGAATCCCAGAAAAGGTGACCAGTTGTGCCCGGCCACGGCGACGACGCCGGCCCAGATCGCGGCAGGGGTCTCCAGGCCGAGCGCCCAGGCGAGCCAGATGGCTGCCGCCCCCTTGGCGGCGTCGGCGGCGCCGGCCAGCACGCCGGCGATCGGTCCGATCGTCTTCCAGACATTGGTGGCGCCTGGATTGCGGGTGCCGTGCCGGCGCAGGTCGGGGCCGCCCGCGATCCGGGCCACGATGATCGAAAAGGGGATGCTCCCCAGGATGAATCCGGCCGTCAGCGCCACGGGCAGGCGCCAGGGAAGCAGAGCCGGCCCCGGCGTGAGTGTTTCCATATGATCGGGGGCGATTATAGCGGGCAGGTGACGCGGCCGGCTTTGATCGTCTGCGAAGCCTCATCTAGAATCAGCCGTCCCGCGCCGCCGGCGCGGCGCTGGAGAACCCTCGTGCCGATCATGCCTTCGCCACGCACCATCTTCCTTCCCCTGGCAGCGCTTCTGATCCTGATCGCCGTTGCGGCGCCCGCGCAGGAGCCCCCGGCGGCGATCCTGTGGATGCCGTGGTCCGATGCCGCGTTCGAGAGATCGGCGAAGGAGGACAAGCCGATCCTGCTCAACATCGTGGCTGCCTGGTCGCGCGACGCCACCTACTCGGAAGAGGAGGTCTTCTCCGACCCCAATGTGATCGATCTGGTCTCGAAGCGCTGGATCCCGGTGCGGGTGGACCGCGACCGGCGCCCCGACATCGAGGTGCGCTATCAAATCGCCGTGAACACCGTGAATCCCAAGGAGCAGGGGTTGCCGCTCACGGCCTTCCTGCTGCAGTCGGGCGAAGTGGTCTACGGCCGGTCGAATTTTCATGCCGAGGACCGCCCCAAGAAACTCGGCCTCCGGACGATGCTCAAGCACACGGCGGACTCCTACGAGAAGGACCGGGAACGCCTCTCTTCGGCCAGGGGTTTGGTGGTCCTGGCTTTCAACCGTGAGAAGACGCCGTACCGCAGCGGGGAGATCGGTGCCGAGGTCATCGCGGAGGTGGCCGAGGCCGTGGACAACCAGTTCGACGCGGAGAACGGAGGCTTCAACGGGACGCCCCGCAACACCCCATCGCTGATCCTCGAGCTGTGCGCCACGCTGATGCATCGCGGCAACATGCCGCGCGCCCGCGAGATCCTCGACACGACGCTGCGGGGCATGGAGCAGGGGGCCATCTACGACCGGATCGGCGGTGGCTTCCACAGCCGGACGCGCGACCGCGGCTGGAGGCAGCCGCACTTCGAGAAGCTGCTGATCGTCAACGCCTCGATCATCTCGCCGTATCTGCTGGGCTGGCAGATCACGGGCTCCCCGGACTACCGGGCCGCTGCGGACTCGACGGTGGACTACATGCTGAAAGTCCTGCGCGAGCCCGGCGGCGCCTTCTATGTCGCGCAGTGGGCCACGGCGCCGGGCGAGATCGCCCGCGGGGTCTACTACTCGTGGGGCTATGAAGAGTTCCAGAAGCTGGTGCCGACGCCTGCCGCGGCCGTCGCCGCGTCCCTGTATCACGTCGTCGCGGAGGGGGATCTCAGGCTGGGAGATCCGCCGCGCAATCTGATCTTCCTGAAGACCTCGCGAGCCGACACGGCGTCACGGCTGGGTGTCAGCGAGCAGGCGGTGCGTGATACGGAATCGACGATCGAATCGGCGCTGGGCGCGGCGCGCGCCGCGCGGGAAGCGCCTCCGGTGCAGAAGGATGTCTATGTCGATTCGTCCGCTGCGGCGGTCACGGCGCTGTTTGGGGCAGCGCAGGTGCTGGATCGGGCCGACGCCCGTGTGGCGGCGCGCGAAGCGCTCGACCGGCTCCTGGCCGCTGCCCCGGCGGGCGGGCCGCTGCTGCACCGTGTCCTTCCAGCCCCGGTTCCGGGTGAGGACCCGCCGCTGGCGCAGGACCACTTCATGCTGGCCCGTGCCGCGCTGGCGGGCTACGAGGACACCGGCGAGCGGCGCTACCTGAGCGCGGCGCGGGATCTCTGCGAGCGGGCCCGCCAGCTCTTCTGGGATCAGAATGAGGGAGGCTGGTGGGACGTGGCGGCTGATCCCAATGCGAAGGGATACCTCTACGTGCGCCGGCGCCTGTTCAACGATCGAGGCTATCCCTCGCTCAACGCGCTGGCGGCGTCGGTTCTGGATCGTCTGGCGCTGCACTCCGGGGAGCGCCAGTACAGGGATCAGGCTGAGGCATCGCTCAGAGTGCTCCTGAAATACTCGCAGCATCTCGTGCAGAACGACTCGGCCCTGGCGCTGGCCGTCGAAGCGCACCTGCGAACACCCACGCGCTACATCGTGGTGGCCGAGGTCGGTGACAAGAACGGCGCGGCGCTCCAACGCGCGGCGTGGCACCTGTTCGACCCCGGCAAGCTAGTGATGTTGCTGCGCCCGGATGCCGACGCGGACATGCTGGCCCGCCTGAAGCTCAAGAAACGGGGCGATGCGTTCGCGGTTGTCTGCCGCGGCGAGACATGCGGCGAGCCGATCGAGGACCCCGCTGCGCTCAGCAAGGCGGCACAGTCCACGCCTGTCTCCCCCACGGTCGCGACACCTGCCGCATCAGGAAAGTAGCTCCTCAGGGCGTCTCCACTTCCGCCGGACACTTGACAGGCAATGCATTGAACGGCCTCAGGTGCTGTGCTAGCATCGCCGCCGTCCCGATCACGGCCTGAGACAGACACATTCAAGGGAGGCGCTTGATGGCATCCTGCGTCGAGTGCGAAGCGGAATTCGACGTCGACGAGCCACAGCTTGGCGAGATCGTCAGCTGCCCCGAGTGCGGACTGGACATGGAAATCGTGTCCACGAAGCCTCTGGAGCTCGAGACGATCATGGAGGAAGAGGAGGAAGAAGAGGAAGTGGAGGAGGAAAGCGACTACGAATGATGCTCCAGAACGGCGTCGGCTCCTTCCGACGTGGGCAGCGTCACGCGCATCCTGGTTCCCACACCCGGAGTGCTGAACACCTCGATGCTCCCCCCATGCTCCTCCACGGCTTTGCGCGCGATGGCCAGCCCCAGTCCCGTGCCCGAGTCCTTCGTGGAGAAATAAGGCTCGAAGATCCGCGACATCTCCTCCGGAGTCATCCCATGTCCGGTGTCGGCCACGTCGACGGCCAGCTGGCCGTTACTCACGCTCGCTGACACCTTCAGCACCCCCTCACGCGACATCGCCTGCAGCGCGTTCTCCAGCAGGTTGACCAGCGCCCGGCCGATCAGCGATCGATCCACCATGAGGACGGGCAGCCGCTCGGGGATGTGCGTCACCAGCTCAAGCCGGGGCGGCGGCGCGACGCGGTAGGGCCGCAGCGTCTCTTCGAGAAACTCCGACATCGGGGTCGGCTCGCGGCGCGGTGCGGGAATCCTCGCGTAGATGAAGAACTCCTGTGAGATCCGGCGCAGCTCGGCCACCTGCTCCATGATCGTCCGCAGGCATTCCTCCAGAACGTTCGGAAAGTTCTTCGATCCCTCCGCGTGCACGCGGCGGATATGCTCTGCTGAAAGCTGGATGGGTGTCAGAGGATTCTTGATCTCGTGGGCGATGCGCCGCGCCATCTCGGCCCATGCGGCCAGACGGTTGGAGCGGACAGCCTCGGTCACATCCTGCAGGAGCAGGAGGATACCTTCGCCCTCCAGGAAGATCACCAGCCGCGCCCGGAGATTGCGCTCCTGCGCGGCGGCTCCCTCCGGAAGGACGAAATCGAGATCCCGCGAGTCGGCGCTCGCAGGAGCCGCGAGAGCGGCGGCGAGCGGGCGCAGTGCCGGCCGGTCCTCCAGGAGCGCCGGCAAGGTGTCGCCAGGCCGCAGATTGGGCAGCGCCAGCAGGCGCGCCGCCGCGGGGTTGGCGGTCACGACAATCCCGTGCCGATCCGTGGAGACGACCCCGATCGCGGCGTTCTGCAGCACCTTCTCGATGTAATCCTTGCGATTCTCGAGATCCTGGCGCTGCTCCTTGAGCGCGGCCGCCATGGCGTTGAATGCCGCGATCAGCTCTCCAGTCTCGTCGCGCGGGTGGGCTTCCACGGTCGCGTCGAGATCGCCGCCCGTGATCCGGATAGCCGCCTGGCTCAGGCTCCGGATCGGGCTCGAGACGCGGCGCGCCAGGACGTAGCCGATGGCTCCCATGAGCACCGCCATGAGGCCCACTGTCAGCAGCAGGGCATCCTGGACTTCGTGGGCGCGGCGCGACGCCTCATCACGCTGCGAGTCCAGCGGCAGCGACAGGAACCCCTGCTCCACGGGGACGGTGACGGTGCGGTATTCCATCCCGGAGAGGGACTCGCTGCCCGTGGCAAAGGGCCGCCCCTCCACCACGAGCGCGCGGTGCACGGCGCCATCCATCCGCTGCGGCAGGAGGCCGGCGCCGAACCACTCGCGCCGGCTCGTCGCCACCAGGCGATCGGACTGATACAGGTTCACATCCTCGCCCACGAGCGAGCTGATGAAGAAGATGAGATCGTCGTCGAGCCCGGTTGCCGGATCCTGCTCGAGCACTGCCTGCAGAAGGCGCCTGGCCGACTCGGCCCTGTGCCGGCCGCGTTCCTCGACGTCGCGATCGATCTCGCGCTGCACGAAGCCCAGGATGAGCAGCGCGAGCACCACCAGAGGGATGGTGCTGGCCCCTGCGAAGGCGATCAGCAGCTTGCGGTAGTGGGTGCGCCCCAGCGAAGCCAGGAGGCGCGACCCGATTCGGCGGATGTTCCGTGGCAGGCTCAGGAGGGCGGCCGGCAGCAGCAGGGCCAGGAGCGCCCCGGCGGCGATGAAGCCGATCCGGACGACGCGGGCCAGCCGTTCCAGAAGCGTCGCCCGGCCGAACCCGAGTCCGTAGATGAGGCTGTCATCGGAAAAGAAGAGATACCTGGCGGGCCTTGCCTCCTCGATCACGTCGGTCCAGCGCGGGCCGGCCTCATCCCACGGACGCGGCGGGCGTGGTGCTTCACGACGGTTGGTGTAGCGCAGCGCGCCGCTGCGATCGTAGACGCAGTGCCGGGCGGCGCGATCGGAGGCCAGCAGGGAGGAAAGCTGCCGGGCCTGCGGCGCCAGGGCGCGCGCGTAGGGCGGCCGCGGGATCAGGAAGGGGATGTTGTCCAGCTCGTTGAGGACGTGGACGGTCACCTCGCCCACGACGATCCCTCCCGCGATCAGGGCGCAGCCATCGTGCAGCACCTGCCGGCGCAGCCCGAGAACGGAGAGTGATTCCAGGATCGGCTCGTCGATCGTCCCGCCACCACCTCCGGCATCGGGCGAGTGCTCGTCGAAGGTCGGCGGCAGGTTGCGCGAGAAGCGGCTCAGCGTGACCCCGGCGGAGTCGCGGACCACGAGCGACGCGTTGTACCCGGAGGCAGCCAGCGGCGATCCCTTCCAGATGTCCAGGGCCAGGGTGTCCCGGTCGCGCTCGGGGACATCGCGCACGCGCTCGGCGAGATCTTCGTGCGAGAGGATGTAATCGATGGTGGCCCGGACAATCGACTGGCGCCGCTCCTGCTGCTGGAGCACCTCGGGCATCCAGAGGTCCTCGTAGAGCGATTCCATCGCCCGCTGGCCGGGCCGGCTCAGCAGCGGCCCGAAGGCGAGGCAGGCCGCCAGCATCCCCGGCACGAGCAGTCCGAAGACCCACCTCGACATCGAGTCACCCGGCGCCGGAACGAGCCTGAGGCTGGATGGGCCGCCGCCTGACAGGGCCAGCGCGGCCAGCGCGGCCGCCGCGATCGCGACGGCGACAAGCACCAGCAGCAGGCCGGTCTGCAGCAGCGTCGCCGAAGAGAGCGGATCTCCCAGAGCGACCTGCATCAGATTCACGGAGGAGTTGTTCACGAGAGCGCCTGCCAGCGCAGGCAGCAGGCGCAGGCCGGCGGCGGCCAGCAGCACGAGACCCGCCGCTCCCGCCGCGGTCCGCAGCGCGCGCCGCCTGATCGGGCGATCGGCAGAGGCCACGATCGCTCCGCAGATGCCCGCCACCAGAAGAGACGTGGCCAGCAGCGCCAGGGCCGTCATGAGGAGATCCCCAGGGGAGCGTATGAGATGAAAGAACCGCTCCGAGGCGAATACCGACGAGTCGAACATCGCGAGCCGCGGCAGTCCCAGGGTGCCGTCGAACCACAGCAGCAAAGCCCGCACGCTCCAGACCAGCGCGATCAGGGCGCCGAGCCGGCTGCAGCGGGCGGCAAGTGGTGAGATGGCGCCGCCGCGCGCGCGCGGCCAGAGCAGCGCCAGGGCGCCCAGCAGCAGAAAGGCCGCGGCGAGCGCCGCGATCTGGTGCTGGCGGATGATGCGGCGCTGCATCTCGCCGCGCGCCGAGCCCTGGAGCCGGGCCAGTCCGAGATAGCCGCCGCGCGCGCGCTCGGGGAGCCGCAGATAGAGGTAGCGCATGTCGCCGCCGCGGTCGGGCCGGTACCTGCCTGACGACCGATCGAGGAGATCCGCCATGCCAACGGCCTCCTCGCGGAAGTCCTGAAGCTGCAGACCGATCTCCCTGTGGCGCGAGAGCCAGGGAAGGGCGAGGGCTCCCATCGTGGAGTCGATGTTGGACGCGACGGGGGCCTCCGTGACGGCCACGAAGGGGCCCAGGGTCAGCAGCCCGACGACGCGCGTCATCTCCAGCTCCATGACCGCGCGATGGATGAGCCGGGCCTCGGGCAGATTCTGCAGGAGGCCGGGCGGCGGGGGGTAGCTTGGGCCGGTCCAGGCCAGGGCGCGGCCCCCCGGCCCGTAGAGCGTCAGGCCGATCCCGCGACGCTCGAGGCGCGCCGCGGCAGCGACCGATTCGACGATCTGCGCCGCGCGCTCATCCGTCATGCCGCGCTGGCCCAGATCGGCCCGCATCAGCTCGAGCGGCGAGGCCAGGCGCGCCAGCAGATCCTCGAACTCCCGTGCGACATGCGTGGCGCGCTGATCCAGATCGTCTCCGATCTGATCGTGAGACAGGGTGTCCAGCGCTCTCTGGCGATGATGCTGGAGCGCGGCGTTGGCGCACAGAAGCGCGCACGCGGCCAGAGCCAGGCCGATCGCGCGGCTCCGGCGCGCGAGCAGCGCAGCGGCGACCAGGAAGGCGGCGCACAGGCCGAGCACCGCGCCCCCCGACATCCATGGGAAGCCGCGTGCCGCATCCCGCGTGGCCAGCAGGACCGCGGCACCCGCGACGGCGGCGCAGACAATCTCGATCGCGCGTCGCGCGGAGGGGGAACTCAAGTCTCTACCGAGCCTCCCGGATCTCCGAGACGGTCCAGGTGCCGTGATTCACGTTGAAGCTGAACTGAATGCGGACCGCGTCCACCCGCCCGTCGGCGCCGCGATAGGACCATGAGGCGGCGCAGCGCGCCGGCACAGCGGCGTTCCGCGCCTCGCTTCCCGGACTGGCGGGGCCAGCCGGCCGGATGTCAAACCGGATCGTCTCGCGCTCGCTGTAGATCTTATTAAAGATGAAGTAGACCTGATCGCGGCCGTAGTACCCCGAGCCATCCCCGGGCGGGGAAAGTGAAAGGAAAACCCGCCCATCCTCGGGCAGGAGCTCCCGGAGCGTCTCGGCGCTGCGGGTCCGGAATGCCAGTGCGAGAGTCGACATCACCTGATTGATCATTTTCTCGGATGTCTCCGGGGAGGAGGCGGACATGCCGGGCTCCGCAAGCAGCGCCGCGCAGAGCAGCGGCGTGAAGGCCAGCGCGATCGGCCGCCGGCAGGAGCTTGAGATGATGGACACGACGCAGGTTTTCCTCCTCGGACACGCTGCGGGAGAGTAGTGAAGGGGTGGGGGGGTGTCAAGAAACAGCCCGCTGGCGCGGCGCCCTTATAATGGGGGCGCACCGGGAGCCCCATGGCGACAATCTATCTCCAGCACAATGTGACCCGTCCGCTCATGCCTCAGGCGCGTGAGGCCATGGCGGCCCTCCTGCAGGAGGACCCGCGCGTCGCCGGCAGCCTGTTGGCGGACGGCCGCCGCATCCGGCTGGAGGTGGAGTCGGCCCGCGGGCGCGTGGCCCGCTTCGTCGGCGCGCAGCCCGAGGAGATCGTCTTCACATCGGGCGGCGCTGAGGCGTCCAATCTGGCGCTCAAAGGGGTGGCGTTCGCGACGCGCCGGCGTCAGGCGCCGCAGATCCTGGTGAGCGCCACGGAGCAGCTCAGCGTGCTCAATCCGGCCCGCACGCTCGGGCGTCTCGGCTTCGAGCTGCGGGAGATCCCGGTGGGACGTGACGGGCTGGTCGATCTGGATGCGCTGCGTGACATGCTGGGCGCGGGCACGCTGCTGGTCTCGGTGGCGCTCGCCAATGCCGAGACCGGCACGATCCAGCCGATCAGCGAGATCGCGCGGCTTACCCACGAGCGCGGCGCGCTGCTGCACACCGACGCGTCGCTGGCGGCCGGCTACGTGCCCGTGAACGTCACGGAGATCGGGGCCGACCTGGCGTCGTTTTCGGCACACATGCTGGGAGGGCCGCGCGGCGTGGGGGCGCTGTGGATCCGCCCGGACGTGCGCCTGGCCACGCAGATCGAAGGCGGCATTCAGGAATCGGGCCGGCGTGGGGGATCGCACAACGTGGCGGGGATCGCGGGGTTCGCCGCCGCGTGCGACGCCGTGGCCGCGGCTGCCTCCGAGCCCGAGCGGCTCGATGGTCTCGGACGGTGGCTGGAGGAGGCGTTGCTGGGCGACTCACAGCTCGCTCCGGTGTCGCTCAATGGCCATCCCGCCAGCCGCCTGCGCGCGCTGGTGAACCTGTCGTTTGCCGGCATTGACGGAGAGGCCCTCCTGGTGAAGCTCGCAGCGCAGGGGATCGCCGCCTCCAGCGGCTCGGTGTGTGTCTCCGAGATCGGCAAGCCATCACACGTGCTGCGGGCCATGGGGGTGCCCGCGGATCAGGCCCGCGGCAGCCTGCTCGCCGCCATCGGACCGATCAACACGCTGGACGAGATCCGCCGGGTGGCGGCCTGCATCCCTGAAGCGGTGGCTTCGCTGCGGCGGCTCTCGCCACTCGATGCCGGCGCATGAGCACCAGGAAACGCCAGGACCTGGCGTCGCGGCGCGCCGCCGAGGATCTGACGCCGCACGCCACGCTGGACACGCTGGGGCTGTACTGTCCCTTGCCGATCATCAGGACATCGGAGAGGATCGCTTCCATGGGGCCGCGCGAGATCCTCGAAGTGGTCTCGGATGACCGTGTCATCCTCGAGGACATGCCCGCCTGGTGCCTCTCAACGGGGCACGAGTACCTTGGCTACAGGGAAGGGGCGCGCGAGTGGCGGCTCTTCGTCCGCAGGAACTAGACTGACCGCCGTGGACAAAGACAAGCCGCTCAAGGCCGTGGGCCTGATGTCAGGCGGGCTCGACAGCACGCTCGCTGCCGGCCTGCTGCGCGCGCAGGGCGTTGAAGTCATCGGGCTGAACTTCAGCACCGGCTTCTGCGTCACGGATCACCATCGCGCCATCGGCCGCAAGGACGACGACCGCAACCTGCGCAACGAGGCGCTGCGCGCTGGCGCGGACGCCGGCGTCGAAGTGCGCATCATCGATGTGGCCGACGAGTACATCGAGATGGTGAAGCGCCCGCGCCACGGCTACGGCCACGGCGCCAATCCTTGCATCGATTGCCGCATCTTCATGCTGAACAAGGCCCGCGAGGTCGCCGATGCCGAAGGCGCCGAGGTGATCTTCACCGGCGAGGTCCTGGGTCAGCGCCCGATGAGCCAGCACCGGCCGGCGCTGGACCTCATCGAGAGGGAGACCGGCCTGAAGGGACGCCTGCTGCGCCCCCTGTCGGCGCGGCGCCTTGCGCCCACGCGCGCCGAGCAGGAAGGGCGCCTGTCGCGCGACGGGCTTCTCGATATCAAGGGGCGCTCGCGCCGGGAGCAGGTGCGGCTGGCCGCCGACCTGGAGATCGACGACTTTCCTCAGCCGTCGGGCGGCTGCTGCTTTCTCGCCGACCGCAACTTCGGACAGCGCTTCCATGACCTGGTGCGCGAGGAGGATGCGGGCGGCCGCCACGTGGGGCGCGACGAGATCATGATGCTCAAGGTGGGACGGCACTTCCGGCTCTCGCCCACCGTGAAGGTGATCGTCGGCAGGAACGAGGGCGAAAATGCCTTTCTGGATCGGTACCGTCCCGGCCGCTGGCGATTCGCGGCGATGGATGTCATGGGGCCGGTGGCGCTGGCGCAGGGGGACCTCGATGAGACGATGCTGCAGACCGCCGCGTCGATCACCGCGCGCTACTGCGACACGGCGGGGCCGGGGCCCAGCCGCGTGGGAGCGGAGCGGTATGCCGCCGGAGGCGACCTGACGGCGCCCCCCGAGGAGACGCGCATCCTGGAGCCCGTTGCCGCGCCCGAGGCGCTCCTGGTATCGCTCCGGGTCGGTGGCTGAATTCTGCTATCATCCGCGCCATCATTTCTGGTGCGCGTGGGCCGTTAACTCAGCGGGAGAGTGCTACCTTCACACGGTAGAAGTCGCAGGTTCAAATCCTGCACGGCCCACCAAGCGCCGCTTCCCTTGCCTCCCATATTGACAACGATCACGCCGGCATGACGAGCCGTCCCGCGAAGGACCCCGTTCAGGCGGCGCGGCGCGCTGGGATCCTGCGCCGCCAGATCGACCATCACAACCACCGCTACTACATCCTGGACGATCCCGAGATCTCGGACGCGGATTACGACCGCCTGCTGCGCGAGCTGGCTGATCTGGAAACTGCCTGGCCCGCGCTGGTGACGCCTGATTCTCCCACGCAGAGGATCGGGGCCCAGCCACTCGACAGGTTCCCCACGGTGCGCCATGCGCGTCAGATGTTCAGCCTGCAGAATGCCGCCAACCTGGAGGAGCTGCGCGAGTGGCGCGCCCGGATCGAGGAGGACCCCGGCAGCTTCTGGTGCGAGCCCAAGGTGGATGGCGCCGCAGTGGAGCTCGTCTATGAGAAGGGAGTGCTGGCATCGGGCTCCACGCGCGGCGACGGATGGAACGGCGAGGAGATCGCATCGAACCTGCGCACCATCCGCGCGGTGCCGCTGACGCTGCGCCCGCGGGATCGCCGCACGGTGGTGCCCGGCGTGATCGACGTGCGCGGGGAAGTCTTCATGAACACCAAGGATTTCGTGGCGCTCAACCGTCAGGCCGAAGAGCGTGGCGAGAAGGTGTTCGCCAATCCACGCAACGCGGCCGCAGGGTCGCTGCGCCAGCTCGACCCGCGCATCACCGCGTCGCGGCCGCTGCGGGTCATGTGCCACGGTCTGGGCCGCGTCGAGGGAGTGACCCTCAAGGACCACGCCGGCGCCATCAAGTATCTCGACAAGCTCGGCTTCATGACCGCGCTGCCCTGGGCGCAGCTGGCCAGGACGATGGAGCAGGTGGAGGCCTATTGCTCGCGGATGGAGACGGAGCGGGAGCGTATGCCCTTCGAGATCGACGGCGTGGTGGTGAAGGTCAACTCCCTGGAGCATCAGGAGAAGATGGGTGTGCGCTCGCGCAGCCCGCGCTGGGCGGTCGCCTACAAGTTCCCGCCGCGCGAGGCCGTCACGACCCTGCGCGAGATCAAGGTCCAGGTCGGCCGCACCGGCGCGCTCACGCCGGTGGCCGTGCTCGATCCGGTGCGTGTGGGAGGGGTCATCGTCTCCAGCGCCACGCTGCACAACCAGGAGATGATCGACGACAAGGACGTGCGTCCGGGCGATCGCGTGGTGATCACGCGGGCGGGGGACGTGATCCCGGAGGTGGTGCGCGCCTTGGTCGAAGAGCGCGTGGGCGATCCGGCGCGCTTCCGCATGCCGGAAAGCTGTCCGGTCTGCGGCGCGCTGGCCGTGCAGCCGGAAGGAGAGGTGATCCCGCGCTGTCCCAACATGAGCTGCCCGGCGCAGGTGAAGGGCCGCGTGCTGCACTTTGCCTCGCGCGGCGCCATGGACATCGACGGACTGGGAGAGAAGCTGGTGGATCAGCTCGTGGACAAGGGCATGGTGAAGAATCCGGCCGATCTCTACACGCTGCGCGAGCCCGAGCTGGCGGCGCTGGAGCGGATGGCCGACAAGTCGGCGGCCAATCTGATCGCCTCCATCGCGGGCAGCAGGAGGCCTCCGCTGGCGCGCCTGCTCCACGCGCTGGGGATCAGGCACGTCGGGGAGGCCTCGGCCGCGGCGCTGGCGGAGCACTTCGGCTCGCTCAGGAGGCTCAGGGACGCCTCGGAGAAAGACAAGGAAGCCTCCGAGCAAGAGCTGATGGAGGTCCCGGATGTGGGCCCCGCCGTCGCGCAGAGCATCCGGGCTTTTTTCATCGACGAGCACAATCAGCAGGTCCTCGACGGGCTCGGGGCGGCAGGTGTCGAGGGCCAGGCGGCGCCGCGTCCAGCCGGCGGGGGACCGCTGGCCGGGATGACGCTGGTCTTCACCGGGGAGCTCGAGTCGATGAGCCGCAGCGAGGCGGCGCGGCGCGCGACGGACCGGGGCGCCGCCGTGGCATCATCCATCAACAGGAAGGTGACGCACGTGGTGGCTGGCCCCGGAGCGGGAAGCAAACTGGCAAAGGCGCGCGAGCTGGAGCTGCCGATCGTGGATGAGGATCAGTTTCTGGCGCTGCTGGACAAGGCATGACCGCACCGGCGAGCCTCGTGGTGACGATCGACACCGAGCCGGATAACCAGTGGGCACCGCTGCCCGCCGGCGGGGGCCATCCGCCGCTCACCTTTGCCAACACACGCGGGTTGTCGCGCCTGATCGACTTCATGGGCCGGCTCGGGGTGCGCGCCACATGGCTGACGTCCTACTCGGTCGCGCGCGATCCGGAAAGCGCCCGCCTGCTGGCCGTGGCGGCGTCAGCTGGTGACGAGATCGGCGGCCATCTGCATGCCTGGGAGACGCCGCCGATGGGCCCGGGCGACAACACGGCGCGCCCCTATATATATGAATACCCGCCCCAGCTGCGGCTCGCCAAGCTGCAGGCGCTGACGGAGACGCTGCGCGCGGCATTCGGGACGCAGCCGGTGAGTTACCGTGCGGGGCGCTGGGGCCTGGACGCCACGGAGCTGCGCCACCTCGCCTCGCTGGGCTACCGGGTCGATACCAGTATCGTCCCGGGGCACGACTTCTCGCGCTCCAGAGGCCTGTCGCGGCCGGGGCCCGATTTCAGACGCTATCTCACATCGCGCGCCCTGCAGCCCTGGCAGGAAGAAGGAGTGTGGGAAGTACCCGCGTCGGCCACGACGATCGGAGCCTTCGGCGGCACAGCGGCCGCCGCGGCGCTGACCCGCACGATGTGGCGCCGCGGCGATCTCCTCCGCCGCGGCGTGGAGAGCCTGGCCCGGCGCGCCCGGCTCTGCGATCTCATCTGGGTCCGGCCGCTGGCCCATCCGCGTGCCGATCTGGCCGCGGCAGCTTCCGCGCTGGTACGGCAGGGGGCACGCGTGGTCAACGTGATGTTTCATTCCTCCGAGGCGTTCGCGGGGACCAGCCCCAAGAGCCGCACGCCTCAGGATGTCGAGCGTTTCTACGGGGACTTCGAGGCGATCGTGGCGGCGGCGCGCGCGGCCGGCCCAATCACCCCGCGCACGCTGAGCGAGGCCGCGGGGCTGTGAGCCTCGAGCCGATTGCCGCGCCGGACCTGCCCGAGCTTCTGGAGTTCTTCGAGCGCATCGGTGTGCATTTCGGCGCCGGAAACCTCCAGCAGTTCTCACGTCCTGGCGGCTACCCCGGAGGGGTCGGGATCACCACGCTGGCGCTGCGCGATGAGGGACGGATCCAGGGCACCATCGGCTGGATTGACGTGCCGGCTCTTGTCCGGGGCTCGGCGGTGATGCTGCGCTGGCCGATCAACCAGTACCTGGCCGCGGAGTGTCGCGGGAGGGGGCTGGGCAAGGCGCTCATGGAAGCAACGCGTCCGGGAACCGCGCTGCGCTGCGTCATCGGAGGCAACAGCGCTTCGATCCCGATACTGGATCGCACCGGGTACATACAGATGGGAAACCTGCAGCGGTTCCGCTGGTCGCGTCCCTGCCTGGCTCCCCGGCTGGTGGGCGATCGCCTCGCCGCGGGCCCACGGAGTCTTCCTCCGGAGGAGCTTGGATTCACGCGGGGCGGCCGGCGTGTCACGGCGCGGCGCGCGCCGGCGCTCGATCCTCCCGATCTGCCCTGGCAGCGCAGCGCGCCACCCGGCGGGATCCAGGTCCCGCGGACCCAGGGTTACCTGCGCTGGGCGTTCGGCGGACCGCTGCAGTCCTGGCATCTTGTCTACCAGGTGGTCATCGAGGGGTCGCTGTCCGGCTGCTTCGTGCTGGCGGCGCGCGCCGAGCGGCGCTTCGTCCTGACCACCGAGATCGTGGACCTGGACTGTGCCGCGGGGGCGGAGGAAGAGACTCTCGATGCGGCGCTGCGCGTGGCGCTCTCGCGCGCCGACGTGGCGAGGCTGCGCGTGTGTGGGGGCAGGCTGGTGCGGGCGGCTGCATCGGCCGGTGGGCGCAAGGAGTCGGATCATCCGGTGCGCCTTTCGTGCGATGCGTCCCTGATGGGGGAGTTGCGCGACCTCGATGCGTGGCAGCTGACCTACGGCGATCACGATCAGTTCAGAGTGCGGGCCTCTTCCCGCATCTGGCGCCGATGATCCCATCAATCGAGATGGGGACTCCGGGCACTCACGGGGGATGCTGCCGACCCGCCCCCCGGGGGGAAGGGGGAGCGCAGGCCTCGGCCCTTCGAGCGCCTCGGCCTGCCTTCAAGCGCATGTGAATCGCTCAGTGCGGGTCGTGGTCCTCGATCGACTCCGGATCGATGGGAGCTGCCGGTGATCGCCGCAGCGCGTAGCCGTAGCGCCTGAACAGCACGAAGAGCACGGGCGCGTACCCCGCGAGGTAGAGCGCCGCGCCGGCCAGCAGGTGGGGTATCGCGTCGTCTCCCACAAGAGCCGATGCCGCGGCGTGGGACAGCCACACCAGCGCCAGTGCCACACCGAGCGGCCAGGTCAGCCGCACCATGAAGCCGGCGATCTGCAGCGGCCCCATGAAGTAGCGCAGCGCCATGCCGATCAGGCCGTAGCCGAACAGGGCCAGCGAGAGTGTGGTCCCCACGGCGGCGCCGGTCAGGCCGCGCCCCGAAGCCAGCATCCACCAGACGAGCGCCGCGTTGGCCGCGATCACCAGCAGGTAGAGATGCACCGTCTGCGCCTGCCTGCGGATCGTGATGAAAAATGACGAGAGGCCTCGCGGCACCGACGAGAAGAAGGTGCCGATCAACAAGATGCGCAGCGGCAGGAGGCTGGGCTCGAAGCGCGTCAGGCCGGTGCGGATCAGCAGCTCGGAGGCGAAGTAGACGACGCCCAGCACCGCGGGAGCGACCCGCGAGATGATCAGCAGCGGGGTCTCAACCATCGGTCTCAGATCGGCGATCCGCTCGCGCTCGGCGTAGCGCTCCACGAGCCGCGGCGAGATCACATTGCCCAGCGTGTAGGAGAACTGGAACAGGAAATCGTTGATTGCCACAGCCAGGGCGTAGTGCCCGAAGCTGGTCAGCCCCAGAAAGGCGATGATCAGCCAGCGATCCAGCGACAGGAAGATGTTGTAGAGCAGCCCATTGAGGTGGGACGGAAAACCAACCGTCACCAGCTCCTTCATCACAGGCCACGACCAGGCAAAGCCCACCTGAAACCGGGTGCGGCTCAGCTGGGCCAGCGTCGAGACGCCGTAGGCCAGCGTCGTGCCCAGAATCAGCCCCAGCAGCGGGTAGCCGATCCGTCCCAGCCCCCAGGTGAGTCCCACGGCCAGCACCGCCTCGAGCACCCGGCCCATATGTTGAGCCGCGACATCCAGGCGAAGTCTTTCAACCCGTAGAGCAGAGACTCCATGAAGGAATTGATGTGGGCGATGTAGAGCATCGGCAGAAAAGCCAGCAGGGCGTAGCGCATGGTGATATCGTCCACGAGCCACGCGGCCGCGACCGTGCCGGCTGCGGCGATCAGGATCGAGATGTTGTTGGCGGTGAAGGCCACGTCGCGTGAGGCGGCAAGGCCCGCCTGATCCTGGCGGCCCGCGTGAAACGGGATCTGGCGCCGCAGCGAAGCGCGCGCGCCCAGATCGCCAAACTGAGCGTAGGTCTGGATCATACTGAGGGTTTTCCAGCCGCCATACAGTGTGGGGCCCAGGAGCCCGGGGATGATCAGGCTGCGCACGAAGTTGATTCCCAGCGAGACTGTCCGGGCGAATGACATGTAGGCGAAATCCCGCGCGATCTCCCGGGTGGGGGAGGAGACGGGCAGGGTGGATGACATGGCCGGATTCCCTGTAGCCGAAGTCGGTTGAACGAGGTGGGATCAAGATGACGAGCGCGGAAAATACCACCGGGTCCGGGACCTCGCAACACGAGCGCGCGATCACCCGCAGGATCCTGATCGCGGCGTTCTTCGTGGCGGTGGTGGTCCGGGCAATCGCGGCCTGGTACTCCGGTCCGGCACAGGTGCAGGAGATCCGCTACATCACGATCGCCCGCGGTCTCGTGTCGGGACTCGGCTACACCGGGCTGGACAACCGCTTCCCGGACATCATCCAGCCTCCGCTCTTCCCGTTGCTGCTCGCGGCGTCGCAGTTGCTGCCGTTCAACGCTCTGGCGCTGGCACGGGGGGTCTCTCTCCTGATGGGCGCGCTGCTGGTGTTTCCCGGAGCGTTCATCGCGCGCCGGCTGTTCTCCGAGCCCACGGCGCGGCGCACGGCATGGCTGATCGCGGTCTACCCGCTGCTGGCGCATATCTCCTGCGCCGCGATCACCGAATCGACCTTCACGCTGCTGGTGGTCACGGCGTTCCTGTGTCTGTGCAGGGGACTCGATGGTCCGTGGAAACCGGAGTCACTCAGGTGGCTGATTCTGAACGGGCTCCTGCTGGGCCTGTCGTTCCTGACCAGGCCCGAAGGACTGACGTACCTTGCCGCGGGGGGACTGCTGATCGTCGTCTGCGGCCTCAGGCAGAGGCGTGCCGTCATACAGATCGCCGGCGCGGCGCTGCTGCCGCTGTGCGCCTTCGCGGCCGCCGCGATCCCCTACCTCTTCTGGGTCCATGCCATGACGGGCCAGTGGCTGCTGGCGCCGAAGGCAGTGCTCGTCCAGGTCCACCACAGCCTGGTCCAGGAAGGCCAGCGCGAGAACTGGAAAGAGGTCTACGACAGCCTGCTCTTCTTCGAGCACGTCAAGTTCGGGCTCAACAGGGACTCCACCGAAGTGCGCTCTCACGAAGAGTTCGACAAGGTCAGCGTCGGACTGACCGACGGGTTGATGGTGAGCGAGGAGGGGGATGTGAACCTCCTGGATCCTTCGATGGCGGCGCGGATGATCCTGCGCAACATCAAGGAGCTGTACCTGGAGCAGATCAAGTACGGCTACGTCCTTCCGTCGCTGCTGCTCATGCTGGCCGGGGTGGGGATCACCACGAAGCCGCTGGCTGGACAGTTCCGCGGACAGGCCGCCATGGTGCTGGTCTTCCTTGCCGCCAGCTTCTCCTTCCTGCTGACACACGTGCAGTCACGGTTTCTGTATGCGGCGATGCCCTTCGTGCTGCCCTGGATCGCGGAGGGGTGGCTGCGCTTCGAGCAGTGGGCCGTCGTCTCGGCCACCGGCGGCCGGGAGGTCTCCAGCGGGGCGCGCTACCAGGTCATCCGCGGCGCCATCGCCGCGGCGGTGCTCGGGCTGACGCTGTTTCACCTGGGGCCGGTGCTGCAGATCACCTCGCGGCTCTGGAGGGAGCACCGGGTGATGGGGACGTGGATCGCGCAGGAGCTGGGCGAGGGAAAGAAGCTGATGGGGGTCACCCCGGTGGTGGCCTACTACGCCGAGGGCTCCTACGTGGTCCTGCCATACGCCGACCTGCCCGAGGTGGTCCGGTTCGCCAGGCACAAGCAGGTTGATTTCATTGTGGCGGATCGGGCTGAAATCCCTGAATTCAGGCCCCAGCTGACCTCATTGCTCAACCACGAGCGGCCCAACGAGGGCCTCATCCTCGTCAAGGCGCTCAACGAGCAGACCTCCCAGGCGATTTACATCTACAAGCTGCCGCCGGAGCCGCAGGCGAACCGATAGCCACATTTGTTCAAATCATTTTGATCCGGCTCTGACGTCTGTCGCAGTAGGCACCCGGGATCTGTCCTCGGCCCGAGCCGCGACTCACGGTAAACTATTGACGCATCGGGACAATCCCCGTATATTGCACCCACACAGCTGTGGTACTGGCCCTGCCTTTCAAGCTGCGGAAAACGACACGCACGTCGGCATCAGGGGAGCCGTCTATTCGGATGGCTTCGTGTATGCCCCTCACCGATGCAGCGTGGGAGAGCCCCCGTGGAGTCATCCGACACTCAGAGGCCCCTGGCGTGCAGCGTCGGGGTGATGGCCTACAACGAAGAGCGCAACATCGGACGTCTGCTCCAGGGCCTGACCGATCAGCAGCTCTCCTTCTGCCGGCTCGATCAGGTGATCGTCGTGGCATCGGGCTGCACCGATCGCACTGAAGAGATCGTCGAGGCCGCCGCACGGCGCGACCCTCGCGTCCGGCTTGTGCGCCAGAACCGGCGTGAGGGGAAGGCCCGCGCGATCAACCTCTACCTGAAGGAAGCGCTCGCAGGCGGCTTCGATGTCTGTGTGCTGCAGAGCGGCGACACCCTCCCTGAGCCGGGTACGCTCGATGCTCTGATCAGTCCCATGGCGCTGGATGCATCCGTCGGAATGGTGGGCGCCCACGTGGTCCCCGTGAATTCCGACGCCACGCTGCTGGGAGGCATCGTCCAGACTCTCTGGCGCCTGCACCACCGGCTGGCCCTCGTGCAGCCCAAGGCGGGCGAGATGGTGGCATTTCGCAATGTCGTCGATCGGATTCCCGAGGACTCGGCCGTGGACGAGGTCAGCATCGAGGCGGCCGTCCGCGCGCGCGGCCTGTCGCTACGCTATGCCCCCGACGCCATCGTGCGCAACAAGGGTCCCGAGACGGTCGCGGATTTCATCCGGCAGCGCCGCCGGATCCACGCGGGTCATCTGGCGGTGGTGCGGGGCTCCGGTTACGCCCCCTCCACCATGAGCCTGCCGCGGGTCGCCCGGCACTTCGCCGCGGATCTGTGGGGCCATCCCTCGCGCCTCGCCTCCTGCCTGGGCGCCGCGGCGCTGGAAGCAACCGGCCGCGCGCTGGGCTCATGGGATCACTACGTCGCGCGGCGCAGCCACGCCGTGTGGGAGATCGCCGTCACCACCAAGAACGTCTCGGAAAGCTGAGGGAGGTCATGCCCAAGGGTCTCCACAGCGTGCTGCCGATGATCCCCAGGTACTGGGCCTATCGTGCCACGGGAAAGGTGCGCACGCTGCCGGTCAACTTCACGCTGTCGGTCCTCTTCGCGTGCAACTCGCGCTGCATGACCTGCAACGTCTACGAGCGCAAGGTGAAGAGCTTCACCGTGGAGGAGTACGACCGCTTTCTGGCCACGGTGGGCCGCGTTCCCTACTGGTTCACGCTGAGCGGCGGCGAGCCGTTCCTGCGCAAGGACCTCGTCGAGATCGCGCAGGTCGTCTACGAGCGCTGCCGGCCCAAGATCATCAACATCCCGCACAACGGCACGTTCCCAGATACCACGCCCGCCCGGGTGGAGGCGATGTGCCGCGCCTGCCCAGAGACCGACATCATCATCAATGTGTCCCTCGACGAGATGGGGCACCGCCACGACGAGATCCGCGGGACCAGGGACAACTTCGAGCTGGCCACGAGGACCTTCCGCGAGCTCAAGAGGCTCAAGCTTCCCAACCTGACGGTGGGCATCCACACGGTGCTGTCCAAGTACAACGTGGAGAACCTGCCCGCCATCTACCACGGCCTCACCGCGATGGAGCCCGATTCCTACATCACGGAGCTGGCCGAGGAGCGCAACGAGCTGCAGACGGTGGGGACCGGCATCACCCCAACCCCCGACGAGTACGATCGCGCCGTGGACTTCCTGCTGACCGAGCTGGGGCGCAAGAAGTACCGCGGCATCTCGCGCGTGACCCAGTCGTTCCGGCTGGAGTACTACCGCCTTGCGCGCCGCACTCTGCGCGAGCGCCGGCAGATCATCCCGTGCTATGCCGGGTGGGCCTCCTGCCACGTGACGCCCGACGGCGATGTCTGGCCCTGCTGCATCCGCGGCGAGTCGGCCGGGAATCTCCGCGAGGAAGGGTATGACTTTCCGGCGATCTGGTACGGAGAGAAGATGAACGCGATGCGGGTGTCCATCAAGAACGGCGAGTGCGCCTGCCCGCTGGCCAACGCGTCCTACACCAACATCCTGATCTCGCCCTCCTCGCTGGCGCGGGTGGGGGCGAACTACCTCACGATGTAGGGGGCAGCAGGCTGAGGATGCGAACCGAGGCAGGAGCGCTCAACCCGCGCGCGGCGGCCCTCTGGAGGCTTGCGGCCTGGGCGGTGATCTCCGCCGCGATGGCGGGAACCTGCTCCGCGGTGCAGGCGCTGGTGGTGGAGCCGCAGCTTCTCATGTTCCGCCGCACCCTGCCGATTCCCGGCGACAGGCTGGCGCAGAGGCTGTCGGGCGTGACCACGGTTCACCTGACCGACCTGCACGTGCACGGCATGGGGCTCAGGGAGAGGCGGCTTGCGGCCTCGCTGCGCGAGATAGCGCCGGACCTCGTCCTGCTCACCGGCGACCTGGCCGAGACGCCCGAGGGGATCGCCGCGCTGGGCGATCTGCTGGGCGCCCTCGAGCCTGAGCTGGGAATCTTCGCGGTCGCCGGCAACAACGAGTACCAGAAGGGAGAATGGCACGCGATACATGCCGCGCTGCGCGGCGCCGGCGTGAGCGTTTTGACCAACGCGCACGCCGTCATCCAGGCTCCGGGCGGGCCGGTGGCCGTCGCCGGAGTGGATGACCCGCACACGGGCCGCGACGACATCGCCATGGCGCTCGAGGGGATCCCGTCCGGGATGCCGGTGATCGTGCTGGCGCACTCCACATCGCTGCTGGATCACAGGGGCCGGGCGCTGATGATCAACCCCTACGACACCCGGGGGCCGTGGGGGCGCGGCTGGTTCTGGCAGGACGGCACGCATGTGAGGCCGGATTCCGGAGATGTCTGGTTTGAGCGCTCCGGCCCGCAGACCCTGCGGGTGCAGGCGCGCGAGGACGGCGTCGTGATCGACGAGATCAGGCTGGCGCCGCGCGACCCGGCCGCCGCGCCGCGCCGATGGGGCCAGCGGTTCATGACCGAGCCGCGGCATGTGGAAGGGGAGATCGTGATCACCGCCGGCCAGATCGCCGCCGGGGATCTGCACGGTGGCTGGATCAGTGACTCCGGACGGCTGGAGCACGGCCCCGATCGCGGCCTGCTCTCCTCCTCTGCAGCGGTCGAGCCAAGGTCGTACTTCGATGCGCGGTTCACGGCGCAGGCCCTGACGCGGTATCACGTCTGGGCGCATCTCTGGTCCCACAACGTGACAGGCACGTCCGATTCCATCTACGTGCAGTTCTCGGACAGCGTCGATGCCGATGGAGAGCCCGACTACAGGATCGGCGTGGCTTCCCCGCGGCTGGATCCGGAGCGCGTCGATCTGATCCTGGCCGGCCACACGCACGGCGGGCAGGTCCGCCTGCCATGGGTGGGCGCGCTGGAGCCCAGCGTGCGCTCGAACCCCTGGATTGACGGGGTTTACCAGGTCGGGTCTGCCTGGCTGGAGGTCAGCCGGGGAGCGGGCTGGAGCTCCCTTCCGGTGAGGTTCTGGTGCACGCCGCAGATCGTGGTGTTCATTCGCGCAGGTGAGGACGATGCCCGCACACTTTGAGGCGGTCGACGGCTACGTCGTGCGCGAGATCGAGCGGGGCTTCGAACGGAGCCTCGACTCTCTCGGGTTCGATCTCTCGTCGCGCCGGACCGCCTTCCTGAAACCCAACCTCGTGCGGCCCGCGAAGCCGGAAAGCTCCACCATCACCCACCCGGACGTCGTCGAAGCGGTCGTCAATGTGCTGCGGCGCCGGGGGATGCAGGACATCCGCGTGGGCGAGGCCTCGTCCGTTGGCGTCAACGTTGAAGAGTCCTTCGACGTGTCGGGCTATCGCGCGCTGTGCCGCCGCCTCGATGTGCCCCTGCTCAACCTCAACGACGTGGAGCGGCGCGAGATGCGCTGGATGTACGGCCGGCTGCGGCTTCCCAAGGTGGCGCTGGATGCCGATCTGTACATCAACCTCCCCAAGATGAAGACCCATTTCCACACCACCGTCACGCTGGGCGTGAAGAACCAGAAGGGCCTGCTCCTTCCCGAAGACAAGCAGTTCGACCACCTGGAGGTGCGGCTCCACCCGGCGCTGGCCGAGTATGCCCGCCTGGCGCGTCCCCATCTGACGGTGGTGGACGGCATCGTCGGCCAGGAAGGGGAGGGCCCCACGCAGGGCACGCCCAAGAAGGTGGGCGTGCTGGCGGTGGGCAGCGACATCTACGAGACCGATTTCGCCGTGGCCCGGTTCATGGGCGTCGATCCGATGAAGGTGGCTCACCTGGCCTACGCCGTGGAGCGTTCCCTCCTGGTCCTGCCCGCCGGAGGCGCCGAAGCCCTGCCGGTCTCCGGTGAGGCGTTCCGCACGCATGCGACCGCCTTCAAGCTGCCCAGCCATGGCCCCAAGAAGGTCAAGAACTTCTATTCGTGGAAAAACGACCGGACGTGCGCCGAGTGCGAGCACGCGGTGGAGCATGCCTACCAGCTCGCGCTGCGCCATCCGAAGTACTGGTTCACGTTCCTGCCCAAGTTCGCCCGGCTGGTGATGTTCGATCGAGTCGATCTGATCCGCGGCAGGGAGGCGACGATACCGAAGGATCATGGAAAGCTGCTCCTGGTGGGTGATTGCACGAAGCGGCTCTCGGAGGAGTACGGCGTTGACTACGCGAAAGGGTGCGTGCCGACGCCCGAGTCTGTGATCCGCCGCGTCCTCGAGATGTAGGCGCGGCGAAGCCTTTGATGCGGTTTCTGGTCACGGGGGGCAGTGGATTCATCGGCAGCCATCTGCTGCGCAGGCTGGCCGGCAACGGCCACTCGCTGTCGGTGGTGGTCAACCGGAGGCAGCCGGAGCTGCCAGAGGGTGGAAGCATCAAGTATCTGAAAGTGGATCTGGAGGATCCCACGGCGCTGCGAGGCGCCGGGTTCAAGACCGATGTCGCGATCAACATGGCGGGGTTGCTGCGCAAGCCGGGCATTCCCGATGAGGCCTACTGGAAGGTTCACTATGAATCGACCAAGCACCTGCTCGAAGAATGCACCCGCTTCAAGGTCAGGTATCTGATGCTGGTCTCAACCACGGGTGTCTATGGCGCCACGGGCCGCACGCCGCGCGGCGAAGAGGGACCGTACGGTCCCACGGACATCTACGAGAAGACCAAGCTGGAGGCGGAGCGCTACGCGCGCGAGTATTGCAGCGGGGAGGCGATCAACCTGACAGTGGTGCGCCCGGCGCTGGTGTACGGGCCTGGCGATCTCCACCTGCTGGCGCTCTTCAAGGGAATCCAGAAGGGGTACTTCAGGATGGTGGGGGACGGATCGAATCTGCTGCATCCGATCTTCATCGACGATCTGATCGACGGCATGATGCGCTGCCTGCCCGGCGAGGCCGCCCAGGGGGCTGCCCTGCCGCCTCCCGGGCCGACGGCCGCGAGGGTCTTCAATTTCGCCGGGGAGAGGCCCGTGACCTTCCGGGAGTTCTGCGAGACGATTGCGCGGGCGCTGGGCCGCCGCGGGATGCCCAAGGGGACGATCCCCGTCGGGCTGGCGAACATGATGGGGGCGGCGCTGGAGACCGTCCATAAAGTGACACGTCTGCGCCCCCCGCTGACGCGCGAAACAGTCAGGTTCATGACGTCGGATCGGGCGTATGATACGAAACACGCCCGGCAGACACTGGGTTGGAAGCCTCAGGTGGGGCTCGAGCCGGGGATCGCTTCTGCGGTGGCGTGGTACCGCGAGAAGGGACTGCTGAACTAGATGCGCACGCTGAAGAATCTGATCGCCGATCAGAGAATGAAGGTTGCCCTGGCGCTGGCCGGCGGCATCGCCCTGCTCGCGATCTGGCTTGTGATCGTGGACGAGCGGCAGGTGATGCACCGCCTGGCGCGCCTGGATCTGCGCTGGCTGGGCGGATTCACGCTGCTGTGGCTGGGGGCCGCCTTCCTGCGCAGCCTGCGCTGGCGCACCATCCTGGCGCGCGTGGCGCCGGTGAGGCCGGGGGAGACCTTCGCGGGGTTCATGGCCTGCATGCTGGTGAATTTCCTGATCCCGCTGCGGGTGGGTGAAGTGGTGGCCGGCCTGGCGCTCAAGCGGCGCCGCGGCATCCCGTTTGCGCAGTCGCTTCCCTCGCAGGCGCTGGATCGCCTCTTCGATCTGACTCCCGTCGTCCCGGCGATCCTGCTGGTGTTCGCCCTGCAGGGCGAGGCCGCGTTGAGACTCCGGATCATCCTTGCCTTTGTGGCGATTGTTTTTGTGGCGCTTTCCGCCGTCGTGGTCATCACGATGACGCGGCCTGACAAGGCCGCCGCGCTGGCGCGCCGCGCTTTCTCGCTGCTGCCCTCCGGGCTGCGGGGGCGCGCCGAGGACTTCGTGGTCCATTGCCTCAAGGGGCTGTCGGGGCTCCGGCTCCCGGCTGCCACCAGCGTGGGGCTGATTGGCATCACGTTTCTTGCCCTGGCGATGGACTCCGTCGCGCTGGGGATGATCTTCCGCGGCCTGGGTTACCAGATCGCCCCGGCCGTGGTCCTGACTGGATACACGCTCATCTTTCTTTCGAGCGCTCTGCCGCGCCCGCCTGGACAGGTGGGCAGCCTCGAGCTGCTGTTCGTCCTGATCTTCTCCGGATTGCTGGGAGTGGACCGGGACGTGGCCGGGGCCGCCGTGCTGGTGGGGCACTCGATGATTGCAATGATTCTTGCGGTGACCGGCTCCCTGTCGCTTTTTGCTCTTGGCATCCACTCGGTGTCGATAGTGCGCGAGCATTTGCCCTCGGCATCCACGAACGAAGCCTCCTAGGAGGGACTCATGGCAGCATTGTTCTCCTCGCCCCGGAAGGTCCGGCGCGTTCTGTTCATCTATCCGCCACTGACGACTCACACCGACTACGCCACGGAGTCGAAGGGCACTCATCCGCCCATCGGCATCTCCTACGTGGCCGCGCTGCTCGAGCAGCACGGCTACGAAGTGGGAATCGTGGACTGCGTGGTGGAGGACTACGAGCACGAAGAGCCGGTGGCGGAGAACATCATCCGCTACGGGCTTTCCTACGAAGGGATCATGAAGAAGGTGGCGGAGTTCAAGCCGGACCTCGTCGGCGTGTCCAACCTGTTCTCCTCGAGCGCCGAGGACGCCATGCGCGTCTGCAAGGCAGTCAAGGAGGTCAGCAGAGACATCCTGACGATGATGGGCGGCCCGCATCCTTCGGCGATACCGGAGCACCCGCTCTCCTCGCCCGACGTGGACTTCGCCATGCTGGGTGAGGGCGAGATTCCCACCCTCACGCTGCTCGACGCGCTCGCGAAGGCGGATGAGTCGCTCTGTGAAGGGGTGGCCTTCATCAAGGACGGCAGCATGGTGAAGATCGACAGGAAAAAGTATGTCGAGGACCTCGACTCGCTGCCCTTCCCGGCCCGCCACCTGCTGCCGATGGACAAGTACCTGGCCATCAGCAACGCGTTCCTGACCACCAAGCGGACGCCCTTCACGCCGATGATCACCTCACGCGGCTGCCCGGCCAAGTGCACCTTCTGCCCGGTCCATGCCGCATGGGGCAAGACCTGGCGCGCGCGGTCGCCCGAAAACGTCCTGGCGGAAATCGACGAGCTGTACCACAAGTACGGCATCCGCGAGATCCACTTCGACGACGACAACATCACCCTGGACAAGGCCCGCGCGATGCGGATCTTCCAGATGATGGTGGATCGCAAGTACGATCTGATCTGGACGGCTCCCTCCGGAATCGCCTTGTGGGCTCTTGACGAAGAGCTGCTCGAGAAGATGGCCGAGTCGGGCTGCTACAAGCTGTTCATGGCGATCGAGTCGGGTGATGAGTACGTGCTCAAGCACGTCATCCGCAAGCCGCTCAAGCTGAAGAACGTGCCGCGCCTGGCAAAGAAGATCCGCGAGCTCGGCATCGAGATGGAAGCGTTCTTCGTGGTGGGCATGCCCGGAGAGACGAAGGAGCAGCTCAAGCAGACCTTCCGCTTCGCGCGGGAGCTGGATGCCGACAACACGCTCTACTTCTACGCCAACCCGATCCCGGGGTCGCCCCTGTACGAGGAGGCGATGAAGCACCAGTACATCTCCAAGGAGTTCGACTACACGAAGCTGCGGGTCTCCACGGCGAACCTCAACACCCCGCAGATGTCGGCAACCGAGCTCGAGAGGATGGTGGCGCGCGAGAACCTCAGGATGCGCTTCACCTACATGTTCAAGCACCCGATGAGCGCGGCCACCCGCTACGCCCGCTATATCAAGAAGGATCCGCGGGTGGTCTACAAGGCAGTCTCGGGCTACGTGCGCGACAGCCTGGCCTGGGGTTAGATCAACTCAGCGTTTCTGAACATAATGGGCCCTCACGCCGGGCCCGGGCAGCGAGTCCGGGGCCGGCGTGGGGGCCTGTCGTTTTCATGGACCTCCTTTTTGGAGAGCCGGCTTGCCACCTGCCCGCCAGCTCGCGGCATCCGGAACGATGGCGCCGCTGCGCCTCTATGTCCTGGCAGTGGTGCTGGTGCACACGCTGGGGCACTTCGCCTACATGGGCCTCTGGCGCCACCTGGCGGCGCCCGACTTCGACGTCAACGACTTCAAGGCGTATTACACCGCCGGCCTCGCGGTCAGGCTCGGTGAGGCCGGACAGTACCTCTATTCCGACCCGCAGCAGCTGAACCTGGGGCTGCTGCCCTCGCAGCCCTGGGTGGACTTCGCAACCAGCCATGGCGTGCCGCATCCATCTGCCTACATCTACCCGCCCTTCTTCGCCGTGGTGATGGCGCCGCTGACGCTGCTCCCGTACCACAGCGCGAACCTCGCCTGGTTCTGGCTCAACACCGCGCTGCTTGCTGCCTCGATCGGGCTTCTGGTGAGGATCGCGCGCAGTCTGAGCCGATCGCAGGAGGAAGGCCCGCTGAGCCTCCTTGCGGTCTGCGTGGTGTTCGTCTGCCTGAACTTCTTTCCAACCATCCGTGCGATGCAGTGCGGCCAGGCCGGCTTCGTGCTGCTGTTCCTGACCACGGCGGCCCTCGCTCTCTGCCTGGCGCCCGCGGGGGCGCCGGGAGGGCCCCGTGGGCGCAGCGCCCTGGCGGGGGCCTGCCTGGCGCTGGCGGCCGCCATCAAGCTGACGCCGATCATCCTGATCGCCTGGCTGGCCTGGGCCGGCAGGCGGCGGGTCGCCGCCTGGGGGCTTGGCTGGCTCGCGGCCTTCGGCGCGATCGGACTCGCCGTGGCGGGATGGAGCAATCATCTCACCTACGCCACCGGCTTCATGCCCAGCCTGGCGCGCGGCGCGGCCACCTACGCCAACCAGTCGATCAACGGCTTTCTCAACCGGCTGCTCACCGATCGGAGCGTGGCGGTCTTTGATTTCGCCGAGGAGCCTGCGCTGGTCTGGTGGGGCACGCGCCTGGCGGCGGCCGCGCTCCTGGCATGCGCCTTCTGGCTGACCCGCCGCAGTGCGGGCCCCGAGGCCCAGCCCGGGCGTGCTCTGGCGCTGGGATACGGGCTGATGGTTCTCTCCACGCTCATGGTGGCGCCGATCTCCTGGGAGCACCACTACGTTATGGCCCTGCTGCCGCTGGCCATCCTGATCGGTTGCCAGGCCGACGGCGGCAGCCTCCGCGCCCTCGCGCTGCTGGCGCTGGCTTACATCGCCATGGCGATGGATATCTTCGAGCTGGTGCGCAAGCAGATGCCGATCGGATCGCGCTACGCGCTCTCCTACGTGTTGTGCGGCGGAGCTCTCCTGTGGCTTCTGACGGCCAGGGCTCTGCGCGACCGGAGACACGCGTGAGGGATCGGGCTTCCCTGACGCCGCCGATTCTTCTGGCGCTGATGATTCTCTGCTTTGCGCCCGTGAGCTTTCTGTACAACGGGCTGGCGGCCAACGCGACGCCGTCGCTCAAGAATGATTTCACGTCGTACTACGTCGCTGGCCTGGCCGTGCGGCAGGGGATACCCGAGGCGCTCTACTACCCGCAGCCCGTCGGGTCGCTGCTGGCGCAGGCCTCGCAGCAGCGCCCGTGGATCGATCTGGCGCGGCCCGCGGGGATCGAGCACCCCAACTACTACCTCTACCCGCCGCTGTTTGCGGTGCTGTTCGCTCCGATGACGCTGCTGCCCTACAAGATGGCCTACGTCGTCTGGGTGGGGGTGGGCTTCATCTGCCTCGCGCTGTCGCTCGGCCTCATGCTTCGCAGGCTGCCGCGTCCGTGGTCCGAGGGCGGGGCTTCCGATGGCGCCTGGCTTGCTCTGGCGGGCGTGGCCCTCACGGTCTGTCTGTTCTACCCCGTGGCCCGCAACTTCGCCGTGGGGCAGAGCAGCCTGCTGCTCCTGCTCCTGATGACCACGTGCTTGGTCATGCTCGCGCGCGGGACGGCCCGTGGCGACTGGCTTGCGGGGCTGGCGCTGGCCGGAGGGATCCTCCTGAAGCTCACGCCGCTGATCTTCGTTCCCTGGCTGGCGATGCGGCGGCGGTGGCGCGCGCTGGCCTGCTGCGCGGTGTGGCTTGCGGCGCTGGCCGGGATCTCCATCGCGGTGGTGGGGCTTGCGCCCCACCGGATCTATTTCACGCAGATCGTGCCGCTGCTTTCGGGCGGCACCGCCTTCTATCCGAATCAGTCGCTGGCGGGGCTGTGCGCGCGCGCGTGGGGAGCCGACCTGCGCCTGGCGGATCTCACCGCGCCGGACAGCGCACCGGTGATCGCGGCCCGGCTGGCAGGTCTGCTCCTGGTGGCCGTCTCGTTCTTCCTGGTCTACCGCACGGCCTGCCGGGGCGTCCGGCCGGGCTGGACGGGGGACGATGATCGCGCCTTCTGCATCCTGCTGCTCACCAGCCTGGCGGTGTCGCCGATCTCGTGGGAGCACCACTATGTTCTCGCCCTGATCCCAGCCTGGGTGATCCTGGCCGCCATGGTCCGCGGCGATCCGCGCTACGGCCCGCGCGCCGCCGCCGCATGCGGGCTCGCCCTGGCGCTCATCGGGTCGTACATCGGCCTGCGCGTCATCGGCGCGCTGGGGGAGGCCGGGCCGTGGGCCCAGGCTTCGGCCTCGGCGGGGCTTGCCGGCGCAGGGATCCTCTGGTGGCTGATGTCCCGGCCGGCCCGCACCGATCCCGCGCCGCCGCCTCGCGTCACGTCCCAGGCAGCGTTGCTCATCACGCTGTCGGTCTTCGCCGCGGGGAGCCTTGCCTTCAAGCTGGCCGAGTACAGCCAGGCCTATGCGTACGGTGACTTCACCTCGTACTACGTCGCCGCCGCCACGCTGGTGGAGGCAAAGGGCGATCCTCTCTATTACCCGGACACGCCCGACATGATCCTGGCCCGCGCGGAGACGCCCAGTCCCTGGACTGAAACCGCGGCGCGCTTCGGGGTGCGCGACGCCAACTACTATCTCTACCCGCCGTTCTTCGCGATGGCGATGACGCCGCTGGCGCTGCTGGCGTACGGCACGGCCCACGGTGTCTGGTATCTGGTCAATCTGGCGGCCCTGGCCGCGGCGGTGTGGCTCTACCTGCGCTCCCGGCGCGCCGAGCTGTCGCAGGCCGAGATCGCCCTGGCGGTCATCGGGGTTTCCCTCTCGTGGCCTGCACTGTTCACATTCGGTGCCGGGCAGGCCAACTGGATCGTGCTTCTCATGCTGGTGGGGGCCCTGGCCTGCCTGCGCGCGCGCCGCGACATCCCCGCGGGCCTGCTGGTGGCGGGGGCGGCCGCCGTGAAGCTGACGCCCGTCCTCATGCTGGTGTGGCTGGCCTGGCGCCGCCGCTGGGCTGCGGTGGGAGCGGCCTGCGCGGCCCTGGGCCTGCTGGTGGCCGCGGGGTGGGGGGCCGCCGGATGGAATGCCTACGTCGTCTACGCGCGCGAGATGGTGCCGCTGCTGTCGCGCGGCTGCGCCCACTGGGTCAACCAGTCCCTGGGTGCTTTCATGACGCGGCTGTTCGACGCCCCCGACATCTTCTCCTGGGCGCTTGCGGATCCATCGACGATCGCCCGGCTGGCCTCCACAGGAGCCGGACTGGCGATGGTCGCCGCCAGTTTCTGGATCATCCACCAGGCAGGATCCCGCCACTCTCCGGAAGGGCTGGACATGCCTGCCATGCTTGCCATGCTTGACATGGAGTTCTGCCTGATGACGGTGGTGACGTTGTTCGTCTCACCCATCTCATGGACTCACCATTCGGTGCTGTCGCTGCTGGGTTTCTTCCTTCTTGCCCGGGCCCTGCTCGCGGCGGGGGAGAGTGGCCGTCCCGGCCTCACGTGGCGGCTGGCGATCCTGTTCGGCATCGCGTTCACGCTGGTCAACGTCCACGTCAAGCCGCCCGGATTCCTGCAGGTCGGGCCGCTGCGCGCCCTGGCCTCGTACAACCTGGCCGGCAATGTCATGCTTTGGGGGATGCTGGCGGCGGCGCTGCTCCGCATGAACCCGGAGCGCGCGCGGAGGGCAGCATGATCGCGCGTGCGGCCGGCAGCCGCGAACGGCTCTTCCTGATCATGGCGGCCTACGCGGTTGCCTGGTTCCTCCTGATCCGTCTGCCGGGCGACATCCTGCGCGCCCCCAATGCCGGCTCCGATCTGTCCTCCTACTACACGGCCGGCTATCTGGTGCGCACCGGGCAGGCGGGCAGCCTCTACGACGTCCAGCCGGGCGACACGATCCTCGGAGACGCCACCGGCGGCCCCTGGAGGGAGGCCGGAACAAAGATGGGAGTGGGCCGCCAGCAGCACTACTACATCTACCCGCCTTTCTTCGCCCTGCTGGCGTCGCCTCTGAGCCTGCTTTCCTTCGCCGCGGCGCGCCTGGGCTGGCTCGGGCTCGAGCTGCTGATCCTGGTCTGCATCGTGGGAGCCTATGCTCTCAGCCGGCGCGGGGACGGCACGGCGCTGACGCCTCCGGAGTGGGCGCTGATCGCCATCACGATGGGGCTGGAGTTCCTCCCCCTGATCTGGGAGCTGGCGATCGGCCAGACAAGCCTGGTGCTGATGGCGCTGCTGGTCGCGTGCCTGTTCTTCATGAAGCGGGGCCAGCAGACGGCCGCGGGGATCCTGCTCGGGATCGCCGCCGGCATCAAGCTGACGCCGGTGCTGCTGGTCGTGTATTGTGCGCTGCGCGGCCGGATGAAGGCGGCGCTGTGGGCCGCCGCCGCGCTCGCGGTCACACTGATCGTCCCGGTGATCCTCCTGGGGCCCGCGGTCAGCATCCGCTTCTTCGCGGAGGTCGTGCCCATGATGTCGGGCGGGACATCGTACTTTCTCAACCAGTCCCTCACGGGGTTCTTCGATCGCCTGCTCGATGCCGCCGATCCCCGCGAAGTCGCGCTGGCCACTTCTTCCGCGGCCCGGGGACTCGCCATCACGTGCGGCCTGATCATGCTGTCGATCACCACCGTGCGGATCCGCAGCCTCGGTGCGGGCCGCCCCGAGGGACTTGCTCTCGATCTGGAATTCTGGGCCGTCTTTCTCCTCACTTTGATGCTCTCTCCCATCTCCTGGGCGCACCACTACCTGCCGGCGCTCGTCTGCGTGTGGACGATCGTCGCCGTGGCGTCGCGATCGGGGCGCCGCAGCCTGCTGCTGGCCCTGAGCGCCGGCGTGGCGTTCCTGCTGATCGCGCGCAAGCCCCACGCCGATCTCTTCCTGGGGGGGATCGGCCGGCTGGGGCTCTCGGCGTCGCTCTACGGCGGGCTGATCCTCTGGGGCGCCTGCCTCATCTTGATGTCCTGGACCGGGCCCGGCGCGCAGCGCCAGCCCACCTCCGTGGAGCTGCGGGATGCGGCGTGACAGGCTGGCGCTGACGCTGGGCGCCCTGCTGGTCTGCGTCTACATGGTCACCTTCGGAGGGCATTTCTACACCGGAGACGGCATCGAGATCGCTCGCACCGCGGAGAGCATCGCGCTGCGCGGGGAGCTGGCGCTGCCCCTGATCGAAGGAGAACGCAAAGGCGGGTACATCGGCAGCGACGGGCGGCGTTACGCCCCCTATCCGCTCGGCCAGAGTCTCGCAGAGGTCCCGCTCATCTGGGCGGCGGAAGGTCTTGCTCCCATGCTGCCTCTGCCCGAGCATCTCAAGGAAAGGCTCCGCCATGCCGCGATCGTCTCGTCGAATGTCTTCATCTGCGCCGCCCTCTGCATCCTGATCTACGCCTTCGCGCGGCGGCTCGGGTACGGCGCCCGCGTGGCGGGCGGGCTCTGCCTGATCCTGGGCCTGGGCACGATGCTGCATGTCTATGCACGGCACGACTTCGGCGATCCGCTCGCCTCGCTGGGGCTCGTGGCGGCCTGTCTTCTGGTGAGGCGGTTCGGGGATTCCGGCAGGACGTCGGACCTGGGCTGGGCCGGGTTCTGGCTGGGCTGGGCGATCTTCACCAAGTTCCAGATGGTCATCTACTGCCCGGTGGTCTGGCTCTACCTCTGCTTCGTTCGCAGGGAGAACAGGGCACTGCATGACGGCATGGCCCGTCGCGGACCGGGCGCTCTGGCACGCGACACGGCGTGGCTTGCGGGTCCCGTGATCCTGTTCGGGATTGCCGACATGGCGGTCAACTTCGCCAAGTTCGGGGCGCTGGCATCGACCGGCTACGACCAGGAGACATCGCCATGGGCCGGCTGGACTCACCTGGTGACCGGACTGTACGGCTTCCTGCTCAGTCCGGGGAAATCGCTGTTTCTCTACAATCCGGTCCTGCTCTTGTGGCCGCTGGGCGCCGTGTGGTTTCACAGAAAGCACCGCAGCGAGAGCGCGCTGACACTCGGCGCCCTGGGCGTTTCCCTGATGTTCTTCTCGCCGCTCTACTGGTGGCATGGCGACTGGTCGTGGGGGCCGCGCTATCTGCTGCCCGTGATCCCTCTGATGGTGCTGGGCCTGGCGCCAGTGCTGGACTCCGCCTTGTCGCCGCTTCCTCACAGGTGGGGGCGGATCTCGCTGCGGCAGCTGCTGGCGGGCCTCCTGATCGCGGCGTTTGCGGTCAACATGCTGGGGATGACGGTCAACTTCTTCTTCTACCTGCGCACGCTGCGCGCGCAGGAGGTGTTTCACGACGACTGGAACTTCATCCCGGGGCTGTCGCCGCTGAGCTTTCACGCCCACGTGATCGTCTCGAACATCGCCGAATGGACGACGGGCAGGCCGATCGATTACGCGTATCGGGCCTGGAGCGACGGACGCTTCTCCGAAGTCATCATCCCGATGGAGATCTACTCGCGCGAGGGGAAGATCCCCGACTACTTCTTCTTCAAGCCCTACGACACTCCGCTCGAGCAATGGACACTCGGGCTTCTGGGCGTCCTGTTCGTCACGCTGACGGTTTTCTGCGCGCGGGCGGCGTGGCGGCAGCTGCGCGCAGCTGAAGGGCAGCCTTGATCGGGACCGCCCATTCAGGAACCCGCGCCGCCATCTGGCTGATCTGCCTGCTGACGCTGGCAGGCGGGGCGTTGCGCGCGTGGAGCGTGGCTGCGCATGTCGCGGTGGACTACGACGAAGGGCGCTACCTGGACAACGCCCGCAACATCCTGGAGGGGCGCGGACTGTCCACGCACTACACCTCCCACTACTTCCGGAGGGCCGCGCCGTTTCACCGGGAAGACATCAGCTCTCCGCTCTACCCGTGGCTGCTCGCAGGCACATTCCGGCTCACCGGCGTGGAACTGCGCCCCGCCCAGATCTGGAGCTGGCTTGCCGGCACGGCGCTGATCCCGCTGACCTTCCTGCTGGGCAGGAGGGTGTTCGGCGAAGCGGCCGGGATGGTGGGCGCGGGGCTGGTGGCGCTGAATCCCGACATGATCATCATCTCGTCGTGGGCCATGACCGAGATGATCTACGCCGTCATGCTGCTTGCAACTCTGCTGCTGGCGGACGCCTCGGGCGCCAGCTCGAGCCGGATGCACCCCGCGCGCCCGCTCCTGCTGGGAATCGCCTGCGGGGCAATCTACCTGATGCGCGCCAACGGGCTTGCGGTGGCGGCGGCGTGCGGCCTCTGGTGCCTGTGGCCCGCCGTGGGGGAGCCGTGGCGTTCCGGCTCGTTGATGCGCCGGCGTCTCCTGTCAGTCCTTGCGCTGGCGGTCGGGTTTCTCGCCTGCGTGTCGCCCTGGCTGGCCCGCAACCAGGCGCTGTTCGGCAGCCCCACCTGGAGCGCGATGAAGTATGTCGCCTGGACCGAGAGCGGCACCGATCTGTTCACCCGCGACGCACCGGCGCGAACCATGGAGTCGTTCGCGGCGGAGCACGGCCCCGGGGGGCTCGCGCGCCACATGACGCACCGCGCGGGGCGGGCTGTGGGGTATCTCATCTGGGGCGACACGGGGGCGTTCAACATTATCTGCGTCTTCTTTCCGCTGGCCGCGGTCCTGGTCTGGAGCCTGCCGCGCGCGCGTCCGGGCCTCTACGCCGTCGTCTTCTCCGCGCTGCTGCTGGTGGGCGTGCCGCTCTGGACGGGAGCGTTGTCGCGCTACCTGCTTCCGGCGCGTCCCGTGATCTATCTCGTGGTGGCGGGCGCCGTATTCGCGCTGCTGGGGCGCCTGTCGGGCCGGGCCGCCGCCATCGCCGGCGCGCTGGTGCTGGCGGTAGGAGTTGCTTCCGCGGCGCCGCTGCGCGTCTGGCTGGGCAATGACCAGGCCGCACGCGACGCCGTCTGCCGTGACGCGGCCGCCTGGATTGCGCGTGAGATGCCTCCGGATGCGGTCCTGATGGAAGGAGCGCTGCTGCATCAGTACGCCTTCCTGTTCGACAGATCGGTCATCTGGGCTCCAACCGGAGGGTTGGGCGAGATCGATCGCGCCGCCACCGACTACGGCGCCCGGCATATCGCGGTGAGCGCGGAGCTGCTCGGCACCAGGCCGGAGCTGCGCTCCGTCTTCGATCTGGGGGCCGGCCGGGAAGTGATCCCGCGCCAGCTTCCGGCCGGATGGAGCGAGCTCTACGCCACCCGGGGGCGCCGCATCGCGATCTTCCACATGACCCCGGTGGCTCCGTGAGCGGCAGATTGGGCGGCGTCATGCGTGGCACCGGGGGGCCGCGCCGCTACGTGATGTGGCTGCTGGTCTACGAGCTGGCCTGCCTTCTCTACTACTACGTGCCGGCGTCATCGCGGCACTCCACCTCCCTGTTCGGAACGCTTCCTTTCGGCAGCTGGCAGGTGAGCGGCGTGGTCCTGGCACCCGCCTTCTACGTCATGTGCATCGCCCTCATGTGCCTTCCGTACGCATGGCTGCTGCGCGAGCTGAGCCGCAGGCCCGAGGGGCATCGTGACTTGCCGCGCATGATCTGGAGCGCCGCACTGCTCTGCGCGACGCTGGTCTTTCTGCCCAGCCTGCTCTCCAAGGACCTGTTCGACTACATGGGTCACGGCCGGCTGCTGGCGGCTCACCACGCCAACCCCTTCATCACGCCCGCCTCAACGTTTCCGGCCGACCAGTTCACGCAGGCGATGGGATGGCCCGGCTCGACCCCCCTGTACGGTCCGGCATGGGCCACCGCGTGCGCGCTGCTGGCGCTGCTCGGGGGCGGCAGCTTCCTGGGGACGGCGCTGGTGTTCAAGCTTTTCTTCGTGGCGTTGCATCTTGCCAACGGCTGGATGATCCACCACCTGGCGCGGCTTCAGGGGCGTGACGCCGTGCGGCCGGCGCGCGCCGCGGCCTTCTACCTCTTCAACCCGCTCGTCCTGACCCAGACCGCAGGCGACGCCCATAACGACGTGGTGGTGCTGTTCTGGCTGCTGCTGGCGCTGTGGCTGCTCGCCAGGGGCGACACGATCGGCTCAGGCCTGGCCGGGGCCATGTCCGTGGTCACCAAGTATGTGACGGCCCCCGTCATGCTGCTGGCCGCCGGGCATCTGCTCCGCTCGGGGAGGCTGCGCACCGGAGGGATGCGCGCGGTGCTGATCTTTGCCGGCGCGGGGGCGCTCGTGGCCGTGGTGGCCTACGCCCCCTACATGGCCGGATTCGATCCCGGTCACTTCCTGCGCCCCTACGAACACTCGTCTTACCAAGGCGGCATCATGATGCTGGCGGAGATGGTGCTCGTGCGGGCCATGGGAGAGGAGAATCTGCCGGGAAGCGCTGTCGCCGGGCTGCTGGTGCGTCTGTCGCAGGCGGCGGCGCTGTTTCTGGGGATCTGGTACCTGAGGCTCCTCTGGCGCGTGCGGACGGTCGAGGATGTCGTCACAGGATCAACGCGGCTGCTCCTCTACTACCTGCTGGGGGTGACGGCGCTGCTGCGCACCTCGTACCTCGTCTGGATCGTCGGCACCGCGGCGATCGTCGCAAGCGCTCCGCTGCGGCGGGCCGTCGCGGTCTTTTCCGTCAGCGCTCTATCGCTCGAGGTCTTCTGGATCTACAAGATGGCGATCGAGGGCCCCGCCCCGCTGTATGACCTGTGGCGCTTCGCTGCATCGGCTGTTGCCGTGGGAGCGCCGATTCTCTATCTTCTGTCGCACTTCAAACGATGGCCCTGGGGGAGAACACAATCACCGTGAGCATTTCCGTCGTCATACCTGCCTACAACGAAGAGACGGGCATCGCCGAGGTGGTGCGTGGTGTGAGGGAGCGCATGGAGGCGGCCCGCAGGCAGTTCGAGATCATCGTGGTGGACGACGGCTCGCGGGATCGGACACTCGATGTGGCGCGGGGGTTGGGCGTGACCGTGGTGGCGCATTCCGGCAATCGCGGATATGGGGCGGCGCTCAAGACCGGCATCCGCCAGGCGGCGGGGCGGCACATTCTGATCTGCGATGCCGATGGGACCTATCCCCCCGAGTCGATCCCGATGCTGCTGGAGAGCCTGGACGGCGCCGACATGGTGGTGGGCTCGCGCACGGGGTCGTCCGTGGAGATCCCCTGGCTGCGCCGCGTCCCCAAGCTGCTGCTGCGCAGGCTCGCGATGTACCTGGCGGAGGCGGAGATCCCCGATCTGAACTCGGGCCTGCGCGTCTTTTCGCGTGAGGCGGTGCTGGAATTCTTTCCCATCCTTCCCTCGGGCTTCTCCTTCACCACGACGATCACCATGGCCATGCTGTGCAACGAGCGGGCGGTGCGGTTCGTGCCGATCAACTACAGCAAGCGGCAGGGCCGCTCCAAGATCCGCCCCATCCGCGACACGCTCAACTTCCTGATCCTGATCATGCGGACGATCCTCTACTTCAATCCACTGCGCGTGTTTCTGCCGGTGTCGCTGGCGGCAGGCCTCGCCTGCGCGGCATCGCTCGCGTACGACTTGTGGATCCTCAGGGATCTCACGGAGAAGACCCTGATCTTCCTTTTCGGCGCCGTGCAGCTTCTGGCGATCGGCGTGCTGGCCGACCTGATCACCAAGCGGCACTACGGCGGCCGCGCGTGAGCGCTCACGCGGGCGGCAGCGCCGAGGAGCACAAGGCGCGCGAGATCGCGCTGCACCAGCACGTGGCGGAGGGGTACCGCCTGCGCTACGGGACGCCCTTTGCCGCGATCTTCCAGCAGTTCTGGAACGATGAGCTGCTGGCGCTGCTGCCCGGGAGGATCGAGGCGCCGGCGCTCGACAACGGCTGCGGCACCGGGATCCTCCTGCCCGATCTGGTCAGGCGATGCGATGCAGTCTACGCGCTGGACCTGTCTCCCGACATGCTGGCGCAGGCGAGGGAGCGGGCGCCCGGCGTGAAGGAGCTGCGCGAGGGTGACCTCGAGGCGCTGCCCTTTCCCGACGGTTTCTTCCGCACCGTGATCTGCCGCGGCTCACTGCATCATGTCCCGTCCCGCGAGCGCGCCTTCGCGGAGGCCTGGCGCGTGCTGGCGCCCGGAGGCCTGATCGCCCTGACGGAGCCGTCCGATGACTTCTTCCTGGTGCGCTGGGCGCGCGCCGCCCTGTACAGGTACTCATCGAAGTTCGACGAGCATGACAGAGCCTTCACCCGCAGCCAGGTAGAACAGGAGTTCTCCCGCCAGGGCTTCGAGCTGGTGGCATTCAAGCGATTCGGCTACTTCTCGTATCTCATCAGCGGCTTCCCGGATGTTCTGCCGTTGATCCTTTGTCTCCCCGGCAAGGTGGCTCTCACGAAAGGCCTGGTTGCGGTGGATCGCGTTGTCAGCCGAATCCCGGCCCTGCGCGTCGCATCGTTCCACCTGATGGCTCTTGGCCGGAAGCCGGTGCTCCAGGCGGGCCGGTGAAACGGCTTGCTCCTGCCCTGTTTCGCTGTAGAATCAGCCTACCCCTGCGGTACTGGCCCGCCGTGACGCCCTCCTCGCCACGGAGCGGCATCGTCAAATCATGAAGCAGGTCGCTCGTTTCGCGTGGCGATGGATTGGCCCCGTCGTATTCCTGGGACTGGTCTGGTATGTGGACCTGTCCCGCGTCGGGGAGGTGTGGCAGCGCGGTGCCGCGAGCCTGCTGGTGGCCGCGGCGACGCTCAATATCGCGATCATTCTCGTCAAAGCATGGCGATGGCGGCAGCTGATGCGACTTCAGGGGATTGACTATGCCTACTGGCCGGCTGTCCGATACTACGCGATGGGATGCGCCATGGCGGCCTGGACGCCCGGCAGGCTGGGGGATTTCAGCAAGGCGCTGGCGATCCACCACGACAGAAAGGTCGGCCTCGGCATGGCGGCCTCCTCGGTCATCGCCGACCGGCTGCTCGATGCCGTGATGCTCGGCGTGGTGGCGTCGGTGGGGGCGTTCTTTCTGCCCGGAGCGAAGGGGATCTGGCTGGCCGCCGGCGGGCTGGCCGCCGTGGTGCTGGGGGTTTTCTTTCTGGCGCGCGCCCATCGCACCGGGCTGGCCCGGGCCAGCGCGGCGCGGGTGGTCGGCGCATTCGGAGCGGCCGGCTCCGAGGTGGGCGCGGCCATTGACGGGCTGGCCGGACTGGCGCGGCTCGGGCTGGCGGGGCCGGTGGCCGCCACCGCGGCGGCGACGTTGATCACATTTCTGCAGGGATTCCTGATGGCCAGGAGCCTCGGACTGGAAGTCGGATTCTGGGTGCTGTCGGTGGCGCTGGCCGCCGTCAGCGTCACCTCGCTCGCGCCCGTGTCGATCGCCGGACTGGGGACGCGCGAGGCCACGCTGGCCCTCTTCCTGCTGCCGCGAGGGATCACCATGGAAGAGATCCTGGGATACTCCGTTGCCTACTTCGTCATCATCAGCGGCAGCGTGGCGCTGCTGGGAGCGGTCGCGTGGATGGTGCGGCCCGCGCCGGCGTCGCACAAAGCGGGGGCCGGCGCATGAAGGCGATGATCATCATCCCGACCTACAACGAGTCGGAGAACCTGGAGCGGCTCGTCGCGGCGATCAGGACGCTTCCCGTTCCTTTCGAGATCACCGTCGTGGACGACGGCTCTCCGGACGGCACCGGACAGCTCGCCGAGAAGATCGCCGCGAGGGACAGCGGTGTCCACGTCATCCACCGCAGCGGAAAGCAGGGCCTGGGCACCGCCTACGTCGCCGGCTTCAAGTACGCGCTGCAGAACGGCGTGGAGGCCGTCTTCGAGATGGACGCGGATTTCTCCCACGACCCCGCCGCGCTGCCGCTCTTCCTCGAGAAGCTCAACCAGGGCGCCGACGTGGTGATCGGCAGCCGCTACGTGAACGGCGTGCGGGTGCTCAACTGGAGCTTCAAGCGCCTGCTGCTCTCGAAGATGGCCACGCTCTATGTCGATCTGATCACCGGGATGGGAAGCGATGTGGTGACCGATGCCACGGCGGGCTTCAAGTGCTACCGCCGCGAGGTGCTCGAGGCGATCGATCTGGACCGCATCCACTCCAACGGCTACGCCTTCCAGATCGAGATGAAATACAAGGCCTACCGCAAGGGCTTCAAGCTGGCCGAGGTGCCGATCACCTTCAACGATCGGCACGTGGGACAGTCCAAGATGAGCAAGAAGATCATCATGGAAGCCCTGTGGGTTGTCTGGCGGTTGCGGCTGGGTCTCTGACGGGAGATGGAACGCACCCTGCCGGCCAGCCCCGCCACTCCCGCCAGGGATGTCCTGCCCGAGGATCGCCTCCTCTGGCAGTTCTGGGTCAACAAGGGGCTGAAGCCCGAGCCGCTCGCCGCTCGCCTCGCCGCTCTGGGCTCCGGCGCCAACTGGGACTACGTCGCGGGCAACGCTCTCTACGGCGGCTTCGAGGCCGATCTGCTGCGCCTCCTGCGATCGGCGCCAGCGCGCATCGCCTCCACGATGCCGCCGCGCTTCCTCGACCGGCTCGCGCAGGAATCCGCCGGATGGGGCAGGCCGGTGAATCCGTTCACCGGCGAAGGCAGGCTGCTCGTCCTGTGCTCCGGATCCCGCATGACGCCGGATGAGGAGACGACTGTCCGCACGCTCTCGTCGGGAGGTCTGCACTGGCCGAGCCTTCTCGCGGCGGCGTCCAGGGCCAACATCGTGCCGGCCGTGGCGCACCACCTGAATCGGCTCGGGCTCATCAGCGCGATCCCCGAGCCCGAAGCCGCGGCTCTGGCGGCGCGCGCGGCGGGGATTGCGGGGCGCAACCGGCGGGTCCTGGCGCTGCTCGACGAGGTGGTGGCCGATCTCCTGAAAGCGGGGATCCGGTCCATCCTGCTCAAAGAGAGCGCGCTCGCGCTGAGCCACTTCGACGGCGGCGCATTGCGGATGATGGGCGATGTGGACATCCTTGTGGACGAGCCGGATCTGGTCCGGGCGGAGCGTATCCTCCAGGACCGCGGCTATCAGCATGCCGAGGTGCTCTGGACCCGCGCGCACTACCGGCGGCATCACCATCACGTCGCGCCGCTCGTGGATCCGGAGGCCGCGGCCAAGATCGAGCCACACCGGACCATCGCGCTGCCCGTGCCCGAAGTGCCCGGGCTGATCGACGAGCTGCGCAAGTCGGCCATCCGGATCCGGGAAGGGGTGCATGCGTTCGCTCCCGCCGATTGCCTGTTTCATCTGACGATGGACCTGTTCGGCTCGGCGTTCCTGGGCAAGATGGGACAGCTCTGCGATGCGCGCGAGGTGGTCCGCAAGGGAGGGATCGACTGGAGGACCTACGTGGAGACGGTCACGACGATCCGGGCGGAATCCCATGCCGCCTTTTCGCTGACCCTGCTGTCCGACGTGGGGGCGGCCATTCCCGAGGAAATACGCGAGCGTCTGGCGCGGGCGCGGCGGAAATGGCCGTTTGACCGCCAGCGTTTGCGTCGCATGGCGCACAGGAATCTCTTCGGGTACGACCCGTCGACGGCCGTGATGTCGCGTCCCGCGACCAAGCTGGTCTTCAAGGCGCTGATCCAGCCGGGCAACACGCTCTCGCGCTCCCTGTGGCTGATCAAGGGCTACCTCTATGTCGGCCAGTCGGACTTGGACATGGGCGAGCTGGCGGTGAGGCCTTCAAAGGGGCAGGCCCTCTGGCGTCTTGCCGGAAGCCCCTTCCGGCTGCTGGGGCGGATCCTGGGAGGCGGCCGGCGTTAGCCCGCATTCCTCACCAGGTTCGCGCGCGGCAGCCGGGCCCCTACATCCGCTCGGGGATCTCGACGCCGATCAGCTCGAGCGCCTGCGTCTGGTATTCCATGAAGAGCCAGGTGATCACGGTGCGGGCGGCTTTCAGGCGCGGATCGGTTTCCTGCATGACGGGGAACTGATGGTAGAAGTGGTTGAAGCGCTGGGCGAGCGCGAAGGCGTAGCGCGACATCACCGAGGGCTCCAGGCTGCGGATTGACTGCTCGAGCATTTCGTCGAAGCGGCCCAGCAGGGCCAGCAGCTCCCAGTGCTCGTCGGGAGGCGCTCCCTCGAGAAACGAGAAGTCCGCCTCGCGCGCGAGCTGACGGAGCCGCGAGGGATCGAACCCTTCGCGCTCGGTCATCTTGCCGAAGATGTTGCGCGCCCGCACGACGGAGTAGAGAAGGTAGGGGCCGGTCTCCCCCTCGAAGCTGAGCACCTCGTCGAAATCAAACGCGATCACCTTGTTGCGGGTGTACTTGATCATGAAGTAACGCAGCGCCCCCACCGCGATGCGGCGCGCCGTCTCCTGAGCACGCGGGCCGGCTCCGGAGTCGCGCTCCAGAATCTCCTTCAGCGCGGCCTCGATCAGGGCATCGATGAGATCGTCGGCCTTGACACCGTAGCCCCGCCGCCCCGACATCTCGATGTGCGCTCGCCCTTCGTCATCCTGCGAGACGGGCAGCCCCAGGGCCTTCGCGCCGGCCGGGGACAGCGCCACCATCTCGTAGGCGAAGTGATGGGAGCGATCGGCCGCGGCGTCGTGGCCCAGGGCCCGCAGCCCCTGCTGCACGACGCGTTGGAGGTACGACTGCCGGACGTCGATCACGTTGAAGACCCGCTGGCCGGCTCCGAACGCGGGGTGGGTGGCCGTTCCCCCTGATGCCGTCGTGCTCCAGACGGTGTCGCCGTCCTGTCCGGCGTCGAAAAGAGCGTACTGGAAGTCGGCTCCCAGCAGCCCCAGCTTCCAGAGCTGGTAGGCGATGTCCTTTCCCACGTAGGTGACGGTGCCGTTGGAGCGCACGATGATCTTGGCTTCGTCGCCCGCGATTTCGTCGTCGCCCGGCATCTCCATGATCCAGCAGCCGGCGCGCTCGCCCTGGGCCACGAAGCTGATGGCGCCGGAAGACTTCAGCAGCTCGAAAGCCCGCGCCCAGAACTTCAGCGCGATGATGTGGGTCTCCCAGGCGAGCAGGTCGTAGCGCACGCCGATGCGGCGCATCGTCGCCAGATGGCAGCGCACGATGCGGGGCGCAAGCCAGGCCGCGATGGCCGCCTCCTCGCCCTCGTCTTCCTCCATCTTCTTGAGCGTGGCGGCGCGCAGGGCCAGCCGCGACTTGTCCTTCTCGTAGAACTCCGTGACCCGCGCGTAGAGATCCCAGCAGTGATAGTCGAGCTTGCGTCCGGCGGGGATCGATGCCTCGATCGCCTCGGGCGTGCGCAGCGTCTCCATGTGGAGGAACCCCACCACCAGGTCGGCCACCTGCACGCCCGTGTCGTCGATGTAGTTCTGGACCTCGACGCGGCGGCCGGCCCGGCGCAGGATGCGCACCAGCGTGTCGCCCAGCACCGCGTTGCGCAGGTGGCCAATGTGGGCCGCCTTGTTCGGGTTGATGTTGGTGTGCTCGACGATCACCTTCTCGCCAGTGGATGGGCCGCGCGCGGCCACGGCCTCCAGTTCTGCGGCCAGCCTCGCGGCGGCGCCGGCGCGATCCAGGAAGAAGTTCAGATACCCCGCGCCCGCCAGCTCGCACCGCGTGACCCCCGGGATCGGCGGCAGCCCTTCGAGAATCTGCGCCGCGATCTGCCGGGGAGCCCGCTTGAGCGCGCGGGCCAGATCGAAGGCCAGGGGAGCGGCCAGATCACCAAGCTCGAGGCGCGGGGGGTACTCCAGGACGATCTCGGAAGTGTCGATGCCGAACAGGTCGCGCACGCGGGCGCGCAGCGCCTCGCGCACTTCCTGGTGGGGAGCGGTGGCCATGAGGGGCGCGAGTATAAGCCAGTCGACAAGCGCGGATCAAAAGCAACCGCGCGTCAGGAGCCCTGTTTCTGGATCGACAGCTCGATGATGGCGGTCCTGGCCCCGGGAGCCAGCCCGGGAAGCTCGCGGCCCACCAGCAACAGGCGGATCTGCTCCGCACGCTGCGGATCGATCCGCGACGGGTCGATCGCTTTGATGTCCAGGATGACGCCGCGAGCATCCAGGCGAGCCCTGAGCTCCAGCGGCTCCAACGACGAGAGCGACAGATACCCCATCTTCTGCGGCTCGGATGGCGCTGCCGCAGCTGCAGACGACGGCCTGGCCTTCTGGTCGGCAGACGCGCGTTCCCGGGAGGCGGACGGCTCTTCGTTGTCGCGCTTGAGTCCGGCGCTCCTGCCTGCGTCGTCGGCGCGGGAGCCCGGCGGGGCCGGATCGGCCAGCGGCGTGAGGTTCGTGAGCATGATCACTGAATCAGGACTCTCCACCATCATGGCGGCGTAGCGCGCGGGAGCCGCCTGCGCTCCCTCAGAGATCTGCTCCGGGACAGGGGCGAATGACTCCTCCAGCTTCATCTGGTCTGCCAAGCCAGCCTGCGCCTGCTTGGCAAGAGAGTCCTTCGCGGGGGCATCGAGGTCCTGCGCGAGACGCCCGGCGACGGCCGCAGGTGGCGGGCTGGCCGGACGCTCCTGACGGGCGTCGCGATTCCCGGTGGCGCCGGCATCCTTCTCCTTCGTCTCGACCGAGATCGCGGCCTGGGTATTGATCGAGGGCGCGTTCACTTCGAGCTGACTCGATCCGGCATTCTTTTCCGCGTCGGTGAGGCTGGGGAGTGGCAAGTCGCCGCCGCCGGACCGCACCACCACCGCCACCACCACCATCGCCGCGGCGGCAACCGCCAGCGACGACAGGGTAAAGGGACCTCTCCAGGCGGGGACTGGCGGGCGACGTGCGGCCTGGCGCGCGGCGCGCAGCACGCCGGCCTTCAGATCATCAGGCATCGTCTCGCGGGGCAGCGCGCGCAGACTACGCGAAACGCGCTCCAGCTCGGCCAGGTGCCCGCGGCAGGAAGGACAGTCAGCCAGGTGCGCGCGCAGGTCGATGGCCTGCGCTGCAGCAACTTCACCGTCCAGCAGGGAGCTGAGCTGCTCGCGGCAGGCCTCGTGCGTGATCATCGGGCAGCCTCTCTCAGGTCCGCGAGGGCCAGGCGCAGCGCTTCGCGCGCGCGGGCGATGCGCGACTTGACCGTGCCTGAGCGCACCCGCAGCGCGGCGCCGATCTCCTCGTAGCTCATCTGTTCGACCTCCCGCAGCATCAGTGCCGCGCGCTGCTCGGCAGGCAGCTTGGCCATCTCTTCTTCGAGCCGGCGCGCCGCCTCGCCCGACAGCACCAGCCGCTCGGGACCGGGCGCTGCATCGGCGAGCGATTCTTCCAGCCGGGCCGCCCCGGCGTCCTCAGCGTTGCCCCCCGGCATCGAATCCTCCAGCGAAACCGTCCGGCCCCGCTTGAGACGGCGCCAGAACCGGGCCTGGTTCCGGTGGCAGTTGATCACCACCTGGCAGATCCAGGTCTTCGGAGACGCTTCGCCCCGGAAGCTCGAGGCTCCCGCCAGGATCTTCAGCAGCGCATCCTGCGACAGGTCCCGCGCGTCCTCGCGGTTTCCCGTGAGCCGCACCGCGAGCCCGAAGACCAGATCGCCATACTGCTCGAGAATCTCCTCGGCGGATGCTGCCGACAGGGCGAGCCTGTCTTCGCGCGGCGGCGCTCCGGCGCCGGCCGCGGAGACAATCGATGTGATCGATTCCTCAGGAGCAGACACCCTGTCCGTCTCTCCGCCGCGCGCCGTCCGGCGGCGCGCCAGTCACGTTATGGGAACCCGGGCGGGGGGGAAAGTTCCGCCCTATCTGAACGAGAAAACCGGCTCAGCGCTCTTCTGCCGGCTGCAGAGCGCGGGGCGCCAGGCGCACGCCGGCGGGCAAGGTTGTCTCACCGAAGCCGTCCAGCGTCATTCCCTCAACCTGGTAGTAGTGCCTGCGTCCGGGCTCGGCGCTGCTGTCCATGAAGAGATAGCTGGAAGGCTGCGATGCGTCACCGGCGCCCGGCAGCAGCCACGGCGTGATCCTGGTGAAGGGACCCAGAGGCGAGGCGCCCCTGTAGACGTGCCAGCCGGCCAGCCGGTCCTCGGATTCGGTGCTCCAGGACAGCAGAGCACCGGAATCGGTCTCATCTACCGACAGGTGCAGCATGTCAAAGGGGACGGTCAGGTCGTAGTCAATCGAGAATGTGTAATCGGCCGGGGGCTGTCCTGCCGCGGCGAGGTTCTGCACCAGGAGATCCACCACCGCGAGCCGCCGCCAGGGTATCGACGTCCGCGCGCGGCCGGTGTCGTCCACTTCGACCGGGACCATCCTGAGCACGCCGGGCTCCGTGGCGGAGTAGACGATCAGGCCGACGCTCCAGAGCCCCGAGGCGGCCCCGTCGAACTGGAGCCGGAGTCCCCCCGGGCTCCCATCGCCCAGCAGGCGGATGAGCGCCGAGCCCGAAGGAGAGAGGGGCCCCGATGGAGCGCCCCCGCGCGCCGGAAACTGGTCGTAGATGGCGTCGCCCGGCGGTGTGGGGAGGTGATCGCCAAACGGGTAGTGCTGGCCATCGTCGGCCTGCCCCACGAAGAGATTCCAGATATGGAAGGCGCTGAGCTCCTCCGCCAGCGATGTCCCCAGCTGCTCGCGCAGCACGCGATCCATCGCCTCCATGGTGTTGCCGCCCGGCACCGCGGACAGCTCCTGCCAGATCCGGCGCAGCAGCATGGCGTCGGACAGACTGCTCAGACTCAGATAGTGCGGCCAGAGAAAGGCCTCGTGTCCCAGGACGAGCTGGTCGAGTGCCAGGCCCAGCGCCGGCTGGATCGCCGCGTCATCGAAGCCGGCGGCGGCCGCGGCGGCGTTGCCCATCAGGCGGTTTTCAATCCAGGTTGCAGAGGCTTCGTGCCACCACGCCGCCTCGCGTGACGATTCACGGGTCAGGACCATGTGGGCAAGCTGGTGTGCCACCGCAGCCTTCGAGGCGGCGCTGCCGGCGGCCAGGCGCGCGTCGAGATACAGCAGGGAATCGGCCCCCTCCGAAGCGACTATCGCAGGCCCTCCTGCCGGCGAGTCCGCGGCCACGGGGAGGGCAAACCCTGCGATCGGAGCCGCCGGGTCATCCGACATTCCCACCAGGAACACATCCACGGGCCTGCCGCTGCGCGCGGCCGCCGGGGGCCATCCCAGCTGATGGATGAAGTCACCCAGAAGGTCGGTCAGCTCCGAGGCGATCCGCTCCACGCCGTCTGGCGCGCCATCCAGATCGCCGTCGAAGGGGTCGACGAAGTCGCGTGAAGAGACATCGTTGCTGTAGTGGATCAGGAAGGCGCCGTCCGGACTGGGCAGGACAGCCGAGCCGGAGCCGTGGGGCACGAAGGTGACCGACTCCAGCCCCAGGCGCGTCGCCTGGTTGAGCCGCCCCGTGTTCTGCCAGAGCGACAGCATCAGCGGCGTGGCGCACCCCTTGTGGCTGCCCCCCGACAACGACGACAGCGCAGAAAGCCGGCTGCCCGCAGCAGGCCTGCCGGTCCGGTCCGAGGTGGTGAGGATGGGACGCGTCCAGTCGCGCGCCAGCTCGGTGATGGTGCGGATCCGTCCCCGGACCGGGTCAGCGTCGCGCTGGGGAGGGGCGGCCGCCATTGAGATGCCACCCAGGGACACGCCGGCCAGGAGGCTGACCAGGGTCCTGCTGAGTCGAGGACACACCATCCTGCCCGTCTCCGGAGAATCAGGACTTTCGGAATCGCGCCGCGAAGTGCGGAGAATTATATGGGCAGCAGGCGGGAGCGTCAAGGAGGCGAGGCCATAAGTGCCTGCGCCAGAGCAGGTTACTGCGGTTGTTCGATCTTTATCAGCACCACTGTGACGTTGTCGTCGCCGCCGTTGTCGTTGGCGCGCGCAATCAGCGCCCGGGCGCCGGCTTCCACGTCCCCTTCGTGCTCCATGATGATCTCCTTGATGGAGTCATCTTCGAGCATCGTGTTGAGCCCGTCGGAGCACAGGAGGAGATAGTCGCCGGTGCGCAGTCCCTGCTCGCAGAGATCCACCACCACGTCGTCCTTGCTGCCCAGGGCGCGGGTGACGACGTTGCGGAACGGGTGATGCGTCGCGTCGTTGCGCGTCAGGTATCCCAGCTTGACCTGCTCGTTCACCCAGGAGTGGTCGCTGGTGATCTGGCTGAGCACTCCATCGCGGATGAGATAGGCCCGGCTGTCACCGACATGCCCCACCCATGCTTTGCTGTCTGAAACGATGACGGAGACCAGGGTCGTCCCCATCCCTTCGAGGTCCTTCTTGTGATTGATGGTGTCCAGGATCCTCTGGTTGGCGAGCCGGATGGCGGTCTTGAGCCGGTTGCCCTCCATGGGCATGGTGGTGTCGTACTCGAAGGGCCAGGTGATCTCGGCGTCGCGCCGGGTGGAGGCGATGAAGTCGGCGATGGCCGAGACGGCCAGGCGCGAGGCCACCTCGCCGGCGGCATGCCCTCCCATTCCGTCGGCCACGATGAAGAGGCCGTCCTCGGGCACCACGGCGAAGCAGTCTTCGTTGGCTTCCCTGCGGCGTCCCACGTCCGTGACGCCCTTGTAGCGCAGCTTCATCTTGCGGGTGTCCTGTTGGGGATGTCCTGCAAAGTGCGGACAGGATATCCGCCTGCGCGCGGGGTTGTAAAGAGGGGCATATCGAGGATCAGTGCCGGCAGGATCAGTGCCTGGAGGAGGAGCGGGCGGGCTGGGTGCGGGCGTCGTGGAATTTCTTGGCCTGCCTGCGGATCACCTCGGAGACATTCTTGTCGCCGGCGAGGATCTTCAGGTCGCGGACGTTCAGGCGCGCCAGCATTCCCAGGGCGATCCCCGCGGGCGTCTTGGGGTTGGTTGCCAGAGCGTGCGTGACCCCGTAGCTCTTGGTCCACTCGCGCGTGATGGAGATGACCCTGAGTATCTCTTCGGCAACGCTGCGCATCTTGGCGATCGATTCGACCTCTCCCTGCGTGATCTTGGGGCTGTCGATGACCGCCTCCTGCACCGAGCGGCTGGCGTCCTTGATCAGGATCGTGCGCTCCTCGCGGCTGCCCTTGAGCGCCAGGTGGATCTTCTGAGCCGTGTTCATCTTCCGGATCTGCTGGAGGGCGTTGGCGGCGAGCTCGGGGTCCAGCCCCTCCACACTCTCCCAGCTCTCATCGACGGCCGGCTCACCGGCAGCGCCGGCTGCGGCTGGCGGCGCCGCGGGGATCTCGCCGCGCTCCGCCGCGAGATCGTCTTCGCGTGTGGGCCGCGCCGCGCGGGGTGAGGCGGGCTCCATGCGCAGAAAGTGGTGGCGGATTTCATCGATCCTCGTGCGCTGCAGCGGAGTGAGCTGGCCGTTGGCCTCCAAACGCTCCAGGATGATCGGGTCCTTGATCAGGCGGGTCTGGTTGAGCAGCATCTCGTCGATCTGCTGGGAGGTGAGCCCGGAGGCCAGCTCCCGCAGCGTCTCATCCGTGGTGGAGGGGTTCACGATCACCGCCTCCTTGTAGAAGCTCTTCGCGGAAGCGCCACACGCGAAGTAGTGCAGCACCGTGGCATCCGTGACCTGGTCCATCAGAAGGCTGTAGACCTCGTCGCTGGGGTACCCCGCGAGAGTCGCCTCCGCCGCAGTGCGGATCTCCTCGTCGGTATCCGACGTCAGGGGGACCAGGATCCCGGCGAGCTCGCCGCGCGAGATCGGCAGGACGCCGCGCGCAGCCGAGAGCTTGACCGGCCGCGGCGCCTCGCCGCTGCGCAGGGCGGCGACGAGCGGATTGGACGGCGGGGCCTGCTCAGCGGCCGGCATGCGGTGGAGATGCTCCGCCGGGCGTCGCCTGGGTCGCTCCGCCTGCCGGAGCGGGAGGCGGCGCCAGCACGACCCCTTCGATCTGCTGTCCCACCGCTCCGAGGAAAGCGGGCGCGCCCCCATCGAGGGCGTACTGGAGCGCCCCGCCGTTGCGGGCCGACAGCACGACGGGCTCCTTGCAGGTCACGATCCTGACCTGTCCAGGCCAGAACTCCTGATCCAGCACCACCTGCCCGCCGCACTCGAGCGCGACGCGCGTGGATTCGGCGGCCTGGATCCTGATGGAATGCTCGGGAATCGGCGGCGGCTGCGGCTCTGCGGCGGCGAGCTCGCCAGGCGCCGTCTGCGGTGTGGCTTGTCCAATGGAGGGTGCGGGGAGAGGCAGCGCTCCAGTCAGGCCGGTGGCCGGCGGCAATCCGGCTTCGAGTGAGATCAGTCCTGCGTCGGTGCCGGCCGTCAGCGTCGTCAGGGGCGTGCCGCCGTCCGGCTGGATCGGCGGGACCGCCTGCGTGGAAGAGGGTGCCTGGCTGCCGGCGCTTGTGCGCTCCAGGCGAGCTTTGACGGCTTCGGCGTGCGGGTCCCCCGCGGCGTCGGCCGGCCGTCTCCCCATCATGCTCACCGTGATGATCACCACGCCGATCGCCATCCCCAGCCCCACCAGAAGCCAGAGCGCGAGCGACGGACCCTGCGCGCCGGAGGTATCGGTGAAGGGGACCCGCCTCACCTCGGGCTGTATCGAGCGCGCGGTCTGGGCGGCTGCATGCCCGGCGGTCTGCGAGACGCGCGCGCGGGACTCGGAGCGCTGCTCGGGCCTGAAGACGCCGGGGCTGAGCGGCGGCGCCACAGCGGACGTTGCCTGCGCAGCGGCCGACGCCACTGTGGGACGCCCGGCGCGGCTGGCTCCCGCGGGCCTGCCCTCGCGCTGGGCCAGCTCGTGAAGATACGAGTTGACCATCTCTTCGCCGTCCACGCCGATGAAGCGGGCGTAGGCGCGGATGAACCCGCGGTTGAAGATGCCCCCGGGAAGGATGTCGAAGTTGTTCTGCTCGAGGGCCTCGAGAAAGCGGATGCTGACCTTCGTGGCTTCGGCGATTTCCTTGAGGGATATGTCGCGCAGCTCGCGCTCTCGCTTCAGCTCCTCGCCAAAGGAGGCCATGGTGAACCACTCTCCGCGCCGCGCACGTGCGGGGATTGCAGGTCAAATCGTGTCAGAACAATAAGATCGCCGCCGAGAGGGCAATCTAGGGAGGCGGCCCGATGGCTGTCAAGTCTGCGCCCCGGTACGACACCGCCAACCCCGACAGACGACGCGGCCTCAGCCGGGGGACTGCCCGCCCAGGTGGGTCTGGAACCACCGGACGATGGAGACGGTGGACCGGATGCGGTTTGGCGTCTTGCGGAATCCGTGGCCTTCATCGGCAAACAGCACATACTCCACCGGCACGCCGCGCTGCTTCAGGCTCGAGACCACCTGCTCGGCCTCGACCACCGGGACATTCGTGTCGTTGGCCCCGTGCAGCACGATGGTCGGGGCGCGGACACGATCCACGCGATGAATGGGAGACAGCTCCCGCAGCATCGCCTGCTGGGTGTTGGGATCACCGTACTCCACCGTCGAGATGGCCGCCATCCAGGGCTCGGTGTGCGCAAAGAAGGTCTCGAAGTTGACCACGCCGAACAGGTTGGCCCCGGCAGCGAACAGATCGGGGTACTGGGTCAGCCCGGCCATGACCATGTAGCCGCCGTAGGAGCCTCCCATGATCCCGATCCGCTTCGGATCGGCGACTCGTTCGCGGATCAGGTAATCGGTGCAGGCCTTGATGTCCCTGACGCCGTCGGCGCGCTGCGCGCCGTTGTCCAGGTTGACGAACCTCTTGCCGAATCCGGAAGAGCCGCGCACGTTCGGGGCCAGCACCCCGATGCCGGCCGCTGCCAGCGCCTGATACGTGCTGTTGAAGCCGGGGCGCTCCTGCCCCTCGGGGCCGCCGTGGAAGCTGAGCACCACCGGGCTCTTGCCCGATGCTCCGCGCGGGCGGTAGAGCCATCCGCTCAGCTCCAGTCCATCGAACGAGGCAAAGCGCACCAGCTCCGGCCTCACCAGGTCGGAGAGATCCACTCCGGCGTGCGGGCTGCGCGTGATGCGGCGCAGCGCGCCGCTGTGCTGCTCCAGGATCCAGATGTCGGAGGGGGAGGCAGCCCCTGAAGCGCTGAAGGCCAGCTGCCGGCCGTCGCGGGAGTACTCCAGGCCGCCGGCCAGCTCGGCGGGCAGCTCCGGCCCCGCGGTCAGCTTCCGGGCTGCCGGATCCAGAAACCCCAGCTCGCTGCGTCCCGCCACATTCCACATCAGGGCAATCGTGGTGCCGTCATCGGTCAGTGTGAATTCCTGCAGCTCGGCGTCGTCGCGCGACGCCACGACCTCCATCGGCCCGGGGGCGCCGGGGCCCGACAGCGTCACGCGCCCCAGGGCGATCATGTCGCGATCCTGGTTGGTGGTCAGGTAAACGCTCCTGCCATCGGGGGAGAAGACCGCGTCTCCGAATGCTCCCGGACCCTTGTGTGGGGTCAGGAGCGTCTCGGCGCCCGTGCGTGAGTCGATCAGAAAGACGTTGCTGTCCCCCCGGCTGACCTGGCGGCCGACGAGCACGCGCCCCCCGTCGCGGCTGACGTCGCTGATCACCCCGACTCCGGCATTCTTGCTGGCCCGCGTGGTGCGGCCCGAGCTCACCTCGAACAGGTAGTCGTCCATCGCCGCGGGGTCGTCGCGGTTGGAGGCCAGGGCGAGCAGGGTTCCGTCGTGGTTGAAGCTGCCCAGCCAGTTGTTGTCCTTGCCGCCCGGAGTGATGCGGCTCATGCCGCTGCCGTCCGGGGCCATCATGTGTATCTGCGAGTTCATGCCGCCGCCCGGAGCGACCGAGATGGCGATCCGGCTTCCTTCCGGCGACCAGTCCAGCCCTCCCACCGGATCGTCCAGAGCGGTCACCTGCACAGGCCAGCCACCCTGCGAGGAGACGACCCAGACCTGGGGGCTGCCGCTGATGTTGCTCAGGAAGGCGAGCCGATCGCCGTCGGGCGAAAACGACGGGGAGGTGCAGAATCCGACCCGCGCCATCAGGGCCACGCGGGATTCCAGGTCATCAGCACCGGCGCGCATGAAGGCACCCAGGCTCAGGCAGGCGATGAGCGCTGACCGGCGATGACGCATGGCGGCTCCGAAGTCTTGAAGGTGCCGCCAGCCTACCATGAAGAATCTCAGAAGACCCAGGCGTACCCCAGCTTGACGAAGAAGGTCTGATCGGTCGGCTCGAGCGAGTCATCGGTGACGCCGTTGATCTCATCGAGCAGCCCGAACTGGCTGTCGGAGTACCCCAGGAACAGGACCGACTGCGGGTTGATCTTGTATGAAAAGAGAAGCTGCGTGAAGAAGTCGCGTGTGCGGTCGGCGGGGCAGAGGGCGGGATCGAACAGGCATTGATCCTGATACTGGTCGGTGTTGAAGCGCACGTCGGTGTACTGGACGATGGCGCGGACGAACGCCCTCAGCGTCATCTGGTAGACGAAGGTCAGCTGCGATTGATTGGCGCGGAAGAAGTAGCCGTCATCGCCATCCAGGGTGAGGTAGTTGTGGAACATCTCGGCCCGGATGCGGCGTCCCAGGTTGAGACGGACCCAGGGGTTGAAGCGGATCTCATACCCCTGGCGCGCCGCCCCGGGATCGGCAGGGTCCTGGAAGGTGAAATCGATCCGATCGCTGACGCCTCCACTCAGCGCAGCAAACAGCAGCGTGTTGGGCTGGAACTCGAAAGTATAGTTGATGAACTCCTGTGAAAAGAGCTCCGACCTGAAGCCCCGCAGCCTGCCGCCTCCACCCAGAAGCAGGTAGGACTGCAAAGGCCCCTGGACCTGACCGTACCCTTCGAACTCCCGCTCGATGAGCATCCCGTCGCTGTCCACCATCTCATCCCAGTCACCCCACGCTTCGATCCGGCTGTACCATGAATTGGGGTCGCCTATCCAGATGTATCCGGCCCCCGCCAGCGGACTCCGCACCCCGACTTGCGGGATGAAGCCCATGTCGGCGCGGAACTCCGGCCCGAGGTCCTGGTACCGCACGCCGGTCCACCAGGTCTTCTTGGTGTGGTGGTAGTTCGCATAAAAGGCCCGGTCCGACAGCTCCGCGCGCGGCAGTCCGAATTCCGCCTCGAGGTCCTCCGAGTAGTTCGTCCGCGAAACCAGCGCCTGCACCCGGAGCGAATCAGCGGGCTGGGGACGCAGCAGCGCATCGGCCCCCACAACGTAGTTGTAGTAGTCGCCGGCATCGCGCCCCGTGACCAGACCGCCCACCGTGGAGTTCTTCCCCACGTCCATCCTGTAGCGCAGCACCCCCGCTGTGGCCTCCTGGCCGGGCTCGAGCGAGCCGGTGCTGGATGACTGGCTTCCAGGAAACAAGAAGTTGACCTGCTCGTCGCGCGCCACGAAGGCGCCGATGGCGCTGCGTCCCTCCTTGCCGGTCAGCTTGGCTCCCCAGAGCGGGTCGGCCACCGTGCGGCTGTAGAACGCGGTCAGCGGGGTCTGGAAAAAGTCGGCGCCCTCCAGAAAGAAGGGGCGCTTCTCGGGAAAAAAGAGCGCGAACTGCTCGTTGACCGACAGCTGCGCCGAGTCGGCTTCCACCTGGGAGAAGTCCGGGTTGATCGCTCCCGACGCGGTCATGTTGGGAGTGATTCCCCATTTGGCCGTGCCGCCCAGCTCGTAGTCGGGCTCGCCGGCCTCCAGGCCTGGCGACGCCGCGTCATCGTCGATGTCGGTCCGGGTGGCGGTCGCGGTGGGGGTCAGCTCGAGATTGCGTCCCGGCTCGGCCCCCGCGAAGCCGACGATGGTCTGGACCTGGCACAGGTAGCACGACGTGTTGCGGTCGCGCTGCTGCAGCGCGAACAGGTAGCGGCGATCGCGCGGGTAGATCCTGATCAGATCAAGGCCCCAGACCTGATCCGCCTCGCCCCGCTGGAACCGCAGGGAGGTGTACGGGATCGCCAGCTCGACCACGTAGCCATCCTCCGACGTGCGTCCCGCCGAGCTCCAGATGGCGTCCCATGAGTCATCCTCGTTGCCGCTGACATCGTCCACCGTGAGATCCATCTGGACTCCCAGCGCATTGACGAAGAACTCGAAGCCGCGGCGGCGATCGTTGAAGGTGTCCACGACGATCCCGACGAAGTCGTCCTGAAAGGCGCGGTCCCGGTCCGACAGGCGCGCGCGGATCTGTCCCGCTTCAGGATCGTGCGCCTTGAAGGCGGCGTACAGGTGGGCGTCGTCATACATGAGATACGCATCGGTGGGCACAACCGCCTTGACGTTGTCGCCGGGCCAGACCTCCCAGGGGATCTCCAGCCGCAGAGCCTCCTGCCACTGCGGCTCATCCATGACGCCGTCGACCTGGATGGGCGCGCTGCTGCGGGGAACGCGGTGTTGCGGGGGAGCGGGGGCAGCCGGCGGGGCCGGCGAGGCCGTCTCGGGCGTGGCGGGCGGTTGCTCCTGGGCGCCGCGGAGGACTCCGGATGCAGCGCACATGAGCGTCACACAGAAGGCAACGATGTGGCGACGCAGACGGCGGCCGCCGGATTCAGCGTGCGACATCACACTCCCCCCTCGGATGTGTGGCGCTCTTGGCCGGCGCGCCTGGAGCTTGGACGCAGTCTAGCCCGGGTGGTTAGCGGGCTGTTGACAACTAAACGAGCTTGAGGTCGGTTGGATACATGAAACCGGATCCCCCCATACTCGATCCCGGGTGCACCGCGAGCGAGCCGGGGGCGCCTGCAGCGATCACGGTCTCCGCCGTCAGCACGCGAGCACTCGTGGGCTACTGCGCCGACCGGGGCATCGGGGTGGAGTGCGCGGATCTCCAGGCCCTGCTCTAGGAGGCAAAGCGCCTCGCTGATGAGAACTAGGGTAGATCCCGGCAACCTGCCGAAGGAACCGGTTGGAGCCGGCGGTCGGGATTGAACCGACGGCCTGCTGATTACGAAGCCCGTAGTATACGCTGCTCACGCCAGCGGCCACCTACCACCACCATATGCAGCGCGGACTTACGAGACCCGCTACTGGGACCTGTTGGGGACCGTAGACGTCTGTTCCCGGACAGAACCCGGACAGCATTCCCGCGCCAACATCCACCTTCCCGGCCGTCACTCGCGCCCGCACCGCCCGCTCCGCACGGAACGCGGAATCGCCCCGCTGTACGCTTGATGACGTATCAGCAGGCCTAGCAGAAGTCCGTTACCGACGGGCATTCCCTCGTGTCCGTGAAGTGTCCGGGCACCAGGCCGGCACATGAAGGACCGCCGGCCCTACTCCCGCCATGGTCTGAACGTACTGGAGGCCCGGGTCAAGCTGCGGGGCTTCACCGCCATTGACCGGCGCACGGCGGCTGCGCGTGCCTTGATCGAGTGGCGAGACGATCTCACCCACGATCTCGGGGGCGCCGACTCGCTGTCCTCCCACCAGGTGGCCCTCGTGGAGGTCGCGGTGCGGAACGCGGCTCTACCTGGATCACCTGGACGCATGGCTCATGGAGCAGCACCGCCTCATCAATGCCAGGCGGCGGTCCGTCCTCCCGGTCCTCCGTGAGCGGACGTAGATAGCGGATGCCAGCGCCCGCTACCTCACGGCTCTCGGGCTCGAACGTCGCGTCCGACAGGTCCCGCCACTCGCGGAATACCTGAATCAGCGAAAGGCCGCATCGGGGGCAGTGGTCTCGGGGCGCGTGGAGGGAAGGCTCCAGGAGGCGTGCGAGAGAGTCCGAACGGACATCAGCACCTCCGGACCATCGAACGGCGAAGGAAGCCCGGACGGCGGGGCCAGGGGCGGGGTCGCGGAACTGACGGCGATGCAGTCGCGTCCGAGCCCCATGACTGGCGACGTGAGAACGCGAGCGGGGATGGCCCGCCGGTGGCGAGGTGATCGTGGGCCACCTGAAGGGCTGAGAGGGTAGATCATGAGCACGATCTGGGACAGGGCGAAGGCCCAAGGCGAGCCGAGAGCCTCCCCGTGCATACCGGCCCCGCCGGCAGGAGCCGGCTCCGGGACTTCGCGTCCCGGCCACGGCCGGGCGTATGATCACGTCCGCGGTGATCACCATGACCGCGATCAAGGGTGCCGCCGCGGCGATGGGGATGCGACTCAACCGGCCGGTGGATGACCTGGCCGGGATGCTGGAGTCGGAGATCGCCCGCCTGATCGTGGCGGGCTCCGACTTCGCGGGGGAGCTGGAGCGGGCCAAGGAGATCGTCACTGGTCGGATCTCGGCTGGACTTGTGTGAGATCGGCGGGATACTTCGACTGCCCGGTCCCCCCGACGGGGCCACTCCTCTCCGAATGAAGGCCGGGCGGTCACCGCTCTCGTTTGGCGGGCGCTGGCGAAAAGGGCACCAGGGCGCACGATTCAGCATCCCACTCCCTGACGCTGCAGCGCATATTCCAGGTATACTCAGGCACCCCGCGGACAGATCCCGGGGCTGCAAGACCTGGCATACGAACACAAGGAGGCTCAGTAGTATGCCGACCCGCGACCAGATCACCCTTCTATCTCTCTGCGGAATCAAGGGCGTTAGCTGGTACCTGATCGCCCGCGAGGCGATGCGCCCGGATGGGCTCGCTCGCCTGTTGGATGCTGACCTGAGCGAACGTTCGAAGGAAGCCACTGAAGCGAGGCGCGCCCTGAAGGCGGCACTCGGCCGTCTAGATGACCGGCGCGAGGAGTCGGAGCGGCGACTCATCCCCCTGCGGAAGACCGGCGTGCACCTGACCACCGTGCTAGATCGCGACTACCCGCTGAACCTCCGCACCATCTACAACTGCCCGCCGTTTCTCTTCTACCGAGGGGAGCTTCGTCCGGATGACGTGCGGTCTGTTGCGGTTGTCGGAACACGCGAGCCCTCCCCTGCTGGGCTCAGGCGTGCGAGGAAGATGGCGGGCCTACTTGCTGAGGAACGCGTGACCGTGCTGTCGGGCCTCGCCCGTGGGATCGATACCGCTGCTCACCGCGCCGCTCTGGACTCGGGCGGGAGAACCATCAGCGTGCTCGGGTCGGGTATCGAGCGCGTCTATCCAAAGGAGAACGAAGCCCTCGCTACGGAAATCAGCGAGGCGGGAGCGGTCGTTTCGCAGTTCTGGCCGGATGCTCCGCCGGCTCGCCATACTTTCCCGAGGCGGAATGTCACCATGTCCGGCCTGGGGCAGGGCACCGTTGTGATCGAGGCATCTGCTACCTCGGGGGCAAAGATGCAGGCGAGGCTTGCCCTGGAGCATGGTAAGACGGTCTTTCTCCTTGACAGCCTGGTGATGGAACACACTTGGGCGAAGAACTATCTACAACGGCCAGGCGCGATCAAGGTAGCATCAGTGGAAGACATCCTCGCGCATCTCCGCTCAACTGAGGAAATCCAATCGAGCGCGAAGCAAAGCAGTCAGCTCAGCCTCTCGCTCTCGTGAAGTTAATCGACCCTTCCCGGCTCACTCCACTGCCCGCCGGCTTCGGCAACTGCAGCGACTGTGCCTACCGCAACTCCGGAACTCCGGAAATCTGCTTCGCCTGCGCCTACCAGAAGCTGGAGGCCCTTCCTGAGAACGGCTGCAGCGTCTGTCAGCTTCCTCCGAAGGAGGACGAGTCATGCGGGAACCCGATCTGTCACTGGTATGACCGGTACTTCGAATACAACTACTCCATCGCCGTGAGGTCCGGTGTCCTTGAATGGATGATCAAGAGGTACAAGTACGCTGACATCAAAGGATGGGCTCTCATCTTAGGGCGTCTCCTGGTTGCTTTTCTTGATGGGAACCGTGCCACCTTTTCCAGGTTCCAGATCATCACCGCAAGCCCTACCTTCGTGAGCAAGTCCGGTGATGGGCGCCGTTGGGACCACACCCGCCTGGTACTGGAGGTCGCCGCGAACACTTCAGGAAGCCGGTGGCCCTTCGATTTGGAGGAGCCTCCCGTGATCATCAAGACCGAAGCCACTACTCCCCTGGTGAAGGCGAAAACCTGGAGGCAGCGAAAGGAGATCGCGGAGGTAGACCTTCGCGACGCACTTGCCGTCCCGCGCCCGCCGCGAACCCGTGGGAAGAACATCCTGGTGTACGATGACACGTTCACGGGCGGCTTCACGCTCAGAGAAGTTGCCAAATGCCTAATCGAGGACGGGGGAGCCAAGAGCGTATCTGGTATTACCATCGCCCGGCAGGTGTTTCGGGGGAAGACACAGGGGTGAGACATGGAACGAGAAACGTCTCGACGCATCCGCGAGGCAGTCAAGCAATGGTCGGATGCCGAGTGTTTTCAGGGCACGCGACGTAAACACTGCTCTCGGCATCGACTGGGCGGGGATCTTCTTACCGTAGCACAGGGTCGGCAATCCGCGAGGTGAGACCGAGTTGTTTGTCCGCGTGAGCCGCGGGGTCTACGGGCTGAAGGCATCGCCGGAGTCGGCAGGCAAGTCCAATCCGTAAGGAGGGTCCAATCGTAGGAGAGCGCTAGCGCTCTCTGCGGCCCTCGCGGTCTTCGGTTTTTCCATTGCCGCTCGGCCAGAGAGCATCTCTTTGGTCTCAAGGCACGAGATCCTGAAAACCTTTGAACCGCCTGGCGATAACGGTGCATTTCAAGGAGGGAGTCAGTGAAGGACCTACCCGATGACGTTCGAGCAGATGTCGAGTACCTTAAGCTTGCCTTCACGGTTCTCGGGTTTCTTGTACGGTGGGAGTCCCAAAGAGGTAAAGGCTCTCCTTGTCCCACTGATACGTTGGCCATGAATATTGCCGCGGCCGAAACGCCAGGAGCAGGGCCCCCTCCTACTGCCGAGGACCTTAAGAACATAGTCGAGATCCTGTTCAAGAAGATGGAAGCCGAAGGCCTGGTTGCCTTCCAAGGTGTTCATCGTGAGGCGATCGCGCTCAGGGACCAGGGCCGGCAGCATTGGATGAATGCGAGAGAACAGTACGAGGATCAACGCAAGGCCGGGCTCCGTACTGGACCGCCGGCTTTTGATCCCCAGCGGCGTGGTGGCTGCGCGGCGGTGGTCTGCTTTTTGACCATCAGCACAACGATCGTCCTCTTACTTACAGTTTGAGAAATCGCGTCGCTTTCTCCAGTCCGGCAGGTCGGGGCTGGTGGCTGCTCAGGTTTCTAGTTGGGCCTCGCCGCAGGCATAAGCCGCCCGGTAACAGGCGCGGCAGCGGCAGGGATTTCCACTCTGAGACAGGCCGTGCGTTCCGTCTGGCGGGTAGTCATCCAGAGGCTTCCAGGTGCGGCACTGCGAACAGACCATCCCTCTCACGCCGCTCCGTGAGATGATGGCCATGAATTACCTCCTGTGTGATTGGATCCTGCATCATGATAGGCTCCGTCCGGACCCGCGCCCGCTCATGACGGTGGCCGCCTCCCACTGCCAGCGGGTCCAGCCTTCCCACTGGGAGCCCGACTATGGGAGGTCGGGATGCAGCAGGACCAAATCATCCCCGACTTGAAGTGGTATACGACACTCAGTCGAGAGAGGGGCCTGACGCCTCGCTGCCCGTTCACCTCTGTTGAGATGTGCCCTCGGTACTTCCTCAGCCTCAGGCTACTGAAATACACCGGCGCCACCTCGATGGATGAGAAGGATGACGCTCGGCTCATGAAGAAGTGGAAGGGGTCGAACCTGATGCCGCGTTTGGCCGAGCAGGAGCCGTCCGTTGGTCAAGCGCCGAGCGAGGTCACCGGACAGATGAAGATGTTCATGATGAGCCACTTCTGTCCTGAGGTCATGTTTGAACGGTACGGGTACTTCGCGTCTAGTGTGGCGCGGCATGCTGATGAGATCGATCGCGATTTTGCTCACGCCAGCCTGGGGCGCGAAAAAGCCGGAGCTGATGACTGGCGCTGGTCCTTTTCCGACCTCTTGCCTCTACATTACTCAGAGTGCCCGACTTACTCCCCCCTCGCGCATCAGGCCATAAGTTCAGATGCATCGGCGGGCGCGGAGCAGGAGAAAGGAGGGATCGCGCGCCTTCTCTCCGGGATCAAGAACCACTGGATCGTGTCAGGTCTCGTACTCGTTGCCGCTATTGTCGGCGCGCTCGATAAGTTCACCGGTCTTGTCACTCGGCTCTGGGGTTGGATTGCTGGATTGATACCATAAGGGACCCTGATGGTAACTAACGCGCCGACGGCTCCAACGGCGAGGCGCACCGGGCCATGGTCGTTATCGATTTCTCTTGGGCGATCACACGAGGTGGAGATCTCGGTTGTAGGACCGGAGTCCTGGGATCTGCTGCGAAATCCCACAGAGCCTCCGGGAGGTTTGCAATGAACCCACAGTCCTGAAGCGTGAGGATATGCTGACCGGCAGACCTCAGTTCGCGGTTGTATGAACCTAGCCTCGGCGGAACGAGAAATGCTTATCGCGGTCGTTTCTCTGGCGTTGATGTGTTCCATGACGGTGTCGGACTTCGCTTTCCGAGAGGTTCAGGGATCAGCCTCCCAGGCAGACCCAAATAGGGAGGTCACGCCCGGTGAGGAACAAGTACCGCGCCCACCCGCCGTTGCCATTGAGGACGACTGCGACAAGTGGCAACTGCGCGGCATCCGCATCGGCATGACGGCAGAAGAAATCAAGGGCCGCATCGAAATGAAACTGAAGAAGAAAGGCCGGTCTCTTTGTTACGAGGTCCAGAAGGGCGCGGCTTGGGATCTTCTCAACCTCAGCACGGATGTCTGCGTGCAGTTCGATCAGGACCCGAAGGCCGTGCCCAAGGCCAGAGCTACTAGCGTGATCTTCAGGGCCACGGGCAAGAATTTGTCCTACGACAGCCTGCTGGCCAGCTTGAAAGAGAATTGGGGAAACCCTGAGACGGAGGATCGACTGACTCAGGTTCCAGTGCTCTATTACAAGAAGCTCGGACTCCGGACTGCCTGGCTGGATAAGACCTGCGATAAAGTGGCGGAACTTGTCAGATGGACGGACATCGAGTTCATCTCGGGGACGCGGATCGACATCGAGCGATACGTTGTGACCCTCATCCGTCACTCGGACGCGGAGGCGTTCGCGAAGCAACAGAGATCGGGCACCAGCGATGTCCTGTTCGGTGAAAAAAAGAAGCCATGACGCACACGACTGCGAGAGGTCAACGCACCCCGAAGCGGGGCCAGTGGATCGCCTCCTACCTGGAGGGGAACGGGACACTCACCCTCGAGTCAGCCGGCGCCCGGTACCCCTACCGGGCGGTGTTCACTGTCAACGAGGAGGCCGCCGTCGCGCAGCGGGACATCGAGTACCTGCGGCCTACGCCGATCGGCATGATGGACCGCACGATCGATGATCTGCGCCGGCGCGTGCAGCTGGGACGGGGACGGGGCCCCATCCATACCTTCAGCCGAACCGTGATCATCCGGCGGGCCTACCACTCGGCGATAGGGTTCCTCGAACACTGCTACCCCGATCCTCGTCAGGACCGGCGCGGATTCGTCCAGGACCTCGCACGGTATCTTGCAACGCACCTGACTCCGCACGCGAGGCCGGATGATCCTGGACTCCAGAGGTGGGTGCAGTCCTTCGCTCCAGCAGTCGAGAAGCCCTGGTGGAGCGCCGCGGTGATCACTCCCGGGCGGTCGGCATTGCAATGGCGATGCTGAGGGCGAACGGGGACAGGGTCACGGAGCGCCACGTCCGAAGCCTCCTCAAGAATTAGGTCCACTTCCCCCCGAATTACTTCCCACTGCGCGGGTGGGTCCCGCTCCGCTGATATGTTCACCGAGTGGCGGTGAACGCCTCGCCACAGGGAGAGCGACATGGAAGTTGAGGAATCTACCGGCCGCGATCTCCGAGTGGCGCGGGTCTCCATTGGCCTCACGCAACGCGCCCTCGTCTCCCGTCTCGGGGTCTAGCATCAGGCTGTGAGCCGATGGGAGCGAGAGGCCCGGGCGATCCCCCTCGCCCGGCTCGAAGCCATCGCGCAAGCCTTCAGCCGGTCCATGGTGGAGGCAAAGAACTTGACAGTCCGCCGAAAGGTCCAGCTCCGCTGACCAAGTCGCTCCACGAGTTTTCCATAGATTCTCCAACGCGTGAACCGCAGGAATCCTGCAAGGAGAGTCCCTTGTGACCATGGTTCAAACGAATCCGGCCGCGGCCGTACCGGAAGGTGCGACCAGGCCCCCCGAGAGCTGCGCGATCCTTCGGGGGGCCGCATTCAAAGTGGTAGCTCGTCGCTAGTTGGACTCGTGGACACCGGCCACACAGAGAGATCTACTTCACTTGATACTACCGAAGCAAGTGTCGGAGCGTCCCGCTATCAGGTAGTTGTTTTTGCTCTACTCGGTCCCCGCCGAAGCAGTCAGCATGAATTCGTCAAACAGACCCTGCGCGCCTTCAAGGGTAGTAGTTTGGTGTCCCTCAGGCTTCGAGCTGCACGTCTCAGTGCTTGTTGCACGCAGTGGGGCGTTCGAGCACCACGCGCCCACCCTGAGCTCTCTCGGCCAATTCCGCTGAATCCCTGTCGGGATCGGCTCTGTCCCTCTTGCGGTCGAAGCTGGGCCTCGGGGTTTGCAGCGCGCCTCACTCCGCTCCTACAAGGCGTGCGCAGACACGGTAGGGTGCCGAGGTTCCTGACGCTAACCCAGCGGTCGCGCCCAGGGGAGACACTTCGAGCCGCTATGCGACGACTTCAGCGGGACTTCAGCCTGATGAGGCGGCGCCCTGTGTGGAAGAATCATGTTAGAGCGTTCATCGCCTCGCGTGAGGTAACCGTCGGCCGAGACGGTGCCTGGCACGCCCACCTTCACCTCGCGATCGACGGCGACTACTGGCCTCAAACGGGAATCGCCCATGAGTGGAAGAGAGTCACCCGGGGTGAGTCCTGCATCGTTGACATTCGCGAAGCCAAATCGGGCGTCGAGCGCGAGCTCCTGAAATACGCGTTTAGGTTCGCTGGCGTGGCACCGGAGCGACTCGTGGAGTACGCGCCCGCGATCAAGGGCACTCGCAGGATTAGCACCGGCGGAGCATGGTACGGCTGCGCGCGAGATCAGGACCTAGAGACTGACGACGGGCAGGCCGTCGAGCTTTTCACCTTTTACGCCCTGATTCTGCGCGCCGGCGCCGGAGACCCTTGGGCCATGGCCGTCAAGAGAGCTGTCGATAGCTGGTTAGCTCGACAGCTCCGAAACATGCCAGAAAAGATTCTTTGGCGGCTCTTACCCAACGCATCAGTCCACTGAATTTGGTGTGAGCACGCCGCATGGTGTGCTCCGGCCTCCCGCGGCTCTATCGGAGCGCTTGCCGCGGGAGGGTTTGTTTTCATTCTCACACAGCGGCGTTCACCCTCGAAACGAGATTCGCCTTGCAGCCACTGGCCCATACCGCACTATGTACCGGGCAGTCTTGCTCCTCGCTGGTACTTGCGTTCTCGATTCTCGAATGCGGGCCTTGTGCCTTCCAAGACATCCATGATTCTTCGATTGATCACGGGGTTTTCTATCGCTCCGGATTCGTACTGAATGGTTGGTTCACCGCTAATCTCGCGCGCCGAACAGATAATTTGATCAGCGTCAGAGACTACAGCCAGATTGGGATTATGAGTGACCAAAAAGACCTGGCGCCTCGATCTCGCGCGCTTCATCGCCTGAATCAGTAGCTTATAAATGGTTTGATTGTCGAGGTTCTCCTCGGGTTGGTCCAACAGTAGCGGGGTGTCGTTCTTATCGACGAGGAGGTAGAACATGAACAGTAGTGCGCCCTTCTCCCCTGGTGAGAGCTGATGAATCTCGCGATCCCCGAGCTTCAGGCCAAATCGTGCCTCTAAGAACGGGAATCCGAAAAGAAAGTCGTACAACTCCTCAAGGCTATGACTAGGCCGGAGTTGGTTTGCGATCGCCATCTGTGGACGCTGATCGAATCGATGATCACGGCTGAGGTTATCCAGGAGAGTTTCCACAAACTCCACACTTGATTCGTCATCTCTGAAATCGTGTTGGGAAAGCAATGTTTCCAAGCGGTCATGGGAATCTTGCACACCGCAGAAGGAGCCGGCGCGCTGCCGATTTACATACTCGAAGAATCGCTCTTCAAATCTGGAAGGCGAAATGGTCACGTCCAAACGTAGGTCTCCGCCGGTCTCAAAAATAGTTCGATTCTCAGCAATGAACTGCTCTACTGGAGCGAAGGTGACCTGATACAGGTGTGCTATCTTTCTGAGTCGCGCATGGATACGGAGCGAGACCACCCGCCGCTCGCGTTGAGCCTCGACAAGCGAGGCCGGACTATCGTCGATCTGTGTGAGGAGACGCTCCAATCCGAGAATCGATTCTGAACTATCTTCGCTGCCTAGAATCCGTGCCCGTCTTTGCTCCCATTCTGACAACGAGGCGCGGTATGCCTCGTACTCCTCCCGCGGGGCATCGAGGCGATCGCGAGCGGACGCAAGTTCCTTCTCGAGTCGTTCTTCGCGCTGTAGCAGGGTTTCCTCCGCGTGCTCAGTGGGGGTAGCGGAATCCGCAGCAGAGGTTGGCGAGTCGTCGCTGGGCGCAGAATCTAGGTCGTCGGCATCGTTATCCTCGAACCAGTCGAGTTCGTTCTCTTCAGGTGCGGGCTCCGAGGGCTCTCCAAGCCTGACGCTTAGATGTTCAAAGTCCCGTTCAAGACTTGTCCTTGCCACGAGAAGCGGCGTTTTGTTGACAGAGTAGGTGAAAACGTCCTCGTAGCTAATACCCAAGGCTTGAAGCTTGGGGACAATCGAAATACGAAACCTGGAGAGTAGCAAATCCTGTCGTGTCAGCTCGAGATCCAGCTGGGCTATCGTGTTCAAGTCTGCGGTTAGCCTAAATAGCCGAGTTTTACTCTCATCGATGATCCGTCGAGTGTCCTCGAGCTCCAGACGAATGGTTTCGAACTGCTGCGCAAAGGCACGAGCCTCCTCTGTCGGCTCCGCTGTGGGTTCAGTGATTGTCGCGGGACGCAATCGATCATGCGCTGCAAGTTCTACGCGTTTGGCCGCGAGTTCCGCGTTAATCCGCTGGCGATTCTGCAGAGAGCTGAAGGATTCCAAATTGGCAATATACTGATTCACATCGCCAAGCTGATGCCGATCATCAGAGAGTAGGGTTTCTATCTCCGACATGCGAGTTCCAAGAAGCTCATCTAGTGATCTAAAGGATCGTCGCTCTGCCGGGTCGACGTGGGAGAAGATCACTCGCTTCAGTTCATCAGTGAACTGTCCACCTTCTCCACGTTGGAGCTCGTTACATATCGTCTCAAACAATTGTTGGGGCACATATGTTAGGCGCTCAACTGCTGTCTCTTCTACATCGTCGTTGAGGCACCGTCGTACGACGGAGCCATCCGCCCAGGTTGCTTGAGATTCAAAGTGAACCGCTTTGTTGTCATTCGGGTCCTTGAATCGACGGTCTGAAAGAAACGATGCATCCTCCTGACGGGACGAATCTCCAAGAAGTCCAAGGATGTCTAGGAGAGCACTTTTCCCGCTGCCCTTATTGCCGATTATCGCTACGAGTCCAGGGTTGAGTTGCAAACTTGTGCGGTCGAACCAGGGTTCCGAGAATGACGAAGCTGATGTCCGATTTATGGTGATCGAGGTCAGGAATCGTGTGGGATTGTTCTCAAGGCGTTCAATGAGAGGCGGCCGCGCCCCTAGGAAAACGCGGTCATCATACTCAAGCGCAGCCTGCCTTAGTCCTTCGAACTCAGTATCCGCTTTCACCCATGTCCAGCATCTACCAATGCGGTTGTGTTGGGTGGAATCGGCAAAATCATGGGCGTCGCTGCAATCGAGCAGGCGTGAATTGACCCCTGCAGCTCTGAGCGCGGACTGCGCCCGCGAGCAACTTTCTATGCTTGCTCCGGCTAGAAAGACGAGGTCTGCTCGGTTAATGATGTCCTTTTTATCGGCGATCGAATTGTCGTTCCAACGGACGTTCCACCATTCGGTCTTCCCCACTGCCGTTAGTGTCTTATCACGAAAATAGGATGACTTAAGGAGGTCGTATACCTGCTCCTGCCTTAGTGCGAGATTCGAGAAGCCCTCGAAGAGCGGCGATCCGAAGTTGCGCCGTTGTGAGGTGGGCACAGAGGCAATGATTTGTTCTCCAAGGTCTGTGAGGGCTTCTCGTGTTGGGACACCCGCCCAGGGTTGTTGTGTGCCAGGAGGGGAATGAACAAGGTGGTACTTGGACTGAAGAGCATTCAGGAATTGCTGCTGTATCACGTCAGGTGGAATCGTGTCGGAAAAGATCACATGCAGGTTCACCTTTTGTAGCTGGCGAGTTGTTCCGCAAAACTTATCTATGCGCAATTCGATCACTGGGAGCAGGAGCTCTATCGCTGGAAGGCGGCCTCTGCTCTTTTCATCGAGAATCCGCCGATAGCCGTCGAGGAAGAGGTAGTCATTGATTCCTAGGACACGGAAGTCGGCTGGTAGTGCCTCAAGGTCAGAGAGGAAATGTTCCCACGCCTCGTCTGAATCACCCCCGTAGTTTTGTACGAGTGATGCGGGGGTGTGAACATGTAAATCCCACTTCCACCACCAGGACCCGCGAGCGTTTCTCACCGGCGCCACCCCCGATGCATTCGAGGAAACCTCTAAATTCAGAGTCTCGGCAAAAGTACCATGAGGGGGTCATGCAGCGCGGGCGCTCTGTTGCCGGGCCCTTACCGTTGCCTTGCTCGGGCGCTGCCGCCGTCTGGTTGTTCCGACGTAAGTTGTTGAAAAAATGGAGCCGGCGGTCGGGATTGAACCGACGGCCTGCTGATTACGAATCAGCTGCTCTACCACTGAGCTACGCCGGCCGGAGGGAAGAGGGCGCATCGTATCGTCCTGCTCTCAGCAGTGTCAAGAAATGACCACTGTGGTAGCTTCGCGAAATGCCGCGGCGCGTCGTGGTGCTGTTCGCCGTCCTTGGTGTGTTCCTCGGGCTGGTTCTTGTCATGACCCTGCGCCGCCAGCCTCCCGAGATCCCGGCCGACCGTACTCACATGGCGCTGCGCGGGCGCCCTGATGAGTGCATGACCTGCCACGGGCCGGGCGGAGAGCGCCCCCGTGGTCCCAACCATCCGGTGGGCGCCACAGCCTGCTGGAGCTGCCACTTCGAGGCCGGGGAGGCCAGATGACCCCGACAAGCACGAAACCCGCCCCGCAATGGACAGCCCCGGCCCCGGCTGCGTAGAATGCCGCCCCGATGGGATACCTGCTGGCCAAGGCCCTGGAAGTGTCGGGCATGATGACCGTCATGTGGGGCCTTTTCATGGGGTTATCGGGCCGCGGCCTCTTGGTGGAGGTGGCCATGCTGGCCCTGGGGGCAGGGGTCTTCTACCTGGGGCGGCTCGTGGAGCAGCGCAGCGTGGGGCGGCTCTAGGGATTCCGGGGAACCTTCCAGCCGGCAGATGCCGTTTAATCCCATTGAATTAGCAAGCAGCGCCCTCGGCGCCCGGAGGTCACGGTGGATCTGACCGACGTCGAGCTGATGGCGCGGATTCAGGCCGGCGACGAGTCTGCTTTCGCGGAATTCGTGAGCCGGTATCAGCGGAGGTTCTATCGGCTGTCTTATGGGTACCTGCACGATCACGACGAGGCGCTCGACGCCGTGCAGGAGGCCTTCATCAAGATCTACCGGGCGCGGCACACCTGGGAGCCACGGGCCAATCCCTACACGTGGGCTTACAGGATCGTGGCCAACCAGTGCGTTGATCTGCTGCGCCGGCGCAAGGGATTTGCGGCAAAGTCCATCGACGACGAAGAGTCAGCCGAGTCGCGCACTCTGGCCGACACCTCGGCCGTGGACCCGCTCAAGGCACAGCTCGACGAAGAAGATCGCAAGATGCTGATGGAGGCGGTGCTCAAGCTTCCCGTGCGCCAGAGAGAGATCATCATGCTGCGGCATTACGAGGATCTGTCGCTCCAGGAAATCGCCGAGCTCCAGGGCTGCGCCCTGGGGACGGTGAAGTCGTCGCTGCACCGCGCCATCGCGGCGCTGCGGGCTATCCTGGAAGCGGGTCCGGCCAAGAGGCGCACTCATGCGTGATGCATACACCGATCGGATGATCGATCTCCACTACGGCCTGCTGGATCAGGACGACGCGGAGGCCTGCCGGCGCCACGCGGCCTCCTGTCCCGACTGCGCCGCCCGGCTCGAGAGCCTCCAGCTGCTGGGAGCCGCGCTGAGAGCCGAAAGGGCCTTTCCGCGCGAGCAGGAAGTGAACTGGGATGCCTTCGCCCGTCGCACGGTGCGCCGCGCCCTGTCCGAGCCGGAGCCTGCGGGGTGGATGGCCGGCCTGCGCGCCCTGTTCTTTGCGCCGGCCTGGCCGGCGGGCCGGCAGTGGGCGCTGGCCGCAGCCGGGCTGGTGGCCGCGGCAGGGCTGAGCATCACCACATATCTCATGCTGCCCACGCTGTCCGGTCCCGCGCCCCAGCAGGCACAGGCCGCGGCCGAGATCGGCATGTCCGAGGACAACCTGGACAACCTGACGATCAACCTGGCCCGCCAGAACACAACCCGCTATCTCAATGAGACCCGCGCCGTCCTGGTGACTCTGCTGGATGTGAATATCGACTGCGGCCGGGACAAGCAGGATGTCTCGGTGGAGAAGGCCAAGGCGATGGAGCTGCTGCGCCGCCAGCGTCTGATCGCCGCCGAGCTGCAGCGGATGCCGCTGGCCCGGGCGGAGGAAGTCTGCAGCGACCTGCAGCGGCTCCTGCTGGAGATCTCCTCGCTGGCCGACTGCACCCGCGCCGACGAGATCCGCACCTTGCGCGACATCGTGGAAAAAAAGCAGATCCTCGTCCGGATGGAGCTGCTCTCCCAGCAGCTGGCCCGGCATGGAGGAACCAGTGCCTGAGGCACCCGTGCCTGACCGCCGTGGAGGCATTTGGAGACGCGGCATCGCGACGGCCTGCGCGCTCGCGCTGGTGTTCATCGCGGCCCCCGTGTGGGCACTCGACGAAGGGGAGCTGCTGCGGGAGATCAAGAGCGACGTTTTCGATCAGCAGTGGGACGCGGTCCTGGCCGACTGCGGGCAGTTCATCTCGCAGTTCCCGCACAGCGAGACGCTGCCGCGCGTCTACTTCTACAGGGCGCAGGCCTTCGAGCACATCAAGGGGCGCGAGGTCGATGCGATCGACGCCTACACCGACTTCCTGACCCGCTTCCCGACCCAGGCAGGCACCCTCAGCGAGGAGGCCGCCATCGCGCGTGTCCGGCTCGCCGTGTCGCTCTACCTGAGCGGCAACAAGGGGTACGTCGCCTACGTCACCAAGGGGCTCGAGGATCAGCGCAAGTCGGTGAAGCTGTTCGCGGCGCTGCAAGCGAGCAGGATTGAGCACGAAGAGGCGCGCCGCCGCGCAACGCCCATCCTGAAGGACTGCACCACGGCGGAGCCGGATCCCGAGCTCAAGGACCAGTGCGTCGTGGCGCTGCTGCGGGTCAACCCGCTGTCGCTGCCTCCCGGCGCGCCTCCTCCTCCAGCCCGTCCGCTGGCGCCGTCGAGACGCGGAGAACGCCCGCCCGCTCCCCCGGCCGAGCCGGGCGCGCCCGTGGCGGTGGCCAAGCTGATCCGCGTGGAGGTGTTCGACAAGGCCACCAAGCAGGTGAGCGTCCGGATCAACCTGCCGATCGCCTTCGCCGAGCTGGTGCTCGACAGCCTCAGCGAGGAGCACAAGGACCTGATCCTCAAGCACATCCCCGGCGGCCAGCCGATGGATCTCAAGAAGTTCTGGGATTCGTTCCGCAGCGGGGGAAAGCAGACGATCGTCGAAGTGGACAACCCCGAGATGACGATCAAGGTCTGGGTCGAATAGAGCGCCGCCCGCGGGCGCTATAATGCGCCCAGAATGAAGCGCCTCACCGCCAGCGCACCCACGCGCATCGATCTCGCCGGCGGCACCCTCGACATCTGGCCCATCAACATGCTGGTGAGCCGGGCGCTCACGGTCAACGTGGCGATCGATCTGCGCGCCACCACGCTGATCGAGGACCTCCCGTCGGGAGTCTACGGCGCCAGCGCGCGCAAGGAGATCCACTCCGAGGATCAGGGGGTCAGCGAGACATGGGACAGCGGCTCCTCGCCGCCGGCCGCAACGAAGCTGCCGCTCATCGGCGAGTGCGTCCGCTTCTTCGAGGCCGAGCGCGGCTTCAAGCTTACGACGCGCTGCGCGGCGCCCGCGGGCTCCGGCCTGGGAGGATCCTCCGCGCTGGCGATCAGCCTGGTAGGGGGGCTGCGGGCCTTCCTGGGCCGCCCCACGATGCCTCCCGAGGACATGGTGCTCGTGGCGCGGGACCTCGAGGCGAGGGTGCTGGGGATTCCCACCGGCACGCAGGATCACTTCGCGGCAGCCTTCGGCGGCGCGATGGCCATCCGCTACGGGGCGGGCCCTCCCGTGCGCGAGCCGCTGCACGTGGATCTCGACGCCCTGGGCGAGCGGCTCGTGCTGGCCTACAGCGGGGCGTCGCGCCAGTCGGGACGCGCCAACTGGGACATGATGCGCCGCGCGATGGAAGGGGAAAGGACCACGCGTGATGCGCTCGAATCGATAGCCTCCATCGCGCATGAGATGCGCTCCGCGCTGCGGGCGGCCGACCTGGATGCCGCGGGGGCCCTGCTGGGCCGGGAGTGGGAGCAGCGCCGCAAGCTCTCCGACATGGTCACGACACCCGCCATCGAAAAGGCGCTGGAGACGGCGCGCGCTGCCGGGGCGATCGCGGGCAAGGCGTGCGGCGCCGGCGGGGGAGGGTGCGTCGCGTTCCTCTGCCGCGCCGGTGCCAGGCCTGCCGTGGAGCGGGCGCTGGCGGGCCTGGAATCAGATGGCGTGCGGCCTCTGGCCGCCAGGCCCACCCGGGTGGGGCTGGAGCTGGCCGGATAGCGCACATGGCAGTCCGGGTCGCTCTGGGGCTGGCCGCAGGCGGCGTCACACTGGCGCTGCTGGCGGCGATGGTCATGGCGATGGTCTGGGTGGCCGCGCCCTCGCCATCCGGAGCCTTTCACAAGGGAATGGTCTTCGGGCTGTTCGCCCGCGACGATCCGGGCCACACCGACCGGGCCCTCGCCGAGCTGGCGGCATTGGGGGTCGACTCGGTCTGCATCGTCATCCCCTGGGTCACGCCGGACGTCCATTCCCTCGAGCTTGCGCCGCGCGGCGACATGACCCCCTCGGATGCCGCGCTGGACTACGCCATCCGCCGGGCGCACGCTGCGGGGATGCGGGTGTTCCTGATGCCGTTTATCTATGTGGACAAGGTTTCGCCCGGGGTATGGCGGGGCACGATCGAGCCTCCCGACTGGGACGTGTGGTTTGCGGGCTACGGCTCGTTTCTCATGCGCTACGCGGAGCTTGCCGGCCGTCTGCGCGTAGAGATGCTGTCGGTGGGCTCCGAGCTTTGCTCCACCGAGACGCGGCGCCTGGACTGGGAGAGGCTCATCGGCCGGGTGCGCGGCGTCTACGGCGGCCTGCTGACCTACTCGGCCAACTGGGATCACAAGGACTCGGTCTCTTTCACCGACCTGCTCGACGTGGTGGGGATGAACGCCTACTTCGAGCTGAGCCCCATTGACGACCCGCCGCTCGAGGAGCTGCTCGCCGCATGGGGCCGCCTCAAGCCGGAGATCGACGCCTGGCGGGCGCGATCCGGCCGGCCTCTGGTGATGACCGAAGTGGGGTATCCCAGCCGCCTGCGCGCCGCCGCCGACCCCTGGGACTATGATGCCGTGGGCTCGCCCGCGCCGGACCTCCAGGCGCGCTGCTACAAGGCCTTCATGCGGACATGGGAGAGCGATCCTCACCTGATCGGCGTATACTTCTATCTCTGGTGGGGTGATGGCGGTCCCGCCGACACCGGCTATACTCCACGTGGCAAGCCGGCGCTGGATGTCCTGGCCCAGTGGTACTCGGGACCCCGCGCCGGATGGAGCGCAGGCGCACCATGAATCGATTCCGTGGCCGCACCGCAGCGGCGAGCATCGGGTTGTCAGGGCTGGCAGCAGCCGGGCTGGCGCTGGTTTGTCTGTGCGCATCGCCGGCCCACGCAGACAAGCTGGTCATCTTCAAGAACGGCAAGGCACTGCGGGTCAAATCGATCACCCACGACGGCAAGTGGATGCGCCTCGAGTTCGACGGCAAGGACTTCCTCGCCGTGCCGGCCTCGGGAATCGCCACCGTCGAGGACTCATTCGCCAACTCCGCCGTGGGCGAGCTCAAGCTCAATCAGGTCGCGGTGGGATCCGGCGGGGTAGGTGGAGGAGGGTACTCGCCGCCTCCGCCCCGCAACGAAGATCAGGGTCTGCCCCCGGATATCAACGCTGGCCAGGAGCAGGCCGATGCCGATGACGCGCAGGCAGCGCTTGTCGAAGAGCAGGCGGCCAAGCAGAACCAGCTCAACGGCTATGTGGGGGCCGGCGCTCCCATCGGTGGCCGCAGGGGCCGCGCGCTGAGCAATCAGCAACAGCAGATGCAGCAGGGAGTCATCCCGGGTATTCCCGGCGGACTGCAGCCCATCGGCGCGCAGCCCAACCAGCCCTTCAACAACCGCGGCGGCAATGCCCGCACCCGTGGCCTGAACCAGCGCCCGAACAACTGATCCACCAGATGGTGATCGGTCTCACAGGACCCAATGCCGCCGGCAAAGGCGAAGTGGCCCGGTGGCTGGTGTCGCGCGGGTTCCTCTATCACTCTCTTTCCGACGTGCTCCGCGAGGAGCTGGAGCGCCTCGACAAGCCGGCCACGCGCGAGAACATGATCGCCCTGGGCAACGAGATGCGCGCGGCCGAAGGCCCCGGTGCCCTGGTCGCGCGAATCGGGACAAGGCTTTCGGGCAGCGACGTCGTCGACTCGATCCGCAATCCCTCCGAGGTCCTCTCACTGAGGAAGCTGCCCGGCTTCATCCTCGTGGGGGTGGCGGCGCCGGTGGAGCTGCGGTTTGCCCGATCGCAGGCGCGGGGCCGACCTGGCGACGGCGCCACCCTGGAGGAGTTCGTGGCGCGCGAGTCGCGCGAGAACAGCTCCGATCCGCATCATCAACAGCTCGCCCGCACCTTCGCGATGGTTGATCACACCATCGCCAACGACGGCTCGCTCGAGCAGCTCCAGAGGCGGGCGTCGGAGCTGCTCGAGCGCCTCACGGCGGCGGCACGTCACTAGCGACGGTCGAACCGCTCCAGCGTGCGGGACGATCGGGCGGCGCGGCCCAGGCGGAAGACCCAGATGAGGATCAGCCCGCTGACAAACCCTCCGATGTGGGCGAAGAAGGCGACGCCTCCGCCGCGCTCTCCGGGAAACATGGACAGCAGCACCTGGTACAGGAACCAGAACCCCAGCATGAGCCAGGCCGGCAGGTGGACAATCCGGATGAAGAAGCCGAGCGGCACCAGCGTGAGCACCCGGGCGTGGGGAAACATCGCGAGATAGGCCCCCAGCACTCCGGCGATCGCTCCCGAGGCGCCCACCATAGGGATCCCGGAGTGCGGCGAGGCGGCGACCTGGCCCGCGACAGCGCCCAGCCCGGTGATCACGTAGAAGATCAGAAAGCGGATGGGGCCGAGCAGATCCTCGATGTTGTTCCCGAAGATCCAGAGGTAGAGCATGTTGCCCAGCAGATGCGCCACGCCTCCATGCAGGAACATGGAGGTCAGCGGCGTGAGCCAGACGTCGAGCGGCCCTCCGGAACGGAGTCCTGCGGTCACCTCCGATGGCACAACTCCCATCTGGAGAAAGAGCGTCTCGAGTCCGTCCGGAGGCAGGCTCATCTCATAGACGAAAGCCGCCACATTGAGGATGATAAGCCCGATGGTGACGGCGGGGAAGCTCCGGGTTGGATTGTCGTCGCGAAGCGGGATCATCGTTTCACCACACTCAGGACACTATCCCGCATTTCTCACCAGATTTCTGCTGCGACCGCGGATCTGCTCGCCATGCCGGGCGTCCTCGCGGCTCGGCCACTCAACGTATCGTCAAGATACGCCTCGCGGCCTTGCCGCTGCGGTTGCCCGGCCTGACGGCATCTGCGCGGTCTCGCGACGAAACCTGGTGAGAAAAGCGGGATAGCATCGGATCGCCCCCTTGATCCCTTTCGCTGCACCTTCTACCCTGTGGGCATCATCAATTGCAATGAGGGGAACGCCGAAATGCCTTCGGCTCTGCTGACACCGCCCGTCACGACGCAGCGCGTCCTGCCGCAGGCGTACATGTCGCTGTCCGACGAGGAGGCGGTGGCGCGCATCCCGGCGGTGCGCCGCCGGCTGGGAAGCGCGGTGATGATCCTGGGGCACCACTATCAGCGCGACGACGTCATCCGGTTCGCCGACGCCACGGGGGACTCCTACGGCCTGGCGCGGCAGGCTGCGGGCAACCGCAGCGCGCGCTTCATCGTGTTCCTGGGGGTCCACTTCATGGCCGAGAGCGCCGACATCCTGACGGGTGACGATCAGGTCGTGATCCTGCCGGACGCCGATGCGGGCTGCTCGATGGCCGACATGGCCGATCTGGATCAAGTGGAGGATGCCTGGGACGACATCGAGGCGGTGATCGGCGCGGGAAAGATGATGCCGGTCACGTACATCAATTCGGCGGCCGATCTCAAGGCGTTCGTGGGCCGCCATGGCGGCGCGGTCTGCACGTCGTCCAATGCCGAAGCGATCATACGGTGGTCGTTCCGGCACAGGGAGCGTCTCTTCTTCTTTCCCGATCAGCATCTGGGCCGCAACACCTGCGTGAAGATGGGGCTGCCGCTCGACGAGATGGTGGTGTGGGATCCCCGCGTCGCCGCCGGCGGGCTCGGTGGCAACCAGCGTGACGCCCTGGAGCGCGCGCGTGTGATCCTGTGGCGCGGCCACTGCCAGGTCCACCAGCGCTTCCTGCCCGAGCACGTCAAGTCCTTCCGCGCCGCCTTCCCCGGCATCAGGATACTGGTGCATCCGGAGTGCTCCTACGAAGTGGTCCAGATGGCGGACCTGGTCGGCTCGACGTCATTCATCATCAAGACCATCGAGAGCGCGCCGCCAGGCAGCAAGTGGGCGGTCGGCACCGAGATCCATCTGGTGGACCGGCTGCGCAAGAGCCACCCGGAGCAGTTCATCAGCAGCCTGGTTCCCGGGGTCTGTCTCTGCTCCACAATGAATCGCACCGATCCGCAGCACCTGCTCTGGGTCCTCGAGAGCCTGGACGACGGGCGCGTGGTCAACCAGGTGAAAGTGCCCGGGCCGGTGGCGCGCGACGCGCGCCTGGCGCTGGATCGGATGCTGAGCATTTCGTGAGCAACCTGAGGAGATCCTCAGGGACTGTTGACACTGCGCGGAGCCGGCCGGATAATGCCGGCGCGCTATGAACCACACGCCTGCGCCGCAGTGGCTGATGCCGCGCGCGGCGCCCACTTTTTTTCACTCCAAACCGCCGAGACTTTCCGGGTTCCACCGCCGGCCGGCCTGAGGTTCCCGTCACCATGGACGATGCGATCACATCGAAGCTGGACCTGGCTCTGCCGCAGCGCGCCGCGGCGCAACCCGCGATCTCGCCGTCACAGCCTGCCCTGCTGCTGCCGCGCGTCAACGGGCCGGAGGATCTCAAGGGCCTGACCCTCCCGCAGCTCGCCCAGCTCGCCGACGAAGTGCGGACCTACATCCTGGATGTCGTGTCGCGCACCGGCGGACACCTCGCGCCGTCGCTGGGAGTTGTGGAGCTGACGGTGGCGCTGCACTACGTCTTCGATTCGCCGCGGGACAAGATCGTCTGGGACGTGGGTCACCAGGGGTACGTCCACAAGGTGCTCACGGGCCGGCGCGATCAGCTTCCCTCGATCCGCCAGCACGGAGGCATTTCGGGCTTTCTGAGAATCGCGGAAAGCGAGCATGATGCCTTCGGCGCGGGCCACGCCAGCACGTCGATCTCCGCGGCGCTGGGGATGGCGACGCGCCGTGATCTGGCCGGCGAGTCATACCACGTCGTGACCGTGACGGGCGACGGCGCCATGACCGGCGGGCTGGCGTACGAGGCGCTCAACAACGCGGGCATGTCGGGCCGCAAGATGCTGGTGATCCTCAACGACAACGACATGTCGATCTCTCCCAACGTCGGCGCCATTTCGCACTACCTCACGAGCCTGAGCACCAATCCGTTCCTCAAGAAGCTGCGCGAGGAGAGCTACCACCTCCTGGAGAAGCTGCCGAAGGGAACCACGGCGGCCGAGCTGACGCACCGTCTCGAGCGCAATCTCAAGAACGTCCTGGTGCCCGGCGCGCTGTTCCAGGCGCTCGGCTTCCATTATTTCGGCCCGATGGATGGGCACAATCTGGGCGAGCTGATCGACGTGCTGCGGCGCCTGCGCGACGAGCAGGGGCCCGTGCTCCTGCACATCACCACGCGCAAGGGGCGCGGCTATTCCTACGCCGAGGAGGATCCCAACACCTACCACGGCGTCAGCCCGTTCGACGTCGTCTCCGGCAAGAGCCTGCCGGGGCGCAAGGCACCCCCGGCCTACACGAAGGTCTTCGCCGAGGCCGCCAGCGAGCTGGCGCGGCAGGACAAGCGCGTGGTCGCGGTCACGGCCGCCATGGCAGACGGGACGGGACTTACGGGATTCGCCAGGGAGTTTCCCGATCGCTTTTTCGACGTGGGGATCGCCGAGGCGCACGGCGTGACATTCTGCGCGGGACTTGCGCTGCATGGCATGCGTCCCATCGCCGCGATCTACTCGACGTTCCTGCAGCGGGCCTACGATCAGATCATCCACGACGTCGCCGTGCAGGACATCCCGGTCATCTTCTGCCTGGATCGGGCCGGGCTGTGCGGCCCCGACGGGCCGACGCATCACGGCGTCTTCGACCTGACCTACCTGCGCGCCGTGCCCAACTTCATCATCGCGGCGCCCAAGGACGGCATCGAGCTGCGCAATCTGCTCTACACAGCGGTGACGCAGGCCGAGCACCCCTTCGCGATCCGGTATCCCAAGGAGGATTGCCCGGCCGATCCCGCCGGCGCGCCTTTCACGGCGATCCCGATCGGCTCCTGGGAGCCTCTCATCGAGGGCGAGCAGGTTGCGTTCCTGGCCGTCGGCACCATGGTCGAGCACGCGCGCAAGGTGGTGGCGGCTCTCGAGACGCACGGCGTGCGCGCCGGACTGGTCAACGCCCGCTTCGTCAAGCCGATGGACACACAGATGCTGGCCGGGCTGGCCGGCCGCTACCGGCTGCTCATCACGCTCGAGGAGAACACGCTGCGGGGGGGCTTCGGCTCCGGCGTCTTCGAAGAGCTGCGGGATCTGGGTGCCGGCCACGTGGGGCTGCGCACGCTGGGGCTTCCCGATCACTTCGTGATGCACGGCTCACGATCGGCGCTCTTTGCGGAGATCGGGCTCTCGGTGGAGCAGATCGCCGCAGAGACCCTGAGCGCGCTGGCCGGTCGTGCCGCGCCGCAGGCTTCCGGGGCGCTGCGTGCCTGATCGGAAGCGGCGAAAAGTGCCTGATCGACCACGGCGCGGCCATCAGGCCACGTCCGGCGCCGGATCTCTGCCGGCGGGCACACCCTCGCCACGCCTGAGCGTCTCCACCGGCGCGTTCGCTGCCGCCCGGGCCGATGTCGTGGCCTGTTTTGCCCACGAAGCCGATGCGCTCTCGCTCCCCGCGGCCGCGCGGGGTGGCGCGCTGGGCAAGGCCCTTGGCAGGCTGCTCAAGCAGGACGGATTCAAGGGGAAGCGCCGCGAGGTCCTGATCTGGAACGCTGCCGGACGCTTCAAGGCCGCCCGTTACCTGGTCGCGGGTCTGGGCAGGCGCGCTGCGCTGAGCCCGGAGATGATCCGCGAGGCCGCCGGTGTGGCCACACGGCGCGCGGTGGCGCTGAAGGCGAAGCGCATCGCCCTGCTGCTTCCGGCTCCCACCGACGGTGTCCCGGCGGCCGAGATCGCCGCGGCCGCGGCCGAGGGCGTGGCCCTGGGAAGCTACCGCATGACCAAGTACCTCACCGCAGAGGATGAGACAGGCCTCTCGCTGGCTCACGCCGATCTGATCGTGGCGCAGGAGCATCTCAGCGCGGCGCGCTCTGGACTGGCGCGGGGCCGCACGCGCGCCGAAGCCACCAACCTGGCGCGCGACATCGTCAACGAGCCGGCGATGGCGGTCACGCCGTCGAGCATGGCCCGCGTGGCGAAGGAGATCGCGTTCCAGAAGAAGCTCGGAATCCAGGTCCTCGAAAAGAAGGACCTCGCGGCGCGCGGGATGGGCGCGATCCTGGGAGTGGCGGCAGGCAGCCATCAGCCGCCCTGCGTCATCCACCTGACGTGGATTCCCCCGAAGGGGAACCGGCCCGCGCCCCGGCTCGCCCTGGTGGGCAAGGGGCTCACCTTCGACTCCGGCGGCCTGTCCCTCAAGACAGCCACCGGCATGGAGACAATGAAGCTGGACAAGGCGGGCGCCACCGCGGTGCTGGCCGTGATGTCGGCGGTGGCCGAGCTGAAGCCTCCGGTGGAAGTGCACGGGATCATGGGAATGACCGAGAACATGCCGGGCGGCTCGGCGATCAAGCCGGGCGACGTGCTGCGCACGATGGGAGGCAAGACCATCGAGGTGCTCAACACCGACGCGGAAGGCCGGCTGGTCCTGGCGGACTGCCTGGGCTACGCCCAGACGCTCAAGCCCGACCAGATCATCGACATCGCCACCCTCACGGGAGCCTGCCTCGTGGCCCTGGGACCGACCGCGGCGGGGCTCTTCGGCACGGATCAGGACATGGTGGACGCGCTGCTGGCGGCCGCGGGACGCGCGGGCGAGAAGATGTGGCAGCTTCCTCTCTACGACGACTACGCCGACCAGATCCGCTCGGAGATCGCCGATGTGAAGAACACGGGGAACAGGTATGGCGGGGCGATCACGGCGGCCCTTTTCCTGAAGCATTTCGTGCACAAGGACGTTCCCTGGGCGCACCTGGACATCGCGGGCCCGGCGTTCAACGAGACCGATCAGGCCTACCTCCGCAAGGGCGCCACGGGCGCCATGGTCCGCACCCTCCTCACCTACATCGACGACCTCGCGCGGGCCTGACCCGTTCTCGTCCCCGGCGCGCCGTGATAGCCTGACGCCGTGGGACATCATGAGCACCGCGAGGCGGCGCCCCGCAGCGTCAGCGTGGGGATCATCACCGTGTCGGACACCCGCACGCCCGCAACCGACGAGAGCGGCCGGCTGACGCGGGATCTCTGCGAAGCGGCCGGACATACCATCGCCGATCAGATCCTCGTCAAGGATGAAAGCGACGCCATCGCGGCGGCGCTGGATCGCATGGTGCGGCGCCCCGGGATCGGCGCCGTGCTGATCAACGGCGGCACTGGCATCTCACCGCGCGACCGCACCAGCGAGACAGTCGGCGCCGCGCTCCACAGACGCCTGGACGGTTTCGGCGAGCTGTTCCGCTCCCTGTCCTACCAGAAGATCGGCCCGGCCGCCCTGCTGTCCCGGGCCGTCGGAGGCCTGATCGGCACCACGGCGGTCTTCGCCATGCCCGGCTCGCCGGCCGCCGTGAGGCTGGCGCTCGAATCGCTGATACTCCCCGAGATCGGTCACATCATTGCTGAAGCGAGGAAAGACTCATGAAAAACACCCTGACAGGCGCGATGCTCCTCCTGCTGGCGGTCCCGGCGGCGGCTCCGGCCGCGGCACCCTATCCCTTCGAACGGTACCTCAATATCCGCGCGGCCTCGGCTCCCGCGCTCTCACCCGACGGGAAACAGGTCGCCTTCCTGACGAACATTACGGGGAGCAACCAGGTGTGGCGCGTGAGCGCATCGGGAGGATGGCCGGAGCAGGTCACCTTTTTCTCCGACCGCGTCCAGTCGGTCGCCTGGTCTCCCGATGGGAAGTGGCTGCTGGTGGGCAAGGATGCCGGCGGCAACGAGCGGACCCAGCTCTGGCTCTTTTCGCCCGACGGGGCGGTGCAGCAGCGCATCACCCCCGACGACAGGAAGATCTACCGGGGCGCCCTCTGGTCACACGATGGAGCGCGGATCGCCTACGCCTCCAACGAGCGGGAGGAGGCCCACTTCGATATCTACGTGATGGATATCGCCACCAGGCAGGCCACGCGCGTCATGCAGCACGACGGCAGCAACAGTGCCGCCGCCTGGGCTCCGGATGACTCGGCCCTGATCGTGTCGCGCGCGCTGGCCGGGTCGGACAACACGCTCATGCTGCTGCGTCTGGACACGCAGAAGGCCACGGAGCTGACGCCGCACCAGACCCCCGCGACTTATGCCGACGTGAGCTGGCCGCCGGGGGCGATCGTCTATCTGGCTTCGGATCAGGGCCGGGATTTCGTCAACCTGGCCGCGATCGACACCACCGCGCCCCGTCTGGTCTTCATGGAGGATCGCAAGCACGACATCGAAACGCTGCTGTTCAGCGAGGATGGCCGGCTCGTGGTGGTGGCTGTCAACGAGAACGGCGCGACGCGGCTTTCGCTGCGCGAGGGGGGCCTGTCCGGAAAGGAGCTGGCGGCGCCGAGCCCGGGCAACGGCGTGGTCGGCGGACTGGAGTTCTCGCGCGCTGGCACGCGGCTGGCCTTCAGCTTCTCGAGCTCGAGGAATCCCGGTGATCTCTTCCTGCACGACGTGGCGGCAGGGAAGAGCAGCCGCGTGACGTACAGCAGCCTGGGCGGGATCCCGGCTGCGTCGCTGGTGGAGCCGGAGCTGATCAGTTATCCCACCTTCGACGGTTTGCAGATCCCCGCCCTGCTCTACCGCCCCTCCGGGGAGAAGGACGCCCGGCTCCCAGCGGCGATGCTGATGGTCCACGGCGGTCCCGAGGGGCAGACGCGCCCGTCGTTTTCCGCCGTCAACCAGTTCTTCGTGGGGCAGGGGTATGTGGTGCTGGCGCCCAACATCCGGGGCAGCACCGGCTACGGCCGCGCCTGGCAGCAGAAAGACGACGTGCGCCGCCGGCTCGACTCCATCAAGGATCTGGCGGCCGCCGCCGCGTATCTCAAGACGAGCGGCGCCGCCGATCCGGCGCGGATCGCCGTGATGGGCGGCTCGTACGGCGGCTACGCCACGCTGGCCTGCCTGACGTTTCACCCCGACCTGTGGGCCGCCGGCGTTGACATCGTCGGGATCTCCAACTTCCGCAGCTTCCTGAAGAACACCAGCGTCTGGCGCACGGCGCTGCGCGCCTCCGAGTATGGCGACCCGGTGGCCGACGCGGAGTTTCTCGACAGCGTCTCGCCGCTGAACCACATCGAGAAGATCCGCGCGCCGCTGATGGTGATCCAGGGGGCCAACGACCCGCGCGTGCCGCAGAGCGAGGCCGACCAGATCGTGGAGAGCCTGCGCGCGCGCAGCGCGCCGGTGGACTACCTGCTGTTTCCCGACGAAGGCCACGGCGTGGTGAAGCTGCCCAACCGGATCCGCGCCTACACGGCGATCGCCGAGTTCCTCGACAAGCATCTCAAGCCGGATTCTCCTGGACAGTAGCTCTCTCGATACGATGACGACACCGCAGAATCCGCAATGCGTGGCAGCTTGATCCGATAAGGCATCTACCTATGTTGTGCGAGGGGGAAAGAGGGGCGCGCGAGGTGATGCGTGGTCGCCAGCTGGAATCGCACCAGGGTGGGTGTTGTCCTGATCCTGGCGTTCGTGTTCGTGCTGTGGCCCGCCCGCACCGGCATCGCCAGCATCGCGCCGCGCCCCGACATCCTCTCTGAGGATCCCCCCAAGGTCAGCCAGCCGGAGCTGTCGGGCCCCGAGATGCGCGCGCGCCTCCAGGAAGGGTTCGAAGAGCTTCTGGGCTTCTTCGCTCAGCGTGATTTCTCGCTGCTCGCGGCCTGGCGCGAGATGCGGCGCAGCGGCGATCCCGACTTCTTCGAGCACCGGTATCCCGCCATCTCCAAGGAGCTGGACACGTGGGCCGCCACAGTGGGGGCCCGGTTCCATGTCTCCGACGACGGCATCGATCTCTCCTTCCTCGTGGACGCCTTCGCTCCCCGGGCTCTCGATTCCGCGACGCCGTCGATCGCGCGCGACAACACCCTGGTGACCATCTGCATGGTATGCGTGATGGAGAGCCTGCGGTGCGAGCCCAAGGTGCTGCACCGGTTCCTGTCGAGCGTGGTGGCCGACGATCCCTCCCCGGCACGCCAGGCCGAAGCGCTGCGCTGGTGGCGCCGCACGGAGGGGTTCATCGACGAAGGCCTGATGGAGGATCTGCTGCGTACCAGCGCGGCCTCGGACTCCGAGCTGCGCCAGGAGGTGGCCCAGACGCTGTTTTCCATCTCGACCCGACGCTCGCTTGCCGTGCAGCGTCTGCTGACTTCCACATCGGGGCTCTCCGAGGATGTCTCGGGCATGCCGGAGCGGATCGCCTGCAGGGCGATGTTCAACTTCACCGCGGCGCGCTACGACGCCGCGGCGCCCGAGATGATCAGCGCGCTGGTGGCTCCCTCCGCCACGGTGCGCGCCTGCGCCGCCGAGAGCCTGCGCGGCCTGACAGGGCAGGACTTCGGCTACGACCCCGGCGCGGGCATGGACGGCAACGCCGCCTCCATCGCTCACTGGCGCTCTTGGTGGCAGGCACGATCGGCCGCAAGCACGCGCTGACGCGGCATCTGGAAGGGTGCGACCCCCTGTGGTAAGGTCAGCCCGATGCCGCAGAAAGTCCCTCCCGATCAGCCCGCCGCGACTGTTTCGATCCTTCCGACGCGCCTGACGGTCGCCCCCGACGCTTTCATCGCCACCGGTGCGGTCCTGACCGGAGAGGTGACGCTCGGCCGGCGCTCCAGCGTCTGGTTCAACGCCGTGCTGCGGGGCGACCTGGCGCCGATCGTCGTCGGGGACGACTCCAACATCCAGGACGGTGTGGTGGTCCATGTGGAAGTGGACGGCCCCGTGCTCGTCGGCAGGCGCGTCACGGTGGGACATCTCGCCATCCTGCATGGGGCGGTGGTCGAGGACGACTGCCTGATCGCCATGGGCGCCAAGGTGCTCTCGGCGGCGCGGATCGGCGCAGGCAGCCTGGTGGGGGCGGGGGCGCTGGTGACCGAAGGGATGCAAATCCCGCCCGGCTCGCTCGTGCTGGGGGTGCCGGGGCGGGTGGTGCGGCCGCTGACGGAGGCCGAGCGGCGGCGTATCGCGTCAAACTGGGACGTCTACGTCCAGTACGCCGCCCAGTACCGGAGCCGCGGATGATCCCCTGGGGCGAGCTGGGACGCCACTTGGATGAGGCGCGCGCGGCATCCGAGGCAGGGGGGGGACGCATCATCCTGGCCACGCATGTCAACGCCGACGGCGATGGCCTGGGCTCCCAGGCCGGACTCTGGCATTTCCTCAAGCATCGTGGTCATGACGCGCACATGATCAACACCGACACGGTTCCCGAGCGCTATGGCTTCATCGACGGTGTGGAGTCGATCGCGGTCTACGACCAGAAGCGCCACCGCGACATGATCCGCGGCGCTCATCTTTTCATCGTGCTGGACAACTCCAGCCCGGAGCGGCTCGGAACCCTGCTGCCCGACGTCAGGGAGTCCACGGCGTTCAGGATCTGCATCGACCATCACGTGACCGTGGACCCTTTCTGGCAGCTCAACTGCATCGACACCGACGCGGCCGCCTCGGGCCAGCTCGTCTACGAAGCGATCAAGGCCCTGGGGGGAGCGATCACGGCGCCCATCGCCATCGCCCTCTACGCGGCGTTCGTGACCGACACGGGGCATTTCCGGTTTCCAAAGACCACGCCGCACGTGCACCGGATCATCGCCGAGCTGATGGAGGCCGGCGCCATCAATCCCCAGCGGATCTACCGGGCGATCTACGAGGGCCATTCCCGCGCCCTGTCGCGGATCGTCGGCCACGCTCTCTCCGACGCGCACTACGACTACGGCGGCCGCTTCGCCTGGGCCCGCCTGACGCGCAGGCAGCTCGAGGAGTGCGGCGGGTTCGAGGAGGACACGGGCGATCTGGTGAACATGCTGCTGGCGGTGAAGGGAGTGGAGGCGGCGGCCCTCTTCAAGGAAATGCCGGAAGGCCTCACCAAGGTGAGCCTGCGCTCGCTGGGCGACGTGGATGTCAACCTGCTGGCCAGCCGGTTCGGCGGTGGCGGGCACAGGAACGCGTCGGGCGTTCTCATGACGGCGCCGCTGGAGGAAGGGGTCCGATCGATCGTGGAGGGGATGAAGGAAACCCTCGGCGAGCCCTCCGTCAAGCCCCTCGGCACGCGATGACCAAGGCGGGCATCCTGCTTTCAGGCTGCGGCATGTACGATGGCACCGAGGTGGCCGAAGCGGTGCTGGCGGCGCTGTCGCTCGAGCGGGCCGGGGCGCGCGTCATCTGGCTCGCGCCCGATGCTCCCCAGATGCACACCGTTGACCACCTCACGGGATCGGAAGTGGAAGGGGAGCAGCGCGTCATCATGGCCGAAGCCGCCCGGCTGGCGCGGGGCAAGGTGCGATCCCTGGCCGAGCAGTGGCCCGGGGAGCTGGCAGCTCTCGTCATCCCCGGCGGGCACGGCGCCGTCAAGAATCTCATGACCAACTTCGCGATCCTGGGCGCGCCGCGCGAGCCGATCGCGCCCGTGAGGGATCTGCTGGCCGATCTCGCCGGAAGGCGGGCTCCGATCGGCAGCATCAGCCTAGGCCGGGCCGTGGTGAGCGCCTACTTCAACGAGCCGCTCTCCGGTGACGAGATGCAGATGCCCGCCGCCGACATCCAGGTGGACGAGGAGCGCCGCCTCGTCTTCACGCCGGGATTCCTCACCGGAGCCGCGCTGCCCGACGTGGCCACCGGGATCGAGCGTCTGGTCCGCGCGCTGCTGAACCTTCCGGCGCGCGAGCTGCACGTCATCCACTGAAGCGCGCCCGACGATGACCATCACGGTCAAGCTGTTCGCCTCGTACCGGGAGCTGCTGGGCGAGGAGGAGATCCTTCTGGACCTGGAGGAGGGGGCCTGCGTGGGCGATGCGCTGTCGCTGCTCAAGCTGCGCTTCCCGGTCCTCGTCGATCAGGGCTACTCGCCGCTGACCGCCTGCAATCTCGAGCATGTTTCCAAGCGGCACGCGCTGCGCGACGGCGACGAGCTGGCGATCTTCCCGCCCGTTTCTGGAGGCTGAAGCCGGTGGCGACCTCTGATCCCGATCTCATCGACGTGGTGGCCGGGCCGATCGACGTGGCCGGGCTCCAGGGCGCCGTCAGGCGGAATTCCTCGGGCGCCGTGGCCTCCTTCGTGGGGGTGGTGCGCGACGAGCACCAGGGGGTCCGCGTCCACCATCTCGTCTATGAGGCCTATCCACCGATGGCGCAGCGCGAGATGCGCCGGATCGCCGCGGAGGCGCGCGCGCAATGGCCCATCGATGCCATCGCCCTGGTCCATCGCGTGGGCCGCCTGGAGATCGGCGAGGCCTCGGTGGCCATCGTCGTGGCGGCGCCGCACCGCCGCGAAGCGCTGGAGGCCTGCGCCTTCGCGATCGAGAAGCTCAAACGGGAAGTGCCGATCTGGAAGAAGGAGTACTCCGCCGACGGAGCGGCCTGGGTCATCGGGGATCCCTCCCGGTCTTAACGTCCGGGTCATGACCCGCAAAACCGTGAGCGGCATCGGTTGACGCGCTCGGGGCCCGCTTGGTAGTGTGTGCGCTCCGCCAGGTGATAAACGCCGGCAGTGAACAAGTGATGGGATGGCGTGTCTCATGTCAGCGGGACGCCCGGGCCGGGAATAAACGGCTTTCGTTGACACAGGATCAGGGCGTGGCTAGACTGGTTTGAATCCGTAGGGAAACCAACGCGTTGAGCCAACAACGTTTGCAGCCAGCACTCCCCATCAGCACGACAACGAGATCGCTGCCGCGCCGCGCCGCCGTGATGGTGGCGGTTCTCGCCGCGCTGTGCGCACTCTCTGCCTGCTCCGGCGTCCGCGTTCGCGTCACGATGAACCGCGGCGTGAGTTTCTTCAAGTCCAAGGAATATGAGAAGGCCCTCGAGAAGTTCAGGGAGGCCACCAAGATCGATCCGGAGTACCCGGACGCGTGGCTGGATATCGGCCTGACCTACATGGAGCTGTACGAGCCGGGCTCCACGCACGAGAAGGATCTCGAGTACGCGGCAGGGGGCATCGAGGCGTTCCGGGAGCTGCTCAAGCTCCAGCCGGACAACGTCAAGGCCAAGGAATACTTCATCAATATGTGCATCCAGTCGGGCCAGGTGCCGGTGGCGATCGAGCACTTCCTGGCCGACCACCAGAAGAATCCCGGCGACCTGGCCACCGTCAAGACCGTCGCCGCGCTGTTCCAGAAGGCAGGACAGTCCGAAGAGGCCATCGAGTGGTTCGAGAAGGTGGCCGTCCTGGAGCCCGAGAACCCCGAGGCGTGGTACTCGCTGGGGGTCGCCTGCTGGGGCCGCTCCTACAACAACGTCGACATCGACTACGACGGCCGCCTGGCGCTTCTGGACAAGGGGCTGACGGCGCTCGAGAAGGCCCAGTCGCTCAAGACCGACTATTTCGAAGCGCTCACCTACAGCTCGCTCAGCTACAGGCAGAAGGCCCAGTACGACATCAGTCCCGCCCAGTCGGTCATCTGGAGACAGAAGGCCGACGAGCTGCTGGCAAAGGCGATGGAGATCCGCAACCGCCAGCTCGCGGCGCAGGTGGCGGAGGCCAACCGGCAGGCCAAGTCGGCGGAAGGTGTGGCTCCGGGCACAGCGCCCGCGGCATCTTCGCCGACGGCGAAGCCGCCCGGACACTAGGGAGCAGGACGACAGATGTTCGATACCCTGATGGACTCGGCTCCCGACAAGCCGAAGAAGGGGCTCAAGGACGTTTATGTGTCCACGGGGTCCCTGCTTCTGCACATGGGGATCGGGTTGAGCCTTGTGACGGCATCGTACCTTCACGTCGAGCCGCTCCCCGAGCCCACAATCAACGTCCAGTTCGTCGGGGCGGCGCCACCGCCGCCTCCTCCGCCACCGCCGCCGCCTCCTCCTCCCTCCGGGGCCTCCAAGCCCAAGACCGAGGAGATCAAGAAGCCAGAGATCATTCCCGAGGACATCCCTGAAGTGGTGCAGCCACAGGAAGTCCCCAAGGAGCTGCCGCCCGTGGATGCCCAGGAAGAGGAAGGTGTCGAGGGCGGCGTGGAAGGGGGCGTTCCGGGCGGAGTGCCGGGTGGCGTGGTCGGCGGAGTCGTCGGGGGCGTGCTGGGAGGCGTGCTGGGTGGAGTGCCCGGCGGCGTTCTCGGCGGGCTGCCCGGAGAAGATCAGCCGATCTACCTGACGGGCGACGTGCGCCCTCCCGAGCGGACTTTCTTCCTCAAGCCTGACTATCCCGAAGTGGCCCGGCGCGCGCGTGCCGAGGGGAAGGTGATCCTCGAGATCGTCGTCTCCAGGACGGGAGTGGTCGAGGACGTGAAGGTTCTCAAGTCGAATCCTCTGTTCGATCAGGCGGCCATCGAGGCCGTCAAGAAGTGGAAGTACCAGCCGGCGCTGCAAGGGGGGCGCCCGGTGAAGGTCTATCTCACTGTCATCGTGGACTTCAATCTGAAATAGGACGAGGCGTCCGGCACAGGTCGGCCAAGGAGCAGAGCAATGGATTATTGGATTGGGATGTGGAACCAGATGGGCGTGCCGGCCAAGGGCGTCGCCTTCTTCCTGTTCGTGATGTCCGTCTGGTCGATCGCGGTCATGATCGAGAAGTTCCTCATGTACCGCAACGCGGTCAAGCAGTCGGTGGAGTTTCTGCCGCTGGTGACCAAGCACCTGCGCGCCAACGATCTGCAGGGGGCCATCGACACGTCCAAGAAGTACCCCAAGTCGCACATCTCCAAGGTGGTCTCAGCAGGCCTCCAGGAGTTTCTCAACGAGAAGGACGGGGGCGCCACCGTGGACGTTGTCGAAGCGGTCAAGCGCGCCCTGGAGCGCTCCATCGTCCTGACCACCGCCGAGATGAAGGCCAAGCTGGGCGGGCTGGGCACCATCGGATCCACGGCCCCCTTCATCGGGCTGTTCGGCACCGTTCTGGGCGTCATCACGGCGTTCGAAGGAATGGCCAAGTCGGGCTCCGGTGGTCTGGGCGCCGTGTCGGCCGGTATCGCCGAGGCGCTGATCGAGACGGCATTCGGACTGTTCGTGGCCATCCCCGCCGTCATGATGTACAACTACTTCCAGACACGCATGGAGCGCTTCGAGGTCGAGATGTCCAACTCCTCGTCGGAGGTCATCGACTTCTTCCTCAAGCAGCGCCAGATCGCCAAGGCACGCTAGGCGGCGACGGAGCGGAGACAGACACATGGGAATGTCGGTTGGAGGCGGCAAGGGAAAGGTCAAGTCCGAGATCAACGTCACGCCGCTGGTGGACGTGGTCCTGGTGCTGCTGATCATCTTCATGGTGGTCACGCCCATGCTGCAGAAGGGCAAACCGGTGCAGCTTCCCAACACCTCCAACCCGTCGGCCCTGCCCGAGGACGAAAACGAGATGCTCATCTCGGTGTCGTTCAACGGGCCGGGCAATCCGCCCTCTGTCTGGCTGGAGGACAAGGCGATCAACATGCAGGATCTGCAGGCGGTGCTGCTCGAGACCTACGAGCGCAATCCCGGCAAGCGGGTGATCCTCAAGGGCGACAAGCGGCTCACCTACGGCGACGTCAAGGACGTGATGATGGCGGTCAACAACGCAGGGTTCGCCGGCGTAGGGGTCGTGGCGGAAAAACAGGGCATTCCAGGCATCTAGGACGGGGAGAGCTCAACCATGGGAATGGATGTCGGCGGCGGCAAGGGGAAGATCAACTCCGAGATCAACGTCACACCGCTGGTGGACGTCGTCCTGGTGCTGCTGATCATCTTCATGGTGGTCACCCCTCTGCTCCAGCGCGGCTACGACCTGGATGTTCCCCAGAAAGTCGAGACGGAAATCCCGATGGACGTGCTCCAGAAGCAGATCGTGGTCACGTTCTCCAAGAACGGCGACTACTTCATCAATAAAGAGAAGGCCAGCCGCGACGAGTTCCAGGGGAAGATGACCGGCATCCTGGCCGGGCAGTCCAAGAAGATGGTCTTCCTGGCCGCGGCCCGGAACCTGAATTACGGCGAAGTCGTCCTCCTGATGGACATGATCCGCTCCGCCGGTGCCGACAACATCGGGCTGGTCACCGACGACAAGATCGCCGAGAACCCCGAGCTGGCCGGACTGCTGCCGGATCCGGTTTCCTCTTCGCCGGCCGCCCAGTAGTCTCTCCCCGCCGGACTCTCCGCACTCGGTCTTTGTGGCCGGGTGCACCGCTCAGCGTTGCCCGCTCCGCGTTGCCGCTCCGCGTTGCCCGCTCCGCGTTGCCGCTCAGCGTTGCCCGCTCCGCGTTGCCGCTCCGCGTTGCCCGCTCCGCGTTGCCGCTCCGCGTTGCCCGCCCACCTGCCTCCGCCTAGATTCTGACGATATCGTTCGCCTCCGAACGGCGGCGTGCCCGGGGAAGAGATGATGATTCAACCAGAGGACCTTGCAGCGTGGATGTTCGAGTTCAAGCTCAACGGGTTCATTGTGTTCCCCGCGCTGTTGCCACCGGACCTGATCGATGACATGAACCGGCAGTTCGAGGAGTTCCTGGCGGTTGAAATCGAAATCGAGCGCAAGGGGCTGCCCCCCGCCGTCCGCGGCAGGAGCCGCTATGCCCTCGACATCGGCACGGTGCTCGAAAAGCTCGGTGGACCGCTCACTGACCCCCGCGCCAGGGAAAACCCGCTCATGCTCCAGCTCGTCGACGCGATTCTGGGCCGGTGGCGGTCCGACAAGCTGATCATCGAGTGCCCTTGTCCCGGCTCCGACTACATGGGCTGGCATACGGATTCGTACTACAGCACTCCCGAGGCGCGGCAGGCCCCGAAGCGGACGACCCTGGTCAAGGTGCATGTTCCGCTCGTGGACATCGATGAAACGAACGGGCCGATGGAGGTCATTCCCGGCAGCCATCGGATGAACTATGTCGAGGGCGACCTTGCTGTGAAGAGAGTGCCGCGTCTCCACTCAGCAAGACTGCTGATGAAGAAGGGTGATGTCCTCCTGCGGGATGGAGACATCATCCATCGCGGAACCCCGAACCTCTCGGACAAGCCTCGTCCGCTCTACTCCCAGCTGTACAAAGCGCTCGAGTAGTGACTGGACGGCGGCTCGTCTGCCCCACCGTGGCCGGGCCGGCCTGACGGGGCTGGTCGACATCGGCGCGGGGACGTGGTATAACGCGCCGGTTTTTCCACCACCCAACCAGCTCAGGAGAAGCTCATGAACCGTGTCGTCTTGCGGGCGGTGCCGGCGGCCTGTCTGCTCCTGGTCATCCTGGCGGCGACGGCCGCCCCCGCCGCGGCCTCCACCGGGGGCCACCCCGGCGGGGAGATCAACCTGCTGCTTCCCGACCTGAGCTCGGTCGAGCTGATGGGTTACAACGCGCGCACGCTGCTCATGGCGGGGCTGCTGGTCTGCGCTGCGGGGATGCTCTTTGGCCTGTTCATCTACTCCCAGCTCAAGCGGATGCCGGTGCATCGCTCCATGCGGGAGATCTCCGAGCTGATCTACGAGACCTGCAAGACCTACATGCTGACGCAGGGCCGCTTCCTGTTGATACTGGAGATCTTCATCGGCGCGGTCATCGTCCTGTACTTCTCGCTGCTGCCCGAAGTGACCGTCACGCAGGTGCTCATCGTGCTGCTGTTCTCGCTGATCGGGATCGCGGGCAGCTACGGTGTGGCCTGGTTCGGCATCCGGATCAACACGTTCGCCAACTCCCGCACGGCCTTCGCCAGCCTGCAGGGCAAGCCGATGCCCTGCTATGCCATTCCGCTGAAAGCCGGCATGAGCATCGGGATGCTGCTGATCTCGGTCGAGCTCTTCCTGATGCTGTGCGTGCTGCTGTTCATCCCGAGGGAGTTTGCCTACTCGTGCTTCGTGGGGTTCGCCATCGGCGAGTCGCTGGGCGCCTCGGCGCTGCGCATCGCCGGCGGGATCTTCACCAAGATCGCGGACATCGGCTCGGACCTCATGAAGATCGTCTTCAACATCAAGGAGGACGACGCGCGCAACCCTGGCGTCATCGCCGACTGCACGGGGGACAACGCGGGCGATTCCGTGGGCCCCACGGCGGACGGATTCGAGACATACGGGGTCACCGGCGTGGCGCTCATCTCCTTCGTGCTGCTGGCGGTCCATGACCCGGCCATCCAGGTCAAGCTGCTGGTCTGGCTCTTCTCGATGCGCGTGATGATGATCATCGCCTCCGGACTGTCCTATCTGGTCAACGAAGCTATCGCGCGCGCCCGGTATGCGGGCGCCGACAAGATGAACTTCGAGGCGCCGCTCACGACGCTGGTCTGGCTCACCTCGATCGTGTCGATCGCCCTGACCTACGCCGCCTCGGCCTTGCTGATCCGCGATCTGGGCGACGGGACGCTGTGGTGGAAGCTCTCCACGGTCATCTCGTGCGGCACGCTGGCCGGCGCGGTCATTCCCGAGCTGGTGAAGGTCTTCACATCCACCGAATCGCGCCACGTGGAGGAGGTGGTGACCTCCTCGCGCGAAGGGGGCGCGTCGCTCAACATCCTGTCGGGACTGGTCGCGGGCAACTTCGGCGCCTACTGGCTGGGGATGGCGGTCGTGGTCCTGATGGCTGCAGCGTGGGCTGTGAGCACGATGGGCTTCGGCGCGCTGATGCTGGCGCCGGCGATCTTCGCGTTCGGTCTGGTGGCGTTCGGGTTCCTGGGGATGGGGCCGGTGACGATCGCGGTGGATTCCTATGGACCGGTCACCGACAACGCGCAATCGGTTTTCGAGCTCTCCCTGATCGAGCAGCTTCCCGGCGCCGCCGAGGAGATCCGCAAGGAGCACGGCTTCACCCCCGATTTTGCGCGCGCCAAGCACCTGCTCGAGGAAAACGACGGTGCGGGGAACACCTTCAAGGCCACAGCCAAGCCGGTGCTGATCGGCACCGCCGTGGTGGGGGCCACGACGATGATCTTCTCGATCATCATGGCGCTGACCGAAGGGCTCACCGTCAACCAGGACAAGCTCTCGATACTCAATCCGCTCTTCCTGCTGGGGATGATCTGCGGGGGCGCGGTGATCTACTGGTTCACGGGCGCCTCCATCCAGTCGGTGACCACGGGCGCCTACCGGGCCGTGGAGTTCATCAAGGCCAATATCAAGCTCGAGGGAGTCACCAAGGCCTCCGTCGAGGACAGCAAGAAGGTGGTGGCGATCTGCACGCAGTACGCGCAGAAGGGGATGTTCAATATCTTCCTGACGATTTTCTTCTCCGCGCTGGCCTTCGCCTTCTTCGACCCCTACTTCTTCATCGGCTATCTGATTTCCATTGCCCTATTGGGCCTCTTCCAGGCGATCTTCATGGCCAACGCGGGGGGCGCCTGGGACAACGCCAAGAAGGTCGTCGAGGTCGATCTCAAACAGAAGGGGACGCCGCTGCACGCCGCCACGGTCGTGGGAGATACCGTGGGCGATCCCTTCAAGGACACCTCGTCGGTGGCCCTCAACCCCGTCATCAAGTTCACCACGCTGTTCGGGCTGCTCGCGGTGGAGCTTGCGGTGCTGCTTTCGGCGCAGAGGGGGCCCGCCTTCGGCCCGATGCTCGGGAGTCTCTTCCTGGCTGTGGCCCTGGTGTTCGTCTGGCGCTCCTTCTACGGGATGCGCATCCACAGCTCCCGGTAGGGCGGCTGGATCGTTCTGCCGCTTCGGATCTTGCAGGCCCTCGGGCCACTCTGCTAATGTGGAGAACAGGACGGCGCGAACGGCGGCATCGCCGCGCGCGCGGCCCAGGGTCGAGCCGCCCGCCGGCAGACAATGCAGGCCCGCAGCAAGGCGTTCCGGCTGGCACCGACCCGATCGTCAGGCAGTGTTTCTCCTGGCGGTTCAAGGGCCTGCTGCATGCCGCAGGTTGGCCCGAGGCGACGCATCAGGCCTCAGCGTGGGTCGGCCCGTGGCGGGACACCTGACATGATCGTGACCCTCGGGATCGGGCATATTCCCTTGAACTTCATTATGGACGGAACCACCACACCCGCGGCACCGGAGCCAGATCGGGGGCCGGCTCGCGCCGGCCATGCTCACCGGGGCCGCCATCATGATGGCTTTCCGCCCACTCGCCCCGCCCCGCCAGGAGCCACCGGACAAGTCTGATACTCCCGCCACAGGTCTGATCCCTCACGCGCCTCAGGTCCACTCGCGGCACCGGAAGCTCTGAACGACCGTGACGCGCCCCGTGGCGGCGCCTGAGGGGACATGATGGCCAGCTCGACACTTCTGGTGGTCCTGGCCGCCGCAATCCTGTCCATAGCCTGTTTTGCCGTGGGCTGGCTGCTCAACAGCCGCACGGGCCGGCGCACCGCCGAGGCCGGCCGGCAGGAGGCAGAGCGGCTCATCGAGGAGGCCAACCGCAAGGCGCAGTCGGAGCGGGAGGCCTCCGTAATCGCGGCGAAGGAGGAGTGGTTCCGCACCCGGCGCCAGATGGAGCAGGAGGCGCGCGAGCGTCAGAAGCTGGCGCTCAAGCAGCAGAAAGAGGCCGAAGAGGCCGCCCTCGCCGCGCAGGACCAGCTGGCGCAGATCCAGCGCCGCGATCAGTCGGTGCGGGACAAGGAAAAGACCCTGGGCGATCGGGACCGCGACCTGCGCTCCCGGGAGCGGGGACTGGAAGGGCTGGAGGGAGAGGTCCGGGCGCGGCTCGAGCAGGTCGCCGGGTTGTCGGTGGAGGAAGCCAAGAAGCTGCTGCTGGCAAACCTCAAGAACGAGACGCGCTTCGAGGCGGCCCGGATGATCAAGGAGATCAAGGACGAGGCCACGCGCAACGCCGAGATGGATGCACAGAAGATCATCTCGCTGGCCATCGAGCGCCAGGCGGCCGACTACTCCAACGAGAAGACCGTCACGGCCGTGCCGCTGCCCAACGAGAAGATGAAGGGGCGCCTGATCGGGCACGAAGGCAAGAACATCAAGGCGTTCGAGAAGTGCGTCGGTGTGCAGCTCGTGGTGGACGAATCGCCCGACACCGTGGTGCTCTCGGGCTTCAACCCGGTCAAGCGCGAAATCGCCCGCATGTGCCTCGAGAAGCTCATGAAGGAGGGAAACATCACTCCGAGCCGGATCGAGGAGGTCTCCAATGAGATGAAGCGCAAGATGGTCCGCAACATCCAGCGGATCGGCGAGGAAACCCTGCGCGAGATGAAGATCGAGGGGGTGCACCCCGAGATCGTCCGGCTTCTGGGCCGCCTGAAATACCGGACGTCGTATGGCCAGAATGTGCTGGAGCATTCCAAGGAGGTCGGCCGCCTCACCGAGCTGATGGCCGTTGAGCTGGGACTGGACGGCCGTCTCGCGCGGCGCGCCGGCCTTCTGCACGACATCGGCAAGGCGATCGACTACGAGCGCGAAGGGACCCACCCGGAGATCGGCTACGAGGTGGCCCACAAGTACAACGAGCCACTGGTGGTGCAGAACGCCATCGCCTCGCATCACGAGGACGTTGATGTGATCAGCCCGATCTCGGTGCTCGTGTCGGCCGCCGACGCCATCTCGGGGGCACGCCCCGGGGCGCGCCGGCGCACGACGGTGGACTACGCCCGCCGCATCGAGAAGCTGGAGGCGCTGGCCGACGCCATGGAAGGGGTCGAGCAGTCATACGCCATACAGGCGGGACGCGAGATCCGGGTCATCGCGCGCCACGACCGGCTCGACGACGCCCAGTCGGCGCTGCTGGCCTCCACCCTGGCCGAGAAGATCCAGCAGGAGATGGAGTATCCGGGCAAGATCAAGGTCACCGTCATCCGGGAGATGCGCGCGGTGGACTACGCGCGCTGATGTCGTCGCGCGCGATCCAGGCCGATCTCCACGTCCACTCGCACCACTCTGATGGTGTCCTCCCGCCCGCCCAGGTGGTGGCGCGTGCCGCCGCGGCGGGCCTGGCGGCCATCGCGCTGACCGACCACGACACGCTGGCAGGCGTGGCGGAGGCCCGCGCGGCGGCTCCCGCCGGCTTCGAGGTGATCGCGGGTGTGGAGGTCTCCTCGTCGTACCTCGGCCATGAGATCCACCTGCTCATCTATTTCGTCGAGCCCGGCGACTCCGGCCTGAGCTCGGCGCTGGCCCCGCTGCGCACGGAGCGCAGGCAGCGCGCCGCCAGGATCATCTCCAAGCTCAACCGCCTCGGGATCCCCGTGACGATGGACGAGGTGCTCGGCGTGGCGCGCAACGCCGGCGCCGCCGGCACCGGGTCGATCGGACGGCCGCACATCGCCGAGGCGATCATCGCGCACGGCGCCGCCCGGGACATGGATGATGCCTTCGCCAGGTATCTGCGGCGCGGCCAGCCGGCCTATGTCGCCCGCAACTCCATGCCCTTTCACCGGGCGATCGAGCTGGCGCACGAGCAGGGCGGCGCGATCGTCGTGGCGCATCCGGGACTGAACCTCTCCCTGGCGGAGACAGTCTCCCTGGCCGCCAGGGGCCTCGACGGGATCGAGGCGTGGCACCCCAAGCACAGCCCCGACCAGCAGCGCGAGCTGGATCAGGTGGCGAGGCGGCTGGGATTGATCGCCTCGGGAGGGTCGGACTTTCACGGGGAAGGACGCGGCCGCAACGACATCGGCACTTCCGGTGTCAGCCTGGAGGTGCTTGCCTCCCTCAGGGCGCGGCGGGCGGGCCCGCCCCATGGATAACGAAGCTCCGCCCCTTGTCGTGGAGCTGTCTGGCTGGCGCGACCCGGCCGACGTGCTCCCGGCTTTCTCCGGCTCGGACAGCGTGGCGCTGCTGTGCAGCGCCGGTCCCGGACAGGCCCGCGAGGAGATACGCCGGTGGTCGCTCCTGTGCGCCGATCCCTTCGAAACCGTTGCCTGGCGCTGCGGCGATGGCGGCGATCCGCTGTGTGGCCTGGTGGACGCTGTCACCCGATACCGGGTCGCGGCAGGAGCGGAGTGGCCATTCGCGGGAGGTGCCGTCGGCTGGATCGGCTACGACGTGGCCCGGAGCATCGAGTCGATCCCGGCGCGGGCAGCCCTGGCGCATGGCTACCCCGACCTGTACTTCGGTCTCCACGCCGCCGCCATCGCCTGGGATCACCTGCGCCGCCGCTGGGCGATCGTGGCCACGGGTCTGCCTCATGCGGGACGCGCGCAGGTTGAAGCCCAGCGCGATCAGGCTGAGGCGCTGCGCGAGGCGGTCGAGGCTCTGCCAGCGAAGCAGGAGCCGCCCGTCCCGGATGAGGAGCGCCCGGACCCTCGCGAGCTGATCGAAGGCACCAGCCTGCCGCGCGCGGCCTATCTCGATCGGGTGGAGTCGGCGCGCGCCCTGATCGCCGCCGGAGATCTCTACCAGGTCAACTTGACGCAGCGGCTGGAGCTGGCGCCTCCATCAGATCCCGTGGCTCTCTTTCAGGCGCTCTGCAGCACCGCGCCGGCCCCCTTCGCTGCATATGTCGCGGCGCCGGGAGTCCGGGTGATCTCATCCTCCCCCGAGCGGTTCCTCCGCCTGCGCCGGGGCCGCGCCGAGTCCCGCCCGATCAAGGGGACGCGGCCGCGCGGCGAGGATCCCGCCCGGGACGCGCGTCTGCTGGCTGATCTGACCTCCTCGGCGAAGGATCGGGCCGAGAACGTGATGATCGTCGATCTCGTGCGCAACGACCTGGGCCGTGTCTGCATTCCCGGCAGCGTCACCACGCGCGATCTCTGCGCGGTGGAGAGCTACGCCTCGGTCCACCATCTGGTCTCCTGCGTGGAGGGGGAGCTGCGGCCCGATGTGGACCGCGCCGGGCTGCTGCGCGCGCTGTTTCCGGGAGGCTCGATGACCGGGGCGCCCAAGCTCGGCGCGATGCGCGTCATCGAACAGCTCGAGCCGGTGCGCCGGGGGGTCTATGCCGGGGCGCTCGGCTATCTTTCGTTTGACGGGGGGATGGACCTCTCTATCGTGATCCGCACGGCCGTCATCGAGCAGAGGAGGTGCTTTCTTTCGGTGGGCGGGGGGGTGGTGGCCGATTCAGATCCGGCCCTCGAGCACGCCGAGAGCCTTCACAAGGCCGCGTCGGTTCTCAGGGCGCTGGCGGCTTGCCGCTCTGCGCGTCGTCGCCAGGGTACGCGAACAGCGCATCATCGATCGGGCCGTTGAACCGGACCTCTAGGATCTCCGTCTCCGAGGAGATCCGGTTGGAGCGCCAGTTCTCGACCTTGAAGGGGACCAGAATCCCCTCCACCGGACGATAGCGGTCGAACTTCGCCATCCGGTCGGTCGCGCCCCAGGGATTCTCGTACTCGCCCGACACCACCAGCAGATTGTTGCTGACATCGAACATCAGCTCGCGCGTGTAGCCGTCCTTCCGGACCTTCACCACATGCGCCAGCTTGCCGGGAATCTCCTGCGAGATGTTGAAGTAGGTCAGGTCGGCGTCCAGGTAGTTGGCCGGGAGATCCAGCTCCTTGATCCCATCCAGCACGCTGGCCGTGCGCGCGGGACCATGGACCCGCGGCCCCTTGCCGTCGTCAAACCATGCCTTGTGCCCGTCGAAGGCTTCGATGGTCCGGCGCCCCTCGTAGGTCACTTCCTTGCGGAACAGGTTGGGCCTGCGAAACCAGATCGTGTGGCGCCCTTCCCGCGGCTCGGGAAAGTCGTGGCTGACTATTTTGCGCTGGATGTAGATGGTCTGCCGGTCCAGGATCGCCTGCTCGCCGCCCAGCGCCTTGAGCCCGGACCGGAGCACCTCGAGCGCCTTGGGATCCTGCTGGCGCGGCACGGAGGGGTCATCGTGCCAGGGGGGTCGGGTGACATCCGCGAAGGGATTCCTGTCCTCGCCCGCGGCAGCGTTGGAATCGGCCGGCGCCTGCTGGGCCGCGGCGCCTGCGCCACCGGGCAGACCGGCGGCAAGCGCGCACAGGAGCAGCGCTCCACGCCAGGCTTCCGGAGCCCGGACTTTCGAATTGAAGGGCGGAGGTGTCATAGGTGTGTGTTGCGCGGGGCACAGCATAGCTTCCGATCCGGGCCCGTTCAAGGCGCAGGGCGGCGGAAGCAGTGGGCTATAATCGCCGCGCTCGCGACGGGACCTTCATGAATGGTCCGGCGGCACCGGGGGGTGAGTGAACCAATCAGGCTTCACCATCGTGTCCACCACGATCGCGACCGCCGCGGTGCACACGCTGATTCCGGATCACTGGCTGCCTTTTGTGCTGGTCGCCCGCGCGGAGCGCTGGGGGGTCCGGCACACCATCTGGCTCACCACCCTGTCGGGGCTGCTCCATGTCGCCGTGTCGGTCGCCATCGCCGTGGCGCTGGTGTTTGCAGGCCGCAGAGCCGAGTCGGCGCTGGAGTGGGTCGAGGCCTCCGGCGAAGCGCTTTCCGGCTGGCTGCTGGTGCTTTTCGGCCTGGCCTACATGCTCTGGTTCCTGCTGCGCGGCGGTCACGTGCACTCGTTCGGGATGCACCCGCACCACGAGCCTGCGGCCGCCTCCGGGAAGGAGCGGCCGCCCGCTTTTCTCTCGGGCTATGCGCTGGCCTTCGTGGTGGGGTTCAATCCCTGCGTGCTCGTGGTGCCGCTGGCGTGGCAGGCGGCGGAGATCAGCTGGGGCGCTCTGGGAGCCGTGGTCACCGCCTTCGCTCTGACCACCATGACCACCATGGTGGGCGTCACCTGGCTGGGGCTCCGGGGCACGGCGCGGCTCGACAGGCCGTTTTTGGCCCGGTACGGCGAAGCGGTCAGCGGAGGGCTGATCGCGCTCACGGGAGCGGCCATCCTGGTGATGCGATGAGATGTGATGCGGGCAGGCTCAACGCACGGTGCGCCGCCGCGCTCCTGATCGGGATGCTGTTGGTGGCCTGCGCCGAGACCCACACCAAGCGCGAGTCTGTCTATGGTGCCGGGGTGCAGGAGGGGAGCGCGGCCGGACTCGGACCCGATGGCGAGCTTCATGTGGCGGCGAACATCTCGTCCGGGGGGATCAAGCTGCGGTCCGCGGAGTCTGGCCGGCTCTACGACGCGGTCCTGAGCTACTGCGCGGACCATACGGAGCCGCGCGTCGTCTTCGAGCCGGGCGGGGACTCCGGCGCCCGCGCCGCACTCACGCTCGAGCTGCACGGAAGGGTCGGAGTCTTCCAGGGATTCGGTGGAGAGACCAACCGGATGGACCTGAGGCTGGCGCGGGGCGTCCCGCTCGACATGGACCTCGGCCTGGGAGTCGGAGAGTCGGTTGTGGACCTGCGCGGGCTTTCGGTGCGCGCGCTGCGGGTCCTGGGTGGGGCCGGCGACAGCCGCATCGTCTTCGGGGATCCCAACCCGGAGCCCGCCGGGCACGTGGTGATCGAGGGGCCGATCGGAGATCTGAGCGTTGACAGGGTGGGCAACAGCAACGCCTCGGATGTCAGGATTCGGGGGGGTGTTGGATCCCTCGAGGTGGATCTGCGCGGTGCGTGGATGCGCGACGCGACGATTCTGGTGGAAGCCGAAGTCGGCAACCTCAAGCTGACCCTGCCCGAGGGGCCGGGAGTGGCGCTGTGGGTGGGCAATCCCTGGCGCGAGAAGGTGGAGCTGGCAGGGTATGAGCGGCGGGGCGACACATTCTTCAGCGAGAGCTACGATGCCAGCCAGCGGAAGGTGCACGTGCGGATCGAAGCGGGGCTGGGCCGCCTGTTCATCGAGAGGATAGACAGGACGTGACCTCGGGCGACGTCGAACCCTGGAGGGTGGCATGAGCAGGTATCGCGCGCGGCCGATGCGGGAGCAGGACATCGAGGGGATCATCGCGCTCGATGCGCGGATCACCGGTGCCTCGGGACCCGATCGGGCAGGGTTCTGGCGCGGGCTGCTCTCCCTGCACACGCCTCAGGAGATGGACGAGGAGGAAGGAAGGGGAGCCCGGACGCCTCCCGCGCCTCACCTGTGCCATATCGTGGAGAGCCTCAACGGGGAAGGACGCGGGACTCTCGCCGGCTTCATTATCGGCGATGTCCAGTCATGGCAGTTCGGCATCCCGCGCCATGGGCGCATCGTGGCGATCGGAGTCCATCCCGACCATCGCCGCGATCGCATCGGGTCGCAGCTCGTGGACGCGCTGCTGGCCACTTTCCGCAAGATGAGTCTGCCCTTCGTGCATTGTCTGGCGCGCCCGGGAGATCCGCTGAGCGATTTTTTCCGGTCGGCGGGGTTTTCGGGCTCCGGCTTCGAAACTCTCGAGAAGCGACTGGAAAAGTGATTGTCGTTGACGGTCGGGCCCCGCATCTTTTACCATGGTGTAGCTGACTTCCACTTCCGCGAACCACCCGGGGGACCCCTCATGGCCACCAATCTGCGAAGCAGTGCACGCGCCGGTGCAGCGCGGGCGGCAAAGCCGGCTCCGACTGTGGCGCCGCTACCGCGGCGCGAGCGCGGCAGCGCCGCGCCGGCGGCCGGCCGGCCGCGCGCGGGCGAGCGGTCCCTGTCGATATTCCTGAACGGCAGCTACGTCACCGATCGCGACAAGGCCGTGGTCCCCCTCTACGAGCACGGCCTGCTCTACGGAGACGGCGTGTTCGAGGGGATCCGCGCCTACAACGGGCGCATCTTCCGGATGCAGGATCACATGGATCGCCTGTATCACTCGGCCAAGTCGATCATGCTGGAGATCCCCCATACCAAGGCGGAGCTGTCGGAGATCCTGCTCGAGACGGTGCGCCGCACGGGGCTCGACGATGCCTACATCCGGCTGGTGGTCACGCGCGGGGCGGGAGACCTCGGGATCGATCCGCGCAAGTGCCCCGAGCCTGCGGTCTACATCATCGCGGGGGCGATCGCGCTCTATCCCGAGGAGAACTACCGCAAGGGGCTGCGCTGCACCATCGCCTCGACGCGCCGCAATCGTCCGGACTGCCTCAATCCCCAGGTCAAGACGCTCAACTACCTCAACAACATCCTGGCCAAGATCGAGGCGATCCAGTCCAACGTGGACGAGGCGATCATGCTCAACGAAGCGGGCTACGTCGCCGAAGGGGCGGCGGACAACATCTGGGTCGTCCAGGGCGGCGAGCTGCTGACGCCGCCGACCCACGTGGGGATCCTCGAGGGGATCACCCGCAAGGTGATCATGGAGTTGTGCTCGCAGAACGCGATCCCGTGGCGTGAGAAGAACATGGTCGTCCACGATCTCATGAAGGCCGACGAGGTCTTCCTCTGCGGGACGGGCGCCGAGCTGATCCCGGTTGTGGAGATCGACGGGCGGGTGGTCGGCGACCCGGAGAGCGGCCACGCCGGGCGGCCTGGCCCGGTCTTCGCGCGGATGCTGGCGCTGTTCCGCGAACGCGTTCGCTGGGACGGTGTTCCTTTCAAATAGGGCGACCCCTCCTTATCTCAGGCCGGCAAGGCATCACTCCCGCGGGGGCGGGGTTGCGCGTCGCCCCGGGCTCCGCGCACCCCTCAGCCCGCATTTCTCACCAGATTTCTGCTGCGACCGCGGATCAGCTCGCCCTGCCGGGCGTCCTCGCGGCTCGGCCACTCAACGTATCGTCAAGATAAGCCTCGAGGCCTCGCCGCTGCGGTTGCCCGGCCTGGCGGCATCTACGCGGTCTCGCGACGAAACCTGGTGAGAAAAGCGGGTTAGCCCTCGCGCTGGCTTCGCAGGATTCCGGGCTGCGGTTCAGCGGCGGTAGTATCCCCGCATCTGCGCCCACTTGATGCGCAGGCAGTCCGCCAGCACCGAGGGGGCCTGCGTCAGCGCGTGGACCGTGCTGTTGGCGCTCAGATAGGTCAGATGCACCGGGATGCTGCCCACGGAGATGCCGAGTCCGGCGGCGCACAGGAAGACCTCGATGTCCGCCAGAAACCGCTTCGTCCGCACCCGCGCGGCGATGGCGGCCGCCGCCTCCCGCCGGAATGCCTTGAGCCCGCACTGCGTGTCGCGCCACGCAATGCCGTAGAAAAGGCGCACCAACAGATTGAAGGCGGCCGACAGGGCCTGCCGGCGCATGACATGAGACAGCGCCGACAGATCGAGGCTCATCCGCGAGGAGGGGTGACGGCGATCTCCGGTGACGACCGATGGCCCGCCGCCCGAGGCCAGCAGCGCCACGGCGCCGCGCAGATCCTCCAGCGCGTAGGAGAGATCCACGTCGGTCACCAGGAGCCATTGCGCGTCCGCTGCGCGCAGACCTGCCGCCACCGCGGCGCCCTTGCCTTCATGTGGATCGCGGCGGATCACACGCACCCGTTCTTCACGGGCCGCCGCTTCGAGAGCGGCCGCCGCGGTGCCGTCGCTGCTGCCATCGTCCACGACCAGGATTTCCCAGGAGCTCCAGTCAGGCCGACCCGTGCCAGGGTTTTCGAGCCAGGCGATAAGGCGCTGCAGTGACGCGGCGATCGCGGCCGATTCGTTGTAGGCCGGCAGGACGACGCACAGATCTACCATGCGATCACGAGGGCATCGGCCCCGTCCGGGTGCGCGATGCGGCGCCGCGCCGTCAGAGTCGACGACTCGAGCTCCCAGGGCTTCAGGATAAAGAGAGGATTGAGCCGTCCGGGTATGGCGGCTCCACGGTAGAAGACCTCCTCGTCGAACAGGTACTTCGTCCGCGAGAGCCGATGCTGCTGGTACTCACGCGGCGGAAACTGCCGGTGAAACAGGTAGAGGATGTACGGGTAATCGTCCTGCCTCGTGACATAGATGCTGTCGTGCGTGGCGCCGAGTGAGTCGGCGGCGGCGAAGGCTTCCTTGAATCCATACTGCCAGGCCGGTCCGCTATGCAGCGGGTAGCTGGTGAAATAGTCGCGGAAGTAGCCGGCGGTCGAGACGCCGGCTGCAACGAGCATCGCTGACCACCCAAGGGCGATCATCAAGCGGCGCCAGCCTGCTGGCGTGAGGCTCCGGGCCAGGTCGAAGACCAGCACCCCTCCCATGCCGCACAGGGCGTACAGTCCGGGCTGACCGCAGATGGCGCGCACGGCATGTCGAGGATCCACCGTCAGGGCCGCGGCGACCGGGGCGCAGGCCAGCCACCAGAAAAGAAACAGCGCGCCCGGGGAGCGCAACAGGGCGGCTCCGGCGATACCGGCGGCGAGCAACGCCGCATCGTGAGGATGCAGGAGCCCGTGTCCGGGGATGGAATGGCGCGGGTTGTCGTCGCCGGACAGCAGCAGGAAGCGCGGAGAGAAATAGGAAAGGTAGTGACTGACCGCCAGCCCCGCAGCTGCGGCCCCTCCGCGTGACGATACCTCCGGGTGGTTGAATATGGAGACATCGCCCAGGCGCTGCCGGCCGGCTGCGGTGAATGAGAATGCGGCCACGGGGATCACCAGCAGCGCCAGCACGGCCGCCGCCGCGATCCCGGAGCGCCGCAGACCGGCAAACGCCCTCCGATGCAGCATCAGGAAGCCCGCCAGCAGCAGCGGTGCCGCCAGCCGGGCGATCGTGTAGGTGTAGAAGGAGAGACCCAGCGCCGCTGCGCCCCCGATGAGCGACCCGCCTCGCCCGCTGCGCACACCCCGAGCCAGTCCCCAGAACCCTGCGGCAAGCGCCAGCGGCAGCAGGCTGGCCTGGAATCCGACGCGGCTCAGGTGGAACGACCAGGGGGAGATGGCCATCGTGAGGGCCGCGATGTTCGCCGCGAGCCGCGCGCGGCTGCGGGAGGCGCCGCCGAGCAGCTCGAGAGTCATCAGCGCGGTGGACAGGACGGCGAGAGATCCTCCAAGCGCCGCCACCGCGCGGGGCGCGGCGGGGGTCAGTCCCAGAAGCGCCACGGCGGGCACCGTGGCATATGTGTAGAGAGGCTCGCCCCACCCGCGGCCGAAGATGTCGAAGAAGAAAGGAAGCAACACGCCCCGGCTGTCGCGGCCCGTTTCGAGGAGGCACCAGGCCTCGTAACCATGGAAGGCTTCGTCGCAGTAGACCGACACGGGGACGTTATCGAGACGATGGAAGCGCAGGATCAGCGCCATCAGCGCAATGGCGCCCAGCGCGATGGCGAGCGATCGTCGGCCGTTTCTCATCGGCGGCCGAGTCTAGCAAATGCGGTGCTATAGTGCCCCGCGACCGGGAGGAATGCCGCCATGCGCTGTCTGATGAACATGCTTCTGGCCGCCATGCTGGCGGCGCCCGCGCGCGCGGTGGCCGCCGAGCCCGCCGCGACGCAGTCCAGCGGTGCCTCACAGCGCGCATCGGTGGCGCTCACCGTCTACAACGACGATCTCGGGCTGGTCCGGGAGACGCGGGCGCTGACGCTGCCCACGGGCGACGCAGCGTTGCGCTTCATGGATGTCGCGGCGCGCATCGATCCACGCACCGTCCATATCGGCAGCCTGACTTCACCTTCCGCCCTGCGCGTGCTCGAGCAGAACTACGAGTACGATCTGATCTCGCCCGACAAGCTGATGGAGAAGTTCGTCGGCAGGCAGGTGACCCTGGTCTTTCCGCCACCGGAGGCCGGCGCCGGCAGGGAGCGCCAAGTGGACGCCCGGCTGGTGAGCACCAACGGCGGCATGGTGTACGAGATCGATGGCCAGTATCACGTCAATCCGCCCGCGCGCGTCATCCTGCCCGAGATCCCCGGCGGTCTGATCAGCGTCCCGACGCTGGTCTGGCACCTGCGTAATGCAGGGCCTGCCGCCCACACGATCGAGGCTTCCTACCTGACGGGCGGAGTGGGCTGGTCGGCCGATTACATCGTCTCGCTCGACGCAAAGGACTCCAGGGCCGACCTGAACGGGTGGGTCACCATCACCAACGAGAGCGGGGCGAGCTATGCCGACGCCACGCTCAAGCTGGTGGCCGGCGATGTCCATCGGGCGCGGCGAGAGGCTCCGGAGATGAGGATGACCGCCATGGCTGTTGATGCTGCAGCGCCGCAGATAGCTGAGGAAGCCTTCTTCGAATACCACATGTACACGGTGGAGCGGCCCGTCACCGTCAAGGATCGCCAGACCAAGCAGGTGGCGTTGATGGAAGCCTCCGGCGTGCCGATCCGCAAGACCTACCTGCTGGCCGGTCAGAGCGGCTGGTATCGCAGCAAGCTGGGGCTGCTGGGGCGTGAGATGAAGGTGGGTGTTTTCCTGGAATTCGACAACGCGCAGAAGGGTGGTCTCGGGATCCCCCTGCCGGCCGGTGTGGTGAGGATGTACAAGAAGGACTCGGCGGGCAGTCTCCAGTTCGTCGGTGAGGATTCCATCAAGCACACTCCCAAAGACGAGACCGTGATCTTGAAGGCGGGGGATGCCTTCGATGTGGTCGCGGACCGGGTCCAGACCGACTACAGGGCCGTGGCGGGGGGCCGCTACGATATCGAGGTCGAGTTCGAGATCAAGATCCGCAACCACAAGGAAGAGGCGGTGACGGTGACGGTGCGCGAGCCGATGTCGGGAGACTGGAAAGTGCTCACCAGCACCCACCCGGCACAGCGCAAGGACGCCGCCACCCTGGAGTTCTCCGTCCCCGTGGCGCGGGACGCCGAGGCCGTGCTGCGATATCGCGTCGCGATTGATTGGGGCTAGATTGACGTTGCCGGCGGGGCCGGACGGCATTATCGTCGCCGTGCCCGCTCACAGAACAGGACTCAATCTTCGTGAGGGTCGCCTCGCCAGCCATGCCCCCGGTCGCACGCGCGCTGCAATCGATCAACAACCGCGTCTTCAACCGCGTCACTGCGGGCGCCATGCGCGAGGCGCTCGAGAGGCTCGGGCTGCGTGGCGGCGAGACCCTCTATGTCCATGCATCGCTGCGGCGTGTGGGCCACATCGTGGGGGGGCCTGCCCGCATGATCGAGGCGGTCATGGAGGTTCTGGGCGCGTCGGGGACCCTGGTGATGGCGGCGCTTCCCGCCGCAGATGCCGCCTCTGTGGATCTCTCCAAAGTCTTCGATGTCGCCGGGACACCCTCCGCCTCGGGGCTGCTCTCCGAGACGCTCAGGCGCACCCCCGGCGCGCTGCGCAGCGAGCACCCGCTCGGCTCGGCGGTGGCGCTGGGCGCCAGAGCTGAGGATCTGACACGGGAGCATCTCAAGGCTGAGACTCCCTTCGGATCGGGCACGCCGTGGGCCCGCCTCGGCGAAGCTCCGCTCAAGGTGCTGCTGCTTTCAGCCCACGTCGGGCCGCTGCTTTATCACGTGCAGGAGCTCGCCCGCTTCCCGAACCTCTATGCTCCCCAGCCGGCACAGGTGGAGATCCGCGACGCTCAGGGCAAGTACCGCAAGGCCACGACGCCCGTGCTGCGGGCCGATGTGCCCCCTGTCGTCATCCTGCCCGGAAACCGCCCCGAAAGCCGCGACCACCTGCTCGTGCCGGACTACGCTCTCATGTATCCGGCCGATCGTGAGCGCCGCATCCTGGAGGCAGGTTATCTGCGCTACAACCAGAGCCGCTTCCTGGGCCGGCGCGAGCGCTGGGCGAGCAGAGGCCTCATGACCGCCGACCATCTCGGGATGGCCGAGGCGGCGCTGCTTGACGGCAGGCGGATGGTTGAGCAGATCACCAAGGACCTCGTCTGGGACATCGGCAGATTCAGGGAGGAGTACGACGCCGAGCAGCTCGCGAGGCTTGGCCTGCCGCAGCTCTAACCCGGACAATTCATCAAGCTCCTGCCGCGACGCGGACCTGCGCGGTCTCGCGACGGACCTTCATGAATGGTCCGGAGCTAAATGCCCGCCGCAAGTCTTGACAGGAGGCCCGTGTGGCGGTAAAAAGGCGCCGCTGTACGTCTTTTCCTCCACCCCCGCCTGCGCGCATGCGAAGCCTCGACCTGCGCAACGTGTAGCCTCGGCCAATTCGTTGCCGCAGTTGAGCTTTGTCGGTGTTTTCCCGGCCCGGTCCTGAAACTCTCTACAGTTATTGTTGCGCTCCTCACGGCGGGCAGGTCCAAGGCTCGGATGGCCTAACTGCGTCGTTTGCAATAGAATCCGGCCTAAATTCGCTGGCATTGCGGCTGATTCTTCTGAGTGGTACGTGGCTTGCTAGTCAATCCCTGAACTCTGCATGGCCAAGTGGTGGGGGGGAGGCTGGTCGTCCGGGCCGGCCCGGGTTGCGTCGCATCGGCCTGTTCGCGGCGCTGCTCGACTCTGAGGGGCAGAGAGCTTCCACTCGACACCCGCGCAAAGGGGTTCCGGCACACGATGCGTCACGCGCACCAGACCCGTAACGGCTCAGCCCTGAGCCGCTATCTCACCGAGATCCGCAACTACCCGGTCCTATCGAAGGAACAGGAGATTCAGATCGGCCGCAGCATCTCCGAGGGGATGCCGGACGGTCAGCATGATCTTGTCCTGTCGAACCTCGGCTTCGTCGTCAAGATCGCCAGCGAATACCAGAACATGGGGCTGCCGTTCGAGGATCTGCTCAACGAGGGGAATATCGGCCTGCTCCATGCTGCCTCGCGTTACGATCACACCAAGTCGATCAAGTTCATCACCTATGCCTCCTGGTGGGTCAGAAAGTCGATCCTCAAGGCGCTGGCCGAGCAGGCCGCGATGATCCGGGTGCCGAGCTATCAGCGCAAGAAGGTGGCGCGCCAGCGCGCCAAGACCGAAGCCCTTCGGGCGCGGCATCGGCACGTGGCCGGAGATCCGCACTGCGAAGCCTGCGATCGGGAGATCCCCTCGGCGCCGCGGTTCCGCTCCGTGTCGCTGGATGAGGCGACCCGGCCCGACGGACATGCCCGCCTGATCGAGATCCTGGTGGACTATCACTCCGAGAATCCGGAGCTGGCCATCATCCAGAAGGAGAGCCTGGCGCGGCTCAAGGTGAGCCTGACTTGTCTCAATGAGAAAGAGCACGCCGTCATCTCCCGCCGCTTCGGCCTGGCCGGGGGGCGCAATCTGACACTCAAGGAGATCGGACACTCACTGGGGCTTTCGCGGGAGCGAGTCAGACAGATCGAGATGTCGGCCCGCCACAAACTCAAATCCCAGCTCCACCGCGCCCGCTCGCACGAAGGCGGCACGCAGGCCGCGCCCCGCCCGGCCGGACGCAGGCGCCGCGCCACCGCCTGATCGCTCCGCCCGAGCTGCTCCGCGCAACCTCCTGTTGCACCTGCGCCGTTTCCTCATCTACCATGAGTGGCTTTTCCGGAGCCCCGCACTGTCTCGCTTACTGATCACCGGCCACTTCCGCCTGCGGCGTACCGCCGGGGCACTGGAGGAGAGTTCATGAGGTTGCGCTCGTCGATGATTGCCGGGGGCACGCTGGCCCTCACGCTTCTGGCACAGACGCCGGCCCCTGCACAGGATCAGCCTGCACAGCCCGCCGCGGGGACAGCCTCCGCGAGCGAGCATCGCCTCTTTCTGCGGTTCATCGAGGACGCCGCCGTAGTGCCGTCCTTCTGGCTGGAAGGACAGCTCGACTTCCTGACCAACGGCGAAGGGTTCGATCCATCCGGCTCGGGTGCGGGAGAAGCGGACCTGAGGCGCCTGGGAGGCGTGTTCGCCTTCAACGTTGCCGAGGACTTCGAATTCGGTGGCAGTCTGATGTATCTGCATCGCGACCCCGATGACGGCGACAGCGACCAGGGGCTTGGTGATCTCGACATCTGGGGGAAGATCAAGGTAGTCCAGGATCCCCTCGACGTCACATTCGGATTGCTGGTGTCGCTGCCAACCGGAGACTCGGATGAGTTCCTCGGCACGGGGGAGACGGACCTCGAGTTCTTCGGCTCCGTGCGCCAGGACCACAGCTCGTTCTCCTGGACCGCCAACGCCGGCATCCGCATCAACCAGGATCCTGACTTTCCCGGTACGAGCATCGAGGGGAATTCATCGGTGTTGCTCGGCGGCGGGGTTATCTTCCCCCTCGGCAGGAACTGGGCCATCATCGGGGAGACCGCCTGGGAAACGGAGCGATACGATGGCACCAAGAACTCCCTCCAGCTCGGTGGCGGCTTTGACTGGCGGATGGGTGACGCCTTCATGGTCAGGGGCTCGGGATTCGCCGGGTTGACGGACGGTGCGCCGGACGTAGAGTTCATCGGCTCGTTCGTCTGGATTTTCTGAGGCGGACTGGCGCTCGCCTGTACACGTAACAAACTGAAAACAAGATAGTTATGGCTCATAAAAAAGTCCGGCGCGCGGTCCCCATCGGCTCCGGTGTGCGGTATATTCGCGGCATCCTGAACGAACGTGGCGCAGCGGGCCCCGGCCGGGGCAGTCCCGGGCGGGGCCGGCGCATCTCAGGGGCGTGCGATGCTGGAAGTGGAGCTCAGGCGGCGGCTTGAACGGCGTCTCCGCAAGCCCGTTTCGTTGACCGTCACGGCCAACCGCACGGCCATGCTGTCGGTCAAGCCCGATCGCAGCGGGATGGTTCACGTCCGGGCGCACCACATGTTCCTGGATGCCCCGCCAGGCGTCGTGGGTGCGCTGGCCCAGTTTGTCAGGCGCCCGACGCCCGACTGCCACAGCGAGATCAACAGCTACATCCGTGCCAAGCGGCATCGGATCGGGGTCCGCCCCAGGCGCCGCGCCCCCATCAACCTGTCCCACCGCGGCTTCCACTTCGATCTGCGCGAGGTCTATGACAGGCTCAACGGCCACTACTTCGATGGCAGACTGCGCGCGGCCATCACGTGGGGCCGATCGAACCGCAAGGGCCGCCGCTACTCCATCGATTTCGGCAGCTTCGACAAGGAGCGGCGGATGATCCGGGTCAATCCCGCGCTGGACCGGCCCTCTGTGCCCCGTTTTTTTGTTGACTACATCGTCTATCATGAGATGCTGCACGCGGCGATCGGTTTCAAGGAGGGGGCCAATGGGCGACGAGATCTCCACAGCCCGAGGTTCCGATCCCGGGAGAGGCGATTCCGCTTCTACCGCTCAGCGACCCGCTGGGAAAACGCCAACCTCTGGCGGTTCCTCAGGACCACCTGACCCCGGGACACTCACGAAGGACGTCGCCTGGCTCCTGCTGGAGCATGTCCGACGCTGCCTCGACGAGCACCGCAGCGTGCTGGCGATCCGCTCCAGCGATATGCGCGCCGAGCTGCTGGGGATGGGTTACGAGCAGAGCGCGGTCTCCGAGCAGACAGTGCGCAGCGTGATCCGGGCCCTGATCGCCCGGGCGCGGCATAGCGAGTAGCCGCCGCCTCCTCAGGGCGACAACCCCGACAGTCCGGAAAGCATCCGCAGTGGATTTCGCATCTCCGCGGGCCCATCTTTTTCCGGCCTGACCCTGGAAGGGATTCTCATCTCGACCCCACCCTGCGTGCTTCCCACGCACTGGAAACGTCAAAGCAGACTGAGACTGATGACCGGGCCTGGACGCAGGATTCTGGACACCGATCCGCACGGCAAGGATGGGCTGCGCGCCGAGCAGCTGTTCCTTGTCCTGAACATCATCAAGCACGCCTCGCGCACGACCGATCCTCCGACCTTCTTCAGGCTGCTGGTGGACACGATCTACAGGGAGGTGAAGACTTTCTCCCACGTCAGCATCTTCGAGTGGGATCCGGATCGGCGCCGCATCACCGCGATGGCCACGGCGGGTGAAGGCTCCCAGGGCGGGAGCGCGCCCGGCGCGAGCCTGCCGGCCGGAGCGATTGCCGAGGCGATCCGGACGGGGGCGGCCTACCTGTCCAACAACCTCAGCAAGGAGGCGCGGGGCGCGGCGCCGGTGGCCACGCTGAGCCGCTCGGCGCTCTGCATCCCGATATGCGCCGGCGATCGCATCCTGGCGCTGCTGAACATCGAAAGCCGCGAAACGAACGTCTTCTCTCCGCCCGACGTGGCGTTGTTCGAGATTCTCTGCGAGAACCTCGCCAATTTCCTGCACGGGATCACGCTCTTCGAGCAGGTGCGCCGCAAGAGCCTGAAGATCCAGAACATCGTCGAGGTCTGCCGCCGCGTCTTCTCCGCCAACAGCCTGCAGGAGGCGCTCGACATGGCGGTGCGCGCGGTGGTCGAGGAATACGGCTACGACAGCGCCTGCGTTGCCCTGGTTTCCGAGGATGGGAAGCATTTGATCCACAAGGCCCACCACGCCAAGGCGGCCGCGACGATCTCCGCCGGCTACCGCCAGGAGATCCAGCGCGGGATCGCCGGGCAGGTGGTGCGGGAAGGCCGCGCGATCTGCGTCAACGACGTCGCCAGGGACCCCGACTACGTCGCGCTGTTTCCGGACGCGCGCGCCGAGCTCTGCATGCCGCTGCGCGCCGGCGCCACCCTGGTGGGCGTGCTGGATGTGAATGCGCGGGAAGTGGGCGCCTTCGACGACGAGGACATCAGCCTGCTGGAGACCCTGAGCGGGCAGCTTGCCCTGGCGATCGAGCGGACGCGGTACCTGGAGCAGACGATCCAGACGCGCGACTACCTCGAGAGCCTGATCGCCGGGGCCGGCGACGGGATCATGGCCCTGGATCTGTCCGGTCGCATCACGCGCTGGAACCAGGGAATGGAGCGCATCCTGGGCTACCCGGCGGCCGAGATCCAGGGCATGCCCTACCGTGACGTTCCTTCCCATGAGCCGCCCGCGGCGCTCGACGATCTGGTGCAGCGGGTCGTGCAGGGAGAGATCCTCGAGGAAGTGGAGCAGAAAGGTCTGACACGTGACGGCCGGCTGGTGACGGCGCTGCTCACGCTGAGCCCGATCCGTGATGCGGTCAGGGCGATCGTCGGCGTCTCGATCATCGTGCGGGACGTGACCGAGAGGCGCCGCATGGAAGAGGACTTCAGGCTGATGCACCAGCGCATTCTCGAATCGGAGGGAAAGTTCCTCGATGTCGTCGAGAAAGCGCGCGATGCGATCTTCTTCGTGGATACCGAGTCCGGACTGGTGGTACAGGCCAACGCCACCGCGGAGGCGCAGACCGTCTTTCCCCGCACCGAGCTGCTGGGCCGCACGCTGCTGGAGCTGCACCCGGAAGGGGAGCACGATCGGGTGCGCCAGCAGTTCGAGCGGACACTGAGCACTGGAGCCGGACCGAGCGCAGAAATGCTGCTCTCCCGCAAGCAAGGCCCGGCGCTGCCGGTTGAAGTGACCTCCAGCATCATGCGCTATGGCGGGCGCAATGTGGTGCAGTGGTTCTGCCGGGACATCAGCGAGCGCCGGCGCGCCCAGGTGGAGCGCGAGACGCTGCAGATGCAGCTGCTGCAGTCCGAGAAGCTCTCGGCGATCGGCCAGCTCATCAGCGGCGTGGCCCACGAGCTGAATAATCCGCTGACCGGGGTCATCGGCTACTCACAGCTGCTCTCCGCCAGCGACTGCGACCCGCGGATCAAACGCGGGCTCGAAAAGGTCTACGCCGAAGCGCGCCGCAGCCACCGCATCGTCCAGAATCTCCTCACCTTCGCCCGCAAGCACCCGCCCGAGAAGTCATGGATCAACATCAATGACGTCATCGAGAGCACCATCGAGCTGCGCTCCTATCAGCTCCGCGTCGACAACATCACCATCGAGAAGAACCTCGCCCCCGACCTGCCGCGGACGATGGGGGACTTCCACCAGCTCCAGCAGGTCTTCATGAACATCGTGAGCAATGCGCATCAGGCCATCAAGGAGAAGGGGGAGGGCGACGGACTGATCATGTTCAGCTCGCGCCTCGCGCAGGGAATGATCAGGGTGGAGATCACCGACAATGGTCCGGGGATTCCGCCGGAGAGCCTTCCGAGGATCTTCGACCCCTTCTTCACCACCAAGCCTACGGGTCATGGAACCGGCCTGGGGCTGTCGATCGGATACGGCATCGTGCAGGAGCACGACGGGCGCATTGCAGCCCGCAGCGAGGCGGGGGGCCGGACGACGTTCTGCATCGACCTGCCTGTGCTGGCACAGCCGGAAGGAAGCGCTGCGGAGGCCGCCCGTGATGAGATGGCGGAGGGGATTCCGGAAGGAGGGGCCGCACCGCTGCGCCTCCTGGTCGTGGATGACGAGCCATCCATCGTCGAGGTCCTCTCGGAGGCGCTGCGATCCTGCGGGCATTCCGTGGATACGGCGGTCAACGGCAAGCTGGCCCTGCGCATGCTCGAGAAGGCAGAGTACGACGGTATCATCAGCGATCTGAAAATGCCCGGCATGAGCGGCCAGGAGCTGTTCCGGCATGCCGGCGCGCTGCGTCCGGGGCTGGCCGCCCGGTTCGTCTTTGCCACCGGTGACGTGGTCAACCGGGACACGCAAGTGTTCCTGGAGACAAGCGGGAGGCCGTGGGTGGAGAAGCCCTTCGAGCTGGGCCGCGTCATCCGCCTGCTCACCGAAGCGGCCGAAGCGCCGGGAGATCGGTAGCCCGGAGCGGGCCGGTCCTTTCTGGACATCGGCGGGTCGACCCTGTATGGTTATCCGTTCCTCATGACCCACTCAATCCTCATATCCCCGCGCCGCCTTGCAGCCCTGGTTCTGCTCGGCTGGGCGCTGGGACTCGGAATGTTCTGCGGCGGGCCCGCGGCGCAGACTCCGTCCGATCCCGCCACGGCCGATGGCTGGGCAGCCCGGGGCCGCGAGCTGCTCGGCACAGGCTCGACGCAGGAGGCCCTGGCGGCATTCCAGGCTGCCGTGAGGCTGCAGCCCGATCGGATGGATCTCCATCTCGAGTATGCCGGGATGCTGAAGAACGCCGGCTACTGGCTGCGCAGCGCCGAGCGCTACAAGACGGTTCTGGCGGCGCGTCCCGATGATGCCGATGCGCTGATCGAGTACTCCGAGCTGCTGCTGGCCGACTACCAGTTTGCGGACGCCGAGGCCAACTACGTGAGAATACTCGGCAGAGAGCATCCACCCCGCATCCGGGATCGGGCGCTCTTCGGGCTGGGCAGCGCGCGCTTCGGGCGGGAGGATTTCGCCGGTGCCGCGGAGACCTACACGGAGCTGATCGGACACGCCCCCGCGTCGCCTACGCCCATCGCGTTCCTGGCGATCACCCGCCGCAAGATGGGCCAGCTCGACGAAGCGCTGCGGCTCTGGGAGCAGTACCTCAAGCTGGTCCCCGATGCCGTCCGCGCGAAAGTTCACCGGACCGACATTATCGAGCAGGTCCGTGGGATCGAGCAGGCGCGCGCCTCCGTTCAGAGCGAGCCGTCCAATCCTCATGCATGGGGGCGCCTTGGCGATCTGCTCCGCACCAATCACGATCCGGCCGGAGCAGTCGAGGCCTACAGCGCGGCCGCCAGACTGAGCAAGGCTCCGGCGCGATTCAGCTTCATGCAGGGGCTCGCGCTGCGGCAGATGAAGCGATGGCGTGAAGCGGCAGCGGCGTTTGCCTTGGTAGTTCCTGATGCCCGCTTCGGAGCGCTGGCGCTGTACAACCTGGCCTGGTGCGCACGGCAGGGCGGCGATCGCAAGGCGGAGGCCGCCGCCTGGTCGGAAGCCATACGGCTCAATCCGGCCGACATGTACGCCTTCCGCCGGCACGTGGAGTCGCTTGGCGCCGCAAAGGGGCTCGAGCTGGAGGAGGCGCGCCTGGAGCGCCTGGCGGAAAAGTCGGATAGTCCGCTGCGCTTGGTCCGCCTGGCGATCGTGCGCGCGGCCCTCAAGGACGCGGATGGATCCCGTCGCGCGGCGCTGGAGGCGCTCCGCCTCGATCCCAACGAAGTCCAGGCGCAGCGCGTGGTGCGCGATCTGCTCGCCCTCGACCAGCAGGCCACGCAGAGCGTCCTGGAAACGCTGAACCCGGCCCTTTCCACGGCGCCTGCGGCCCCGCAGGCGCAGCTGCTGCGGGGCGCCGTCCTGCTCATCGTGAACCGGCCGCGCGAGGCGATCGCGGACCTGCGCGCAGCCAGCGCCGCCGCTCCGGACGACGCCCGCGCCATGGTCGCGCTGGCCAACGCGCTGCGGGCCGAAGGCCGCAGCGCCGAAGCGCTCGAGCTGATCCGGACGGCGCGGCAGAAGCAGCCCGGCTACCTCTACGCACACCTGGATCTCGCGCTGAGCCTGATGCGGGCGGGCAGGCTGGGCGAAGCGGTCCCGGAGGCCCGCGAGGCGATCAGCATGGCCGCGGACAACCCGCTGGGCTATTCGATCCTGGGCGCAGCGCTGCGCGCGCAAGGGGATCTGTCCCTTGCCGCCGACGCCCTCGAGCGGGCCGTCTCGCTGGATCCCATGGACGATCTGGGCGCGCCCAGGCTCATGCTGGCACGCACGCACGGCGCCATGGGCGACAACCAGACGGCCCGGGACATTCTGAGAGGCTACCTGCCCGAGATCCCGCTGGAGATCTACAGGATGTCCTGGGAGTTCACACGGGACACCTATCAGGACAGGACCTTCCACGGCCAGGATTGGCGGATCTGGGAGCACAGGTTCGATGGCAAGCTTTCCACCACGGCCGACGCGCTGTCGGCCGTGGCGCTGATGCTGGCGAGCCTGGATGATCGCAACTCGCGGCTCCGCAGCGCCGACCAGACCGCAAGTTTGATGTTTTCGACGCGCACCGAGGCGATTGAGTTCTCGGCCACAGGGACGGCGCAGTCGACGAGCAGGACGGTCCAGGCGCAGCGGCTGCAGGACAACGTGGGCTACATCGCCATCACGAACCTGGATGATCCGAAGGTGGCCGGCGAGGTGCGCAAGGCCGTCGAGGAGATGAAGACGGCCGACGGGGTTATCCTGGACCTGCGCGGCAACCAGGGAGGCTCCGACAGCGAGGTGCCGGCCCTGGCAGGGCTGTTCGTCAAGCCCGGCACCGAAACCGGCACGCTGATCACCCCGGGGGGCACCGAGAAGACGCGCGCCGAAGCGCCCGGACCGGTGGTTCAGTCGGCCCTGCCCCCTGACAAGCCGGTCGTGGTGCTGGTCGATCGCAACACTGCCTCTTCCGCCGAGAGCCTTGCGGGCAGTCTGCGGGAGAGCCGGCGCGCGGTGCTGGTCGGCGAGAAGACATACGGCAAAGGGGGCGTCCAGATGCCGCGGCTGCTTCCGGGAGGATCCATGGTGCTGGTGGTGGGCGCGGAGCACGCCGACTTGCAGGGAAACATCTACACGGGCGCCGGACTGCAGCCCGACGTGTCGATCCAGGGGGTCACCACGGGAAGCGACACGGAGACTGATCCCGCAGTGCGCAAGGCGCGGGATCTGCTGCGCAAGCCGCAAAGCCCATGATGCCTGTCAAACGGGGCCGGATGCCGCGCGTCGCCGGTGCTGCCGGGCTGGCGATCTGCGCGATGGTTGTCGCCTCGTGCCGCGGGGGAGCAGACCAGCCCGCGCAGCCTCCCGATGCGGCCACTGCGCCTCCCGGTGCCGCCGGCGCAGGCACCGATCCTGGCGGGAACAATCCGCCGGATACCGCCGCGGCACGCGAAGAGCTCGCGCGCGGGCTGGCACTGCTCAAGAAGGGCGAAACCCTGGAAGCGATCCGGAGCCTGGCAGCCGCGGTGCGCCTCGATCCCGGGCTGATCGATGGCTACCTGGCGCTGGGGGATGCCTACCTGCGTCACGAGGATCGACGCAGCGCATTTCTTGCCTTCAATGAAGCGGTCCTGAGGGATCCGGATAACCCCTCGGCGCTCTACAACCTTGGCGTGATGCACTACATGGGAGGGGAGTTCATGAACGCCGAAGCGCTGCTGATCAAGGCGCAGAAGCTGCGCCCTGATGACGCCCAGGTTGCCTTCCGGCTCGGCATGGCGAAGCTCAACAACGGATCAGTCCAGGATGCCGCCGATGTCCTGCGACGCGCGCTCGATATTGACCCCTCGCTGTCGGAGGCCTGGCTGAACCTGGGCACCTGCATGGCGACTCTGGGCCGGCACGAGGAAGCGCGCGAGGCGTACCGCAAGGCACTGGAGGCCAAGCCCGGCTGGAGCGAGGCGCTCAACGGGATGGGAGTCCTGGCGCAGGCCCAGGATCGGGACGCCGAGGCCGAGAAGCTTTTCCGTCAGGCATTGGCCGCCGATCCCAACAACTTGCGCGTCCGCGCCAACATCGGCAGCCTGCTGGAAAAGCAGGGAAAGCGTGAAGAGGCGATCGCCGAGTACCAGATCTATCTGGACTCCTGGCGGGGAGATCTCGCCGCGGCCGAGTCGGTGCGCAAGCGGATCGAGATCCTGCGGGCAGCCCGTCCCGGACCGTCGCCCTCTCCTTGATCTCCTAACCGCGCAGAGCCTGCTCTCAGCTGCCCGTCTTGGTGGCGGCCTGCGCCGGCCCCGCGAGCGCTTCGTCGATCAGCTTCTTGAAGTTGTTGAAGTCGCGGTTCATCAGCTTCCTGCCGTTGACGTAGAACTGCGGGGTCGAGAAGCGGATGCCCGCCTTCTGCGAGTCAGCGAGGTCCTTGTCGATCGCCGCCTTGTGCGCGCTGGATTCCATCGCCTTGTCGAAGGCACTCATGTTGAGCCCGAGCTGACGGGCGAAGTTCCCCAGGTTCTCCCTGCTGAGCTGGGAGTAGTTCTGGAACAGCACGTCGTGCATCTCCCAGAACTTGCCCTGCTGCTGCGCCTCCACAGATGCGATGGCGGCGGGCATGGCGTTGGGATGCATGTTGAGGGGCATGTGCTTGAAGACCAGCCTGACCTTGGCGGGGTAGGCATCCATCACCTGCTTGAGCAGCGGGACCGACGTGGCGCAGAAGGGGCACTGGAAGTCGGCCCACTCCACGATCGTCACGGTGGCCTGGGGATCCCCCTTCACCGGCGAGCCCGAGAGATCGAACTGGTAGACCTTGGTCGCCTCCTCGGCTTCCCGGGCCTGCTGCGCTGCGCGCTGTTGCTGCTGCATCGCAGCGGTCTTGCTGTTGATCTCGTTGACGATCGCCCCCAGATCGCCGCCTGACTTCGCGGTGTCGATCATCTTCTCCATGGTGGGGATATCGTTCCAGTTGGGCACCCGGTAGCCGTTGAGAAAGAAGGTCGGTGTCCCGTTCACGCCGATCCGGTTGGCCTCTTCAACGTCCCTGTTGACGGCCGCCGCGGTTGCCGGATCCGCGAGATCCTTCTCGTATCGCGCCATGTCCAGGCCCAGATCGCCCGCGTACTTCTTCAGGCTTGCGTCATCGAGTGCCCGCTGATTGGCGAACAGGACGTCGTACATCTGCCAGAACTTCCCCTGGTTGCCGGCGGCCACCGAGGCCCGGGCAGCCGGCTCGGCGAACTTGTGGATCGAAACCAGCGGCAGATGCTTGTAGACGTACTTGAGATCCTCGGGGTACTTCGCCAGAAGCTGGTTGATCACCGGCAGCGCCCGCGTGCAGTAGGGGCACTGGAAGTCGGCGTATTCCACGAGGGCGACTTTGGCCTTCGGGTTTCCCTTGGCGATGACGCCATCGAGGTTGATCGCCGCCGCGGTCGCCGGAGGCGGCGGAGCAACTGGCTGACCGGGTGCGGCCGCGGCCCGCTGCGGAGCCGCAGCCTTCAATGCCGCCACGATCTCGGCGCTCGGCTTGCCGGCCTTGACCCCCTCGACGACACTCCGGGCCATCCCGGGGCTCACGGGACAGGTGGAGTCCTTCACGCGGCACTCGGCGATCTTCATCCCGCAGGGGCAGCCGCACGACTCCGCGTTCATGATGTCCAGCGCCCTGTTCTTTGCCGCCGGATCCAGGCCCGAGAAGTCCACTCCCACCAGTCCCTCCCGATGCTGGGTCTGGCCAGCCGGGGCGGGCTGCGCCCCCTCGCTCGCCCTGATGATCCCGTAGAGGCCGAATCCGGTCGCGAGAACCAATCCGGCGATAAGAAGCAGAGAAGCTGGTTTCCGAAGCATGAGTGGTCGTCCTCCAGAGATCAAAGTGCTCGGGGCCGGAGTGGCCTGTGGGCGCAGCGTGTGGGCCTCATCATACCGCCTGTGCACCCCGTGTCAATGAACCGCTCTCATGCGGCTGCGTCATTCAGATGACGAGACCCAGGCCATCTCGCCAGCCCCCATGTGTTCGGGAAAATGCCCAAGCACCAAGTCATTTCACGGGTTTCACATCACCATTCTGAAGCCTCAGCCACCACAGGATCAATTCTTGACGGGTGGGTGCATAAGCCTATACATAGCAGCTGTTTCGATTTCGCCATCGGACGATGGATACAAGCGCCTATAGGAAACAAATAAGCCACAAGGGTATCCCGGCCGCGGCCGAGGGGAGGTCTCCCGCATGACAATCCGGCGTCAGGTGAATCGCCGCCAGTCCCTCTCAGCCTTCATCGGACTGCTGGTCCTCGTCGTCATCTCCACGGCGCCTGCCATCGCCCAGGCCACCATCACGGGGTCGATCCGCGGCAGCGTGACAGATGACTCCGGCAATTTCCTGCCGGGCGTCACCATCGAGGTGACCAGCACCGCCCTGGGCAACGGATCGCGCAGCGCCATCACAGATCCCGAAGGCACCTTCATGATGAATGGCCTGCCCGTGGGCGTCTACAGCATGACCGTCAGCCTGATCGGCTACCGGCCGTACGAGATTGTCCAGATTGTGATCAATCCGGATGAAACCCGCGTGTTTCACACGACGCTGACCGAAGGCCTCAGCGAGCGGATCACCGTCCAGGCCGAGCGCCCCGTCGTGGACACGACCAACACGGCCAGCCGCGAGGTGGTCGACGCCACCTACATCAACCGGCTGCCGCTGGTGTCGCGGCGCTACCAGCAGGTGCTCACGCTCTTCCCCGGAGTCAGCAATGACGCTGGATTCACCCTGGCCCAGTACCACGTGAACGGCAGCCGCATCACCCAGAATGGCTTCCGCCTCGACGGCGCCACCATCAACGATCAGGTGACCGGCACGTTCGGCCTCAACATCAACCAGAACTCGATCGAGCGATTCGAGTTCAACACCGCGGGATTCCAGGCCGAGTACGGCGAGCAGTCGGGCGGCATCGCCAACATCATCACCAAGTCGGGCACAAACAGCTTCGAGCTGCTCTACAGCGGCGTGATGCGCACCGACTCCTGGAGCGCCGACATCCAGGGTTACGACAATCTCGTGGCCAACGTCGACGCCGATGGGAGCACGTCGAACAACAACAACCCGCGGCCCGAGCAGCAGCAGTGGCAGGAGATCTCCTTTTCGGGGCCCCTGTCCAGGAACCGGGCCTGGTTCGCATCGTCATTCCAGTACTGGCAGGAGGATATCGGTTCCCCCTTCAACGACTCGGAGCGGACGGGCGATCGCTATCACGGCCAGTTCAAGGTGACGCTCCAGGTGAACCCCGACAATCTGCTCGTCTTCAACGTCGCCACCGACCCGTCCTTGTTCAAGAACCTGATCACTGACGCGCGCTACGCCGAGGGGACCAACTTCGATCAGACTCAAGGCTCCTATCTGTTCCAGGTGCGCGATCAGCACACGGTGTCCCCCAACGTCTTCCTGGAGACGCAGCTCTTCATCCACCATCAGTACCTCACAGCCAGGCCGGCCGAGGAGAATCTCGGCCCCTTCGTCAACGTGTTCGATCCCAACGCGCCGGTCTCCATCATCGGCACGTACCCCAACGATCAGGATCGGAGCACGGACAGGATCCGGCTCTCGTCGGCCGTCACTCTCCAGTCGGGCCCTCACCGGATCAAGACAGGCCTGGACTACTCGTTCCTGGATTTCACGGGGATCAACCGCACCGAGGACGTCACCTTCAACCTGGATGGATTCGTCCAGTCGTACGGCGCCGGCTCGACGCGCCGCTACATCAATGATTACCAGAACCCCGAGAAGACGGATCGCACCGACGCCGAGATGGATGCCTACATCCAGGACACCTGGGTCATCAATGAGCACTGGACCCTGGAGGGAGGCGTGCGGTGGGATCACCAGACGCTCGTGGGCGAGCACAACTTCGCGCCGCGGGCCGGAGCGGCGTACGACCCGGCCGGCAAGGGCCGGATGAAGCTCTACGGCAACTGGGGCCGCTTCTACGACAATGTCTTCTCCGACTTCGTCGAGTTTCTCAACACCGACGGCATCACCCAGACGCGCACGGAGACGCACACCGGGTCGGGTTATTCCTACTCGGGGGTCTATGCCGAGTACGACTACGCCGTGGATGGTGACTTCGAGACGCCCTACAAGGACTCCTGGACCATCGGCTACGAGCAGGAGCTGCCGTGGAACATCAGGGTGGGCCTGAGCCACACACAGTGGAAGGGATACAACCAGCTCCGGACCACCACGACGAACGACCTGAGCGTCGTGCCGCCGAGCGTCGATCTGGATCCCAACGCCACCGCCGCCACGATCCTCGATACCAAGGGGAGATCCGAGTACGCGGACATCAAGCTGACGATCCGCAAGCCTTTCTCGCACCACTTCGAGTTCATCGGCTCCTACACGCGATCCCGCGTGATGGGTGATTCCTCGCAGGATTTCGGCCTGGAGAACAGAGCCGACCAGCAGGCGCTGGACTACACGCGCCTGATCTACGACAGACCTGACGTGATCAACCTGTCGGCATTCGGCAACCTCCCATGGAAGCTGGAGGCCACGGGAATATTCAGGTACCAGTCCGGCAGGCTCTACAGCCCGTTCACGCAGTCGGGAGCTCAAACGGTGATCGACACGACGGTGGGCAGCAAGAACTCCGAGCGGATGCCCCCGGTGCGCTCCCTGGACCTGTCGCTGGCGCGGCGGTTCGACGTCGGCCGCTCCCAGATGAAGCTCATGGCGCAGGTATTCAATCTGACCAACGAGCTCAATGTCGTGGATGTGGAGAAGAGGACCTTTACAGGCCAGGCGTTCCGCGGTCCGGTCAACGTGGACTTCGGCAGGATCTTCCAGATCGGCATCGAGTTCCGGTACTAGACGGGCATTCCGTTGCCCGCTTGGACCTCAAACGTCCGGGGACGTGACGAGTGTCGCATCAGAGCGCTCCCGAAGCTGTCCGGGAGGTGTGGATGAGCCGGATGCTCAGGCGCCTGGCAGGGGGGCTCCTCGCCGGAGCCGTCGTGCTGGCGGCGCTCCTGCCCGCCCGCGCGGAGGCGCCTCTCATCATCTCGGTGGTGCTCTCCAGGGACGTGGCGCCATACCGCCAGGCTCTCAAAGGGTTCGAGGAGGTCCTGCGCAGCTCGGGCCGCGAGTACAAGCTGTACGAGTATTCCGCCGAAGGGTCCGCGCTGGATCCGGACGGCCTCGCCGAGAAGATCCGATCCCGCCGCCCCTCGATGATCCTCACCATCGGCAGCAGCGCCACCGAGATCGTCGCCCGGAGGATCACGCACATCCCGATCGTCTTCTCGCTGGTCCTTCCCTCATCGGGCGGCGGCGCGCTGGATGGCATCCGAGCTCACGTCAATGTGACGGGATCCTCCATGGAGATCCCGGTCAGGACCCAGTTCGTCAAGATACGCGAAGTGCTCCCCTCGGCGCGCCGCATGGGGGTCCTTTACGATCCCGAGGTGACCGGCCCGCTGGTTGAGAGCGCCTCGCGGGTGGCCTCCGGGATGGGTCTGGAGCTGGTGATGCTGCCGGTCTCTTCGGAAAAGGACCTCGTGGACGCCACCGGCGACCTGGGAAGCCGGATAGACGTGCTCTGGTCGGTGGCCGACAGCACTGTCTTCTCGCCGCAGGGTTTTCGCCAGGTGCTGCTGGCCACGCTGCGCAGCCGTGTCCCGTTCGTCGGGCTGTCACCCTCCTTCGTCAAGGCGGGAGCGCTCCTGGCGCTGTCGGTGGACTATCAGGACGTCGGCAGGCAGTCGGGCGAGCAGGCCCTCCGGGTCCTGGCCGGCGAGGCGCCTTCCGAGATCCCCGTCACCGCACCAAGAAGTCTGTCGCTGTCGCTCAATCTCAACACCGCCAAGCAGATTCAACTGACGATTCAGGATGAGATCCGTGCCCAGGCTGAAGTTTTCTTCTGATCAGGACGAGGCGCCAGCATGGTCCGCATGAGCCTGGCCCTGAGATTCATCCTCCTGATCTCGCTTCTGGTGCTGGCGACCTCCGTCACGCTGAGCCTGTTCTTCCTCTACAACTACTCCCAGCTGGGGGACGCCCAGATCCGCAAGCAGGGGATCTCGCTGGCCCGGAACCTGGCGCACAACGCCGAGCTGGGGGTCCTCACCCGCAATCACCATATGCTCGGCGAGCTGGCCGCGGGAATCCTGCTGGAAAACGACGTCATCGGGGTCACCGTGCTGGACCACGAGGGGGTCGCGCTGCTCGAGACACGCCGCCCCGAGATGATCCCGGCGCCCCTGGTGGCCCTGCCCGGAGCGGTCTCCGTCCAGATGGGTGCGGGCGCGGCCCTGATCGCTCCCTACACGTTCGCCGGCTCCGACCAGACCGAGGCCTACGAAGTCTCCTATCAGGTCTTCACGCGGCGCGGCGAAGAGCGCAACGAGGAGATCGGCTTCCTGCTGGAGGAGGAAAACGCCGCCGACAGGAAGCTCGAAGGGATCGGCTCGGCCCGGATCCTGCTCACGCTGGCGGGCCGCAATCGCGAGATGGCGGAGCTGACGTGGGCCTTCGGCCTGCTGACGGCCCTGGTCATCTCGATGGCCATCCTCATGACGATCGCCATGGTCAGGCGCCTGGTGAAGCCGCTGCAGACCCTCGCGGCCGCCACGCGCCGCATCGCGGCGGGCAGCCTCGATCAGGTCATCGAAGAGCGATCGCAGGACGAGATCGGGCAGCTGGCACGGGCGTTCAACCAGATGACCTCGGAGCTGTTCCGATCCCGCCGGGAGCTGGAGATGTACAGCGCCGATCTGGAAAACCAGGTCAGGCTGCGCACACGTGAGCTCGAGGAGGCCCAGACGCAGCTCGTGCAGGCGGAAAAGATGAGCGCCGTGGGCCTGCTTGTCTCCGGTGTGGCGCACGAGCTGAACAACCCGCTGGCGGGTGTCGTGGGGTACGCGCAGCTCCTGCTCAAGAGCGACACCGACGAGCGCACCCGCCGCGGGCTCGAGAAGATTAACCGCGAGTCCGAGCGGTGCAAGAAGATCGTGCAGAACCTGCAGACCTTCGCGCGCAAGCACGCTCCGCAGAAGGACTATGTCGGCATCAACGGCATCCTGGAGTCCACGCTCGAGCTGCGCTCATACCAGCTCAAGGTGGACAACATCACGGTGGCGACGGACCTGGATGCCGAGCTTCCCAAGACCATGGCTGACTTCCACCAGCTCCAGCAGGTCTTCCTCAACATGATCATCAATGCCCACCAGGCGATGGTGGTCGCGGGACGGCCCGGGACGCTGACCCTGCGGAGCCGGCACAAGGTGGAGCGTATCCAGGTGGAGATCGAGGACAACGGGCCGGGGATCGCCCCCGAAAACCTCGGCAGGATCTTCGACCCCTTCTTCACCACCAAGGAGGTCGGACAGGGGACCGGGCTGGGGCTTTCCATCTGCTACGGGATCATCCAGGAGCACAAGGGCCAGATCACCGCGCGCAACGCACCATCAGGAGGTGCCATCTTCTCAGTGGAGCTGCCTGTCATCGTTCCCCAGGAGCCGCCGGCGGAGGAGCCCCCGCCTGCGCGGAGCGCCGCCCAGACCGACCCCGCGCACGCCTGCCCGGCGCGCAACATCCTGGTGGTGGATGACGAGCTGGCGATCATCGACGTGCTCTACCAGGTGCTGCGCATGGATGGGCACCGCGTGGACACGGCCCTCAACGGACAGGTGGCCCTGCGCAAGATCCAGAAGGACCGCTACGACCTGATCATCTCGGATCTCAAGATGCCCGGCATGGGAGGCCAGGAGCTCTACCAGCGGGTGCGCGAGATGGATCTCGATCTGTCGCGCCGGATCATCTTCAGCACGGGTGACACCGTCTCCACCGACACGCGCGATTTCCTCGAGAAGAGCGGCAACAGCTATCTTCAGAAGCCCTTCGACATGGACACGATCCGCCGCGTGGTGCGCACCGTGCTGCTCTCGACAGCGCACTGATGCCGGGCTCCGGCATGAACCCGCCGGCGGGTGGCGGGCGTCGTTGATGGCCGGCCCGAAATACCACAAGGGGCGCTCATGCGAGCTCGTTGCGGCCGCCCGCCTCGGGTCATGTCTCCGCTGTGCTAGAGTGCGCGCCCGATGAGCGCGCGGCGCCGGCTTTTCCTCTTTGCTGCGCCCGCAGCCCTGGCGATCCTGCTGGCAGGCGCAGCCGCGCTGTGTCTCCGGCGCGTGCCGGCGGAGCACCTGGGAGTCCTTCCCGACGGCTCCGTGGTGACGCCCGGCTTGCACCTTTCTTTTCCCGGCGCGCGGATGCTCCTGCTCCCCCTGGCGCCCCAGGAGCTGAGCGGTGATGTCGAGGCGCTCACGCGCGAGGGAGCTGCCGCCCGCTACACCTATACGCTGATCGCGCGAGTCGATCCGGAGCGAGGCGGGATCCTCGGCGCGGCGCTCCGGCATGCCGGCTCCGGGGAGGACCTGCGCGGGAAGCTGGCGGCGCTCCTGACGCTGAGAGTCTCCGAAGAGCCCGCGACGGATCCGGAGCGGATGGCCGGCGATCTCCGGGCGCGCCTGGAGAAGGATGGCCTCCAGGTGGAGCGCCTGGATCTGGCCAGGGTGGCTCCGGCGGGCGCCGCATCGGGCTCCCGTGCCCAGGGCCCCCGTCTGTCCCATCCGATCGCCTTGATCGGCCTGGACGGCGCCGACTGGCAGCTCGTCGACCCTCTGATCCAGGCCGGCAGGCTGCCGCACCTGGCGCGTCTCAAGGAGCGCGCCGCATGGGGACACCTGCGCTCCTTCGAGCCGATCCTGTCGCCGCTGCTCTGGACCACCGCCGCGACCGGCCGCCCTCCGGACGAGCACGGGATCGTGGATTTCCTGATGCCCGATCCGGCCACCGGTCAGCGGCTGCCGATCACCTCCCGGGCCCGCAAGGTCCGGGCCCTCTGGAACATCTTCGATGAGCATGGCCTGAGCTCCGACGTGGTGGCCTGGTGGGCCAGCTTCCCGGCCGAGTCGATCGGCGGACGGATCGTGACCGATCGGGTCGCCTACTCGTTGTTCGATCTGGAGGGGCTGCGCGCCGCGGGAGCGGGCTTGACCACCCCCGGCGCGCTCTGGGAGGAGCTGCGTCCGCTGGCTGTCCCCGACGACGCCATCACCTGGGAGGAGATCTCCCGCTTCCTTGACATCTCAAAAGACGATCTCTCCGTGGCGCTGCGGCGGGCCCGCGAGGACCGCGAAGCGGCCTTCAGCGATCCGGTGCATCACCTGGCCCGCATCCTGGCCTCGACGCGGACCTACCATCAGATGGCGCTGCGTCTCCTGCGCGAGCGGCAGCCCGACCTCTTCATGATGTACTACCAGGGGATCGATGAGGTCTGCCATCGCTTCATGCACTTCGCCCCTCCGCGGCGCGATGGGGTCAGCCCGCAGCTGTACGCGCGCTTCAACCGGGCCGTGGAAGCGTTCTATGTCTATCAGGACGCGCTGCTGGGCGAGCTGATGAAGAGCCTGGCCGCGGACACCACGGTGATCGTGATGTCCGATCACGGTTTTCTCAGCGGGGCGGGGCGCCCTGCGGACGGCACGGCAGACATCGAAGGCAAGCCGGGCAAGTGGCACCGGCTCTATGGCATCGTCATGCTGGCAGGCGCCGGGATCCAGCCGTCCCGGCTGGATCAGGCGACGCTGTACGACATCACGCCCACCATCCTGAGGCTGGCGGGACTCCCGCAGTCGGCCGAGATGCCCGGCCGCTCGCTGCTGGATCCTGCCGAAGGCCCCGTGAGCATCGCGAGCTATGAGACCACGCCGCTGGCCTCCGGTGTCGAGGGGGCCAGCGGCGCGTTTTCTCAAGGTGATGACGATTTGATGCGCAGCCTCGCGGCTCTCGGGTATATCGCCGCCGGCCCTGCCCGAACGCAGGCTGCCCCCGTGGCCCCTGCGTCCCTGGATGCCACCGGCATCTCCGGTACAATCACAGGCCATACCAACCTGGCCAGCCTTCTTCTCCAGAAGGGGGACCTGCAGGGAGCCGAGCGGGAGCTGCGGCTCGCCCTGGCGCGCAAGGCCCACTACTTCCCGGCGCTGATGACCCTGGCCCAGGTGCTGGTGCGGCAGGGCAGGACCGGCGAAGCTCTCGACGCCACCAGAAAGGCCGTGGCTTCGGCGCCGGACGCCGAGCAGGGCTCCTACGTGATGCTGGCCCTTCTGGCCGCGCGCGCGGGCCAGGCGTCCCAGGCCGCCAACTTCCTCGAGACCCTGGCTCGTGACCGGCCGCGGGCGCCCGGAATCCAGACGGCGCTCGGCGCGCTGGCGCAGCAGGCGGGCTCGCGCGACGCGGCCGAGGCCCGCTACCGCGCAGCGCTCCAGATGGATGCCGCATCGCCGGATGCGATGGCCCGGCTGTTTCAGCTCTACAGGCAGGACGGGCGCGAGACCGAGCTCGAAGACGAGATCACGCGGGCGCTGAAGGACAACGATCAGTCGGTCCTGCACTACAACTGGCAGGGTCTGATTCAGGCGCGCCGGGGAGCCTCCGCGGCGGCGGAGCGCTCCTACCAGCGCGCTCTGGATCTGGCGCCCGACTTTGCGGGCACCATGGCCAACCTGGGGGCGCTCTACGGCCGGGCGGGAAAGCTCGAGGAGGCGGCGCAGGTGCTCGCGCGCGCGGTGCGCATCGATCCCGCCAATCTGGAAGCCCGCGTCAATCTGGGCGCGGCGCTGGCCAAGCAGGGCAGGCCGCAGGAAGCGATCCCGCACCTGGAAGAGGCGCTGCGCCGGGGGCCGCGCTCGCCCGATCTGCTCAATGCCCTCGGACTGGCCTGCGCCGAGGCCGGGGACACGCAGCGGGCGATCAGCCTGCTGCGCGAATCACTCAGCGCAGCGCCCGATCAGCCTCAGGTGAAGGCGCTCGTGCAGCGACTGGCTCAGCCGACATGATCCCCGGGGGCGGCAGGAACCGCCCGTAGTGAGCCCAGGCGGCCGGCTGGCGCCGCATCACGAACCGGTGGAAGCCTTCGAAGTGACGGGAGTACAGGTCCTCCACCTCGGCGCGCTCGCGCGCTGACAACGTCCCGTAGATCCCTTCAACGGCGCGCCGCAGCACCCATCCCCACGCCAGCGCCTCGCAGTAGTCGCGATCCGCCTGCGCCTCCCCGAATGACACCGCCGGGATGTCGAACCCGCGGGCCAGGTGCCGGGCGTGGAAGTACTCGTGATCGGGGAGCAGCCGGCGCCAGGCGGCGCTGGCCTCCGGGGCGAAGGTGTCGGCGTAGATGATCAGATCGTTGCGCTGCCCGCGTCCCATCAGCGGGCCCTCTTCGGGATCGCGCGGATCTCCGCCACCGGGTCTGACCAGGCCGGCGTCGATGCCCGGAGGCTTGGCGCGCCGGTCGCCGAAGCGCACCTGCGCGATGTAGTCGCCGTAGTCAGGATGCAGCGAGGCCAGCGTGGCGGCGGTCTCTTCGGGGGTGGTGAGGGGGCCCGAGGCGATGGCGGGAAGCGCTGCCACCAGCAGAGCCGGCAGGAGCGCCCGGCAGGTGCGGCGGGCCGACGCCATGGCGGATCACTCCGGAGGTGATCAGCCCGGAGAGGGACCCTGGGCGTTTGAAGAGTACGGTCATCGGCGGCACCGGCAAGCTGTTTCTCCCGCCGCAAGGGGTGCTGCACCGGAGGTATAGTGGCGCGCGATGGTCGAGGCGTCGCCACAGCCGCGCACTTTCGAGACCGAGCCGCTGACCCGGCCCGAGTACATCAGCGCCATGGTGCACTTCTACCGCGGCGAGATGTACCGCAGCCAGATCTGGCGCACGCGCCTGGACACCTCCACCAACTGGGCCGTGGTGACGGTGGCCGGGATGATCTCGTTTGCCTTCTCCAGTCCGGAGCACAGCCCCTTCACGCTGCTGCTGGCCAACGTGCTGATCAGCAATTTCCTGATCGTCGAGGCCCGCCGGTACCGCTATTTCTCGGTCTACCGCGCCCGGGTCCGGATGATCGAGGAGAACTTCTACCTGCCGCTGATCCGCCGCAGCCTGGTGTCGCCCAAGGAGGAATGGCGGGAGTCGGTGGCGCGCGATCTCGATGTGCCGACGTTCAAGGTCACGAAGCTGGAGGCGCTGCTGTTCAGGCTGCGGCGCAACTACATCTGGCTCTACTACATGGTCCTGATCACCTGGGTCGTGAAGCTGTTCATCCATCCGGCGCCGGCCACGAGCCCGTCGGAGGTCTATGCGAGGGCGGGCATCGGGCCGCTGCATCCCGCGCTGGTCGTCGCGGGGATGGTGGTTTTCTACGGCGCCATCACCGCGTCGCTGTTCACCACGCTGGGCCGCCGCGCGGCCGAGGATGAGATCCGGGGCCAGGAGCCGGAGCTGTCCCACTGGAAACAATGATGCAGCTGTCAGGGCTCTTCCCGCCGATCCCGACTCCGTTCCAGGACGGCGCTTTCGACGCAGCGCGCATGGCCGCCAACATCGAGCACTGGAACGATCAGCCGCTGGACGGCTACGTGGTGCTGGGCTCCAACGGTGAGTTCCCGCTCCTGGACGAGTCCGAGCGCGCCTCGGTCGTGATGAGCGCGAGAAAGGCAGTCCCTTCGTCCCGCAAGCTCGTCGTGGGGACGGGACGCGAGTCCACGCGCGCCACCATCCGGTCCACGCGCGAGGCCTTCGATCTGGGAGCCGACGCCGCGCTCGTCGGAGTACCCGCCTACTACAAGCCGGCCATGACGGAGGGCGTTCTGCGCGACCATTTCATGCGGGTTGCCGATGCCGCCCTGGGCCCGCTGCTGCTCTACAGCGTGCCCTTCTTCACGGCGCTGCCGATCAGCGCTGACCTGTTCGGGTCCCTGGCGGCGCACGAGCGGATCATCGGGATCAAGGAATCGTCGGGTGAAGCCGCCACGCTCGCGCCGATGCTGCAGGCCGCGCGCAGCTCGGGCCGCAGCCTCTCGGTGCTGGTCGGCAGCGCGCGCCTGCTCGCGGCGGGGATCGGGATGGGAGCCGCCGGAGGTGTCCTGGCCGTGGCCAACGTGGCGCCGCGCATCTGTGCCGAGATCGTCCGCCTCGCCCGCGTGCCTGATGCCGCCGCGGCGGAAGCGCTCAACGCGCGGCTCGACCCGCTCACCGATGCCGTGACGCGGCGGTTCGGTATCGGGGGCCTGAAGGCCGCCCTCGATCTGCTCCACTACTTTGGAGGCGAGCCGCGCTCCCCGCTGCCTCCGGCCAGCCCGGAGGCACGCGCCGAGATCGCATCACGTCTGCGTGATCTCGGCCTGCTCACATGAAGGCGCTGGTGATCGGCGGCACCCGCTTCATCGGGCGCCGGCTGGTGATGGAGCTGCTCGCGCGCGGCGCGCAGATCTGGATCTTCACCCGTGGGCGGGCCGCCGACGATCTGGGCGGCCGGGTCGTGCGCCTGACCGGGGATCGGCGCTCGGCGGACCAGCTGCGCGCCAGCCTGGGCAGCCTCTCCTTCGACGCCGCCTACGATTTCATCTCATACGACGCCACGGACGCCGCCGGAGCGATCGAGGCGCTCTGCGGCAGAGTGGAGCACTTCATCCACATGAGCACCTGCTCGGTCTACTGGTGCGCCGGTGAGTTTCCCTGCCCGGTCCCCGAAGAGGAGCTCGATCGCCAGGGCCGTTTTGCCGAGCAGCCCGGCAGCATCGAGTATGCCTACGGCTACGGCAAGCGGCTCGCCGAGCAGGCGCTGTTTGCGGCCCACCGCGAGAGAGGATTCCCGGTCACGACCATCAGGTGCCCGATCGTGGGCGGCAGCGACGATCCAAGCCTGCGTCATGCCTCCTACTGCCTGCGCGTGGACGACGGCAAGCCCGTCTGCCTTCCCGATGCGGGCCTGGCACCCAGCCGTCAGGTCCACGTCGGCGATCTGGCGCGCGCGCTGGCCGATCTGCCGGGACGCACGGAGGCGATCGGTGAAGCGTTCAACCTGGCGGGCCACGAGATCCTCACCGTGGCGCGCGTGGTGAGCGCGATGGCGCAGCTGCTGGGGCGGCGGCCGGACACCGTGGAGATCCCGACGCCGGTGCTGCGCGGCATGGGACTGGTCTCGCGGGAGGAGGGGAACCTCTTTTCGCCGTTCTCCCAGCAGGCCGCGCAGGTCCCGTCGATCGGCAAGGCCCGCCGGCTGCTGGGATGGCGCCCCAGGCCATATCTCCAATGGCTCGAAGAAGTGGTGCGCGGCGTGATGGACGCGCGCCAGCGCGGCACGCTGCCCCAGCCGCCCGCCTACGCCTGGCGGGCGCGCGAGATCGAGGCGATCGACAGGTACAGGAAGGCGCTGGCTACGCTGTAGGAGCAGGCTTCCTCGGCCGGGACATCCTGGGAGCTCCCAGGATGATCCGCATCGCCGTCAGGAACCGCGCCACGTTCTCCTCGCGCGCGGAGTATCCCATCAGCCCCACCCGCCAGACCTTGCCGGCCAGCGGCCCCAGCCCTCCGCCGATCTCGATGTTGTGCTCGGTAAGCAGACGGCCCCGCACCGCGCCATCGTCCACACCATCGGGAACCCGCAGGGCATTGAGCATCGGCAGCCGATCGGCCGGCGCGACCAGGAACTCCAGGCCCAGCCCTTCCATGCCTCGGGCGAGCTGTTCATGCGCGCGCCGGTGGCGCGCGTGGCGCGCCTCGAGCCCCTCTTCCAGCAGCAGACCCAGCGCTTCGTGCAGCGCATAGACGGCGTTGATGGGCGCGGTGTGGTGATAACTCTTCGCCGCGCCCCAGTAGCTCTCCAGCTGGAGCAGGTCCAGGTTGAACGACGTGCAGGGGGAGCGCCGCTGCTTCATCGCTTCGACGGCACGAGGGCCGGCAGTCAGCGGCGCCATGCCGGGCGGCGCACCGACGCACTTCTGCGTGCCGCTGTAGCACAGGTCGATGCCATCTTGATCCACCGACAGGGGCAGGCCGCCCAGAGACGTCACCGCGTCCACGATCAGCAGCGCGCCGCGCGCGCGGGCCAGCCTCCCGATCGCCTCGATCTCCTGCCGCACGCCGGTGGAGGTCTCGGCGTGGACGATCGCCACCACCTTGACCGGGCCGTCGGTGGCGCGCAGCGCGGCCTCCATCGCGCCGGCCGGGACAGGCGTTCCCCAGGGCGCCTCCACCACCTTCACTACGGCCCCCAGCCGGCGGGCCATCTCGGCCATGCGGGCGCCGAAGTAGCCGCAGACACCCACCACCACGGCATCGCCCGGCTCCACGACGTTGGCCAGGGCCGCCTGCATCCCGGCCGTTCCCGTCCCCGAGATCGCCAGCGTGAGCGGGTTGCCGGTTCCAAAGACCTGACGCAGCATGGCGGCCACGTCGGTCATCAGGGAGGTGAAGGCGGGGTCGAGGTGGCCCAGAGGCGCGCGCGCCATCGCCGCCAGCACGCGCGGGTCCACGCCGCTGGGTCCGGGCCCCATCAGGAGGCGCGGCGGTGGTACGAAGGAGACGAACGGCCCCGGGCTCATCGCGTCATTATAATCAGGCGCATGGAACGGATATCGCGCGGCGTGCGGGCCTGTCAGCGGCTCGAGGATGGCACCGCAATCTATCTCGTGGGCCAGGGCGAGCCGGCGATCCGCCTCGACCTGTTCCTCAGGGAGCGGATCCCGAAGCTGTCGCGGCATCGGATCCAGAAGGCGATCACCACCAGGGTGCGCGTGCAGGGGCGCGGCCGCCCGCGCCCCGCGATGCTGCTGCATCCTGGTGACCGGGTGATCGTGGAGCCGGCGCCTGTCCCGGACGAGCAGGAGCCGGGCGATTCGATCCCGATCCTGCACCAGGATGCCGACCTGCTGGTGATCGACAAGCCCGCCGGGCTTCTGGTGCATCCTTCCAACCACGTGCGCAAGGCGTCCGTGACCCACATCCTGGCCAGGGATGTCGACGGACCGATCCACCTGGTGCATCGCCTCGACAGGGAGACGAGCGGGCTGATGGTCGTCGCGCGCCACGCAGCCGCGGCGCGGGCGCTGTCGGCGCAGATGGCGCGCGAGGCCGCCGGCGCCGAGAAGATCTACCGGGCGATCGTCTTCGGCGAAGTGGCGCTGAGCCAGGGAGTCATCGATCTGCCGATCGGCAAGGCGGTGAGATCGGCGGTCTACGTGAAGCGCGGCGTGAATCACGCCGAGGGCAGGGGCTCGCGCACGGAGTTCACCGTCGAGGGGCGCGGCGCAGGCTTCTCGCTGCTGGCGCTGCGCCTGGGCACGGGACGGCGGCATCAGATACGCGTGCACCTGGCGGCGATCGGCCATGCGGTGGTGGGAGACAAGCTGTACGGGCCCGCGGAGAGTCACTACCTGCGCTTCATCACGCGGGGGCTCGACGAGCTGATGCGCAGCGAGCTGCTCGCCGACAGGCAGCTGCTGCACGCGGCGGCGCTGGCGTTCCGCCACCCGTGCTCGGGTGTGCCGCAGCGCTTTGCCTCGCCCCTGCCCTCCGACATGGCCTCCTTCCTGGCGCGCGCCGGCATCCGGATCCCGATGTGCTGAAAGGGATCGTGTTCGATCTCGATGGCACGCTGATCGACTCGTACGACGCGATCGCCGAGAGTCTCAACCATGCCCTGGCCGGCCTGGGCAGGCCCGCGCAGCCCGTGGCGCAGGTGCGCCGGATGGTCGGAGAGGGGCTCGAGGTGCTCATCGGCAAGGCACTGGCGCTCAACGACGGCACCGGCACTGACGATGACATTGCGCTGGGCGTGCGCCTGTTCCGGCAGCGCTACGACGCCGTCTGCGAGGCCAGGACGTCGCTGCTGCCCGGAGTGGGCGCGACGCTGCCGGTCCTGCGCCGTCGTGGCTACCGGATGACCGTGGCCACCAACAAGCCGTCATACTTCGCGACCCGGCTGCTCGAGTCGCTCGGGGCGGCAGAGCACTTTGCGGCGGTGCTCGGCCCCGACCTCGTGACGCACGCCAAGCCGCATCCGGAGATGATCCGCGCGGCGCTGGCGGCGATGAGTCTCGGGACGCGCGATGCGGTGTACGTCGGGGACATGCCGCTGGATCTGGTGACGGCGCGCGAGGCCGGATTGCCTGTCATCGTCCTGTCCACGGGATCCTCCGGCGAGCAGGAGCTGCGCGCCGCGGGGGCGGAGCTGGTTCTTTCGAGCTTCGACCAGCTTCTGGACCGATTGCCCGACACCACGGTCCCATGACCCGCCGCCTGATCGCGGGCGGCCTCGTCGTGGACGGGACCGGGTCAGCCGGGGTCCGCGCCGATCTGCTGATCGCGGGCGATCGGATCGAAGCGGTGCTTTCCCCGGGGACCGGCGCGGGCGGAGCGGACAGCGTCATCGATGCCACCGGCCAGGTGGTCTGCCCGGGGTTCATCGACATCCACTCGCACGGGGATCTGATCTTCACGCTGCCTCCGGATCGCCAGCGCGTGCTCATGGAAGGCCGGCTCGGGCAGGGGATCACCACCGAGATCATCGGCAACTGCGGGCTGGGAGTCTTTCCCTCGACGCAGCAGACTGAGCCCGTCCTGCAGGGGATCGTGGCCTGGATGACGCCCCCGGAGGTGGAGCGCTGGGAGTGGCGTGACCTTGGCGGCTATCTGGATCGCATCGAGCGGCACGGCGTGTGCGCCAACGTGGGGGCGCTGCAGCCCCACGGCCCGCTGCGGATCGCCGCAGCTGGAATGCACCGCGAGCTGCCTGGAGCCGGCGCGCTGCGCGGGATGCGGCGCGGCCTGCGCCAGGCGCTGGATGCGGGAGCCTTCGGGCTCTCTACCGGCTTGATCTATCCGCCGGGGATCTACACGACCACCGACGAGATCGTCGATCTGACCACCGGAATGGCGCAACCGGGCCGGGATCCCTTCGTGGCCAGCCACATCAGGGGAAGCAGCGAGACGCTGCTGCCGGCCGCCGGAGAGCTGATCGAGGTGGGCCGGCGCACCGGCGCGCGCGTGCAGCACTCGCACAACGAAGCGGTGGGCCGCGATCACTGGCACAAGCTCGATGCCGTGCTGTCGCTCCAGGCGGCGTCGCGGCGGCAGGGCGTGGCGGTGCACTACGACATGTTCCCCTACACCGCGGCAGCCACCATGATGCTGGCGATCTATCCGCCCTGGGCCCTGGAGGGGGGCGTGGAGATGCTGCTGGCGCGGCTTGCGGACGCCTCCGCGCGGGCCGCGATCCGCGAGGCGATCGACAAGACCGTTCCCTCCTGGCCGCCGTGGACACCGCAAGGCTGGCCGCACAACCTGGTGCGCGCCGTGGGGTGGGAGCGGATCACGATCGGCAGCGTCGGGTCGCGCGCCAACCGGCGCTGCGAGGGGATGAGCCTCGCCGAGCTCGGAAGCGCGCGCCGCCTGTCACCGTTTGACGCGATCGCCGACCTGATGCTGGAGGAGGGCGGCCACGTCTCGCAGATCATCCACGGCATCTCGGGCGATGAATCGCACGAGAACGGGATCGAGGTGCTCCTTGCCGGCGAGGGAGGCGTCATCTGCACCGACGCCAACGACTTCGGCAGGGGTCGGCCGCACCCGGCTTCCTGGGGCGCATACCCGCGCGTCCTGGGCCGCTACGTGCGCGAGCGCGGGACGCTGTCGCTGGAGAACGCCATCTTAAGGATGACCTCCGCGCCGGCCGGACTGCTTGGAATCCGTGACAGGGGACGGATCGGTGCGGGCTGCAAGGCCGATCTGGTCGCCTTCGATCCCCGGACCATCGGCTCATCCGCCAGCTTCAGCGATCCTCGCCTCCCGCCTGATGGCATCTCCTGGGTGATGCTCAACGGAGTGATCGTGGCGCCGCGGGAGAAAAGCGAGCCGGGGGCCCCGACGGCGGGAGTCGTGCTGCGCAGGTGACTCCCCGCCGGAGTCATCGCGGCGGCCTCACATCATCGCGCGGCATTGCCTCCGACCAACCCCCAAAAGGGGGGAAGGAGATTCCAGGCGCATTGGCTGGTGCCGGCGCGCCTCACACCGCCGGAGAGCAGGTCTATCACGCCTGCGGATCGTGGACTGCGATTCAGGGAGTCCGGATCGGCGGCACCTGCGAGCCGACGCGGCGGGTGTGCCATGTGTCGCGGTACTGGAGCATCTCCTCGGACAGCGTCGGATCGGAGGATGCCGGCCCGGGGGGATACGACGTCATGGCGTGGAACGGCAGCGGCTCGACCGTCTCCGGCCGGGACGAGTTGATGTCCATGTCCTTGCCGAAGCCGTCGGCGTACAGGAGATAATCGCGGCTCCAGCCCTGGGGCAGAGGAGGCAGCGCGCCGGCGGGAAACTCCAGGGAGATCTCATCTCCGGGGCGCGTGATCACGTAGCGATCGTCCACCGCGGCGAGCAGCGGGCTCACATCGCCGTAGCGCGTGTAGCTGCCGGCGTGGCTCTTCCAGTGGACCGCCGGCTGATCCGCGGCGTAGTCGTAGCGCTCGGGGGCACGGCCGCCGGGTGAGGTGATGGCAGGGAAGCCACGGTAGCGCAGCGACGCCACGCGCGCCTCGAGGGCGGTGATCTGGGGCGGGGCGGCCGCCAGCGCGGTGGCCAGCCTGATCTGATCCCAGAAGATCCGCATGCTGGTCCCGATCCGCACCAGCCGCCCGCCGGGCGGCAGCAGTCCCGTCAGGTCAACCGTCATGGTCTTGGGCAGGCCCGCGGGGAATCCCATCTGCGGCAGGATCCGCATCCACCGGCCGCGCCGGGTGGCACCGCCAGGGATGGCCACCTCCACGACGCCATCTCCGTCGATCGCCGTCTCGTCGAGGGCTTCGAGCCAGGGTGCCACGAGCTGCACGCCTGCCTGGGCCGCCGCCGCGTTGCTCGTGGAGTCGGCATAGTCGATCCAGCCGTGCATCAGCAGCACGGCGGGAGCGCCCTCGCGCAGATCGCCCAGGTCCAGCATCAGGTGGTGCAGGGGGGCGTATCCCTTGAACGTGCGTGCCGTCGCGGCTCCCATCCCGTCAGTGCCGGGAGGAGCCGCGTCGCGCCGATCGATCGCGGCCAGGGCTGCGCGCAGATCGTGCCCGTCATCGTTCCAGGCGGCAGCGGGCGCAACCGTTTCAGTGACGGAGAACAGCCGGAACGCCGGAAACGGGGGCGCGCCCATCAGCCTTTCATCAGGGAACAGCTCTTCCTGAGCGGGATGATCCACCGCCAGCAGCCGGGCCCGATCGAAGTAGATCGTTTCTTCGAGCTGGTTGACCATCCGCAGCTCCAGCATCCCGGCGCGCGCCGAGAGCTGATCGCCGCGCACCAGAACGTACTCATCGGTGTCGGGCGTGTTGTACGAGGCCGCTCCGGTGCGGTAGCCGATGGCGGAGCCGCCCAGGAAGTCCGAGACGAACTGCATGCCCGCGCCATCGTGGGCGTAGAGGATCGGACAGGAAGAGCCTTTTCTGTCCAGCTCCTTGATGGCGAAGACGGCATCGGCCTTCACCTGGATTTCGTCCTGCAGCACGCCGCCGGGCCACAGCACCCGCACGACATCCACCCGCTCGCGGCTCCCCAGGCCGAACAGCGGCGTGGTGGCGCTCTGGGACAGGTAGCCCGAGCCGGCAGTCACCTCCAGCTTCTGCCAGAGAGCCCCTGACTTGACCTCGACCTTCGATCCGATCCCCGAGCCGTTGCTGTGCAGGCCGGCGGGCTCCACGCGGATCCAATGGTTCCTGCTGCCACCGTCGTTGCGCACCAGTGTGGGCGGACCGCCGGCGTTCGAGATGACGAAATCGGCATCGCCATCCGCATCAAGATCCCCCACGGCGAGACCCCGGCCGTGCCGCGCCCGGACGGCGGCGATCCCGGTGACCGGCCCCGCATCCACGAACCGCCCCTCGCCGGCGTTGCGGTAGACCAGCAGCGCGGGGCCGGTGTCTCCTCCATTGACGGCGACCAGGTCGAGGTACCCATCGTTGTCGAAGTCCACGAAGGACACGCCGAACAGCGGGCCGTTCTCCACGCGCTCGAGATCCGCGGTGGCCATCACGTCCAGGACGAAGTAGGGGGCGCGTCCCGGCTGGTTCGCCGTCATGTTCCGGAACAGACGCGGCACGCCTCCGTCCCACGTGGTGGCGGCGAGATCGATCCAGCCGTCCCTGGTGAAGTCCCCGGCGGTGAGGCCCATTATCGGCGCCTGGCCCGGGAGTCCCGCCGCGGTTCCGAGATCGAGAAAAGTGCCATCGCGCTGATTGGAAAAAACGCTGCTCCCGTCGGCGGGGCAGGCCAGCGCGAAGTCGATGTCGCGATCGTTGTCCAGATCGGAAAAGACCGCTCCGGAGGCACGGTGGCCGGTATGGGCGACCTTGGCTGCCGCCGCCGACTCGACAAACCGCAGGCCGCCGTTGGGGTCGCTGGCATTGATAAACAGCATGCTCTGCGTGCCGGGCCAGCCGGCGGGGAATGCCCCGCTGCCCGCAGCCAGAAACCCGGCCGCGAAGATGTCCAGGTCGGAATCATGATCCACGTCGGCCAGCGAGATCCCCCCGAGCACGCCCGGCGAGCTCGTCGAGGCCAGACCGCTCGCCATCGAGATATCGGTGAAGGTCCCCTTGCCGTCGTTGGTGAAAACCATGACACGCTGAAATGTCGCCACAACCAGATCGGCATCGCCGTCGGCATCCAGATCGCCGAAGGCCGCCGCCAGCGCGGGGGCGGCGCTCTGCAGTGCTTCGGCCGCGGGGCGCTGAAATCGGATCGCCTCCTTGTCGCTGCGGTTCACGTAGAGGGTGGAGCGCGGGGTCGCGCCGCCCGCATCGGCAAAGAAGAGATCCAGCCGGCCGTCTCCATCCACGTCCGCCATCGCGACTCCGGAGCCCAGCATCGGGGCGACGCTGTCGCGCAGTGCGTCGTCTCCCGACAGGCGGGCCAGTGCGGGGCCGCCGCCCGGCGAATACCCCAGCGCAGCCAGCGACACGGTGGCCGCATGGGAGAAGTCCAGGCCGGATGTGGCCGTCGCATCCACGAAGGTGACGGCTCCCGCCGCCAGCGGGGCCACCGGGCCCGCAACGCCAGCATCCTCCATGGCGTAGGAGTAGCGTCCCTGCTCGCCGTAGCGCAGCCCGACCGCCGGCGTGGCGGCATTGCCTGACGCCATCTCCCGGTGCTTCTCGATGAGCTGCTTGCCGCGCTCGGTATCCCCCTTGGCGATGAACGCCCTCCCCAGGCTGTAGTAGGCCGACAGGAAGTTGGGATCCAGCTTCAGCACCGTCTCGAACTCCTGGATCGCCTTGTCGAACTCGCGGGCGGTCAGATGCAGGCTGCCGACGTGGTAGTGGATGTCGGCATCCCGCGAGTCTCCCGCGAGCGCCTTGAGTCCTTCATCGAGCGCTTCCTTGCCCTTGCCTTGCAGCTTGTAGATGAGCGACAGGTTGAAGTGGGCGTGGACGTTATCCGGCGCGATGGCCAGCGCCTTCATGAATGCCGCGATCGCCTCGTCGTAGTGGACCTGCGCCAGCGCCGCGATCCCGACGTTGACCTGGCCGGGCAGGTAGCCGGCATCCAGTGCCACCGCCTCCCGGAAATTCTTCTCAGCCTCGGCGGCCTTGAACTGGGCCAGGTAGGCGATCCCCAGGTTGTTGAGCCGCAGCTTTTCTTCCTGCCTGGCCACAGGGGCCGGGGGCTTGCCTGCGGCCGGCTTGGCGGGAGGAGTGGCCGCCAGTGTGGTGACCGCGGCGGCAAGGATCGCGGCTCCTGGCATCAGCAACTGGCGCATGGCGGCGCATTATAGGGATGCCGCGCCCAGTGCCGCAAGTTGACGCATCGGGCCCTAGGCCTATATTCCCCAGCGGGTTAGCCCGGACTCCACCGGCCCGGGCCGCTTCCGGAGGAGCGCCGAGCCGCAGCATGAAAACCCGCCGCGTCGTCATTGCCGACAACAACGAGTTCTACCGGCAGGTCCTGGGCGATTTCTACCGCGAGCTGGGGTGGGAAGTCCGCCTCGCCTCCGAAGGGATCGAGGCCCTCGAGCTGGTCACGAGCACCGTCCCCGACCTGCTCATCCTGGACTTGATCATGCCCTGCCTGGATGGCGCCACGCTGTGCGCCCACATCAAGGGCAACGAGCTGCACAGAAACATTCCCGTGGTGATCCTGTCGGGGATCCTGGCGGACGAGATCGACAACCGCGACGCCATCGGCGCCGACGCATGGATCGCCAAGATGCCGCTGCCCGAGCTTCAGGCGGCGCTGCGCGAAACGACAGAAATCCTGGTCGCCGGGAAGGGCTCGCAGCCCCTGATGCGCGGGTTCGACAAGATGTACCGGCGCGAAGTGGTCCTCGAGCTGCTGGCGGATCGCAAGCTGCATCGCGACATCCTGGATTCCCTGTCGGAGGGGATCGCCGAGCTGTCGCGGGATCGGCGCCTGCTGTCGACCAACCGCTCCCTGCAGGAGCTGACGGGCCTGCCGGCCGCATCGCTGCTGTCGCGCCCCATGACGGAGATCTTCACCGACAGCCGGCCGGTGATCGAGGAGATGTTCGCGGAGGTGGATCGCGGCGCGCGGATGGCCTGCCGGCGCATCGGCCGCGAAGGGCGCGCGCTGGAGGTCAAGCTGCACAGTTTCCCGCACCGCGGGGCCGCCGCCCAGGCCATGGTCGCGGCCGCGCGGGACACCGAGAAGGTCAAGCTCGAGGCGATGCTCGAATCGGTCGGCTACACGATGCTGGTGGAGGACATCACCGATCGAGTGAAGGCGGAGTCGGATCGGCTCCGGCTGGCCGACCGCCTCGCCGGCTCCGACAAGCTGGCTTCCGTTGGGCTGCTGGCGTCCGGAGCGGCCCACGAGCTCAACAATCCGCTCACGGCCGTGCTGGGCCAGGCGCAGCTGCTGGCGCTCAAGGTGCCCCCCGAGCTGCGCGGGTCGGCGGAGTCGATCGCCGCGGCCGCGCGCCGCTGCCGCGCCATCGTGGAGAACCTCAGCGCCTTCGCGCGCTTCGTGCGCCCCCAGCGTGCCGCCGCCGATCTGAACGACCTGCTGCGTGACGCGCTGGCCGAGTGCCGGGAGAGGATGGTGGCGTGCACGATCGACCTGGAGGTCGACCTCGCGGGTGACCTGCCGGCGATCCAGGCCGACGGGGCGCAGGTGAGGCGGGCATTCCAGGCGATCATGGACAACGCGGTGCGCGCGCTGGGAGACTGCAACTCGGTCCGCAGACTCCGCGTCAGCACATCATGGTCGGCCGACAAGGTGACCGTCACGTTCGAGGACAGCGGCCCCGGCATCCCGCCGGCGGTGCTGGGACGGATCTTCGATCCCTTCTTCACCACGCGCGAGGTGGGAGATGGAACCGGCCTGGGGCTTTCCGTGGCCTGGGGTGTGGTGACCGGACACGGCGGCAAGATCCGCGCCGCGAACAGGGGCTCGGGGGGCGCTTCGATCATGCTGGAGTTCCCCCGCAAGAGTGCGCAGATCGTGCACGGGGGCCCGCCGGCGGCCGAGACTCGCGCGGCGCCCGAGCCGGCGCTGCAGCCGCGCGGCCGCAGGGTGCTGATCGCGGATGAAGTTGTCGTGGTGCAGGAGCTGCTCGTGGACATGCTGGAAGAAGGCGAGCACCACATCGACACCGCCGTCACCGGCGCCGACGCGATGAGCCGCGCCGTCTCGGACGACTACGATCTGCTCATCGTCGACATGAGGCTCCCGGACATGACTGGACGGCAGATCTACGATCAGCTCGCCGACCTGCGGCCCGAGATGCTCAGGCGGCTGGTCTTCATGACCGCGGGCCCCGTCCCGGCCGAGACGGAGGAGTTCCTGCGGCGCACCGGCGCCCCCTGCCTGGTGAAGCCGTTCGAGGTGGCCAGGGCGCTTTCAGTCGTCGAGGAGATCCTCAGGGCTGACTGAAGAGCGCATGCTAGAATCGGACATCCATGCGCGATGCTCTCGAGTCCACCGCTTCCTGAAAGACCGCAGCGGTGAAGATTCTCCTGGCGTACAAATCAGGCCGGCCCGGCGCGGGGGACTACTTCGCGCGGATGATGCCTGTGGGGCTGGGCTGGATCAACGCGACGCTGCGCGCAGAGAGGTTTGACTCCAGGCTCGCCAACCTGAGCGGCCTGCCGTGGAACAAGTGTGAGGCCCTGCTGCGGCGCGAGCGGCCCGATCTGATCGGCGTGACGCTCTACACCTTCAACCGGCACCAGGGGCTGCGCCTGGCGCGCCTGGCCCGCAAGGTCAACCCCGGCTGCGTGGTGATCGTGGGGGGGCCGCACGCCACGCACACCGCGGCGTCGATCCTGACGAGCTACCCTGACGTCACAGCGGTCGGGATCGGGGAAGGGGAGATCACGATGCTGGAGGCGGCCAGGGCGATCGAAACGGGCAGGCCGCTCTCGTCGGTGCCGGGCCTGATGGTGCGCGGCGCCGACGCGAAACCGGTGCTCACCGCCGCCCGCGGCACGGTCGCCGACCTGGACTCCCTGCCGTATCCGGGGCCGCACTACCGGGGCCTTCACCTCGACGTGGAGTCGGAGACCTCCTTTGTCATCACCTCACGCGGTTGTCCGGCGCGCTGCACCTTCTGCAACACGCCGGAGTTCTGGGGAACGCGCATGCGCTTCCGCGGCCCGAAGCACATGCTGGAGGAGATGCGGTTCCTGAGGGATCGCGTGGGGCTGCTCTACGTCGCGATCCGCGACGACACCTTCACGGTCCACAAGCGCCGCGTCATCGAGTTCTGCGAGCGGCTGATCGACAGCAGGCTGGATCTCCTCTGGAGCTGCCAGTCGCGCGTCAACGCCATCGATGAAGAGCGGCTGACCTGGCTGCGCCGGGCCGGTTGCGACCACATTCAATACGGCATCGAGTCGGGATCGCCGCGCCTGCTCTCCTGGCTGGCCAAAGACATCTCCATCGAAGAGATCCGCGCGGCCGCCGCCGCGACGCGGAGGGTCGGCCTGACGCTGTCGATCTACCTGATCTCCGGCATTCCCGACGAGCGCGCGCAGGATGTTGCGGCGACCAGGGAGCTCCTCGAAGAGATCCTCCCCCATGATGGCCTCGTGGCGCCCCTGGCGGTTTTCCCCGGCACGCATCTGTACGATGCGATGAAGCGGCGCGGCGAGATCGATGATTCCTATTGGGTAGTGCAGAAGCAGGACACGCTCTACTGCCTTCCGGGCCGCGCCGGCGCGAAATCCTTCGCGCGCCTGACGGCGCTGTGCCGCAGCTTGGCGCGCCGCGCAGCCTACACGAGGGCCGATCTTGAGCGTCACAAGACGCTGCTGCCTGATTCCTTCGCGACGTGGCTGGCCTCGGCGCAGGCCTGGGAGGAGGCGGGCGATCCGGGCGCGGCGCTGGCCGAGTACGACGAGATCCTGAGGTTCTCGCCCGACAATGTCTGGGCCCTGGCCCGCATCGGCAGCCTGCTGGCCCGCAGCGGCGATCCGGCCGGCGCGGCGCTCTACCTGCGCCGCGCGCGCCGCATCGTGCCGCGCAGCACGATGCTCAAGCAACTGGCGGCACGGAGCGCCAGGAGCGCGTGACAGCGCCGCGTCGGGTCAAGCCTCAGGGCGCCACTGCCACCACCAGCTTCAGCAAGTGGTTCGGCATGCGCTGCCTGTCGCGCGGCGAGGGGAGATCCGAGTACGAGTTTGTGGTGACGAAGCGCGTCACCAACAAGAGGGGTGTAGCTCACGGTGGCGTGACGACCTCTCTGCTGGACACCGCGCTGGGCGCCGCCGTGGTATCGGGCATCCGGCCGGAGGAGTGGTGCGCAACCCTGGAGCTGTCGGTCCAGTTCCGCCAGCCGCTGCGTCTCGGGCGCGTCACCGCGCGCGGCCGGATGGTCAAGCGGGGCCGGCACGCTGCCTTTGCGGAAGGAGAGGTCCTCGGACCGGACGGCGAGGTGCTGGCCAGCGCGCACGGCACCTGGTACATCTGGCCCGGCCGGCCGGGGAATTGACGGACCTCAGCCTGCCGCCGTCAGTCGGGAAACACCTTGCGCCAGTCATCGTTCATGCTGACGACGATCCACTCGTTGCCGGGAGCCGCGTCGAGGGCCTTGTCGAGCTTGCCGATGTGCGATGTCCGGTCGTAGGCCCATTCGCGCGCCGCGTCGGTGTGGCGCACGATCAGTCCGAGCCGCGCGCCCGCCCCCGCCGTGGTCCACTCCAGCATCTGGAGATCGCCGTCAGAGTTGCCGAACGCCGCGATTGGCCGGCGGCCTATGATCGTCTGGATCCCGATCGGCTTGCCTTCTTTGTCGTCCACGAACTGCGCCTCGGGAAGCTTGACGAGAACCGGCTTGCCGCCGCGCAGCTCGTACTTGAGCTTCCCCTGGCTGCCGATCACCTGCTCGGGCGGGATGCCGTAGACCTTCTCGGTGAAGGTGCGCATGAACTCCACGCCGCCGCCCGACACGATGTAGGTCTTGAATCCATTGGCGCGCAGATAGCCCAACACCTCCAGCATCGGCTGGTAAACCATGGCCGTGTACGCGCGCCCGGTCCTGGGATGCTTTGCCGTGGCCAGCCAGTCGGTGACGATCTTCTGGAACTCGTCCGTCGTCATCCCGGAGTGGGCGGTGCCCATGACGGACATGAGCGACTTCTCGCCTCCGGCCATGAAGGCCTTCATGTCGCCGGCCACCAGATGGTTGAACGGCTCCATTGTCTTCCATTCGGGGTGCTGCGGGGCGAGGGCCTTCACCCGGTCCAGAGCGAACTGGACCTGGAAGTAGATCGGCTGCTCCGCCCACAGGGTCCCGTCGTTGTCGAAGGTGGCGATCCGCTCGGCCGGCGGCACGAAATCGGGCGAGCCGGATCTTGTGACCCGATCGACGAACGCCACAAGGGCCTTCTTCGGCGCGGTGTCGTTCCAAGAGGGAAGCGGATCGGCCGCCGCCTGCGCTCCGTGCGCGATCGCCGTGGAGACGGCGCCCACGAGCATGACCGTGGTGAGACCGGTTCTCGTCCTCACTGCGATTCCCTGGTGATTGTCCTCAATGGCTTCCCAGGCCCTGCCTCATTTTCTCGACCGCCTGGTCGATGCTGAAGGTCGCGGCGCGCTGGCTGGGCGGGAACTCCTTGAACGTGTCGAGGAACTGGGTAGCGCCAGCCACGGCGCCATACATGATGTAGGCGTGGCTCATGAGCCAGTCGTAATAGGTGTTGGAGGTGATGTCGGCGCGCTCGTATGGATCGGCCCGCAGGTCGAAGAACTTCGCGACCCGGAGGGGTGTGAACGGCTCGGCCCACACGCGCAGTGTTCCCTGCACGCGCTGCTCCATGAAGACGATCTTCCAGTTCTCGTACCGCAGGGCGACCATGTCGCCATCGTCGTTGAAGTAGAAGAAGTCCTTACGGGCGCCGCGCTCCTGCTGCCCCGTCAGGTAGGGGAGCTGGTTGAATCCGTCCAAGTGGACTTTGGCGGTCTTCGATCCGACCTGGTGTCCCTTCTTCAGCTTGTCCTTGATGCCGGGGTCTCCGGCCGCGGCAAGAAGCGTCGGGCTCCAGTCCAGGGCGCTGATCATCTCGTTGGAGACGCTGCCCGGCTTTATCTTCCCCGGCCAGCGGATCATAGCCGGGACGCGGAAGGCGCCTTCCCAGTTGGTGTTTTTCTCGTTGCGGAACGGCGTCATGGCCCCGTCGGGCCAGGTGTTCATGTGCGGACCGTTGTCGGTTGTGTAGAGGACGATGGTGTTGTCGGCCAGCTTCAGGTCGTCCAGAGCCTTGAGCAGCTTGCCCACGTGGCCGTCATGCTCGACCATGCCGTCGTTGTACTCGGTCCGCGCCGTCAGGCCCGGCTGGCTGCGGCGCTCGGCGGCAACGTGCGTGCGCAGATGCATGCGGGTGGAGTTGAACCAGCAGAAGAACGGCTTGCCCGCCGCCTGCTGCCGCATGATGAAATCGATGGCGGCATCGGAGGTCTCGTCGTCGATGTGCTCCATCCTCTTCCGGGTGAGCGGGCCGGTGTCCTCGATGGTCTGTCTGCCGACGCGGCCCCAGCGTGGCTGATCGGTCGGATCGTCCTTGTCGGTGGCTTTGGCGCGCAGCACGCCGCGCGGGCCGAACGTATCCCTGAACTTTGGATCACGAGGATAGTTGAAGTCCTCCGGCTCTTCCTCGGCATTGAGATGGTAGAGATTGCCGAAGAACTCGTCGAAGCCGTGCACCGTCGGCAGGTACTCGTTCTTGTCGCCCAGATGGTTCTTGCCGAACTGCCCGGTGGTGTAGCCAAGCGGCTTGAGCAGCTCCGCGATCGTGACGTCCCGCGCCTGGAGACCGACGGGGGCAGCGGGGATGCCGACCTTCGAGAGACCCGTGCGGAAAGTGCACTGGCCGGTGATGAAGGCCGACCGGCCGGCGGTGCAGCTCTGCTCGGCGTAGTAGTCGGTGAAGATCATGCCCTCTTTGGCGATCCGGTCGATGTTGGGCGTGCGGTACCCCATCAGGCCCATCGAATAGGCGCTGATGTTGGTCTGGCCGATGTCATCGCCGAAGATGACGAGAATGTTGGGCTTCTGCTGCTGGGCCGGGATGGCGCTCACGCCGGCGGCCACGGTGAGGATCGCCAGGCCCGCGCTCACGATGCGGCGGGCGGCGCGTGACGTGGCGTGCTGAGCTGGTCTCATGGGGTCGCCTCCTTCAGGGACACGGTCAGGGCTGTGCAATGCGTCACCTCCATGCGGGCAGCCATTCTAGCACGACGAGGTTCCCCGCTCAGTCGCGCAGCCAGCCGGTCCCCACCGCGATGTAGAAAACCCGGTCCTCAGGTCCGCGCGTGCATGTCGTAGTCGCGGGGTATGGAAGAAGACCAGCCCTCCCATCAGGCCGTACCCTGCCGCCGGCTCGGTGATCGGCATCAGCAGCGGCAGGAATCCGGCGCGCGTCGAAAGGAACTGGCCGACGTCGAAGGCTCCATCCTGGGGGTCGTGGAACAGATCGCCGCCGCCGGATGCGGCCGCCGGAGGTGCGGAGGCATTGGGGCCCACGGTCGCGGCGCGGGCGGGCGCAGCGAGGCACTCCGCCATGCAGAGACCTGCTGCCGCGCGCGCTCCTCTCACGGATTCTTCCCGATACCCAGCGTCGCCAGGTAGCGATCGAAGTCGTAGCCACCCTGCGCTGCCTTCGCGAGCCGGTTGTCGAGGGGGAGCAGCTCACCTCCGGCAAGAACCTCTTCGTTGAGCCATGCCGCGGCCTTGCGGGAGGTGAAGCGCTCCGCGCCCAAGCGCTCCTCGAAGCGGCGCTGCAGCTCCGCGCCGATCGCCAGACCCATGAATGCATAAGAGGGAAGCAGCGGCTCCTCGACGAGCCGCGCGTCGGCGCCCCAGAGCTTCCGGTCGTATGGCTCGATCGGCAGGCGCAGGGCAGACTGCCGGAGATATCCGAAGCGCTCGTTCAGATCGGCATCGGGATTGATATAGAAGGCGAACTCCGACTGGGCTTCGGCCAGGGTGCGCCGCAGCGCCAGGAGCTGCCTGTCTTTCTGTTCGGCCGCCCAGCGCTGCGCCTCCTCCGGCGACATCCCGAGCAGGCCGGTCAGGCAGGCAGGGTCCCGGGCCAGTCCGGCGAAGAAGGCCGCGACCCCTTCGGCGTACGGGCCGTTGCGCTGGCCCGGGATCCAGGGATGCCCCTTCAGGATCGGGGGCATGGTGTCCGCGCGGCGCTCCAGAAACAGCCGGCTCCAGGCCCGCAGCGCTTGTTCCACGCTGCCTGCCGGATCCGCCGGCGCAGACTGCAGCTCCTCCGGCGTGAAGCCCAGTGCCACGATGATCTTCATGGCTGTACCACCTGGATCGGCGGCGGGAAGGTGCTTGCGCTCGAGCGCCGTCAGTCCCTCTGCCTCGGCGCGCCGGGCCATCGCCGCGTCCAGGCCGGCCGCGCGCAGCTCCTTGCCCCCGGCGGTCTCCTTCAGGTTGGCGACCACGCTCTCCCACGCCGGCGCGCTGCGCCTGGCCACCGATTCGTAGACGCCCGCCAGCCAGTAGGGACGCACGTCGTTGGCGGTGAAGACCATGTCGTGGTAGTAGTTCTGGCCGCGGCGGCGCGAGACATCATCGCGCAGCCGGATCAACCGGCGCATGTCGGGACTCAGCGTACCGGCAAGAGAATCGCGCGCGCGATCGGGCGCCGCCTCACGCAGCCGCTGCGAGAGGCTCTCGGCGAGCGCCCGGACCTCGGGACCGAGCTCAACCGATCCCACGAGGCGCGCCTGGCTCCACAGGCGCACGCGGCGGGTCAGCGAGGGATCGCGGGTGACGGTGCGGCGGGATGCCCAGTGCGCCAGGATGGGCTCCATCGCCGGATCCGAGATCACGTCGAACAGCCGGCGCCTGGCCGCGGACCATGCCTGGCCCGTATCGGCTGAGCCCGGCTCGGCTTTCAGACGCGCTCCGGCGCGCTGCACTTCCAGGCAGGCGGCCTCGTAGCGCGACTCGAAGGGGGCCAGCGCCGCCCGCAGCCCATCCTCCGTCTTGTAGTCGTCGGTGGCGGCGACGGAGAAGGCAGTCGGCAGGGCGAGCAGCAACCCCGCGCCGAGCGCTAATTGAAGAACGGCGGCCATTTCTCCTCCGGAGGCGGAGGCGTCATCTCAGACCTGCTGCTCGCTCACGCGAGCAGCGCCGACAGCTCGGTCTGGATGGGCGGCCCGGTGATCACCGCCTCGCGGCCCTTGATGTAGAGGTTGATCTCCGAGCGGATGCCGAACTCGGGCAGGTAGATCCCCGGCTCTATCGTGAAGGCGGTCTCCGGGATGAGCTGCCGGTCGTCGATCGTCTCGAGGTGATCGAGGTGCGCGCCGTTGCCGTGCACTTCGTAGCCGAGGTTGTGCCCTGTGCGGTGTGTGAAGTACTGGCCGAAGCCACGCTTGGTGATGACGTCGCGCGCCACATCGTCGACCTCCCACCCTTTCACGGGCCGGCCCTCGGCAATCCCCTTGACGACGAAGCCGGCGGCCGCGTCGCGCCCGTCGCGCACCGCCTCGAACACCTCCCGCTGCCGGTCGGGGACTTTGGTGTCCACGCAGGTCGTCCAGGTGATGTCGGCGTAGATCGAGTCCGGGACTTTCTTCTTGGCCCAGATGTCGATGAGCAGGAGATCCCCCTTCCGGATGGGAGAGGAGCCCTGCGGCCCCGGCAAGTAGTGCGGCTGTCCCGCATGCGCGTTCACCGAGACGATGGGCGGGTGATCGGCGATGAACCCCTGCGAGGTGAACAGGTCCATCAGGAAGCACTGGATGTCGTATTCGGTGGTGGGAACCGATCCCAGCACCCGGCGGCGCACCTCCGCGAAAGTGCGATCCACCGACGCGCGCAGCATCCGCGCCGCTTCGTAGTGGCCGGCGACCTGCTCCGGCGTCATGACGGCTTCGAATGTCTGGACGAGATCGGCCGAGGAGACCACATCCACGCCGCACGCCGACACCATCTCCAGCGTGCCGGCATCCACGCGCGACACGTAAGGGATGGCGTTGCGCGGGGAGTACTGCATCGCCACCTTGCGGGCGCCTGCCAGTGCCGAGGCCAGCCGCTCCCCCAGCTCCTTCCACCCCGAGAAGAGCACCACGCTGCCGGGCAGGTGCTCGAGGGCGTCGGCCTCGATGCGGTGGCAAATCTTCAGCGGGGTTCCGGAGGCCGGCACGTAGTAGAACCAGCGTCGCGTGGCGATCTTTTCGGGCGGAAACTTCAGGATGCGCAGCGCGATCGGATCCAGGCCGCGGAAGTCGTAGAAGAGCCAGCCCGAGAGGCCCTGCGAGCCCAGCGCGCGCTGCAGTGCGGCAAGGTCAGGGGTTGTGGGCGGCACGGTGCATCGTCCTCACGATTCGAGGAAGACCATTTCCTTGAGCGAGGAGCGCACCACGTAGAGCCGCATGTTGTTGTCCATCGGGTCGGTCGGAAAGAAGAAGAACCCCTGCGAGCCGTTCCCCGCCAGGTCGGCGTAGCCCCAGAGCCTCTCGCCGTCGATGAACTGCAGAGCGACCTTGCGGCCGGATTCCATCATGTCAGTGAAGCGCTGCTCGGTGATCTCACCCACGGAAGGTGTGTGCGGCGGGTGGTCCCTGTTTCCTTCGAAGGTCTTCACGTGAAAGACCGCCTTGAGCTCCTCGAGGAAAACCGCCACGGGGCCATCCGATGCAGCATAGGGATTCAGGACGAAGGAGTCGCGCTGGGGCGAGAAGTCGCGCGTATGCCCCTTGAGGATCCGGCCGTCCTTGTAGTGGGCGACGACCTTGTCTTCGAAAAAGATCTCGCCCGCGAAACCCGCAATCCCCATCGGCGCGCGATCGCCTCCTGCCCTGGGTGACCCGCCGGCGCGATGGTATACTCGGCGCGCCGTTCCCGAAGCTCGCCGTATTCTACCCGACCCGGATCCCTTGTCAATCATATCGATCCCGGCAGACATCCACTCCGGCCCGCTGCGCGCGCTGCGCCACCGCAACTACCGGCTGTTTTTTTCCGGCCAGGTGATCTCACTGACGGGAAGCTGGATGCAGTACACGGCGCAGGCCTGGCTGATCTACAGGATCACCGGCTCGGCCATGATGATGGGCGTGGCGGCGTTCGCCGACAAGGTGCCCGTGCTCCTGCTGGGTCTGGCAGGCGGGGTCGCGGCGGATCGGCGCGATCGCCACCGGCTGGTGATGCTGACGCAGACGCTGCTGATGCTCCAGGCGGTGGCGATGGCCGTGATGGCGGCGGCTGATCGCGTCAGCATCGCGGGGCTGCTGGCACTGGTGATCATCCAGGGGATCATCAATGCCTTCGATCTGCCTGCCCGCCAGTCGTTCGTGGGCAGGATGGTGGAGCCCGGGGATCTGCCCAATGCCCTGGCTCTCAATTCCAGCGTCTTCAATGCGGCGCGCGTCATCGGCCCGGCGGCAGCCGGGGTGCTGGTGGCGGCGCTGGGGGAGGCGGCCTGCTTCCTGATCAACGCCGCTTCGTATCTCGCCGTGCTCTTCTGCCTGCGCGCGATGCGCTTCGACCAACCCGAAGAGCCCCGCGGCGGCGGTTCCAGCGCCCGGGCGATGCTCGAGGGGCTGCGCTTCGCAGCGGCCAGCCCGCCGGTGCGCTCGCTGCTCATCCTGCTGGGACTTGCCAGCATCTTCGGCGTGCCGGTCATCCTGCTTGTGCCGATCTTCGCCGGGGAGATCCTGGGAGGCGGCGCGCGGGGGCTTGGCATTCTCATGGGGTGCATGGGCGCCGGGGCGTTCGTGGCCGCCGTCGGTCTGGCCAGGCGCGCCGGAACCGCGGGGCTGGGGCGCGTGGTGGCGTCGGGCGCCGTCGGCTTCGGCATCGCGCTGGTGCTCTTCGCGTTATCGGAGCATTTCGCGATCTCGTGTGCGCTGCTCGCCGTGGCCGGCTTCTGCATGATCACGCAGGCCGCGGCGACCAACCAGCTGCTCCAGATGCTGACGCCCGACACTCTGCGGGGCCGCGTGATGAGCCTCTACACGATCATGTTCGTGGGGATGGCGCCATTCGGAAGCCTGCTGGCCGGCGCCCTGGCCGAGCGCGCCGGAGCGCCTGCCGCGGTGGCGGCGGGGGGGCTGGCCTGCGCCGTCTCGGGGCTGTTCTTCGCCGCGCTGATCCCGCGCATCCGGAGCCAGGCTCGCCTCGCGGAGGCGGTTCGTTGACACGTCCGGTGGTCACATCTAGTGTAGGGTCCCGGAAATGTCCTGCGGCCGAATGCCAGGAGATTTCCGGGACACTACACTAGTGTGGTGAGCGGGAAACCCGTTGACGCACCGAGGTCGCCGGAGCGCCCGCCTGGCAGGGAGCGACGAGGGCGCATGCATTGTGCATGTAACCGAGGAGTGACGCCGCCAGGCGGGATCATAGGGCGACCGCATGCCGACGGATTCAGCACTCGCCACACTGGACTCGCCCCGCGTTACACCGGAGGACATTCTTGAGCAGCAGCCTGAGGTCGGCCACGTCGCCGCCCGATCGCATCATCGTGGGCGGCATCAAGTTCCACGCCTACCACGGCCTGACGCGGCTGGAGCGCGAAGTGGGGGTGCGCTGCTCGATCGATGTCGAGATGACTCTGGATCTTTCCGGCGCGATCAACAGCGATCGCCTGTCCCGGACGATCGACTACAGGGAGGTCCACCGGCTGGTGCTCGAGATCGGCCAGCGGGGAGGATCGCTGCACCTGATCGAGAGCCTTGCGGGACGGATCGCGCAGGAGATGCTGGCGCGCTTCGCGGTGGAAGAGGTGACGGTGCGGGTGCGCAAGGAGACTCCGATCATCGATGGCGTCGTGGACTACATCGGCGTGCAGGTGACCAGGCGCCGCGCCGTCCGCTCCCGCGCGCGCGCGGCTAAGCGCGCTCCCAAGCCGCGGTGAGCCGATCGCGCAGCTCCCAGAGGCTCGTGACGGCGCCGGGCTCCCGTCCGCGCGATCCTGCCTTGCGGTCCAGGAGCAGCGCGCGCATGCCCGCGGCGCGGGCTCCTTCGATATCGTCCTCCAGGCTGTCTCCCACCATGAGGATCTCGCCCGCAGGCACACGGAGCATCCCGGCGGCGGCCAGGAACGCCTGCCGATCGGGCTTGAGCAGCCCCGTGTGGCATGACAGCTGGATGACGTCGAAGCAGGCTTCCAGGCCGCTGCGCGCGAGGAAGTCCATGTCGAAGGACTGCGTGTTGGACAGCAGCGCCAGCCGGAGGCGGCGATCGCCCGTGCGGTCACCAAGGCCCCGCAGAACGGGAAGGGCGTCAGCGTGAAGCTGGTTGGCCGCGGAGGCTTCTCCCCAGGCGGCGATGAGATCGCGCCGGGCATCCTGGGTAAGAACGCGACCCGAACGCACTTCGAGGGCAGCCAGCGCCTGGCTGATTCCCAGAAGCGGCCGGGTCATGATCGTCTCTTCGAGGATCCTGCGCCATCCGGGGCTGCCCTCCAGTCCGAAGGCCCGCGCCAGCATGACGATCGGGTGAGGTGAGCACGCGGTGAGCGCGAGGGTGTTCCAGAGATCGAAGCAGATGCCGCGAGGGGCGGCGGGCTGGCGCATCACATCCCAGTCTACCGCCCTGGCGTGCCTGCTGGCGCTGTCCGGCGTGGCGCCGTCGCCTCAGGCTGGCCCGGCGGTCGTCATGGCCGCGGCCCCGCGCGTGAAGCTGGGTCCGCTGGCCGATCGCCCGCGCGGCGGAGGCAAGGTCACGGTACGTCTGACGCCGCCCACCGTCCGCATCGGCGTCAACAGCGATGGCCGCAGCGTGACGCTCAACTCGGCGGGCGGCCTCTACATCGTCGATCGTGAAACCGGCCGCGATGTCTGGAAGCACCTGCACAAGGGGCGCGTCATCGTGATGCTGGAGCGCGCCGCCGGCGCCGCTGATGCTCCCATCTTCCGCGTGCAGGTCGCCTCTCTGGCCTCACAGGAGGAAGCCGAGGAGCTGCGGGCCCGGCTGGAGACCGAGACGGAAGAGGCGGTCACCGTCTCGCGCTACCCCGATCGCAATGCCTGGAGGGTCCGGGTCGGACAGCGCGCGACGCGGGATGAGATCCGCCAGGTGGAAGACAAGCTCAGGGAGCTGGGGTTCGGCGAGACCTGGGTCGTGCAGGAGGCACCGCCGGCCCGCCGCAACATCAGGATGCGTCTGGTGGACGAGGCCTGGAACGACATGGTCACCGGGGCGCGCGCGTTGCTGGCCGTGCCCGCGGCTGCGGGCAAGCCGGTGCTGATCGGCGAATCGGCATTCCGCGGCGTGGTCGAGGTGGTGCTCACCTCATCGCGCGAGCTGCAGGCGGTCAACGTCCTGAACGTGGAGGACTACCTCCGGGGGGTCGTGCCGCGCGAGCTGGGCCCGACACTCTACCCGGAGATCGAGGCGCTCAAGGCACAGGCGGTCGCGGCGCGGACCTACCTCGAGGCCAACCGCTCGCAGTTCTTCGAGGACGGCTTCGACATCTGTGACACGGCCCGCTGCCAGGTCTACGGTGGCATCGCCGCCGAGCACCCGCTGTCGGATCTGGCCGTGGAGCAGACCAGGGGGATCATCGCCGCCTTCGAGGGCCGTCCGATCAACGCGCTGTACACCGCCACATGCGGAGGCCGCACGGAGGATCTCCGCAATGTCTTTCCGGAGATGCGCGGACCCTATCTCAAGTCGGTGAGCTGTTACCCGGATGAGGCGACGCTGCTGGCCCAGCGCCACCAGCTCAAGGGAGCCTGGGAAGGCACGCCGGTGCTGCTGGCCGACGGCGAGCGGATCGACGACGCCATCGCGCTGCTCGAGGCGCTCGGCGTCCTCACCCAGCAGGAGGCGCGCGCCGAGTTCCTGGCCCAGTACCCTGCCGCGGATGAGGTGGGTGAGTGGACGCGGCGCACGCTGCGCGCGGTGGGAAAGAAGGCGCCGGCGTCGGGGCTCGACCGCGAGCTGGGCAGCGTCGCGGCGCTGGCATCGCACCTGATCGAGTCGTTCGGATGGGGGGATCGGCTCGAGATGCTGATGGTGCCTGCGGACCTGGCGGCGTTTCTGGACGCGCCGCAGCTCGCCGCGACTCCGGAGCCGGCGCGCGCGGCGCTGGCCTGGTGCGTGAAGGAGGAGATCCTGCCGACCCTGCGGAAGGGCACCGGTGGAGGCTTCACCCCCGCGGACCCGGTGAGCCGGGCTCTGCTGGCGCGGGCGCTGCACCGGATGGTGCTGCGCTACGACGCCGCCGGCCTGAAGGCCGCCAAGGTGCGCGGTCTCAAGCCGGAGGGGATGGCGCTGCAGACCGAAGGATCGCTGCAGACTTTCCCGGTCGCGTCCCGCATGCACCTGGTGATCCGGAGCGCCACGTCCGCCGTGCCGGTCGCCAGCTTCACCGTACATGACGGTGACAACGTGGACTATCACATCAACGCGGCCGGCGCGGTCGACTACCTGGCAGTGAAGCCCAACGCGCGCGGGGTCTCCGATGATCGCTACACCATCAACTACCTCTGGGAGACGCGGATCAGCCGCGACGATCTCGAGGACAAGATCCGCGAGCGCGCATCGGTCGGCTCGTTGATCGATCTGCAGCCGGGACGCCGCGGGCCATCCGGAAGACTCCTCGACCTGACGGTGGTGGGCAGCGCGGGGCGCTTCCGGTTCACCGGCTTCAACATCGAGAGGCTGCTCGGACTGCGCGAGACCTTGTTCCTGGTCGATCGGCAGCATGGGGCCGACGGAAAGGTCAGCTTTTTCACGTTCGCGGGCAAGGGTTGGGGCCACGGCGTGGGGATGTGCCAGGTGGGAGCGTACGGGATGGCGCTGCGGGGCAGCAGCCACCAGGAGATCCTGCAGCACTACTACAGCGGCATCACACTGCAGAAGACGGGTTCCTAGAAGACGGGGTCTTTGACACCCACGGCTGCGTTCACTAATCTGGCGCCGCTGGCGGGCCCCCCGACATGGATGCCATCCGGGCCCGAGCCGCGGAGCCCACGTCGCGTGTCGACGACGACCACACAACAGGGAACGATCACCGCCTCCGGACTCGCCGAGCTGCTGCTTTCGCTGCATGCCTCCTCGGCCACCGGCCGCCTGCGCGCCTGGCGGGACGACGTCAGCCGCGATCTGTGGCTCCGTGCCGGGCGGATCGTCTGCGCGGAGTCGTCTGCGAGCTCCGACTCGCTCGAGTGGATGCTGTTCACGGCGGGGCAGATCGCCGCGGATCGTCAGCGTCAGGTGCACGAGATGATCGCCGCGGGAGCCCGGCGCGGCTGTGCGCTCATCGAGTCCGGGTCTCTCACAGCGGCCTCGTTGTGCGACTGGACGTCACGCCGCTGCCGGTTCCTGGCCGCTGATCTGCTGACCTGGCGCGATGGAGAGTTCGAGTTCGAGGCGGCGACGGCGCCTCCGCCCGGAGCCATCACCGTCTGCCTCAGCCCCGCGGCCATCCTGCTCGAAGTGCTGCGCGACCCGGCCGGTGGATCAGGAATGGCCACCGACCTGCCGGGCGCGGATGCCGTTCCCGCCTCCACGCCCGATCGCCTCCAAGGGGGTGATCTGCTGGCCCAGGAGAAGTATGTCCTGGCACTCGCCGACGGCGCGCGGCCCGTCTCGGAGATCTGCTTTCTCTCAGAGCTGGGCGAGATGGAGACCCTGAGGATACTGGCGGTGCTGATGCGCGCCGGATGCCTGGTCGACACCCGGCATGAGCCGGCCGCGGCGCCCGCGCGCGGCCCCGGCCAGCCCGCCGGCGATGCTGCCTTGATGCCGCCCGATCTTCCTGCGGGAGAGACCAGCAGCGACCTGCGCGCGATCGTCAGGATCTACAACGACCTGTTCGGCATCGTGGTGGGTCATGTGATCAAGGAAGTCGGCCCGATTGCCGAGCAGCTGCTGGACAAGCATCTCAAGGAAGTGCGCGAGCTGCACGCGGGCCTGCTGGCGCGCACCGGCTGCGGCCGCGACGGCGCGCTCCCGGACGAAGTGCTGGTGCGCAACCTGAATCTCCTCAGGCAGCCGAACCGGCGCGAGCTGCTGGTGCGCGCGCTGAGCGACTACCTGCACGCGCTGCTGGCGGCGCTGCGCCGGCTGCTGGGACCCGAGCACGAAGCCGTGGTGCTGCGCCGTCTGCGGGAGACCCGATGCACCAGGACGTGAGACATCAGGAAGGGGGCGGGCAGGATCTCCCGCGCGCCGCGGCCAGGCGGGAGGTGCAGCGGACGCGCCTGCGGGGAGTCGCGCTGCTGGGTCTCGGGATCGTGATCTTCTGGTGGGTGAGGATCCAGATCAGCGGCTGAGGCAGCCGCAGCCGTTCCGATGCCTCGTGATCCTCGGGGCCACGGCCACGGGCAAGACCGGCCTGGCGGTGCGGCTGGCGCGCGCGCTCGACGGCGAGGTGATCGGCGCCGACTCGGTGCAGATCTACCGTGGCCTGGACGCCGGCACCTCCAAGCCCTCCGCTGCTGCCCGCGCGGAGATCCCGCACCATCTCATCGATGTAGCCGATCCGGGCGAGTCCTACTCGGCGGGCCGGTTCGCGCGCGAGGCGGCCGGCGCGATCGACCGGATCGCACGGGCAGGCCGAACGCCGATCGTGGTGGGCGGCACCGGGCTCTACCTGCGCGCGCTGCTGAAGGGGATCGCCCCGCTGCCGCCGCGCGACGACGTGGTGCGGGGAAGACTCTACGAGCGGGCCGCGCGCGAAGCGCGCGAGTCCCTGCATGACGAGCTGTCTCGCGTGGACCCGGTCACGGCCGCGCGGCTGGGCCGGCGCGACCTCCAGCGGGTGGTGCGCGCGCTGGAGGTGTTCGAGCTGACGGGCGAGCCGCTGGCTGCTCACATCGCGCGGCAGGGGACGCAAGCCGCCGGCACCGCCCCCATCGCCAGCATGACATGCGGCCTGAGGATGCCCCGGCCGGCGCTCTACGATCGGATCAACACCCGCGTGGAGAGGATCTTCGAAGCCGGGATCGTCGAGGAGGTCGGCGGGCTGCTGTCCGGTGGGCTCGATCCCGGCGCCGCGTCGCTCAAAGCGCTGGGCTACAGGGAGGTGGTGGCGCACCTGCGGGGAGAGTACGATAGGGCGCGCTGCATCGAGCTTGTCCAGCGCAATACGCGGCATTACGCGCGCAGACAGATGATCTGGTTTGGAAGGGAGCCGGGCGTGAGCTGGTTTGACGTGCGCGACGGATCGCCGCAGGATCTGGATGACATCGCATCGCAGGTCCTGATGCAGTGGGGGGGAGCTCGTTGAACTTCGCAGCCATGCTGACCGTGACGGTGATGCTGTCGCCGGCCGGGCCCGCGCAGACCGCCCCCCTCCCGCTGAAGTCCTACGTCCAGCGCAGCGCCGACGGCTCCTGGATCGACTGGTACCTGGGAAGGGTGGGGGCTTCGGGAGAGACCCTCATCTTCAGGAGCGGCTACAAGGCCAACCAGGGCATCCGCGCGCAGACCGAAAACGACGCCGATATGGACGGGCGGCGCCGGCTGCTGCGCATGCTGGGCGAGCAGTCGACCCATGATGGCATCCCGATCAGGGAGTCCGCGCCGGTCAGCGGCAGCCTCACTGCGTGGCTCGATTCGATCAAGGGTCACAACCCCACCGAAACGGGCAGCGGGATGCGCACCAGCTTCCTGATCCCGCTCTGGGGCGGCGTGGGGCCGGACGGGGACGTCACCGTCATGAAGAGCGTGCTGATGCCGCTGGCGCCGGCTCCGGTCGCGGCGGCCGGAGGAGATCCGGCGGCGCCGCCCGAGGCGGCGTCACCCGACGTTTCGGGGGGCGGCCCGGCGTCGGGGCTCGTCATCGATGCCACGGGGCTTCAGAATCCGGCTCCGTCGTTCTTTCCCCGGGTGCTGACCGGGACGGGGGAAGTCCTCTACAGCTACCAGAGCGCCGAGATCGAGTATGCCTACTTCCGCGGCCTGGCCGCCTACGCCACGCTGGATCCATCCGGCGAGCCGGGGCCGCCGGTTCTTTCTCCAAGGGAAGGACACCAGCCGATCAGAGTCACGGCCACGGGCGTGGCCGGAGCGGCGCGCAGCGACCTCATCGTCTCGGCCGAGGACGGCCGCAGGATCGCCGCGGCGGCGGCCGCTGCCCCCTTTCTCAGGGAGTGCCGTGTCCTGGTCCTGATGCCCCCGCCGCCTCCTCCGCCCAGGCCGGCGCAGCCCCGCAGGAAGGCGCCGCTGCCGCCGGCCTCCCCTCCGGCGGCGGATCCCAACCGGCACTGATCGTCGGCTCCGCCTGGCTGCGCGATGGCCCGGCCGGCGCGGTGTGGTATAACACGGGCCGCCACGCCTGATTGCCGCCGGGCCGGGGAGCGCTCACCATGGGCCTGACCATCGCCAATGTGCTGACGATTCTGAGAATGGCGGTGATCCCCTTTTTCATCATGGCGGTCGGGTTCAACCGGCATGGATGGGCGTTCGCGCTGTTCGTGGCGGCCGGGGTGACCGATCTGCTCGACGGCCTGATCGCGCGTGTGCTCCGCCAGCAGACCAGCGTCGGTGCGATCCTGGATCCGATGGCCGACAAGCTCCTGCTTACCGCGGCCTTCGTCATGCTGAGCCTGCCCTCCGGAGTGCGGGTCTTTCCCGAAATGGAGCTGATCAACCGCGTGCCGATCTGGCTGGTCATCATCACGATCTCGCGGGATGTCTTCATCTCCCTCATCTCGCTGGTGATGTACATGTCCCTCGGGCAGACCAGCTTTCCGCCCTCATTTCTGGGCAAGCTGACCACGGTGGTGCAGATCCTGACCGTGGCGGTGATCCTGCTCGCCAACTGCATCAACGAGCGCTCCGAGGTGCTGATCCCGCTTCTGGTCTGGGGAAGCCTGACCATGGCGCTCGTCTCGGGCTTTCACTACATCTATCTGGCCACGCGGATCGCCAACCGCGAAGCGCCGCGATGAGCCCCGTCGCGCGCGTTCTCCTGGCAGTCGTGCTCCTGGCGGCCAGCCTCGCTTTCATCTACTTCGCGCGCGGTGTCATGGTCACGGCACTGCTGGCCGGCGTCATCGCCTACGCGCTGCATCCTCACGTCTCCTGGCTCGAGCGGCACCGCGTCCCGCGCCCCGCCGGGATCGTGCTGATCCTCCTGATTCTGATCGCGGGGCTGTCCCTGACGGTGGCCATCGCGCTGCCCGAGCTGGGCGACCAGCTGGACCATTTCGCGGCGGAATGGCCAAAGTATGTTGCGGCCGTCCGCGAGTGGATCGCCCCTTTCGCGCAGTTCGTCGAGGGGCGATATCCCGAGCAGATGGAGGAGCTCAGAGTGCGCATGCAGGAGGGGGCCAGGGGGCTGCTCCCCTCCGTGGTGCGCGCCCTGGGCACAGCCCTGAAGGGGGCTGCCACAGGAGTGGCAGGGCTGGTTTCGTGGCTGGTCAATGCCATCATGGTCCCGGTGCTCGCCTATTTCCTGCTGGCCGATCCCGAGAGTCTCGTGGCGGTCGCGCGGCGCATCATTCCCAGTCGGACCCTGACGCGGATGGTCCCGTACCTGAGCGAGGTGAACCTGGTGCTGAGAGCCTGGCTGCGCGGGCAGCTCAGCGTGGCGCTGGCGCTGGCGGCGATCTACTCCGTCGGGCTGACTCTGCTGGGCGTGCCGCTGGCCATCCCGATCGGTGTGCTGGGGGGGCTGGCCAACATGATCCCGTACATGGGACTCGTGGTCGGGATCCTCCCCGCCGTGCTGCTCGCGCTGCTGGACACCGGAGGCTGGGTCACGCCCCTGCTGGCGGTGGGGGTCTTCGGCCTGGGGCAGATGCTCGAAGGAGCCGTGATCACGCCGCGGATCATGGGCAGCGCGCTGAACCTGCCGTCTGCGGTGGTGCTCGTGGCGGTGCTTGCCGGCGGGCAGGTCTTCGGTGTGATCGGGTTGCTTCTTGCGGTGCCTGCCACGGCCGCCCTCCTGGTGGTTCTCTCCACCCTCAAGAGCAGCCCCGCCGCGGCGCCGGCTGGCGATCGGCCCGGGTTTCCGCTGCGGAGGCGGCGCCCGCGCTGATCTGCCTCATGGACGCCCGCACGCTGGAGGTTCTCGAGTTCGACCGGCTCAAGGAGCTCATCGAGCCGCTTGTGAAAACCCCGGGCGGGCGCCGCGCGCTGACTGGCCTGGTTCCGGTCTCCGATCCGGACGAGATCCGGCGGCGGCGGGATCTCTCCTCCGAAGCCCTCGTGCACCACAAGGAGGGAGAGCGGCTCGGCCCCGGCCCGCTCGAGGATCCCGATCCGATCCTCGAGCGCCTGGCGATCGGCGGCCTGATGCTCGAAGCCGTCGAGATCGCGCGCCTCATCTCGATAATGAGCGCGGCCGATGCCCTGCGAGAAAGCATGTCGGCCTCCGCGTCCCGCTTCCCGCTGCTGTGGCGGGAGGCCGGCGCGATCCCCGACCTGCGCCCGGTGACGCGGCAGATCGCCGGACGGATCGCGGCTGATGGCCGCCTGGAGGATACGGCCAGCCCGGAGCTGGCGCGCATCCGGCGGCGGCTTGCCGAGCTCGAGGCCTCCGTGCAGCGCGCCATGCAGGAGATCCTGGACGCCTCGGCCGACAGGGGCGTGCTGCAGGACGCCTATATCACGGTGCGCGGCAGCCGGTTCGTGATCCCGGTGCGCGCGGAAGCGCGCTCGCAGGTTCCCGGCGTGGTCCATGGCCGCTCGTCGACGGGTGCCACGCTGTTCGTCGAGCCGCTCGCCACGCTCGATGCGAACAACGAGCTGGTGTCGCTGCGCGATGAGGAGGGGAGCGAGACCGCCCGGATCCTGACGGCCTGGTCCGACCTGCTGCGCGGCATGCTGCCGGCCATCGGCCAGTCGTGCGCGCGTCTGGCCGCGCTGGATCTTCTCGGCGCCATCGGCGCCTTCGGCGTCGCCCATGAGTGCGTCGCGGCCGGGGAGCCCGGCGCGCGCGCCAGCATTCAGGCCGGCCTGAGCCTGCGCGAGGTGCGCCACCCGATGCTGGATGCCGGGCTGCGATCGAGCGGCCGGACTCCCGTGCCGCTCACGGTGGACATCGAATCGGCTGCGGGCGCGCTGATCCTGTCAGGGCCCAACGCGGGCGGCAAGACCGTCGCGCTCAAGACCATCGGGCTCATCGCCCTGATGAATCAGGCAGGGCTTCCGGTGCCGGCGCGTGCGGCGATCCTGCCCTGCTACGCCCTGGTGGCAGCCGACATCGGCGATCACCAGTCGATCGCGGAGAGCCTGAGCACCTTCTCGGCCAGGATGGTCCGCATCGGCACGCTCAGCCGGACGCTCCAGGCGCCGGCGCTGGTGCTGCTCGATGAAGTGGGAGCCGGGACCGACCCCGAGGAAGCGGGCGCTCTGGCCGTGGCGGTGGTGGATCACTTCCGCCGTCGCGGCGCGGCGGTGGTGGCCACGACTCATCACGAGGAGCTCAAGACATGGGCGGCCGCGACGCCGGGCGCCGCCAACGCGGCCATGGAAGTGGACGAGCGCACGCAGCAGCCGACCTACCGTCTGCGTCCCGGCGCGGCCGGACGCAGCGGCGGCATCGACCTGGCTGGACGACTTGGTCTGCCCGGGGACATCGTCGAGGCGGCGCGCGGCCGGCTGTCGTCGGAGCGCCGCGAGGCGAAGGAGCGCGCGGCGCGCCTGGAGCAGATGGTGTCCGCGCAGGAGGCGGCCCTGGCGGATCTGGAGCGGCAGCGGCGCGAGCTTGCGGCCCGCGGCGCTGCGCTCGAGGAGCAGTCGCGCCGCGATCAGGAGGAGCATCGTCTCCAGTGGAAGAAGGCAACCGAAAGCGCCCTGGCCTCGATCCAGAAGGCTCAGGACGACCTTCTGACCCGGATCTCCGACAGGACCACTCAGCTCCAGGTGCGCGCGGAGGCGCGCTCCGCCAGCCGCGCGCTGCGCGAAGAGCTCGAGCGCCAGCTGGCAGCCCCGGCCCCGGGTGAGCCTGCCTCCGTCACGGGGGCAGGCACGCGCGGCACGCTGCGCGCGGGACAGCGTGTGACGGTAGCGGGCTACAAGGATGTGGCGCTTGTGGACTCGGTGGATGCCAAGGGACGCATCCGGATTCTGATCCGGGGAAAGAGGATGTCGGTGGCGCCGGGAGACCTCACGCCTCTGGAAACGCCCGCAAGGGATTCGCCAGCAGCGCGGCGCGCGATGCCTCCGGGAGTGCGATTCGAGCGCACCCGCCAGACGGAAACCCCTGTGGAGATCAATCTGATTGGCGCCACGGTTGAAGAGAGCCTCGAGCGGCTCGACAGATTCCTGGACGACGCCTGGCTTGCCGGCCACTCGCAAGTGCGCATCGTGCATGGCCACGGGACAGGCAGGCTCCGCGCGGCGATCGGAAAGTTCCTGGATGCCCATCCTCACGTCGCCTCGCGCGCACATGCCGGCGAGCGCTCCGGAGGCGCCGGCGCCACTCTCGTCACACTGCGCGATTGAGGGCCCTGCGCCGCCCGCTGCGGTAGCGGCACCCAGGGGGCTCTGATACGATGCCCGCGGGGCAGGCGGGGCGAGGAGGTGCAGGCGTGAGCGGACTGCATGATTGAGGCCGGCACCGGGCTGGCCAGGGATCGCGATCCAGGCAGGGCCGCGCGCCGCGCCTCCGGCGAGGCGATGCGCCGCCTGACGGATCGGCGGAGTGCCCCGGAAGAATACAGGGACGCGCGGCGCGGCTCCGATCTCGCTCTGGTTTTCTGCGCCGGCGTCTCAGAATCGTCGCTGCCTGCCGTGCTCGAGGAAGTCCGCGCGGTCACGGGAGTGGACAACCCTGTGGGGTGCAGCGGCGCCGGCGTGCTCACCGAAGCGGGCGAGATCGAAAACGAGCAGGGCGTCTCGGTCCTGGTCTGCGCCTCGGACACGCTCCAGACCTTCCCCTTTCTGGTGGATGGTCTCAAGGGGCGGGATCGCGACGTGGGCCGGGAGATCGGCCGTCTGATCCGCGAGAAGGCCACGCCGGGGTCACTGCTGCTGGTCTTCCCCGACAGCATTTCCTGCCATCCGGACCATCTGTTCGCCGGCATCCAGGAGGTCGCGGGCTCACTCCCGGTCGCGGGAGGAGGAGCCGCGGCAGAGGGGGCTTCCGGGCTGCGGACGCTGCAGTTCTGCGGCCAGCGTGTCGTCTCCAACGCCGTCAGCGGCGTGCTGCTCTCCGGGGCGATCGCCCACAGCGTCGGAGTGACGCAGAGCTGCCTGCCGCTGGGAAAGCCCTACAGGATCACGGCCGCGGAGGGAAACGCCATCAAGACCCTCAACGGCAGGCCGGCCGTCCGATCGCTCATCGAGTCCCTGGCGGGGCCGGGAGGCGAGCTTTCGGAGGACTTGCACCGGCTGGCGTCGCATGTCTTCGTCGGGCTTCCCACGGGCGACGTCTCGTCGTGGAAGCACGGCGACTACATCGTGCGCAGCATCCTCGGCGTGGATCCCGACGACGGGGCGGTTTACGTGGGCTGCGAGGTCCGGGAGGGTGGCACGATCGGCTTCATGCTCCGCGACCCGGCGGGGGCCCGCGAAGATCTCAAGTCGATGCTGCAGCACAGTGACTCTTCGTGCCGGCAGCCGGCGCTTGGTTTCTACTTCAACTGCTGCGCCCGCGGCGCGGGTCTCTACGGGCTGCCCGAAATCGACACCGCCTACATCCGCAACGCGCTGCCCGCGCTGCCCGTGGTGGGTTTTTTCGGCTTCTCGGAGATCGCTCCGGCCAACGGCGGCACCCGCACGCACAACTATTCCGGCGTCATGGCCCTGGTGTCCGAGTCGGCCTCCGCATGAGGGACGCCGCCGCGTGAAGCTGGTGGAATGCGTCCCCAACTTCAGCGAGGGTCGCGATCGCGCGGTTCTGGATGCGCTGGCCGAGGCGATCAAGTCGGTCAGCGATGTCCGCCTCCTCGATATCGATCCGGGCGAAGCCACGCACCGGACCGTCTTCACTTTCGTGGGGCCTCCCGACGCGGCCGGAGAGGCGGCCTACCGGGCGATCGCCCGCGCCGCGGAGCTGATCGACATGCGGGCGCATCGCGGCGCCCACCCGCGCATGGGCGCAACCGATGTCTGCCCGTTCGTGCCGCTTGCGGGAGCTTCGATGCAGGAGTGCGTCGAGCTGGCCCGGCGCCTCGGGGAGCGCGTGGGGCGCGAGCTGCGGATTCCCGTCTACCTCTATGAGCAGGCCGCAAGCCAGCCGTCGCGGCGGGCGCTCTCCGACATCCGCCAGGGGGAATACGAGGGGCTGCGCGAGAAGCTCACCGATCCGGTCTGGAAGCCCGATTTCGGTCCGGCCGCGCTCAACGAGAAATCTGGCGCCACGGCCATCGGCGCACGTGAGTTCCTGATCGCCTACAACGTCAATCTCAACACGCGCGACCAGAAGCTGGCCACGCTCATCGCGCAGAACATCCGGGAGACGGGACGACCGCGCAGGAACGCGCAGGGACAGGTGATGCGGGATGCGGCAGGCCGCGCGCTCACCGAGCCGGGCCCGTCGCGCCTGCCCAACGTGCGGGCCACCGGATGGTACATCGAGGAGTACGGCAGGGCGCAGGTGTCGATCAACCTGACCGATTTCCAGGTCACGCCCCCGCACGCGGTCTTCGAGGCGGTGGAGAAGGAGGCGCGGGAGATGGGACTGCGCGCCACGGGAAGCGAGGTGGTGGGGCTGATCCCGGCGGAGGCGCTGCGGATCGCCGGGCGGCACTATCTGGCCCGCCAGGGGAAATCACCGGCCGCGCCGGACAGCGAGCTGTTCCGGATGGCGGCCATCACACTGGGACTCCAGGAGCTGGGAGGCTTCGACATGGACGCCAAGGTCGTGGAGCGCCGCGTGAGCGGGCCGGGAAGGCTGGCCGGCATGACGGTAGGGGAGTTCACGGACGTGGTTTCGTCGAGCACGCCCGCTCCGGGCGGCGGCAGCGTGGCGGCGCTGTGCGGCGCGCTGGCGGGTGCGCTTTCGGCGATGGTCATGGCGCTGACTTACGAGCGCAAGGGATACGAGGCGGCGCGCGAAGACCTCGCCAGCCTGGGCTCGGAGGCGCAGGCCGTGAAGGATCGGCTGGTGCGCGCCGTGGACGACGACGCGGCGGCGTTCCGGCGCTTCATGGACGCGGGCCGGACAGCGCGCGCCGTGCGCGGAGGCACGGCGGCGGATGCGGAGAGCGCCGCGCGCCAGCTCGAGGAGGCGACGCGCGCCACCATCGAAGTACCTCTCTCTGTCATGAGGGACGCGCTGCGCGCGGCCGAGCTCGCAGCGGAGGCAGCCCGGCGCGGCATGCCATCGGCCGTCACCGACGCCGGCGTGGCCGCCCTGGCCGCGTGCGCCGCCGTGGAGGGCGCCTACTACAACGTGCGGATCAATCTGTCCGGCGCCGGTGAGCTTTCCGGCGCGGCCGCGCTACGCGAGGAGGCAGAGCGGCTTCTCTCGCGCGCCGAGGAAGTTCGACGCACGACGTCTGCTCTCGTGCGCGAAAAGCTCTGACAGGCCGTTCAGCGGCCGCGGCGGAAGTACTCTTCCCACTCGTCGATGTCGCCAACCAGCGGCTTATGATCCTCGGCCGCGTCGGAGGACGTTCCCGTCGACGTGAGCTTCGCGGCAAATGCCGTGCATCCCATGATGCGCGCTCCGGCCGACCGGGCGCGGCGGCGCAGCTCGTTGTCCGATGTGACAAGCGTGATCTCGGCCGGATTGTTCCAGCCCGAGATCATCTCCACGATCAGGTCGTCGGCCTGGCGGCCGGAGCCCGCATACCGGACCTTCACGCGGCCCACCCGCCCCGCCTGGCCGGTTGCCCGGCCGGAGCCGGAAGGACCATCGAACACCACCAGGATCTCGGATTGGCGCGCCTGGGCAAAGCGATCCAGCAGGCGCACCATGTCGGCTTCGTCGCGCGGCAGCCCGAGGCTCATGTCGCGGGCAGCGCCGCAGAGGTTATTGCCGTCGACGAGGTAAGGCATGACGTGATTCTAGCCCGCTTTTCTCACCAGGTCCCGTAGCGAGACCGCGCAGATCCGCGGTCGCAGTAGGGACCTGGTGAGAAATGCGGAATAGGACAGGGCCGGGGCGTTACGATACTCGGCAGAGGATACATCTATGCTGATGGAGGAATACGAACGCGGCGAGAGCGAGCGGAAGCTCCTGCGACTCATTGCCCGAGGCGAGCGGGAGATTGCGGCGCGCAAGGGGCTTGACCTCGACGTCGTCGCTCCGATCAGCTCTTCTTGAAGAGTGACTTCAGGAGGCCGCCGCCGGTGGCGGCGTCCTGCTTGGGAGGTGATATGAGGTCCTGCGCTTCCCGGTTGTCCGGGTCCCAGCGCAGCACCTGCCTGCACATCTCCGCCGCCTTGCGCTCCAGGCCGCCGCTCTTGTAGAGGCGGGCCAGCTCGAGGTAGGCGGCCGGCGCGCTGGGGCCCATCTCGATCGCCTTGAGGAGGTGCTCCTCGGCTCTCTTCTTCCAGCGGGGGTTGTGCCCTTCGGTGCGGCCCAGGTAGATGAGGTACTCGGCCTTCGCAGGGTCCATCTCCACGGCGGTCTCGAAGAGGCGCATCGCCTCGTACACCTCGCCGGCCTCCATCTGCTTGCGGCCGCGCAGGAAGGCGTCACGAGCCGCCGCCAGGCGCTCGGCGGCAGGGTCCTTCTTCACTGTGGATCGGCTTGTTTCCTTGTCGTAGGCCGCACGGGTTTCCGGACGCGACAGCGTGGTGTAGGCCACGGTGATGGCGGCGAACATCTCCTCGAGCTTCTGATGGATCCCTTCGAGGTGCGGCTTGCGGAGGCGATCGGGATGATAGAGGCGGGCCAGCCGGTAGTAGCTCTGACGGATACGCGCATCAGGCGCCCCGCGCTCCACCCCCAGAACGCCGTAGTAGTCCTGGGCTGCCTGGGCGATCACCTGGCTTGCCTTGGCAAGCATCTCGAGCCGCTCCTTGTCCTGTTCTGACGTCAGCGTGGATCCCGCAGGCGCATCAGGCTTGGGCGCTGCCGCCGCCTTCTGGGCTGCCGCGGAGGGGGTCGCAGGGCGCGCGGCGGCGGGCGCTGCGCCGGCCCGGGCAGCCGGCTGCGCTGTGCGGTCTCGCTGCGGCGCGGCCGGGGCACCGGGCGCCGCCGAGGAGGTGATCATCCCCACCGCACGCAGCGCGCACAGCGACTGCAACGACTGCATCTCGCCGAAGGGGGACCCATCCAGTATCTGCTGGAGCGTCTGCGTTCCGTCCGCGCGCGACAGAAGGAATCCTTCGCTGGCTCCGAGCGCGACCCGCGGCAGCAGAGCCGGTGGCGCCGCAGGCATGCAGACCCGCTCGGCGGCGGATCCGACGATGTGATCGCGCAGCCACGCGGCGTCATTGATGTCGCGGGCCAGGTCGAGCGCCAGGTCGGCCGCGTTCAGACCATGCAGGCAGGTGGCGCCTCCGGCCGGCGGTTCTTCCACCATGCGGGGAGCCGATCCGCCCGACACGCTGCCCACTGCCAACCGGCGAATCTCCTGGCGCAGCGTGACTGGATCTCCCGCCGAGGATGCCGCCTTCCATGGCGAGGCACCGCCTTCCGCCGGGGGGACAAGACCGCTCAGCTCCCCCGAGGTGAAGCGCAGCGCGCCGGACGACTCACCGGCCAGCAGGAGGCGGCCGCTGCGCCGCTCGCGCGCCACCGCTCCCAGCAGCGCCACAAGCCGCGATGCGTGGTTTCCAGGAGGCATCCCGACCTCTGCACGAAAACTATCGAGTCAACCAGTCAGCCCATGCCGCGAGAAAATCCAGATAACCGACACCGGTAGCCGCTCGCAGGGCTGCATCAATATCGGCCCCGCGCGCCATGTGGTCCAGCAGGTCATTGACCTGGAACTGTGAGCCGTTTTCGAGCAGGTAATCGACCTGGGAAAGGGCCCGCGGATACGAGAACTCCAGCCCGCAGGCGGGTGCCCCGCCGGCTGCGCACTGGGCCGCCAGGGCCGCCCGGTCGGCTCCCGAGCTGCGCCCCTCCATGGCCTGCGCGAGCCCTTCGTGAATCCACCGGGGCGCCCGCCCCCTGGACTTGCCGGCCACGAAGCTGTGGGTGACTTCATGGGTCAGCACCTCGGTTGCGCGGGGCGTCAGGTGGGTCAGTCCGCCCACCGGCACGCGCACCTCGCCGTCGTACAGTCCGCCGACCCAGTCGGGCGAGGCGGTGGCCTCGTGGAAGGCGCGCTGCGCGTAGAGCGTGACGCGGATGGGGGCGTCGGGGTAGAAGTTGAGCCGGCTGGAGAGATCGCTCCAGACCTCTTCAAGGTTGTGCAGGATCTCGCCGGCCAGCGGACCCGAAATCTCCGCACCGTCGAAGGCCAGCTCGAAGTGCACCGCCGACGCCTGGCGATATCCCTGAGCGGCGCCGCGCAGCCGGAGGGCGCGATCCAGCCGGTCCTTGAGCTCTGATGACGGGCGCAGGGCGAGGGATTCCTCCCAGGCTTCGATCGCCTCCTGGCTTCTTCCCGCAAGGGTGTGGGCACGGCCGCGCAGCTCGAGCGCCTCGGCTTCGTGGGGGTCGCCCGGCAGCACATCATGGAGCTCCGAGATGGCGGCGTCCGGGCGGTTCATGTTGATCAGCGTGGCGGCGCGGTTGAGCCGCGCCACGGCCAGCGAGGGGTCCCTCGCCAGGGCGGCAGCGTACGATTGCTCCGCCGCGGCGTCATCCCCCTGTCGCGAGGCCTCATTGCCCAGGAAGGTCAGCAGCAGCGCCATCTCGCGGGCCAGGCTGTCCGGCAGCTGGCCCGGGCGGCGCGCCAGGTCCTCCAGCGACGCCAGACGCGCGCGCGCCGTCTCCGCCGTGGGAGCCGCGCCTGACCATGATGCCGGCAGCGGCGAGGCCGCAGGCTTCACAGGCGAGACGGCGACCCGCGACGCGTCACCGCCCGCGGGCGCGCGCTTCTCCACGCGCTCCACATCCAGCATCGGGATGCCGATGGCGCCGCCGGCGCGCTGGCAGCGCAGCTCGTCTCCCATCCGGCGGCAGGCGGTCGCCTCGAGTGTGGTGCCGTTGCGCAGGTGGATGATGTCGGCGGCCGCGGGAGCCAGGCTCAGCAGAAGGCAGAGGAAGGAAGCGGCGGGCGTGCCGGTGCGCTCAGGCGCCGCTGACGCGGGCCACGCGAGGAGTGTCAGCTTGACGCAGCGTGGCGGGTACATCCCTGCGCAGTGCCTCCTGTGCCGACTCGTACGAGCGGTAGCGGCCCCAGTAGATCCGGTAGCAGTCGCGTCCCTGGAGCGTGGCCGGCAGAAGGAACAGCTGCGACGATCCCCGCGCGCGCTGCACCACGCTCCGGATCGTCTCGGGCTGGCACGCCGCCATGATCTGCACGCTGTAGAGAGGCGGGCTGGATCGGATCGTGCGGCTGTAGTGCCGTGCGGCGCCGGCGTAGTCACCCTCGCTGAGGCTCCTGCGGGCCAGTGCCGCCGCATCGTTCGCCGGACCTGGCTTCAAGATAGGCCGGCCCGCCGGAGCGGCAACCACCGGATCGCTGCGCCGGGGCCGTGCCGGAGAGGACGCCGCAGGGGAAGCGGGCGGGCGTGCTGGTGGCGCGTGCCGGATCAGGGGGGGATTCTCCGCGATTTCCGAGCCGGGAGGATCGTCGGCTTCGTCCGGTTCTGTCAGTGCAGCAGCTGGCAAAGCCACTGCGGGCTCGATGGCAGGCACCGGCTGCTCCATCGACTCCGAGGGTCCCTGCGTCATCAGGATCAGGAACAACGCCGCGATCCCGACGGCGGCGCCGCCCCCCAGGAGAAACCAGGGGCGGGAGGAGTCCGGGATCGAGTCGGCGGCGTAGGCTGACGGAGGCGCCGGGATCGGCGCGAGCGGCTCCGGATCCAGCTCTGCTTCATCCGGCTCGACCGCTTCGAGGTAGTCCTCTTCTTCCGGCGCGATCTCCTCGCCGTCCGCGATCACGAGGTCATGATCCAACTGGGCCTCGTCGTGCACCTCCGGCGGGAGCCACTCTGCTTCGAGATCGGCTTCGGGTGCCACGGAGGCCGCTGTCTCTGCCTCCTCGGACGGCTCCAACTCGCCCATCGGCCCGTCGCCGGGGAACGGCCCGGTCGCGATAGGGGGCAGCTCCATCTGCCGGGCGGGAGGCAGCGGCGCAGACTCGGCGGCGGGTGCCGGGAGCACCTCGGAAGCCCCTGCCCTGGCGCGGGCCGCCGGCTTTTCCTGATGCTTCCGGATCACCCCGGCCAGGCTCAGGGCCGCGAAGAGACTGCAGACATAGTGGTCCGGCAGCGAGTTCCTGGCGATCACCTGGGCGATGGAGCTCTCGCCGTCCAGGTAGCGCAGCAGGGCGGTGTACTCCTGGGGAAGCAGCAGGTCGCTGTCGTCGGAGGTGGCGCGCCGGACCGAGTAGATCGCATCGAGCGATCCGATCTCTTCAATCACGAGCGTGCGGTCGGCCCACTCGGGGATCCCGCGCAGGATCAGCGGCCTGGGATCCAGGTGCAGGTCGGCTGTGCCGGGAGCGATCTGGCGCTCGCGGATGCGGTAATCGCCTGCGCGCGGCGCAAACATGGACAGCACGATGTTCTCGACCCGGCCCCTTTCGATCTGGCCCAGCTCTCTTCCGCTGACCAGGCCGGCGGACACCAGCGCCTCGCGCAGCGACCCTTCGCGGGCCCGCTGCTCCGCGTCGGCCCACTGGGCGGGCGTGACGTTGCCGCCGCGCAGCAGGTAGGCCTTGAGGCTCTCATCCGGATCGGTCGAGATCGCCCAGGCGATATGGCCATCCGCGAAGTGGACCTCGCGGGTGATGTCGCCGGGCTCGGGATTCTCTATCGCGGGGTCCGATGCGACGGCTGACTCGCGGCAGGTGGCCTGCAGCACACCGGTGAAGCGATCCTGGAAGAGCGCAGCCAGCAGCCGGGGGAACCGCAGCTCGGCGAGATCCCCGTGCAGGTTGAACAGCGACAGCGGCATTGTCCCGAGCAGCCCTTTCAGTTTCCACGAGGGCCGGGACCCTAAGCGAGGCGGGCCGATTGTTGCAGGCGGACGCGCGTCTGTCAACCCGGATGGCCGGATGGCCGCGCGCGGGCCGGCGGCCGTCAGGTGGTATCCTCACCTGGCCGGGGAGAAACGATGAGCGAGTACAAGGCGGTGATCGTCTGGGACCGCGGCGGCGCGGTCTTCGTGGACAGTCGCTACAGCCGCGGGCACCGGTGGCTGTTCGACGGCGGTGTCGAGGTCCCTGCGTCGTCATCGCCGCACGTCGTTCCCGTGCCGCTGTCGGTCGCGGCCGCGGTCGATCCGGAAGAGGCTTTCGTGGCGAGCCTGTCGAGCTGTCACATGTTATGGTTTCTCTCCATCGCCGCGAAGCGCCGGCTGCGAGTCGACAGCTACCGTGACGAGGCCGTCGGGCTGATGGCGCAGGACGAGTCGGGGAGAATGTCGATGACGCGCGTAACGCTGCGTCCCGAGGTGCGCTTCGGCGGCGGCGCGCTGCCCACCCCGCAAGAGGTGACCGCGATGCACCACTTGGCGCACGAGCAGTGCTTCATCGCGCGCTCGGTCAAAGCGGAAGTGCTCCTGGAGCCGGTTACCGCGCCGGCCTGACGGGCCGCCACTGACCCGGGAAGGTCACGTGACTGATTTGACGATCTCACTGGAGAACTGGCCAGGCGCTCTCGCCGAGATGGGAGAAGCGCTGGGCCGCGCGGGGGTGAGCATCGAAGGGGGAGGGGCCTGGGTGGTCGGCGGGGAAGGAGTCGCCCACTTTCTCTTCGAGGACGGCGCCGCCGCGCGCCGCGCGCTGGAAGCGGCGGGGATCAGGGTCGTGGCCCAGCGCGAAGTCCTCGTGCAACGGCTCAGGCAGGCCGTCCCCGGCCAGCTCGGCATGCTGACGCGGCGGATGGCCGAAGCCGGAGTCAGCATCGAGGTCCTCTACAGCGACCACGACAACCGGCTGATCCTGGTCGTGGACGATCCGGTGCGCGGCCGCGAGGTCTCCGAGGCCTGGGCCCGCGAAGTCCTGGCGTGAAATCCGCTCTCCCGATCGGCGACCTCTCCACGGCCAACGGCAGCGATGTGATCGTGGTGGGCAGCGGCGTGGCCGGCCTCCGGGCGGCCATCGAGGCGGCCTCGCGCGGCGCGCGCGTGGCGCTGCTGGCCAAGGACTCCACCCACGACAGCAGCACAGACCGGGCCCAGGGCGGCGTCGCCGTCGCGCTGTCCGATGAAGATGAGATCGGGTTGCACTACCGCGACACGCTCGCCGCCGGAGACGGCCTGTGCGACGAGGAGGCGGTGGCTCTCCTGGTGAGCGAGGGGCCGCTGTGCATCGCGCAGCTCATCGAATGGGGGGCGGCGTTCGATCGGGAGGGGAGCCGTCTGGCCTTCACGCGGGAGGCGGCCCACAGCGCGCGCCGGATCCTGCACGCGCAGGGTGACGCCACGGGACGCGAGATCCTCAGGACGCTCTGGAGCCGCGCCGCGGCGCTCGAAGGCCTGACATTCCTGCCGCACACCTACTCGGTGGATCTGCTGATCGACGGAGCGTGCCGGGGCCTGCTGGTGATGGACGAGTCCACCGGCGCGGTGCGGCCGCTGCGTGGAGGGGCCGTGGTGCTGGCCACGGGAGGACTGGGACAGGTCTACCAGGACACCACCAACCCGGTGCAGGCCACCGGCGATGGCATCGCCGTGGCACTGCGCGCGGGCGCCGTCCTGCGGGACATGGAGTTCGTGCAATTCCACCCCACGTCGCTGCACCTCGAAGGGGCGCCGCGGTTTCTCCTGTCGGAGGCCCTGCGCGGCGAAGGAGGGCTGCTGCGCTCTCTGGACGGCAGGCGCTTCGTCAGCGAGCACGACCCCCGGGGGGAGCTGGCGCCGCGGGATATCGTGGCGCGCGCGATCACCGCCGAGATGCAGCGCACCGGCTCCGATCATGTCCTGCTGGACATGACCCACCTGGACCCGGACTTCCTGAGAAGGCGCTTCCCCGGGATCGTGGCCACATGCCAGCGATACGGCGTGGACCTCACGGCCAACCCGGCCCCCGTCGCCCCCGCAGCACACTACGCCATGGGAGGCGTGGCGACCGATCTGTGGGGCCGCACGGCGGTGCGCGGCCTGCTTGCGGCGGGGGAGGTGGCCTGCACCGGAGTCCACGGCGCCAACCGGCTGGCATCAAACTCGCTTCTCGAAGGTCTGGTCTATGGCGCCCGGGCGGGGAGCGCCGCGCTCGAGCCCGCGGTGGCCCCGGACCTTCCCGAGGCGGCCCGCGCGTGCCTCACTCTGTCCCTGCCGGTGTCGGCAGCCGAAAGCTGCGGCGCGCCGATCCTGACCGACCCGGCTGCTGCCGCCACCCTGGTCAGGTCGGTGGCCAGCGGGCGACTGGGGATCGTGCGGGATGGCGAGGGGCTGGCGTCGGCCGTCCGGTGCCTGGAGGATCTCATGGCGGCAGCACCGGGCGGCCCCGCCAAGGTTGCCTCCCTGACAAGACCAGCCATGGAATCGCTCTCACTGGTCACAGCGGCGCTGGCGATCGCCCGCAGCGCGCTGGCGAGGGCAGAAAGCCGCGGCGCCCACTATCGATCGGACGCCCCCGACCACGACGATGCCCGCTATGGCCGGTCTTCCTGCTTCTCGGCGGGGATGCATCGGGCTGCGATTGCCGACGCACCGGGCGGCATCCCCCAGGATGCGCGCACCGCTACTCGGCGGGATTGATGAAGCTCTTGGCGATGTTGAAGACCCTGCCGCTGCCGTCGCGGATCAGGTAGTGATCTGCCCACTCACGGATGATGCTCACCTGATCTCCCGGGTGAAACTCCACGGGGACCGGCTCGGCATCTTTCTGAAGCCGGTGCAACAGAGTCACATCCTGGGTGATGGCAGGCATCTAGTGTCCTGAATCAGAAGTCCTGTGATATTCGGGCGCCATATCATCCCGGCTGGCCGCGTCGTTCCTCGGTCATATGCACAATTGCACAATGCATGCGCCCTCGTCGCGCCTTGCCGGCCGGGCGCCTCGTCGGCCTCGGTGTCAGCAACACTTCGGGGACAGGATATGAGTGCGCGCGGATCTCTAGCTGATGAAGCGCATGCAGCGCCTGAACCGGGACTTGGCGAAGAAGTGCAGGAGCTTGTTGCCGATGCTCTTGGCTCCCTCCATAACCCCCGTCTTGACGTACTGGCCTTCCTCGCCCGAGAATGACCACCAGATGATGAAGGCCTTCCCCTTGATGTTCTCGCGGGGGACGAAGCCCCAGGACCGGCTGTCGCGCGAGTTGTCCCGGTTGTCCCCCATGCAGAAGTACTGTCCTTCGGGGATCAGGATCTCCTTGTAGTTCACGTCCCCTTCGCTGCGGTAGACCTGGTAGCGCGGGGGGGCGGGCTCGGCAGCCGACAGCGGTGCCTGACCCTCCTTGATGCGGGCCCAGGAGTCACTGGCCACCTCGGACTCGTGGACCTTGTACGGCTCTTCGAGCGCCGTGCCATTGATGTAGACGGTCCGGTTGCGGACCTCGAGGAATTCACCAGGCAGCCCCACGACGCGCTTGATGTAGTCCTTCTCCGGCTCGTCCGGGTACTTGAAGACCACGATGTCGCCGCGCTTCAGATCGCGCGCCGGCAGCAGCAACCGCTCCAGGCCCGTGGCGGTCGGGGAGTAGACGTACTTGTTTACCATGATGTAGTCGCCGATCAGCAGCGTGGGGATCATCGAGCCGGTGGGGATCTTCGACTGCTGGAACACGAAGGCCCGCGAGAACAGCACGAAGATGACGCAGATGACGATCGTCTCGAAGTAGTCGCGCACCAGCCCCTTGGGCTTGTCCCGGGTCGTATCGCGGGCGGCGCGCGCGACCGCTGCGGATTCCACCGCCTGGATGGGTGGTGTGGGGAGCGACTGTTCGCCGTTCATCCTGTTTCCCTGCGCACCTGCGCCAGCAGGCGCTCAACCGCCTCTGCCGGGGTGGCCGCCACTGAAGTTATCGCGAGCTGGCTTTCTTCCACCAGCTCCAGTTGTGTGAGCTGTCGTAGAAACTGCTGCCAGAACTCACCCAGCAGCACGATCGGGCGGCCTTCTTGCAGACGCGCGCGCTGAAGGGCCCAGACAAGGGTCAATTCCGCGAGTGTTCCCGCCTTGCCGCGCAGGATTATATAGCCCGCGCTGCGCCCTATCAACGCGGCTGTCCTCTCGAATAGGCCCGCTTCCTCAATGTGATCAGTCAGATAGCGGTTGGGGCCCGAGCGCGCCTCACTGAAGGCGCGCACGGTGATCCCCAGCGACGCACCGCCTCCTTCGCGCGCGCCAAGGCTGGCCGCCTCCATCACCCCGCCGTAGCCTCCGGTGATGACCCGGCACCGCGCCCGGGCCAGAAGGAGGCCCACCTCGCGAGCCTGAGCGTACAGCGGACTGCCCCGATCGCAGTCGGAAGCGCCAAAGACGGCGATCGGAGTGAGGGTGGCGGCCTGTGCTGCCATCAGTAGCCTCGTGCCACGCCGTAGCCGCGCGCGTCGGAGGCGCCACGCAGCCAGGATCCATCGGCGTCCCTCTGGATCGCCTGCACGTCGCCGCGCAGCGGCCGCGTCTCGACCACGTGTCCCTTGCGGCGCAGCGCCTCGACGACGTCAGATGGAAATCCCCCGGCATCGAGCTGGAGCACGTCGGGGAGCCACTGGTGATGGAACCGCGGCGCATCCACGGCGGCCTGCAGCTCCATGTCGAACTCGACGACATTGAGAAACACCTGGAGCACCGTGGTGATGATCGTGGCGCCGCCGGGAGTGCCCAGCACCAGGAGGAGCTTCTCCGCTCCTCCGGGATCGCGCCGCGTCACGATCGTCGGGGTCATCGACGAGAGCATCCGCTTTCCGGGGGCGATGCTGTTGGCTTCGCCGCCCACCAATCCATAGAGGTTGGGGGCGCCGGGCCTGGCCGCGAAGTCATCCATCTCGTTGTTCAGCAGGAAGCCCAGCGATCCGGCCACGGCCCCGCAGCCGAACGAATCGTTGAGCGTCACCGAGACGGAAACCGCCATCCCGGAGGCGTCCACGATTGAATAGTGCGTCGTCTGGGCCCCTTCGCCGGCCAGCGGATCGCCAGGGCCCGCCGCGGCGGCCGGCGTCGCCCGCTCGTTATCGAAGCCCGCCATCATGCGCGCTGTGTACGCCGGAGCCAGCAGCCGGGCCACCGGCACCTTGAAGAAGGCGGGATCGCCAAGCCAGCGCGCGCGATCGGCGTAGGCCCGCTTGGCGGCCTCGGAGACCAGATGGACATACGCGGAGGAGGCTGGCCCCAGCGAGGCGGGCTGCCGGGGCTCCAGCATCGCGAGCATCTGCAGCAAACCGACGCCGCCCGAGCTGGAGGGGGGCGCCGAGAGGATGCCGTATCCGCGGTAGGAGCCGGCCAGAGGAGCCCGCTCGATCGGCCTGTAGGCGGCCATGTCGGCCACGGTGATCAGCCCGCCGTGGGCTTTCATCTCCCGCTCGAGCGCCTGCGCCAGATCCCCGGAGTAGAGGGCCCCTGCTCCGGCCTTCGAAATGCGCGACAGCGTCATGCCGAGGTCTTTCTGGGTCAGCGTATCTCCCTGCTGGAGCGGTTTGTCATTCCTGAAAAAGATGGCGCGCGTGGAGGGCCAGGCCGCCAGCCGCTGCGCGTGGGCGGCGAGCGCCCGCTCCAGGCCACGGTCGATCACAAACCCGTCGCGCGCGAGTCGCACGGCTGGCTTCAGGGCGCGCGCCATCGAGATGGTCCCGTGCTTGCGCAGCGCAAGGGAAAGACCGGCAACAGTCCCCGGCACACCGGAAGCCCGCCAGGTTTCGGTGCTTTCCTTCGGGATCACTTCGCCGTTGGGATCCAGGAACATCTCCCGCCGGGCGGCGGCGGGGGCGGTCTCCCTGAAGTCGATGAAATCAGCCGTGCCATTCGGTGCTCTCATCAGCAGATAGCCGCCGCCGCCGAGATTGCCGGCCTGTGGAAGGGTCACCGCCAGGGTGAGCCCCATCGTCACGGCGGCGTCCACCGCGTTGCCCCCCTCGCGCAGGACGGCGAGCCCCGCTTCCACTGCGAGCGGCTCCGGTCCCGCCACCATGGCGCTGCGCGCGCGCTCCGCAGGGCGGCTGGCAGCGAGGCAGGCGCCGCAGACGGACAACCAGACCGTGGCCGCGAGGATCCGGCGCGCGGCGGAGGAGCGGGGCCGGAGCGTCATGGTGACCAGGATTCCTCAGGGACCGGGCGTGAGCTTCAGGGCTTCGCGGGCTGGCTCTGTGCAGTTCCGGCCGAAAGAGTCCGCGAGTAGTTGACCAGGTCCCAGATCTCGGCGTCGGTGAGGTTCTTGTCCTTCTTGAAGGCCGGCATGGGATCCATCCCCGTGGCGATCTTCCAGGCCAGCTCGCCGTCGGTCTCTCCGGACATCTCCTTGGCATTGGTCAGATCGCCGGCCTCGAAGCCCAGGCGCTGGGCGACGGGGCCTTTGCCGTCACCCTTGTCGCCGTGGCACGACTGGCAGTTCTTGCCGTAGAGGGTCTTTCCCCGGGCGACCGACTCGGCGGAAGCGGGAGTGGGGTTGGGGCGGGCCTTCTCCTCGGCGGGGACGCTCCAGTGCGAATGACCCCGGGCCCACAGCTCCGCGAGCGGAACGAAGAATGCAGCGGCCATGGAGAGCATGGCGAGCACGGAGAGGACACGGCGTGGGCCATATGGCCCAAGTGGCCCATGTGGACCATGTGGACCATGTGGATCATGGGATGAGCGCATGCGAAGTCTCCTGTCGATGAGCGGTGCGTCCATTCACGGCCGGGCGATCCCGCCGGCGGTCCCACCAGATCAGGGCCCGCGCCGCAAGGATTGCTGCCGCGGCCTCGGCGGCGACAATCATCCACTCGTCCTGACCGGGCGTGTATGAGCCTGCATTGTAGGCCATCGGTGGATGGGTGAGGCGAGCAGACAGGCCTCGCCAGCGCTCGACGAACAGCATCGCGAGGGCCACCGCGGCGACGGCGGCGCCGGCGCGCGCCAGAAAAACGGGCCTGGTGCCTTTCCACGCGGAGGCCGACGCCAGCGCGACGGCGCACGCCGCGGCCGCAATGGCGCCCGGCGCGATCCAGGGACCAAACAGCGTGCTGCCGCCCGGAAGCGACGGCACCGGAGGATGGCGCCACCAGACGATGCTGTGCGCCGCGGCATAGATCGCGGCGGCGCCCACCGCAGCGGATCTTTCAAGGAGCCCGCTCCCGGTACGGCCAACGCCCAGCAGCGACAGCGCGCTGAGGAGCCCGCAGGCAGTCACGAAGCACATGTCCCAGAAAAGAGGCGAGCTGGGCGTGGCGTTCAGGATGACGCGATAGAACAACCAGGGCCTTCCCAGGTGCAGCATCAGCCCGGCCGACGCCCCCGCCAGGCAGGCCACCGCCACCGCGTCCGCGCGGCGCGCCGCCGCACGCATGCCGGCTCGGAGGGGGCCGCGTCCGGTGAGCCGCATCAGCGCGCCGAGGAAAGTGGCGCTGGTCCCCAGGCCGGCCAGAAAGAGAAACGAGGACTCCATGAGACCCCAGAAGGCGGGGCGGTTGAGACCGGTCACGGCCAGTCCGCCCGACAGAATCTCCCGGACTGCCAGAACTCCCCCGGCAAGCAGGCCCAGGCAGGCGAGGACGAGCCCCCTCGAAAGCCAGACGCCTGAGGCGCGCGTCATGTCGACTCCCCTGTGCCGCCGCGGTGGCCCGCGCGCAGATACGTCACGCGCGGATGCGCGCCGTACTCCTCCAGCAGCCTGAAGGCGCGCGGGTCGCGGGCGCTGACCGACACCTTGCTGGCGGGATCATCCCGGTCGCCGAAGACGATGGCCTGCGTGGGACAGGACTGGGCGCAGGCCGGCTGGATGTCGCCATCGCGCAGCGGCAGGCCTGCGTCGCGTGCGGCATCCTTGCCGCGCCGGATCCGCTGCACGCAGAAAGTGCACTTCTCGATCTGGCCACGCTCCCGGACCACCACATCGGGATTGAGCAGATTCCGGTATGAGGCGGGCCACTCCGGCTCGCTGTAGTTGAAGCTGCGCACCGTGTAGGGGCAGGCGTTGGCGCAGAAGCGCACGCCGATGCAGCGCGCGTAGACCTGCGCGTTGAGCCCCTCCGCCTGCTCGTAGGTGGCGCTGACGGGGCAGACCGGAACGCATGGCGCGTCATCGCAATGTTGACAGAGCACCGGGATGAAGCGTGCGTTCAAATCGGGCCAGGTCCCTTCCAGGTGGCGCTCGATGCGCAGCCACGAGATGGCCCGCCCCTTGGCGGCTTCCTGCTCTCCGGCCACCGGAATGTTGTTCTCCGCGGCGCAGGCCACCACACAGGCGCTGCAGCCGTTGCAGCGATCCAGATCGATGACCATGCCCCACTGCGCCATCACGAAACCTCCGCTCGCGGGCCGCCGGGTGATGCCGGATCGATCGCCACGCGCGTGGCGCCCCAGGCAGGGTGTCCTGACTCGCTGGTCACGGGCGCCAGCAGGGTCAGGATGCTCTCTCCGCGGCCTGCCGCGTAGCGGCCGCCGCCGGCGTGGCCCTGGCCAACCAGCGACACGGCGGTTCCGGGCATCACCGCCTCGGTCAGCACGGCGCGCGTCACGATGCGGCCGTACTCCGACGAGACGGCCACATGCTGGCCGTGCGTCACCCCCAGGGTCAGCGCGTCGCGCGGGTTGATCTCGATCCACGAGTCCCAGCGCTGCTGGGACATCGGGTCGAGCAGCTCCTGCATCCAGGGCAGTGACGCTGTGGAGCCGTCGGCGAGAGCCAGCGAGGCGCAGGGAAGCAGGATCAGGGGCTGCTCGGCGAAATAGGCCTCGTGCCGGGGAGCGGCCCAGGCGATTCCCTGCCGCGGGAAGCGCACGGGATCGCTGCCGCCGTGCTCCTGACGCCGGGCAGCACGGCGGGCGAACTCGGCGATCAGATCCCGCTCCGATCCCCAGGGTGTCCCGGCCGGGCTCAGGGCCGCGAGCGTCTCCACGATCGATAGCGCCGATGTGAATGGGCGCACGGCCGGCTCGCAGGCGATCGATGCAGACGCGCCATCGGGCAGATCCGACTCCAGCCTCTCATACGAGGTGAGATCGGGCAGGATCCAGTCGGCCATCGTGGATGTGTCGTCCGGGATCGCGGCGCAGGTGATCACCAGCGGGACAGTTTTCGCATCGGACAGCGCGCGGCGCGTGGCCGGGGCCAGGTAGGCGGGGTCGGTGTCCAGGCAGATCACGCAGCCGATGGAACTCGAAGAGAGACGATCCGCAAGCGCGCCTCCGGCCACCTCGAGCGGGGCAACGGGGGGTGGCTCGATCCGGATGCCGCCGGGATGCGGGCCGTAGGCGCCCAGCAGGCAGTTCAGCACGCAGACGGCGCGGGCCGCGGCCAGCGCATTGCTCTGGCCGGCGGCGATCCCTCCGAACAGCACCAGCGCGGGCCGCGCCGATGCCAGACTGCGCGCCAGGCTCTCGATCGCGGCCGCCGGCACGTCGCAGATCTCCGCCGCGCGGGCGGAGTCGATCGCGATCCAGGCTGCGGGGTCGAACCCCACCGAGGAGCGCCGCACCGCGGGCTCGTCGAAGAGCCCCTCGCGGACGATGTGGGCGATGACGGCAAGCAGAAGGGCCAGCTCCGTCCCGGGACGGGCCGGGATCCACGCGTCGGCCGCCGCGGCGGTCAGGGAATAGCGCGGCTCGACCTGCACGAATCTGCCTGGAGACCTGCCGGATGACCGCATCGCGGCCAGGCCCTGCTGGTGGGCCACCGGAGAGGGGCCGGACTCCACGAACGACAGCCCGACCGACAGGAGCATCGCGCAGCCGGCGATGTCGGGCGTCCCCAGCGCGCGCTGGCCCATCATCTCGAAGTGCGCCGCCCGCATCGGCTCGTCATGCAGCGCTTCGACGATCAGGGGCTGCGGCGCGCCAAGCGTCTCGGCGAAGCGCCGGGCAGCCAGGAGGCGATGCCCGCGCAGCCGGCCGGTGAGGAGCATGACCGACGAGGCGGGCAGCGCCGCCAGTTCGTCCCGCGCGCCGGCGAGCGCCTCGTCCCAGGAGAGCTGCTTCCATCGGCCCGCGGCGCGCGGGCCTTCCCGGCGCATAGGTCCGGCGTGACGATCAGGATGATAGAGCGCCTGCAGGCCGGCCTGACCCCGGGCGCAGAGCCCTCCGCGGCTCGAGGGATGCTCCGGGTCCCCTTCGATCTTGACGGCGCGTCCTTCGACCACCCGCGTCCTGATGCCGCAGCCGGCGGCGCAGATCCGGCACAGCCCCCGCACCCAGCCTTCCTCATGCGGGATCGACTCGGGGTCGGTGACCAGATCGGTCAGCACGGCAGTCCCGTGGCCGCCGCAGCCGGTGACCGCCGCCGCAGCGGCCCCACCCAGCGAGCCGATCTTCAGGAACTCGCGACGCTGCATGCTTCTCCGGTCAGAGGTGGCAGACCAGGCAGTCGGTGCCTGCCCCGCTTTGGTCATGACACTCCACGCACCAGGCCATCGTCATGTTCACGGCTTGCCCGGTGGCCTCCATGGCGGCGACCTCTCCATGGCAGACGGCGCAGTCTATCTTCGCCTCGATGTGCCGGCGGTGCGTGAAGCGGTTGTAGCGCGGAAGCTGCGCCACGCGCGCCCAGACGATCTCCTCGCCGCGGGTGTTGATTCCGGCAAGGCGGGCCAGCTCGATGCTTCCGGCCGACGCCGGCTTGTGGCAGCCGGCGCAGGATCGCGCCCGCGGCAGTCCGGCGGCCGCATGGCGCTCGGCCCAGCGGTGGCACCAGCCGCAGTCGATCTCCATGCGTGCGTGCAGCGCGTGGGAGAAGGCCACCGGCTGCGCCGGAGCGTGCTCAGGCCTTCCGCATGCGGCGGCCGCCAGAGCGCAGAGGGCGATGGCGCGGGCCCTCGGGCTCAAATCAGCGGCCTGGGTCCGGGTTCCGGTCGTCTCCAAGGGATGATCGCAGCGCCTCCAGATCGCGCCGGACGCGGCGCTGGCGCGCTCCCAGCCAGAGAAGATAGCCGGCGATCAGAATCCAGATGATGTTGTAGGCCCAGAACAGGTACGGAAAGTGTTTCTCCATGCGATCCGGTGACCTCCTTTCAGGTGACGCGCGCCATGTCGCGCCTGCCGCGTGCGCGCGCGCGCGAGCTCGCCTCGAGCCGGCGCAGATCGTCCTCCATGCGCCCCAGAGGCACGCGCAGAGCCATCAGAGCCATGTAGAGGAACAGATAGGTGATGATGCCGCCAAGAAAGACGATCCTCATGGTGGGCTCCAGGCCGCCGCCGCCCGAGACCTTCAGGACGAGAGGGTGATGCCCGCGCCACCAGTGGACCGAGTAGTAGACGATCGGCACGTCGAGGAAACCCACAATCCCCATCACGGCGGCGAATCGCGCCTGCTGATCGGGATCGTCCGTGTAGCGCCGCAGGAGCAGATAGCCCGCGTAGATCATCCAGAGAACGAGAGTCCAGACGAGCCGCGCCTCCCAGGTCCACCAGGTCCCCCAGACCGGGCGCGCCCAGAACGGGCCGGTCAGCAGCACGATGCTGGTGAGCAGCATCCCCGCCTCGACCGAGCTGTGCCCCACGATGTCCCAGATGCGGCGGCGCGTGCGCAGGTAGGCGATGCTGGCGAGGAAGGTCACGAAGAAGGCCAGGAAACACATGATGCCGGCCGGCGCGTGGAAGTAGAAGATCCGCTGCACGTCACCCATGGTCTTTTCCCGGGCGGCGTAGAAGAACGCGCCGTAGAGCGTGGCGATCGCCATGCCCCCGGCGATCAGCGGCAGCAGCATCTGGGCCGCTGCGAGCCATCCGGGCCGATCAGCGCGGGCCGGTCCGGGCAGGGACATCTCACTCCTCCAGCAGGTACTGGAAGCTCAGCCAGGCCGCGGTGGTGAACACCAGGTCGAACAGGCAGGTCATCACCAGCCAGGTCTTCGTCAACCCGTCCCAGAGGCCGCCGCCGTTGAGCACCGCGCTGGTGGTTCGCACAGCGGCCAGCATCAGGGGCACCGAGACCGAAAAGAGCAGGATCGGCAGCAGCACGTCGCCGCGCCGGGTGCGGGCCGTCATGGCGCCGAACAGCGTTCCGACCGCGCAGAACCCCACCGAGTGCACGGCGATGACGAAAGCAAGCGGCGCCAGGACAGGCGCCAGATCATAGCCGAACAGCACCGCCGACAAGGGAAGGATCGCGGCTTCCATCGCCAGCATGAAGACGATATTGGCGGCCAGCTTGCCGAGATAGAGTGTGCCCGCATCGGCCGGGGTCAGCCGGAGTCCGGAGAGACACTCGCCATCGCGCTCCAGCGCGAAGGCATGGCCGAACGACAGCACGGCAGGGAAGACAAAGGCCACCCAGAGCACGCCCGCGCCCACATCGGAAAACTTCGCGGTGGAGAAATCAAACCCGAAGCTGAGGATGACCAGCACCAGCAGCGCGAAGAAGAACATCGCCGGCACGTTGTCCAGGCTGCGCATCTCTATGCGCAGATCCTTTGCCGCCACCAGCGCGGCCCGCGCCAGCTCGGCGCGCACCCCCATGTCCGGGCCCCGGGCGCGCCGTGCGGCATGGTGATCGGCACGCGCGGCGTGCGCGGCTTGCGAGTCGGGGGTCGCTGCGGGCGCGGCGGCGCCGGCCGGCGTGACGGCAGGCGGAGGATTCATGCGGCGGCACCGTCCACGACGTCGTGATAGAGACGCTCGAGCGAGGCGCGTGTCATGCCTGCCGCCGGCGCATCATGCTCGATCCGGCCGCGGGCCATGATCATCAGCCGCGAGCTGATCTCCAGCCCTTCCTCGAGCTGGTGGGTCACCATGATCACGGTGCGTCCCTCTCCCGACAGCGTGCCCAGCAGGCCGCGCAGCATCCGCGCCGCATGCTGATCCAGCCCCGTGTACGGCTCATCCAGGAGGACCAGCTCGGGCTCGTGCATCAGCGCACGCGCGATCCCCAGCCTCTGCAGCATGCCGCGGGAGTAGGTGCGCACCAGATCCGCCGTGCGATCCTGAAGGCCCACTGCCGTCAGCAGGCGGGCGGCCCTGCCCGCGGGGTCAGGCACGCTGTACATCCGGCCGTAGAAGATCAGGTTGTCCCGGGCCGACATGCCTCCGTAGAGCAGCCCGCTGTGGGCGATCAGCCCGAGCCGGGAGCGGATCCACTCGGGCTCGCGGCGCGGGTCGATGCCGAACAACGAGATGCTCCCCGAAGTCGGGCGCAGCAGCGTGGCCAGGGTCCGCAGCAACGTGGTCTTGCCGGCGCCATTGGGGCCGAAGATCGTCAGGAACTCGCCGGCGCGGACATCGAGATCCACGGCGTCGAGCGCGACGTGGTGGCCGAAGCGGCGGGTCAGCGAGCGCGCCGCTGCCACCGTGTCCGGATCGGCCGGACCGCTTTCAGCGGGAGTCATGCACGGGGGCCTGCGCGTCGAGCTCCTTGTAGATCTCGACGGCCTGGCGCGACAGCTGCGCCCTGGTCTGCTCGTAGTCCTCCCGCGTCAGCTTGCCCATCTCGAACTCGAGCTCCAGGTCCTTGAGCGCCTTGAGGGTCTCGTTACGGCGCTGCATCGTATCGCTGAGCCCTTCGCCGGAGGAAGCGAAAGCGTCGGTGGCCCCCCAGCCCAGCAGGGGAGCCAGTACCCACAGCGCGGCCCCCGCCACCACGAGGGCGGACAGCGCGATCATGCGTCGATCTTCCCCAGATCCTGCCGCAGGCGATCCAGGTAGCCGGAGTCGGCAGGCGCTTCCCGGGTCGAGGCGTTCTGCGCCGTGGCTTCCTGCTCGGCGGATCGGCGCCGCCATGCGGACAGCACGGCCATCAACGCGCCGATGCCGATCAGCGTCGCGGCGAACGGCACGAGATAGCCGACCAGGTCGAGTCCCTTCTTTTCCGGAACGATCCGGACCTGCGGCCCGTGCTGGACAACGTAGCCGGCGATGAGCTGCCGGGGCGTGCTGCCCTGCTGGACCTGTGATTCGATCCGCGCCTTCTCCTGGGACGCGTAGCCGCAGTCGCACTCGTGCAGCGTCTGGTTGACGCAGCCGCCGCAGATGCACTTGATGACCGAGGTCACCTCGAGCGCGGCGTCAGACTCCCGGTGCAGGACGCCGGAGCCGGGGGTGTGGAGCCCGGCGGAGGGAGGAGCCGCGGCCGGGGATGACTGCGCCTGGGGGGAGCCGGGGCCCAGGATCAGGCAGGCCGCCAGCGCGGCGCCGGACGTTGTGAATCCCGATGCGGGCCGCTCACGAGGCCACACCACGCGCCTCCATGGCGGGCCGGGCCCGTGTGACGCGGCGGCGCTCGAACTCCGGCAGCACCGCCACATGCGTGCCCAGAATCAGGATGAAGCCGCCGATCCAGATCCACGACACGAGGGGATTGAGATACGCCTTGAACGTATAGCCGCCGCCCTTGGGATCGTTGTCCACCAGAATCGTGTAGAGGTCGTCGCTGAAGTTGGGAGGCCATGAGAACATCCCGTAGATGGCCACTTCGGTGGTGGGCTGGTCGGCGGCGCGGAAGTACCACTTCTCCGGCCGCAGCGTGGCCACAGCCTCACCGCGGCGCGATACCGACAGCGTCGTGGAGAGCACGTCCTTGTGGTCGTCGTGAGTCGAGCTGGTGTCGGTGAACGCCAGCTGGTACGGGCCGATGCTGAAGCTCTCGCCCCGGCGCAGGGTCGCCACCTGCTCCTGCTGGAACGCCGAGGAGCCCGCGATCCCGACGAAGATCATCACCATGCCCACGTGCACCAGGTAGCCGCCGTAGCGGCGCTTGTTGCGCAGGATCAGGCTGGCCAGCCCCGCCAGGAAAGTCTCGTGGGCCGTGCGCATCCGGGCGCGCGCGCCCCGGTAGAACTCCAGCGCGATGGTGGCCAGCACGAAGGCGCACAGCGCGAAGGCCAGCAGCGCCCGCGCATGCCGCATCCCCGCGGCCAGCAGCACCACGGCGGCAGCAGCGGCCACCAGCAGGGGCCCGGCGAAGTTGCGGCGCAGGTTCTGGCCGGAGGCACGGCGCCAGGCGATGAGCGGCCCCACCCCCGTGACGAAGATGAGCGCCAGCCCCAGCGGCACGATCCACTGGTTGAACCAGGGCGGGCCCACGGAGGTTCGCGCTCCCTGGATCGCCTCGGAGAGGATCGGGTAGACCGTGCCCCAGAAGACCGTGAAGCAGATGGCGATGAAGAGGATGTTGTTGAGCAGGAACGCGGTCTCCCGCGACAGCAGCGACTCGATCTGGTTTTCGGAGCGCAGTCTGCCCATCCGCCAGGCCAGCATCCCGAGGGCCACGATCATCGTGAGGACCCAGAAGGCGGCGAAGAAGGGGCCCAGGTTCGACTTCGTGAAGGAGTGCACCGAGGAGATGACGCCGCTGCGCGTGATGAAGGTGCCGAAGATCGACAGGCAGAAGGCGATGATCACCAGCAGCAGGTTCCAGATCTTGAGCATCCCCTTCTTTTCCTGGATCATCACCGAGTGGATGAAAGCGGTCATCGCCAGCCAGGGCATCAGGCTGGCGTTCTCGACCGGATCCCAGGCCCAGTAGCCTCCCCAGCCCAGCTCGACGTAGGCCCAGTAGCCTCCCTGCATGATGCCGATCCCCAGGAAGAACCAGGCAAAGAGCGACCAGCGCCGCGTCGTGGTGATCCAGTCGTTGTTGAGCCGGCCCGAGAACAGCGCTCCCATGGCGAAGGCGAAGGGAACCGCCACGCCGACGTAGCCGAGGTACAGGCTGGGAGGATGCGACGCCATGAACGGGTTCTGGAGCAGCGGATTGAGCCCGTGCCCGTCGGCGACCGGCTGTCCGGTCGGCGCGAACGGGTTGCTGACGAACTGCAGCATCGCCACGAAGAAGACGACGATCCCCATGAGGGTTCCGGTCACGCCCGGCATCAGCTCGCGGTTGCGGCTCCTGTTCTGCATGACCACCACGGCCGCGTAGATAGCCAGGATCCAGACCCACAGCAGGAGCGAGCCCGCCTGGCCCCCCCACAGCGCTGAGACCTTGTAGATGACCGGCATGGAGCTGCTGGAGTTCTGGGCGACGTACAGGAGCGAGAAGTTGTCCGTGACGAAGGCCTGGATCAGCGCCAGGGAGGAGAAGGTCAGGAGCAGGGCCACCGCGACGGCGGCGCGCTCGCCGCTGCGCACCAGCTCGCTGGACCGATGCTGGAAGCCGAGCCACGAGGCGAGCACGGCCCAGACCGACGCGATGAGGCCGGCCACCAGACACGTGGATCCGAAATCAGCCATACGCACTCACGCTTTCACCAGCCGGGCGGGGCGTGCCGGCCGATCTCAGGAGCCGATCGCCGCCGGGGTGGCGTTGTAGGGCGCCTGGGCTTCCATTCCCTCCGATTCGTACTTGGAGGGGCACTTGGCCAGCAGGTGGTGAGCCCGGAAGGTGCCTGTGGAATCGAGCCTGCCCTCGACGACCACGTCTCCGTTCTCCTTGAAAGTGTCGGGGATCTCCTTCTCGTAGATCACCGGCACTCTCAGCCTGCCGTCCGTCACGTCGAACGTCACACCGAGCCCCGCGGCGGCGCGCACGACCGTATCGGGCTTCACCTTTCCGTAGATGCGGCAGTTGGAGCTCCTCAGCGAGGCATCGCCCAGGAACTCGGAAACGGAGTGGTCGTAAACGAGGCTCTGGTTGAAGCTGTAGACGATGAGGCCGCCGATGCCGCCCAGGATGATGATCCCGCCGATGATGACCTGCAGCCGCCTGCGAGACATAGTTCACCTATCTTAGTGGAAGGCTTCGCGTACCGTCAACGCCGCCAGCAGCGGGGATCCGGGGCCAGCTGCCGCCTCAGCGGTCGCCGTCACCCAGCAGCGAGGTGACCTTGAGCCGCAGCTCGTCTCCCACGTTCATCCCCTTGATCAGGACGTCCGTGGCGCCCAGAGCGCGGAGCTGATCCCAGGTGGCGCCGTACATGTCGGTCTCATCGCGCGCGGTGAAGATCAGCACCGGGATGTTGCGCTGCCGCGTCGTGCGCAGGAGCTGGGTGCCGTCCTGCCCCTCTTCGAGGGAGAGATCGAGGATCACCAGGTCGTACTGTCCGCGCGCCAGCAGCGCGCGGGCAGAGCTGAGGTTCGCGGCCACCACCGTCTCGTAGCGTGCTCCGAGCGCCTCGCGCGTGAGCTCCGCGAAGTAGTTCTGATCCTCCACCAGCAGGACGCGGCGCTTCTGGCCGGGAGCTGGGGCCGGGGCGCCGGAAGCTGCCGGCTGCGAGCCCGTCGTCGTGGCGGGCACGAATCGGTGATGGCAGCTCGGGCATTCCACTGAGCCCGCCTGCGCCGCGCCGGCGGCCGCGGTCCGCCTCGGGCCGGTGGGGGTCGTCGACTGGGTCGGACGCTCCGCGCGCGCCTGTCCCACCTTCCATTTGTGGCCGCATTCCCTGCAGGTGATCTGGGCTCCGCCCGGGGCGAGCTTGCGATCATCGACCAGGTAGCTGGTGTTACAGCCCGGACAGTTCGCCATCATGGAGCGGTCTTCCTCCGGCGGCGAAACATATGACCTGTGGACCGCTCTGGCCAGCCACCTTATACTGCCCGCTTTGCGGCGCAATGTCGGCATCTGGCGCGGGAGATGGGCCATGGGGGCGGGGACGAGTCTCAAGGAGATGCTCGAGTCGGAGCTCAAGGTGCTCGAGCGCGAGCTTAAGATCGAGATCCCGCAGGCCATCAAGACCGCCGTCGCGATGGGCGATTTGCGCGAAAACGCCGAATATCACGCCGCCCTGGAGCGGCAGCGGTTCCTCCAGGCGCGCACCGGCCAGATCAAGCAGCGCCTGGCCGAGCTCTCCCTCGTGCGCTTCGACCAGGTGCCTCGGGACAAGATCGGCCTGGGCTCCCTCTTCACCGTGGTCGATTCCGAGGATGGCAAGGAGATCCGCTACGAGATCGTCATGGAGGGCATGGCCGATCCCGCTCGCGGCATGATCTCCATCGCGTCGCCGCTGGCCAGGGGGTTCGTGAACCGCAAGGTGGGCGACGAAGTCACCATCAGTGTGCCGTCCGGAAAGCGCAGCTACGAGATCACCGATCTGAAGACGGCGCACGAGCGGGAGTGATCGCGCCGCCCCCCTGCAGCCGGAGCCGGACGATGGTCCACAGGATCTTTGCGCCTGCCTTGATGGTCCCCGAGAGCGTGCCGGAGATTTTCGATTCGCCCACGCGGCGTCGGTAGACAACGGGGATCTCCCTCACGCGCAGGCCTGCCTGGAGCGCCTTGACCTGCATCTCCACCGTCCAGCCGAAGCTGCGATCGGACATCCCGAGCGACCTGATCGCCGCGTGGCCGATCGCGCGGAATGGGCCCAGATCCGTGTAACGATGCCCGTAGAGCAGCCGGATGAGGGCCACCGACAGCCTGTTTCCGTAGCGTGCCTGGGGAAGCAGCGCTCCCGGCTCCGGAGATCCCAGCAGCCGCGATCCCAGCACGAGATCGGCCTCTTTGCGGGCGATCGGCGCCGTCAGCTCCACCAGCTGTGCCGGGTCGTCGGCGAAATCGGCGTCCAGGAAGGCGACCAGATCGCACGGTTGCCGCTCGAGGTGATCCAGGCCGGCGAGGCATGCCTGCCCGTAGCCGCGGCGGGGCTCGCGCAGCACCGTCGCGCCGGCTGCCGCCGCGACGCGTGGCGTCGCGTCGGTGCTGCCGTTGTCCACGACGATGATCTCGCGCAGATCGATGCCGGGGGAGGCCTCCGCCAGCGATCGGCGCGTTGCCGCGAGCGAGTCCAGAACGAGCGGCAGCGATCGCTCCTCGTTGAGCGCCGGGATGATCACGCAAAGGCACAGACCGGCACGCGGGGTTGGCATCGCCGGGGACCTTACCACCTGGAGATGTTGGCGCGTCTTGTCCCGGCCCGGCGGGCGCATCTATATTGACGCCGCAGCCCGCCGCTGCCGGGCCGCACGGGGAGAGCCGCACCGACGATGCACAACCCTGAGGATCAGACCCTGGACATTCCCACGCCCTACGGTGCGCACGCTGCGGGCGGAGGGGCCAGCGCCTTCCTGCGCGCGCTGCGTCCGAAGCAGTGGATCAAGAACTGCGTCATCTTCGCGGCGCTGATCTTCTCGCGGCACCTGACCGACCCGCACTACTACTGGCGCTCGCTGGCCGCCTTCGTGCTCTTCTGCCTGGTCTCCTCGGCTGTCTATCTGCTCAACGACATCATCGATCTCGAAAACGACCGCGTCCATCCCACCAAGCGGCTCCGGCCGCTGGCGGCAGGCGAGATCACCGTCACCGCGGCGATGGGGGCGGGACTGCTGCTGGCGGTGGCGGCGCTGGGCGGCTCGATCCTCCTGAGCAAGCCGTTCGCGCTGCTGGTTCTGACCTACCTGGCATCCAACATCCTCTACTCGCTCTGGCTCAAGAGGGTGGTCATCGTGGACGTGATGATCATCTCCTCGGGCTTCGTGATCCGGGCTCTCGCCGGGGCGCTGGTGATCGGCGTGGTGATCTCCCCCTACCTGATCCTGTGCACCGTCCTGCTGTCGCTGTTCCTGGGATTCACCAAGCGGCGCCAGGAGCTGGCGCAGCTCGAAGGGAATGCGGTCGCGCACCGCGAGATCCTGCGCGAATACTCGGTGGCGTTCCTGGATCAGATGATCGCGATCGTCACAGCAGCCACGCTGGTGGCCTACTTCCTGTACACCCTGGCGCCCGAAACGCGGGCAAGGGTGGGGCCCTACCTCCCGCTGACCATCCCGTTCGTGCTGTACGGCATCTTCCGCTACCTCTACCTGGTGCACCAGAAAAACCTCGGGGACAACCCCACCGGCGCTCTGTACGCTGATCGCCCGCTGATGATCAACGTGATCCTGTGGGTCGTGGCATCGGTGGTCATCCTCTACCTCGGGTAGTCGCAGCTCTCCAGCGGGCCGACGAGGCACGGCTCCCTCGGGGACGCGGTTGCTCGCCGCTCCGCGCGGCTCGCCCCGCTTCGCTCTCCCGCACGCGGCGCCCCCGGGGCGCCAGGCGCGCGCGGTCCGAGAGACACCGCGGGAGCCGTGCCTCGCCGGCCCTACAGCCCCGCGAGATGGTCGCGGGAGTCACTGTGGGGGGACGGGGAGGGGCGGACCTCGGGTCTTCGAGCCCCTCGGCCCGCCCTCAAGGGCGTTCCTTGGTGCCGGTGAGTGCGTCGAGCAGGGCCGGCAGCACGACGCCGGCGGGGCCGGTCAGCTTCAGGTCCACCAGATCGCGCGTCAGGGCCGACTCCTGCGTGTTGACCTCGATGATGAATGCGCCGCCGCGGCGTGCTTCTGCGGGCAGCAGCGACGCGGGAACCACCTCCGCAGAGGTCCCCACCACGACCAGGCAGTCGCTGGAGCGCACCTGCGCGACAGCTCGATCGATGATCGCGGCGGGGATGATTTCGCCAAACAGGATCACGTCGGGCTTGAGCGGGCCAGAGCACTGGCTGCACGCCGGGGGCGACTCCTCGAGCGGTACGCTGCCTGACGGCACGCGGGTCCGGCAGCCCATGCAGGTCATGGTCCTCCAGCTTCCATGGAACTCGAGGACCCGCCGGCTGCCCGCCGCCTGGTGCAGGCCGTCGATGTTCTGGGTGATGACGCCGCCCAGCCAGCCGTTTTCCTCCATGTGAGCGAGGGCCCGATGCCCCGCATGGGGCGCCGCCGCGGACAGCGTCCGGCTCAATTCACGCAGCATCATCCATGCTTTGGCAGGGTGGTGCCGGAAGGCCTCGATGGTGCCGTACTCCATCGGGTCGTAGCGATCCCAGAGCCCGCCACCTTCAGCCCCGCCCCGGAACGGGGGGATGCCGCTCTCCACCGACATGCCGGCGCCGGTCAGGGCGACCGTCCGGCGGGCGGCGCGCAGGCGCGCGGCGGCCTCTTGCAGGCCGGGTTTGTCTGGTTCCATCGGCACTAATGCATCCTTGCCCGCCCTCAGGCACGAACATAATATCCACCCGATGAACCGCGGGCGGATTCTCATTGTGGATGACAGCGCGCTGCTGCGCGCCGTCCTGGCAGACACCTTCCGTCCCGCCGGGTTCGAAGTGATCGAGGCGGCCGAGGGCCGCGAAGCGCTGCTGGCGATCGAAGCCGGCCGCCCCGACCTGATTATCGCCGACATCCTGATGCCGGTGATGGATGGCTGGGCTCTCTGCGAGGAGGTACGCAGGCAGGAGGATCTGGCCGACGTCCCGTTCATCTTCCTGACCACCGAGCGCGACGTCCCCAAGCGGATCCGCGGCCTGGATGGCGGAGCCGACGACTACGTCTGCAAGCCGTTCTCCAAAGAGGAGCTGCTGGCGCGCGCCGAGGCGGTGCTGCGCCGCTCGGGGCGCGCCCGGCCGGCTGCCGAGGCGCCGGACAGGATGGCGGACACGCAGCCGGTGGCTCCGATCACCGAAGTGCCGCCGCTTTCCGGCCACACGGATCACATAGCGATGGCGGATCTCCTGCAGCTGCTGTCGATGAACAACCGGACGGGGGTTCTGAATCTGTCCGGTGAATCGGTCGGGCGGATCTACTTTCAGGACGGCCAGATCGTCAACGCCGAGACCCAGGGAGTGAAGGGCGAGAAGGCCCTCTTCCGGATCATGGCCTGGCCGGACGTGCGCTTCGAGTTCGAGATGGGAACGCCGGCGCGCAAGGTGGATCGGGCCATCACCGCCTCGACGTCCAACGTCATGATGGAGGGGTTCGCCCATCTGGACGAGCTGCGCGACCTGATGGCACAGCTTCCGCACCGAGGCGTCCGGCTGCGCGTGCCCCGGTCCAGGCTCTCCAAGATCGAAAACCTCCCCCTGGACACCACGCAGCGGATCATCCTGTTCAACGCCGCAGGGCGCGGCGCCCTGGTCGCGGAGATCCTGGACACCGTCCCGCTCAAGGACCTGGATGTCTACCATGCCATCTCGGATCTCATGACCGACGGACTGCTGGAGGTGGCCGACGAGGAGGTCGGACACCCGGCTCCCGATCATCAGATCTGACCTGGACGGGACACCGGCGACTCCCGGTCTCCGGGCATTCTTGAACAGCCATGCGCCCCTGCCATAGAATTGCGCCAGGGTGACCACATCGATCATCGTGCTGTCGGCGGGCGCTTCCGAGCGGATGGGCCGGCCCAAGTCCCTTCTCGACTTCGACGGTCGCACAGGCCTGTCACTCGTGATGGAGGCCTGCGTGCGCTCGCTGGCCCGCGAAACGGTTCTGGTTCTGGGGGCGGGAGACACGGGGCGCGAGCGGCAGGAGGCCGGAAGCGGGAGACCCGATCAGCCGCTCAAGGTGGTCGTCAACGATCGTTTCATGCTCGGCCGGACTTCCAGCATCAAGACGGGGCTGGAGGCGATCTCTCCGGGCAGCGATGGCTTCATGATCGTGCCAGTGGATCTGCCCCTGGTGCGCTCAGTGGACATCGATGCGCTGATCAGCCGGCAGGAAGCGGCCCCGCGCGGCCGGACGATATTCGTCGCGACCTGGGAGGGACAGCGTGGCCATCCGATCCTGTTCGCCAACGCGCACAAGGAGCACATCCTGGAGCTGCGCGATGATGAGCCGCTGCGGGACTACGTGCGCGTCCGGCAGGGAGAAACCGAGCAGGTGCCCGTCGACAACGATGGCGTCGTGGCGAGCATGAACACGCCCGAAGAGTACGCGCACGTCCTGGCGGCCTACCGGGATCGCGCCGTGCGGGGAAGGGAGCGGGATGGCGCAGCGGGCTGATCCCGGCGCGATGCTCTACAGCATCCGCCGGCCGGAGCGGGTGGAGCGCGTCGTCATGACGCTGGAAGTCAACGCAGGCTCGCACCGCGTGGCGGTGCGTCCCTACGATGTGCTCCTCGATGTCCTGCGCGAGCAGCTCAACCTGACCGGCACGCGGCGAGGCTGCGACATGGGCACCTGCGGCTGCTGCACGGTGTTGATCGATGGCAGGCCGGTGCTCTCCTGTCTGACGCTGGCGCTGGAGGCGGAGGGTGCCTCCGTGCGCACCATCGAGGGGGTGGCGACCGGGGAGGGGCTGCATCCGATCCAGGACGCCTTCGTGCAGGCAGGAGCCAGCCAGTGCGGCTTCTGCACGCCCGGGTTCATCATGACCGCGGTGGGGCTGCTGGCGCGCAACGCCGATCCCACCGAGGACGAGGTGCGCGAGGCGATCTCGGGGAACATGTGCCGCTGCACCGGGTACCTGCCGATCATCGCGGCGATCCGCGAAGCGGGCCGCCTCCTGCGCGAGAAGGGGAGCGCGGCGCCCGAACCGGCCGGCGCGGGCGGGAGGCGGCGGTGAGCGTCGTTGGGAAGCCCACGCCGCTGGTGGATGGCCGATCGAAGGTGACCGGCCGCGGCATCTACACCGACGACATCAAGCTGCCCGGAATGCTGGTGGGCAGGATCCTGCGCAGCCCCCTGCCCTACGCGCGCATCGCCTCCATCGACGTCTCCAGGGCAGAGGCCCTGCCCGGCGTGCGCGCGGTGGTGACCGGGCGCGAATCCACCGCAGCATTCGGCGTCCTGCCGGTCTCCCAGGATGAGACCGCGATGGCGGTGGATCGCGTGCTGTACGTGGGCGACTGCGTGGCGGGCGTGGCCGCCGACGACGAGGAGATCGCGCTGGAGGCCTGCCGGCTCATCGACGTGCGCTACGAGCCGCTGACGTCGATCATGACCATGGACGACGCGCTCCAGCCCACCGAGGTGCCCATCCATCCGAAGTTCGACGCCGAGGGCCGGCTGCGCACCCGGACCAACCTGCACAAGGCGGTGGATCAGGAGTTCGGCGACGTGGAGGCGGCCTTCGCCGCGTCGGCATTCGTGGAGCGGCAGGTCTTCAGCTTCGCGCCGGTGACGCACGCCTTCACGGAGCCCCACTGCGTCATCGCGCTGTACGACCACGACGGCCGGCTCACCATCTGGTCGGCCACGCAGGTGCCTCACTACCTGCACCGGGCGCTCGCCACGGTGATGGGGATGGAGATGCACCGCATCCGGGTGATCCGGCCGATGGTGGGCGGCGCGTTCGGGGGCAAGAGCGATCCCTTCCCGCACGAGATGATCGCGGCGCTGCTGTCGCGGCGGGTGTGCAGGCCGGTGAAGATCCTGTTCGATCGCGAAGAGGTGTTCCTGACCAACCATGGCAGGCACCCCACGCGCACCGACATGACCATGGGCGTCTCGCGCGAGGGGAAGCTCACCGGACTGGATCTCAAAGCGGTCATCGATGGAGGCGCCTGGGGCAGCTTCGGCGTGGTGACCACCTATTACAACGGCGTGCTGTGCATGGGGCCGTACCGCATCGACAACTTCCGCTACGCCGGCAAGCGCGTCTACACCAACAAGCCCCCGTCGGGAGCGATGCGCGGCCACGGAGCGGTCAACTCACGCTGCGCCATGGAAGTGCTCGTGGACATCCTGGCCGGCAAGGTCGGCATGGACCCGATCGATTTCAGGCTGGCCAATCTGCTGCCGCCGATGACAAAGACAGTCAACGAGTTCCGGATCACGTCGAACGGAACCCGCGAGTGCCTCGAGAAAGTCCGCAAGGCCTCGGACTGGGATCGCCAGCATGGCAAGCTCCCGTACGGCGAAGGGATCGGCGTGGCGTGCGGCTTCTACATCTCCGGCTCCGCGCTGCCGATCTGGTGGAACAAGACGCCGCAGTCCACGGTGCATCTCAAGGTCGACGCCGACGGCGGCATCACGGTGCATTCGATGGCCGCGGAGATCGGCCAGGGCTCCGACACGATGCTGGCGCAGTGCGTGGCCGAGCCGCTCGGTGTGAGCCTGTCGCGGATCCGGGTCTACTGCGCCGACAGCGACATGGCCCCCGTGGACCTGGGCTCGTACTCGAGCCGCGTGACCTTCATGGCCGGCAACGCCGCCCGCCGCGCCGCCGAGCAGGTGCGCACCGAGCTGCTGGAGGCTGCGTCGCGTCTGAGCGGCTACCCGGCCGAGGGGTTCGTCCTGCGCGACGACAAGGCTATCTACGGGCCCAACCCCGAGATCACGGTGCCGTTCATGGACGCCCTGGCCGAGGCGATTCATGGCAAGGGGGCGCTGGTGGCGCGCGGCTGCTACGCGGCGGCTCCTCCAATGGGCGGCAAGCACAAGGGGGCGGCCGCGGGGCTGTCTCCCTCCTACACCTTCCAGGCCTACGTGGCGCGCGTCGCGGTGGATCCGGAAAGCGGCTTCGTCACGCTGCGCCATGTCTGGGCGGCGCACGACTGCGGCAGGGCGCTCAATCCCACCGCGGTCATCGGCCAGATCGTCGGCTGCGTGCACATGGGGCTCGGTCAGGCCCTCACCGAAGACTTCCGCTACAACCGCGGCAATGTGCTCGACTCCAACCTGCTCGATTACAGGACGCTGACGCCGCGGCAGATGCCGCCGGTGGATGTCTTCATGGTCGAGACGCAGGATCCCGAGGGACCCTTTGGCGCCAAGGAAGCGGGAGAAGGTCCGATCCTGCCCGTGGCCCCCGCCGTGGCCAACGCCATCTTCGACGCCGTGGGGGTGCGTCTGCTCGAGCTGCCGATGACGCCGGACCGTGTGCTCGACGCCATCACGAAAGCCGGCGGCCCGGCGCCCTCAGCCGGTGCGCAAAAGAAGCCAGCCCGGCGCGCTGCCGCGCCGCGGCGGCTCGTGAAGGCGCGCTCATGATCCTGCCTGCCTTCCGGCTGCACCAGCCCGACACCGTGGCGCAGGCCCTCGAGATCGCCGCATCGTGCTCCGGTGACTGCGACTACCTGGCGGGCGGCACCGACCTGCTCCCCAATTACAAGAACCGCCTCAATCCGCGCCGTAACGTGATCGCGCTCTGGAGAGTCCGGGAGCTGCGCGAGACAGGGGACCGATCCTTCGGAGCCATGGCGCGGCTGTCCGATCTGGAGGCGGATCGCGGCGTGCGGCGCCGCTACCCGGGCCTGGCTGCCGCGGTGTCGCAGGTGGCCTCGCCGCTGGTGCGCCAGCAGGCCACCCTGGGCGGCAACGTCCTGGTGGAGACCCGCTGCTACTACTTCAACCAGTCCCATGACTGGCGGGCGTCGAAGGGGTACTGCATGAAGGCCGACGGCGACGTCTGCCTCGTGGTGCCGCAGAAAGAGATCTGCTACGCCATCTACGCGGGAGACACGGCGGCCGTGCTGATGGCTCTCGACGCAACATTCACGCTGTCGGGAGCGGCTGGGGAGCGCGGCGTGGCCGCGCGTGAGTTCTTCGCGCCCGATGGCATCCGCAAGAACGTGCTCCTGCCCGGCGAGCTGATCACGCGGATCACGCTGCCCGAAGGGGCCGAGCGCTGCCGATCGGGGTACGCCAAGCTGCGCCTGCGCGACTCGTTTGATTTTCCAGATGCCGGCGTGGCGGCCTCGCTCAGACTGGCCGGCGGCGTGGTCGAGGATCTGCACGTGGCCGTCAGCGCCGTCTCGATGACTCCGGTGATGTTCCCTGAGGTCACCGCGCAGGCACGCGGAGAAAAGCTCGACAGCGATCTGATCCGCGCCATCGCCGACGGGATCGCGGCCCGCTGCACGCCGGTCAAGAACGTCATGTTCCCTCCCCAGTACCGCAAGAGGATGGTCGGCCTCTACACGAGGCGCCTGCTCGAGCAGCTCGCGCAGTCCTAGCCCGGACTGAGCCCGGACTACTTATAAAGGTCCGTCGCAGCAGGACCTTCATGAATTGCCCGGGCTAGCCCGCTTTTCTCACCATGTTTCGTCGCGAGACCGCGCAGATGCCGTCAGGCCGGGCAACCGCAGCGGCGAGGCCGCGAGGCGTATCTTGACGATTCGTTGAGTGGCCGAGCCGCGAGGACGCCCGGCATGGCGAGCAGATCCGCGGTCGCAGCAGAAATCTGGTGAGAAATGCGGGCTGGAGGATGGCCGCCTTCATGACATCTAGCGCAGCAGCTCCCGCGCGGCGGCCAGCTCGCGGCGCTGGGTCCTGTCCACCATCGGGAAATGCAGGTCGAGGGAGTGGAGCGCCTCGACGACCGCGGCGGCCACCACCAGCCGCGTGAACCACTTGTTGTCCGCGGGGACGACGTACCAGGGCGACTCGGGAGTGCTGGTGTTGCGGATCGTCTCCTCGTAGGCCTTCATGTAGGCGCCCCAGTGGGCGCGCTCCTTCGCATCGCTCGCCGAGAATTTCCAGTTCTTCTCGGGGTTGTCGAGCCGCTCCAGGAACCGCCTCTTCTGCTCGCCTCTCGAGACGTGCAGGAAGAACTTGCGGATCAGCACCCCGTTGCGGCCCAGGTACCTCTCGAAGGCGCGGATGTCCTCGAAGCGCTCATCCCAGATGTGCTTCGTGATCAGCTGCGCAGGAACCTTCTGTCCCGAGAGCAGCTCGGGGTGCACGCGGATGACGAGCGTCTCTTCGTAGTAGGACCTGTTGAAGATGCCGATGCGCCCGCGCTCCGGCAGGTGCCGCATGCAGCGCCAGAGGAAGTCGTGATCGAGCTCCTCGCTGCTGGGAGCCTTGAATGAGAAGACCTGGCAGCCCTGGGGATTGACGCCCGACATGACGTGCTTGATGGTGCCGTCCTTGCCCGCGGCGTCCATCGCCTGGAATATCAGGAGGACCGCCCACCGATCCTGCGCGTAGAGCATCTGCTGCAGGGCGGCGAGCGCTTCCACGCCGGCGGCCAGGGCCTCCTTGGCCCGCGGCTTTCCCTCGTCGCCCAGGCCCATGGTGTCGCCTGTGTCGACATCGCGCAGCCGGAAGCTCTTGCCCTTCCCCACTTCAAAAGGCGCCGAGAACTTCCGGGCCCTGCGGGCGATCTCCTTCAGGTTCACTCCGCTGCCTCCCTGTTGTGTGATGGCGCAGCCGCGCGCACCATTTCTCGTCATGTCGTCATATCATCATGGACGCTTGCCGTTGCCGTTGTCCGATCCGGGCTGCCGCGGCTCGAAGATCATCGTGTCGATCACGTTTTCCTGGTCGGAGATGAGCGTGAGCCGCGTGGCCTCGAAGCCGGCATGCGTGACGTGCTCGAGGGCAGTCAGGTAGCTCTGCTCCAGGCGCATGAGGGGGTCCTCGCACCCCTTCCTGGTGGTGGTGATCGGGTCCAGTGACAGCTCCCCCGGAGCAGGCCCCGGGATGATCGAAGCCGCATACTGGTTGCAGGAGCTGCGGCCCGCCACCCGGCCCTTCTCGAATGAGAGGGTGATCTCCGGCAGGCTCTCGAGCCCGCCAGCCGAGTCCCAGCTCCTCAGGACCCATGCCGTGCCTGCGAGGTCATCGATGGAAAAGGTCCCTTCATCCACGGCGGGCTCCTCCGTGAGCTCAGCGCCCGTGAAGATCCAGGAGCGCGAGACCTTCCTGGTGGGGCAGCACATCGGATCGTCCGGACCCTGCTGGATGACGCCGAGACGGATCCGCTTCCCGTCGAGCGCGGCGCTCCTGATCTGAATGCGATCGCCGATGCGCGCGGCGGCGAGACACAAAACTCCCTTCCCGGCGATCTCCATGACGGCCAGATGCTCGAATCCGCCCGAGCCGCCTGTTGTCTCGTGCAGCAGCACCGCCGCCTGCCTGCCGCCGTCGCCACGGAGGTCTCCGGCCAGATAGAGCCCTTCCTCGAGCGCCACCATCATCCCCGGCTCTCCCTCCCAGCGTCCGTCCGCAAACTGGATCGGCTGGTCGAGGATCCCGGCGCACGTGGCGCCGCGGATCTCCTCGATCGTGGGGGCCTGTCTTTGCGCAGGGGCGCGGCAGCCCGGCAGGATCGCAAGCATGATGAGCAGCGTGCGTCTCATCCCACCTCCATCAGGCCGATGCGGGCGCCCCACTGCCGGCTCATGTGATCCAGCAGCAGCTGGTGGCGCGAGCCCGCGGCCGGAGTCTCCGTGCGGATCTCCTCCAGCACGCGCTGCGCCCCGGCCCGGGCCTCGGCGAGCAGGTCATAATCGCGGATGATGTTGCCGATCCTGATCTCTGGAAGCCCGGACTGGCGCGTTCCCATGAACTCGCCGGGGCCGCGGATCTCCAGGTCCTTCTCGGCGATGTGGAAGCCATCGGTGGACTCGCCCAGGACGCGCAGGCGCAGGCGGGCCTCGTCGGAAGGATCCTCGCCATGCACAAGGACGCAGTGGCTGGCGTGCGGGCCGCGTCCGACGCGGCCGCGCAGCTGGTGAAGCTGGGAGAGTCCGAACCGCTCGGCGTGCTCGACCACCATCAGCGAGGCGTTGGGCACGTCGATACCCACCTCGATGACCGTGGTGGAGACCAGGATGTGGATCTCCCCGCCGACGAACTGCCGCATCGTCGCCTCGCGCTCGTCCGGCTTCATCCGGCCGTGGAGCAGTCCCACGCTCAGGCTGGAGAAGACCCGCGACAGCTCGGCGTGCATCTTCACCGCGGCGCGCAGGTCGCTCTTTTCGGATTCCTCCACCAACGGCAGCACGACGTAGGCCTGCCGCCCCGCGAGAGCCTCGCGCCGGATGAAGTCGTAGATGCGGTTCCGGGAGGACTCGGAGCGCAGGTGGGTCTTGACGGGACGCCGGCCCGGGGGCATGTCCTTGATCAAGGTCATCTCGAGGTCGCCGTAGATGGTCAGCGCCAGCGAGCGCGGGATCGGTGTGGCCGTCATCACCAGCACATCGGGAGTCCTGCCCGCGCGGGCCTTGCCGCGCAGCGCGGCCCGCTGCACGACGCCGAAGCGGTGCTGCTCATCCACCACCACGAGACCGAGGTTCGAAAACACGACCTTGTCCTGGATCAGGGCGTGCGTGCCGATCAGGATCTGCACCAGCCCGTTGGCCACGGCGCGCAGGACGGGACGGCGCCGGGCGGCGGTCATGGCGCCGGTGAGAAGCTGGACCTGGTAGCGGGTCTTTTCCAGCAGACGCCCCAGAACCCGGTGATGCTGCTCGGCCAGCAGCTCGGTGGGGGCCATGAGCGCCGCCTGCCGGCCGTTCTCCACCGCCAGGATCATCGCCAGGGTCGCCACGATCGTCTTGCCGGATCCCACATCCCCCTGCAGCAGACGGTTCATCGGGTGATCGGAAGTCAGATCGCCGACGATCTGCCTGAGCGCCTCTTTCTGTCCCGCAGTGAGATGGAACGGCAGGATGGCCGCCAGGCGCCTGCGGATCTCCGGGGTGGTGGCGTACGGCTCGGCGCGCCGCTCGCGCTCCATGCCGCGGCGGCGGAGTCCCAGCGCGACCTGCAGCATGAAGAACTCTTCCAGGATGAGCCGCTGGTGGGCGGGCGAGCCTCGTGACTGGTAAAGATCCAGATCGGCGTCCGGGGGCGGGAAGTGCACGGCGCGCAGCGCGGCGCCGCGCGGCATGAGCCGCCGGCGCGCGAAAACCGACGGCGGCAGCGGATCGGGAAGCTCCGCGGGGAGCGCCTCGAGGATGGCGTGCAGGATCGACCGCAGCATGCGCGGCGACAGATCACCGAGGCGCTGGTAGATGGGGACGACCCGTCCGGTGTGAATCGCCGTGTCGTCGTCCGCCGAGACGATTTCGTACTGCGGTCCGACCATCTGGAGGGGCCGGCCCCGGTAGCGCGACAGCGCCGCCTCGCCGAAGAGGATCACATCGCGGCCGGCCTTCAGGATGTCCTTGAGCCAGGGCTGGTTGTAGAAGATCACCGACAGGCCGGCCGAGTTGTCCTCCACCGCGGCGTCCAGGATGGTGAAGCCGCGCCGCCGCGTGCGGATGAGGCGTGACGCCAGGATCCGGCCGCGCACCGTGGCGCGCATGCCCGGTGAGAGATCCGCAATCGGGTGGAAGTGGCCGCGATCCTCGTAGCGGAAGGGGAGGTGGTACAGCAGGTCCTCGACGCTGCGGTACCCCTTCGCGGCAAGCGCCTCCGCCTTGCGAGGTCCCACCCCTTTCACATATTGAATGGATGTTGTCAGTGTCAGCGGCGGCACGGCGCGCCTCCAACACGAGTTTACCATCCGCGATGCGGCGCGCCCGCCGCTTCGACGGGACTACTTGCCGGAGGTCGCCGCAGCCTTGAGCGCCTTTTCCCTCACGCCGGCGAACTCGTCACCCGCGTTCCAGGCGGGCATCTGGTCCGACATGGCCGCACGGTAGGCCAGGTAGAACGAGATCATCGCCGTTTTTTCGGCGCCGGCGAGATCCCAGTCGGCCTGGTACTCGTCCGAGGGCCTGTGGTAGCGCTTCTCGTTGTACTCCTTCCACTGCTGGGAGCCCCAGGCCGGGTCCTTCCCTTCGAAGCTCTCGCCGTGCTTGATGGAGATGGCGGGGACTCCGATCCTGGCGAAATTGAAATGATCCGAGCGATAGAAGGAGCCCTGCTCGGGATGGGAGTCGGGCGCAATCGTGAAGCCGAAACCGCGGGCGGCATCCTCGATGATTGCTTTCAGGCTGCTCCTTTCGCCTCCCAGGAAGATCATGTCCTTGGATGCGCCCAGGACCGACACGCCGTCGAGATTGAAGGCCGCGGCGATCTTGCCGGGCGGGATGGTGGGGTGCCCGGCGTAGTACTCCGACCCGAGGAGCCCCATCTCCTCGGCCGCCGCGGCGATGAAGACGACCGACCGGCGTGGCTTCACCGAGGCGAGCCGGAAGGCGCGGGCCATCTCCAGCATGGTCGCCACACCCGAAGCGTTGTCGTAGGCGCCGTTGTAGATCCGATCGCCGCTTTCGTCCGGGTCTCCCAGGCCGAAGTGATCGTAGTGGGCGGTGACCATCACGGCCTGGTCCTTCAGGGCCTCATCGGTCCCCGGGGCGTAGGCGATCACATTGACCGTGTCCACCTTGCGCACCTTGGATACAATGTGAGCGCGGCTCTTGAGTCCCAGCGGCACCGGGGTGAAGTCGGGCTTGGCGGCGGCCGCGCGCAGCATGTCGAGGTTCTGGCCTGCGGCCGTGAAGATCCGCTGGGCCGCCGCATCGGTCACCCAGCCGCCCTGCCTGAGCGGCGCCGGCGTGGCCGCATCCAGCTCGTTGACGAACCTTTCGCGGGCCCAGGAGTTGCGCACCACTTCCCAGCCATACCCTGCCGAGGCGTCGGTGTGGATCAGCAGCGCCCCGGCCGCTCCCTTGCGCGCGGCGATCTCGTACTTGTAGGTCCAGCGGCCGTAGTAGGTGAGGGCCTTTCCGCCGAAATGCGCCGGGTCGTCCGAGGGGGGGTCGTTCACCAGCATCACCAGGACCTTCCCCGCGACGTCGACGCCCTTGTAGTCGTCCCACTTGAGCTCGGGCGCGTCCACGCCGTACCCCACGAAGATCAGCTCCCCTTCGTGGTCGACCAGCGGCTGCTGCATCTGAGTCCAGTAGACGGCGTCGTTCTTGAATACCAGCGTGATCACGCCGGAGGCCGCTCCCTCGATCGACAGCGTGCTCTCGGGCTGCACCTCCACGCCGACCAGCGGCACCCGCTGCATGAAGCTGTTGCCTGCGCCCCCGCGCCACAGACCCGACAGCTCCAGGATGGTGGCGATGTAGTTGGCGGCGATGTCGCCGCCTTTCTGGCCTGTGCCGCGGCCTTCGAGGTCGTCGTCGGCGAGGAACTTCAGGTGAGCGCGGATGCGCCCTTTGTTTATTGTCTTCATCGCTGCCTCGACTTCGGGCGGCATGGCCGCCAGATCGGACGGCGCAGCCTGGCGGGCCGTCGTGAAGCTCACGGCGGCCAGCACGGCGCAGCCAATCGCTGCCATCGAGACGGGGCGCAGCATTCTCAGGGACATCATGGACCTCCGCAGATCACGTCGAGCGTGGTCAAAATGCAATGGGTCATGGGCAATGACCTATGGGCCAGAAGCAATGACCGTGCCGGATTGAGGCGCGTATTCTAATGCATATGGAAGCCCTCCACGAGGGAGCCGGAACGGCGCGGCCTGGGGACTCTATCGTGCAGGCTTCGAAGCCGAGGTCGCCGGAGCGCTGACCGGGCGCGACTTGTACTTGTCGTAGAGCCGCTGGTGCTTGTTGGCGAGATCGGCGGGCCGGCCCTCGATGAAGACGCGCAGCACCTTCGTGCGGATCTCGAGGGGATCGCCGTCGGTCAGGATCAGGCTGGCGCTCTTGCCCACTTCGATCGAGCCGAGCCGATCCCCCACGCCCAGGATCCGGGCCGGATAGAGGGTCACCGCACGCAGCGCCTCCTCGCGTGGAAGCCCGAAGGCGGACGCCATGCCGGCGTGGTAGGGCAGGTTGCGCGTGTTGGGCGCCGAGAATCCGCCGCCCCCCGTGGTGATGCAGAACTTCACGCCGGCGTCGTGCAGCAGCTTCGGCATGGAGTAGGCGGTGTCATACGGCTCGTCGCGCCGGAAGCTGTCCGAGAGGATCGGCCCGACGATGACCGGCACATCCTGCGCCTTGAGGAGGTCCGCGGCGCGCCAGGCATCCCTCGAGCTGGCCAGGATCATCCGGAGCCCCTCCTGCTTCGCCCAGGCCAGCGCTTCCTTGATCTGGCGCACTTCGGAGGCCTCCACGATGACCGGCACCGTTCCTTCCAGCATCGGCAGCATCGCCTCCATCACCGGATCGGGGCGCAGCGTTTCCACCGCGGCGCTTCGGGCCTGGCGGTAGGCGCGGGCCGACTCGATGAGAGCCTTGAGATCCTTGAGATCGGTCTCGCGGCGCTTCTTGATCTCCTCCTCGGAGAGCTGCGGTCCCCCGAACCTGCCGCGCGGGCCCCCGGGCAGGGCCGGATACTGCGCGTGCATGGCGAGGGGCGCCGCCGCCGTGAGGTCCTCGTACGTCCAGCCATCGAGCCTGATCAGGGCGCTGGTGCCCGACAGGATCCCGCCCGACGGAGCGGTCAGCGCATGGGTGAGCCCGTTGGCCCGTGTGACGGGCAGCAGGTCGGACTCGGGGTTCACGGCGATCTCGACGTGGACATTCGGATTGAAGCGGCCTGTCTCGGAGATGTCCACGCTGCCGGCAACCGATCCGATCTCGGTCAGTCCCAGCGTGGTGTCGGCGTCGATCAGGCCGGGGTAGAGGTGCAGCCCGGCTGCCTGGATGACTGTTGCTCCCGCAGGCGCGGTGGCTCCCGCAGCGGGGCCCACCTGGGTGATGACGCCGTCCTCGAAGACGACGAGCCCCTGCGCGATCTCGCCTCCCGACACCGTGTGCACGGTGGGGCCCACGATCGCGACGGCACCCGTGGCAGTCCCGGACAGGGCATCCTTCCAGGCGGCCGGCCTGGCAGGCGGCATCGGCCGCGCCGGCGCTGCGGCGGGCTGTGCCGCCTCCGGAGTGGCGGGAGGGGCCGGCTTGGGATCGCCCTCTGGGCGGTCACCGGAGGCGGGAGGACTCCCGGGCGCCGGCGGGCTGGCGGTTTTTCCTGCGGGCTTGCCGCCGCCCGCGCCACCAATGACCTTCTCGATCAGCTCCTTGCGCCGCGCCTCGACCGCCGCGCGCCCGGCGATGTCGCGCGCGCGGTCGAACTGAAGAGCTCCTTCAACCCAGGTCTGCTCGGCCAGCGAGTAGACCGACAGGGGAGAGCCGCTCCAGACGACGAAATCAGCGTCCTTGCCGGCTTGCAGCGATCCCACTCTGTCATCGATGCCCAGCTGGAGGGCCGGGTTGATCGTCACCAGCTTGATCGCCTCGCCCTCCGGAAGGCCGCCGTACTTGACCGCCTTGGCCGCCTCCAGATTGAGCCGGCGCGCCAGCTCGTTGCTGTCCGAGTTGAAGGAGACCACCACACCGCGCTGGGTCATGAGAGCGCCGTTGAAGGGGATGGCGTCATGCGCCTCGAGCTTGTAGGCCCACCAGTCCGAAAACGTCGACGCCCCGGCGCCGTGGCGGGCGATCTCATCGGCGACCTTGTATCCCTCCAGCACGTGCTGGAACGTCGCGATGTGCACGCCGTACTCCTCGGCCAGCCGGATCAGCATGAGGATCTCGTCCTGCCGGTAGGAGTGGCTGTGCACCATCCGCTCGCCGCGCAGGATCTCCGCGATCGCCTCCAGCTGCAGATCGCGCCGCGGCGGGACGCGGCGCCCCTGTTCCTTCGATCTCAGCTTGTTGTAGTCGTCCCAGTCCTTCATGTACTGGCGGGCTGCCATGAACCGCTCGCGGATCGACTCTTCGACTCCCATGCGGGTGACGGGGTAGCGGGGCTCGGCTCCCGGCGCCGAGAAGTTGGAGCGCTTGGGATTCTCGCCCAGGGCGAACTTGATGCCGGGCGGCGCGCCGGCCAGCTTGAGCTCCTCTGAGCCCACGCCCCACTTCAGCTTGATCACCTGGTTCTGCCCGCCGATCGAGTTGGCCGAGCCGTGCAGCACGTTGGCCGCCGTCAGGCCGCCGGCCAGCTCGCGGTAGATCGCGATGTCTTCGGGATCGAGCACGTCGCCGATGCGGACCTCGGCGGTGACGTTGTTGGAGCCTTCATTGACGTTCCCATCGACGGCCGTGTGGCTGTGGCAGTCGATCAATCCCGGAGTGATGTGCTTTCCCGTGGCGTCGATCACCTGGGCGCCGGACGGGGCGCGCAGATCGCGGCCGATGCCGGCGATCTTCCCGTCGCGCACCAGCAGATCGGCTCCCTCCAGGATTCCCTCGGGGCCCGCCGTCCAGATGATGGCGCCGCGCACCAGCAGCGCGGCACCGCCTGCCGCATGCGGCGACTCCTGCTGCCACGCTGCGGCGGCCACGCCCAGAGTCAGACCGGCTCCGAACGCGACACGCAGCCCGCGGCTCATGAGACTCCCTGTTCCGGTCCCGATGTCCTGGTTCCCTTGATTGTGTAGGTGACGGTTCCCGACTGGCCGGCGAACTCGCCGCTTCCTTCCAGCGTCTCACCGGTGATCACCACCACGAGCTCCTGGCTCGGCCGCGAGCCGTCGCCGGGGATGACCACCGTCATCTCGTTGCCCACCAGCTTCACGGACGAGAAGGCCACCACGCCCCTCTGCGTCTCGGTGGTGCCGCCCCAGGCACCCTCGCTTCCTGTGATTGTCCATGTGCGCGTGACGGGGCGGCCCATGATCGTGTAGGAGATGGACCAGGAGCCGCGCGGATCGACCTTGGCGCTCGGGTCACCCTTGGACTTCTTCTGCTCGATGTCGAAGCGGTTGCCATCCACGAAGACGATGACCGGCTTGATCTTTTCCTGGAACACGCCGTCGGGGCTGCCGGTGTCTCCATCCCAGACCACCAGGTTGGCGATGCGGCCCCGCTCGAGCGAGCCCAGGCTCTTCTCCACTCCCAGCATCTTCGCCGGGGTCGTGGTCAGAGCGGCGAGGGCCACTTCGGCGGGCAGGCCCCGCTCGATTGCCTTGCGCAGGTTCGCCGGAAACTCCGACGCCGACGACAGCCTGCATGTGCCCAGCGCGAAGGTGATCCCCGCCTGCGCGAGCTTGGCGGGGTTTTCCGGCGCGGCGTCCCAGCGCTCCAGATCCTGAAGACTCACGTTGAGCGCCTCGTCGGCATTCTCGACCTTGGGCTTCTCGGGATAGGCCAGCGGCAGGATCACCGGCCGCTGAGCCTGCTTGAGGGTGTCGAGGGCGCCGCGCCGCATTCCTTCGTCGCCCGAAGCCAGGATCATCGACGACAGCGAGAACTCCCGCGAGATCGCCAGGACGCGCTCCAGGCCGGCCGCGTCGCGGACATCGAAAAGCACCGGAGTTTTTCCCTCGGCGGCCGCGGCCAGCGCCGGCCACGCCGACAGGTACTCCGGGCGCTGCACTCCCGCGGGATTGGCCTCCCAGCGCGAGCTCCAGACGGCCTGTCTGCCGGCATCCAGAAAAGTCTGGCGCACCGTGGCGATGGCCCCCATGAGGGACGATGGATATCCCTGCCCGAAGCCGCCCGATTCCAGGCTCACCACCTGGGCGACCGACGGCCGCACAATCATCGCCGCGGCGGCGCCGCTTCCCAGATTGATCAGGGCGGCCTCTCCGCGGAAGATCCCTTCGGATGGGATCGTCAGGGCCGACGTGAACCCCATCTGGCGGTGCTTCTCGAAGGCGCCGGCATCTATGGAGAGAGCATCAACGACACTGCGCTCCGGCCGCACGCGGGACAGCGGGTGCTGGGCGCCCGCAGGAGCCTCCCGGCTCGCGGCGCCTGCGCCGCCTCCCGTGGCCTGGGCGCCGCCTGTCTCGGCCCGCCGCTGTCCGATGTCGGTGCAGGCATCGAAGAAGCCCGCGGTGATGGTCTTTCCGGCCGCATCGATCAGGTAGGCATCGGCGGGCACCTTGATGTCGCTGCCGACCGATTCGATCAGTCCGTCGCGCAGCACCACGGTTCCGGAGGAGATGATCTGGCCGGGCGCGACGATGACCCGCGCCCCCGTCAGGACGTAGACACGCGGCCTCTCCGCGTGCGCCATGAAGACGGAGGTGAGGGAACACACAAGCAGCAAAAACAGACGTGACGACGTCCGGATCATGACGGGATTCACCCCCGTGATTGTGCCGCCGACCGATAGCCGTGATGGACGCGGCATCATACCGATCTGCGCGTCTCTGGTCCAGACAGGATCGATCAGGGATTTGCCTGAGGCAGCAGCGGGGTGAGCGCCAGGAGTCCCAGCCAGATCACCAGAAACGAAGTCAGATCCAGCAGGATCCCGACCTTGATCATGCGCCAGAGGGGCACGAGCCCGGTGCCGAAGACGATGGCGTTGGGCGGCGTCGAGACGGGGAAGATGAAACCACATGTTGCTGCCAGGCCGACCCCCAGCGCCGGCCTGATCGGGTCAAAGCCCGCCGACTGCGCCGCGGCGATCACCACCGGCACCAGCAGCGTGGCCGAGGCGGTGTTGGAGGCGAACTCCGACACGATGATCCCCGCGGCGATCGATACGGCCAGCAGCCCCGCCGGCGTGGAGGAAAGCCCCAGGGCCGAGATCCCCTCGCCGGCCCAGCGCGCCAGGCCGGTGGACTCGGCCAGAGTCCCCAGCGACAGGCCGCCTCCGAAGAGCAGGATGATCCCCCAGTTGACCTGGCGTCCTTCCTGCCAGGTGAGCGCGAACCGCCGTCGGCGCCAGTCGATCGGAGCGGCGAACAGCAGCGCGGCACAAAGGATCGCCACACCCGCTTCCGGAAGCCGGGCCGTCACCGCCGCCGCGATTGGACTCTCCCTGCCCAGGGCCAGCGAGACGACCGCGGGCAGCGTCCAGAGGAGCCCGGCAAGACCGAAGGCGCACAGGGTGAGACGCATGCCCCGGCGCGAGGCGGCATCCTGGGTCTCAGGCATGGCCGGCGGCGCCGAGGGTGCGCCCTGCATCGCCCGGCCCAGGATCAACCGCGTCCACCCCAGCGACGCCCCGAGCAGGACCAGAGCGATCGGGGCGCCGAACAGGAGCCAGCCTGTGAAGGTGACGCGCGTGCCGGCGAGACGCTCCAGGAATCCCGCCACCAGGAGGTTGGGAGGCGTCCCGATGATCGTCGCCATCCCTCCCGTGGAGGCGCCATAGGCCACCATGAGGAGGATCCCCGAAGCCAATGCCGTGGCCCGCTGTTTGCGCGCCTCTTGCGCCGTGCCCGGGGCGACGGCACCGACGGCGATCGGAGTCATCAGCGCCGCCGTGGCGGTGTTGGACAGGCAGGTGGAGATCAGCGCCGATGCGCCGCCGAAGCCCGCCATCATTCCTCCCCCCGACCTGCCCAGCCGCGTCGCGAGCATCGCCGAGGCGATCCTCCGATCCAGCCCGTACTTGCTGAATGCCTCCGACAGAAGAAAGCTGCCGATGAACAGGAAGATGACCGGGTCGGCGTAGGGAGAAAAGACAGCGCGCGCCGGAGCGACGCCCAGCAGGATCGCCAGGCCCGAGGCCAGGATCGCCGTTGCGGGAAGCGGGATCGCCTCGGTCATCCAGTAGCAGGCCGCCAGGATGACGACGGCGAGGAGAGAGCGGGCCTCGGGAGGATGCTCCCCGGGATTGATCATCCAGACCAGGCTGGCCAGCGCCGGTCCGGCGAACAGCCCCGCCGTCTTGAATCTTCGCTCGAGCCGCTCGTCGAAGCTGCTGGTCATGCGATGCATGGTGGTGCGGAGATTGGATCATTCGCGCCCCCATTCGGAGCGGCCGGGTCAATCCCTTGCCTTGTCAGCAGTTGCATCGAAGCGGACATCCCCTGTGCGAGCGGAATCCCCATGCAGTGACGTTGCACCATTCTTCGCACCACGTTGCATGCGATGATGGTCCATCCGGGCGCGGAGTATACCGTCGCCCCGAGGCCGCCACGCCGGCACACATCTGCAATGTCACATCTGCTATGTCACATCTGCAATGTAGGGATGCATCCAGCATGATCCCTGATGCGCACTGCCACCTCGCGGATCTGCCCGATCCCGGTGCTTCGATCGATGCGGCCTGGAAGGCGGGGGTCGGGCCGATCCTGGGGGTGGCGATGGCCCCTGCCGACGCGGAAGTCGTGATGAGGATGAGGGATCTGCATCCCGGCGGCGTGCTCGCCGGCGTGGGGCTGCACCCGTCGCGCGTGCCCGGGCTCACCGATGCACAGATCGATGCGGAGATCGGAATCCTTGAAGGGCGCGCGGCGGACGCCGACTTTATCGGCGAGATCGGTCTGGACTTCAAGGACGCCACCGATGCGGCCCAGCAGGCCAGGCAGCGCGAGACGCTCGTCCGGCTGCTGGAGGTGGCGGCCGCGGCGGGCAGGCCGGTCAATCTGCACACGCGGCGCGCCGATCGGCTGCTCGTTTCAACCGCGGCGGAGTTCACTCGCAGGACGGGGATCGCGGCGCTGCTGCACTGGTTCACGCATTCGATCCCGCTGGCCGCGGAGTGCGCGCGCGCGGGGCTGTATATCTCGGCGGGTCCTTCGATCCTGAGCGATCCCCTGCAGGCCGACGTGGCGCGCGCCATCGACGGCGATCTCCTGCTGGTTGAGACGGACAGCCCCGTCGTGTACGCGGGAGCCGCGGCCCGGCCGGACTGGGCGGTCAGGGTCGCCGGGCGGCTGGCCGCGCTGCGCGGCGAGACGCCGGATGAGATGGCGGCCCGGCTGTCGCGCAACCTGGCCCGCTATCTTGGGAGGCTCACGCCCTCGGGCGGCGGTTGACGCGGCGGATCCACTCCGCCAGGCGCGGATGCGACGCGCCGATAGGCTGCCATTCCACCAGGATCCTGTGGAACAGATAGGTGTCATCCGCCGGCAGCTTGAGCAGGCCGTACTTGACGAAGGGGAAGGCCGCGCAGTCGGCGGCGGAGAAGTCGCCCATCAGGTAGTCGCGCCCGGACAGCATCGCTTCGAAGAGATCCAGTGCGTCCACCATGGCTGCTCCCAGCCAGGCGATGCGCGCGTTGTCGGGTGACGGCTTGCCCATCTCGGCTTCGATGTCGTTGGGCGGCCGCTTCCAGACACGGTTGAACCAGTCGATGAAGACCATCATCTCGGCGCGGCGTCCGGGATCGGTGGGATAGAGCGGCTTGTGCGGATACTGCTCCTCGAGGTAGCGGACGATCTCCATCGAATCGAAGACCACCTTGCCGCCATTGCCTTCGTCCACGATGGTGGGCACGAGATCCTGGCCCGAGGCGCGCCGGACTTCGCTGCGATCGGCGGGATCGATCTGCACCGAGGTGGCTCCGAGCTCCTTGTGGGCGAGCGCCAGCGCCACGCGCTCCACGTTGGTCGAGTACTGGAATCGGTAGAGTCGGATCATCGATGCCTCATCGAGTGCCGTCCCGTTGGGAAGGCGTCAGGATAGCAGGCCGGCGCGCTGCAATCCCGTCACGACGGCGAGAGTCCTGCGCGGGAGATCCGGGGACCTCTTCGCCTTCATGTGATCCAGCTCCTCGCTGAGCCGCACCACATCCTCCCAGGTGTCCACATCGTGCCAGGGGGGCAGCTCCTCACAGGGGATCGCCTCCTTGCGGATCCTGCGCCGCGTCAGCTCGAGCACGCGCGGGGTGCTCCAGGGAATGCCGCGCAGCAAGGTCAGGTGCAGCCGGCGGGCCCCCATCAGGTAGTAGCCTCCGTCCATGGCGGGGCCCAGCACGATGTCGGCGCGGGTCAGAGCGTCCAGGGCCCGGTGCAGGTAGCTCGATGGCAGGGTCGGAGAATCCGAGCCGATGATGACCACCCGGCGGCGGCCCTGCTGGAATGTCTCTTGAAGACTTCGCCCCATGCGCTCGCCCAGATCGTCGCCCTGCTGCGTCGCGGAAGCCATACCCCGTGCGAGATCGGCGAGCTCTTCCTGGGGCGTGTGCGGGCCGCTCCAGGAGATGATGCAGTCGGCCACGCCGGCCAGCGCCGCGCGGGCCCGCTCGATCAGATCACAGAGCATGGCGGTGTAGAGCTGCGCGGCCTGATCCGGCCCGAGGCGCGGCTGCATGCGCGTCTTGACCTGGCCCGGGATCGGCGGCCTCGCGTAGATCACCAGAGCGGCGTCCTTCGTCACCGCGGCATGATACCGTCGCCCAAATGCTATCGTGCCGGCGTCACCCCATGAAGGCCCTCACGTGAGCGAATCCCCAAAGAGCGGCGCGCCGCGGCAGGAGGCTCCCGAGCCCCCGCAGGGCTTCGTCCGCGAGCTGTCGCAGTTCTTCATCGTCCCGTCGCTGATCGTGCTGCTGTGCGTGGCCGTCTTCATCATGTTCGGTCTGCTCACTTCCGAGACGCGCTCCGCGCGCGAGCATCTTCAAGTGATCCGCACCGGCTCGGAGAGCGCGCGGTGGCAGGCCGCCTTCGAGCTGTCGCAGATCATCGCCCGGGAGCCTGCCCTCAAGGCGGATGCCGCGCTGCTGGATGATGTGATCGGACTGCTGGCCCCTCCCGCCGGATCCGACCCCAGAGTCCGCAAGTACCTGATGCTCGCCCTCGAGAAGCTGGGCAATCCGCGCGCCGGCCCCGCGCTCATCGGCGGACTCAGGGATCCCGATCCCGAGGTCCGCCTCGCGGCGGCCCGTGCGATCGGCTCGCTGCGGGGAGTGGAGGGTGCGGTGGCCGCGCTCGAAGCCCTGCTGGCCGATGCGGATCAGGGGATCCGCAAGACAGCTGTCTTTTCTCTGGGCCAGATGGAAGACCCCGCAGCCATCGCCGTGCTCAGGCCGCTGCTGGCCGATCCGATCGAGGAGATCCGGTGGAACAGCGCCGTGGCCCTCGCGGTGCTGCGCGATCCTGCCGGACGCGAGGTGATCGCGTCGATGATCGACCGCCGGCACCTGGATGGCGTGGCCGGGATCACGGAGGATCAGAAGGTGGCCGCGATGCTCAACGGCGTGCAGGCGATCTACCTGCTGCGGGATGCTTCATTCGCGGACAGGCTCCGTGATCTGAGCCGCAATGATCCCAGTTTGAAGGTACGGGACCTCTGCATCCGAGTGCTCGAGGCGATCGACAAGGAGCCCGACGCTGGTTCGGGCGCCGGCAACTCTTGACAGTGAATCGACCTTTGTTAGAATGACGATCCTTTTGAGCTGAGGCGCTCGTGCGAGCGGCTCTGCGGCGGCTCACGGCGCGCTCCGACGCGAGGCGGCACGGAGACACGCCGCATCCCGTGAAAGTGACCGGTTCTTGAAGTGGGCAGGCCCCCGTCTGCGGGCGCAGGCGCGGGGGGTAAGCGTTCCGAAGCAGGGCGGGCCCGGGGGAGCGCCTGATGGCTGACGACAACAAGCCGGAGGAAGGCAAACCGGCGCCGGCATCAGCCGGCGCTGCACAGCCGCCCGCCGCCCCGGCCAAGCCGGCCGCGCAGCCCGCAGTCGGGCAGCCCACAGCACAGCCTGCGGCCGCGAAGCCTGCCGGAGCTGCAGGCGTGGCCGCAGCCAAGGCCGCGGCCGCTGCCGCGGCGACGCCGCGCCCCACGGTGCTCAAGAGCGGCGTCGGTGAGGTGGTCTACCGGCCATCGCCGCTGGCAGAGCCGGTCTCCCGCCGCGGTTTCTTCAGCACCCTGTCGATCGGCTGGATCTCCTTCACCGCCGCGATGGGCGGGATGCTCACGGCGGCGACCCGGTTCATGTTCCCCAACGTGCTTTTCGAGCCCCCCTCCACATTCAAAGCGGGGAATCCCCGCGACTACGCCGTCGGCGTGGTGGACGAGCGGTGGAAGGAAGCCTACGGAGTCTGGCTCGTGCGCACCGACGAAGGATTCTACGCGCTGTCGACTACCTGCACGCATCTGGGCTGCACGCCCAACTGGCTGGGAGCCGAGAACAAGTTCAAGTGTCCCTGTCATGGCAGCGGCTTCTATCCCACCGGGATCAACTTCGAAGGGCCGGCGCCCAGGCCTCTGGAGCGCTACAAGATCAGCATGGCCGACGACGGCCAGCTCCTGATCGACAAGAACATCAAGTTCCAGCAGGAGAAGGGCCAGTGGGAGCTTCCGGGCGCCTTCCTGGATTTTTCGGCATGATTGATGAGAGCACGGGGCGTGATGGGGAGGGGGCCTGATGCCTGAGGTGCAGACGCACGTCCCGAGGGACCCCACCGGCGAGCGGGGACGCAAGTCGATCCTCCAGTACATCCGCGAGACGCAGATCTGGAACTCGATCTTCCGCCATGGGCCCCCCAGCAACGACCGCAACCGCGCGCTGGCGATCATCACCAATGTGTTTCTGCACCTGCACCCGGTGCGCGTGCGCAAGTCCGGTATCCGTCTCAAGTACACATGGTGCATGGGAGGCTTGACGTTCTTCCTGTTCATCGTGGAGACGATCACCGGTCTGCTGCTGATGTTCTACTACCGGCCCACGCTGGAATATGCCTACACCGACATCTGGGATCTGCGCGAGCAGGTGCCCCTCGGTGTGATGCGCGAGCTGCACCGGTGGGGCGCGCACGCGATGGTCATCGCGGTCTGGCTGCACATGTTCCGCGTCTTCATGACCGGGTCGTACAAGCCGCCGCGCGAGTTCAACTGGAACGTGGGCGTCATCCTTCTGGTGCTGACGCTGCTGCTGTCGTTCACGGGATATCTGCTGCCGTGGGATCAGCTCGCCATCTGGGCCATCACCGTCGGCTCGAACATGGCCCGGGCCACCCCGTTCATCGGGCATGAAGGACCCGGCGCGGCTCTGCTCAAGCTGGGCGAGGTCAGCCTCGTCACGGTGGGAAGCGACGTACGCTTCGCACTATTGGGAGGGCGGTTCGTGGGGGCGGGGGCGCTGCTGAGGTTCTACGTGCTGCACTGCGTGGGGCTGCCCCTGGTGGTGGGAACCCTCATAGCTGTGCACTTCTGGCGCGTGCGCAAGGACGGCGGCATCTCGGGGCCGCTTTAGGATCGGAGCGGGGGGCTCGTCGTGCTCGAGGCGATCAAGGGCTTCATCAACTGGCTGTCGGCTCCCTACTACTTCGTCACGCTGTCGATCCTGATCGTCGCGGCCATGCTGCGCTGGAAGGGATGGGTGAAGCCGCGCCCCTTCCTGCTGATCTTCTGCGGCTTCGGTCTCTACTTCTTCCTGAGCTGCCTCGATCCTAACTTCCTGATCATCGTCGCCAAGGCGGACAACCTGCCGATCGCGGGGATGCTGTTCCTGGTGATCTTTTTCGTGTGGCTGGCGCTGCGGCAGGCGTTCGACAACGACGAACGGATCGCTGCGGGGAAGGTTCCCAATGAGGCCGAGGAGAGCCGGGACAAGCTGCTCTGCTGGCCTCACCTGGTCTACACCGAGTTCATCTGCCTGATCCTGTTCACGGTCCTCCTGCTCGGATGGTCGATCCTGGTCCAGGCCCCCATCGAGCAGCCGGCCAACCTGACCGACTCGCCAAACCCTTCCAAGGCGCCGTGGTACTTCCTGGGGCTTCAGGAGATGCTGGTCTACTACGACCCCTGGATCGCGGGCGTGCTGCTTCCGAGCTACATCATCATCGGCCTGATGGCGATCCCCTACATCGACACCAACCCGAAGGGGAACGGCTACTACACCTTCCGGGAGCGCCGCTGGGAGATCTCGGTCTTCATGTTCGGCTTCGTGGTCCTCTGGATCATGCTGATCATCCTGGGGACTTTCCTGCGCGGGCCCAACTGGAATTTCTTCGGACCCTATCAGTACTGGGACATCCACAAAGTCGAGCCGCTCGTCAACATCCACCTGTCGGAGATCATCTGGGTCAAGATGCTGAACATGGGGCTCCCCTCCAGCATGTGGGTGCGGGAGATGTTCGGCATCGTGATAGTGCTGGCGTACATCCTCGTGCTGCCGTTCGTGCTCAAGCGGTGGGGCCTGAAGCGGTTCTACGACAAGATGGGGCCCATGCGCTACCACGTCATGGTCAACCTGTTCCTGGTCATGATGAGCCTTCCCATCAAGATGTATCTGCGCTGGGCGTTCAACTTCAAGTACGTCGTGAACCTCCCCGAGATCTTCTTCAATATCTGAGGGCTGATCAGTGGCGGTCATTCACAGCGACGCCCCCCCGGTACACAATCCGGCACGGCGCAACCTCTGGTTCGGCGCGGGCAGCGTCCTGCTGCTGCTCTTCACCGTGTGGATGATCTGGTTTGATTACCACCGCCCCTGGAAGCGCTACCAGCGCGAGTTCCGGAGGATGGAGATCGACCTGGCGACCCAGCGGCTGGATCAGGTCACCGCCCAGCTCGACGCCGACCCCAACCTCCAGCAACTGCTCTCACAGCTCGAACAGGCGCGCACCGACCTGTCCGGGCGCGAAGCCGATCTGTCGGCAGCACACCAGGCCGTCGCCGAAGGAAACCGGCAGTTTCACATCGGCGAGGAGCGCTGGAAGGTCGAGAAGTCCTACTACGACGCCGAGAAATTCAACTTCGAGGAGGCCCGCAAGCACGCCGTCGAGACGATCACCGACGCGGCGGCGCGGGAGGCGGCAACCGCGGGGCTGGAAAGCCGCTTCAAGGAGTTCGAAGACCGCTACACGGCCTCGGTGGCCGGCCTGGAGCAGGTCACGCTGGATCGGGACGCCGCCGTCGCGCAGCTGCGATCGATCACGGCGGTGGTGGACGACCTCAACAAGAAGATCAGCAGGCTGACGGAGCAGGAGACGGCGCTCCGGCGGAACATCGATTCCAAGACGCCGAGGCTGACCACCCACGTCCGCGACCTGCCGATCATCGACATGGCGGCTCCTTCGATCAAAGTCGAGCAGGTGGTGCTTCCCAACCTGATGAACGACATCAATTTCATGCGCATCCCGAAGGTGGATCGCTGCGTGACCTGCCACAAGGGGATCGCCGACGCGGCGTTCGAAGGCGCCACGCAGCCCTTCGCCGCGCACCCGAGGCTGGATCTCTACTTGTCGGACAGCTCGCCGCACCCCTATGACCGCTTCGGCTGCACCGCCTGCCATCTGGGACTGGATCGGGCGACCTCCTTCGACTCGGCGATGCACACGCCGCGCAACGAGGAACAGGAGCACGACTGGGCGCACCGTTTCAACTGGAAGGAGCCCCACTACTGGGATCTGCCGCAGCTTCCCGCCCAGCACGCCCAGGCGGCGTGCAGGACCTGCCATCTGAACGAGGCGCGCGTGCGCGGCGCCGATCGATACAACCGCGGCCTGGACATGCTCGAGAAGGCCGGATGCTACGGCTGTCACAAGCTGGCAGGCTACGAGCAGCAGCGCAAGGCGGGGCCGGACCTGCGCCACATCGCCTCGAAGGTGAGCCGCGACTGGGCTTACCACTGGGTGGAGAACCCGAGATCCTACCGGCCGACCACCTGGATGCCGCAGTTCTTCTACCTCTCCAATACGAACGGACCAGAGGACCAGGAGCGTAACAAGGTCGAGATCGCCTCCATGGTCTCGTATCTCTTCGCCAAGTCCGAGAGCTTCACCCCCCGCGCGGCTACCGTTCCGGCCGGCAATCCGGCCAGGGGACGCGAGCTGTCCGCGTCGAAGGGGTGTCTGGGTTGTCATCGGATCGGGGAGAATCCCACCGCGCGCGGCACCTTCGATCGCGACTTCGGCCCCGCGCTGGATCGCGTCGGAGACAAAGTCTCTGCCGCGTGGCTGTACGACTGGGTCCGCGACCCGAAGCACTACTTCCCGGAAACCAACATGCCCGACCTGCGGCTCACCGATCAGGAAGCCGCCGACATCGTGGCCCATCTCATGACGCTGCGGGGAGCGCCCGCGGCCGCGGCGCCTGCGCTCGATACGGCGACGCTTGACGCCGTGACGATGGAGTACCTGCGGGCCAAGCTCACCGATGAGCAGGCGCGCGCGAAGTCGGCCTCGATGAGCGCCGCGGACAAGCAGCAGTTCCTCGGAGAGAAGCTGATCGGCAGGTATGGCTGCTTCGGCTGCCACAACATCGCCGGCTTCGAGGAAACCCTCCCCATCGGCACCGAGCTGACCCAGGAGGGGACCAAGATGATCACGCGGCTGGACTTCGGCTACGTGCACATCCCGCACACCCGTCCGGCATGGTTCCTCCAGAAGATGAAAGACCCGCGCATCTTCGACCAGGGGAAGGTCAAGCTGCCGCAGGAGAAGCTGAAGATGCCCGACTTCGGCTTCACCGACGAGGAAGCCGATGTCATGGTGACCTTGATCCTGTCGCTCCAGAAAGATGTCCAGCCGATGGAATCGCACAGGATGCTGGACGAGCGGACCGCCGCGGTGGAGCGCGGGCGCAGGATCATCCAGGACAGGAACTGCCGCGGCTGCCACATCATCGAGGAAAAGGGTGGTGCGATCCGCGAAGTGATCAAGGACCAGGCCTTCTATCCGCCGAATCTCCTGGGCGAGGGGCAGAAGGTCCAGTCAGACTGGCTGTTCGACTTCGTGAAGGGGCCCACGGAGATCCGCCCGTGGCTGACGGTGAAGATGCCCACGTTCGGATTCGACGACGCGCAGGCCACCGACGTGGTCAAGTACTTCGCCGCTGCCGACAGCGCTCCCTTCCCGTTCCACAGCCCCGCCGAAACGGAGCCCCCCCGGGAGGTCCTCGCGGAAGGACGCAAGGTCTTCGACAGCTTCAAGTGCCTCTCATGCCACACGGTCGGCACGCTGCCGCCCGGAGTGTCGCTGGCCGATCTGGCTCCCGATCTCACGATGGCGAAGGATCGCCTGCGCCACGACTGGATCGTCAAGTGGCTGCGCGACCCGCAGCGGCTGCTTCCCGGAACCAGGATGCCGGGTTTCTTCTACAGCGACGAGACGCCGCTCTACCCCGACGCGGATACCAAGATGGTGGCCGTCAAGGAGTACCTGCTGACGCTGGGGGGACCCTCGCGGGGGCGGACGGCGAAGACTGGCACTGCGCGCGCAGCGGGATCAGACCGGGCCGGGTTCTGATCCGCCCTGATCGGGAGCCGCCTCGAATAGAAGCAGGCAGCCAAGGACCAGCATCAGGTTCTGCAGCACCGTGCGCAGGGGAATCCCGGCCAGGATCATGAACAGCAGGCCATAGCCCACGCGGGCGCGCCCGGGCGCGAAGATGTTCGACAGCGCGGTGAGGCCGGCCAGAAAGAGGCAGGCTGATGCCGCGGCCACGGCCGGCCAGGCTTCGGGAAGGGCGGAAATCGCGCTTCCGCGCACCGGGAAGATGCAGATCGCCGCAAAGGCCAGCGACCCCGCGCCGCTGACAGCTCCCTCGAGGCTCCTCCATCCGAAACGGGTCGTCTCATGGACCGCCTCCATCCAGGCCAGGTAGGAGCAGGCGCCGGCCGCGGCCGCCAGCAGCAGCGCGGCGCCGCTCGCAGAATGCCTGATCGCCTCGGCTGGAATCGCCATCCCCACGGACCCGCTGACGGCGCCCACCTGCGCAAGCTGGGAGAGCGCAGAGCAGCTCGCCGCGCCGGCGCACAAGACCGCAAAGCAGCGCTGCCACCCCGTGGCCAGGCCGGCGTAGCGCTGCCCGATGACCAGAATCACGATGACGAGAGCCAGGAGAGTAAAGCCCGCCACGAAGGCGGGACCCACCGGGATCAGAGCGGCTGAGAGACTGATGGTGATCAGCGCCATGAGGCCACCGGCCACCAGACCGCTCCTCCATGCGTCACCGGGCCGCCGGCCCAGCGCCCGGGTGGTCTGCCCCATGAGCAGCGACAGGCAGAGGACCAGTGACACCACAAAGGCGGTCGAGCCGGACTGTGCGGTGTTTTCGTCGATGAAGCCGAGCCATTCCGACCGGCCCGCGTGCGCGGGTCCCAGCGGCCGCGGCAGCAGGCGGATGCAGACCGCTTCGACCAGTGCCGCGAAGGCGGCCACGCGCAGCAGCGCGAGACGCAAAGGGGAGTCGGGGCCGGAAGGGGACATGGCGCTCAGTGAAGCCTGAGCCGCCTCTTCATCCGTCCGATGCTGCGCAGCACGCGGTCGTGATGGCGCTTCCAGTCGCTCACACCGGGTCCTCCATCCCGATGGGCGCGAACCGAGGATTCCATCCCCGCGAGCACCGACTGGATCGAGGCGGTCTGGATGCGCGTGCCGTCGGCAAAGCAGAGCGTGACACGGCCCGTCCGGAGAAGCCTGCGGCCTTCGGAGCTGAGGGGATCGATCTCGCCGATGATCCTGCGTCCCACCATCCTGGTGATCGGCAGGAGCGTGCCATCGCCCAGGACCATTGCCGCGTAGCGGATCCGCGGCGCCGCCGGGCCGCGCGCAGCGGTCTGTGCTCTTTCCTCCCGGCGATCGATGGTGGCGAGTCCTTCCAGGCGGCGCATGGGGCCATGCTAGGGCAGCCTTCGCGCGCCTGTCAACGACGCGACCGTCATGACCCCGGCGCCTCCATCAATGAGATCTCAATGACGATCGTGACGCCGGCGCCACGCCAAGGCGCGCGCCTCCCACGTCCGGGCCGCGAGCAGATCGAAAGGACCATGATCGGGCGAGAGGGGAAGCCCTCGCAGCTGCGCGCCGCAGACATAGCATTTGGTCACAGAGGGCAGAGCGCGGTAGAGGGCCAGGTCGGCGAGCGCCAGAACGGGAAGACTCAGTCCCCAGGTCCAGGGGACCAGCGCCGCGCCCACGGCCAGGATCAGGCAGCCCACCTTGGTGGGAAAATCCTTTTGCTGAAAGAGCTTGTCATCTCCGCAGAGAGGGCAGACCCGCACGGGTTCCCCGGAGCGGGCGCTGGATGGCGACTCGAGGGGCAGGCGGGCGGCGCAGTGCCGGCACTGCGCGACGGCGGCGAAGGGGAGCCCGGGATGGCTGCCCGCCCGCCCGCAGGCCGGGCACATATATAGGAGGGCAGCTTCAAGGCGCTGCGCTGGCATCCTTGACAGGTCTCCCGCCCCCCGTATACTTCAAACCGGATGTAATCAGTCCTGTTTTGAGGAGATCGCGAGGCGATGCTGCGCCTGAGCCGCGAGACCGACTACAGCCTGCTGGCGATGATGTACATCGCCGACCGTTCCGACGGGCGGCTGGCCTATCGCAAGGAAATTGCGGCGCACTATAGCATCCCGCGCGAGTTCCTCGCGAAAGTGCTCCAAAAGCTGACGCGCCATGGACTCATCAAGTCGTTCCGCGGCATGCAGGGAGGCTACCTGCTGGCCCGCGCCCTCGACCAGATCTCGCTTGCCGATGTCGTGGACGCGGTGGACGGACCGATGGCCATCGTGGAGTGCCGGAAGGGCGCGTGCCTGTGCCCGCAGGAGGCGAATTGCTGCGTGAAGGAGACACTGGCCGACGTGCAATGCCGGATTCACGATCTGCTCGCCGGCATCTCGCTGGCCGACGTGCGCCGTCGCGCCTCGGCGGGCCGCGCCCGGCTGCATCAGGTGGAGGCGCCGCATCCATGACCATCCAGAACAGGGAGCCGATCCAGGAAGGCGAGACGTTCGAGGAGCGCGCGTCGCGCGGGAGCGAGCCGATCTACATGGACCACAACGCCACGACGCCCGTCCTGCCCGAGGTGGCCGCCGCCATGTGGCCCTGCCTGACCGATCTGTTCGGCAATCCCAGCAGCGGTCATTTCCATGGCAGGGCCGCCGCGGCCGCCGTCGAGAAGGCCCGGCATCAGATCGCAAGGCTGATCGGCTGCTCGCCTGAGGAAGTCGTCTTCACCGCCGGCGCCACCGAATCGGACAACCTCGCGCTGCGCGGCGCCGTCCGGGTGCGCCAGGGATCGGGGCGCCGTGGAGGCCGGCCGCACCTGATTACCTGCGCCATCGAGCATGAGGCGGTGCTGGAGACCTGCCGAGAGCTGTCGGAGGAGGGATGCGCCGTCACGGTCCTGCCGGTGGATCGGCACGGCATGGTGGATCCCGGCGCCGTTGAGCAGGCGATCACCCCCGATACCATCCTGGTCTCTCTCATGATGGCCAACAACGAGATTGGCACCGTGCAGCCGCTCGCCGAGGTGGGTTCGCTCTGCCGCGAGCGCGGTGTGTTGCTGCACAGCGACGCGGTGCAGGCGGCGGGCCGGCTGCCCATCGACGTGAATGCACTGGGAGTGGATCTCATGTCCCTCACGGCGCACAAGATGTACGGACCAAAAGGCACCGGCGCCCTGTTCGTGCGCGCCGGGGTCGATCTCAGACCCCAGCTGCGCGGCGGGGGGCAGGAGCGCGGTCTGCGTTCCGGAACGCTCAACGTCGCGGGGATCGTCGGGTTCGGCGCGGCGGCGGAGGCGGCGCTGCGCGACCTGGAAGCGCAATCCCGGCTGGAGGCCGGCCTGCGCGATGCGCTGTGGCAGGAGATCCGCACCGGCTGCGAGGGGATCGTGCCGGTGGCGATGAACGGCCATCCCGTGCACCGGCTGCCCAACAATCTGAATGTCGCCTTCGACGGCATCGAGTCGGAAGCGCTCATCACGGCGCTGCGCCACGTCGCGGCCCTGTCGGCCGGCTCGGCCTGTGCGTCGGGCACTTCGAAAGGCTCCTACGTCATACGGGCGCTCGGTCTGGGAGAAGCGCGCGCCCGCAGCTCGATCCGGTTCGGCCTGGGGCGCAGCAACACGCGCTCCCAGGTGGATCTCGTCGCGCGGCGGCTCGCCGAGTCGGCCGCGCGGCTGGCGTCCCTGGCTCCCGATCGGGCCGCCACGCTCCACAACGATCTGATCACAACCTGAAGGAGGCAAGGGAATGCTGAGTGTGACGGCCACGGCGGCCGCAAAGATCCGCGAGGCGATGGCCTCGGAAGGAAAGACAAACCTCGCCCTGCGGATTTACGTGGAGGGCGGAGGCTGCTCCGGACTCCAGTACGGGCTGGTGTTCGAGGAGGCGACGCGCGACGGCGATCAGGTGGTCCCCCAGGAGGGCTTCAACGTCCTGGTGGATCAGCTCAGCGCTCCCTACCTGTCGGGCGTCGAGATCGACTACATCAGCAGCCTGCAGGGCGCCGGCTTCAAGATCAACAACCCCAACGCCACGGGCTCATGTGGCTGCGGGCACTCCTTCAAGACCTGAGGACGCCGCCGTGGAAGGACCGCTGACACGCAGGCTGTTCACCGTGGCGCAGGCCAATGACCTGCTGCCACGCGTGGAGCGCCTCGTGCTGGCGCTGCGCGATCGGGTGGCCTGGCTGCAGTCCAGGCCGCAGCAAGTGACCTTCATGATCCCGGAGCGCCAGGTCGTCAACGAGGGTCCCGTCGAGCCGGAGTATTTCAGGGCGCTGCTCATGGTGCGCAGCATGATCCAGGAGATCGACAGCCTGGGCGCCCAGGTTAAGGACCTCGGATCGGGCCTGGTCGACTTCCCATCACGCCTGCACGGCCGCGATGTGCTTCTGTGCTGGCGGCTGGGCGAGCAGCGCGTGGGGTTCTATCACGACCCCGAATCCGGATTCTCCGGCCGCCAGCCGATCCCCGACGAGCTGCGCGATCCCCGCCCGACGGAAGAAGAGAGCTAGTGGAAGTCCTCACGGGGACAGCACAGGCGTGAGCCCTCCGGAGACGCCCGTGACGCCCCCCGCCGAGGACAGGCCCGATGAGACGACGGCCCCCCGGCGGCTCGAAGGCAGGATCGCGCTGATCACGGGAGGCGGCACCGGAATCGGGCGCGCCACGGCGCTGCTCTTCGCGCGTGCAGGGGCCCGCATTGTCGTGGCGGGCAGGCGCTCGGAGCCGCTCCAGGATGTTGTCAGGACGATCCGCTCGTGGGGCGGCGAGGCCACGCTGGCCCGCGCCGACGTCACCAAGCCGGACCGCGTCGAGCTGATGGTGCAGAGCGCCGTCTACAACTTCGGCGGCCTGGACATCCTCTTCAACAACGCAGGGACCTTCGCCGAAGGCACAGTGGAGAGCACCGACGAGCGGCGGTGGAACCGGGTGCTGGACACCAACCTGAAGGGAGCCTGGCTGGTCTCCCGGCTGGCCATCCCGGCCATGAGGGCGCGCGGCGGCGGGGTGATCATCAACAACGCGTCGGTGCACGGGCTCATCGGGATGACCAGCGCCGCCGCCTACTGCGCGGCCAAGGGCGGGCTCATCCAGCTCACGCGCGCGATGGCGCTGGATCATGCCCGCGAGGGGATCCGCGTCAATGCCATCTGCCCGGGCGTGACCGACTCGCCGCTGACGCGCGACGGCGACGGCGGCAACGCCTGGATGACGCAGGCCGTTGCGCAGTATCCTCAGGCGCGGCCCGGAAGCGTTGAGGAAGTCGCGCGGCTGGTCCTGTTTCTGGCGTCCGACGACGCGTCGCGGATCACCGGAGCGATCATCCCCGTGGATGGCGGCATCACGGCGTCGTAGGCCCGCCGCACCTCTCGGGGGAGGCAGCCATGCAGGTGGACCTGGATCTCTTCGAGCCTTTCGATCGCCTCATCCGGGTGCAGATCCGCGGGCGGATCTACGAAGTCCCGGACAACAACTGCCTGCTGCGCTCGCTCCAGTACGTGGCGGGCGACGCGATCGCCTGCGGGCGGTTCTGCTGGAACGATGAATGCGGCAACTGCGAAGTGACCTGCATCGCCCCGGAGACCTCGGAGCCGATCGTCGTGCGTGCCTGCCAGTACAGGGTCTTCGACGGGATGACGATCGTGGCGCTGTCCGAGGACATCGACCTGGGGGATCCCTGAGCCGGGCGCAGATCAACGCTCCGCGCGCGATATTCTTCGACGTCGGCGGCACGCTGATGGAAGTGTCCCCCTCCGTGGGCGCGATCTACGCGGCAGCGTGCGAAAGGCTTGGCGCGCGCGTCGGCGCCGCCGAGATCCAGGAGGCGTTCGACCGCGCCTGGGTGGCGCTGTCGGCCGAGGTCCCTTCGGGCTGCAACCGGTACGCCCTCTATCCGGGCGGAGAAGAGGAGTGGTGGGAGCGGATCTCCACGATGGCGTTCGACCTCTGCTCCGTGCCGGCGGACCGGCGGCCTGCCGTGGCCGCCCTGCGCGAGGTGTTCTCGCAGCCCTCAGCGTGGCGCGTCTACCCCGAGACGATGGCCGCCCTCGAGGCGCTGCGCGCCGCCGGGCTGCGGATGGGGATCATCTCGAACTGGGACAGCCGCCTTCCGGCGCTGTTGTCGCGCCTGCGGCTGGACGGGTATTTTGAATCGGTGATCTGCAGCGCGCGGGCGGGATGCGAGAAGCCCAACCCCGCTATCTTCGAGATGGCGCTGCGGGCGCTTCAGATTCCGCCCTCCTCCGCCCTGCACATCGGGGATCGCGCTGAAGAGGACTATCACGGAGCCAGGGCCGCCGGGCTGCGCGCGCTGGCCGTGGATCGCGGCGCGGGCGGAGCGTTGCTGCGCGATGCGGTCGCCCGGGGCGGCGATGGCCGTGACGTGGTGGCGGATCTGGGAGAGGCCGTGGCGCGGATTATTGGATGAAGAAATACAACGCCCGCGCCGGCCGGCGGCGGATGCAGCAGGGACTCGAGCTGTTCATCCGCGGACTGCAGGCCGAAGCGCATGGTGGAGGCTCTGCGGCGCGCAGCACTGCGACGCGAGGCGTCGCGTCGCGACACACTGCGGCGCGAAGCATGGCATCGCGACACACTGCGGCGCGAAGCATGGCATCGCGACACACTGCGGCGCGAAACATCGCGACGCAACACACTGCGGCGCGAAACATCGCGACGCAACACATGGCAGCGCGCGTGGCGCAGACGTGGCAGCGCGAGCTGCTGTCGGGGTACCGGCAGGAGCCGGAGAGCGTCATCCGCCCCCTGCGGGCGCGGGTTCAGGAAGATCTCGTGGCGGTCCGGGGGATCGAGTTTGCCTCGATCTGCCGCCACCATCTGCTGCCGTTCTTCGGCTCGGCCCACATCGCCTACGCCCCTGACGGGAAGATCACCGGACTGTCACGTCTCGGGAGGCTCGTGGACTGCCTGTCGCGCCGCCTGCAGCTCCAGGAGACGCTGACCCGGCAGATCGTCGAGGCGCTCCAGGCCGGCCTGCGGCCGCGGGGCGCCGCATGCGTGGTGGAGGCGATGCACACGTGCATGACGATGCGCCGCGGACGGAAGTCCTCCTCGAGGATCGTCACGGCCGCCTTCTCGGGTTCCGCCCGCAGGAATGCCGATCTGCGGCGCGAGCTCATGGCGCTGTGCGGCCAGAATCCGCCGGCGCGCCGCAGCGCCCGCAAAGCTCACAGAGGCAGGCGCGTGATCGCCAGCAGGTAGCGGCTGGCGAGCTCTCCCATGATCACCATCAGCAGGGAGACGTAGAGGATTCCGGTGGTGGGCTGGGTCGCTCCCAGCAGCGATGTGCGCCACGCCATCAGGGCCGTGACGCCGGCCCCGATGATTCCGAACAGCACCTGGATGATCACGAACACCAGGATGAACGGATCGGCGCCTCCCGCCGCGGTCAGCTCCGCCTCGTTGCCGAGCAGGATCTGCACCATGGGACGCAGCCGCGCGGCGTGCCACGCCAGGCAGCATCCCACCACGACGGCGCGCACTCCCACCGCCAGGAGGAAGGCCAGGCACAGGCGCTGCAGGTGCCGGATCGACAGGCCGGGGATGTTCAAGTAGTAGTGTCCGAGCACCATGGCGGCCAGCGCTCCGCCCAGCGTGAGGCCCGCGGTGAGCGAGTCGAGGGCGTAGAGCCATTCGGGAGCGCGGACCGCGGCCGGGGCGCTGCGGGCGATCCACAGACCGTCGCGCGCCACGCCGATCACGGCGCAGGCGATCCCCGCCAGGAGGGCCGCGCGGCCCGCTCCGGCGCGATCGAGATGGATCAGCCCGGCCGACAGCATCAGGAGCGCCGCGGCGGATCCGAACAGCGCCGTTCTTCCCTCCGGGGCGGCCGAGGCACCGGCGCCTGCCAGGATCCCCATGATGATAAGCGCCGCTCCCTGGCCGGTGGCGTAGCGCAAGAAGCTGCGTCCCGCCTGCCGCGCGGGCACCAGCAGCAGCGCCGCCAGAGAGCCGGTGGCCCCCTGGGTCAGGAAGAGGTCCAGCATCGGGAGTGTTCCATCCTGCCCGCGCGGCGCGGCTTGACGGCCGGATCGGCGCGGTTATAATCCATCGTGGACCAAAAAAGTCCACAAAGAAGCCCACGATGGAGCGGCCCGGTTCGGGTCAGAACCCTCCCCCTGGTCACGTAATCGAAGGGTGCGCGTCAACAATTAGGGTGTGCGTCAATGATGCCAGGGCGCGCCGGCCGAACGGCGGCAGGGCGCGCGAGTATAACACCATGAAGTGGAGGCGCTCTCAGCATGGCCGGAAGTGAAATCGGCAGGCAGCCGCTCGAGATCATCGAACACCCAACCCTCGGGATGCTGGATCAGCGGTTTGGTTCCAACATCATCACCACGAGCATCGACAAGGTGTTCAACTGGGCCCGCAAGTCGGCTCTCTGGCCCATGTCGTTCGGTCTGGCCTGCTGCGCCATCGAGATGATGGCGGCCGTGGCCAGCCGCTACGACATCGATCGCTTCGGCGCGGGAGTCTACCGCGCGACTCCCCGGCAGAGCGATCTGATGATCGTGGCCGGAACGGTCACCGAGAAGATGGGGCCCGTGCTCAAACGGCTCTACGATCAGATGCCCGATCCCAAGTGGGTCATCTCCATGGGGGCCTGCGCGACGTGCGGCGGCCCCTTTCCGACCTACAGCACCATGCAGGGGGTGGACCGGATCGTGCCGGTGGATGTCTACATCCCGGGCTGCCCTCCCAGGCCCGAAGCGCTCCTGCACGGAATACTCCGGCTACAGGACAAGATCGACAAGATGACCATCGCCCGCCGCGCGTAAGCGGCGCTGGCCCGGACACGAGGCGCCCTCATGGCTGTGGTGGTAGATCGCAGGCTGTCGCTGCTGGATCGGCTGTACATTCCGTCCGTGGCGCGCGGCATGTGGATCACCTTCAAGCACCTGCTCCGGCGCAAGGTCACGCTGCAGTACCCCGAGCAGCGCTGGTCGTTTCCGGAGGGATTCCGCGGCGTGCCGGCGCTGGTCAAGGATCAGCAAGACCGCGTCAAGTGCGTGGCCTGCTATCTCTGCCAGTTCGTCTGCCCTCCCAAGGCGATCACGATCACGGCCGGGGAGATGCCCGGCAACAAGATCGAGAAGTATCCGGAAGAGTTCGAGATCAACATGCTGCGCTGTATCTACTGCGGGCTGTGCGAGGAGGTCTGTCCCGAGCAGGCGATCTTCCTCTCGAAGGACTATGAAGTCGCCGGCTCCTCCCGCACCGAGCTGATCTTCAACAAGCAGAAGCTGCTCGAGCTGGGCGGCGTGAGGCCGGATCCGATCATGAAATGGGCCCACAAGTGAGCGACGCGCGCGGGGTCATCGGCCCGCCTCTGCCGGCCCCATCGGACCGCAAGGTGAAGGAGGCCCTGGAGGCCAGCCACGAAGGGCTGTTCCTGACCAGGCTGCACGATGTCGTGGGATGGGCCCGCAAGAACTCCCTCTGGCCGATGCCGCTGGGGACTGCCTGCTGTGCCATCGAGCTGATGGCCACGGCGGGACCGCGCTACGACATCGCCCGCTTCGGCGCGGAGCGGCTGTCGTTTTCGCCCCGCCAGGCGGATCTGATGATCGTGGCCGGCACCGTCACCAAGAAGATGGCGCCCGCCCTGCGCATGATCTACGACCAGATGCCCGAGCCCAAGTGGGTCATCGCGATGGGAGCGTGCGCTTCCTCCGGAGGGATGTTCCGCTCCTACAGCACGGTGCAGGGGGTGGACCAGATCGTTCCGGTGGATGTCTACATCTCCGGGTGCCCGCCGCGCCCCGAGGCGCTGCTGTACGGCCTGCTGATGATCCAGGAAAAGCTGCGCCGCGGGAAGTCCTGACATGGACGGCGGCACTCCGTCGGTCGTCGAGCTTCTGAAGGCGAGGATCGGGAATCAAGGATCCATCAGCTTCGCCGAATTCATGCAGGCGGCTCTCTACGAGCCCGGTCATGGGTACTACTGCCGCGAAGAGATGACCACGGGCCCCGACGGCGACTACTTCACCAGCCCCGACGTCAGCCCGGCCTTCGGCCGCCTGATCGCGCGGCAAGTCGTCGAGATCGCCCAGCGCGCCGGTTGTCACGACGGTGTTTTTCATCTGATCGAGGCGGGTCCCGGAACCGGCACCTTGGCCCGCGATCTGGCGGCAGGCCTGAGCGAGGAAGCTCCCGCTCTGGCTGCGCGCACGGTGATGACGCTGGTGGAAATCAGCCCGGCGCTGGCGCGCGCGCAGCAGCGACGGCTGAAGGAATCCGGGAGCCTGCTCGCGGGGATCCGCTGGGCCGCATGGAAGGATCTGATCGAGGGACGGCTGGACGCAGGAGGTCCGTTCTCCGGGTGCGTCATCGCCAACGAGTTTCTCGACGCCCTGCCGGTGCACATGGTCCAGGTGGAGCAGGGCCGTCTGCACGAAGTGCGCGTGGCGTGGCGCGATGGCGCCTTCGTGGAGGATCTCGCGCGTTTTGCCCCTGCGCGGCTTCAGGATCACTTCGATCGGCTCGCGTCCCGGGAGGGGATCGAGCTGGCAGACGGACAACGCGCCGAGGCGGGGCTTGCCGCCCTGGACTGGGTCTCCAGCCTCGGGGCGCTCTTCGGATCCTCCGGGCGCGGCGGTGTGCTGCTGGTTGACTACGGTCATCCCGCGCGCGAGCTCTACAGCAGCGCGCGCCATCGCGGAAGCCTCCTGTGCTATCGGCGCCACCAGGCGCTGGACGATCCACTCGCTGGCGTCGGACATCAGGATATGACGGCGCACGTTGATTTCAGCTCTGTGGCCGCCCGGGCCCGCGCCGCCGGGTTCGATGTGGCGGGTCCCGTGACCCAGATGAAGTTCCTGGTCTCGCTGGGGCTCGCGCAGATGCTGGCCGAGTCGGCCCGCCTGGAAGGATCCCGCGGTGTGCGCGAGCGGCTGGCGCTGCACCAGCTCATGGCGCCGGGAGGCATGGGAGAAGTCTTCAAGGCATTACTGATGACGCGCGGGACGCCGGCGGGATCCCTGACCGGCGCGCAGGATCCATTCCGCGGCGCGGAGCGGGCGGCCGCGGCGCCCGCCGCGGCGCGCCGGGGGGATGCAGCATGAGTCCGGTGAGCGGGATGCCAGGCAAGGACGCCGTGATGGATGCCCTGCGCCGGGTGAACGACCCCGAGCTGCATCGCAGCATCGTTGATCTGGGCATGGTCGAGCGCGTCGAGGTGGAAGGAAACAGAGTCAGTCTCACCGTGAACCTGACCACGCCGGCGTGCCCGCTGCGCGACAGGATCGAAAAAGAAGTGACCGAGGTGCTGCGGGCGGTTCCGGGCGTCACCGACGTGCGCCTGACGATGGGAGCCCGCACGGTGCGCAGCCTTCCCGAAGGCGATGAGCTGATCCCCGGTGTGAGGAACACGATCCTGGTGGGCAGCGGCAAGGGGGGCGTGGGCAAATCAACCGTGGCGGCCAATCTGGCGCTGGCGCTCGCGCAGATGGGGGCGTCCGTGGGGCTGCTTGATGCGGATGTCTACGGCCCCAATCAGCCGCTGATGCTGGGGACCCAGGCCACGGCGGCGCACGACGGAAAGAAGCTGCGCCCGGTCGAAGTCAAAGGGATCAAGCTGATCTCGATGGCGATGTTCATCAAGCGGGACGAGCCGGTGGTCTGGCGCGGCCCGATGCTGCACGGAGTGATCCGGCAGTTCCTGGGCGACGTGGACTGGGGCGACCTGGACTATCTGGTGGTGGACCTGCCGCCGGGCACGGGCGATGTGCAGCTCACCCTCTCCCAGCTCATCCCGCCCAGCGGATACGTGCTGGTGACCACGCCGCAGGAGGTGGCGCTTCTCGACGCCCGCCGCGCCGCCAACATGTTCGCGAAGGTCCGCGTCCCGATCCTCGGCGTCGTTGAGAACATGGCAGGATTCGTCTGCCCTCATTGCGGTGACAAGACCGACCTGTTCGGCTCGGGAGGCGGCCGCCGGATCGCGGAGGAGCTGGGCGCGCCCCTGCTGGGCAGCATCCCGATCGATCCGCGCATCATGGCGGGGTCGGACTCCGGAGAGCCGATCGTGCTGCAGCAGGATGCCCCCGAGGCGGTGCGGCGCGCCTATTTCGATGCCGCGTCGCAGCTTGCCGCGCGCATCAGCGTGATGACGCTGCAGGCGGGCGCCCCCGCCGCGGAGCCGGGCCGGAGGCCCGCATGATGCCGGCGTTGGAAGCCCGCGTCGCGCGGGCGCTCGAAGGCTGCGCGGATGCCTCGGAAGCGATCCGCAGCGTCGTGGAGCTGGTGCATGCCTCGTCGCCGCGGCACAACTGGACCGGGATCTACCTGATGGATGAGCGCGGCGACCTGGTGCTGGCGCACTACATCGGGGCGCCGTCGCCTCACACGCGCATCAGCCTGGATCGCGGCATCTGCGGGGCTGCGGCGCGGCAGAAGGCCACCGTGATCGTGGATGATGTCGCCCGGGATGCGCGCTACCTCGCCTGCAGTCTCGAGACGAAATCGGAGATCGTCGTGCCGATCATGAAGGCAGGGGCGGTCCTGGGCGAGATCGACATCGACAGCCACGCCCCGGCCGCTTTCGGGGACGAGGATCGGCGCGCGCTGGAGGGGGTGGCCGCGCTGCTTGCGCGCAGGCTGGCTCCGGTGCCGCAGATCCGCGCCGGCGGAGCGGCGTGATGGCCTGGGTGCGCCTCTGCAGGCTCGACGAGCTGCCGCCCGGGCAGGTCCGCGCGGTGCGGGCGGGCATCCGGCGGATCGCCGTGGCCAATGTCGGCGGCGCTCTGCACGCCTTCGAGGATGCCTGCAAGCACATGAAGGCGGCGTTGTCGTCAGGGCGCCTGGAGGGCCGGACGCTGACCTGCTCCTGGCATGGATGGAAGTACGATGTCACCACGGGCGCCTGTCACGACAAGGAGTGGGGCAGCCTGAGGGTCTTTCCGGTCAGGATCGAAAGGGACGAGATCCTCGTCTCCGACGAGGAGCTGCTCCCCGAGCCGGCCGACGAACCCGAGGATTTCCCCACTCCGATCTTCCGCTCGTGATCCGGCATCCGGCGATCACCGGCGTGGTTCTGGCCGGGGGTCTGGCGACGCGCATGGGCGGCGCCAACAAAGCGCTGATCCCCTCGGGGCGTCACAACGCAGCGCGCCCGATCCTCGAGCACCTGCTCGCCACGTTCACGGGCCGCCTCGCGGGATGCGTGCTGGTGATCGCGCCGTCTGCCGACCCGGAGGCCTATCTGGGGCTGCCCGTCACGATCGCCACCGACCGCCGGGAGGGCTGCGGCCCGATGGGGGGGATCGACGCGGGCCTGCGCGCGGTGCGCACCTCCTGGGCATTCGTGTGCGCCTGCGACATGCCGCGGATCTCCGGCGACCTGATCGATTTCATGGCCGGACGCGCCCTCGACGGGCGCGCTCTCGTGCCGGTGCGCGGCGGGCGGCCCGAGCCGCTGCACGCCCTCTACCCCGCCGCCTGCGCCCCTGTGGCGGAGGCGTCGCTGGATGAGGGGATCCGCACGCTGCGCGACCTTCTCGCGCGCCTGTCCGTCGACTACCTCGACGAGCGTGCATTCGAGCATGTGCCGGGCGCGTCCCGCTCGTTCGACAACCTGAATACGCAGGAGGACCTCGAGCGCTTCTGGCGCGAGGGTCCCGAAGCGTCGGTGTGAGCCGGTGCGCATCATCTCGGTGGCGGCTCCAGGCAATGGATCGGGAAAGACCCTTCTCGTCGCCTCCATCCTGCGCGCGTTCGCCGGCAGGCTGTCGGCGGTCAAGTTCACGACGGTTTTCAAGGATGGCGTGAACTGCCCGCGGACCGAGAAGGCCTGCGCCTGCCGCGAGCTGCACGGCAGATTCACCGTTGTCACCGATCCGAAGACACTGCTCATGGAACAGACCGACACCGGCCGGTTGTCGCAGGCCGGAGCCCGGCAGGTGCTGTGGTGTCTCGCCCAGCCGGACGCGCACCGGGAAGCCTGGGATCACGTGAGGATCAACCTGCTCGAGCCGACGGAGGGTGTGGTGACGGAGGGGAACACCGCCATACCAATCCTGCGGCCTGACCTTCTCCTGATGGTCATGTCCCCCTCGATCCCGCGGGCGCGATGGAAGCCTGATGCATGGGATCTGGCGCGGCGTGCCGAGGTGGTGATGATCAACTCCTTCAACGCCTCCGCCGATGCGTTGCGCACCCTGGCGGAGGAAGTGGCGGCTGCGCGGAACGGGGAGCTCCCGTCAATCCAGGACGTGTCCCGCCCGCTCGCGGAGTGGCAGGATCCGGGCCCGCTGACCATGCTCGCCGCCCTCATGGGCACCCTCCCGGAACCAGCCGGAGACTGAGATGCCGTTGCGCGCCCGCCTGCTGCGAGGGCTGCACGCCCTGTCGGCTGCGCTGGTTGTCTTGTCGGTGCTGCTGGGATATGCGGCCAGCCGGAATGCCGCGACTCTTGGGATTCATATCCCGGCGGGCTTCGCCTCGGCGATCGTCATCGCCTTCACCCACGCGATGACCATGTTCTATTTCGTCGGCACGGGGGTGAGCATGAGGGATGCGTCGGGGTCGAACAGGCGCGCGGCCGCGCTTCTCGCGCGGGCCGACGCGCTGCGCCGGCAGCTTGTCTGGCCGCTGGGGATCGCGGTGCTGCTGCTGATCGCGGCGACCGTGCTGGGAGGGGGCAGCCACACAGGATGGCTTCCCCGGTGGCCGCACGAGGTGGCCTCCTGGCTGGCGCTGGCCGGTGGCCTGCACGCCCATCTCAGGTCGGCGCGGCTCATTTCCGGCAACGAGGGTGTGATCCGCGATCTTGAAGAGGTGCTGGGGATGTGAGCCGCCGCAATCCGGATGGACGCGCCGAGGCGCTGGTGATCGGAGCCGGGCTCGCCGGACTGGCCGTGGCGCGGGGCCTGGCCCGGCGCGGCGCGCGCGTGACGATCCTGGAGGCCGCGGCTGTGCCCGGGGAAGGGTCGGCTTGCTTCGCCTCTGAGGGGTTCGTGCAGGCATGCACGCCCGAGCCGTACCAGCGGATGCTTGCGGCGATCGGGGTTGAGCGGGCCCAGGGCATTCTGGGGCTGTCGCGGCGCAATGCCGCGATGGTGGAGGCCCTGTGCGCGGCACATCCGGGTGCGGCCGCCGCATCGGGGGGTCTCGCCGTCACCACCGATCCGATCGAGCTGGCCGAGCTCGAGGCCGGCGCCGGGGCGCTCGGCTGGGAGATCCTCGCTGACGCGTCCGCCGTGACGTCATGCTCAGGCGCCGTGGGGTTCATCGGAGGCGCGATGCGGCGCGAGGACCTGACGGTCGATCCGGAACGGCTCCTGGCTGCGCTCGAGCTGGAGGCGGTGCAGGCGGGAGCCGAGGTGCGGCGCGGCGCGCGCGTCGAGGCGATCGATGTCTCCGGTGAGCGTGTGACACTGCGGGTCCGGGCCGGCAGCGATGTCCAGGGGGAGGTCGCCGTGCTGTGCAGCGGAGCCGCCTCGCCGGCTCTGCACGCGGCGCTGGCGCCGTGGATCGTGGCGGTGCCCGGTCAGGGGCTCACAATGCGGGGGGCCGCGCGCGCATCCGGGCGCCGCTTTTCACTGAGCGCCAACTTCGGTCATGTCCGGCTCGCCTGGACTCCCGGCAAGCCGTCAGAGGCAGAGGAGCTGCGCGCCTGGACGATCCCCTGGTCGCTGCGGCGCCTGGAAGATCTCGATCACCCCTGCGCGATCGACGCAGCGGCTCAGCAGAAGCTGGAAGGGTACGCGCGCGCCCACGTTCCCGGGATGGAAGAGATGCAGGTGGTCGCGCGGCGCGCCGCGCGCCTGGCCTACACCCAGGACAATCTGCCGCTGGTGGGGCCGCTGCCGGGCCAGCCGCGGATCGTCTGCTGCACGGGCTTTTCCGGCCACGACTGGTCCATGGCGCTGCAGGCGGCCGAGATGCTGGCCGCGGCGCTGTCGGGCAGCCCGCGCGACCCGCTGCTGGAGATCCTCTCGCCGCGCCGCCTCATGGTGGCGTAAGCGCGCTGCGCGCGGCGTCACGCACGAGCGGGTCCTCGCGCAGGTCATCGGCGATCCGGCGCAGGGCCGCCACCGCCTCGGCGTGATCCTTCTGGTCGTGATGCTGCACGCCGTGGCTCCGCAGCGTGTTCCCCAGCGCTACGGCGGCGTTGCGTCTCATGCCGCGCCATGTCGCGCGCCTGATGGCGCTGTCCTGAAAGCGGCGCAGGTAGTCCTCGTGCGTCATGAGCAGCAAATCGATCAGGGCGGGAGCCTGATCATCCGGAGGGCAGGCCTGCGGCTGCGGGTTGTTCCAGGGACAGACCTCCTGGCAGTCATCACATCCAAACACGCGGCTGCCCAGCGGAGCCCGGGCGTATTCGGGAATGGCGCCGCGCAGCTCGATGGTGTGATAGGAAAGGCAGCGGCGGCTGTCCACCATCCTGCCGGGCACGATCGCTCCGGTGGGACAGGCATCGATGCAGAGCCTGCAGGAGCCGCAGCGATCGGCGGCCGGCTCGCCGGGAGGCAGGGCGGCCGTGGTCAGGATCACGCCGAGGAAGAACCACGAGCCCAGCTCGGCGTCGAGCACGAGCGAATTGCGGCCGATCCAGCCCAGTCCCGCCTGCGCGGCGAAGAGCCTCTCGAGGATGGGAGCCGCGTCGACGCAGGGGAGCGCCTTCGCACCGACTGAGCGCGACTCGATGAACTCCGCCAGCAGCCTCAGGCGCTCTCCCACCTCTTCGTGATAATCGCGGCCCGCCGCGTAGCGCGCCACCGCGCCGCGGAACCGGCCGGGGTCTGGACGCGGTGAGCCCGGGCTGGTGTACGGGAAGGCGACGACCACCACCGATCTGACCCCCGGAAGGAGCCGTCCGGGATCGAGCCGGCGATCCCCGCGTGGTCCTCATCCACTCCATCTCGCCGTGCATCCCGGCGCGCAGCCATCGGTCGTAGAACGAGGCCTCTGGTGGCAGCTCCGCGGAGCAGAACCCCGTCTTGGGGAACCCCAGAGCCCGCGCCCGGTCCCCGATGGCATCGGCGAGAGCCGCGGCTGTCATGCGGGACGGGACACTGGCGATCAGAAGGAGGGCTTCAGCTCGGGAGGGATGCTCAGGCCGTGGAAATTGATATCGAGACGGCGCTGCTGATCATCCAGCTTGTCGGAGATGTGGCCGAGCTTGTTGATCTCCTGGCGCTCGTAGGCGGTGTAGTGGAACTCGCAGAACCCCATGAAGTAGAGCGGATCCTGGCAGCGGTAGACCCCGCCATAGCTGCTCAGGAAGCTGCACTGGGGCTTGCGCTGCATGGCGAGAGGCTAGGCATCGGCCTGCCGTGAGTCAAGCGTGAGAGCAGCCGGGTCAGGCGCGCGAGATGCCGTGCGGGCAGACCGGCAACAGGGAGCAGCCGTCGCAGAGCGGGCGGCGCGCCTTGCAGACCCTGCGGCCGTGCTCGATCAGGCGCAGTCCGAAGCTGTTCCACTCGTCGCGCGGGATCACCTTGCAGAGATCCTGCTCGATCCGATCCGCCTGGCGGTTCTGCGTCAGGCCGAGCCTCTGGCTGATGCGGCCGACATGCGTGTCCACCACCATGCCCGGGATGCCGAACGCTTCGGCGAGGACCAGGTTGGCCGTCTTGCGCCCCACCCCGGGCAGCGCCACCAGCTCCTCCATGGTGCGCGGGACCTCACCGTCGTGCCGCCGGACCAGTGCGTCGCAGATCCCGCGGATCGAGCGTGCCTTGCTGCGGAAGAAGCCGGTGGAACGGATGTCCGTTTCGATCTGGCTTTGCGGCGCGGAGGCGTAGTCGGTCGCCATGCGGTAGGCACGAAACAGCGCAGGCGTGACCTGGTTCACCCGGACATCGGTGCACTGGGCCGACAGCACCGTGGCGACCAGCAACTCCAGCGGGTTGGAATGATGCAGGGCGCAGCGCGCCTGCGGATAGTCCTTCGCCAGCAGCGTCAGGATCTTCCGGACGCGCGGCCGGTCCTCGGGCGCAGGCCGGCGGGACAGCGCGGCGCGGGGCGTGGGAGTCATGCGCGGTCCAGCTTGTGCGAGCACATGGTTCAGGCGCCGTCCGGCTCGAGAGGGTAGAGGACCAGTCCCGTGAGGATCTTCGGATAGAAGTAGGTCGATTTCTGCGGCATCCGGAGTCCGGCCGAGGAGACGTCCCTGAGCTGTCCCGCCCGGGTGGCGTTGAGCAGAAAGGCCGCCCGGGCTTCGCCCGAGTCCACCCAGCCCAGGGCGCGCGCCGCGTCCTCGGTGTAGGCCAGGTGCCCGCCGGATCGCTGGGCCTCCTCGGAAAGTCCGAGGGCCTTCTCCAGGACAATCCGGTGGAGCACGACGACATCGAGTCCGCGCAATGGCCCGGGCACGCCGGCCATCGCTTCGTGCTCTGCGAGGCCCGGACTGGACACCAGCAGGACGAAGCTGCCGGATCCGCTGTACAGCGCGATCGCCTGGCGGCCGCGGTCCGACATCTCATGAAGACGGCGCGCCATCTGCGCCGGGCGCGGCTCGTATCCTTCGAACGCAAACCGCTTGACCTCCATGTGCGGGGCGACACCGGAGACGAGCCGCTCGACGTCGAAGCCATCGAGCTCCCTCAGGACGCGGTGGTAGGGCAGGATGGTCAGTCCGGGAGAATCGGCGTCGGTGAGATAGGCGGGCATGAGCTCCTCGGGCCCCGGGCCGGCGGATCCGGAGCCATGGGGGCGCAGCCGATCGCGCAGGAGCCGCGCCGCGGCATACCGATGGTGGCCATCAGCGATCCAGAGGGGGCGGTGAGCCAGCCCGGCGCAGAGTGCTTCCACAACGGCGGGATCCGCCAGCCGCCACAGGCGCGTCTCCACGCCGGCGTCGTCGGTGGCCCATCGATCGGCAGGCCGGTTCAGCGCGGCCTCGAGCAGCGGTGTGATTGTCCTTTCAGGATCGGTGTAGAGAAGGAAGATCGGCGAGAGATGGCAGCGCGTGGCCGCCATCAGCTCGAGGCGATCGGTGCGAGGGGCGTCCATCGTCGCCTCGTGCGGCAGGACGACTCCAGAGGCTTCGTCCTCGATCCGCAGGCACCCGATGACCCCCAGCCGCGTGCGCTCCGGCATGCCGCGCGTGGCGTAGCGTTGCGCGACGACGTACAGCGACGGGCGCTCCTCGCGCACCAGGGTTCCATCTTCGCGCCACTGGCGCAGAAGGGACGCCGCGCGCTCGTAGCGTGCGGGCGGGGCTCCTTCGGGCAGATCCACGTGGACGATGTTGTGCGGATCGCGCGCGCGCAGGCGCGCGGCCATCTCAGCCGAGATCACATCGTAGGGAGGGGCGACGACCCGCGTGAGGTCTTCGACGCGCGCCGAGCTGTACACAAGCCCACGTAATGGCACGAGAGTTGCCAGGATCGTACCTCACGCCGGATTTTGAATTGTGGGGTGCGGGTCGGGCGCATTATGCGCGGCCCCGGATTGACTGTCAATGCACGCAGAGCATGTTTTCTAGCCCGCTTTTCTCACCAGGTTTCGTCGCGAGACCTCGCAGATGCCGTCAGGCCGAGCCGCGAGGACGCCCGGCATGGCGAGCAGATCCGCGGTCGCAGCAGGAATCTGGTGAGAAATGCGGGCTAGATCGATTGCCCGATAACCGAGGCAAGCAGCGCGAGGTCAACTCCGTCCACGTTGCCGTCGGCGTTGAGATCGGCGGCGGGATCGAAGCCAGCGTCGCCGTCGCGCGTTCCGAACGCCGCCCCGAGCAGCATGAGATCAGCGCCATCGACCGCTCCCGAGCCGTTCAGATCTGCCCGGGCCACGGCAAACGCGACGGAAACGCCGTCTGGCAGCCGGGCGATCTGCCCATCGGGGTTGACGACCTTGAGCTCGCGTGGGCCGGGGGCCGCGAGCGCGTCGGCGGCCACCGACATGGAGATCCGGGTCGCCGACTGGATGACAACGGAGGAAATGGTCACTCCCATTCCCGCGGTCACGATGGCTCCCTCGCGGAATCCCGACCCGTCGATCTGCGCCGTCGTGGTGGTTCCCTGCGTGAGGGTGATCGGCGGCGCCGGCGCCAGCGCCGGTGACGGATGGCAGAACCGCGCAGTGGAGACCTCCACATCATCGAGATACCAGCCCGCGCCCGTGATGTTGTTGAGGATCAGCTCGTTGACGTCGTTCCAGAGCCGGAAGCGGATCCGGATGGCCTTCCCGGCGAACGGTGTGAGGTCGAACTCCACGAGCTCCCAGTCGCCCGATTGTCCCGCGAAAACAGGGGTCCCCTCCACCAGCGGGTCTCCATTGACGGAGTCGGTCAGATCGGTGTAGCCGCCGATCGGCTCGATGTAGACCGGTGTGTTGATTCCTTCAATCGCCACCTCGACCCATCCGGAATCGTCGAATGAGTTGGGAGGCTCGTCGGCGTAGATGTCGTACCAGTGCCAGAATCGAAGCCGCGCCGACGTGACGCTGCTCAGATCGATGCGGGGGGAGATGAGCGTGCTGTTGGTCCCTCCGTTGTACGAGCCGAGCAGGTCGGTGCCGTAGACGCGGCTGCCGGAGACTGCGGTCGCGGGACCGTCCTGGTAGGAGGGACTGGGGATGCCGCGCTGCCACTCGATCTGGAATCCTGAAGTGGTCCAGCCGGGATCGGGCCCCTCCATGTCGTCGGTAAACAGGATGGTGCGGTCGATCGGCTCGACCACCAGACCGGGCGCGCCCGGGGAGCTGGCGCCACGGTTGCCCCCCGCATCCTCGGATGCCACCGCCGCCCGATAGGCTGTGCAGCTCTGCACTCCCTCCAGGCGCATGGTGTGCCCTTCCACCAATGCGTGCCCGGCGGCCGCGATGGCCGGCGCTCCCGCCGGCGTGATGGGCACCAGCGATGCCTCGCTGGTTGCGGGACGATCGGATTTCCACCGCGCCACCACGCTGCCGCGCCCGTCGTGGGACAGCGTGATCCGCGAAAGCGACAGCGCCTCGCACCCGGTCACAGGGAGGCTGGCCGCCGCGTCGCGCACCGCGCCCTGCCCGTCGTCGGCGTCCTGATAGATCGCCGTGATCTGATCTCCGGCCGCCGCGCGCAGCGTGCCCGGTGCGCCCGTGGCCGAGAGAGGGATGGAGCCGAAGAACAGGCCCGTCGCATTGTCCGACTCGATAAGAGTGATCTGCAGCGCGCCGCCGCCGCTGCTGCTGGCGGTGATCGCCAGGGTGTCGGGCTGCAGGGGATCCAGGTCGAGATCGGTGTCATGCACGCTGACCGGCAGCGACGTTGCGGCGCAGGTGACGGTGTCGCGGCCCAGGGCCAGACGGCCTGCGCGGCAGGGCGTCTCGGCGGACAGCTGCACGTCGTCGAGGCGCCAGCCGACGCCGGGATGGCCCGCGGAGGCCTCGATGAAAACCCGGAAGCGGATCCGGGTGGTGACCCCGGCCACGGGCGAGAGATCGATCTGCCCCGCCACCCACCCCGCAGAGTCTCCGGAGTATCCCCGGAGGCGCTGGCCCGCGCCACCGGCTTCAGGGTCGAGGAAGCCCGGATAGCCGCCGTCCGGCTCCAGCCTGATCCACCTCACGCCGTCCCACGCTTCGATCCATCCACCGTCGCCGCCGAGGAAGCTGGTGGCAAAGGAATAGCTGTGGAGAAAGCTCAGCCGCGGATTGGACACGCCGATCAGGTTGATATCCGGCGACACCAGCACGAAGTCATCGTCCACGGTGCCGGAGGGTCGCGTGTAGCTTCCGGATGGCGCCATCACGGCGGTCCCCGTCCCGCCGGCGAGGCTCCAGGTGTCTCCCTGTCCAAGATGCGTCCACCCCGGGGCCGTTCCGGAGAAGGTCTCCGAGAAGAGTGTGATGGTGCGCGACATGCGCACCCGGCGGGGTCCCATCGTGGCGTCCTCGCGCGCCAGGTTGCCCGCGGGATCGGACGAAGCGACCGTGAACCAGTATTCGCCGCAGGCCGCAAGGCCGCCGACCCGCACCATGTGCTGCGTGGTGAGCGCCGGGTTGATGACACTGGAGGCAAGCGTGGGATCGGTGCCGAACAGGACGCGTGAATCAGACGGCGTGTCGGTGGACCAGGCCACCTCGAATCCGTCGGGGAAGACCCGCCTCACCTGTGCCGGTCCGAGCGCTGGCGGCGCGCAATCCAGCACGCGGGCGGTGGCGGTCCTTTCGACCGCCTGCCCGGTGCCATCATCGGCGTCGTCGTAGACCACGGACACCACGTCCCCGTCGAGCACGGCGAGCGTTCCCGGCGCATCGACGCTGGCGGCCGGCAGCGAGCCCTCGAAGATGGCCGTGGCGGCTCCTGTCTCGTGCAGCACCAGCGTTTCGCCCGCTGGCTCAGCCTGGCTGGCCAGCAGCACGGCGACCGTCTCCGCGGCCAGAGGATTGAGATTCAGGTCTCCGTCCTGCACCTGGACCTGGATGCTGGAGCCGTTGCACGGGTACTCCGATCGATCGAGGAGCACGAAGCCATCGTGGCAGGGCCGGGAGACCAGCACCTGCACATCATCCAGGTACCAGCCGGCGCGCGGGATCGACGTGCTGTCGGCCCTATCGTGCACCAGGTGAAAGCGGAGACGGATCGTGCGCCCGACCCAGTCATCGAGCTGGAAGCGGGCCTGCTGCCAGCCGCCGCTCGTCCCCGCATAGCCGCCCGCGCCGAATGGCGTGTAGGGATTCGAGGCGATCCGATCGGGGTAGCCGCCCGCAGGCACGATGTAGGTCCACGTGGCGCCCCCATTGTCGCTGACCTCTACGAAGGCTCCATCATCGAAGCCGTCAGGCGGTCCCGGGAACGAGTGGATGTCATACCAGTGCATGAAGGTGAGCGTGACTGCCTCGGCGCCCGACAGGCTCACCGGGGGCGAGACGAGCACCATGTCCGCGCCTTCTTCATAGAATCCGCCCAGATCCGTGCCCCACACCGCGGAGCCCGAGAAGGCCGCGCCCGGGCCGCCGGGGACGCCGGGAGCGGGCGCTCCGAGCTGCCATTCGTCATGTCCCGCCACGGGCGCAGGCAACCCTGTGTGAGACCATGACGGGGCCCCCGACTCGAAGTCATCGAGGAATACGGGGTGGTCGTCGGAGCCGCCGAAATGAAGCGGCGCTCCAGCGTCTGAGGCCACTGCGGCATTGAGCAGGGAATCGGCCGATGTGATCGTGAAGTAGACGTTGCCGCATGCCGACAGGCCGGGCAGCGGAACCTCATGAGAGGTGCTCATGCCGGCGACGCTGGCCATCAGCCCCAGGGAAGGATCCGCGCCGTAGTTGACGACCGACGTGGACGGCTCGTCCGTCACCCAGGTGAGCGTGGCTCGATCCGAGGAGCGTCCTTTCAGCCTGATGTCCGTGATCGCGGGCGGAGTGCAGTCCGTCACGCTCGTCGCGGCCTGCACGCGGCGGGAGAGATGGCGCCCGTCGTCGGCGTCGTCGTAGGCGATGGTGACCATGTCTCCCTGGGACACTTCCAGCGCGCCCGGAGTGGCGGAGGCAACCAGGGGCAGCAGCGCGGTGAAGAAGCCGGTGGCGGCGCCGGTCTCGGTCATCTGCACGGTCAGCGGCGCCGGCTGCGTCGGGCTGGAGGCCTCCACGACGATCGCGCCCGGCGCGAGGGGATCGGGATCGGCGTTCGCGTCCGACAGGGAGACCAGCAGACTCTGCAGGCAGCCGACGCTGGCAGGCGAGACGGTCAGCCTGCCTGCCTCGCAGGCGCCGGCGCCCGCGGGCATCTCGTACACCTCCGGCGAGAATGCGCTCTCGTTGCCGAGCCTGTCGAAGGAGGTCACCGCGACGAAGTGCGGAGAGCAGGAGCTCAGCGCCGTCAGCGGCAGGCTGGCCACGGCCGCCTCGCTGCGCACCGGAGAGGCTCCCTGGAACGCGCCGACTCCGGAGTAGGTCGGGCCGGTCCCATCCGTGTCGTAGTTGACGCGGAAACCCTGCAGATCGGGAGCGGCTCCTGGCAGCGGCGGATCCCAGGAGACCTCGAGCCGGCCCGCGCCTGCAACACCGGCGCGCACTGCGGAGGGGGGCGGGGGCGCATCGCACTCAGGCACCAGAGCTGCGGCGGTGGACACTGCAGGATGCCCGGAGCCATCGTCGGCGTCGCTGTAGCTGACCTCCACCTGGTCGCCCGGACTCACCATGAGAGTTCCCGGTGACGCGGTGCGGGAGAGCTGGATCGTGCCCGAGAACTCGCCGTCGAGGAGAGGCGACTCGCTGAGCACCGCCGCGCCGCTTCCCGACTGGGATACGGCCTGGACGGTCACGCTGTCGATCGACGGCGTCCGATTCATGTCGCTGTCCGAAAGGTGTATGACGACTCTGCCGGAGCAGCCATACTCGCTCGCGTCCAGGCGGAGCCTTCCCTCGTGGCAGCTTCCCTCCGCGGTTACTTCGACGTCGTCCAGATACCAGCCGGCCCCGAGGGGTCCGCCGTGGGCTTCATCCTGCCAGAGGTGAAAGCGGACCTGGACGATCGATCCGCTGAAGCTGGACAGGTCGAAGGCCGCGGTCTGCCAGCCGGTGAAGATGCCCGCGTAGACGCGCGCACCCGCCGTCAGCCACGGATTGCCGGGGTCGATCGTGTCCGGATATCCCCCCGCCGGCTCGATCAGGGACCATGTGAGGCCGCCATCGTTGGTGATCTCCACCCAGCCGCCATCGTTGAGCGACGCGGGGGGCTGCCCGCCCGCGATATCCACGTAGTGGTGGAATCCCAGCTGCGCTCCGACAGCATCGCGCAGATCGATCGGCGGTGAGACCAGCGTGGCGTCTGCTCCCGGACTGTAGAGACCATCGAGATTGGTGCCCCAGGCCCGGCTGCCCGCGCCCAGCGGCGGCGCCAGGGCGGGATGCCCCAGCTCCCAGTCATCGATCGATCCCGGACCTCCCGCCGCGGCATGGCTCCAGCCCGTGGCAACACTCTCCAAGTCGTCGTGGAAGATCCTGCGGCGGCCCGTCGGGCCGGGGCCGGTGCTGAAGACGAGCGGCGCCGGCGGAGCCTGTCCCATGAGGCCTGCGTCGTCCGTCGAGGAGACCTGAAGCCTGTAGACGGTGCACGCCGCAAGCCCCGTGAGGGTGAGGGCATGTCCCGTCACCTGCTTCGAATCGGTGAAGATCTGCGCCGGCCCCGAAGGCGGGAGGAGGCGTACCTGGCTGTCCGCCGGACGGTCAGTGCGCCATTCGATGGTGGCGCTCGCGTCTCCTGTCCGCGCGATGCGCAGTCCGGCGATCCCCGGGGGAGCGCAGCGCGCGACGCTGGAGGCCTGCCTCATAACGGGCTGGCCGCTGTCAGGATCGATCTCGGAGTAGCTGGAGGCGACGACCGATCCGTGCGACGCCATGAGAAGACCGTCACCGGCGGCGGGCGCTCCGGATCGCACGTCGATGCGGCCGTTGAACAGACCGCTGTCGGGCGGTGATTCGTCCAGGACCACGAACTCCTGATCGCCGCCCGAGCTCGCGCTGACGGTCGTGCGGACCACGCCGCGCAGTCCGCTGTCGGCCAGCCTGATCTGGAGCGGCTGCCCGCAGACGGCGCCGGGCTGGACAAAGGAGATCTGTCCGCGCGCTGCCGGGATGCGGGCATTGTTCACATAGAGCGCGAAGTCCTGATCGGTTTCACCCGGTCTGGACGGCAGACCGTCGCCGGCGATGTTGGAGGCGCGCACCATCACGGTGAAGTTGCGGGCCGCAGCAGGCAGGACCACCATCTCGACGTTGTTGCGCACGTCGGGCCGGCCTCCTGAGATTGAGAGACCGTCGTGCATCACATTGCCGAAATATGTCTGCCCATTGCTTTCGACGACGAGATCCAGATCGTTGACGAAGGACCATCCCAGCACTGTCCCCGGCGCGTCCGTCCAGGCCAGCGTCACCACCACCCGCCGGTTGGGGTCCTCGGCAACCATGGGTCCCACGATCTCCTCGTCGCCGGTGGCGGTCATGACGACCGTCTGATCGATGACAACGCGCCCTTCACGCCGCGCGAACGCCCCGAGGTCCACACGCCCCCAGCCTTGTTCGGCATTCGGCCGGAACGTGGTGTTGGAGGGAAGCGCGGGCGTGGTACCGAGGTCATGCGTGTGGTTGATCAGGATCGCCTTGAGCATCGCCGGCGAGGGCCAGGAGCCGGTGCTGCGCCGGAACAGCTCTGAAGCCAGCGCGGCGGCGCCTGACACGTGGGCCGCGGACGCGCTCGTGCCTGAGGTGAGCGACGAGAGGCTCTGCCCGGCGGGATACCAGGGGTTGCAGTTGCCGATACCGTTATAGTGCTGCGAGCGGGAGGCAAGCGATTGAATGTGGCTGCCCGGCCCCACGACGTCCGGCTTGATCCGGCCATCCGACGAGGGCCCGCGGCCACCCAGCGCCAGGACGTGGTCCACGTGGTCGGCCATCGAGCTCGACACACCGCAGCCGTCATTGAAACCGGGCCGGTAGTTCTCGCTGCTCGCGACACTGAGCACATTCTTGGATGTGGAGGGCCAGCTGACGGAGCGGGCGCGGGGCCCGAGGTTGCCGGCGGAGAAGATCGGCAGGAATGGCTGATCGCCGTCGTTGGGATCGCGGTTGGCGTCCCGCACCAGCGCGTCGTACTCCTGATCGATCGTGTTGTAGGCGGAGCCCTGCCCGCCCCACGAGTTGTTGCCGATGCGCGCGCCCGAGGCCGCCGCGGCGGCCACCAGCGCCGTGAAGGAAGGCCCCGGCGCGAACGCGCCCGAGCATGTGAAGATGCGCGTGGAGCCGACGCGCACCGTGGGAGCCACACCCAGCCCCAGCAGGTACCCTTCGGCGTCGGTCTGCGCTGTGCTGCCTCCGGCCCCGGCGATGATCCCGGCCATGCTGGTGCCGTGCCCCGCGCAATCATCGAGCATCCCCTCGCCGGTGAAGTCGCGCGCGTAGGCCACGCGCCCGCGCAGGCCCGGATGGACGACCTGCACGCCGCCGGTGTCGATGCCGGTGTCGGTCACGTCCACGAGGATCGCGGACACGTCGTCCAGGTCGTTGTCGGCCAGCCATCCTTCATACCCCGGCGCCAGCGGGCGGTTGGCCTTCGTCATGCCGGCCATCACCAGGTCGCTGCGCTCGTCGTGGAGTGTCGGAGGCAGATACGGCTCGACCCAGACAACCTCGGGCTCGGCCGCCAGCTCGGCGGGGGCTCCCGGGGGCAGCAGCGCGCGGATGGTGGTGACCGGACCGATCTCCTGGGCCTCCATCAGGATCGACAGGGCCATTGCCCGGATGCGATCCACCACCGCCTCGTGATTCCCCGCGCGCACCACCTGGAGTGAAACGGGCTGCGGTGATTCATCGGTTGAAAGCTCCGCGCTGAGGCGATCCAGCTCGGCAAGCGGCTCGCTCCACTGCAGGGGCAGGCCCGACTGCCCCAGCGAGGCGGCGTCGGGTGTCCAGACGAGATATGCGTTGTGCGGGATGTATGAGATCGGGATGCGCCCGTCGTTGCGCAGCGCTTCGATCCACTCCGGCTTGAGCGGCCCCTGGAACTGGACGATCTCCAGGCCGCCGCCGGCTCCCGCGCGCGATGCCAGGCTGCTGGCCGCCCCAAGGCCCGCGCTCGTGTCGATCGTGCGCCGGTGCAGGTGGATCGTGCCGGGCACCTGGAACCCCCCGAGCGCCGTCTCCAGCACCGGCAGAGCGGCCGCCGCGGATTCGAGCGAGCGCACAAGCAGCCGGGACGGGGCCGACTCATCGGCTCCGTACCGCTCGAGGATCTCCACACGCCCCTGGGCCACCAGCGCCTCGAGTGCCTCCGAGGGCGGCGCGAGGAACCTCGCACCCGCGGCCGGAGCCGGGTGCGGCGCCGCCCGCATCGGGTATTCCCCGGGCTGCGCGAGCAGACAGGCGGCCGCGCAGAGGCCCAGGGCCAGCCGGGAGCCACTCCGGGAGCGATGCGTCATCTTCTTCATTTTGCCGCCTTGACCCTGATGGAGCTGCTCTCGAACGTCGCCTGCAGCGGCTGCGCCCGCGGGTCGAGCACCGAGGCTCTGACGAAGCTCAGCGCGCTGGTTCCTTCCCTGAGGGCTCTGAATCTCAGGCGGCAGAGGGTTCCCTTGCCGGCCAAGCCGCGATCGGATCGCAGACGGGAATGCCCGACGATCAGGGCCCCCGCCGCGGTGGCGGACACGCGCGTCATGAATGCGGTCGACGAGCCGTCGCGCTTCAGGAACGGCCCCTCGAGCATCATGGAAGTGAGCGGCTCGAGCACCTCGGGGTCGTAGACCAGCATGAACGGGACGCTGCCGACGTTATTTGCAGCGCGGATCTGGATGTCGACCGTCACGATCTTGCCGACGCGCACCTGCGCCTGGGCCGGGAGGGCGCGCACCCGCGTCTGCGGGGCCGGCGCGCCGGAGAGCGGCTGAGAGAAGGCCGCCAGGATGAGGCAGGAGGCGACGATCGCGCCGAGGCGGAGCCTCGGATGCCGGTCGGACAGATTGAAAGCGGGCTGCGGGCCGGGCACGGACTTCCGCCGTCGAGAGAGAGGACCGATCCCCTGCATGTTGGACCCGCACGGTCGTCCGCGGGTTGGCACCAGATGGCTCATCGCCTGCCGCTTCTGCAGCGTGGCGGGGGCCGGCAGGGATTTCCGATCGCGCTGTCGGCGCGCCACAGCCGATCTGCGGCAGATGCTATCAGAAGAAGTCAATGCCGGTCAACAAGTTGAGCCAGGACGGGGGTGCGGATTCAGGGGGTGGGTTGCAGGCCAGCCGCGATCCGGTCGAACTCAGGGGTCATCGAGAGCGGCGCCAGCTCGGGGTCCTGCCTCATCCAGGCCAGCTGGGTATATCCGGCGGCCACAGCGCGCCTGAGCCATCCCAGGGCCTGGTCGCTCCTGCCGGCGATCGCCAGGGCCCGGATGACGGAAAGGTCGACCACGTAGTCGCGCCGCGCTTCCAGAAGATCCGCCCGGCCTTCGAGGCTGGCGACCATCCGGGCCATCGACGCCGTGTCTGACGACTGCTGCGCCAGGCGCGCCCAGGCCACGTGCAGCGACGCCAGCGCTTCGGCCGCGCGCGGCGGCACCGCCGCCGCGGCCCCCTGCTCGAGCAGCTGCAGCCCCTTCCCGGGCAGCCGGTACTCCGCGTAGAGGTCCGACAGCGAGATGAACAGCTCAGGGGGCGCTTCGGGGTGGGCAACCGCGGCAAGCATGACTGCGGCGGCCTTCTCCACATCCCGCGACTTGAGATGAATGCGCGTCTGGCCCTCCCAGGCGGCGTAGATCAGCCGCTGGGGAGACAGCGGACCGCGCGTGGCGTCGGGCCAGCCTGCCACCATCTCATCCCAGGCCTGCATCGCTTCCCGATCCCTGCCGAGCTGCTCGAGGCAGAGCCCCTTGTAGTAGAGGACGGTACCGTCCGACAACCCGCGCCGCGTCCGGAACGAAGCCTTCTCCAGCGCCCCGAGCGCCGCTTTCCAGCTCGCCCTCTTCATGAGCGAGCGTGCCATGTAGAGATGCGCCCGGCCCGACTCTTCGGGATGAGTCGCCAGCAACGACTTGTACAGCGCCGCCGCCGCGCGCAGGTTGCCACCTTCTTCATAGGCTGAGGCCAGCTGGAGGCGCGCGGGAGTGAATTCCGGAGCCAGGATGATCGCGTTGCGGAATGCCGCTGCGGCTCCGGGGTCGTCGCCGGACAGCAGCCGCACGTTGCCGGAGAGATGGTGCGAGATGGGACTCTCGGGGCGCAGCGCAAGGGCGCGCCCGATCGCCTCGCGCGCCCCTTCAGTATCACCCCGCGCGGCGCGGACGACGCAGGCGGTCTGCAGCGCGGGGATCGAGTCGCCATCCAGCTCGACAGCGCGGGCTGCCTCGAGGCCCGCCTGCTCGGCTTCCAGGTTGGCCAGCAACGCGCCGGCCAGCGCGGCGCGCGCCGGAGCCGAGGCAGGGTCGAGGCGCACCGCTTCGCGGGCGTGCTCGACGGCCAGCGGCGCCAGCTCGTCGTCCTCGACGGTGCGCCGCGCGCTCACCGCGGCGTAGATCCGTGACAGGGTGGCGCGGACGCAGCTCGCCGACGCGTAGATCAGGGCGGCGTCCTCCATCATCCGGCGCGCCGCTGCCAGGTGCCGTGGGTCACCGTCCTCGATCATGGCCTCGGCCCGCGTGCAGAGCACGGAAGGAGGCAGCGTCGTCCCGGACTCGGCAGAGGCCTCGTGCTCGACAAGAGCGGCCGGCTGCTCCGGCTTGTCCGCGGCCATCCCCGGCGCCGGGACGAGCGCCAGCAGCATCCATCCCAGGGCTTGTCGTGTCTGTGTCATCTCATTCGGCGAACAGGGGAGGCTGCCATGCGGCATCGCGCGGCGCCAGGTTGTGCAGGCCCAGTCCGATCAGGCGGACCGGCTGCCCGCCCGCCCGCGTGCGGCCGAGGAGGGCGCGGCCTGCGGCGAAGATCGCTCCGGCCGAGTCGAACGGCGCCCGCGGTGTGAGGCTGCGCGTGATCGTGGTGAAGTTTGCGTAGCGCAGCTTGAGGACCACGGTGCGCGCCCGGAGATGCTCGCGGTCGAGCGCGTGCTCCAGCTCTTCAGAGAACCTCCCCAGAAGCTCCTCGAGCTGCGCCGTGCGGATGGTGTCGGCCTCCAGCGTCCGCTCCGACGAGATCGAGCGGGTTTCCCGGTTGCTCACCACGGGGCGATCGTCGTCGCCATGCGCCATCCTGATCAGGCTTCCGGCGAACGAACCGATGACGGCGGCGACCTGCTCGCGCGGCGCGCGCCCGAGCTGGCCGATCGTCTCCCATCCGTGCGCCCGCAGCTTCTCTTCGGTCACCGGGCCCACGCCCCAGAGACGCCGCACCGGCAGCGTCTCCAGAAACACCCGTGCCCGCGCCGGCCGCACCACGGTCAGTCCGTCGGGCTTGCCCACGTCCGAGGCGATCTTGGCCACCAGCTTGTTGGGCCCGACGCCTGCCGAGGCCGTCAGGCCGAGGGCGGCGCGGATCTCCATCTTGATCCGCACGGCCAGCTCGGTGGCGGGCGGGCCGGCCGCGGTCACGTCGAGAAACGCCTCGTCGAGAGAAAGTGGCTCGACGAGCGGCGTGATGCGGCGCAGGATCCCCATGATCTCGCGTGATACCTCGGCGTAGCGGCCGATGCGCGGCCGCACGCAGATCAGCCCGGGGCAGAGCCGCACTGCGGAGCGCATCGGCATGGCCGAGCGGACACCAAACGCGCGGGCTTCGTAGGAGGCGGCCGACACGACACCCCGGCCCGCCGGATCGCCGCCGACGGCCACCGCCTTGCCCCGCAGATCCGGGTTGTCGCGCTGCTCCACCGACGCGAAGAAGGCATCCATGTCCACATGGATGATCTTTCGGGGGCCAGGCTGTGTCCCGGGGACGCTGCCTGCATGTGGAGTCTCGACCAGCGGCATCGTGGGCGAGAGTATAGCGGGGGCCGGAGACGGTGCACATTGACACTGCGCGCGGCAGCGCAGTAGAGTGCCCGCCGTCGTTTCGTCCGCGAGGAAGGATTGATGCGCCGCGCTTTTCTGATGCTTCTGCCGCTGCTGATCGGCCCGGGAACGTTCGCCCACGTCGGAGCGCCCGTGGATCAGGAGAGGCCCGCTCCGACGTTCAAGCTCGAGAAGCTGACCGATCGCATCTGGTGCCTGTTCGGCCAGGGGGGCAACGTCGGCTTCCTGGTCACCGGCGCCGGCGTGCTGGTGGTCGACGATCAGTACGAGCAGCTCGCCGCGGGGATCGTGGAGCAGATCAAGAGCGTCACCGACAAGCCGATCCGGTACCTCGTCAACACGCACTATCACGGCGATCACACCGGCGGGAACAAGACCTTCATCAAGCTGGCGGAGATCATCGCACACGAAAACGTCAGGGGCCGGATGCTGGATTACCCCCTGGTGATCCAGAAAACCTTCCCCGGCCGCGCGGAGGCGATCCAGCAGGAGCTGACCACGCTGAGCGACCCCAACGATGCCTACCGCGTCAGCCTCGAGAAGGATCTCGGCCTGATGCGGTTCTTCATGGACGACGCCGCCCGCTTCGACAGCAAGGCAGCGGCTCCTCCCGGCCTGACGTACGACAATCGGATGAAGGTCTGGCTCGGCGGCCAGGAGATCCAGATCCACCATACGGGCGCCGGCCACACGGATGGCGATTCGATCGTCTGGTTCAGGACGGAAAGAGTGCTCCACATGGGGGACCTCTTCTTCAATGGCATGTATCCGTTTATCGATGCTCTGGGGGGCGGCTCCTCCCGCGGCTACGTGGAGGGGATCGACTTCGCGCTGAGCCTGGTCCCGGCCGACACCAAGGTGATCCCTGGCCACGGCCCGGTCACCGACATACCCACGCTGCGGCGGACGCGGGATTTCCTGGTCGATCTGAGGACCCAGGTGGAGAGGGCCGTCCGGTCGGGCATGTCCAAGGCTGATGCCATCCGGGCCATCAAGATGGAAGCCTACCCGGAGATCAAGCCCGCCTTCCGGACCCTGGGGAACAACATCGCCGTCATCTACGACGAGCTCAAGTCGGGCCAGTAGTTACCTCTCCCGATTATCAGGGTTTTTCCTGGTGGTCCCGGCGCCGGATCGAGGTATTCTCCTCCGTACAAGGCAACCAGGAATCCCTGGCCCGGCATCGAAGATGCGCCCATGCGACAGCGCATCCCATCGAGGTGATCCATGGGACCCAACCGAAGCGCAATACCCGGCAGTGAAGGACCCCGCGAAGAAAGCCAGGTAGAGACGGCCGGCTCGGTGCTGGCGGAATGCCTGCTGGCAGCCCCCGCGGGAGACACCTCACAGTCCTGACAGCACCGCCACCGGGCACCTGACTTACGCCCGCCGCGCGCGGCTATACTCCCGGCTCGTCCTCGCACACCACGGGAGGTGTCCATGAGATCGACGACCGGGCGCAGCCGTGTCAGAACGCTGATCGGCTTTCTTGTTGCAGCGGGACTGCCCTCCGCACCGGCGCTGTGCGCCGCCACGCCAACTGCCACAGAAGCGGCTGCCTTCATCGACGCCGCCGAGGCACGGCTTCTGGATCTCTCCATCACGGCGGGCCGCGCCGCATGGGTGCAGTCCAACTTCATCACGGAGGACACCGAGCTGCTGTCGGCCGAAGCGAATCGCGCGCTGATCGAAGCCACGGTCGAGCTTGCTTCGGAGGCGACTCGTTTTGCGGGCCTGAAGCTCCCGTACGATGTCGAGCGCAGGCTCAAGCTCCTGAGGACCTCCGTGTCGCTGGCGGCTCCCCGCGATCCGGCCCGCGTGAAGGAGCTCTCCGAGATCGCCGCGCGGATGGAAGGGATTTACGGCAGGGGGCAGTACTGCCGCAGCGGCGGGGAGTGCTTCGACATCGGCAAGATCACGCGCCGGCTTGTGGAAAGCCGCGATCCGGCCGAGCTGCGGGAGATGTGGGAGGGCTGGCACACGATTTCCCCCCCGCTGCGGCCGCTCTATCAGCGCTTCGTCGAGCTGGGCAACGCCGGGGCCCGGGAGCTGGGTTTCGGCGACATGGGAGCGATGTGGCGCTCGGGATATGACATGACGCCGCAGGCGTTCGAGTCGGAGCTGGAGCGGCTCTGGAGCCAGGTGCGCCCGCTCTACGAGGCGCTGCACACGCACGTGCGGGCGCGGCTGGCCGAAAAATACGGCCAGACGGTCGTGCCGCCCTCAGGCCCGATCCCGGCCCACTTGCTCGGCAACATCTGGAGCCAGAGCTGGACCAACATCTACGACATGGTCGCCCCTCCCGGGGGCGACCCCGGCTACGACCTCACGGCGCTGCTGCGCAAGCGCGGTCCGGATGCCAGAGAGATGGCGCGCTACGGCGAGCGCTTCTTTCTGTCGCTGGGGTTCGATCCGCTGCCGGCCACTTTCTGGGAGCGCTCCCTCTTCACGCAGCCGAGAGACCGCGACGTGGTCTGCCACGCCAGCGCCTGGAACGTCGACCAGGATGACGACCTGCGGATCAAGATGTGCATCGAGATCAACGAAGAGGACTTCGTCACCATCCACCACGAGCTGGGACACAACTATTACTACAGGGCCTACCGGCCGCTGCCGCACCTGTACCGCAACGGCGCCAACGATGGATTTCACGAAGGGATCGGCGACACCCTGGCCCTGTCGATTACTCCTGAATACCTCGTCAAGGTGGGGCTGCTGGACAGGGCTCCGGGCCCGGAGGGGGACCTGGGCCTCCTCATGAAGATGGCGCTCGACAAGGTGGCGTTCCTTCCATTCGGTCTCGTGATCGATTCCTGGCGCTGGAAGGTCTTCTCCGGGGAGGTCTCCCCGCAGGGCTACAACGCAGCCTGGTGGAAGCTGAGGACCCAGTACCAGGGGATCGCCCCGCCGTCGCCTCGCTCGGAGGCGAGCTTCGATCCGGGCGCCAAGTACCACGTGCCCGGCAACACTCCCTACATGCGCTACTTCCTGGCCGACATCCTGCAGTTCCAGTTCCACCGGGCGCTGTGCCGGGCTGCAGGGTATTCGGGCCCGCTGCACCGCTGCTCCATCTACGACAACACGCAGGCCGGCGCGCGCCTCATCAGGATGATGCAGATGGGAGCCAGCCGCCCCTGGCCCGATGCGCTCGAGGCGATCAGCGGAGAGCGGGAGATGGACGCCGGCGCCATGCTGGAGTATTTCGCGCCGCTGACGGCGTGGCTGAAGGAGCAGAACCGGGGGCGGCCGGCGGGATGGTGACGTCACGGCGCGGCATGGCGGGCCCCTCTGCTGTGCGGTATGATCGCCGCCGCGGTATCTGGCCGCGGCAACCGGCAGAAAAGGAGCGCGACGGATGAAGGCTCGACATGGTGGATTGCTCGGCGTCATGGCGGCGGCCGTGTTGCTGAGCGGCCTGGTGTTCGCAGGCGGGGCGGACTGCCACGGCAAGCCCGTGGCGGAGGCGGGTCACAAGCATGCAGGCCACGAGGGGTCCTGCCCGCTCATGAAGAATGTCACGAAGACCGCGAAGATGACAGACGACGGCGCGGTGGTCACGCTGGTTGGCAAGACCGACGACGCCGTGAAGATGATCCACGAGCACCTGGCGGTTCACGGCAAGGAGCACGAGTGCGAGGGATGTCCCGTCACGATGGACGGGGTCTCCGCCAACATCAATATCAATGACACCGGGGGCGTCGTGACCCTGAGCGGAAGCACTCCGGATGCGGTCAAGGCGGTGAAGGAATGGGCCGCGAAGCCGGCGGGGTCGTGCTGCTCGGGCAAGAAGACGGCGGCCTGATCGCCAACCAGCCGATCTGATCTGCGACAAGGGCGCTTCGTCATGGAGCGCCCTTTTTTTTGCCGGGGAGCTCCGGATCATGGCCGACCGTGAAAAACATCTCGATCTGGGCTGGGACCTGCTCGAGCAGGGAGAGTTCGCCGGAGCGCTGAGCACCGCCTGCGCCCTGCTGGAGGAGCAGCCGGAGGATCCCGAAGCGCTCTACCTTGCGGGATGCGCCCACCTGGAGATGGATGAGCCGGACCTGGCGGAGCGGATGCTGCGCGCCGCCCTGAGCCAGACGGACGGACCGGCGCCGGCCAGGGTGACTCTGGCGATGGCGCTGCACCGGATGTGCAGGTTCGACGAGGCCGCAGCGCTCGCCCAGGAGGCTCTCCAGAGCGACCCGCACGACGCGGACGCCTGGCACATCCGAGGGCTCGCGCTGGAGATGGCGGGCCGGGACGCGGAGGCTGCCGACTGCCTGGAGCGGTCCGCCCGGCTCGATCCCGGCCGGTTCCGGATGCCCGAGCTGATGACCCAGGAGCGCTTCGACGCCGTCGTGGCCGAGGGGCTGGCCGGGCTCCCGGCGGAGTTTCGCGCCCGCCTGGGGGATCTGCCGATCGTCGTGCGCGAGCTGCCGTCGCCGGAGATCCTGGCGCATCTCGATGATCCGGCCCCCGACCTGCTGGGTCTGTTCGTCGGCACGCCGCTCACCGAAAAGAGCATCTCGGACACGCCCGGCCTTCCTGACGCCATCTACCTCTTCCGGCGCAACCTGCAGCGCAGCTGCCTCTCGGAGGAGGAGCTCAAGGAGGAGATCAGGACCACGCTGCTGCACGAGATCGGCCACTATCTGGGAATGACCGAGGAGGATCTGGAAGCGGCCGGCTACGAGTGAGTCGGCTCCTCGATCACGGTCACCGCGATCAGGATCAGGCACTCGCCATCCTCCGGCGGCGACTGCGGCCCGGCCACAATCACGGTGCGCCCGGAGCGCACCATCAGGCTGGTGGCGAGCTCCTCACGCCCGCCGCGGCGCAGCGACAGGATCAAAAGTACCGAGTGGCTGCCCGCCTGCCGGCCATCGATGCGGACTTCGAGCGGAAGCCCCGCATCATCGTCCAGGAGGGCCCGGCCCCCTCCGAAGCTCGTGACCGCGGAGCCCAGGGCCACGACCTCCGGCAGCGAGAAGGCCGCCGCCAGCTGGCCGCGCAGCTCGTCATCTGAGGCGGCGGGGGAAGCAGCCGTGATGTCGGGCGTCTCCACGATGGGCGGTCCGCCGGCCCCCAGAAGCGTGGTGACGTTCACTTCATTGCGCTTTTCACTCCGGCCCCGGAAAAAGCGCAGCAGAACCTGGTGTCTGGGGGCGGACGCCGCGGCGCTCCGGCCGGCAGGGTCGTGCCTCTCGAGAGCTGCTGATGGCGCCGGGGCGGGGGCCGGCTGGGGCTGCCAGGCGACCGATGCTGCCAGGAATGCAGCCAGGCAGAGCGCGCGCAGTGTGCGTGTCGTCATCGATCCGCCCTCGGGGCGGTCATCCTGGCCGCCGCGACAGCCCGCGGAGCGGGCTCCGGCGTCAGCATGAGGTAGGAGATCTCGGGGGTCACCGACTCCAGCAGCACGAACGATGAGGTGGCTCCCTGCGCCCGGGCCCAGTTGACCACAACCGGCGGCTCGCGATCGGCGAACACTCTCACGAGCACGCGGCTCTCCGGAGGACGCTCCGGGCGTGACCAGTCGACTCCCGCGAGCAGTCCCAGGGCCCCCGATGCGACGGCCAGCAGCAGCGCGATCAGCTGCGCGCGGCGGCGCCCGCCCGGCGGCTCGGGAACGCGCCGGTGATCGGGAGCGCCCCCGGGGAGCTCCCGCGACTGCTCGATCCGGTCGCGCACGCCATCCCAGAATCCCTCGTTCCATCCCGCAGGCGGCTTTTCATCCGGGCATGAGCCGAACGGGTCATCCGGATCGTTCACGCTCATGGGCCGGCTCGATCCGGGTCGGCCCTCCGGATCGGGCTTCATGGTGTCCGCTCCGGAGAAACCTCAGGGATACGGGTCAGGGTCGCCGCCGCATCAAGCTCGCGGCGCAGCCGCTGGCGTGCCAGGAAGCGCAGCACGCGCACCGTGCTGCCTGTGCAGCCAATCATGCGGGCCGCCTCCGTGGCGCTGAATCCATGCAGATCGCACAGCACCACGGCCTGCCGCTGGTGCGGCGTGAGCCGGGCCAGCGCCTCCTTGAGCGCGAGCGATCTCTCGATCGAGATCGGTGCGGTGCGCGGATGGGCCTCCTGCGACTCGGCCTGCTCACGGCGGCGTCTGCTGAGCTGGCGCGCGGCGACCAGCCGCGAGGCGATGGTGAGCAGCCAGGGGGCAAAAGGCCTCGAAGCGTCGTACTGGTGAAGGCAGGACCAGGCCCTGGCGAAGCTCTCCTGGGCGGCTTCGCGCGCTTCGTCCCAGCTCCCAGTCAGGTGATAGCAGAAGCGGATGAGCCGGGGCGCGTGCTGTCCCACCAGCCTTTCGAAGGCTTCAAGAGATCCCGCCCGCGCGTCATCCAGGGCGCGGCGATCATCAGACTGTGTCACAGACGACACGCACCTCCAGGAGGTCTGCCTGACTGTACATAGCGTTGGACACCGGAATACGTTTATGGTTCCTGCAAAGCTCCCCTCCAGTGCCCCTCCTGGCGGGCTGGCCGCCTCAGGCTCGTGCCCGTATAATCCGGGCTGCATGACCCTCCGTGCTCTGCCCTCCATCGTTCTCATTGTCGGGCTTGGCCTTGCGTGGCCGGCGTCCCTCGTCCGGGCCAGCCAGCCTCCGCCTCCAGCGGGGCCGCCGGACGCTGCCGAGCGTCTCGAGATCCTCCGGCACGAGGCCGACCGGAAGAAGGCCGCCGCGGCCCTCCTGGCCGCCGCGCCGGATCCAGGGGGGCAGCTCGCTCCCGGGGCGGCCGTGGATGTCCTCTCCTACGTGATCAGTCTGCGCGTCTCCCTGCAGCCTTCCCAGCGCGTGGATGGAACGGTGGCGATCCAGGCACAGGTTCTGCAACCGAATACGTCGACTCTGTCAGTCGGGCTGTACGACAACATGACGGTCAGCTCCGTGATGTCGGGTCCTTCGGTTCTCAGCTGGAGCCGCGGCGCCAACAAGCTCAACGTGAACCTGGGACGCGCTCATGCCCCGGGTGAGATGATCAATCTCTCCATCACCTACGGCGGGACTCCCGTCGACGCGGGATTCGGATCCTTCCGCTTCCGCACTCATGGCCCTGCCGCGGCTCCGGTGATCGCATCGCTCTCCGAGCCCACATACGCGCCGACCTGGTGGCCCTGCGTGGATGACCCGTCCGACAAGGCGATCGTGGCGATGAACCTGACGACTCCGGGCAACCTGGTGGGGGTCTCCAACGGCCTGCTGGTCTCCACGGTATCCAACCCCGACACCACGAAGACCTGGTCCTGGCGATCGAGCTACCCGATCAGCACTTACCTGGTTTCGGTGGCGATCAGCAACTACGTCACATGGACCGACTACTACGACCCGGTGACGGGAGGCCCTCCCATGCCGGTGCAGCACTTCGTCTACCCGGAGCATCAGCAAGCGGCCCGGAACGATTTCTCGATCACCGTCCCGCAGCTCGAGCATTTCTCCAGCGTGTTTGGGGAGTATCCGTTCGTCAACGAGCGGTACGGCCACGCCATCTTCCCCTGGAGCGGCGGGATGGAGCACCAGACAACGACTTCCTACGGCGCGAACCTGATAAGGGGAGATCACCGCTACGACTGGGTCGTGGCTCACGAGCTGGCGCACCAGTGGTGGGGCGATGCGGTGGGCCCCGCCGACTGGCGCGAGACCTGGCTCAACGAAGGTTTTGCCAGCTACTCCGAGGCGCTCTGGGCGGAGCATGAGGGCGGCCCATCGGGACTGCGCAGCTACATGACGGTGTTCGACACGCGGCCTTTCTGCGGCCCGCTCTGGAACAGTCCCTGCGACATCTTCGGCGCCACCATCTACAACAAAGGCGCCTGGGTGCTGCACATGCTGCGGCACGTGATGGGAGACGTCTTTTTCTTCGAGGGACTGCGCAACTACTACAGCGACTTTGCCTACAGCAACGCCACCACGCCGGACTTCCAGGCTGTCATGGAGAGCGCCTCAGGCAGATCCCTGGCGAGCTTCCTTGCGCGCTGGGTCTACCAGACAGGCGAGCCGTCGTACCGCTGGGGATGGACGGCGGCCTCCACGCCGGCCGGCTGGGTGACTTACGTGCGCATCGAGCAGACCCAGTCGGGGGGCGCCTTCGAGATGCCGATCGATCTCCTCGTGACGACGGCCGGCGGAAGCTCGACATTCGTTGTCCAGAACACGGCCGCGGGGCAGAGCTTCACGCTGCCGCCGCTGCCGGTGCGCCCCACCGGCGTCGTGCTGGATCCCGATGCGTGGATTCTCAAGTCGGTCACGACGATGAGCTTGCCTGATTCTGATGCCGACGCGGTTCCGGACCTGCAGGACAACTGCCCGCAGGCTTCCAACTCCGGTCAGGAAGATGTCGACGGCGACGGGCTGGGCAACGCGTGCGACCCCGACCGGGACAATGATGGCCGGCTCAACGCCTCCGACTGCGCCCCCGACGTTTTCGCGGTTCAGGATCCGCCCGCGGCAGCCGCGAATCTGAACGTGACCCGCGCTGGCGGAGGCACAGTCACCTGGTCGGCTTCCGCGCCCTCTCAGGCCGTCACCTGGGAGCTGCTCCGCGGTGAGACAGAAGATCTGGTCCCGGAGGGGGGAGTGGGAGGATCGGCCTGCATCGCCACGGGCCTGAGCCAGCCCGGCGCCACCGATGCGGTCCTTCCTGCGCCCGGCCTTGCCTTCTACTACCTGGCGCGCGGGCGCAACCTGTGCGGACCCGGCCCGCTCGGGACGTTCTCATCGGGAGCTCCACGGGAGTCGGCAGTCTGTCCATGAGGGGATGTCGATCTCTCCTCTGCATCGCTGCCCTGACATCGTTTCCGGCCGCCGCCGCTGAGCCTGCGCCTTCGCAGACTCCACCTTCCCACTTGATTCAGGCGCTGGGAACTCTCTACCAGGTGGTCGATGCGCTCACAAGGCATGTCGAGGAGAAGAACCTCAGCCTCATCCACGATGAAGACATGCGGCTGTACGCCTCCACGAGCGTCCTGATCAGTAACGATCAGCTGGCGACCATGGAAAAGACAGAGGAGATCACGCTGGGCTGGGTGGTGTTCAGCCGCGGAGTGGCCGATCTGCATGCCGCAGCGGATGCCTTTCGGCAGGAAGAATCGGCGGCGCGCCTCAAGACCGTCCGGGCGAAGTTCGACGAGATGGCGCGCTTCTATGACCCGGCAACTCTTGCGGCGGCCCGATCGCTTGCCGATCGTCACACCTGCCCGATGCACTTCGACATCCTCGGCGCCAGAACCGATCTGTGCCCCAAGTGCGGCATGGTGCTCAGCCTTCCCGCCCGGGTCTCGATGTTCCAGGCAGGATACATACGCCCCGCGCCCCATACCGTGACGGCCTCCATCCGCACCGAGGGGGATCTGACTCCGGGAGTCCGCAGCAACGCCTGGCTCACCCTGACCAGCCTGGACGGTGCTCCGATCCCGAGCCAGGCCCTCCGCGAAGTGCACACGCAGAAGATCCATCTCCTGATCATCGACTCCAGCCTGACCGACTATCATCACGAGCATCCCGTGGAAAGCGGCGTTCCCGGTCAGTACGGGTTCAGCTTCGTGCCGCGCAAGCCGGGGGCCTACCGCGCGTGGGCCGACCTGCAACCCTACGCCTCGGGATTCCAGGAATACGCCATGGCAGGCATCCCCGCGGCGTCATGCGGCGAGCCGCCAGGCGGGAAGACGGATGCGTCGCGCGGCCTGCTGGAGGGGCTGCGGTACGACCTGGTTTTCTATGCGCAGGACGGGGTCCGCGCGGGCCACCCGGTCATGGGCAGGCTGCGGATCGTGGAAGCGGAGGGCGGCGCGCCGTTCGGCAAGCTGGAGCCTCTGATGGGCGCCTTCGCCCATCTGGTGGGATTCCACGAGGACCGCGAGACGGTCCTGCACATGCATCCGAGGGGATCCCAGGTGCTGACCGCCCAGGACCGGGGCGGGCCGGACCTGGACTTTCAGCTCTATACCGAGAATCCGGGGTTCTACCGGTTGTTCGCCCAGGTGCAGATCGGCGGCGTCTCGAAGTTCATCCCGTTCGGGCTCACCGTTGTGCCCTGAGACGCCGATCCCGGAAGGGTTTGACACCCCGGCGCGCGCTGCCTACGATGCGGCGCGAGGGCTGGTTGTGCGCGGAAGAACGACCGCCGCGCGGCCGGCCCTTTTCGTTGTTGCCGCAACAGGCGGACGGGCCGGCAGGGAAGAGCCTCATGGGAATGACGGGAGGTCTCCTTGCTGTCGCGCATGCTCTCGGCGGCGCTGTTCGGAATCGAGGCGATCCTCGTCCGTGTGGAGGCCCATGGCTCCGCCGGCCTGCCCGCCATCAGCACGGTGGGCCTGCCCGACAACGCGGTGCGCGAGAGCCGCGAGCGGGTCCGATCGGCCATCCTGAACTCCGGCTTCGCCTGGCCTCAGAAGCGTCTCACCATCAACCTCGCCCCCGCCGACATCCGCAAGAACGGATGCTCTCTGGATCTTCCGGTCGCCGTGGCGATCGTCGCGCTCGACGAGGGGGCGCTGGCCCGGCCGATCGAGGAAGAGTCGCTCCTGGTGGGGGAGCTGGCGCTCGACGGATCGGTGCGTCCCGTGCCCGGGGTGCTGTCGGTGGCGCTGGAGGCGCGATCGCGCGGTCTGCGCCGCCTGCTCGTTCCTGCGGCCAACGCGCGCGAGGCCGCCGTGGTCGAGGGGATCGAGGTGGTGCCGCTGCGATCGCTGGCCGACGCAGTGGGAGTTCTCAACGGAACGCTGCCGCCTGAGCCGCTGCCTGCAGCTCCCGAGTCCCGTGTGGTCCGCCCTGGCGGCACCTGGAACCTGGACATGGCTGATGTGAAGGGACAGGCGGCCGCCCGCCGGGCGCTGGAAGTGGCGGCGGCAGGAGGGCACAACATCCTGATGATCGGGCCACCGGGCGCCGGCAAGACGATGCTGGCGCGGCGATTCGGCGGCATCCTGCCAGGACTCACCACGCAGGAAGCGATCGAGGTGACGCAGATCCACAGTGCGGCTGGCCGGACGGTACCGGAAGGACTCACGTCGCAGCGGCCGTTCCGCAGCCCCCACCACACGGCATCCGACATCGCCCTGGTTGGAGGCGGCGGGGCAGCGTCAGGCCCGCGTCCGGGTGAGGTCAGCCTGGCGCATCATGGCGTGCTGTTTCTCGACGAGCTGCCGGAGTTTCACCGCCATGTGCTGGAGGTGCTCCGCCAGCCGCTGGAGGAAGGGTGCGTGACGATCGCACGCGCCGCGCGCACGGCGCGCTTCCCCGCGGCCTTCACGCTGGTGGCCACGATGAACCCCTGTCCCTGCGGCTGGCTGGGAGATCGCTCGCGCGAGTGCACCTGCACGCCGCCGATGATCGCGCGCTACCGCAGCCGGCTGAGCGGGCCGCTGCTGGATCGGATCGACCTGCACATCGAAGTGCCCGCGGTGCCGTACCGCAAGATGTCGGCCCGCGATCCGGCCGAGGCCTCCGTGCTGATCCGGCAGCGGGTGATGCGCGCGCGGGAGCGCCAGCTCGCCCGCTACGCCGGCCAGACGGGTCTGTCCTGCAACGCGCGGCTGCCCGGCGCGATGCTGCCTTCGGTCTGCGCTCTGGATGAGGCCGGTCACCGGCTGCTGCACGCCGCGATGGAGAAGCTGGGCCTGTCCGCACGCGCCCACGACCGCGTGCTCCGCCTGGCGCGCACGATCGCCGATCTGGGAGGGGAGGAGTCGATCGAGGCGGCCCACGTCGCCGAGGCGATCCAGTACCGGGGGATGGACCGATCTCCTGAGAATCGTTGACCCGAGAGACCAGAACCCACCTCGAATCCCTCGGTTAAGATCGGGATTGTGTGAGGTGGTGCTCGCATCCGGATAATCTGCTCTGCTCGAGGATTACCTTACCCTCAGAACACGTTCCAGCAACACCACCACCAACTCACCCAGTTCGGCGAAGGTCTTTGAGAGCATCTCCGCTTTGGACGTTCTGGGATCATTCGACCATCGCTAAGAGCGCTGCGAGCTTGAGGTCCGCATCCTTCAGCGCTACCAATTCGGGTTCTAGCTTAACGCGCGCTGCGGAGTTCGCATGACCAATCAGGAGATGCTCTTCGGAAATGGCCTCGCCTGCGGCGAGTATCGCTATCTCGAACGTATCCTGCCGCTTCCGCTCCTGAGGAGCGCGCATGGGACCAGTACTGTCGGTCCCCGCAGTACTCATTCCGGTGCGAATGGTCAAACCGCGCTTAGGTCGTGCCGGCTGCTTTGGGCCGCCTCTTCTAGCCATTGGTTATCGCCCCTGAAACTGCGCCGCCGTGCGTAACGGCGTTGAGGTATGTTGAGATCGTATACAGAAAGAGCGCCGTGAATGCCAGCACGACGCAAAGGAATTTGAATGTAAAGAAGAAATTCGTCGGCCAGTTCATCCAGCGGGGTGCTCTGAAATCGACATCCGGCTCAACTCCTTTGCGCTCCAGGTACCGGTGATAGGTACCCCAGAACGCCGTCCCTATCAAGTACTGGAGAAAATCACAGGTAAGCGCGAGTACGGAACCTACAAGCACTGGCCTGAGCGCAGAGGGAATCTGCACGGCTCCGGTGTCTTTACGCGAACTGAACAGCCAGACGACTGCGATCGCTGCCAGACTCAGGTTGCGAGCATTCTCGCTCGCTTGCTTGCTAAAACCCTGGTAGGCATCCAGACACTGCGCGCGCTTCACTCTTGCACCGATGACCTTGGCTTAGGCGGCGGACCTACCGGGGCAATCTTGGTCCCGGTGCTGTCCGTGCCACTCGGCCGCGCTGGGGGGTGGGGTGTATCACCCGGCGGCGAGACGGGAGGCGAAGCTGGTTTCGGTATTTCCAACATACCCGCTGCTGCTCGGTCTCGAGACTTGCCCAACCCCTGTTGGTCGGGCGTTCAGGTTCAGGCGCGAGAGCATCCTACGACAATCACCATTGGCGCCTCAAGGCCCCTCGGGAATCTACCGCCCTCGAAAGGATATGCGCTCCATACTTCGCCTATCTCCTCCAGCAGGACTGACTCCGTTCCGCATCCCTTAGACAAGGGCTACTGGTGGGCCGTTTGAGGCTCAGTGGCGGTTGTGCCCGAAAAATCGGGCGCGTGTAGAGCCGAGCGAGCAAAGCAGTTCTGCCCCGGCCGGCCGATACCCTTGTGGTGTGCCCGCGGTTTCTCTAGTCCAGCGAGCGCAACAAACTCACTGCGGCCTGGATCGTTGCCCTGAGCCCCTTCTCGGCCCGGACCCGCTTCACCGCCGCCACTCCGCGCAGCAGCCGATCTGGCAGCCCACCGGCTTCAGCGCAGCACGGTGCTCGGAGCTGAGTTTGGGTAGGTGGAGTTCCCAGGATTCAGTGGAGACCTCTTCGTGGCGGTTGGTGGGCCCCTTCGAATTGCTTGGGACTGACACCACGAAGCTGGCTGTGACATCGAGTTAGGTTGTAGAAGGTATCAATGTAGTCGGCCACATCCGCGAACGCCAGGTCCCGATTTTTGTAGATCTGCTTTTTGATTCGCTCCTTCTTCAAGATGCTAAAGTACGAGCCGGCGACGGCATTGTCCTAGCAGTTGCCCTTACGGCTCATGCCCGGCTCCAGGCCATTCGAGACAGGGCACCCGTGGTTAGGCTGCTCCGTTTCGCAATCGTCTGAAACGGCTCGGATAGCTTCACATACGTTGTTTCCACTGATAGAGTCGAGCAATTCGTGCTCGTCGATCGTGGATCTAAGACGGCCCACTGGCTCTATATCGGTGTCGCACTCAAATCACAGTGATGGCTTTCGTACTTGTCTGATGGCAGCGATCGAATCAACCCGGTGCATGTGGCCGAGGCGATCCAGTATCGAGGGATGGACAAGGCGCCTGAGAAGCTTTGACCTACGGGGTTACTCCCCCGGCCCAAAGCTCGCTGGCGATTGCGATGGCATCATGGACGACGGCTTCGATTCGGACGGGGAGCACTACGCGACCTGGACTCTGGGCTGCCTCCTCGCTTCGGGTGGGTGGGACGTCGTACGGCGACTCTACCACAAGGCATTTCTTCACTAGGGGGCTTGTACGCGCTGTGTCGTTCTGGTACAACCGCCAAAACGCCACGCCGAAAGTTGCTCCTAGACTTGGAGGAGGCCGGGCATGCCAAGACTGACGCTTTCCTACTACCCCGATATCACGCAGAAGCAGACGGAGAAGGACGTGCGGGCCGCGGTTGTCGTCTTCGCCGACGCCACTGCCACGCAGCTGAGCGACGACCTTAAGACGTCGATCAAGATCCAAGTGCTTCCGCAGATGTCCGTGCCGGAACAGCACGAGGCGATGATCGCCGGAAAGACGCACATCGGCCTGCTCAAGCCCGTCGGCTATGTCTTCGCGCATCGGCGTGTTCCCGCCGTGGTTCCAGCCTGCGTCGCGCATCGCCCGATCGACGGCGTCGTCGGCACCTTCTACTTCGGACAGCTCTACGCGCGCAGGGAGCTCGGCATCGATTCGGTGGAATCATTGGCACGTCAGAAGCCGGGAACCTTGCGCATCGCGTACGGGGACCGCTTCTCCACCTCGAACTTCCTCATCCCTGCGGCGATCATGCGCGTCCAGAAGGGGCTTCACCCGTTCCTGTTCTTCAGGGAAGTGATGTTCGCGGGCGGCCACGATCGCGCGGCGGAGGCGGTGTACCGCGGCGACGCGGACATCGGCGCGGGCCACGACGGGGTGATCAAGATCCTCGCTGAGCAGTTCCCCGACGCGGAGCATAAGATGGTACGCATCGGCAAGGAGAACATTCACAGCGATCCCGTGGTCGTGCACAGCGGTATTCTCCCGGCGCCGGTCACGCTCGAGGCGATTCAGAGCGCGTGCACCAAGGTCGCGAAGACACCGTCGGTGCAGAAGGCGCTCGATCTCTTCTGGGGGTGGGTGAAGGATCTCAGCCCGACGAAGCACGAGAACTACGCGTCGATCGAGAAAGCGCTCGGGGCGCTCAATCTTGAAGAAGCAGATATGCTTCGGTAGTGCCGATGCCCAAGGCCGATACTGAACTGCGCCTCTGCCGAGATCTGTCCGGAGTGGTCGAGACGCCGGAGAAGCTGGTGGCCTCAGTGATAAAGCGTGCGCGCATGAAGCTGGGCGCTGCCGCCGTGGACCAGCTGCTCAAGGCGTACCAGAGCGGTGGTGTGAAGGCGGTGCTCGACGACGCGGCCCATGCGGGCGGCGCACGCGCGATTCTCTACTGCCTCTATACCGGACTGCTACCTGACGCGACGGGAGCGCCGACGACCATCGACGTGACAGGGGCCACTGCCCTTACCGCCGACGATCATTTCCAGGCGCTCATGTGGCGCGTGATCCAGGCGCATCCACCGGCATTGTCGGGCGGCTATTTCGGCCACTGGCACTATCCACCCGAGGACGCATGAAAGACGAATACGACGTGATCGTCGTCGGCGCCGGTGTCTCTGGTGCGATGATCGCCTGGAAGCTCGCCGAGTCGGGCGCAAAGGTGCTGATCCTCGAGGCGGGTGATCATCGCGACCGCCGGCAGATGGTCGGGACATTCGCTGCGGCTACGAACAAGGCGCCGATGGCGCCTTATGTCGATCCGTCGCGCGACCCGCACGCGCCGTTTGCCATCGATTACGCCGACAAGGCGCAGAACCACTACATCCAAAGTGGGCCGAGCGACTTCAAGAGCGGCTACGTCCGTCTCGTCGGCGGGAGCACGTGGCATTTCCTCGGCAACACGCCGCGCTTCGTCCCGAACGATTTTCGCATGAAGACGAAGTACCGCGTCGGCGTGGATTGGCCGCTGAGCTACGACAATTTGGAATCGTGGTACTGCGAAGCCGAGCGCGAGATGGGCGTTGCGGCGGACCATGATGAGTGGAACAACGTGCTTGGCGCCTGGCGCTCGGAGCCGTTCCCGATGACGTCGATCTGGCGGGCGTACGGTGACGCAATCGTCGGCGCGTCGCTTGATGGACAGGTCTTCAAGGACGTGAAGGTCAGTATCAGGTCGACGCCGCAGGCGCGCAACAGCCGGCCGTACCAGGATCGGCCGCCTTGCGCGGGGAACTCGAGCTGCGTTCCGATCTGTCCGATCGAGGCGAAGTACGATGCGAGCGTGCACGTCCGAAAGGCACTCGGCGCGTGCCGGCCGGCGGAGCTGAGCGAGCGCGCGGTGGTGAAGCGGCTCTTCGCTCACGGAGGGGGCAGGATCACTCACGTCGAGTATGAGCGGTGGGAGGCTGCGAAGGAGACGAGAAAGAAGATGCAGGCGCGGGCACGCTTTTACGTGCTCGCTGCGCACGCGATCGAGACGCCGCTGATCATGCTGGAGTCGGGGTTGAGCAGATCGGGTCCCGTCGGTCTGAACCTGATGGACCACCTGCAGGGATACGGCGGGGCGATTATGCCGCAGCCGGTGTTTCCATTTCGCGGTCCTCCGGTCACGTCGGGGATTGATGAGTTCCGCGATGGCGATTTCCGGACGGAGAGGGCCGCGTTCCGCATCTCGATCGGCAACGACGGGTGGGGGCGCATGGAGGCGCTCGAGGTCACGATCAAGAAAGTGATCTTCGAGGACAGGCTGACGGGAAAGGCGCTGCGCGAGGCCGTCAATCATCGTGCTACCCGTATGCTGCGACTGAGCTACTCCACTGAGATGCTCCCCGAGCGGCGCAACCGCGTCAGCGTGGGCGGCTACGACAAGTACGGCAATCCGCGTCCGAAGATCGAGTTCAGCTTCCCTGACTACAACCGGAAGACCTTCGAGTTTGGGAACACGCTATTCAACGATTTCTTCGACCGCATGGGCGTCGGTCGGGGTGAGGACGAGCGGCAACTGCAGAAGAGCGACCAGTACTCCGGGGCGGGGCACATCATGGGGACCTGCTGCATGGGCAGCTCGAAATCTGATTCGGTCGTGGACCGGAACGGACGGGCGCACGAGCATCCGAATCTCTTTCTCGCGGGGGCGTCGCTCTTCCCCACCTGCGGCACGGCCAATCCGACGCTCACCGCGGCGGCGCTGGCGCTCCGCACGGCCTCGGTGATCCGGAACGAGCTCGAGGCGAGGAAATCGTGAAGAAGACGATCCGAATCACGCAACAGGGCGTCGCTTCGCGCGCCAGGTTGCTCTCGCTCCTCTCGGAGGCGTGCGAGCTCGAGCACGCCCTGAGCTGCTCGTACCTGTTCGCGGCCTTCAGCCTCAAGAAGGAGCTGGACGAAGGGATCAGCTGGGACGAGCAGCAGGAGTACCGGCGCTGGGCGAGCGAGGTCTTTCACGTCGCGGCCGAAGAGATGCTGCACCTCGCGCAGGCGTGGAACATTCTCACAGCGGTCGGTGGGTCGCCGTACTATGCGCGGCCGAACTTCCCGCAGGCCGCCAAGCACTTTCCCCTCCCCGTCTCGCTGCTCCTGCGGAAGTACGACGCCGCGACGGTGGAGCGCTTCACGTACTACGAGAATCCCGCGCACGAGAAGTCGGGAAAGAAGAAGGCAGCGCTACCGGCGAAGGGTGGCTGGCCGATCAACGAATCCTTCCCCTTCGATTCCGTCGGCGCGCTGTACGGTGAGATCCGGCGGATCATCGAGACGCTGGGCGAGTCAACGCTCTTCATCGGCAAGCTAGACGAGCAGGTGACGCGGGACCTCGTCGATTTCCCGAACCTGATCGCGGTGACCGACCGGAGGTCGGCGGTCGCAGCGATCGAGATGATTACTGAGCAGGGCGAGGGGAATTCCGGCGACCGGGAAGACAGCCACTACGACGTCTTCTGCGATCTGCTCGAAAAGGCGAAGGGCTACGGAAAGAAACGGGAGCCGGCGCGTCGGGTCGGCGACAACCCCTACGTCCGGAGACGCCGCGACCAGATGGTGCCGTACATGCCGGACGTCTTCCACAAATCGGGGATCGTGATGACGGTGATCACACACCCGACGTCGCTGCTGGCGGTGGATCTCTTCGACGACGTCTACGCCGCCATGCTCCAGGCGCTGGCGTACGTGTTCTCCAACGCCACGAAAGATCCGCGCCTGTTGAAGACGTTCGCGTCGGCCGCGCTGCGGATCATGATGATGGTGATCCGCCCATTGGGCGAAGCGCTGACCTTGATGCCGAGCGGGGTGAAGAACGTCAACGCGGGGCCGGCCTTCGCGATGACGCGGCACTCGCAGCTTCCGCCCCCGCCGCGGGCGGCGCTGCTCGTCTTCACGGAGCGGCTCGAGGAGCTCGCCAGTCACGCAGGAGAGCTGCACCGTCTGGCGCCGGAACAGCGGCTCTCACCAATCGCGGTAGGGCACCTGCACAGCGTGCGCACCAACACCGCCATCATCGCCTCCAGCTGCCGGGAGGCACTCGTGGGGCACACTTGAACCTTGATTTGACGACGCTCTCGGAGACACAAAAGCGCTGGCGCGACCGAACCGTCGAGCGCGAGCGCAATATCCGGCTCATGGAGCAGGGGTTGACGCTGGAAATCGACTCGCCGGCACGTGTCTCGAAGTTCCTGCGACAGCGCGGCTATTCGGCGGAGGAAGCCGCACGCATCGCATCGGATCCGTCGGGCCGGAAGAGCGAGATCGAAGCGATCGCCGGGCTCGGCGAACTCGGGCTCGAGCGCATTCTCGGCGCCAGCGATCTGCTCGGCGTCGCCTTTCTCAGGCGCGGAATCCGCGTAGCACGCAGCGTCGGCCGGGTCTGGGTGGGGGGCGCCAGCGGACGCGCGCTCGGATACGGAACTGGGTTCATGATCGCGCCGCACCTGCTGATGACGAACAACCACGTGCTGCGCGACGCACAGATGGTCGCGGGGAGCATCGTCGAGTTCGACTACGAGCTGGACGCAACGGGCGCGTTTCTGAATAGCTACCAGTTCGGCCTCGCGCCGGAGGTCTTCTTCGTCACCAGCAAGCCCCTCGACTACAGCATCGTCGCCGTCCGCGGCGTCGGGAGCGGTAGCCGGCAGCTGAACCTCTACGGTTGGTGTCCGCTGATCGAGGAAGAAGGCAAGGCGATCATCTCGCAGTGGATGAACATCATCCAGCATCCGAGCGGCGAGCCCAAGCAGATCGCGTTCCGGGCGAACCAGCTGATCGACGTGCTGCCACAGCATCTGCACTACCACACCGACACGGCTCAAGGATCGTCGGGCTCACCGGTCTTCAACGACAAGTGGGAAGTGGTGGGACTGCATCACTCCGGCGTGTGGGCAACGAACGACAAGGGCGACATCCTCACGCTCGACGGGAAGACGCCGTGGAAGCAGGGGATGCCGGAGAGTCAGATCAAGTGGATCGCGAACGAAGGCGTTCGCATCAGTGTGATCATGGCGGACGTGAGGCAGCAGCTGGCAGGCGAGTCCGCACAGAAGCGTGCATTGTTCGAGTCGACGACCACGATGCCGCCCGCCTCATCCATCTCAAGGGAGGATGTCCGTATGTCTGACGGCCAGAGAATCTTGATCGGTGCTGGGGATGGTGGCGGCGGGGGCGTTGACGTGACGATTCCGTTGACGATCTCGGTAAGACTTGGCGACCGCGGCGGTGGAGGGTACGGAGGCGGTGGACCTGCCGCGGCACCGGCGGCGCCCGCTCCCGCCGCGCCGCCCGGTCCCGTGAGCGCGATGAGTTCGAAAGATCCCAGCGAGGAGGCGCGTCTGGGGCGCGCACGGCAGGCTTTCCGCCGGTACGAAGGGGTGACGGGCGTGCGGATGGGTTATGTGTTCAGGAGCGGCTGGATCACGGATCAGCCGGCGATCGTCGTGACGGTGCGCGACAAGATGAACCCCGAGGCACTAAAGCGGAGCGGGAAGGCGGTGCTGCCGAGCGAGTTCGAGGGGATTCGGGTGGAGATCACCACGCCGACGCTGGAAGAGCTGCTGGCCGAACGCGTCGGGCCGGAGGTCTTGGAGTCGCTGACGCCACGCGTGGCGCTGGACCCGAACGAGATCAAGTACTTCCCGCCCAACACGCCGCTAAAGCGCGTGAAGAACAAGATGAAGGTGATCGCGCACCTGAGTCCGGACCACGGGTGGGAGACGCTGAAGAGGTTTCTCGAGGACACGAAGCAGTCGCTCTCGGTTGCGATGTTCGACTTCGGGGCGCCGCACATCCTCGAGACGCTCAAGACGATCGGCTCGAAGCAGGCGTTCAAGGAGCTGAAGCTGGTGATGCAGCCGTCGGAGAGCCTCGGATCCGGGACGAAGAAGGATGATCTCCCGGACGTTGAGGTGGTGTCGCAGCTGGAAAACATGCTGGGGCCCAAGTTCGAGGTAACCTGGGTGAAGAGGGGGTCGGTCAACGGTTGGGTCTCTTCGTCGTACCACATCAAGGTGGCGGTGCGCGACGGGAGCGCGTTCTGGCTCTCGAGCGGCAACTGGCAGAGCTCGAACCAACCGCCCGTCACGCCGCAGCAGGATCCGTCGCTACTGGACAGGTACAACCGCGAGTGGCACGCCATCATCGAGGACAAGGAGCTGGCCGGCATGATGGAGAAGTATGTGCTGCACGACTTCCAGAACGGCGACGTGCAGAGCGAGGAGGTGTTTCTTCCGGACCTTCTTATGCCGGAGGTACGGCGCCGGCCGTCGCTGGTCGAGGCGCAGCGGCAGTACTTCCCCAGGTTCGAGGACGACCGCGAGTTCGACGTGGAGCCGCTGCTCACGCCGGACAACTATCATGACGTGGTCATGAATCTGATCAGAAGCGCGAAGTCGGAGCTGCTGATCCAGAACCAGACCTTCAACGCGCCGAAGCCGGACCACGCGAAGCTCAAGGCGCTGATCGACCTGGTGATCGAGAAGCAGAACAAGGACAAGATCCCAGTGAAGATCATTTTCCGGAAGTTCATGCCGTCGTCGACGCGTGCGAATCTTGAGGCGCTGAAGAGAATGGGGATTAAGACCTCGAGCATCCGGGTCCAGGAGCACTGCCACACGAAGGGCATCGTCGTCGACAGGCAGAAGGTACTGCTTGGGAGCCAGAACTGGTCGAACGACGGGGTGTCCGTGAACAGGGACGCGAGCCTGCTCTTTCATGACACCAAGCTGGCCGAGTACTTCGCCGACATCTTCAATCACGACTGGGCGTTCATGACGGAGCAGGAGATCGGGAGCGAGTGGCTGCCGGTGGAGCTGGCGACGCCGAGCAGCCGAACGGGGTCGGGGTATGTGCGTCTGAGCTGGAAGGACTACGTCGAGTTGTTGTAGCCTCACCATCGGCCAGCCAGATCGCGCACCGCTAAGGTATCTCCCGCTGCTGGCAGCGCTCTCGCGGGCCGACATCTTGCGGTACGGCACCGCGGGCACTTCGATGTGCAGGTCGATCCGATCCAGCAGCGGCCCTCGCCCGCTACGCCGGCCACACGGGTCTGTCCTGCAACGCGCGGCTGCCCGGTGCGATGCTGCCTTCGGTCTGCGCGCTGGATGAGGCCGGTCACCGGCTGCTGCACGCCGCGATGGAGAAGCTGGGCCTGTCCGCACGCGCCCACGACCGCGTGCTCCGCCTGGCACGCACGATCGCCGATTTGGAAGGGGAGGAGTCGATCGAGGCGGCCCACGTCGCCGAGGCGATCCAGTACCGGGGGATGGACCGTTCCTCTCGCCGCGCGGCCGGGGTTGATTGACATGTAGTGCACATGCAAGTATGTTGGTGACATGTCCAAGATGATCCAGCTTCGAAATGTCCCGGATTCGCTCCACAAGAAGCTCAAGGCGAGAGCTGCCCTCGAGGGAGTGTCTCTGTCGGAATACCTGATCTCGGAGGCCAGGCGCTGGGCCGAGCGTCCGAGCCTCTCTGAGCTGAAGCAGCGGCTGGCGGGCAGGAAGAGAGTGACTCCCGGGGAAACCCCGTCCGATGCCATCAGGGCCGAGAGAGAGGGGCGTTGATCGTCGTCGACGCTTCGGTGTTGGTGGAGGTGCTTCTGGTCACTGAGGCCGGGGCCCGGATCCAGGACCGTCTCTTTCGCAGGGGGCAGACGATGCACGCGCCTCATCTGCTCGACCTGGAGGTCGCGCAGGTGCTGCTGCGTTACTGCCTCGCGGGAGACCTGGAGCCGGCGAGGGGCCGCGAAGCGCTGGAGGACCTGGCCGACCTCCCGGTCGTCCGCTATCCCCACGACGTCATGCTGGAGCGGATCTGGGAGCTCCGGCAGTCGATCACGGCGTACGACGCCGCCTACCTGGCTCTGGCCGAGGCACTGGACGCGCCGTTGCTCACGCGCGATTCCCGGCTCGCCTCGGCACGGGGCCACAACGCGGTCGTCGAAGTCGTCTGAGCCGAAGTCTGGGCGCCCCGCGAAGGCGTTCTCGGCGCGACGAGCGCTGAAGAGGGAGCCCTCAGAGGCCGGCTGCGTCCGATGGCGCCAGCTTCGTCAGCGCGGCCCGCAGACCGTCGAGCGACTCCACGACGGGGAATCCGTGGAACTCCGGCACGGGGAGATCGGCATCCCATCTGACCCCCGGCGCGAACATTGCCACGAAATCCCACACGATGGTCTCCTCGTCGAGGTCGGACAAGGCACCGTAACGTGCCGGATCGGCGAGGATCGCGCGCAACATCTCGGCCGACAGCACCCTCTCCTCATCCCAGTACTGCGCGGCGCGGGAGTCTCCGATGAGGGCCAGCGTGCTGGTCAGCGGCGGGCCGAGATCCGTCAGAATGACCGGCTCCCAGACCACCTGCACGAAGACCGAGTGCGCACGGTTTTCATCCAGAACCTGCTGGAGTGCGGAGGCCCCCCGCACGCAGACGGGTCAGGTCGGCGACAGCAGCGCGAGGATCCGGGCCCGGCCGGCGTGCTCGTTGAAGGCTGCGCGGAACACCTGAAGCTCTCGGGCATCGAGCGCAGCCAGGGGCGGCTGCCCGGCCGGCGTCTCCCGCGGAGCATTCTTCTGCCACAGATACCAGCCGCCGCTTGCGAGCACTGCGAGCCCGGCCAGCAGCGCAGCGATCATCGCGAAGCGTTTCATGGAGATGATCCGGCTCCTTGACACGACGACATCCGCTCCAGACTACATCTGCCCGCTGCCACTGGCAATAAAACATCTCCACTCGCGGTGCTCCAAGGTCTCGAGGGCGCATCAGTGTCCAAGCCCGAACCACTTGAGCTCCTTCAAGAGAAACGGGACCAGCCAAAGCAGGCGCAGCGATTGCGGCGCCAGGGAGGCCAGGAATGAGGGAGCATCCATGGCTGGCAGTCGCGGGGCGGGAACCCATGCGGGCACACCGGCGGCATACCGCTCCCAGGCCTCGCCGTAGCGGCGGTGCATCATCGGCTCCTCGTAGACGGCCACCGCCGTTGCATAGACAGCAAACGCCCAGAGCGCCGACACGGGGGCAAGCCAGAGAAGCTCCGATGCGATCGTCGCTCCCACGATCAGCAGGATGTTGCCGAGGTAGAGTGGATTGCGCACCAGGGAGTAGGGTCCGGTCACGGCGAGCAGCGCCGGCTTCCGGCCCGCGTAGTTGCAGTGGCAGGATGACCAGGCGCGCAGCGCGACACCCGCTGTGGTCACGGTAAGCGCCGCCGACCAGACGGCTGCATCGTGTTCCCACTCTCCCATCGAGGTGAAGAGCGCCAGGATCAGTGGCGCTCCCGCAAGGTGATTGCGCAGGAAGAACAACATCCTGCCCGGCCTGGTCATCAGTGTGGGACCTCCTGGAAATGCAGTTGGAGCGCGCGGGTCAAGAGTCCATGGCGGCCCAGACCATCAGGCCGCCTCCGGGAGCAGGCATCGGCGGCGAGAACCGGAAGCGCCGCTCGCCGCGCTCCTGCACGCCGTCTCCGGGCTCCTCTTTGTGATTGGCTCGGTAGAAGCCGCGGCCCACGAGAGTGCCCGCCCCGGCCCCGGCCAGGACATCGGTGAGGTAGTGCTGGCCCTCGCGGATCCGGGTGTAGCCGATTCCTGCCGCCAGACCGTAGAGGCCCGCCGCGCTGAAGGCGCGGGCGACGGGGCGCTGCCTGAGGCGCCGCGCCGCCATGAGATCGAGATATGACGCGAAGGTGAACGCCTGGGAGGTCGCCTGACTGTAGAAGGAGGCGCGCCCGCCACCGTGGCTCTGGATCGCGTCCCATGCCGGCTGTCCGATTGCATCTGGATCGGCCAGGTCAAGCGCGGGACGCCGCCGTCCCACGACCATCTTCATGAGGCTGGTGGTCGCCGTGTTGAACTTGAGCGCTTCGATCAGCCCCATCGCATCATCTCCGGCCGCCTGCCAGTCGGAACGATTCACCGCCAGGATCGATCCGATGGCCACCGCCCGGAAGATGTTGGTCTTGTGCGCCGACAGGAAGCCGCGCGATCCGGACTCCACCGACAGCCAGTCGCGAACGCTCCGATCCAGCCCCGGAACACCCTCGAAGAGCAGCGGAGTCACCGAAGCGCCGACTTCGTTGCGATAGTGGTATTCCACCTGCTCGGCTGCGAACACGGTCAGAATGTGCCAGCGGTGCTCCTGCCAGAATGCGCGAAAAGAGAAGCTGCCGGGAGGATCGGGTGCCGGCCGCGGCAGCTCGTCCGTTGCGCCGAGAGGCGACAGCAGGCCTGCGACAAGAAGACATGGTTGGAGCAGCCTCAAAGCCGATCTCCAAGCGCTGGTGTCACGCGTGAGAGGGGTGGAAGCCGGGCATTTCAATCGCATGGGAGAGGGTGCTGGCAGGATTTCCTTCTTGTGACGTTTTCTGCGAAGGATCATTGATGAGCCGGCCCTCTCATGAGGAGGGCGCACAGCCGGAATCGTGCGCTCGTGTCTGGCGATGAGGGCGCCGTCAGCGTATAGTTGGCTTGTGCGCCGGAAGGCCCTCAATCCCTCGAGGAGGCCAACCGAGCAGTCCCTGTCTGGGGGAGAGCCGCACGCCGTGAAGAACGAGGACTGGTCGCTCAGCCGGCGGATGCTCGCCGGAAGCGAAGCGGCATTCGAGGAGTTCTTCGAGGCGTACTTTCCCGCGTTGTGCCGGTTCGCCGTGGCCCGAATGCGATCCGATCCGGAAGCTGTCGAGGACGTTGTCCAGGCCACTCTGACCCGAGCCGTCTCGAAGCTCTCCAGCTACCGCGGCGAAGCGGCCCTGCTCACATGGCTGTGCACTTTCTGCCGCCACGAGATCTCCGCGCACTTTGAGCGGACCAGCCGCCGATCCGATGTGGTGGAACTAGTCGAGGAGAGCCGCGAGGTCCTGGCGGCCCTCGAGTCGCTGCGGGGAGCGGCCGGGATCGACCCGGAGTCTTCCCTGGCGCGCAAGGAGATCGGCCGGCTCGTGCACCTGGTGCTCGACAGGCTGCCGCGGCGCTACGCCGATGCGCTGGAATGGAAGTACTCCGAATTGATCAGGGTTGATGAGATCGCCCAGCGCCTGTCGGTCAGCCCCAAAGCCGCGGAATCCCTGCTGACCCGCGCACGAGAGGCATTCCGGGATGCCTTCATCACGCTGTCGCATTCTGGCGGGGCCGCCTGGCCCGAGCCGCGATCCCTCGGGCTGAGGAACAGGGCATGACGGATCCTTCCGGCGATCGCAGCGACGAACGAGCCGGCACCGGCGAGTCGGCCCACGACCCGATCGGAAACCTGATCCAGCTCGCCGGCCGCAGGACGTCGCTTCCGGATGCCGCCGCGGCCAGAGTGAAATCTCACGTGCGGGCGCACTGGCGGCGGGAAGTGTCGCGCCGGCGGCGCCTGCCGCTGGCGCTCGCCGCTGCTGCGGCGATGCTGCTCATCGTGGTGGCGGCGCGGCTCTGGCTGCTTCCGCCCGCGGCTCCCGTCGCATCACCTCCTGCTCCGGCCCATGTCGCCACGGTGTCAGGTGCGGCCTGGCGCTCTCCGGCTTCGGGTCTGAGCCGGATCCCCGCCGTGGTGTTGCGCGCCGGCGAGCCGCTCGCGATGGGCGATGAATTGTCCACCGAGGAGGGCGCGCGCGCGGCCCTGCGCGCGGCTTCGGGGCATTCAATCCGGCTTGATGGCCGCTCCCGCATTCGCATCCAGTCTGTCCGCCGCATCGAGCTCATCTCCGGCGCCGTCTACCTGGACTCGGGGGGTGCCGCGGCGGGGGCCTCTCTCGAGGTGGTCACCACGTACGGCGTGGTGCAGGAGGTCGGAACACAGTTCGAAGTCCGGTTGCATGGGAGCGGCTTGCGCGTGAGGGTGCGCGAAGGGAGCGTGCGTCTGCACGCGGCCGGCGGGGAGCTCGAGGTCGCTGCCGGCAGCCAGGCGGATCTGGATCTGCAGGGAGCTCTGCGGCGCCAGGCCATGCCGGCTTTCGGCGCCGAGTGGGCCTGGATGGAGGGGATCGCTCCCATGATGGATCTGAAGGGACGCACGCTGCGAGAGTTTCTCGAGTGGGCTTCCCGGGAGCGCGGGCTGAGACTGGGTTTCCAGGAGAGGGCGGCAGCCGAGGAAGCCTCGCGGATCACCCTGAGCGGCTCGATCCAGGGGCTGACCATCGAGGAGGCGCTCGCCGCCGTGCTGCCCACGTGCCGCATGAGCCATCGCGTGGAGGATGACATGCTGGTGCTGGAAGCCTATCGGGACGCCGGCGGAGGCGTGTGATGCTGCGCGGCCCGCGTCGCGGACTGACTGGCATCGTCATCGTGGTCGCTGTCTGCGGCCCGGCGCTCCGGGACGCTCGAGCGGATCCGGCCCCGCAGGCCGGCTACCTTGGTCTGCGGCTGGCCGATGCGCTCGGGAGGCTTCAGTCGCAGGGACTCGCTGTCATCTTCAGCACCGATCTCGTCAGGCCGGAGATGATCGTGGGCTCCGAGCCACGCAGCCCGAGCCCCCCTGGTCCGATTGACGACCTGCTCCAGGATCTGCTCACACCTCACGGGCTGCAGGCACGCCGCGGTCCCGGCGGGATCTGGATGGTGGTGGAAGGGCCCAGACAGGGCTCGATCGAGGGGCAGGTCCGGAGGGCAGGGACGCGCGCGCCGCTTGCCGATGTGAAGCTCCATGTCGGCGCCGCAGGCACGCGCGCGCTCAGCGACGCGCAGGGACGGTTCGTCATCCGTGGCCTGCCATATGGAATTCACACGATCGCGGCCGAGGCGCCGGGCTTCGCCTCAGGGACCGTGGAAGGGATCAAGGTCACGGCGGGCGGCACGACGAGAATCGTCCTCGAGCTGGGGCCGCGTCACGCCGCAGTCGAGCAGGTCGAGGTGAGCGCCGCCGGGTCGCCCTCCCCGGCGCCTGCAGCGGTGCCCGACTTCCAGCTCAACGGTGCGCAGATCGAAGCCTCGCCGGAGGTCGTGCGGGATGTGATGATGGCGGTCGGCCGGCTCCCCGGGATCGCGGCCGGCGAAGCTGCGGGCGAGCTGACGATCCGCGGTGGGGCGGACGACGAAGTCCTGATCCTGCTCGATGGCCTGGAGCTCTACGATCCGTTCCACGTCCGGGAGCAAGGGGGGTTCACCGGCATCATCGATCCGCGCGCCGTCGGCGGCGTCAGCTTCATCGGAGGAGCCTTCCCCGCGGAATACGGCGGGCGGATGAGCGGCGTCATCGACGTGCACTCCGCCACCCCGGAACAGGGGCCGCGGTACAGCGCGGGCATCGGCTCGGACGGCTTCGCTGTGAGCAGCCGCGGGGGATTCCGCGACACGGGTCACTGGCTGGTGTCCGCGCGACGCGGCGATTTCTCGCGCATCGTGGACGGGCTGGGGATCGAGCCCAGCTACGAGCCGGCGTACTACGACGTCTTCATGAAGGTGGACTACAGGCTCAGTCCGTCCACGCGCGTGCAGCTCAATGCGCTGAGAGCCTCCGACGTGGTCTCGGGCGAGGACGGCGAGCCGATCCGGACGGAGAGCCAGCCCGGCACCTTCCGCTCGTACCAGACCAGCGACTACATCTGGCTGGGTCTTGACACGACCTGGACGCCCAGGCTGCTGACGCAGACGCTTCTTTCCCACGGGCGGCTGGCCTACGAGCGCGATGGCTCCAGCCCCTACGTGATCCGGGTGAGCGACGACAGGCAGACCGGGATCCTCGGCCTGAAGCAGACCTGGTTCTTCGAATCGGGTCGCCATCAATGGAAATGGGGCGGTGATTTCAAGCGGCTCGAGGCATCGTATGAGTACCGGGCGTCGATGCCCGGCGGCCTGACGCGCGACATCACGCAGGATCCGGGCGGGCAGGACCTGGGAATCTACGTGGCCGATCTCATCACGGTGACCCCGGCGCTGACGATTCAGCCGGGGCTGCGGTGGGACCGTCAGGCATATGCTGAAACCGATGAGAGCGCCTGGAGCCCGAGGATCAATCTGGCTTGGCGCGTCACGCCGCGCATGGCGCTGCGGGCCGGCTGGGGGTACTTCAGTCAGCCCGAGAAGATCCACGAGCTTCAGGTCCAGGACGGGATCACCGATTTCGCGGGGACGCAGAGGTCACAGCATCTGCTCGTGGGAGTGGAGCAGCAGCTGCCTGCCGGCATGCAGCTGCGCGCCGATGTCTATGCCAAGCGGATGAGCGATCTGCGGCCACGGTACGAAAATCTCTACGATTCGTTCGGCTTCTTCCCGGAGGCTGATTTCGACCGGGTGAGGATCGAGCCCGATCGGGCGCGGGCGCACGGCATCGAGCTCGGGCTGTCGCGCCGCGGCTCCGGCATGCTGAGCTGGTCCGCTGCCTGGACGCTGGCAACGGTTGCGGATCGAGTCGATGCGCGCTGGGTGCCCCGCGCATGGGATCAGCGGCACACGCTGGAGTTTTCTCTCGGCGTGAGACCCGCTCCCGGGTGGGGGATCGAGGTCGCCGGTCTGTACCACTCGGGCCGTCCCACCACACCTCTCACGGCGACCCAGCAGACAGATCCAAATGGCACGATCACGTTCGTGCCTGTGGCGGGTGAGCGCAACAGCGAGCGACTTCCTGATTACCAGCGCCTCGATCTCCGCGTCAGCAGGGACTTCAGGCTGGCCGACAGCCTGCTGAGGACTTTCCTGGGAGTGAGCAACGCGCTGGGACGTGACAATGTCTGCTGCGTGGACAACTTCAGTTTCAAGCCTCTGCCCGGCGGCAGCGTGGCGGTGGACCGCGACGATCGCTCGGGGCTTCCGCGCCTGCTCAGCTTCGGAGTCGAGTGGGAGTTCTGATCTGCCAGGGCGTTCATGATGTTCTTGAAGACAGGCCGAGGACCTCGAAGATCCGAGGCCTGCAACTACTCTTTCACCTTGGGGGGAATTGGCCCCCTGCCCGGCTCAGTGAGAGAAGTGCGATGACTCCGCGGGGGGGAACCTACTCCTTGCCTTCTATCCAGGATGTCACGTCGAAGCTGTACGCAAACTGCAGCGCGATCGCGTGATCGATCTCGGTCACATAGTTTGGATACTCCGTGGAGCGCTCCACGCGGTAGGAGGCTTTGATGAGCATCCCGGGGTTTATCCGGAAGCCTCCGCCCGCCTCGATGTCCCATGAGTTCTCGTCCGTGATGTACCAGGCCGAGGTTCCCGGGTAGGGGAACCAGCTGCTGGCCTGGTAGTTGCGCTCGATCCGTAACGCGGTGAACCAGCGCGGCGACCAGGTGTACCTGGACTCGATGTACCAGACGATGCCTCTCTCGTCGGTGTCGCCGGGCATCTCGAACATCGATCGCGTCATCTCCGCGAACAGCTCGAAGTGCCCCCGACTGAAGCTCACGTCGAATCCGATCACGCTCTGATCGTACTCGTCCCAGGAGTGACCGGACGGGATGTACTCCTGAATCCCGTCGGAGAGGTAGGGCCCCCAGGTGCCGTAGGCCCCGATCCGGAATCCCGTGAAGGGAGTCACCCCCGCCGCCAGCGCGGGGCGCGGGGCGGATGTGGCGCGGGGAAGCCAGATCTGGTGTCCGACCGGCTGGTCGCTCACAGCCACCGTGAAATCGGCGATCCCTGCCGAGCCGGTGAGCTGGATGGCGACCGGATAGGTGATGTCGTAGGTGACCGGCGCACCGATGAGCGGGTTCTGGTGCGGCAGATACCGCCGGGAGTAACCACCGATCGGCTGCGGCATCCGGCCGGCCTGCGCGACGAGCGGCATGGAGCCTGGCAGGCTCCAGCGGATCCATGCATGCTCCAGCGCCACCTCGCTGCCCTCCGTGGTGGCGTACTCGCCGGACTCGCCTTGCGTGAAACGGCCCAGGATCATCCCCTGCAGCCTGGGTGCGATCTGTCCCGCGATCCACAGGCGCAGGCGGCCCTGCGCCGCAGGGTCGCCCTCGTTGCGGCTCAGCAGAAGCGGCTGCTCGCCGGTCTGCCACCCTTCCGCTCACGCCTGGCCCTGGATGACGATCCGATCGGCGCTCAGAGCCGGCAGCGGGAGCGCCAGGCAGGCGGCCATCAGTCCCGCGCGGCACAGGAGCCTGCGTGTTGCCTCCAGGCCGGGTGCATCCGGTGGCTGGGATCCTTCAGGAGACCGACTGTGCTGTGGTGAGTACATGGAGATAGTCCTCCAGCTCGAACGGTTTCATCAGGAAGGGACGGCCCGACTGTCTGAGGAATTCCCGGGTGGACTCATTGGCTGTGTCGCCCGTGACGAAAACGAAGCGCGAGGCCTGCGCCGGGTGGGTCCGCTCCGCCCAGCCGAACAGGTCGGCGCCGGAGATGCCGCCCGGCATCTTGAGATCCGAGATGATCACGTCGAACCGCTGCCTGCCGATCCAATCCATCGCCTCGCGGCCCGATCCGGCCCCGATCGGCGCGGCCCCCAGTGATCGCAGGATCTCCATCTGGTATTCCAGCACGCCGGGCTCGTCATCCACGACGAGCGCGCTGGTCAGACGGATCGCCGCTGCGGCGGCCGGCTTCTCCAGCGGGGCGGCCTGGCTCCGCGCCTTGTGCGTCAGGGGGAGGGTGATGGTAAAGCAGGCGCCGCCGGCGGGGAGATTCTCGGCGACAATCGCGCCGCCATGGCTCTGGACGATGGCATGCGTGATGCTCAGGCCAAGCCCCGTGCCCTTGCCGACCTCCTTGGTCGTGTAGAAATGGTCGAACACCTTGCGCGGGTCCTTCATGCCCGGGCCGTTGTCCGTGAAGCTGATCACGATACTGTTCTTCTCCAGCCGGGTGCGGATGGTGAGCACGGGCGAGCCCTTGACTTCCCGCAGCGCGTCCAGCGCATTGTTGATGATGTTCAGAAACACCTGCTGGAGCTCCAGCTCGTTTGCCTGGATGAGCGCGGAGCCCTCGCAGGCCGTAAGACGCATTCCGATCCCGGCGCCGCTGTATTCGTGCTGGCGGAGGTCGATGGTTTCGCGCAGGAGCTGGTGGACATCCACCATCCGGCGCTCCCCGGTGTCGCGGTGCGCTACCTTCAACAGCGTCTTCACGAGGCCCGCAATGCGATGTCCTTCCTTGCGCGCGCTGGCGAGTCTTGATTGGATCTTCTCGTCGAGCGGACCGGCCGCGAGGGCCAGGTCGACCTGCCCCAACACCGCCGTGAGAGGGTTGTTGATCTCATGCGCAGCACTCGAGAGCATCCGGTCCAGGGAGGCGAGCTTCTCGGACTCCTTGAGCCGCTCGACGCGGATCAGCTCCTCGCGCTGCTGCTCCATGATTTGCTGCTCGCGCGCCTGCAGCGCGGTGAGCAGATCGCTGAAGGCCTCGTTGAGGAAGCGCGTCTCCGTGGTCAGCCCCGTCGCATCGAAGCGCAGCGAAGCGTCCCGGCGGGACGCCACGGAGCGGACAAACGAGATGAACCTCTCGAAGGGGTGGAGGATCGACCGTGAGATTCTCCTCGCAGCCAGTCCCGCAAGCAGGACGCTCAGGGCGCCGGTGAAAAGCAGCGCGATCAGCAGCGATCGCTGCACCGGCTGCAGCGCGCGCGTGAGCGATTGCAGCAGCAGGAGCAGGGCGGGATTTCCTTGATCGTCGGCGCCCAGCGACATCTGCACGACCAGGTGCTCCTCGCCATCGATGCTGGTGAGCTCAGCAGGCCTCGAGTCAACCGCGGCGGCATCACGCCATTCCTTGTAGAGCCCGGGCCCGAGCGTCCCGGAGCCGGCCGATGACCCGGTCACGCGGCCATCGATCACCAGCGCCACATCGGTTCTCAACGCCTCCTGCAGGCCGGAGAACCATGCCGCGTCGATTCTGTCGCCAAGGGTCAGCGTCCCGATGACGAATCCCTGAAGCAGAATCGGCACCGCACCCACATGCAGGTATTCGTCGCCCGAGCGCATGACTCCGAAGGCGGGCCGCACGTCTCCCTCGGGGGTGTTGAGCACGGAGGCTATCCATGGCTTGCCGGACATGGACGCGCCCGCCATGGGAAGCGGCCCGGATGGGGGATCCACGGCGAGGACGCTGCCCCGCTCATCCGTGACGATGGCGATGTCCTTGCTCACCATTTCCCGGAGATTGCTCACCTCGACCGACACGGTCGCCAGCAGATCAGCGCGGTGATCGCTGCCCCGGGTAGATTCCGAGCGGTAGGTATCGAGGGCCGCGCGCAGCGTCGGGCTCTGGGACACCAGCGCCGACATCCAGAGCAGATCTCTGAAGCTCCGCTCCTGGAGGTCCCGCGCGTTTCCCTGGTTCTGGGCCAGCAGCTCCACGAGGTGAACCCTCGTCTGGCGGCGGACGACGATGCTCAGCGCAATGAGAGACAGGGCAACGGTGACGAGCGTGAGCAGAGTGGCAAACAGGATGAGGCGGCCGCCCAGCGACTGGCCTTGCGGAATCTGCGCCGCGGCCAGAGGCCGCAGGTCGTCCCGCGGCCGATCACCTGCCATCCGCCGGGTCCTCGATCGGGATGTCCAGATTCATGACGACATCGGCTCCCGCCTCGATCAGAACCTCGCGCTGCAGCGGCCGCGCCCGCTCGTGCCATCCGGTCACGGTGTACCGGCCCGGCGGGATTCCGGTGAGCCTGTACGCACCCTGGGAGCCAGGAGACGTAAAGAAGGCGTGCGGCATCACCATGACTACGGCGCTCATGTCGGAGTGAATGTGGCAGAAGACCTTGACGACGCCGGGCCGGTCGAAAGTGATGACGCGGGTGGACCCCTTCGGGTAGCGCCCCAGATCAAATGAAGATGCCTTCGACAGGGAAAAGACGTTGTGGTAGATCGGATCCCCGTTGGGGAACTCCACGGCGGAGCCCACGATCACCGGAAGGACATGCGGCAGGAAGGCCTGGCGCTGCTGCTCCATGCGGAAGGGGCCGGCCGGCGCAGCGCCTGCCCCACGCAGCCCCGGGGCATCCTCCAGGAAGACCACCACATTGGCCAGCTCGGCGGCGGGATCGGTCGGCGCCGGGAGAGGCGCCGCCGGGCCGGTGTCAGGATAGAGACTGAAACGCATCCGCCGCTCGGTAAGATGGCGACCGAGCCGCACCACTCCATGCAGCGATCCCGTCCCGGACTCGAGCGCAGGCGCCGGCTCATCCAGTGCGCGCGGCGTCCCTTGAGGGGCCATGAGCCCCGCCAGGGCCAGCACGACAAGCGGGACAATCATCCCGCGACAGGCAGAGCGCCCGTGTGCCAGAACCATCATGATGATGCACCTCGCCACAAAGAGAGAATTCCAGAAGCGCAATATTGAGCCCGACATCGGGAGGGTCAAACCGATCTCCGCCGGCCGGAGATGAGTACCGCATCGGTCTATAATCGCCACCGTCGAGATGAAGCCACGGAACTCGTCAGGGAGAGCCATGGCACGCCACAGGGCAGCTGCAATCGGGGAAAGCGGCGTTGTCGGCTCCTGCCTATGGCAGTGGCTCAGGGGCGCGGGGCTGGAGCGGTTCGAGCTGCTGCGGGAGGGAGATGGCTGGCTCCTGCGCGGCACCATCCTTGCCGGAGGAGAGGGGGGGCCCTTCGAGGCACGCTACACGGTGGCGTGCGACGCGGCATGGTGCACGAGAAAGGTCGGCATCACCCTGCGCTCCGCCGGTGTCTCGCGCGCGGTGTCGATTCTGGTGGATGCCGGGCGCTGGGTCGTCGCCGGCCGCGAGGTGACCGAGGTGCGCGGAGCGATCGACATCGACCTGAGCTGGAGCCCCTCGACCAACACCCTGCCGATCCGCCGGCTCCAGCCGGATGTCGGAGAGAGCACGGGCAGCGTCGTGGCGGCCTGGCTGCGGTTCCCGCACCTGTCGCTGGAGCCGCTGCCGCAGGAGTACCGCAGACTTTCAGAGAGCCGGTACCAGTATTCGAGCAGGGGAGGGGCCTTCAACGCCCTGCTGGAGGTCGACGCGCAGGGCCTCGTCATTGACTACGAGGGCGCCTGGCGGCAGGTGACGTAACCCTTTGGCCGGCTTTTCTCACCAGGTTTCGTCGCAGCAGAAACCTGGTGAGAAATGCGGGCGAGGCGCTACCTTCCGGTGCCCCAGCGCGCGTGGAGGAACTTCTCGACGGGCGAAAAGAGGATCTTGTCGGCGAGCAACCCGATCACGATGATCACAATAATGATCCCGATCACCTGATCCATGGCATTGAGCTCCCGGCCGTAGTGGAGAAGGTGTCCGAGGCCGAACCCAGTCAGGATGGTCACGTAGATTTCGGCCGCCATCAGGGACCTCCAGGCAAAGGCCCACCCTTGCTTCATGCCGGTCACGATGAACGGGAACGAGGCGGGGAGGATCACCCGGAGCCATGTGTGCAGCCCGCGCGAGCCCATGGTGCGCGCCGCCTGGACGTAGATGGGCGGCACCGAGCGCATGCCGCTGGCGGTGGCGAGCTGGACCGACCAGATCGTCCCCATGATCACGACGAACTGCATCGCCATCTCCGTCTGCCCGAACCAGAGCAGCGCCAGGGGCACCCAGCAGATGCTGGGCAGTGTCTGGAGACCCAGCGCCAGCAGGCCGAGCGTGTCGCGCATGACCTCCGACTTGGCCGTGAGCATCCCCAGAGGAAGACCGCCCAGCAGCCCGAGGAAGTAGCCGATCAGGAGCCGCTGGATCGTGACCAGCGTCGCGCTGCGCAGCGTGCCGTCGATGAGGGCGCCGTAGAGATAGAGTCCGACATCGCGCGGCGCGGGGACCAGCACCGGCGACCAGATCCCGGCGGCCACGACGAGGTGCCAGGCCGCGATGCACAGCGCGAAGAAGAGCCCGACTGCCGCGAGCCGCCTCATGATGGAGACGTCCCGGACTGAATCGCCTGCATCCGGCGCTTGAACGCGTCCTTGATCTCCGTCGCGTGGCGCGCCACTTCCACGCTGTTGATGTCACGGGGACGCGGCAGCGTGATGTGGAACGCCTCTTCGATCCGCCCGGGACTGGGCGACATGATATGAATGCTGTCCCCCAGGCAGATCGCCTCGCGCACGTTGTGCGTCACGAAGACGACGGTCTTGCGCCGCTTGCGCCAGATCTCCTGCAGGTCGCTGTAGAGCTGCTCGCGCGTCATGGCGTCCAGGGCGGCGAAGGGCTCGTCCATCAGAAGGATGGACGGGTTGGGCGCGAGCGCGCGCGCCAGGGCCACGCGCTGCTTCATGCCGCCGGACAGCTCGTGGATGTGGGCTCGCTTGAACCGCATGAGGCCGACCATCTCCAGGTAGTACTCGGCGACCTCGCGGCGCTGGCGTCGCGTGACTCCGGGCTTCAGATGCAGCCCGAACAGGACATTGTCCAGGGCGTTGAGCCAGGGAAAGAGCGCGGACTCCTGGAACATCACCATCCGCTCGCGCCCCGGTCCGCGGATCGGCTCGCCGTCCACCAGGACGCGGCCCGATTCCGGCTTTTCGAGTCCGGCAATGATGCTCAGGAGGGTCGATTTGCCGCTGCCGCTGGGGCCCACGAGGCAGGAGACATGCTCCCCCTCGGTCACTTCCAGCGTGATGTCCTCGAGCGCCTTGACGGGTCCGGATTTCGACTGGAATACCTTGGAGACCTTGTCGACGAGCAGGCGGGGCGCCGCCGGGGCGCTTGCTGTCTGCGGTGTCACGGTGAGGTGGCCAGGAGCCGCGACAGATCGACCTCGGCCTCCAGGAAGCCCGCCGTCCTGGCCGCATTGACGAAGCTGACGAGGGACTCCAGGGAGATTTCGGAAGTGAGCGTGATCCGGCCCAGCGCGCGCTCCAGCAGCTCCGGCGCCACGGCGCGCAACGTCTCCTCCTTGAGCTCCGCGGCCATCATGGCGCGCGCTTCCTCCGCGTGCGCGCCTATCCATGAGGTCAGCCCGGCATGCGCGGCAATGAAGCGCTTCACCAGATCGGCGCGCTCCCCCAGGATCGCATGGCGCGCCACCAGCACAGTAGTGATCGCCTCGGGCTCCTCCAGGAAGATGCGACCGCCGGCTTCCAGCTCCAGGCGGGAAACCCACGGCTCGACCGTCCAGACCGCATCCACGTTCCTGGTCTGGAAAAGCTGGAGCTGGTCCGCGTTGGCCGTCGGCACCACCAGCACGTCGCCCCCCAGCTGGGTCACCTTGAATCCGTGTGAGGCGAGCCAGGCGCGGCAGGCGACATCCTGGGTGTTGCCGAGCTGCGGGGTGGCGATGCGGCGCCCGCGGAAATCGGCCGGAGACTGGATGCCGCTGTCGTCGTGAACGACGAGCGCCGATCCGCCGCGCGCCGCGCCCGCGATGATCCGGATCTCCTCGCCCTTCGACTTGATGTAGGCGTTGAGCGCCGGGTTGGGGCCCACGTAGGTGATGTCCAGGGCGTCGGTGAAGATCGCCTCCATTGCGCTCGGACCGGCGTTGTAGACGAACCATTCGATGGTGACGCCAGGCCCCAGCCGCTGCTCGAACCACCCCTTGCCCTGGCGCGAGAGATGCCGCGCCACCAGCGCTTGCGCATGGGTGATGTTGGGGAAGTGCCCGACGCGCAGGATGACGGCGCCGGAGGAGGCGGGGGTGTCGCGCCGCCCTCCGGAACACCCACCTGCTGCAAGCAGCAGAATGCCGAGCACGGTCAGCGTCCGGGCCGTCATCAGATCCGCCTCCAGGTGGGTGGAGCGGGGCCCATTCTATCGCGCCCGCTAGTCTGACACGATCAGCCGGTAGCCCGCGGGTGCGTCGTGAGAACCCGGATGCCGCGGGCCAGATACCCCTCGACCTGGTGACAGCCTCCGCAAGCGGCCTCGATCCGCACATCAGCCCCGAGGCGGCGCGCCGCCAGGCGCCGCGGGTGGCCGCCGTGCGGCGGCTTTCCGTCAGCGAGCTCATGCCACTCGTGGAGGCGCGGATCGAAGAGCGCACCCTCGGCTTGCTCGGCGAGCCGCGCGTCAATGTGCTCCTGCTCAATCGCGATCTGGACGCACGGTTGGGCCCTCCGGAGCTGCCGCGCTGGGGCTCCCGTTCTGCACTGTGGTGATACCATGGTGCAGCCCCGCCACCCGGCCGCAAGAGGTTCCCATGCGTCACGCTGCCGTGGCGCTGGCCCTCGCAGGGACAGCGCTCCTTTCCATCGCCGCATTGAGTGCCGGCGAATCGGTCAAGATTGCCGGCGTCCTCGAATTCCGAAAACCCGGCCTGCTCATCGTGGATGGCCAGCGGATCGCCACCACCAAGGAGACGAAGTTCAAGGGCAGCGGGCGGGCGAAAGACCTCGACACGATCCCACTTGGGTATCAGATCAAGGGAAAGGGGGAGCGGGGCAAGGACGGCACCGTTCTCGCCGGCCAGATCGAGGCGGAAAAAAACGGCACGCAGATGTTCGAAGAGGATGTCCTCGCCGCCACCAATCAGGCCGAGCAGGCCTATGTGAAGGCGCGCAAGGTCTACGACCAGGGGGCCGACGGCAAGCAGGTCGTGACGGGGAACCTGCTCGACTCGGGGCCCCAGGTGCGGCGCGCCCGCGCCATCGTGGACCGGCTGCTCCCGGCCTACGTGAAGCCCCAGAATGTCAGGGTTTACGTCGTGGAGAACCCGGAATGGAACGCCATGGCGATGGCCAACTACTCCATCTATGTCTTCTCGGGACTCATGATGGACCTCGATGACGACGAGCTGGCGATCGTCCTGGGCCACGAGATCGCCCACGCCACCTACGAGCACAGCCGGCGTCAGGCCAGCAAGGGGATGATCAGCGGGATCGCGGGCCAGGCTGCGGCCCTGGGATCGGAGATGATCAACAACCCTCTCGCGAAAACCGCCACGCAGCAGGCCGCCGCCCTGGGCACCACGACGTTCGGCAACGTCTTCAGCCGCGAGTACGAAGACCAGGCCGATCGCGTCGGGCTGCGCTTCGTCTATGAAGCCGGCTACGACTACAGGAAGGCTCCTCTGCTCTGGGAGAAGTTCGCAGCCAAGTACGGCGACGGCAGCAAGCTGGAGAACTTCTTCTTCGGCGATCACTCGTTGAGCTCCGAGTGTGCCAAGGATCTCAAGAAGGAGATCGCCAACAACTACGCGGATCCGGCGAAAGACCTCTCGACGAAGAAGGCACGCCCGGCAGCTGACGCGCGCCGCGCAGCGCCCCCGGGCCGTCACGCGGTCATCCTGTCCGCCTCCCGATCCGCGTCCGGCCTGCGCCCGGAGAAGATCCAGAGAGCCGCCGGCAGCGCGACGAGACTGGCCAGCATGGACAGCACGAAGGCGGAGGCCGACATGATGCCGAACTGGCGCATGGGAGGCAGCCCCGACAGCGACAGCGCCATGAATCCACCGCAGTTGATCAACGTGGCAAACATGATGCCGCGTCCCGCGATCCGCAGCGCATGCCGCAGCGCCTGCTCCACGCTGCTTCCGGGCTTGCGTTCCTGATAGTGATAGAAGAAGTGGATCTGGTCGTTCTCGGAGGCGCCCAGCACCGTGGAGGCGATCAGAATGGTTGCGATGTTGAGCGGTATCCCCGTGAGCCGCATCACCAGGAACATCACCAGGATGGCGAAGACCGACGGAATCATCGCCATCAGGCGCGCGGCCCCGCTGCGGAAGATGACCAGGAAAGCCAGGAAGATGATCCCCGCAGTCAGCAGGAAGCTCTCGGTCAGGGTCGGGACCAGGTGCTCGGCGATGCGGGCCGACACCAGCCCGTCTCCAACCACGCGCAGCCGGCAGGAAGCCAGCGCGGGATGGGCCTCGGCTGCCCGGCCCCAGGCCTGTCCGGCGAACTCCTTCACCTGCGCCACGCCGCGGAAGCCGCTGCCACGATGAACCACCGTCAGCCGCGCGTGCGACAGTGTGGCGACATCCACGAAGCCGCGGGCCGCGGGCTCTTCCAGCAGGAGGGAATCGAGTTGTGCGGCCAGCGGCGGCCATGAGGCCGGGGCGTCGGGCAACTGGTCTCCCTGCCCCGTGATGTAGCTGCTCCAGCGCAGCAAGGTGGTGGGGCCCGCCACCGAGCCCACGCGCGGATCGGACTCCAGTGCGCGCGCGAAACTCTCGATGCCATGCAGGATCTCCGGATCGAGGATCTTCCCTTCAGGCGACGTCACCCAGGCCTGCAGCACCGATAGCCCCCCGATCGCCTCTTCGAGCCGGCGCGTGTCCTGGTAGAGGGGAGTGCTCCGATCGATGTATGCCAGCGCGTCCGTTTCCAGCCGCATCGGCTCGATCCGTCCCGGCAGCCCTGTCAGCGCCAGGGCTCCGGCCCCCATCATCAGGATGCAGACTGAAAGCACGCTCCACCGCCAGCGGTAAGTGGCCAGCGGCAGGGCCTCGATGATGCGATCGGGCGCCCCGGGACGATCCCGGCGGCCCGGTCTGCGCGCCGGCGTGGCGAGGATCCTCTGCAGGGCGGGAAACAAGGTGAAGGTGACGACCCAGGTCACCAGCAGGCCGGCCGCCACCCAGAGGCCCATCTCCCTGATCGGCCGGATGCCCGAGACAGCCAGCGCCGCAAAGCCGATGGCCGCAGCGAAGATCGACGCCGTTGTGGCGAGGAACTTGTTCGCCAACGTGAAGATCTGATGCCGGTGCAGATCGCCGCCTGGATGCTCCGTGAAGCGGGACTGGATGTAGACCAGCGCGGCGGTGGCGGTCACCAGAATCGTCAGCGGCACCAGCGACGAGACGATGGTGAAGGAGAAGCCGGCGAGATAGGCCAGGCACACCGACAGCGCGACGCACACTCCCAGAGTCGTCAGGAAGGCCATCAGTGTGCGCAGCGATCGGTAGAGGACCAGGATGACGGTGATCAGGAAGGCACCGAAGAGCGGAAAGTACGTCAAGCTGGCACGCGCCGTCTCAGCCTCGAGATAGGCATCTACCCAGGGTCCGCCCACCTTCCTGATCCGCGCCTCGGATGGTGCCGACGCGTCGAGTGGAGCCAGGGCGGCCTCGATGTCGGCCAGAATCCTGTCCCGGGACGCGGCGCCTTCGGCCTCGAAGTCGACGGCGATCCCGAGGAAGTCAGGGCCCACCAGCCCCTGGCGCGCCAGCATGCGGGTGCCGGACGCGAACTCGCGGAAACCCGCCGCGTTCCGGCTGGTGGATGCCGCGCGATCGTGGAGGTCCACGGCGCTGTAGACGCTCAGCCCACCCACAGCGGCGAGGCGGGCCTGAACCCGCCGCGCGCGCGCCACAGCCTCCGATGCGAGCGGTTCGTCTGCCGGCACGAGCAGCAGGGTGTGGTGCGGCTCCGGAAAGACTTTCTGGAAGGTTTCGTTGTCGAGGAAGTCCTGGTCCTCCTGCACGATCAGGTTCGAGATGGAGGTGTCGGAGGGGACCTTCGCCGCGAGATGAATCGCCCAGGGAAGCAGCAGCGCGTAGCCCGCCACGAGCCACCACCGGGCGGCGACGATCCCGCTGAAAACCCGCTCCGTCCTCGAGGCTGACCGATCGGTCATAGGCCCGACAGCGTATCGCAATGCCCGCTTCGGGGCGGTGGTTCCGGACGAGTCGAAAGTGCCTGGCTCCACGAGATGAATGATCTCAATCCAGACGAGAGACGGGATCCCGGTACAGCTATTTAGCAAACTAACGTAAAAACCTGCCTCCATCTGACCGGAATAATGGTATAAAGGGAAAGGCCCCGCGTTGTCTGGAATGTCCAAGGGTGGCCGAGGGTTGGACACCAGGCACATCGGCGATGCGAGCTCAGGGGGAGCGAGCGCGGACCTTTTGCCGCGCTATCCCACTGGCCCGACAGAGCAATCTCGTGAGCTCCGCGCCCGAACGCCTGCAGTGGTGTCCTGAGAGTGTTCCTTTTGTTCAGATCCGTTCGGGTTGGATCGGGGAATGGAGGATCCCAGCGTGACGCCGTCTCTGGATGCCGTCGAGAATCAGTCTGCACACCGACCGGGCCGGTGGGTGGCGGCGATTTCTCAGAGGGGGCATCGACTGCGCGGGCTTTGCGCGTGGTCGCCGTAGCTCAGGACGATCGACACACAACTTTGGAGAAGACTTGGCCCCGTTCTTTCAAGCAGCAGGGTGGGTGCGGCCCGGCCCATCCTCAGACATCCGCATCATGGCGGAACCGAGATTCAGGAGGATTCCTAAGTGAGTAGCCGCTTGTTGAGTGGAGTGCGCGTTCTGGCCATCCTCGGATTCACCCTTGCTGCCGCCGGGCTCCTTCAGGGCCACTGCGGCAGCGCCTTTGCGGCGACGACCACACACCCCGTGGGCGTCTCCCCGTTTTATGTGACATCGGGTGATTTCAACCTGGACGGCAATCTCGACCTCGTGTCGTCCAATTTCAGCTCCAACACGGTCTCGGTGCTCATGGGGAATGGCCTGGGCGGTTTTGCGCCGCAGGTCTCCTACGGCACCGGCCCGGGCCCCTTCCACGTCGAAGTGTTCGACTTTGACCGGGATGGCTGGCAGGATCTCGTGGTGGGGAATTTCGGCGGCAACACGCTGTCGCTGCTGATCAACAACCGCAATGGCACGTTTGCTCCCGCCTATTCGCTCACCGTGGGCGCGTCGCCGTTCGGGATCGCCATCGCCGATTTGAACGGCGACCTGAGGCCCGACCTGGTCGTCGCGAACCAGGACGACAGCAACGTCCAGGTCTTCAGAGGAAACGGGTTCGGCACGTTCACGCTTTTCTACACGCTCTCGCTGGGGCTGAACCCCTCCGACGTGCTCGTGACCGATCTGAACAACGATTCACGCCGCGATTTCATCATCCTGTGGGAGTCGTCCGCGGTCATGACCATCTCGGAAGGGATCGGTGGCGGCCAGGTGGGCAACCATCAGTTCTACAACACCGGTACGAACGCCGAGTCGATCGCGTTGGGCGATGTCAACGTTGACGGAAGAAATGACATCGTTCTCGCCAACTTCTCTTCGGAGACGGTGACGGTCTACAACAATCTCTTCGGATTGACCTTCTCCGCGGGGACGAGCTGGGCCACGGGTGTTCCCACTGCCTCCGTCGCCCTGGGCGACACCGATGGCGAGGACAACCTTGACATCGTCGTGACGGGCCAGTCCTTCGCCGCCGGATTCCGCAGTGACCTGGTCAAGCTGAACAACAACGGATCCGGCGGATTCGCCGTCCGAACGACGCTCAGCACGCAGAACGGGCAGTCGTCTGTGGCGACGGCCGACGTGGACGAGAACGGTCTGGCCGACATCATCACGTCGCAGATCACTCCCAACCCGCCTGCGCCTGCCACGGGCGGCCAGTTGCGCGTCATCACTAACTTCATGGCGCCCACGGTGGAAGCTTTCAGCGAGGGGGCCGAGTGCTCAGGTCCGAACGGTGCGTCGGTCTGCATGATTGCCGTGTCGTCGTCTCCCAACGGGCCGATCACGTCGGTCCAGTGGTTCAAGGGCGCAACCCTGCTGGGCACGGGAGACCAGATCTGCCCGACGCTGAGCCGGGGAAGCCACACCATTACGGTGCGCGTGACCGACAACCTTGGCCTGACAGCCACCGATACTCTGGTTGCCTTCGTTGTGGACACCACGCCTCCGAGCATCTCCGGAAGCGCCACACCGAACCGGCTCTATCCGCCGGACAGCAGGATGGTCCCGGTGGTCACCACGGTCACGGTGTCTGATGCATGCGGTGGCACGACCACGGTCCTGACAGGCGTGACGAGCAACCAGCCCGACGACCTGCCCGGACCGGGCGATGGCACCACCATCAACGACATTCAGGACTGGACGCCTGGCACCTTCGACACCAGCGGCAGCCTGAGGTCCGAGTGGAACAATGGCTTTACGAGAGCGTACGAAATCTCGTACACCGCCACCGACGGAGCGGGCAACTCCTCTTCGCTGATCATCACCGTGCTGGTCAGCCCGCCGACGGTTCCCAGGAACCTGAAGGCCGGCGGAGCGAGCAGCCTGAAGCAGGGGGGAGCGAAGAACTAGCTCCGATCGCTCAAGCACAGGCAATAGAGAGGCCCGGCGTTCCCGAGTGGGGGCGCCGGGCCTTTCTTTTCTCCGGTGTCGACCTAGCCCGCATTTCTCACCAGATTTCTGCTGCGACCGCGGATCTGCTCGCCATGCCGGGCATCCTCGCGGCTCGGCCACTCAACGTATCGTCAAGATACGCCTCGGGGCCTCGCCGCTGCGGTTGCCCGGCCTGACGGCATCTGCGCGGTCTCGCGACGAAACCTGGCGAGAAAAGCGGGCCAAGATCCTGCCAGCCTCCGGGCGTCCTCGCCCTCACGCTCTCTCTCCACCGGTTCCGAAAGGTTGCCCGCGGGGCGCTTCCTGACACTCAGAGGGGGATAGAACCTCCGGACTGTGAAAGAGGGAGGAGAAATGATTGGGTCACGCAGGTCGCAGGCCGTGTTGGCTGGAGCTCGGAGCGATGATGGTTGTCGTCTCAGTCACTGCGTGCGGTACTCCTTCGATGTTCAAGAAGGAATACGAGAAGCTCAGAGCCGTGCAAATCGGTTGGACGGAGGATCAGGTGAAAGCCTGTCTGGGCGAGCCGTTCAAGGTGTACACGAAAGAGAGTGCGACCGAGAACCATTGCGTGCAGGGTCGGGAGTACAGGAATCGCGCCATCACGAGCAAGGTATGGATCTGCATCATCGATGAGCCGATCGCGTACGTTTGCTTCGACGATCAGAGCAAGGTGGAGGAAGTGTTGCCGGGGGGAGTTGAGCTCCTGCGCCGAGCCCATTGGCCTGGCGTACTGAACCCCGGCCGTCAGGCCGGCCGGGGTTCATCCTTGGATCAAGGGCAAGTTCCGGCCGGGGCGTGCTGCGTGATGGCCGGACAGACCGCCTGCGATCCGGCGTAGCTGCGCTCGGCCCCCGAAGCATCGCGGGCCCAGCTTCCATCGGTGTTGTTGCCGTCCGTCGCCGTCACCAGCAGCCAGATGTTGTCCGGCACCGGGATGGTGGCAGACCCCGTGTGCGGCAGATCGCAGACACCCCCTGTGAACGTTGTGAAATCTCCAAGCTGCCCGTAGTAGATGTTCACCGCGGCAGCGCTGCACTGCGACGCGTCCCACCGAACGAGCAGACTGGATCCGGACAAGGAGACCTCCACGGGCGCTCCGGGTACCGAAGCGCCGTCAGGGATCGGAGGCGGCGCTGCCTGGGCTGTCTCGCAGCTGCCGGGGACAACTGCATGCGTGACCTGGATCTCGTCCACCCACCAGTCGCCTGTGGGATAGAGCAGATCGCCTGACAGGTGGAATCGCACGCGCACGTCGCCCCCGGCCCAGTTGGCAAGAGAGGCGGTGTGCGTCCTCCAGGTCATTTCGAAACCCGTGAAGTAGGTGTCGATGTTGGCGGTGGAGGAGCAGTTGTTGAGCGGAAACTCCACAACATTCGGATAGCCCGGAGTCAGCGGAACCCTGGTCCAGTTGGTGAAACCCGGCCCGGTCGCGATCTCCACCTGCCCGAGCGACCCTTCCGCCCCGAAGATGCCGATCTCGTCATACTCCAGGTTGTAGCGCGTGGCAAAGGAAAGCTGCGGGCCCAGCCCGGGAGAGCCCAGGGAGATCGCGGGGCTGGTGAGATCGGTGCAGATCCCCTCGGAGCTGGAGGCGGTGTAGACGGCCGGACCCAGGTTTCCTCCCGAGGGAGCCACAAGCCATGGTGCGGGAGCCGAAAACACCGCGGTTCCCGTGTCGCCCGCGTCGTCGGTGAAGGTCCCCGGCGCGGGCGGCCCGGCAGGAGCGGTGCCGGCCACCACGGTATTGCTTTCCTCGTTGCCGCCGCCACACGCTCCGCCGTGGCCCGTGGTCATGTCCTCGGCTCTCACGACGTAGTAGTACGTCGTGCTGTAGGCCAGGCCGGCCGTGTCGGCCCAGGATGTCCCTGTGACGCAGCTGGCGATCACGTTTGCGGGGCCCGGCACGAAGCCCGGAGATGTCCCGCGGTAGATGTTGTAGCGAGCCTGCGATCCGCAGTACGGGCTGGCAGCGCTCCAGGAAAGCTCTACGGTGCAGGTCGGGTCGCCGGGGGTGCCGGCGCTGCTGATGCCGGCGAAGGAGGGAGCCAGCGTGCAGTCTCCTGATGGCACCACCGACGCACAGCCCGATCTCGGCGATTCGCAGGCCGCGGCGGCATCCGATGCCGCGGTGACGTAGTAGCTCCATGTCGTGCCTCCGGAGAGCCCCGAGTCCAGCAGGCTCGTCGCGGTGGTGCCCAGCGCCACCGGAACCCAGCTGTTGCCGGGACAGGCGCCGAGATTGCGGTAGACGTTGTAGGCCGCAGCTCCCGGCACGCTATTCCAGGAAACCTGGACCTGGTTGGGAGCGGGTGTTGCCAGCGACGGCGCTGCCGGAGCGGCGGGAGCCGCACAGTCGGTCAGCGCGCCGCGCACCACGAGCGCGAACGGCTGGGGGCCCATCGGGACATCCAGGCCGCGCACGCGGATAATCCAGCGGCCGGGCTGCGGCGCGTCAAAGCCGATCCTTTCCTCGACATTGAGGCCATCGTGCGCGTCGGATGGATCACTCGTCTGCGCCGGAGCGCCCGTGATCGGGTCGAGAGTCTGGAACCAGACCGTTCCGGCCGGATCGATCACCTCCAGCTTCAGCTCGTTGACGCGCGCCGTGGCGGCGTTGAGCGCCGCGGGGAAATCACTCCAGGCCAGGGTCGCGCGCAGGGGCGTGCCCGCAGCCACATCGTAGGCGTGCGTCACCACGCCACCCGTCACCAGCCCCTGGCGGTTGTCATCGACTCTCAGCGCGAAGCTGCTCGAGGGAAACCGCAGCGTGCGATTGAGCTGGATCCGGCCGAACCCGGAGTCGAAGTCGGGACTCGACGCGGGACCTCCCAGCGGCACCGCGGCGTCCAGAAGGGTCGCCTTCACCAGGGCGGCGGAAGGAATGAACCCCGAGCCAGGATTGCGTGTGCCGGAGCCGGAGTAGCCGGCGGTATAAAACTCCCGCACGAGCGCGGCCAGGCCCGCCGTCGTGGGGGCGGCCATGGAGGTGCCATCCAGCGAGCAGGTGCCGCAGTTGGCCGAAGTGGGGTTGGCGTCCGAGGCCGCCGAGACGACCGACTCTCCCTGTGCCGCAAGCGTCGGCTTGAGGCGGCCATCGAAGACCGGCCCCGGGCTGGAAAAGAAGGACGTCGCCGTGGCGGCGGACCCGTGCCCGAGGGAGCCCACCGTGACGAGGCTCTTGGCCAGCGCGGGCGTCCCCACGGAGATGGGGGGCGGGCAGAAGGCGCCAGCGTTGCCGGCAGAGGTCACCAGCAGAAGATCGGGGTAGGTCCACATCGCCAGGTCGGCGTCACGCGCGAATGAGTCGTAGGGAAGGGTGCATCCCGGGATGCATTGGCCGAAGGCGTCGTGGCAGGAGCCGCCCCACGAGAACGACTGAATCCTCGCGCCGTTCGTGTAGGCCACATCGGCCAGATTCCAGACGGTCCCTCCCAGGTTGTTGAGGTATTCCAGGCCGTCTCCCAGCTCCTGGATGATCAGCTTGGCGCCCGGCGCCTGCCCGTCCCCGCCGTTGCGGCCGGGGGTTGTGAACCCGGCGCAATCGGCGAAGGGGGATGAGTCGCCAGCCGCCGAGCCCGATGTGTGGGTGCCGTGGCCGCTTCCTCCAATGAGCGCCGGACAGGTGTCGTCATCGCCTGTGGGAGTGCCAGACCAGTTGTAGTAGACGATGTCCTTCCTGCGGGCCGGATTGGTCCCCCCGGCGGAGCAGGGCGCCGACAGGCAGTTGAAAAAGGGGGGCGGGCCGGCGCTGTCGCGGAAAAAACAGGCGCTGTAGTCCTGGCCCGTGTCGGCCACCGCCAGGACCTGCTGGCATCCGAAGATCCCGGCGTTGAAGACCGGAGTCTGCTGTGGAGATGGGCCCACGAAGGACTGGTGGACCCAGACGGCATCCTGATTGAGGGGCCGCATCGGCACCACCGGCTCGATCGCCTCGACTTCGGGAAGCTCCGCCAGCCGCGACAGCGTCCGAGCCAGCAGGCCGGGGGGCACTGCCGCCTCGAGCCGCCAGGCTCCGTCCTTGCCCGCCGGCTGTGCGGTCATGGGCAGGCCGGCCAGGGCGTCCTTGGCCCGATCGGCCGGCTCGGCTGCGTGCAGGACCGCCCGCAGGCGGGTGGTGGACTTTGGCACGGCCGCCTCCGCGGCCAGCCGGGGGGCGGCCTTCAGCCAGGCCGGGATCTCTCCCAGCCAGGACACGAACCACAGATCGCGCACACGCTCTTCGGCCTCCGGGGAGAGCCGCACAAGGTAGCCGCGCACCGGCAGGTAGCCGATCACCGCCGCTCCGGCAGACTCGAGCTCCTTGCGGCGCGTGCCGGAATCCTGGTCTGCCGCCACGATCGCCACGAGGTAGCGCTGACCGTTGGCGCTGGTGGCATGCGGCGACGGCTCGAACCACGAGGGGAGCGCCTGGGCCGTCTCACCGGGGCGGAAGGTGCCCCCCGCCAGGCGCAGCTCCATGTGATCGGCCGCGAACGCGGCTGCCGGAATGAGAACGAGCGTGATGGCATCACGAAGGCGTCGCAGCATGGAATCCCCCCCCGCACCAGGTTGCTGGCTGTCTGAATCTACCGCCATCACGGGGCGCTGCCATCAGCCCCCGTATTTCACCTCAGGTGGCGGTAGCCGCGGTCGTGATAGACAAGGGGCGAACCCCCCAGGCGGCCGGCACGGCACGCCGCCACGTGGCCGATCACCACGACGTGGGTGGACAGGGGAATGGTTCTCCTGACCCGGCACTCGATCCAGGCGGCGGCTCCCAGGATCAGCGGAGCGCCGATGCGCCCCTTGCGGCAGGGGATGCCGGCCAGGCGATCGTCCCCCTCCGGAGGCACCGGCATGGCCAGCTGGCGCGAGATCCACTCCTGATCCTGGCGCAGGATCGACACGGCGAACCGGCCCGACTTCCCGATGAAGCGCAGCGTCTCGGTGGACTTGTGCAGGCTGACCATGACGATCGGTGGCGTCAGTGTCAGGCAGGCAAAGCAGCTCACCGTCATGCCGGTGCGGCGGCCGCCCACTGCCGCCGTCACGGCCGAGACGCCGCTGGGCCAGCGACGCATCACCTCACGCAGCTTAGTGTCTGCAACGGATGTCACGGGCGCCTCCGGCTGGTCGGACTACTTTATCCATGCGACCCGGTCGTGTCGAACTGGACGGTGCCGCCATGGGGATCGCGCGGTATGATGTAGCCACTCAAAGGGGGAGTCCTCATGCCGCGTGTGCTCATGCTGGCTGCGCTTGTCGTGGCGATCGCTCCGGGGGTCGCGTCCGCCGCCAATGGCTCGGACCTGATCGTGGATCCGAACACCCTGACAACCTCGCTGCAGCTGCGCTGGGAGTACCTCGCTCCGACATCCTGTGCGATCGTGGAGGGCTGCTCGCCGGCAGGCGGCTACCGCAAGCTGCTGCGCTTCTCGACGCAGACGGCCAACATCGGAAACCAGGATGTCTTTCTGGGAAACCCGGCCAGCAATCCGCTGTTTCACTTCAGCCCGTGCCACGGTCACTACCACTTCGGAGAGTACGCGCAGCACGCGATGCTGAATGGATCGGGCCAGGAGGTGGCGCCCGGCTTCAAGAACGGCTTCTGTCTGCTCGACTCGCTGCGCTATATCAACGATCCCAACGTGCCGACGTCGCCTGCGTACAACTGCGGCAACCAGGGACTCCAGCGGGGCTGGTCGGACGTCTACACCAGGGGCCTGGACTGCCAGTGGATCGACGTCACCAATGTTCCCGACGGCACCTACACTCTCAGGGTGACGGTGAACCCCGACAAGGTCATTCCCGAAGTGGACTACGACAACAACGCGGCCTCGGTGCAGGTTGCGGTCAACGAGCCCTCCGGAGTGCCGCACCGGCCGGACGGCTTTTTCGTGCCCGGATCCCTCGTGACCACCGAGCACGACGGAACGCGCGTGATGGTGCGCTACGACGCCGTGTCCTGCCCGGCGGCCAGCTACAGCCTCTACTACGGCCTCCAGAACGATGTCTCCTCGTACGCGTACAACGGCGCCTTCTGCAATCTGGGCAGCGACGGCTTCGAGTCGCTGGCCCTGCCCACGCCCGGCGCCGGCAGAATGCTCTGGTTCACGGTCGTGGGGCGCACGACAGGCACCAATGCAATGGAGGGAGGCCACGGCTTCGATTCGTCGGGCATCCAGAGGCCGCTCACCGCCGTGGGATTCTGCGGTGTGGTCAGATCCCAGCCCACGATCGTCTGCCAGTGATGCGTTGAAGTGGGGGCGACAGCGCGGATAAGATGACGCCATGATGCCGCGGGCCGATGTCGTCCTGATCTGCGATCAGATCATCCAGGACGCCCAGACTGGCAAGAACTCCCTCATCGGCCTGTTCGATCGGATCTTCTGCCAGAGCTTTCCCGCCGTCCATCCGCAGCTCTTCATCTATACCCGCCTGCGGGGCGAGCCGGCCCAGCAGTTCCGGCCCTCGCTGAGGCTGGTGGGCCCTTCCGGGGTGCTGCTCGATCTGAAGATGGGTGAGGTGACACTCGGGATCACCGGCGTGGTGGAGCTCAAGAACCAGATCGTGGGACTGCGCCTTCCCGAGCCGGGCGAGTACCGCTTCCTGACGATGATCAACGATCTGGAAGCGGGCGAGACCTGCATGCGGGTGGATCAGGTCCAGCCACGCCAGCCCGCGGCGCCTCCGTCCGAGAGCGTCAACTGATCCCCCGTCCGCGCGCGGCGGCCGGGCCCGGCCCCTTCCCAGGAGATCCCCGATGAGCCAGCAGCCCTACGTGCACGAGAGCGCGCGTCTGCCCGAGTTCACCTTCCGCGCGGTGGCGCTGGGAGTCCTCCAGGCGGTGATCCTGGGAGCGGCCAATGCCTATCTCGGGCTCAAGGCGGGCCAGACCATCGCCGCGACCTTCCCCGCCGCGGTGATCTCGATGCTGGTGCTGCGCGCCTTCCGCAACAGCTCGATTCTCGAGGAGAACGTATCGCGCACGGCGGGCTCGGTGGGCGAGGCGCTGGTGGCCGGAGCAATCTTCACGCTGCCGGCGTTCGTGATCGCAGGCGTCTGGGAGGGGTTCAACTACTGGGAAAGCAGCTTCATGATGCTGGTGGGTGGATCGCTGGGAGTCCTGTTCGTGATCTTCCTGCGCCGCCCGCTGGTGGAGGATCCCTCGCTGCCGTTTCCCGAGGCCACCGCGGCCGCGGCGATCCACAAGGCCGGCCAGAAGGGGGCTGCGGGAGGCCGGTATCTCTTTGCGACGATGGGGATGGCGGCCCTGGTTGAGCTGCTGAAGAATGGCGCCGGCTTCACTGCGATCCGCGACTCGGTCAGCGGCTTCGTGGCGTTTGCCTCATCCAAGGTCACCTTCCTGCGCAGAGGGCAGCCATTCGGCGAGCCGGGAAGCTACGCCGGAGGACTGCACTATGAGTCGCCCTTTGCCTCTCCGGCGTTCATGGGGGTGGGCTACATCATCGGGCCGCGCCTGGCAGCACTGAACTTCTCCGGCGGTGTCCTGGCGTGGCTGATCCTGGTGCCGCTCATCCTGTTTCTGAGCGGCGAGGGAAGCGCCCTGATGAACGTGACTCATCTGCCGGCGCTGAGCGACGCATCAGATGCGGAGCGGCTCGAGGTGGTGGCAGACCAGGCGTGGCGCGGCATCGTCCGCCCGATTGCCGTGGGCGCCATGCTGGTGTCCGCGGTCTGGACTCTGTTCAAGATGCGGGGGCCGCTCCTTTCCGGCATCGGCCGGGCGCTCATGGATGCGCGCCGCGCGCCGGGAGCGCAGGCCACGTCAGCGCGGCTGAACGCCGACATCCCGATGCGCTGGGTGTTGATCTGCATCGTTGTCCTGCTGGTGCCGATGACAGGTCTGTTTGCCTGGTTCACGGGTGGGCTGGCCGCGGCGTTGACGGCCGCACTGGCGATGACGGTCGCCGGGTTCGTCTTTTCCGCCGTGGCCGGCTATCTGGTCGGCGTGATCGGCTCGTCGGCCAGTCCCATCTCTGGACTGGCCCTCTCCTCGTTGGTGGTCTCGGCCGTTCTGCTGGTGGGGATCGGCGTGACCGGCATGGGCGCCATGGCGGCGGTGCTGGCGGTGGCGGCCGTGGTCTGCTGCGCCGTCTCGATCGGCGGCGGGATCATTCAGGATCTCAAGGTCGGCCACATCCTGGGAGGCACTCCCTGGGCGATGGAGTGGGCGGAGATCATCGCGGTCATCTTCACGTCGTTCGTGCTGGTCCTGCCGATCGCCCTGCTGCACAACGCCGACATCCTGCAGGGGGGCGCGGGGATCGGAGGCGAGGGACTGCCGGCGCCGCAGGCCGGGCTGATGGCGATGCTGACCCAGGGGATCGTGGGAGGCGAGATGGCCTGGCCGCTGATCGGCATGGGGATCGCCTTTGCCGTCGGCCTGATCATGCTGGGCTGCCCTTCTCCGATGATCGTGGCGGTCGGGATGTACCTCGACCTGGCGACCTCCTCGGCCATCTTCGTCGGCGGCCTCATCCGGTGGATCGCCGATCGGATCATGACCCGCCGCGGCATGGATGAGGCAGAGCAGGAATTCAGGGTCAATATCGGAACGCTTCTGGCCTCCGGTTTGATCGCCGGGGAGGCGCTCATGGCGATCCTGCTGGCGATCCTGGTGAACGCTCATGTGACGTTGCCGAAGCTGACTCCGAGCGGCTGGCTGGCGATCCCGGTCTTCGCTGCCGTGGGCTTCGTGCTGGTGGCCATTCCGATGCGGGCACGACGGGCCTCGGTCAGCTGACTCCACATGATCTTCAGACTGCTCGCAGGCGCGCTGGCGCTGAGCGCCTTTGCCGCCGGAGAGTCGGCCGCGCCGCGCCGCTACGCCACCCAGGATCGTGTCATCCGGCGCACGGAGTATCCCTCCAGCGAGTGCCCTCAGGAGATACCCGGACTCTCCGCCACGGCACGGCAGGCCGTCAGCGCCGCGCTTGGTCAGGATGCGGAGATCCTGTGCGCCGGAGATCTCAATGGCAACGGCCGTCCGGAGGTGCTGGGAGCTCTGGTGAACGGGACATTCGGAAAGGAGTTGGGGTTCTACCGGGTGGTCAGCAGCGGGGTGCTGCTGGAGCAGGGTGCGGATGAGGACGCGCCGTGGAAGCTCCTGCTACGGATCTCCGATACGGTCGATAATGGCACCGGCAGGATTGGCTGGAAGCAGCCCGTGGGGGATACGGGAATCGGTCTGCGCAGCACCATGAGCGACCAGGGACGCATCTGCCTGCAGCTGCGCAGACTGGACGCAGCCCGGGATCAGCTCGAGGAGCCGCTGGTCATCGTGCGATGGGATCGGGCACTCGCGTCCTACACGGCAGGGGCCTGCGCGCAGGGAACATCAGGCACCGCGCGCGAGGTGGAGATCCGCATCGCGCGGTGATCACCGATCCCTGGGGCCTGCCGAAAGAATCCTTTCCATGGCCGCCTTGTCCCTTGGCAGCAGGTCCACGTCGGGCAGGCGCGGCGCCAGCAGGAACCAGCCCGGCTGGAGGCGGAACGCCTTCGCGAAGAGCGGCAGCGCGTCATCCAGGCGCCCCTTCTGCGCCAAGGTGGCGGCGTGCCAGAAGACGAACTCATCCATCTCGGGAAAGAGCGCCTCGGCCTTGCCGTAGTGCGCCACCGCCGCGTCTATGTCGTTCTTCTCCACTGCCAGGTCCCCCTGGTTCATGTGTTCGTAGGCCCGCCAGAGTGTCACCTGCCGGCGCAGCTCCTTGATCGGCTCGGGGTGATCTTCGATGCGCAGTTCCAGCACCTTGTCGGCCCAGGGCTTCCCGCTGGATTCTCCCTTCACGATCAGCATCGCCGCCGACTGCCTGCCGCGGATGTCGCCTCCCTGGGCCTGCGCGGCTTCGAGCGCGATCAGCATCCGCTCGGCCAGATCGCCGCGGGCCGACTCATAGGCCGCCGCCATCGCGGGCCATACCGAGGCATCCAGCATCAGGTTGGCCTGGACCGACCAGCCCTTGCCGGTCTGGTGCCCGGCCGCCCTGATGCAGCGGGCCCCGGTGTGAGCGGCCACGCGGCCGCCGGCGTCCACCATCGCCACCTGCCGGACGTCGCGTCCGGGGTCCGCGCCCACCAGCCGCGCCAGCGCATCGGGGGCCGCCGCGCCGCGCCTCATCGCGTCGAGCCCTTCCGGGCCGTACTCGATGCGCACGAATGACTGCGTCGCCACCGCGCCCACGCCCGCCTCGGCCCACGGGACGGCGCTTCCCACGGAAAACCAGTGCGACTGCACCGCCACGCCGAGCTGCCCCGTCTGGGGATCGCGCGCAACGATGGAGTAGGTGTGCGCCGGCCGCGCCGGTTGCCCGGGAGGCGTCACCGCGGCAGCGGGACGGGAACCGGAGATGACACAGGTGGTGGCCAGGATGAGGCAGACGGTGATGCGCTCGACGGACATGATGCACCTCGTCGGGAGGAGAGGTTGATGTACAGTGCCGCGCCCAAAGTAACGGGGGCGGATCGGGGGTGTCAACGTGAGCCGGGTTTCCCGCGGGCCCACCGCGCGCAACGACGCGGAGATGCTCTGCGTGGTCATCTTCTGGGCGCTCAACCTGACCATCGTCAAGCTGGCGCTGCGGGAGATGGAGCCGCTGGCGTTCAACATGGTCCGCTTCGGGCTGGCCGCGGTGACACTCCTGGTGCTGACGCGCTGGAGCGAGGGAAGCCTCGCATTGCCGCGCGCCGACTTGGCTCGCATCGTGGTGCTGGGGGTGGTGGGGCACACTCTCTACCAGCTCTGCTTCATCGAAGGACTCGCGCGCACGACCGCCTCGAGCGTGGCGCTCATCTTCGGCAGCTCGCCTGTCGTGGTGGCCCTGTTCGCGCGGCTGGCGGGCCACGAGCGCATCGGCGCGATGGGGGCCGCGGGGGCCCTGGCTGCCTTCGCCGGCGTGGCGTTGATCGTGGCGGGACGGCAGGAGGCGCCCGCGAGCGCCTCCGGCAGCAGCACGCTCATCGGCAATCTCCTGGCCGTCGGGGCGGTGTTCTGCTGGGCCTTCTACACGGTGATGTGCCGTGACCTTCTGCGGCGCCATTCCCCCCTGCGGGTCACCGCGCTGACCCTGCTGGTCGGAGCCGTTCTGCTGCTGCCGATCACCGTGCCGTCCATGCTGAGGCAGACGTGGGGGAGCGTGACGCCGGCCGGATGGGTGGCGCTGGTCTACTCGGCGTGGTTTGCGCTGGTGGCCGGGTATGTGCTCTGGTACCGGTCGGTGAAGAAAGTCGGCAACCTGCGCACGGCGGTCTATTCCAATCTGGTGCCGATCCTCGGGACGTTCTTTTCCGTTTGGCTTCTGGGCGAGCGCCTCACCCCGGGCCTGGGGCTGGGAGCCGCCTGCATCATCGGGGGGATCGTCCTGACCCGCTTCGGCGAGCCGGTGCCGGCCGAGTAACCTAGGCCCGCATTTCTCACCAGGTCCCTACTGCGACCGAGGATCTGCCAGCCCTGCCGGTCTGCGCGGTCTCGCTACGGGACCTGGTGAGAAAAGGGGGCTAGGTGATAGCGTGATGCCATGAGCCCTGATCCCTCGGCGATCTCCATCATGATGGCCCTGGCGGCGGGGTTCACTCTGGCGGCCTGCTGCGGGCTGCGCGCCTTCCTTCCCGCCCTGGCGGCCGCGATCGCGGTGCGGATCGGATGGCTGACTCCTCCCGTCGAGATGGCCTGGATCGCCTCGACCCCGTCCCTGGTCGCGCTCAGCGCCGCGGTGGTGCTCGAGATGGCCGCCGACAAGATCCCGCTGCTTGATCATGCGCTGGATACGGCCGGCGTCGTGCTGCGCCCCGTCGCGGGCGGGCTGGTTGCCGCGCTGCCCGTCGTCTCGATCACGGGCTGGCTGGGAGAGGATCAGCGGGCGCTGCTGATGGGCGCCGGCGCGATGGCGGGAGGAGGGGCGCTGGGACTCGGGGTGCACATCCTGCGCGCCAAGGTGAGGCTCGCCTCAACCCTGATCACCGGCGGTCTGGCGAATCCCATCCTGTCGCTGATTGACGATCTGATGGCCCTTGCCGGATCGATCCTGGCGCTGCTGGCGCCGCTGGTGGCGGTCCTGCTCCTGGCCGCCGGCATCGCGCTGTTGTGGCGCGCGGCAGCGGGAGTCTTCCCGGCGCCCCCTCCCGATCACTCGGGATCGATGCGGTAGATCTTCCCCGACGCCATCACGATATAGATCTCGCCGGCAGCGTCCTCGCCGAAAGAGACGGGGTTGTCCTCCTTGGGGAAGTTGGTCCATTCCACCTGCTCGATCGGCTTTCCGTCCGGGCCCAGGCGGAAGCTGCGGATCCAGCTCGAGCAGTAGTCGCCATAGAAGTAGGTGCCCCGCAGCTTCGGGATGGCCTTGCCGCGGTAGACATAGCCTCCGGTGATGGAGCATCCCTGCTTGTGGTCGTACTCGAGCACGGGCAGGACGAGGCCGCCCGGGTTGCATCCCTCCGCGGGTCTGAAGCACAGGGAGCCTTCCATCATCGGCCATCCCCAGTTGGAGCCCGAAAGCCGCGCCATGGGCAGCATGGCGATCTCCTCGCGCAGGTCCTCGCCGACATCGGCGATCCAGAGATCACTGGTTTCCCGATCGAAGCTCCACCGCCAGGGGTTGCGAAGCCCAAGCATGTAGATCTCCTGACGGGCGCCGGGCTTGCCGGCGAACGGATTGTCCTTCGGGATTCCGTACGGATCGCCATGGTCCACATCGAGGCGCAGCATCTTGCCCAGGATCGAGGCGGGATCCTGGGCGGGCGTGGAGGGAATCCCTCCGGTCTGGCCGTCTCCCATGCCAACGTACAGATAGCCGTCCGGGCCGAAGGCGATGTGGCCGCCGTAGTGGATCGCGTAGTCGGCCTGCTCCTGCACGAAGAGGATGCGGATCGGCTTGTTGTAGGCCCGGTCCAGGCTCGGCAGCGCGCGGTACTCCACCAGGCGCGAGTGGGCCTGCGGGTCGGCGTAGTAGACAAAGAAACGCTGGTTTTTCGCGTAACGGGGGTGGAACGCCACCGAGAAGACGCCGTGCTCGTGGCCCCCTCCGGTCACCGAGGCTAGGTCCACGAAGGGCACCGACAGCCGCGCGCCGTTCTTGCGCAGCCAGATCTTTCCGCCACGCTCCAGGATGAAGATCCGCTGCAGATCGCCCTCCGGTGCGGTGAGGGCGATCGAAAAGTCCAGGCCGCTTTCGATCAGGGTGGCCTTGAGCGCGACGGGGGCCCCCGCGGGCTGGGGCTCCGGCATGGCGAACGCCTCCGCCGGGGCGCTCAGCACAGGCATCAGGAGGATGAGGCAGATACGGGCGCCGGTCAGCAGTGTCAGGCTCCGTCAACAAGGATCATGTTCGTGATCGAAGCCGACTGCCTGAGCGCTTTCGGGCCGCTGTAGTCGTCGCAACCCCACCATTCGAGAGCCTTTTCGAAAGAGGGGAACTCCACCAGCACAACGCGCTTCGGTTCCCAGATCCCTTCCAGCTTGAGTGTCTTTCCTCCGCGGGCGAGGTACCTGCCGCCGCGGGCGGCAATCGTGGCCGGAGCAGCGTCGATGTAGCGGGCGTAGCGCACGGGATCGGTGACCTCGATGTTGACGATGATGTACGCCGGCATCAGAACGAGCGTCTGACCGCGACGCCCACCTCGGATGGATGGTAGACCGTCACGTGGTGCGTCTTGCCGGCGATCTGGCGTCCATCTTTCCCCTGGAGGAGTATCCGGCAGGTGCAGGTGCCGGGTTCCGAGAGGACGAGATCCTTCCTGAAGGTGGGCGTGATTGAAAGCGCGCCCGGCTCCTCGGCGCAGGCCGATGTCTTGCGGGAATTGACCGGGTTGCCGGACTTGTGCGCGTATTCATACTCGCTCTGGAGCTGGCAGGTGGCTGCCAGCGCGGGCTCCACGCCCGCCAGCGATCCCTCCAGGGTCAGGTACAGCGGCGCCCGTCCGCTGTGAGTCGAGACGGTCAGGTTCAGCAGTGAGGCGGGGGATATCTCCTCGCCGGCCCAGGCGAGGCCCCCGGCGACAACCAGACCGCACGTCAGCTGGATCGCACGCTTCATGTGTGGACCTCCCGGATCACGCGGTTGCGAGTGCCGGACATTCGTATCATACCCTGTCGGAGAGGCAGAGCAACCCCAATCGCCTGGCATTCGGCCGCCGCTGCATCCCGGCTGGCTTCGTCTCTGCTCGGTTACCTGTAAGAGACATGTGCCCTCGTCGTTCCTTGCCGTCCGGGCTCGCCGGCGCCCTCGATGCTTCGAGACATTTCCGAGACACTGCACTAGAATCCCGGCACCCTTATGGATCCGCGCGCCATCGCCAGTGTCCTGTCGGAGATCGCCGAGACCGCCTCCGAAACCATGGAGCTGCAGGAGGTCTTCGAGCAGGTCGCCACCTCGATCCGCCGCCTGATCCCGCTGGACAATATGGGAGTTGTCCGGATCCTCGACGGGCAGTACGCGGTGCTGCACGCCACGACGATCCCCTGCGAGGAGCGCCGGCCCGAGTGCACCGAACCCGAGCCGCTCACGTCATGGTCCGAAAGGCTGCGCCCGCGGCCCGAGCCGATCCCCAGGGTCAATGACGCCGAGGCCGAGCTGGACCCCGCCTACCCGATCGACGACATCATCCTGAAGGCCGGCGTGCGCTCGGCGCTCTGGGAGCCATTCCAGTCCGGCGGCCGCTTCAGCGGCGGCGTCTGGGCGAGCGCCTACCGGCCGCATGCCTTCACCGACGAGCACCAGGCTGTTCTGCGGCCGATCGCCGCCCTGCTGGGCTCCGCAGTCGAGCACTGGCGGATGTGGGACGCGGAGCGCCGCCGCCGCGAGCGGCTCGATCAGCTCGAAGTCTCGCTCGGCATGCTCGCCTCCGCCCTCGACGTGCGCGATGTCTTTCCGCAGATTGCCGAATCGGTCAGCCCCATCCTCCCGCATGACCTGCTCGTGCTGACCGAGCTGGACCTGCGATCCAGCACGATCAGATTGATCGCGCACGCGGGCGCCTACAACGGTCCGGTGCCCGCCGAGCCGGTGGCGCTCACGCCGGATGAGCTGGAGAACCGGCGGCTCGAGTTCGAGATCCTGCGCGACGTGCCCCGGGAGCTGAAACCCCGCACGGAGCGGGATCGGCTGCTGCTCTCCACGGGGATGCGCTCCTTCCTGCGCGTGCCTGTCCTGCTCTGGGGAGAGGTGAGAGGCAGCGTGGGATTCATGCATCGCGAAGCCTCGCGCTACAGCCAGGACGATGTGGAGGTGGCGCGGCGGCTCGCCGACCGGATCGCCCTGGGGCTCTCCCACCATCGTCTCGCGGAGGAGGCGCGGGTGGCAGCCGAAGCGCGCGAGCGCGCGGAGCGGCTGGAGGCCACCGTGGTCTCCCTGACACGGGAGCTGGAGGGCCGCGAGCGCGGACGGATCGCCGGCGTGTCGCGCGCGTGGAGGGATGTCCTCCTCCAGGCGGGACGGGTCGCCCCCTCGGAAACCACCGTGCTGATCACCGGCGAGTCCGGAACCGGCAAGGAGCTGGTGGCGCGCCTCACGCACCAGGGCTCGCCGCGCGCCGACCGACCATTCATCGCGATCAACTGCGCCGCCTTGCCGGAGCACCTGCTGGAGTCGGAGCTGTTCGGTCATGAGAGGGGCGCCTTCACCGGAGCCGTCACCGCCAAGATCGGACGGCTGGAGCAGGCCGCCGGCGGGACGCTCTTTCTCGATGAGATCGGGGAGATGAGTCCGCTGGTGCAGGCCAAGCTGCTGCGCGTCCTGCAGGAAAGGGAGTTCCAGAGGCTGGGCGGCACGCGGACGCTGCGCGCCGACGTGCGGCTGCTCGCGGCCACCAACCGCGACCTGGTGACGGCGATGGCCCGGGGGCAGTTCCGGGATGACCTCTACTACCGGCTCAATGTCTTCCAGATCCACATCCCGCCGCTGCGGGAGCGCCCCGAGGACATCCTGCCGCTTGCCGAGTCGTTCCTCGAGGATCTGGGACGCTCGATGGGACGGCCCGCCGCGGGGATCTCGCGCGACGCGCGCGAGGGACTGCTCGCCGCTTCCTGGCCGGGAAACGCGCGCGAGCTGCGCAATGCGATCGAACGGGCGATCCTGCTGTGTGACGGCGGATTGATCACGCGGGAACACCTGCCGGCTCCCACGGCTCGCCGCGCGCCGGTTGGCGGGGCGGAGAGCCGGGCGGAGCCTTCCGATCCTTCACGGTTGCCTCCCGGCGGCCTGGACCTGGCCGAGGTGGATCGCGCCTACGTGGAGACCGCTCTGCGGGAAGCGCGAGGCAACAAGTCGAAGGCGGCTCGGCTGCTTGGCCTGACACGGGCGCAGCTCTACTCCAGGCTGGAGAAGTACAAGCTCACCACCTGATCATTCCCCGCCGGGATCATCGCTTCCTTTCTCCTGAGGCCGCCGGGCACTTCTCCTCTCAGGCACCGCTCGTCGCTCACCCGGTTCGCTCCTTGCTCCGGTCTGCGCTCGCCAGGATCGCCTGGCTCGCTCCGACTGGGCCTTCGAGGAGGAGTGCCCGGCGGACCCTCTCAAGCAGGCGGCATTGATCCCGATCCACCTTCGAAGGGGAAAAGGGATTGCAGGGCTCGGGACTTCGAGTCCCGAGCCCGGTCTGAAGCGAATTACTGATAGCGCGTGGATCGACAAAGTGTAGATATCCAGACAACACGCATGGCTCACCATCCGTCATCGCAGGAAGGGCTCATCATGCCGCAACTCCGCTCTCTGGCTGGAGATAGTGGCTTCGCAGAGGATATCCGTGGCTGCGGGCACGGAACTTGATACGGAAGTTGATATTGGTGCTGGCGAGTTTGGCCACAGGAGGGTCTGTCGAGTGAGCCAGAGACATGTGGAGCAGGTGATCGGGAAGCTCGTGACCGACGAACCGTTCCGCCGCCGGTTCATGGAGGATCCGAACCGGGCGCTCGAGGAGCTGCTGGCGCGCGGCATCGATCTCAATGAATGCGAGCTGTCCGCGATCGCCTCCATCGACGCCGACGTGCTCGGGGCCTTGTCCGAGATCATCGACCCCCGGATCCAGAAGGTCAGCGCAGAGAAGGACGCATGAGGGACCCCGGAGCGTCGGCGGCTGTGTTCGCGGTGATGATGTCAATGATGGCGGCGGGCAATGCGCGCGGCGCAGACAGGCCGCTGGGTCTGGAAGAAGCGATCGGGCTGGCCTTGCGGCATAGCGATACGATCATCATCCGCCGCGAGGCGGCCGCGGCGTCGGATGCGGCAGCCGGCGGGGCCAGGGGTGCCTACGATCCGCTGCTTGAAGTCTCGGCTGGCTGGAGCCGGACCACGGAACCTGTGAACTCGGCCTTCTCGGGAGCCCCCTCGGGAGAGCTCGCGCCCACGGTGGAGGCCGGCCGGACGGGGCTGGTGGTGAGCCAGCTCCTGCCGACCGGCGGGGCCGTGTCCCTGCGCGCGGCGGCGTCGCGCGAAACCACGGACGGCGCGTTCACCTTGCTGTCGCCCGCCTACGGCACCCGGGTCGGCCTCGAGCTGCGCCAGCCGCTGCTGCGGGACCTGGCGATCGATCCGGCCCGCCTGGGGATGCAGCTCGCCGATGCCGGCAACATGGAGGCCATGGCTGCGCTGGAGGGCACAGTCAACGACACCATCGCCGCCGTCACGCGCTCCTACTGGAACCTGGTGGCGGCGCGGCGGGAAGTGATCGTGCGGCGCGAAGCGATCCGGCTGGCAGAGGAGCAGCTCGAAGAGACCATCACCCGGGTGGAGGGAGGCGCCGCGCCCAGGACGGATGAAGCGCAGCCGCGCGCGGAGATCGAGCGCCGGCGCGGGGAGCTGTTCGAGTCGATCGAATCGGTCTCGCGTGCGGAGAACCTGGTCAAGCTCCTTATCCTGACGGATGCCGACGGTGCCGCCTGGCTGGAAGGGATCGAGCCCACCGAGTCGCTGGAGACCGCTGGCGTGGAGCCGGACATCGCCGCGGAGATGGAGAGGGCGCTTCTGCTTCGGCCGGAGGTGGCCGCGGCCGCGGCGTTCCTGGAGCGCCGCCGGGCGGAGAGCCGCTTTGCGAGCAACGACGTCAGGCCGGCGCTCGATGCGGTGGTCAGCTACGATCGATTCGGACTCTCTGGATTCGAGAATCCAGATGGCGGGAGCATCCCGGGAGTCCCGGCACTGATTCCCTCCGAGCTCGAAGGAGGGTGGAGCCGATCCTGGGCAACTCTCGGCGAGGGGCACTTCGATGACACCAGGCTCGGGCTTGTCTTCGGGATACCTCTGGGGAATCGAACGGCACGGGCGGCCGCGGCCGGAGCGCGCAACGCCGAGCGCGGGGCCGAGGCGGAGCTGGCGCGCATCCGGAAGGTGATCCGCGTGGAGGTTCTGGACGCGGGAGCCGCTCTGCAGACCGCCGCGCAGCGGATCGAAGCGGCCCGGGCGGCGCTCGAATCTGCCGAGGTGCAGCTCTTCGCGGAGCAGGAGCGCTTCGCCGTGGGGCTGTCGACGAACTTTCTCGTCCTGACGCGGCAGAACGATCTCTCCGGGGCGCGGCTCGAGGAGATCGAGTCTCTGGCGGACTACAGAACGGCGCTCTCCCAGATGGAGCGTGCGACCGGCTCGCTGCTCCAGGGCCGTGACACCGACCCGGCGGCTGCGGCCGGAGAGGAGCCTTCGAAGTGAGCAGCTGGAGGGATGGCCGGTGAAGAGACGTCTGTTCGTCGTGGCCCTTGTGTTCGTCGTGGTGGCGGGTGTGCTGACCCTGATCGGCGCGATCAAGTTCAAGCAGATTCAGGCGGCGGCGGTGCAGGCGTCATCGTACGTGCCCCCTCCCGAGACCGTGACGACGATCATCGCGCGCCGCGACGAATGGAAGGGGACTCTGGGCGCGATCGGCAGCGTCGTGGCGGTGCATGGAGTGAACGTGAGCGCCGACTTGCCCGGAATCGTGGAGCGGATCGATTTTGAGTCGGGACAGATGGTGCGGGAAGGCGACATCCTGGTGCAGCTCGATGCGCGGCAGGAGACGGCCCAGCACGCCGCAGCAATTGCCCGGCGCGATCTGGCGCGCGCCAGCCTGGAGCGCATGCGCGGACTGATGGGCAAGGGGGTCGCGTCGCAGGCGGAATTCGACGTCGCCGATGCCGATGCCAGGCAGGCCGAGGCCAGAGTGGCGGAGCTGGCCGCCGCGATCGCGCGCAAGACGATCCGCGCTCCGTTTGCGGGCCTGCTCGGAATCCGCCACGTCAACCGCGGCCAGTACATGGCGGACGGCGACACCGTGGTTTCGCTGCAATCGCTGCATCCTGTCTACGTCGACTTCGCCGTGCCGCAGCAGGAGCTGGCCCGGCTGCGCCTCGGCGGCACCGTGACCGTGAAGGCCGACGGACTCCCGGAGGCGGAGCTGACGGGCCGGATCTCGGCGATGGACTCCATCATCGAGCAGAAGACCCGCAACCTGACAGTGCGCGCTACTCTGGCCAATCGGGGCGACCGGCTGCGTCCGGGGATGTTCGTCTCGATCCAGGTCGGCCTCGCTGAAAGCAATGCCCTCATCGCCCTGCCGGCCTCGGCCATCAGCTACGCGCCGTACGGCAACTCCGTCTTCATCGTGGAAGAGATGAAGGGCCCCGGCGGCAGGACCTTCCGCGGCGTGCGCCAGCAGTTCGTCCAGCTGGGCGGCGGGCGCGGCGATCAGATCTCGGTCACTTCCGGAGTCGAGGAAGGACAGGAAGTGGTCACATCGGGCGCCTTCAAGCTGCGCAATGGCGCCGCGGTTGTGGTCAACAACGACGTGGTGCCACCCAACGACCCGGCCCCCGCGCCCGAGGACTCCTGATGAAGCTCACCGATCTGTTCATCCGCCGGCCTGTGCTGGCCATCGTGGTGAATCTGGCGATCCTGATCGCCGGGCTCCAGTCGATCGGCTCGCTGAGCGTCCGGCAGTATCCGCGCAGCGACATCGCGGTCATCCGGGTCAGCACCGCCTACATCGGCGCGAACGCCGACCTGGTGCGCGGCTTCATCACGACGCCGCTCGAGCGGGTCATCGCGAGCGCCGACGGGATCGACTATCTCGAATCGTCCAGCTCGCAGGGGATCAGCACCATCACGGTCCATCTCAAGCTCAATTACGACTCCAACGCCGCTCTCACCCAGATCCAGGCCAAGGTGGCCCAGGTGCGCAACGACCTTCCGCCCGAGGCCGAAGCTCCCGTCATCGAGCTGGAGACGGCCGACAACCAGTTCGCGGCCATGTACATCGGGTTTTCATCCGCCGAGATGGACCTCAACCAGATCAGCGATTACCTGACCCGGGCGGTACAGCCGCGCCTCTCGGCGGTCAGCGGCGTGCAGCGCGCCGACATCCTGGGAGACCGCAGCTTCGCGATGCGCGTCTGGCTGAAGCCGGACAGGATGGCGGCCCTGGGAGTCTCTCCCTCCACGATTCACGATGCCCTGTCACAGAACAACTATCTGTCCACGCTGGGCCGCACCAAGGGCTCGATGGTCTCGGTCAATCTGGTGGCCAATACCGATCTGAAGACCGTCGAGGAGTTCAGGAACCTGGTGGTCAAGGAGGCCGACGGTGTCGTGGTGCGGCTCCGTGACGTGGCCGACGTGGTGCTCGGAGCGGAGAACTACGAAGAGGATGTCCGCTTCGACGGACAGACTGCCATCTTCATGGGCGTCTGGGTTCTCCCCACGGCCAACGCTCTCGATGTGATCGGCAGAGTGCGCAAGACGCTGCCCGAAATCGAAGCGCAGCTTCCCGCCGGGATGACGGTGGGCGTGCCCTACGATTCGACCCTCTACATCCGTAACGCGCTGCAGGAGGTGCTCAAGACGCTCAGCGAGACGCTGCTGATCGTCATGGCCGTCATCTTCCTGTTCCTGGGCTCCCTGCGCGCCGTGCTCATCCCCGTCGTGGCGATCCCCATCTCGCTCATCGGGGCGGTGTTTCTGATTCTGGTGGCGGGTTTCACGATCAATCTGCTCACGCTCCTGGCGATCGTCCTGGCCGTGGGGCTCGTGGTGGACGACGCGATCGTCATAGTGGAGAACGTCGAGCGGCATCTGCATCTGGGAGAGCCTCCGATGCGGGCCGCGATTCTGGCGGCGCGCGAGCTGGTTGGGCCGATCATCGCCATGACCATCACGCTGGTGGCCGTCTACGCCCCGATCGCGATCCAGGGTGGGCTCACGGGCGCGCTGTTCCGGGAGTTCGCCTTCACGCTGGCGGGCGCGGTGGTGGTCTCCGGCGTCGTGGCGCTGACTCTTTCGCCCATGATGGGATCCAGGCTGCTGCGTCCCGGCGACACCCAGCGGGGGTTCGCCGGGTGGATCAACCGCCGGTTCGACGGCATCCGCCGTGGCTATATGAATCTGCTGGCCGGAACGCTGGAGTACCGCTCGACGGTGCTGGCGATCTGGCTGCTGGTGCTCATGCTCATGGCGCCGTTCTACATGTACTCCCAGTTCGAGCTGGCCCCCGCCGAGGATCAGGGGGTGGTCTTCGGCGTCGTCCAGTCGTCCGCCAACTCCACGCTGGATCAGACACAGCTGTTCATGACCCGCGTCGATGAGATCTTCCGCTCCTTCCCCGAGACGGCCAACTCGTTTCTGATCACCAACCCGGGCGGCGGTTTTGGCGGCATGGTCACGAAGCCGTGGAGCGAGCGGACCCGGACGGCATCCGAGCTCCAGGTCGAGGCCGGCGCGAAGCTGGCCGGCGTGCCCGGGGTGCGGGTCATCCCGATGGTCCCGCCGTCGCTTCCCGGAGGAGGCGACTTTCCGGTGGACTTCGTGATCGCCTCGACCATCGAGCCGCGCCAGCTGCTCGAGATCGCCGATGCGCTCGTGGGCAAGGCCTTCGCAAGCGGCCTGTTTCTCTTTGCCGATGCGGATCTCAAGCTGGATCAGCCCCAGGCCGAAGTGGTGTTCGACCGCGATCAGGTCCGCTCGCAGGGTGTGGACCTGGGACAGGTCGGCCGGGATCTCTCCACGCTGCTGGGAGGGGACTACGTCAACAGGTTCAGCATCCAGGGGCGCAGCTACAAGGTGATCCCCCAGGTCAAGCGCGCCGAGCGGCTCACCGCGGATCAGCTTTCGGAAATCCATGTCACGGGACGCGATGGCCAGCTCGTGCCGCTGTCCACTTTCGCGACGCTGAAGACCAGCGTCGAGCCGCGCCAGCTGAAGCGGTTCCAGCAGCTCAACGCGGTGCGGATCCAGGGCGTCGTCCCGCCGCACGTGTCGCTTGATCAGGCGCTGAGCCTGCTGGAGGATGCGGCCGCTCCGCTCCTGCCGCGCGGTGTGACGCTCGATTACGCCGGCCAGTCGCGCCAGCTGCGCACGGAAGGGAGCCGCTTTCTGCAGATCTTCCTGCTCTCGGGCATCCTGATCTACCTGGTCCTGGCGGCGCAGTTCGAGAGCTTCAGGGACCCGTTCATCATTCTGGCGGGATCGGTGCCGCTGGCCTTGTCGGGCGCGCTGCTCTTCTCGTTTCTCGATCTCACGACGCTCAACATCTACAGCCAGGTCGGGCTGATCACGCTGGTGGGACTGGTGGCCAAGAACGGCATCCTGATCGTCGAGTTCGCCAATCAGCTGCAGATGCAGGGCCGCGAAAAACTCGCCGCCGTGATCGAAGCGGCCGGGACACGGTTGAGGCCCATCCTCATGACCAGCACGGCGACCGTTGTGGGTCACTTTCCGCTGGTCATCGCGGCCGGTCCGGGCGCCGGGGCGCGCAACAGCATCGGCATCATGCTCGTCAGCGGGATGATCATCGGAACGCTGTTCACACTGTTCATCGTTCCGTCGATCTACATGCTCGTCGCCGTCAGGAGGACAGGTGAGTCTTCGGGTGAGGCGACCAGTGAGCATGAGATCGCGAGCCTCGGACCCGCTGCAGCGTAACTCGTCAAGGCCGGTACCGCTCCCGCGGGGACGGGCTCTTTTTCACCCCCCCGGGGATCATCGTAACACTCTCCCTTAGGCCGCCGTGCACTCCTCCTCTCAGGCACATTTATTGGTGGTGGCTGGACGGCGCGTCGTTCGTGGTGCAGGATCCTTCCATCCAAGTCGGATGAGGAGCGGCAGGCGATGGATCTTGGACTGAAGGGAAAGGTCGCGCTTGTGGCGGGCGCCAGCACCGGGATCGGGCGGGCGGTGGCGGCGGAGCTGGCCGCGGAGGGATGCGCGGTGGCGATCTGCGCCCGCAGGCGGGATCCCCTGGTCGAGTCGGCGATGTCGATCGAGGGGGACACGGGGGCGGACATCCTGGCCGTGGCGGGAGACGTCACCGTGCTTTCAGATATCTCCCGGATGGTCCGGGAGGCCGAGGGCCGGTTCGATCGGATCGACATCCTGGTCACCAACGCAGGGGGGCCGCGCCCGGGCGGCTTCGACGAAGTGGGGCCCGAGGCCTGGGACGAGGCGTTCCGTCTGAACCTCCGCAGCGCCGTGCTGCTCTGCCGCGAGGTGCTGCCCGGGATGAAGGAGCGCAAATGGGGGCGAGTGGTGCACATGGCCTCCATCTCGGTCAAGCAGCCGATCGACGGTCTAGTTCTTTCCAACAGCCTCAGGGCCGGAGTGGCGGGGCTGTCCAAGACCCAGGCGACCGAATATGCCGCCTATAACATCCTGGTGAACACGGTATGCCCCGGCTACACTCAGACCGAGCGTCTGACGGAGCTGGCCGGGATCCGGGCGCGCAAGGAAGGCAGGCCCGTGAAGGAAATGGTCCGGCTCATGGAGCAGAACACCCCGATGAAGAGGATTGGGCAGCCCGAGGAAGTAGCGGCGCTCGTGGCCTTCCTCTGCTCCGAGAGGGCGTCCTACATCACGGGAACCGTCATCCAGGTCGACGGCGGTCTGAGCCGGGGGCTCCTTTGATATGGCGCGCCGCGGCGCGCTGCTGATCGGCCACGCCTGCCGGCTGGTCATCGCCGGCGTGCTGCTGCTGGCCGGGGGCCTCAAGGCGCTCGACCCGGCAGCGCTTGCGGCCGAGACGGCCCAGTACGGGATTCTCCCCGGGGCGATCATTCCCTTGTTTGCAGCCGGCCTGATCATCCTGGAGCTTGTCGTCGGCGCGGCGCTGCTGCTCAACTACCGGACCCCGTCGGCGCTGGGCGCGGCCGCCGGCCTGTTCGCGATGTTCATTGGCGCGATCTCGTGGGCCCTTGCCACCGGCAAGCAGCTCGAGGCATGCGGCTGCTTCGGACGCAACGTGCCCCGGACGCCACAGCAGACCTTGTTCGAGGATTCCCTGCTCCTGGGCGCGGCTCTTGCCGGGCTGCTCTGCTTCGGATGGCTCCGCAACGCGTCCCTGGAGCTGGCGCCCCGCATCTCCCCCTGGCTGAGATGGAAGGCGGCATCGATTGGACTGATCGCCATCATGTCGGGCGCCTTCGTGGTGGCATCACCGCACCTGCCGCTGGACGATCTCGCCACGCGCATCAGTCCCGGAGTCCGGTGGAATGATCTGGGAGTGGCTCTGGCCGACATCGACCTGAGCAAGGGATCGCACCTGGTGGCGCTGATGGGGATGTCCGATCCGGCCACCGCCGAAGCGCTGCCGGGGATGAACGCCCTGGCCGCGCAGGCCGTCCCGATCGTGGGGCTCCACGCCGACGAGGACGAGGCATTCAATCAGTTTTTCTGGACCCGGGGTCCGGCCTTTCAGATATTCCGGATCGCGCCGTCCGATCTGCGCCCGATGCACCGGCGGCTTCCTCGCTGGTTCGGGCTGAAGGATGGCGTGGTGACGGCCACGTGGGATACTCTTCCGGCCGCCTCCGAGGCAGGGGAGGCTCTCAGGTGAGTGACCACATGGCGAAGATCGAAGGGACGAATACCGGCGGCTTCACGCGCCGGCACGGCGCGGGGATTCTCGCGGCCTGCCTGCTGACGGCCTTCATGGTGCTGGCACAGACCCCGGAGGCCCCAAAGCGGACCTGGTACGAGAACTTCGACTATATCCTGGAGATCGATGGCGTGCGCTCGCCGCAGGCCAGGCTCTACTCGACGCCGGGCAGGCCGGCCATGCTGCTGACGGCGCCGGAGCTCACGCAGGCGCTCGTGCTGATGGTGCCGGGCCGGGAGGTTCAGATGGCGGAGCGGGAGTCGATTGCCGCCGGCCGGTCCGAACAGGAAGTGCTGCTGGCCGACGTCGATGTCCACGGTCCGCCCTTTCCCTACACGATGAGCGACAGCGCCGTGGTGTTCTTCATGGACGGGAAGAAATACCTGCTGGGCCGGCGGCCTCCGCTCATCGGTGTCCTGACGGTCGACGAAGTGCTGGGAGCGCTGCCGATCTACCGGCAGGGGATGGCTGCCTATGATCCGGTGGCGGCCGACCTGGAGTACCTCAAGTCGTTCAATCGCCCGGTGAGCGTGAACGTCTTCTTCGGTTCCTGGTGTCCGCACTGCAAGGAAGTTGTGCCACGCTTCCTCAAGACCTTGTCGGTGGCGGGCAACAGCAACATCCGCCTTGGCCTCACGGGCGTGCCGTCCCCCTTCAACGAGTACCCGCCGGCGGTGGAAAAGAAAATCAAGGGTGTTCCGACCGTGATCGTCTCGGCCGGCGACGTGGAGATCGGCCGGATCACGAACGTTGCCCAGGACAGCAGCCTGGAGCACGAGCTGGTCAAGCTGCTCACGTCCTACACGCAGCAGAAGGGATGAGCGAGGCGATGGGCAAGCGGCTCCATCTGCCGGGATCGCTCGCCCTGTTCTTGCTCCTGCTGCCCGGCCTGCTCTTCCTGCCGGGCTGCGGCAGCAGCGGGACGGAGGCTGCCAGAACGCCGCAGGCGGCCGGCACTTCGGCTCCGCCGGCATCGCCCCCTGCCTCCCCGGGTCAGGCGTCCTCAACGGCGGCCGTGCCGCAGGCAGCTGCACCGGCAGCCGGCACCGAGGGGAACGAAGCCTGGCGGCCGATCTACGATTTCGCGCTGGAGGTGGACGGCGCGGCCGCATGGGACGCCCGCTTCTACGTCCACAAGGAAGGCCAGAAGATTCTGATCGCCGCCCCGGAGGTCGCCTCGCCGGCAATCCTGAACCGTGCCAGCCAGGATGTCGGCGCGATCGCGCGCACCGCGGTCAGGACCGAGGGGGACGGTGACGCCGCCTTCGTCTCGCCTGGCGGCGACGCGCCGGCCTCGACGACCCCCTACACCGTGGATGGAGACAAGGGCGAAGTCATCTTCTTTCTCGGACCTCAGCGGCTGAAGATCATCCCCAAGCGTCCGCTCGAGGGGCCCGCCACCGCCGAGACCATCCTGAAGCACTCGCCGATCTACAAGAAAGGGATGGATGGGTACGCGCCGAAGCAGAGCGAGGTCGCGTACCTCCAGTCAGTGTCTTCTCCGGTGGATATCGAGGTTTTCTTCGGCACCTGGTGCTCGCACTGCAAGGTCCTGGTGCCGCGGTTCATGAAGACGATGGAGCTGGCCGGCAACAAGGCGCTGCGGGTATCCTTCATCGGCGTTCCCAAGACATTCAACACCTATTCGCCGGCCCAGTCAAAGAAGGTGACCGGCATTCCCACCTTCATTTTCTACCGCAACGGTACGGAGTTCGGCCGCATCCCCGGCGAGCCCACGGACGCGACGATCGAGGAAGCTGTCGCGAAGATCCTCCGCAGCGCCTCCTGACGCCCGCCAGCTCTCCTCTGGATTGATCTGCCAGGCGTCCCCGGGCCCGTCCGGCGTCCGGCTACATCATCGCTGCGGGTGGCGCCGGCTCGTCGGCCCGTCCGGCGTTGGCCAGGGGGATCTTGACCAGAGACCAGGCGATGACCGCCAGCACGACCAGCCCCGCGAGGTAGGACGGTGAGGCGAAGATCTGCGGGATCGGCCATTCCTTGTACCGGAACCAGGCCGTTCCCAGCCCAACGAGCGCCTCGCCGGCGATGAGCCCGGAGGCCATCAGGATGCCGATGTTCTCCACCCGCGTGCTCTGCGCGGGGTTGAGGCCGCGCTTCTCGCGCATCCGGTCGGTGATCCAGCGGATCGAGCCGCCCACGAAGATGGCGAAGGTGGTCTCCAGCGGCAGGTACATGCCGACGGCGACCAGCATGGGGCTCTTCACTTTCACCAGGATCATGGCGATGCCCATCAGGATGCCCACAACGATGAGCGGCCAGGGCATGTCACCGCCCACGATCCCCTGCGACAGGGCGGCCATCAGCCCGGCCTGGGGCGCCGGAAGCTGGCGGTCGCCGAAGCCGATACCTCCCCCATTGATGTTGCCCTGGTGGAGCACCATCAGGGGGAAGTACATGACGAGGCTCGCCACCAGCACGGCGACCAGCTCCACGAGCTGGATCGTGCGCGGTGTGCCGCCCAGGATGTAGCCGACTTTGAAGTCCTGAAGCAGCTCGCCGGCCACCGCCGATGAGACGCACACCACCGAGGCGACTCCCAGCACGGCGATCACGCCCCCCGAGCCGCCCACCCCCAGCGAGACCATCAGCAGCGCCGCGACGATCAGGGTCGAGAGGGTCAGTCCGGAGATCGGGTTGTTGGAGGATCCGATCAGGCCGACCAGGTACCCGGAAACCGTGGCGAAGAAGAAGCCCACGATCAGCATCACGATCGCGGCTGTCACGCCGGCCAGCATCATCCCTGACATCTGCACGTAGAGGATCATCATCAGGACGAAGAAGAGACCGATGAGCCCGAACACAGACTTGGCGCTCATGTACTGCTGGGTCCGGCCGACGGCGGCCGCTTCCTTCTTGCCGCCCAGCTCCTGGAAGGCCTTCGCAAGGCCGCCGAAAATGCTCTTGCGCCGCTTCACCAGCGTGTAGACGGTGCCCACCAGCATGCCTCCCACCGCGATGGGGCGCACCATGAACCGCCAGACGAGTGTGACCGTGCCTTCCCAGGCGTGCGGCTCGGCGCCCGCCGGCAGGAATTGCGACAGCTGGGGGCCCAGCAGGAAGATGAGCAGGGGGACCATCAATCCCCAGGCGATCACGCCGCCGGAAAAGTTCAGGGCCGCAAGCTCCGGCCCGATGATGTAGCCGACACCGAGATAGGCGGGGGCAATCGAGGGGGCCGAGAAAGTCGTGAAGCCTCCGGTCGGCAGCGCGTTCGCGGTCGCGGCCGCGCCCAGCTTCACCTTGCTCATGCCCAGCGTGCCGACCTTGAGCAGGATCTCCTTGGAGCGGGCGAAGAGGCCCAGCTCGCTCAGGGTGAAGGCCAGCGCACCGAACCCCATGCTCCAGAAGAGGTATTTCGCCGCCGTGCCGCCGCCCTGGCCGGCCTTGTGGATCTCGGCAGCAGCCACCGACTCGGGGAAGGGAAGCTCCTTGTCCTCCACCAGGACTCGGCGCACCAGGGAGCAGAAGAGCACGCCCAGGACCGCGCCCACGATCATAAGCGCGGTGGACTTCCAGTAGGCGTCCTTCGGGTCGAAGGAGGGCCACGCGCCCGCGATGACGAACGCGGGCAGTGTGAAAATGGCCCCGGCGGCCACTGACTCACCGATGGAGCCGGCGGTACGGGCGATGTTCTCCTCGAGGATGGAGCCCCTGCGCAGCTTCATCACGGCCATGCTGATGACCGCAGCGGGGTAGGTCGCCGCGATGGTCTGCCCGGCACGCAGCCCCAGGTAGGCGTTGGCAGCCCCCAGGACGACGCACATCACCAGCCCGAGCAGCAGCGCCGTGATGGTGAACTCGGACATCTGGACCGATTCAGGGACGTAGGGCTTGTGCTTCGGCTCGCTCGAGCCGCCGGGCTTGTCCATGAACGTCACCTCCCCCCGCGCTGCGCGCAGGGCGGTGAGATTACTCCCGATTTCAGAGCAGTGTCAATGAACCCTGTTGCCTGGTTCTATCCTGAACCGCCGCCGCCCGGGTGTCTCATGCCGGGTGGCCCGGCAGAACGCAGCCTGCCTTGAAATGAAACGGCCCGCGACGGTATCCGTCGCGGGCCGTGAATCTCCAGCCGATGGCCGGGTCTATTTCTCTTCGAGCCAGATCTTCACGTCGGCCCCTTCGTGCTTTGCCGACACGACGGTCAGGGGAAGGTGGCCGCGCAGCCGGCCCACCAGCTCCTGGAAGTCGAAGTTCTTTCGTCCCTCGAAGACGTAGTCCATCAGCTCGAGGGGCAGCTTCACCTCGATGTTGGGCTCGTCGAATTCCGCCTCGGTGATGCTGATCCGGAAGAAATCGCGATCCTTGAAGACCTTGATGTTTTCCTTCTCGCTCTCGACGGTGATGAACTCGTCGACGTCCATCTTCCGGATCTCGCGCCACATCTTGGGGATGTTCAGGGAGGGATGATCCTCTTCAAACTCCGACATGAAGTCGCGCTTGTCGATCGAATCCACGACGACTTCGATCAGGGAGAGCGGCAGGTTCACCTTCACGTGGCCGGCCTCGTCCTTGAAGTTGTTTGCCTCGATCCGCATCCAGATCACGCTCTCGGCCGCGGTCGCGTCGGTAGCGCCCATCCATGCGCCGGCCAGAAGAGCTGCGGCCAGTGCCAGCCCGGCCAGTCCGATGGCCTCCAGATTCCGCTTTCTCATGCCGCCTCTCATCTTTATCTCCTCCATCCGGTACCACACGCTTCCAGGGCGATGAGTGTCCTGAATCAGGACACCGGCCATTCAACGGATGCCAGGCCCGGGGGTTCCATGCCGGCGAGCCAACTTTGCGCAAAAATCAGGGGAGCCGGTGAACCACCAGGAGCGTGACGTCGTCGTACTGGGGCTCCGAGCCCGCAAAGGCCCGGATGGCTGAGCAGATGAGTTCCTGCACCTCGGAGGCAGTCCGGTCCTGGTTGGCGTTCAGCAGCCCGATCAGGCGATCTTCGCCAAACTCCTCACCCGGCTGGTTTTGCATCTCCGTGACGCCGTCGCTGTAGGCCACCAGCAGGTCGCCCCGCTCGAGGGTGACGCGGCTCTGGGCGTACCTGGCGCCGGAGAAGACCCCCAGGATCAGCCCGTCGGCCTTCAGCCGCTCCACCTGCCCCGAGGCCCGCAGCAGGATGGGGGGGTTGTGTCCGGCGTTGACATACTCGAGCTGGCCGCTCGGGGAATCCAGCTCGCCATAGAAAAAGGAGACGAAGTTGTTCGAGTTGGCGCTCTGGAGGACCGCCTCGTTGAGAGCGCTGATCAGGGCCAGGATTCCGTGATTCGCCTGCACGTGGGCCCGGAAGGAGGCCCTGATGGTGGCCATCAGAAGGGCCGCCCCCATCCCCTTGCCCGACACATCGCCGATCGCCAGCCCCAGCCGGCCGGGGCCGCGCTCCAGGTAGTCGTAGTAGTCGCCCCCCACCTCCCGGCAGGGATCGTTGAACCCGGCCACTTCATAGCCGTCGATCTGGGGCACCGACAGGGGCAGCAGCTTGCGCTGGATCAGTGCGGCCTGCTGCATCTCCTTTTCCATGCGCTGCTTGGTGAGCTGTTCCTCGAACAGCTTGGCGTTTTCGATCTTCACCGCCGCGATGTTGGCCAGCAGCGTCAGCAGCCTGAGGTCCTCCGGCGTGAAGGCGCGGGCGGCGTGGAGCGTGTCCACGTAGATGAGGCCGATCACCTCGCGGTTGTTCCAGAGAGGCACGCACATGGCGGAGTGGATCCCCTGCAGGACGATGCTCTCCTTCATCTTGAATCTCTCGTCGGACTGGGCATCGGCGGTCAGGATCGACTGGCGGTTGTCGACCACGCTGCGCGCGATGCTGCGCGACAGGGAGATGCGCCCCCCGTAGCTCTTCTTGAGGTCGCGCACCACCTTGCTGACCAGCTCGCGGCTTTCCCCCTCCAGCAGCATGAGAAACCCGCGCTCGGCCGGTATCGCCTCGAAGACCAGGTCCATGATGACGTCCAGGATTTCGTCAAGCGGTCGATAGTTGATCAGCTCCATGCCCGCGCGCGTCAGGACCGCCAGCGTGCGGCTCTCCGGCGAGGAGCCCTCTGGAGCGGCGGACGCCGCGGCCGACGGAGCGGCCGAACGCGTCAGCAGCGCGTGATCGGGGCTGCTGATGATGTCCTCGAGCGGGATGGTCACGGTGGCGGAATCGAGCACCGGCGCCGGCCCGTCCACCAGCGCGACGCGGGGCTCGTTTTCGACATCGAAGAGAATGGTGGTCTCGCCCAGGGTGATCCGGTCGCCGCTCTTGATCTCCACGGGGTCGGTGACCGGGCTGCCGTTGAGCGCTGTGCCGTTGCGGCTGCCGACATCCCGGATGTAGACCTTGCCGTCGCGACGTACCAGCTCGGCATGAAAGCGCGACAAGGAGAGATCGAACGAGAGGTTGATGTCGTTGCGCGAGGAACGGCCGATCTTCAGGTTGTCGGCGTCCACATCCCGCTTGAATGTCCGGCCATCGCTGGCCACGACGGTCACATAGGACAAGGGTCAGAGCCCCCGGGGTCATCGAGGAGATGGAATCGCCGACATGGTAGGTGGGTGCGGGCGGGGGTGTCAAGAGTGCTCCGGGCGTAAGTGGCTCAGCCATGAGCACTTTCCATTGACAGCCTCCGCCGGCTTGGGTACTCTTTGCGGCGTCCTCTTCATCCGGATCGTCCATGAAGGTCCACCGCGAATCGGCGCTCATGCTCGGCAGGTTCAGAGTCCCGGCCGATGCTCGGGAAGCTTTTAGGACGCTGCTGGCCGGGAACCTGGCGGTCCAGGGGTGCCATGGCGGGAGCCCTGCACGTCGAGATCACCGTAGAAAGCCGCGTCGAGCTCGCCAATCTGGTGCACGCCGCGTCGGACGAAGTCTGCCGGCTGGTGGGCCTCGACGAAGACTCCATGTTCAATATCAGTCTGGCGCTGCGCGAAGCGACGGTCAACGCCATGAAGCATGGCAACGGACTGATCGCCTCCAGGCCGGTCGTGGTCACCTTCGACGCGCGGCGCGGGCGTCTGGAAGTGCAGGTGCGGGATCTGGGCAACGGCTTTGATTTTGCCCGCCATGTCGATCCGCGCCTCCCCCAAAACCTGTCAAAGACCAGCGGCCGCGGCCTCTTTCTCATGAAGAGCTTCATGGACGCCGTCAGATTCTCCCGTGCGCCGGGAGGGGGCACCATCGTCGCCCTGATCAAGAAGCTGCCGCGGCGCGGCGGTACGCGGCATGGCATCCACGCCTGATGTGTTAACATCCGCGCATTCCGCTGCGGACAGCGCTCAATTGAGGAGTGGTGATGAAGACCAATGTACGTGAAGTGGGCAAAGTCACGATCATCGAGCTCAACGGCAAGATCACGATCGGCAAGGGGGATCTGATCCTGCGCGAGACCATCGACGGTGTCCTCAAGGAAGGCAAGTCGCGCATCCTCCTGAACATGAGCAACGTCACCTACATGGACAGCGCCGGCATCGGCGAGCTGGTGGCCTGCCAGAAAAGATGCATCGAGCGCAAGGCCCTCATGAAGCTGGTCAACCCGGCCGGCAAGGTCTCCGACCTGCTGGCCCTGACCAAGCTGGACCAGTATTTCGAGACCTACCCATCCGAAGCGGAAGCGCTGGCCTCCTTCGCAGCCTGATACCCCGTTTCCCATGAAGGCCGTGGTCCTGGACGGGCGGGAGGGCGTCTCTCTCCAGGAGGTCGCGCCGCCGGCGCCCGGGCCGGGTGAGGCTCTGGTGCAGATCCTCTCCGCGGGGATCTGCGGCACCGACCTGGAGCTGGCCCGGGGCTACATGGGGTTTTCCGGGATCCCGGGCCACGAGTTCGTCGGGCGCATCGCCGCGGTGACGTCCCCTTCCGATCAGCTTCTCAAGGGCGCGCGCGTGGTGGGGGAGATCAACCTGGGATGCGAGCAGTGCGCGCTGTGCGCCCAGGGGATGGCGCGGCATTGCGCGCGCAGACGGGTGGTCGGCATCCTGGGAAAGAGCGGCGCCCACGCCGAGATGATCACCCTGCCGGTTTCCTGCCTGCGGGCGATCCCCGCGGAAGTCACCGACACGCAGGCGGTTTTCGTGGAGCCGGCTGCCGCGGCGCTGCGGATCCTCGACCAGGTCGCCGTGTCGAAGTCGTCGCGGATCCTGGTCCTGGGGGATGGCAGGCTGGGGCTTCTGGCCGCGCAGGCGCTCGCGCCGCGATGCGCCTCCGTCACGCTGGCCGGACGGCACGCCGCGAAGATGGCTCTGGCACGGCAGCTCGGCCTGGAGACGACTTCTGCTCCCGATCAGCAGGCACCCTTCGACGTCGTAGTGGAAGCGACCGGGTCCCCCGAGGGCCTGCCCCGTGCTCTGCAGCTGACGCGCCCCGGTGGCACGGTGGCGCTCAAGTCCACCTGCGCCTCTCCCGTGACGCTGGATGCGGCGAAGGCCGTCATCGACGAGATCACGATCATCGGCTCACGTTGCGGCCGGTTCGAGCCGGCGATCGAGGCCCTGGCCTCGGGCGCCATCAAGGTCGATCCGATCGTGAGCGCCACATACCCGCTGGCCCACGCCGTGGAGGCCTATCGCCACGCGGCGCGGCCCGAAGCGCTCAAGGTGATCCTCCAGGTTGGTGCGTGACGCTGCGCCTGGCGGCTGTCATCATGGTCGCGGCCGCCTGCGCCTGCGCGCCATCGCAGGGTCCGGTGCCTCAGGGACGTCGTGTTGCGGTTGTCGCGGTCGAGGGCGCCACGTGGCGGGTGCTGCGGCCGCTGCTTGCTGAAGGGCGGCTGCCTCACCTGGCGCGTCTGTATCAGGGCGGTTCGGCGGGGATCCTCCGCGCTGACGGGCCGCTGGATCCCCAGGTGCTTGCCACGACGCTCGCCACGGGCCAGCCGATGGCCCGGCACGGCGTGGCCGGGAGCGTCGTGCGGGCGCCTGGCCGGCATGCGGTGCGCCCGGCGTCGGCCGATCTGCGCCGCGTCCCGGCGATCTGGAGCCTCGCGGACGCCCAGGGACTCAGCGTGGGAGTGGCCGGGTGGCCCGTCACGTTTCCGGCCGAGCCGGTGCGCGGGTACATGCTGGCGCCGCGCTACGATCCTCTCGAGGGACGCATCCGTGGCTTCATCCAGCCGCCGGGGGCGCTGGGGGAGGGGGGCGCAGCGCGCGAGCGCCTCGCCATGCCCGGCTGGCTCGACGAAGTGACGGCGCTGGACGCGGAGCTGCGCGACGCCATCGAGCGCGACGTCGAGCAGTTCGAGCGGGCGGTGTCTCTCTACAGGGTCTACCAGCCCAGACTGGCCTTCTTCAGATTCGCCGCCGCCGATCTCGCCGCACACCGGTACTGGCAGTATTTCGAGACGGGCCTCCTGCCGCTGGCCGGTTCGCGCGGACGGGGAGTCCCGCCGGAGCGCGCCGCCGCGCTGTCGGCCGCCGTGCCCGGCGCCTACCGCTTCGTGGACGCCTGCATCGGGCTGCTGATGGAGCGCCTGCCGGAGGAGTCGGCATTGCTCGTGGTTTCCGAGTTCGGTGTGCGCGGCGTCGCTCTGACCGACTACCTCGCCGTCGATCTGATCGGCCTGCTCGAGCGGCTCGATCTGCTGCGCCGGGCCCCGGATGGCTCGATCGACTGGGCCTCCACGCGCGTCTTTCCGATGCCGGAGGCGCCGGGCTCGTCCCGCCGCCTCTGCCTCAGCGTGAGAGGGCGCGATGAAGGAGGCGTCGTCGACCAGGGGAGCGCCGCCGCGCTGAAGCGCGACACCATCTCCCGCCTGCGAGGACTGGCCACCAGGGCCGGGCAGCCGCTCTTCTCCAAAGTCGACGATGTCGAAGCCTCCGGCCGGCAGGATGGAGCGGAGATCGAGCTGACGGAAAACCTTGCGATCGACCCGGAGGGAGTGCTGGAGATAGCCGGCGAGGCGATCGAGGCGCGCGCCCTCTACCGGCGCGTTTCGGAGGACTTCGCCGTCCATGATCCCGAGGGCATCCTGCTGGCTGCAGGAGGAGGTGTCGCAGCCGGCCGCCATGGCTGGAGCGCGCGGCTCGAGGATGTCGCGCCCACGCTCCTCACGCTGCTGGGTCTGCCGTCACGTTCCGGGATGCCGGGCCGGGCGATCGCCGCGATGCTCGCGCCCCCCGCCGGCGCCGTCGAGCCGGATCAGGAGCACGAGGCGCTGATGGCGCCCGTTGCGCCGCTGCGTCGCGCCGAGGAGGATCTCCAGGAGGAAGTTGAGGAACTGCGGCGCCTGGGCCACCTCAGGTGACCTGGGATGGTTATTCCCGGACCCCCAGAGTCCGCATCAGCCGCGACAGGTAGGTCGGGTTCAGTCCGAGCGTCTCGGCTGCCCGCCGCTGCTGTCCGCCGGCCTCCTTGAGCGCCTCGCGGATCATCTGCGCCTTGAAGTGGCGCACCCGATCGTGGAACGCGCCGTCGCTGCCGGTCTCTCCGTCGCCCGTCTCGAGGATGTAGGCGGGGAGATCATCGGGCACGATCTCCGCCTCCTCTCCCAGCACCACCGCGCGCTCGATGATGTTCTCCAGCTCGCGCACGTTGCCGGGCCAGTCGTAGCGCTGCAGCAACGCGAGCGCCGGGGCCGACACGCGCTCCACGCGGCGCTTGGTATCGGAGGAGACGCGCTGCAGAAAATGGGTGGCCAGCAGCGGGACATCCGTGCGGCGCTGGCGCAGCGGCGGCATCTGCAGCGTGATCACGTTGAGACGGAAGTAGAGATCCTCACGGAAGCGTCCTTCCTGCATGGCGCGTCCGAGATCGCGGTTGGTGGCCGCGATCACCCGGATATCCACCTCGATGGTGCGCGTCCCGCCCACCCGCTCGAAACAATGCTCCTGGAGCACGCGCAGCAGCTTGGCCTGGAGATCCGCCTTCATTTCCGCGATCTCGTCCAGAAAGATCGTCCCGGTGTCGGCCTGCTCGAACTTGCCCACCTTCTGCTGGACCGCGCCGGTGAACGACCCCTTCTCGTGGCCGAACAGCTCGCTTTCGAGCAGGTCCTCGGAGAGCGCGACACAGTTGACCGCCACGAACGGGGCGTCGCGGCGCTCGCTCCACATGTGGATCGAGCGGGCCAGCACCTCTTTGCCCGTGCCGCTCTCGCCCAGCAGCAGGACCGTGGAGCGCGACTCGGCGGCGCGCCGCGCCGTCGTGACGATGCCCCGCATGGCCGCGCTGTCGCCGATGAGGCCGGGCGCCCGCTCGCGCAGCTGCGAGCTGAGGAACCGGTTGCGGCGCCGCAGCCGCTCGCGCTCCAGCGCCTTGCCCACCACGAGAGTCACCTGGTGAGGGTTGAACGGCTTCATGATGAAGTCGTAGGCGCCGCACTTCATCGCCTCGACCGCCCGCTGCACGCTGCCGGCCGCAGTGATCACCATGGCGGTCACGTCGAGTCCTTCCTCGCGGATCTTCTGCAGCAGCTCCATCCCGCCCATGCGCGGCATCATGAGATCCAGGATGGCCAGGTCCGGGGGGTCGGCGCGGATCGCCTCCAGCGCCGCGATGCCGTCGGCGGCAGCCTCGATCTGGTAACCCTGCGACGCCAGACGGTCTCCGAGCACTTCGACGATGTCGGGGTCGTCATCCACGATGAGAATCCGCGGACGGCTCATGGCTCCGGCGCCTCACGGCGCGCCGGAGAGACCGGTGCGGCGGCAGCCGGCGGCACCGAGGAGGGCGGGTCCTCGGGAAGGGTGAACAGGAAGCGCGAGCCATCTCCCTCGCTCTCGGCCCAGAGCCGGCCTCCCTGCAGCTCGATGAGGGTGCGCGCGATCGGCAGTCCCAGTCCTGTGCCTCCCGTCTTGTCGCCGTCGGGGGAAGGGATCTGATAGAAGCGATCGAAGATGCGCTCGAGCTGATCCTGCGGGATCCCGGGACCGCTGTCGGACACCGAGAAGCTCACGCACTGCTCCTCGTGCCGCGCCGTCAGGATGACCGAGCCGCCGCGCGGGGTGAACTTCAGTGCATTGCCCATCAGGTTGACCAGGACCTGCATCACGCGATCCCGATCGGCGGTCACGACGAGCTCCTCGCGCGGGAGCGCCACGGTCAGGGCGATCCCCTTCTGGATGGCGACGGGGCGCATGCTCTCGGCGGCATCTTCGAGCAGCCGCAGCACCGACGTGCGCCGTACGGCGATCGCGGCGCGGCCCGACTCGAGGGCGGAAAGGTCCAGGAGATCGCTGATCAGGCGCGAGAGCTGATCGGTGTTTCCCGCCACCCGCTTCAGGTACCGGCGCTGCCGCTCGCTGAGCTCACCCGTCAGGCCGTCGAGCATGTTCTCGATGGAGCCCTTGATCGCCGTCAGCGGCGTGCGCAGCTCGTGGCTGACGTTGGAGAGGAACTCGGTCTTGATGCGGTCCATCTCCCTGAGCCGGTCGATCTGCCGCTCCATCTCCCGCTCCATGATCCGCCGATCCAGATCCTCCTGCCTCAGCAGATGATTCTCCACGGTGAGCGCCGCCTGGTAGGCGATGGAGGTGATCAGGTTCTGCGTCACGGCCGACAGCGGCCGGCGGGCATGGGAGGAATCGGCGTAGATGATGCCCAGCACGTCGGAGTCGGCGGGAAGGCGCGACGGCCTGGCCCACTGGACGCTCAGGGGCGCCAGCAGCGGGACGCAGACTACCGACTGCAGCGAGAGCTCCACGATGCTGGAGCGATCCCGCACCTGGGGCACCTTGCTCAGGTCGGTCAGGAACCTCGCCTGCCCCGAGGCGATCACTTCGCCCACGATGCTGGTGGAGATCCGCAGCTTCTCGGTGTCGAGGCGCTCGCGGGCCACGTTGCGCGCCGAGGACATCTGCAGCTCTCCCTGCTCATCGCGCAGCATCAGGAAGCCGCGGTCGGCCGACGTGGCGTCCAGCACGGCATCCAGCGTGAGGTCCAGCACCTCACGCAGCGATCGCATGGAATTCAGACGGCGCCCCAGCTCCAGAAGGAGGGTCAGGTTCCTGTAGTCCTCAGCCGTGGGTCCGTCCCGGGGACGTGAGTCCACGTCCTGGACGATCTCGCTCATGCTGTCCTTGAGGAGAAAGAGCATCTCGATCTCCCCGGTCCGGCCCATCGTGATCACGTCACGATTCGACAGGAGATGCCTGGGACCCGTGGCCCCGTTGACCTTCGTGGTGAAGGTGCTGGCCTTGTCGGTCAGGATGTAGCGGCTGGCCTTGCGGATGATCTCGGCCTGGAGCCGGGAGACGTCGTTCTGCGTGATGACGAGGCTGCACTCAGGCCTGCGGCCGATGGTGAAGGGAGTCGTATCCACGGTCACCACCTGCTCTTTGCCGTCGGGAAAGTGAATCCGGAGCCTGGGCGGGCTGCTGCTCTTCATTCAAGACGGCGATCTGGCAAGACGGCGATCTGAGGGGACGGGCATGCTTCGTATATACCACGCTGCCCCCCCAGCGGCAAGACGCCGGCCGCCTCCCGCCGGGTTCAACTGATCCGATATCCCGCTTGTCCGATCAGATAACGCCGTGGCCCGCCGCCGGCCGGCCGGAACGAGCCGGGTGGAGTCGCGGCGCGCCTGCAACCCCTCAGGATGTCTTGGGTTAGGAGCACGGGCCGGCGCTGTGCGAGGTGCACGCGGCACGTGGCATCGTGGTTGCACTATCCCAGATCGCTTGTAACCACCTGAGTAGAAGGAGTCAGTCGCAGGGAAACAGGGGGTGGATCATGAAGGCGCTCATCGTGGGAAGATACCGGAAGGAAGATGGATCGGTTGAGCGATGCGATGTGGCGATAGCCCACCCCGACTCAGTTTCTCTGAACCTGGTGAAACCAGCCGTCCTTCAGGGCGGCGTTGAAGGGATTGCCTACCCTGTACACACCGCCCGTAGTGGCCGGGCGGAGACAGGGGGTGTCCAGGGTAGGCAGTAAGATGACGGGCCGCGTTGTGCGGTTCGTTTAAGAGCCGGGGTGGGCCAGCTCCGGCTCTTTCACTCTCCAGAACACCCGCCCCGGTCAGGCCATCCCCCATACCAGCCGGACCGGGGCGGGGCTCACTTTGGCCCCGCCCTTTGCTTGAGCCTGTGCACGAGGGCCAGCGCCTCCAGCGGAGTCATCGACTCGGGGCTGCAGCCGCGGATGGCCGAGAGGATCTCGCTGGCCGCGCCTTCCTCCTCCTGGCCAAACAGCGCCAACTGCGATCCGGAACGCTCCGCGCCGGAAGCGTCCCGCGTGTGCCGGGCCAGGACCGGAAGCCCATCGCGCCCGATCTCGTTGCGCTCCAGGTTGCCGAGGATCTCCTCTGCCCGATCCAGCACGCCGCGCGGCAGCCCCGCCAGCCGGGCGACATGGATCCCGTAGGAGCGATCGGCCGCCCCTGCTTCGATCCGGCGCAGGAAGACCACGTCGTTTCCCGACTCCTGCACGCAGACCGTCAGGTTCATGATGTCGGGAAACGAGAGCGCCAGCTCGGTGAGCTCGTGGTAGTGGGTGGCAAACAGCACGCGGGCTCCCTGGCGGTCCGGCCCGCGCAGGCCCGGCGCGTCGTGCAGGTGCTCCACGACCGCCCAGGCGAGCGACAGCCCGTCGAACGTGCTGGTCCCGCGGCCGACTTCATCCAGCAGAATGAGACTGCGCGCGGTGGCGTTGTGGAGAATGTTGGCCGTCTCCTGCATCTCCACCATGAAGGTTGACTGGCCGCCGGCCAGATTGTCGCTCGATCCGATGCGCGAGAAGATCCTGTCGGTCAGGCCGATGCGGGCGCTCGCCGCCGGAACGAACGATCCCATCTGGGCCATCAGCGTGATGAGCGCGCTCTGGCGCAGGTAGGTCGACTTGCCGCCCATGTTGGGTCCCGTGATGATCAGGATCCGCCGCCCGGCGCCGCACTCGAGATCGTTGGGCACGAACCGCTCATCGGCTGAGGTCGTTTCGACCACGGGATGACGGCCTTCGGAAATGATGGTACAGGGGTCCTCGCTGATCTGAGGCCTGACATAGCCGCGCGCCACGGCCACCTCGGCGAGGCAGGCGAGGACATCCAGGTCGGCCAGTCGATCGGCGGCGCCCCGGATCCGGGCGGCCTGGGCCGCCAGCCGGTCGCGCAGCTCGATGAACAGGTCGTATTCCAGCTCCGCGATCCGGTCCTGCGCCGTCAGCACCTTTTCTTCGTAGCGCTTCAGCTCGGGAGTGACGAACCGCTCGGCTCCGACGAGAGTCTGGCGGCGCTCGTAGTCGGGAGGCACCAGGTGCAGGTTCGTCTTCGAGACTTCGATGTAGTAGCCGAACACCCTGTTGAACCTGACCTTCAGCGTGCCGATCCCGGTGCGCGCGCGCTCGCTGGCCTCCAGCGCGGCAAGATATGAGGTCCCGTCCCTCGCGATGCACCGCAGCTTGTCGAGCTCCTCGTTGTAGCCCGAGCGGATCATCCCTCCTTCTCTGAGCAGCGGGGGAGGATCATCGGCCACGGCCGAGCCCAGCAGCGTGTGCAGATCCTCCAGCGCGTCAAGCGGCCCGGGAACGGGCGCCGGCCGCCGCGCGGCATCCACCGCGGGCGCGCCGGCGTCTCCGGCCAGAAGCTCCGCGGAGAAGCTCCGGGCCATCGCCGCGATGCGCGGGAGGGGCTCGAACGACTGACGCAGCGCCAGGAGATCCCGCGCGTTGGCCGCTCCCAGCGTCACCCGCGAGAGGAGCCGCTCGATATCACGTATCGGCGCAAGCAGCAGGCGCAGGTCGTGGCGCGCCGTGCCCGCCGCCACCAGCTCGGCGACAGCCTCGAGGCGCCGGGCGATCGGCGCACTGCGCAGCAGGGGCGCCAGGATCCAGGTCTGGAGCCGCCGCGCCCCCATCGGCGTGACGGTCTGATCGAGGACTGAAAGCAGTGTGCCGTCGCGCCCGGGTCCCGCCAGACGCCGCGTCAGCTCCAGCGTGCTCAAGGTCGGCGCATCGAGGATCATGTGGTCGCTGGCGACCCATGGTGTCACGCGATCGATGTGACCCAGCGTGGAGCGCTGGGTGGCGCGCAGGTGCTGCAGCAGGGCGCCGGCGGCGCGGATGCCGTCGCGCATCTGGTGGCATCCGAATCCGGCCAGGCTGCGCGTCCCCATCTGATCGGTGAGGGCGCGTCCGGCCGCGTCGTGGCCGAACTGCCAGTCCGGCAGAACCGTCCGCTGGATATCGCCACCAAGAGCGCTGCCCAGCGCGGCGAGGTCGAGCGTTTCAGGATGCAGCAGCTCGCGGGGCCGGAAGGTCGCCATCTGCAGCGCGACCTCGTCCCACGGGTCGGCGCCGCGCGCCTCCGCGATGCGGAAGTCTCCGGTCGAGAGATCCAGAAACGCCGTGCCCAGCCCGCCGGCGCTCGAGCACAGGCAGGCGATGTAGAGCGGCTCGCGGGACTCCATCTGCGCCGGATCGGCGTGAGTCCCGGCCGATACCACCCGGATCACTTCCCTGCGGACGAGGCCACGGGCCTGACGCGCGTCCTCGACCTGATCGCACACGGCGACCTTGTGGCCCGAGGAGATGAGGCGGGCGATGTAGGCATCCACCGCGTGGTGCGGCACGCCGCACATCGGCGCCTCGTTGTCTGTGCCGCGGCCCCGCGCTGTCAGGGCGATCTCGAGGACCTTCGATGCCGTGAGCGCGTCCTCGAAGAACATCTCGTAGAAATCGCCCATCCGGAACATGAGGATGGCGTCGCGGTGATCCCGCTTGATCAGGTGGTACTGCTCGAGCATGGGTGTCAGAGAGGACAGCATGTCGTCAGGGCTGGGCTTCGATGCCGGTCCGGATCAAGTCTCCGGACGGGGGGCGGATTCTATCACGCAGTCAGTGCGGCGAGATCGACCAGGCGCACGCGGTCCGTGAGCGGTGCGCCTTTTCCGCCCAGCCACTCCTCGTGGCGCCGCGCGTGGCAGGACAGCACGAGGATCTGGTGCCGCCGCGACAGGGTCTCCAGCAGGAACCGCATGGCGCCGTCGAACCGGGCATCGTCGAAGGAGGCGAACGGATCATCCAGGATCAGGGGCAGCCTCGCCCCGGACCCGGAGAGATACTCCGCGATGCCGAGGCGCACGGCCAGGTAGATCTGATCGCGCGCTCCCGTCGAGAAGGCGCTGTCCACCTGCGCCTGGGCGCGGCGCTCGCCCGTAGCGGCGTCGCGCACCGTGAATGACAGGTCGGTGTCGAACCGGACATCACCCCAGGAGGGATTGAGCCGCCCAAGGATTTCGCCGGTCTTCTCGTTGAGGATCTCGGCCCACTCGGCGTACGAGGCCCGGGCGATCCGCTCGAGCGCCTCGATGGCCAGCCCCACGGCATCCCGGAAGGAGACGGCGCGCCGGTGCGCCGTCTCGCGCGACTCCAGCATCGCCTGCTTGTCGGGCAGGTCGCGGCGGTACTCCTTGAGGAGGTCTCCCAGCTCCTCGGAAAGAGCCAGTCTCTCCTGCCGGGAGTCGCGCACTCGCTCGGACAGGCGACGGCGCTCTTCCATGTACTCGCTGCGGTCCTTCTCCGGAGTCAGATCGCCCAGCTCCGGCAGCTGCTCGATGGCCGCTTCGATGTGGCGGCCGAGGAGATCGATCTCCTTGTGCAGGCGGGCCGCCTGGCCTGCCGGGCTGTCACCCTGCCGGCGCCGCGCCGCGGGGATCAGCTCGTTTTCAAGCAGATCGAGCCGCTCGTGGAGGGCGGCCGCCTGCTCGAACCGGACCAGGAGCTCGTCCAGCGAGCTTGAAGGATCCCGGGCCGCCTCGGGGAGCGCGCCGAGCAGCGATGCGCGCAGCGTGCTCTCGCCGGTGGTGATCTCCGCGTCGAGCGCCTGCATCTCCCTGCGGCCTTCATCCAGGCGGCCCTCGAGGAGCGCCGCCCGGCCGCGCGCCTCGGCGCACCGGTCGACCCGCTCCCGAAACCGCCGCGCCGCGCGCGGCGTGACCACGCGCCAGTCGGGGGGCGCTCCCGCACGGTGCATCATCTCCATCAGCTCGGCGGCCACGACGTCATAAAGCATCTTCGTCTCGGCAAGCGAGGCGGCTATCGCCGCGAGCGGGGCCGCCCGTTCCTGAAGTCCTTCCAGCTCGCGGTATTCATCCAGCAGATTCTCCGGATGCGGGTGCTTCAGCTCCGCGGCGATCGAAGAGAGCCGTTCCGTGAGCGCGGCCGCCTCGCGCTCCGTTTCCCAGATTTCCGTGCGCACCTGCTGCACCTTGGAGCCGAACGGCTGCAGCCCGGGCGCCGGCCTGCGCTCGAGCAGCCGCATCCACCACAGAAAGGAAGCCGCGGACACCAGTGACATCAGCATGGCCGGAAGCTTGTTCTGCAGCGTGAACCAGAGGATGGGCGCCGTGGCGATGCCGATAGCCCCCACCACCAGGGCCGCGGTCTCGACCCTCCGGGCGCGGGCCAGCGAGATCAGCGCGGGATCCTCGCTCCCCTCGGCGCTGGTGATCTGATCGCGCCGCCGCTCCGTCTCGAAGAGGGCTGCCTTGAGCTCGGCGGCGCGCTCACGATACGTGGACAGGAACCGCCGGGCAGTCTCGTTGAGGCCGGCGAAGGTCGCCGCGAGCTGGGTGACCCTGTCGGGATCGGCGCCCGAGGCCCGCAGCGCCCGCTCCTCGCGGCGCAGCGAGCGGATCTTCTCCCGGCGCAGTCGCCAGAGATCGCTCAGAACCGCCAGCCGCTCCGCCGTGCGGACAGGCAGCGCCGGATCATCGCTGAACGCGCGATCCATCGCGCCGTACGATGCGCATGCACCGCGCGCCGCGGCCAGCGGCGCTTCGAGGTCGGGGCCCAGCCGTGCGCCCAGAGTCTGGCGGCGCGAGCGCAGCGTGTCGAGTCTCCCCTTGGCTTCGCGAACCTGCCTGGCCATTCCCGACGGGAAGCGCGCGTAGGCTGCCAGGCCGACGGCCTCGGAGAGGTGGGCCTCCAGCTCGTCCTGCCGCAGCGTGACCTCGGCGAGGCTGCGCCGCGCTTCTTCGCGCGCCGACAGCAGGTGCAGGTGCTCGATGCGCGCCGACTCCTGCTCGGCCAGGCCCTCCTGCCGCGTTGCCTCTTCGAGCTTCAGAATCCGCGCCTCGGCCTTGTGACGCCGTGCCGCGAGCGCCTCCAGCTCGGAGCGCAGCGCGGCCATGTCCTCCTCGAGCCGCGCGATCTCGGTCTCCACCTTTCCCTTGATGAGCCGGGTGCCCGCATACTCCCGTCCCACTGCCTTCCTGAGGACCTCCAGCGCCTCGCCGGAAGCCACCTCGCCGCGCTGCGAGGACGCTGCCTTCTGCAGCGCCACGGTCAGGCCGGTGGCGTCCTTGAGCGCCGTTGAGACCTCCTGCCTGCCGGCCAGGCAGCACTTGATGAACTCGGCGCGGGGCAGCCCGGTGAGCGGCTCGCCGACATCGATCTCCTTGCCGCTCGCGAACTCCTCCGTCACGTCGCGGCCCGTGAGCCCTTCGTGCACGGAGGTGGTCTCGCGCTCGAAGTCCCTGCGGACGATCAGGGCACGCCCTTCGTGATCCAGCTCCAGCTCGAGGCCGTACGGACCGCCGCTCCAGGGCCTGCGGAGCTCCTTCGTCGTGATGGCGCTGTCGCGGCCGGCGCGCTGGCGCGGGATGCCGTAGAGGGCCGCGATGACCGCTTCGGCGAGCGTCGATTTGCCGGCTTCGTTGGCGGCGAGCAGGAGGTTGCATCGATCCGACGAGAAGATGAACTCTCCGCGCAGCGCGCCGAACCCATCGAGCCGCAGGCGCCTCAGCTTCACGAATGTCCCGTCCCCGAAATGTTGTTCACACCGACGCCGCCAGGCGGGATGATACGGCGACCGAGTGCCGACTGATTTCGCACTCGCCACACTAGATCAATCCTCGTAGCGCGGCTCGACGCTGCCCTGCACGAGGGCATCGAGTCCGTAGTAGAGGGCGTTTTCCAGGAGCCGGCGCCGGGCGGGGTCGCTCTCGGTCTCGATGCGCCCCAGAAGCTCGCGCGCGAACCGGGCCTCGGTGGTGCGCAGCCGCGTGTCGCGATACTGCTGGAGATCGTAGCCGGGACGAAGCCCCGTCACGTCAAACGAGATGTGAAAGAAGCGATCCCCGAGGAAGCCGGCGGGGATGCGCGCATCGATCCCCGCCGCCGCGCTGCCCGAAAGCCGGACGTGGACCATGTCGTCTTCAGTGGCCTCGCGGGCATCCACCGCCTCCTCGATGCGCCGCAGCAGCGCCTCGCGGTGGGTGATCGCGGTCACGGCGCAGGCGACCTCCACGCAGTGGATCACACGGTGATCCAGCCGGACCCTCTCCAGCGTCACCCGGCTGCCTCCGGCGTCCTTGATCACCTCGCCGATCAGGACCCATTTCTCGCCGTACTCATCCAGCCCCCGGCCGCCCGGGCAGCCGGCGTACGCGCCGACCAGCCTGCCGTCGGGCGACAGAATGCTGGCCTGCTCGTGGTAGTGGCCGATGGCGGCATAGTCGAACCCCTGGGCGGCCAGCTCGGCGTCCGAGAAGGGAAGGGTGCGCAGCTTGCGTTCCGGGATCGTGGTGTTGTCGCGCGAGCCGTGAAGCAGGAGCAGGTCGAGGACGGGGCCGGCGCCATGCGGCAGGCCGGGGCGGGGGATCGGGCGCGCCAGCAGCCGCTCGTGCACCATGGCGTTGGCGGCATGGGCCATGCCTGTGAAGCGCACCGAGGGCAGGTCCGGGAACTGGTGCGTGTGCCAGCTGCCGCTTCTGAAAATGTGGACGTTCTCCGGCCAGGGCTGCTGCTTGCGCGCCCGGAGCAAGTCGTCGTTATAGGGGCTGCCGGGCGAGTAGAAGTCATGGTTGCCCGGGGCGATCACCACAACGGAGGGGGCCACGGATGCCAGGTGCTCGATCGCGAAGTTGACGGTGTCCTGCCTGACGGCCTCCTCGTCGAAGAGATCTCCCGGGATGAGCATCCCCTGGAGGCGGCGATCCTTCACGAGGGCGCAGGCCGCGGGAAGCAGCGCGCGCAGCTCGGCGGCGCGGCGCCGGGTCTTCTCCGGCGGCAGGGAGAGCCGGGACGACTCCGTCGAGGAGTCCAGGTGGATGTCCGAGATCTGCAGAAAGCTGAATGAGGGCATCGTTTCCAGCTCGGCGTGCCGTTCCGGGTCCGGCGGCGGCGCGGTCAAAGATGATGCGTGCAGGATGCCCTGATCAAGCCGACAATGCGCGCAAAACCTCCAGGGACCGGTCCACGTCGTCGCGCAGCGTATAGATGTGGCAGCACTGCCGCACGTCGGTTTCGCCGATGCTGCGCACCCGCACCCTGGCGCGGCTCCAGAGCTCATCCATGAGCTGGGGGCCGGTGTAGCCTTCCATGCGCCAGGTCGTCGTGGCGCAGATCAGATCGGCGTGGCGCGGCGACATGATCGTGACCCGGGGCATCCTGCCCAGCTCATCGCGCAGCCCGTCGGCCAGGGATCTGATCCTGCCGTAGACCCGGGCGGGCCCCAGCGTGCGGTGAAACTCGAGGGCCGCATCGAACCCCTTCAGCAAGGAGAGATTCCCGCTGCCCCACTGCATGAGGCGGTAGGCTCCCTCCTTGTAGTTGTCCCAGTTGGTCGACGCCAGCGTGCACCAGATCTTGTCGAGTCTCTCGCGCCGGACATAGAGAAACCCGCATCCCTTGGGCGCCAGCAGCCACTTGTGCGGGCTGCTGAAGTAGAAATCGCAGCCGATGCGGCGCACGTCGAGCTTCATGTGGCCGGCCACCTGCGCTCCGTCCACCACGGTGATGATGCCGCGCTCGCGGGCCATCCTGCAGATATCGGCGACCGGAAAGACGATGGCGAGGGCCGAGGTGATGTGCGGCACCGCGATCACCTTCGTCTGAGGCGTGATGGCGTCGGCGAACAGCTTCACGAGCTGCTCCGGACTTTCGGGAGGCAGCGGCACGTGCAGCTGCTTGACGAAGCAGCCGTGGCGCTTGGCCCGGAGCTCCCATCCCGTGCGCCCGCCCGGGTGCTCCTGGTCGGTCATGAGGATCTCGTCGCCCGGCGCCAGATCGAGACCGTTGGCCACCAGGTTCATCCCCATCGTGGCGTTGATCGTGAGGGCGATCTCGTCGGCTTCGGCGCCGACGAGCTCCGCGATGCGGCCCCGCAGCTCCGCCTCGGGGCGGTACCCGGTGAAATAGTCGGGATGCTCCGGCCGGTAGTCCCAGTGAGCGATCGTGGAATCCACGTGGGTCATGTGATCGATCACAGCCTGCAGCACGACGCGCGGGCTGGATCCCAGCGTCCCCGTGTTGAAGAAGGCCTCGTCGCGGGGGATCAGGAACTCCTCGCGCACCTGCTTCCAGAAAGCCTCCCCCTCGAGCTGATCGGGCGGGAAGGACCGCTCCCCGGGCCCGGCCGATCCCAGGAGGAACGGGGCGCCCAGGGCGGCCCCGCCCAGCGAGGCCAGGAACTCACGGCGTGCGTGGTGCGCGCGCTGCCGTTTCATCTGCCGCCTCCTGCGCCGCGCTGCGGCGCTGCTTGAGTGTCGCTTCCATCTGCTGCGCGCGGCGCCGGTAGTCAGCCGCCTCGGCGCTGTGGCCCAGCTTGCCGTGCACGGCCGCAAGCGCGCGCACGAGCGGGTAGCTGGAAGAGCCCGCGGCTTCGGCCCTCTGCAGCAAGGCCAGGGCCTCGTCAAACTGATCACGGGTCGCCAGCAGCGAACCCAGGTTGAAGCAGGCCTGCGCATTGTCGGGAGCCGCCTCCACCGCCCTGCGGAACATCTGCTCGGCTTCTTCGAGCCGGCCGCGCTTGGAGTACATGGCGCCCAGGTTGGCGAGCAGGGTGCTGTTGGAAGGATCGATCTCCAGGCCGCTCTTGAGGATCCGCTCGGCGCCGACGTAGTCCTCCTGCTTGAGCAGCACCATCGCCGTCCAGTTGATGTGCTGCAGCGATCGGGGCGCCGCCGTCAGCGCCGCGTCCAGCGCCCTGCCCAGGCGCATCCAGTCCTGCTTTGCTCCGAACAGGACGACGATCTGCGCCATGGGAGGCTCCGCGGCCGGATCGATCGCCAGCGCGTCGAAGTAGTTCTCTACAGCCTCGTCGAACCGCTTCTCCGACTCATTGACCATCCCCATCGCCGTGTGCAGCTTCCAGCTCGTGGCGGCCTCGGGCCGCTGGAGCGCCTCCGCAAGCGCCGGGCGGATCCGGGCCCCCTCGCCGCGCGAGGCGAAGGCCTGCGCTGCCGCCAGCAGGCTGCTGTCGTCGAGCTGGTTCACGGTCATGCTGATTCTCTCGAATCCCTGGCGGCCCAGCTCCGCGGCGACCGCGCTGCCCGCCTGCTGGCGCTGACCCGTGTCGAGCATCGCGGCGGCCTCGACTCCCGCCGCGTAGTCGGTCAGCAGCGTCCCGGCGCGGGATGCCAGGAGATCCTCGAGCCGGCGGCCCGGCAGCGCCGCCAGCAGGTCGGGCGAGGCAGTGGTGGAGAGGCTGCCGCTCACCGTGTAGCTCAGCTCCAGCTCGCCGCCAGTCAGGGGCGCCACCATCACCTTGCCCGATCCGGTCACCTCGGTGGTGGGGACCGTCGTGACGGTTGCGCCGGGGGAGAGAAAATGAAACCCGGGTGTCAGCGTGCGCGGGGCCTCGCCAGGACGGCCCGTCTCCATCAGGCCGATTGTCCCGGAGGGCACGCGGGCGGTGAAGATCCAGCCCGCGGCCAGCGCGGCGGCGCCCGCCACGGCGGCCGCCATGAGAAACTTCGAGGGCTTTGACGGGCTCGAGCTCATGGGCGCGACACTACCATGCAGCCGCGCACGAGGCAACGCAACCGGACCTCTTCACATGCCCGGCGGCGGCGCGGATTGATCGACCGGGTTTGCGGTGGTACGGTCCACGCAGCCCGTTCGTGGCACCCGAGGGTCCCGCAATGCTGATCTCAGTCGCCGCGCTCTGCCTCACGCTGGCCTCCGCGGCGGCGCCCGCGCCGGCTCACGACCCGCTGCTCGTGTCGTTGCAGCGCAAGCTGGACTCCCTGAGCACCCTGAGCGGCCGCTTCGAGCAGAGCCTCGAGTCGGCGACGCTGGGCCGCTCGCGCGTGGAGCGCGGGAAGTTCTCCATGAAGCGGCCCGGCCTGATGCGGTGGGAGTACGAGTCACCGGAGCGCAAGCTGGCGATCGTCGACGGCGTGCACACCTGGCTCTACCTACCGGATGATGCGGAGGCATACCGCGGGTCGGCCGCTGAGCTCAAGGAGGCCGGCGCCGCGGCGCTGCTGCTCACCGGAAAGGCGAGATTGACGAGCGGCTACACCGCGCGCCGTCTGGCTCCCGGCGATCTTCCCGCGGCGGGAGCGGCGGGCACCGTAGCGATCGAGCTCAAGTCCACCGGGACATCCGCGGAGCCGGTCACGCTGACCCTGGCGATCGACGCGGAGCGGCTCCACATCCGCATGCTCGTGGTCACCGGCGAGATGCAGGACCGGATGGTGTTCCGCTTCCACGATCTGATCGAGAACCGCCCGCTGGAAGCGGCGCTGTTCCGCTTCGAGCCACCGCCCGGAGTCGAGGTGATCGAGAGCCCCTGATTGCGGCTCTTCCAGAGCCGATGTTAAGATGCCGCGCGTGCCTGTGGAGGCTGCGTGGCAGAGGAGAGTTCCTTCGACATCGTCAGCAAGATCGACCTTGCTGAAGTGGACAACGCGATCCAGCAGACCCGGAAGGAAGTCGCCACGCGCTACGACCTGAAGGGGAGCCGCTGCGAGGTGGAGCGGCAGGAGCGGCAGATCGTCCTGACGGCGGAAGACGAGTTCAAGATCCGCAGCGTGGACGAGATCCTTCGCCAGAAGCTGGCGCGCCGGGGCGTCCCCCTGAAGGGCCTGGTCTTCTCCGAGCTGCAGAAGGCCGGTGCCGGCATGCACAGGCAGACGATCGATATCCAGGAAGGCATCCCGATCGAAAAGGCGCGCGACATCGTGAAGACGATCAAGGATCTCAAGCTGAAGGTGCAGGCTTCCATCCAGGGCGATCAGCTCCGGGTCCGGGGCGGCAAGAAAGACGAGCTGCAGTCGGTGATCCGGACCCTGCGCGAAAAGGACTTCGGCATCGACGTGCAATTCACCAACTACAGGTAGGAGCAGCCCTCCGTGTCGCGCCTCCTGAGCGGCTCCGCGCGCGTGCTGGCGGCGTCGGCCGCGCTCGGCATGCTGCTTGCCCTGTCGACCGAGCCGCTCGCGCAGAGCCAGAAGCGGGTCGTCGTCCAGGGAAAGGTCTCGGACGACAGAGGCGCCCCGCTGACCAGCTGGCCAGTCTCCCTCATCCGGACGAAGCGGTACGTGGAGCTGACGCGCAAGGTAATCGGCGGCGACGTGGAGGTCGCCGCGCGCGTGCAGACCGACGCGGACGGCTACTTCACCATTGATATCCCGCGCGACCGCAGCTTCCACTTCTACTTCATCCGCTTCCTGGATCCGGAGCACTTCAATTCCATTCAGTACGTGCCGCCCGCCGACTGGGAGATCACCTCCACAGCGAAGCGCGGGCGCGTGACGCAGATCACCAAGGTGATCGCTCTCCGGCCGGACTGGGACGAGCTCCAGCGGCGGCTGGCCGCGGTGGGGGGCGAGTCGAGCCAGCGCGGCCGCGTGCTGCGCACCATCGGGCTGCCCGACAAGACGGTGGCGACTCCCGAGGGCGTCGAGGAGTGGTGGTATTTCTCGCGCGGCGTGATGTACATGTTCCGCGGCGATGACGCCGTGGGAGAGCAGCGGTTCGAGCCCGTGATATCCACTGCCGCCACCCCGGCGGCAGGGAGCTGAGATGACGCTGGTGCCGGGAGCGGGCGGGTCGGCGCGGGCCGCTTCGGCCTCGCCCCGCCGCGCCCTGCTGCTGTCCGACATCCTGGCGCTGGTGGGCGAGGATCTGGCGCGGGTGGAGCGCGAGCTGGACGGCCACCTGGGATCCGACGTCGAGATCATCGAGACGGTGGGACGCTACATCGCCGAAGGGGGCGGCAAGCGGATCCGCCCGGCGCTCTTCCTGCTCTGCGCGCGGTTGTGCGGCTACCGCGGCGATCGGCACATTCTCTTCGCCTCCGTCTTCGAGCTGATCCACACCGCCACACTGGTTCACGACGACGTCATCGACGGGGCCGAGACCCGCCGCGGGCGCGCCTCGGTGAACTCCCGCTGGGGAAACCACCTCACGGTGCTCCTGGGCGATTACCTCTATCTCAAGTCCATGACGCTCGCGCTGACTGCGGATGACTTGCGGATTATCAAGATCCTGTGCGACATCACCCTCACGATGATCGAGGGAGAGCTGATGCAGGCCGACAGCAACGGCGCCATCGAGATCACCGAAAAAGAGCATCTCGAGATCATCCGCCGCAAGACGGCCGTGCTCTTCTCCGGGTGCGGGCGGGTCGCGGCGGAGCTCGCGTCGCTGCCGCCGGAGCAGGCCGGCGCGCTGGAGTCGTACGCCCTGAATCTCGGCATGGCCTACCAGATCCAGGACGACATGCTGGACTTCACGGCCACCGAGTCGGTTCTGGGAAAGCCGGTCGTATCAGACTTGCGCGAGGGGCGCCTCACCCTGCCGCTCATCTACCTGCTCGAGAAGGGGGAGGCCGAATCACGGCGCATCATCGGCACCGTTCTTCGCGAGCGCGGCTTCCGCACGGTGGATCGCGACCAGGTGGTCGACATGGTCCGGCGGGGAGGCACGCTCTCCCGGACGCGCCGGCTGGCGGAGGGGTTCGCGCAGGAGGCGGTGCGCTGCCTGTCGAGCTTTCCCGAGTCCAAGACGCGCCGGGCGCTCTCGGACATTGCCGGGTTCATCACGCTGCGGGATCACTGACGCAGTTCCGCCGTCCTGACCCTCGAGCCGCGGCCGGCTCCAACCACGTCAGATAGCGGCTCAAGGATCACTTCAACACTGCATGTGGTGGCCGCCGCTTCCCACGCCGGCCTGCGTGCTGTAAGATGCGGCAGTCGTCGGTGACACCCCCCGTAGCGAGGCGCGCCGCCCCATGCTCAAGCTCGAAAAACTCGAGATGATCGGCTTCAAGTCCTTCCTCTCGCGCACCGAATTCCAGTTCCACGATGGGATCACCGTGGTGGTGGGTCCCAACGGGTGCGGCAAGAGCAACATCGGTGACGCGCTCAACTGGGTGATCGGAGAGCAGTCAGTCAAGTCGCTGCGCGGCGAGCGGATGGAAGATGTGATCTTCAACGGCAGCGAGGCGCGCAAGGCGCTCGGGATGGCCGAAGTGTCGCTGCACCTGCGCAACGGCCAGCACGATCCGGGAGGGGATGCTGCGCCGGAGGCGCTCCTGCCCGAGAAGGTCGTCATCTCCCGCCGTCTGTTCCGGTCCGGCGAGAGCGAATACCTGATCAACGGCGAGCGATCGCGCCTGCGCGATGTCCAGGAGCTCCTCGTGCGCCTCAACGTGGGCTCGGGACTCTACGCGATCATCGAGCAGGGGAAGGTCGACGCAGCGCTGTCGTCGCGGCCGCGCGACCGGCGCGCGCTGATCGAAGAGGCCGCCGGCGTTGCGCTCTACAAGACCCGCAGGCGGCAGGCCGAATCGCGCCTCGAGGCCACCGAGGCAAACCTCCTGCGCGTCAACGACATCGTCCGGGAGCTTGAAAAGCAGCTCGGGTCGCTCAAACGCCAGGCAGCGCGCGCGCGGCGCCACGGACGCCTCAGCGAGGCGATCGGGCATCAGGAGATGATCCTCCTGCTGCACGAGCACGGGAGGCTGGATCGGGAGCGGCGCGAGGTCGAGGAGCGGGAGCAGTCGGCGCGGCTGGTCGAAAGCGAGGCATCCGGCGTCCTCGCCCGTCTCGAGGCCGCCAGTGAGGAAGGGCTGCGCGCCCTCGAAGAGCATGATTCCCGATGGAGGCTCCAGCGCGAGGCGCTGCACGGGCTCCAGCGGCGGATCGACGCTCTGGAGCACGACAAGGAGACGGCGGGCCAGCAGGCGGTTGAAGCGGCGGCGGCGCAGGACGCTGCGCGCGCGCAGGCAGCGCAGCTTTCGGCCAGACTCGAGGAAGTGGACCGGCAGCTCGGGCTGCGCCGGGCCGATCGCGCCGCACTCGAGCAGCGGCTCGCCGAGGAAGGATCCCAGCAGGAGCGCCTGGAGGCGGGCCTGCGATCGCAGGAAGAGCGGATCGGCGCGCTCGAGGCCGGCCTGGCCGGCGCGCGCGCCGCGTTCATGCAGGTGGTCGATTCCCTTTCGGAGGCGCGCAACCGGAAGCGCCACCTCGAAGAGCTCCTGATCCGGACGGAGCGGCGCGAGGAGAGCCTCGATCGGGAAGCGGGCATGGCCCGCGCGGATCTGGCCCGCTCGGAAGAGCTCCAGTCCGACGCGGCGGTGCAGCTCGCCTCGGGGGAGAGCGAGGCAGCCTCGCTGCGCGCCACGCTCGAGGCCCGCGCGGCCGATGTGGCCCGGCTCGAGTCGACCCTCGCCAGGGAGACGGGCCGCCGGGACGAGGCGCGCCGCAAGCTCCAGGTTCAGCAGGAGCGGCTCAGGACGCTCCAGGAAGTCGAGGCCGCGCCCGGAGGCACGCGCGAGCGGCTCTCCGGACTCTCTGCACGCGACGATCTGCGCGGGGAGCCGGCCCGCTTCGCGGCCTGGTGGAAGGCGCAGGGCGCGTCGGGGATTCTCGCGGACGACCTGCGCGCGCAGGCGGGGATGGAGGCTGCGGCCGATGCCTACCTGCGCGATCTGCTCGATGCCGCGATCGTCGAGACGAGCGATGACGCCCTCGCTGGCGTGGCGGCGCTCAAGCAGGCGGGGGCGGGGCGCGCGGTCTTCCTTCCCGCTCCCGGGGCCGAGCAGAGCGACGCTCCGGCCATCCGGATTCCCGACGAGGTGGCTTCCGATCCTGGATTCCTCGGGCGTCTGTGCGACCTGGTGCAGACCGACGATGCGCGCCGAGGCGCCCTGCGGGCGGCGCTGGTCCGCGCCGTGGTCGTGGCCGATCTCGACGCAGCCCGGCGGCTGCGGAGGCAGGCGCCCTTCTTTGACTACGTGACGCTGGACGGAGACATCGTCCGGATCGGTGGGCTGATCGAGGGCGGGGGCAGGCTTTCGGAGGCGGCCGGCGTCCTGACGCGGCGCCGGCAGATGCAGGATCTCGGGGCGGCCATCGAGACCGGCCACGCGCGCGTCGCTGCGCTGGAGACGCTCGTGGCCGGCCTGGGCGCCGACAGGTCGGCGGCGCAGGAGGCCAGCGATCGCCTCGAAGAGGCGCTCTCACGCCGCGAAAGGGATCTCGTGGCGCTGCGCCTGCATGCGCAGGGGGCGGCCGAGGAGACTTCCAGAGTGCGGCTGCGGACCGAGACGGTGGCCGGCGAGAAGGGGATCGCCGGCGAGGAGGGGCTCACCCTGCGCACTGAAATCGAGCGCCTGGCGGACACGCTGCGGGATCTCGAAGAAGCGCGCACCCGGGCAGAGGCCCAGATCGCTGCGGCGCAGGATGAGATCGCCGAGCGGCGCTCGGCCGCCGCGAGCCTCAACCAGGAGCATGCCTCGGCGCGCGCCGCGGTGGCGGCCTCCGGCCAGCGGCTCGAATCAGCCGACATGGATCTGGCGCGCCTCCTGGAGAGCGACGGGGATCTGCGCGACCGGCTCGAAGCGGAGGCCCGCAGGGCCGGCGACGCGGCGCAGCGGCAGAGTGAGTGCGCCGCGCGCATCCAGCAGGCCGGTGAAGCCCTCGTGGCGCTGGGCCTGGAGAGGGAAGGGCTCGACACCGCCGTGCGTGAAGGCGAAGTGGCGCTCAACGAGATGCGGATCGGGATTGAGCAGTTGGCCCAGGAGACGCGCGCGGCACGCGGGCGGCTGGATCAGGCACGCGCCGCACGTGAGGCGATCACGCTGGAGAAGGAGCGGGTGGCCTCCGACATGCGCCATCTGGAGGCCTCGGCACCCCCGGGTCAAAAGATCGAAGATCTCGGCACTGCGATTTCCGATGCTGAGAAAGCGCGCACCCCCGAAGAGACGGCCGCGCAGCTTGCCGATCTGCGCAAGCGGCTCTCGGAGATCGGCCCGGTCAACATGATGGCCCTGGATCAGTTCCGCGAGCTCGAGCAGCGCCACGGGTTCCTGAGCGCCCAGCGCAAGGACCTCCAGGATGCGCTGGCGTCTCTCAAGGAGACGATCGCCCGCATCAACCGCACCTCGCGCGAGCGTTTCATGGAGACATTCGAAGCGGTCCGCGCCGGCTTCCAGGAGACCTTCCGCTCGCTGTTCGGCGGCGGGCGCGCCGATCTCCGGCTGATGACCGAAGAGGACGAGGATGTCCTGGACTGCGGACTCGAGATCGTCGCGCAGCCTCCCGGCAAGAGGCTGGGCAGCATCAGCCTGATGTCGGGCGGCGAGAAGGCGCTCACGGCCGTCGCGCTGCTGTTCGCGATCTTCAGGCACCGGCCCTCACCCTTCTGCCTGCTCGACGAGGTCGATGCGCCGCTCGACGAGCTCAACGTGATCCGGTTCAACGAAATGCTCCGGACAATGGCCACCAGCACGCAGTTCGTGATGATCACGCACAACCGCGCCTCCATGGAAGCCGCCGACATGCTGTACGGCATCACCATGGAGGAGCCCGGCGTGTCGCGCACGATGTCGGTGGTGCTGGGCGGGACGCAGGAGCGCGCCGCCACGGTGCGCACGCTGCCGGCGATCCTGGCGGCCAGACACAAGGGGACCGCCCGGCGGGCCGCGCCCCGCGCGCATGCCGCGCCACGTGAGGGCGGCAACGGCTCACCCGTCCGGACCGACGCTCCGGTGTGATCCGGCCGGCGCGTCCGACGGGCCTGGTCCGTCTCCTGGCGCCGGCGCTCCTCACGTGTGCGATCCCGGCGATCTCCACCATTCACCCTGAGCAGCCCGCATCGCGGATCGCCCTGGAGCGGCGGCTCGCGGCGTCGGTGTCGCGAGCCGCCGTGCTGGCCAGCGTGCGCGATCTGGCCGCCCTGGGGCCGCGCATGGGGGGCACGCCGTCGGGTGATCGCGCGGCGGAGTACGTTGCCGCCCGGATGCGCGACCTGGGCCTGGGTGTCGAGGTGACCGTCGATCCCGAGCTGGATGTCCACCGGGAGTCGAGCTGGACGGTGGAGCTGGACGGCGCGCCGCTGACATCGGCATGGCCGTACGGTTTTTCTCCATCGCGCGCGCGCGCGACGGGGCCGCTGCGCGCCGACCGACGCGCTGGACCGGAAGGGGAGGCCCCGGCGCCGCTGTTGCCCGGGGTGGTTTCCGGCGCCGTGATCCTGACGGATGGTCCTGCCGCCGCGATCGCCGAGCAGTGCGCCCGCGACGGCGCCCTGGCCCTCCTGACCGATGCTCCCCGGGACCCGAACCGCTTCCTGGAGTGGAGTCCCATCGAGCCGATCCCCGCCGCCTTGCGCGGCGCGGTACGGGACGCGGGCATGCCGATCTTCGCCATCTCCTGGAGCGACGGGGCGCGGCTCCGGCGCGCCTTGCAGCAGGCCGATGCCGCGAGCCCCGCGCGTGTGACCATTCAGCTCGATGCGACGGCGGGACGGGGCAGGCCGCGCAGCGTGATCGGCACGCTGCCGGGGGCAGGCCGGCGGGCGGACCAGAGCCTCATGCTCTGCGCGCACGGCGACTCCGACTCGGGTGGTCCGGGCGCCGACGACAATGCCTCCGGAGTCGCCGCGCTGCTGGAGGTGGCCCGGGCTCTGGTGCTGCACCGCGAAGAGCTGCCTGCCGACCGGCCTGCCGTCCGGCTCATCGTCTGGGGAGCGGAATACCATTCCGCCGAAGCCTGGATCGGCTCCCACCACGACGAGCTGCCCCGCCTGCAGGCGGTGCTTAACTACGATCAGTGCGGCGCCGGAGCGGAGCGCAACGCGCTCTACTACGAAGGAAACGATATTCCGTTCAACGCGCCGCTGCTGCGCATGCTCTCGGCTATCGCGCAGGACCACGCGGGCCAGGAGGGGTTCTGGGCCGACCACACGAGCACACCGGCCCTCGGCGGCACCGATGCGTACGCCTTCCTGCCGCGGGCCCACAAGGGGGTCGGGCTGGTGACGCGGGAGATCCCGGCCACGACGATCTTCACATCCGCCTGGGGAACGCCCGATCGGCGCCGCCAGACTCCGGGCTGGATCTCCGCTGGCTGGCCCACTGGAGATGATCTCCTGATCGACTACTCCCCCTGGTATCACTCCTCGGGCGACACTCCGGAGCGCACCACCGAGAAGGAGCCCTGGAACATGGAGCGGTGCGCGCGGCTGGCCCTGCTGGGCCTCTACCGGCTGATGAGCTTCACCGAGTAAGGAGACTTCGCTCCGGGACGGGGGAAGCTGGAGGCGGAGCCGGTGGTCCTCATGACCACTTCGACCTTGAGGCATTGATCCTGCCGTATCTCGAAGCTGCCGGCGTCGGACGCCAGCAGCACCCAGGGATCGGTTCCTTCCCGCCCGGCTGCGCCAACGAGAAGCAGGTGCCTGCCGGCCTCCAGGTCGAGCGTGACCGGACCCGGAAGCGGCGCGTACAGCGGGCTGTTCTTGCGCTTCGGGTACGCGGGCTGCGCGCCTTCGACGAACCAGAGCTTCTCGTGGCGGGGGAACTCCGGAAGCGGTGTCCGGGTCTGCCACGCGTCGGGCACGTGGGTCGGATCGGTGCACAGGACGAACAGGGCCAGCGAGACGGGATTGCCTGCGGGCGTGCGCGGCGGGACGGCGATGGAGCTGCGCCAGGTTTCCTGGTTCGGATCGATCGCAAACGACAGCTCCATGCGGCCGCGCCCCGCAGCCGGGGGGGTGGTCCGCTCCGGCTCGCCGGCTCCCGGAACCCGCTTGCGCATGGCGGCGATCACGGCATCGCTGACGCCTACGAGGCGCATCTCCTCGAGCACCTCCTGGTCCAGATCGAACTCGACCTTCAATGCCGTGTTGATCCGCTCCAGGATCTCCGCCTCGGATGCTCCGGAGATGACCATCCGGACGATCATCTCGTTGGTGAGCGCCTCTGCGGAGGGCTGCGACGCCAGCCAGCCGGGGCAGGCGGCGGCGAGCAGGATGGCGATCGCCGCGCTGATCGGCCTGCGCAGCCGCCACGCAGGCATCAGAGCGGGATGCTCAGGCCATCGAACGCCGGCTCGACACCGTCCGGAAGCTGGCCTGCCAGAGACGCATGATCAAAGTCGTGGCTGATGTGGGTCAGCAGGGCGCGACGCGGCCCGATCCGCTCGATGGCGGCCAGCGCCCCCGACAGGTTGAAGTGGGTGGGGTGCGGCTCTCTGCGCAGGGCGTTGATCACCAGAACATCGAGTCCCTGCAGCTGCGCGATCGTCTCGTCGGGCAACTCGCTCGCGTCGGTCATGTAGGCCAGCGGGCCGATCCGGTAGCCCAGGATCGGAATCCGGCCATGGAGCACATGGAAGGGGCTGACCTGCAGGCCGTGCAGCTCGAACGGGCCGGTGACCTCATGCAGCGTGATCTGCGGCTTGCTGCCGCCGCGCTGCGTGGGGGCGAAGACATACCAGAAGGTGCGCTCCAGGTCGGCGAGAGTTCCCGCGTTGCCGTAGACGGGCACGGGCCGTCCCTGGATGAAGTTGAACATCCTGATGTCGTCGAGACCGAACACGTGATCGGCGTGCCCGTGCGTGAACAGCACCGCGTCGAGAGAGCTGAGCTGCTCGCGCAGCGCCTGCTGGCGGAAGTCGATGGAGCAGTCGAGCAGGATCCGGGTCTCGCCCGATGACAGCAGCGCCGAGGTCCTGGTGCGCCGGTTGCGCGGGTCATCGGAGCGGCAGACGGCGCATGTGCAGGAGATCGCCGGGACCCCGGTGGAGGTTCCCGTTCCCATGAAAGTGAGTTTCATGCCGGTCAGCTTCACGCGTGGATCCCCGCCAGGATCGATTCGAGCGCCTCGGCGGGATCCTCAGCCTGCGTGATGGGCCGCCCGATCACCAGGAAGTCGGCCCCCGCAGCGAGCGCCTCGGCGGGTGTCATCGTGCGGCGCTGATCCGCGGCGGACGACCCCTCCGGCCGGATCCCCGGTGTCACGACCAGGAAGCCGGCACCGCAGGCATCCTTGATCGCCCGGATCTCGAGCGGGGAGGCCACCACTCCGTCGAGTCCCGCGTCGCGGCCCATCCGCGCCAGCGCCACGACCTGGTCGGCCAGCGGGCGCGCGATCCCGAGCGCCGGGAGATCGCCTTCCTCCAGGCTGGTGAGCACCGTGACGCCCAGCAGGCGCGGGCGCTGTGGCGCATCGCGCAGCCGTGCCACCACCTCGCGGACCATCCGCTCGCCGCCGCCCAGATGGATGTTCAGCAAATCAACGCGCAGGTTGCTGCAGGCGGCCGCCGCCAGGGCCGTGGTGGTGGGGATGTCGTGCAGCTTGAGATCGAGAAAGACCCGCTCGCCGCGCTCCAGGATGCAGCGCACCAGATCGGGTCCGGCCGCGCAGAAGAGCTCCAGTCCGATCTTGAACATCCCGGCCCGCCCGGACAGACGATCCACCAGGGCCAGGGCCGATGCGGCATCGGGACAATCCAGGGGGACAATGATGCGCCGGCGCGCATCCTCGTGGCGTGACTTCACGATGACCGATTCTCGCAGAAGGAGGGTGTCTTTGCAACAAACCCCCGCGCAACCGCGCCCGGGTGTGCCGTGGCGCCGGCACAGTGCCATAATGTGCCGCGTATGGATCAGCCGGTGGTGAACGGATCGGAGGCGGCGCTCGAGAGCGGGCGGCCCGCGGCGCGGCGCGTCAGGCTCGACATGGCGCTGCTGGCGGCCGTGGTGCTGGTTGCCGGGGCCGCGCTTGGCTATTCGGTCTTCCGGGCCGCCGGCGGAGGGTCCGCGGCCATGGAACAGCAGGGCGACGTGGCGCAGATCTCCGACGGGGAAGCGGTGGATCTGAAGGCCCACCTGGCACCCGGCAAGTACACCATCTTTGATTTCTACGCCGACTGGTGTCCGCCGTGCCGCGCGCTGGCGCCGGAGCTCCAGAAGCTGGCTGAGAGGGACTCGAGAGTTGCCATCCGGACCATCGACGTGGTGGACTGGGCCTCGCCCGTGGTCGCCCAGCACGGCATCGAAGGATTGCCGCACATGATCCTGTATGACCCCTCGGGATCCCGCCTGGCCGAGGGAAGCGACGTCTATCTGGCGGTATCCAGGCTGTTCCAGACGGACCTTCCTTAGCAGGAATCCCGATGGCCCACGGCGTCAGAGGCGCTTCGAGCAATCGCTCCGGGCGCTTCGAGCGGTTCAAGGCCGAGGTGACGGCTGACGATCTGGACCAGGCTCCGCGCGACGGGGAAGGGCCTGAGCCAGCGCAGCGCACCAGTGTGACTCCCGAGGTGACACGCACCATCCTGGCGCGCAACGATTCCCCGGACATCCCCTTTGATCGATCGATCAATCCATACCGTGGCTGCGAGCACGGCTGCATCTACTGCTTTGCGCGCCCCAGCCACGCCTACCTCGGGATGTCTCCGGGGCTGGACTTCGAGACCAGGATCATCTCCAAGCCTCACGCCGCCGCGGCGCTGCGCCGCGAGCTGTCGCGCTCGGGCTACCAGTGCGCCGTCGTCGCGCTGGGGGCGAACACCGACCCGTACCAGCCCGCGGAGCGCCGGCTGGGGATCAGCCGATCGGTGCTGGCGGTGCTGGAGGAGTGTGCGCACCCGGTGATGGTGGTCACGAAGTCCGATCTGGTTCTTCGCGATGCCGATATTCTCGAGCGGATGGCGCGCAGCAATCTGGCCGGGGTGATGGTGTCGGTCACGACGCTGCAGCTCGATCTGGCGCGCCGGATGGAGCCGCGCGCCTCCACGCCCAAGCGGCGGATCGAGACGATCCGGCTGCTGCGGGAGCGCGGCATCCCCGCCGGGGTTCTGGCCTCGCCGATGATCCCCGGTCTCAATGACGCCGAGCTGGAGCAGATACTCGAGGCGGCCGCGCAGGCCGGCGCCGTCTCGGCGGGCTATATCCTGTTGCGACTGCCCCTGGAGATCAAGGATCTCTTCTCTGAGTGGCTTCGCGAGCACTACCCGATGAGGGCGCGGCGGATCCTCTCGCTGATCCGCGCGACGCGCGCCGGCAGGCTCAACGACCCGCAGTTCGGCACGCGGATGCGCGGCACCGGCCCGTGGGCCGGCCTGCTCAGGAGCCGCTTCGAAGCGGCCCGCCGCAGGCTGCATCTGCCGGCAGGGGCGATCGAGCTGGACACGACGCAGTTCAGGCGGCCGCGGACCGGCCTCGAGCAGCTCGACCTGTTCACTTGAGGCGGGCTGCGCGCCGGCCGGCTCCGCATGAGCGCGCCGGCCGCCGCTTGCCGCGGCGGCCCGCCTCATCTATATATTCGCCCTCATCTTGAATGGTGGCGGGGGCCTTGGAAGCGCGCCCCGCACTTGACCACCTCTCCTGGAGCAGTCGATGTGAGCGCCCGTCACGCGTTCGCTTCGCTCAGCTGCGCAGGCGCCCTGCTCATGGCCGGGTGCGCGGTGATGCGGGGCCCTGATCTGACGCATCGATCGGAGATCGCCACGCTGCACAGCCCGGGGCGGCCCGTCGTGCTGATCCATGGATTCCTCGGATCCAAGCTGCGGGATCCCCGCTCGCACAAGGTGGCCTGGGGGGACATGGCCAGCATCATGTTCGGCGGCGACACAGATCTGCTTGCCCTGCCGCTCGACGCCGATCACGATGAGACAGCGCCGGGGCTCGAGGCCTACCAGATCTACGACCAGATCTGGGGAGTGGACTACTACAGCAAGATCATCGACTCGCTGGGGTCAGGAGGCGGATACCGCTTCGGAGACATCGACAACCCCGCCCCTGGAGAAAACGCCTTTGTCTTCGTCTACGACTGGCGCCGCGATCTCGTGGAGTCCGCGGCCCGGCTCGGCAGGGCGCTCGAGCGTCTCAGGGCGCGGCTGGGCCCTCCCGATCTCAGGTTCGATCTCGTGGCGCACAGTCAGGGGGGGCTGATTGCGCGCTATTTCATCAAGTACGGATCCATCGATGTCCTGGATGAGAACGAGCCGGAGCCCACCTTCGCCGGCGCCTCCTTCGTCGACAAGGTGATCATGCTGGGCACGCCCAACCGTGGATGCCTGGAATCCCTCAAGGTGCTGCACCTGGGGGTCAAGAAGGTGTTCCGGCCGATGCGCCCCGAGGTGGTGTTCACCATGCCGTCGGTCTACCAGCTGCTGCCGCCGGAGGAGTCCATCCTCTTCGCCACACCCGAGGGAAAGCCGGTGGATCTGGGCCTCTACGATCCGCAGACCTGGGTGGATGAAGGGTGGTCGGCGTTCTCGCGCGATGCACAGAAGCGCCTGCTCAGGAAGCTGGGAGCACAGAAGCTCGCGGCGCGCAACCAGGAGATGAAGGAGTTCCTCGCCCTGCAGCTCCAGCGATCGGCGCGGCTGCATCGGGTGCTGGACAGACCGGGGATGCCCGAGACGGTGGCCTACCACGCTCTGGGGAGCGACTGCGTTTCCACTCTCAAGACGGCCATCGTCGCGGAGCGCCGCGGCGCGAAGGATGGTGGCGCGCGGCGGGATCTGGTGTTCGACGAGCAGGGGATCCAGCAGCAGGAGGGGAGCGCGGCCTCCCGGATCCTCTTCGGTCCGGGCGATGGCAAGGTGCTCATGCGAAGCCTGCTGGCTCTTCCCGAAGCGGCTGGCGCGGTGGATTTCCAGTCGGCGTTCTTCGTCTGCGAGAACCACGGGCTGCTGACGGGCAACCCGGTTTTCCAGAACAACCTCCTCTACCTGTTGCTGCGGCGCGAAGGGGAGCGATCAGGCTCCTAGTGCACTGTAACGTAAGTCATGTTAATATCGCGGCCATGTACTCTTCCCTCAGAGGAGTTCCATGGCCAACCACTCGCGACCTTTTGTCCTGTCTGGGGCCGATCGCCAGCAGATCGAACGACTGCAAC